>Ga0208195_1000073_pt1 | contig 133012 bp, 145 predicted proteins | sample AD_UKC077_MetaG_FD_184441 | JGI IMG/M metagenome (GOLD analysis project Ga0208195, IMG submission 184441) | Active sludge microbial communities of municipal wastewater-treating anaerobic digesters from USA - AD_UKC077_MetaG (SPAdes) (version 2) | ecosystem: Engineered > Bioreactor > Anaerobic...
AAAAGCCCGCAAATAAGCCTTTCTATCTTATCTTATCTTATCTTATCTTATCTTATCTTATCTTATCTTATCTTATCTTATCTTATCTTATCTTATCCAGAAGTTCCGATGTGAATATCTCCCTCAAGGTTATATAGAGCATAAGCCCCAGAAGCAAGAACATTCCGACGCTATGAAACGCTTGCTCAACTTTCTGGCTGACAGGCGAGCCCTTTATTTTTTCGATTACTATGAACAATATTCTTCCGCCATCAAGCGCAGGAAAAGGAAGGATGTTTATAATTCCCAAATTAATACTGAATATCGCAATAAATCTTAAAAGAAAAATGAACCCGAGCGGCAAAATCTGTCCAGTAAATATGGCAAGTTTCACCGGCCCCATAACCTCCACGCCGGTTCTCTCGCCTTGCATTAGTTTTGCGAAAACGCGTCCGATTTCAACAAAAATATATCCCATTTCCTGAAGCCCTCTCCAAAGCGACTGAAAAAGAGAATACCTTACAGTAACGACTTCCCCGAATCCGGCTATACCAAGTAGGCCCTTTCCTTCGCCGACACTTTCCCTAGGTGTTCCTGAAAGTTCAAGTGTTTGATTGCCTCTCTGCACCGTCAGTTTCACCTCTTTCCCCCTGTTTTTGCTTATATACTCTTGCACATCGGTAACGGAAGAAAAATCCGCCCCATCCCCTCTCACAAGAATATCTCCAGCCATGAGCCCCATTGTGTCTGCAGGAGAACCTTCCTCGATGCTTTCAATCAATATTTTCGACCCGCTAACATTTTGTCCTGTAACGTCCTCATATGATCCTATCATAAATGCTAGCGAAAGCAGCGCCCAAGCCAAGATAAAATTCATCACCACCCCCGCAGCAAGCACCTTTACTCTGATCCATGCGGATTTGGAAGAGAAGCTGTCTTTATCTTTTTTTTCTTCCCCATCTTCACCTTTGATTTTGACAAATCCTCCGATTGGAAGCCAATTCAGGGAATAAATTGTTCCTCCTATAAAATCCTTTTTGCGCGCTTCACGAATATCTTTTTTTTCATTGCTATCATCGCCATCCTTGCTTCCCCAGATTATTCTCCACTTTTTCACTGGATTTTTTCGATCTCTACTTCTGAGAAACTGAATACCAATCGCCCTTGGGGGAAACCCAAATCCAAACTCCTCAGCTTTTATTCCATTCCTTCTGGCAACAACAAAATGCCCGAGTTCATGCACAAACACGAGAATTCCCAGAATTATTACAAACGTGATAATAGTAAGCATAAATTGGCAAGATAAAAATCGCGTATTTAATTATAGCTTTTAATTTTTAATAATGAATCGATCTTTAAAATTCAATCGTTAAAATTGTTATTTAAAATTTACAAAATTAAACTGTCATTATATCGTCCTCCTTTTTACCTCTTGCTATTTCTATTTTCTTGTTATATTCGTCCACGATCTCCTGAAGCTTGTCTTTTCCTTTGAATTTGTCATCCTCCGAAATCTCTCCGCGTTTTTCAGCATCTTGCAATTCTTTCCATATATTTTCTCTGATCGAACGGACCATGATGCGCGCTTCTTCATTCTTCTGATTCAATATCTTCACCATTTCCTTGCGCCTCTCTTCGGTTAACATGGGAATATTTATACGCACCACCACTCCGTCATTGTTCGGATTAAGATTCAGATCGGATTCCCTCACAGCCGTTTCGATTGCATTTAATGCCCCTCTGTCCCATGGTTGAATGACGATAAGACGCGGCTCCGGAGCGCTGATGCTCGCAATCTGCTTGAGCGGCGTTTTCGTTCCATAATATTCCACCAGAAGATCCTCCACCAGCGACGGATTTGCCCTTCCGGTCCTGATTTTTCCAGCCTCAATGTTGAAATGTTGAATAGCTTTTTCAAAATCTTCTTTGTGCTTATTGATGATGTCGTTATACATATTTATTGATTTGATTTATTAGCCTTATTATTACTGCCAGCTTAGAATTTTCTAAGTCCGGCGAATATTCTTTGAGGATTTTTCGGATCAAAACGCAAGACACCGATCTCTTTTGTGGTATCAAGCTGGAAAGTAGACCAAGTCACGCCTCCATCATTTGACTTATAGATAGCCTTCGCTGATGAATAAATTATCTGCCGGGAATCGTTCGGATTGACCGCAATCGCGCGAATAGGATAGGCACGGGAGCTTTCGATTATATTAAGTTCAACCCATGAACCGTCAGGACGCCTTTGAAAAATTCCATTTCCCGTTCCGACATATACCACTCCGGGAGAATTAATGTCGGTTGCAATGCTGTATACCATACTGGTATTCATAGCCGTACCCATCGATCTTGTAACGTCTTCCGCCGTCACGCCGCCGTCCTTTGTTTCAAATATCCCCCTTTCAAATACGGCAAAAAAGATATTATTGCTGTCCGCATGGTTAAAAACAATTCCGACAATCGGACCGTTCATCTCCTTGAGATCCAACCAGCCTCTCTCCCCGCTAGATAATTTCAGCATAACTCCCCTGCTTGTTCCAAGATACACAGCCTGCGGATTCGCGGGATCTATAGCAAGCGATGAAATGACTGTGCCTTCGGAAGGTTCGGTATATATTTCATCCCACTCAAGTTGCTGATTCATGCACATGTCTTTCTGGGCGCATCTGAAAAGTTTTGCCCTGCCCTCGAATACGCCGCTACCATATATCACATTAGGATTGAACGGATCAAATGCCAGGCCGTAGACCCTGTCAGCGAAAGGCACCTGCCGCCAAGTTTCCCCTCCATCCAACGTTTCAAAAATTCCGTTTGCTTTTGTTCCTATATAAATATTATCCGGATCCAGAGGATTTATGGCCATTGAAAGTACGTCTATGCCCGTGATACTCTTCTTGTCGTCTATTTTCATTTTCGGTTTCCACGTTAATCCAGCATCGTCAGACCTCATGAATGTCGCTCCCGCCATGAGCCGTTGTGACTGCTCATTTAGATTGGCTGAATTGATATTTGTATTACAACCGGACAAAAAAAACGCAGCAACCAAAATTGAAGATAATAAAAAAAATTTCATATTTGTTTGGTAAAACTTAATTAACTAAAGTATATCAAAATAACCGGCAACTCACAATATCGACAATCAATTTAGATACGTAAGAATGGCGCAAAAAAAGCCGGTTGCGACAATACGCAGCCGGCCCGACAATTTTTGCCATATAAAAGGATTAAGTTGCTGTTTTTATTAGCGCATTTGACGTATTCTCACCTTATAGCAACCGTCCCTATGCAAAGTAAAAACAAACTTATTTTCTTTCGGTCTTACCCCCGAAAGTGAATGACCAACCGATCCTCCATACGGCTCTATTTCGCCAGGATTATAGGCAGTCACAGTCCCTTCTTTAATGTCTATAAACACCTCATTGCACACGATTGAAATTCCCACTACCACATATTCCGCCTCTTCTTTTACAAGCTTTTCGACATCTAGTTCAATACCGCTGCCAGACTCAGTGCCATATATTTCACACCCCCGCAATGAAGCTTTTTTGAGAAAATTGCATTCCTTCGCCACAATTCCATCATCCTTTTCCACTTCAATTTTGCCGCGAAATTGGGCAGCAGAAAACACTTTGCAGCCTTGAAAGGCCAATCCCAGCGCTATCAGCAGTAAAATCACCAAGCACAAGCATTTTCTCTTCATGGCCAATCCTCCCTCTGATACTGAATGTTTTTTAATTTTTTAAGAAAACTATCAACTAATTTTGAATATTGCACTTTTAGGAAAAAAGTCAAGCAGAAAAAATATTTACCCCTACCGGCAATTTGCTGCCCTGGGCAGCGCTGAATACTCTCGCATCAATCGACGCTCGCCTGCTTCGCTCTCGCCCAGCGTTCACTTCTGCCCGTTCAAATCCCTGCAAACATTTTTAAAACTCCCCGAAGGGAGTTTTAAATGTGCGTCGTGAGGGATTCGAACCCCCGACCATTGGCTTAAAAGGCCACTGCTCTACCAACTGAGCTAACGACGCATATATTTTACAGGAATAGTTGCGGAAATCTTTGACGCTTTTCCTTCATCTATCATTTTCTTTCGTATTTTAAAAAGCCTCATTTTCAACTGGGCTAGCAAAGCAAGATGTGATTGAAGCTCATTATAACGTTATTTATTATATCTTAAACCTAAATTAAGTCAATACTGTTTGGCAAACCTTCTAGAGAACATGGAAATCGCTTGTCGCGCCTTTCTACCAGCCCCGTTTTTTTACCAAAGCCAGAAATACTAGCGGCAAAATCATCCACGCAAGAAGCCATCTTGGATCAGTGAGATATCCCAAAGATGCGTTTGAGATATATTTCGGAAGCTCGTAATTTGGAAGAAAAGATAAAATTATGCTAAGAAAAAGCATGAGTTCCAGAAAACTCATGACAACCACTTGCCAAATCGCCAACCCTGAGCCGGACTGATGAATATCAAATATATATCTGTTCATCAAGGTCAGTAAAGTAGCCACAATCATGAAAACCATTGCACGGGAATTATCGGACAGAGACACAAGAGACTGTGGAATTACACTGACAATGGCAAGAGATATATACGTATTAATAAGGAAGTTGTGCAGCCTGAAGCGTCCGATGAGAAACCAAAAAAGTACGCTCAAAGCCAGCAAAAACAAGACTACCGACAATGTTTCAGCGATATCGCCTCCTATTCCCAGATTTTGAAAAATTTTTTCCAATTCCATATTTACCAGCGACTTGTTGAATCGATTTTTGGGCCGTCCGAAAAACATGAATCCGCAAACCGAAAACCGAAAAGTCAAAACCTGATTCTAAGTATACACGATTTTTCGCCGTGCCAACAGCTGGACAAAATGGCTCTATTGATTTATAGTATTATTTATATATGTACGATATCCCATTATCAAGAAGAATATTTTTCTGGACTTTGGTCGCGCTTTTTTGGCTTGTTTCGGCCATAGTTATAGGGTATGCTTTCGGCTACCGCTTCAGCATCGAGCGGGGAATTTTCATTTACGCAGGATCCATAACGTTAAAAACCACCCCGAAAGATGTTGACATTTATATCAACGGAAATCTCGTTCCTTCCCCATCCTACAGCAGACTCAATAACTCATATCACATAAGCGGAATCAGGCCGGGAGAATATTTTGTCGAAGTGAAATCGCCGCGCCACCAGACATGGTCAAAAAAAATAGCGGTTCACAGCGGAATCTCCACGGAATTTTGGAACATCGTGCTAGCTGAGAAATCATATCAAAGAGAGACGTTCGATTCGGCAGGCATCGAAAAATTTTTCATCTTGCCGCACAAAAACCTCATTGCTTTTCCTCGGCAGAACGGCAATGAATTTTCGGTAAGCATTCTCGACCCTGAATCATCGAAAACCAGCAGTGTCTTTTCGATTCTCAACCACGCCTTTACCGACGATGACAGAGAAAATATTGAATGGTCTCCCCAGGCGCACAAGTTGATAATTCCGACAATTAAAAATGGCGAGAAAAATTATTTCATAACTAACATAAAGTCAAAAGAATCCATAAATCTCGGCACTTTGACGGGAGATTCTGATATTTCGAACGTGCGTTGGGATCCCAAAAATAAAAATTTTTTGCTGTACATGTCCGGCAATAACCTTTACAGATTGAATCTGGATTCGCTGAAAAACAAAAAGCTTGTGGCAAAAAACATAGCAAGCTATGAAGTTTCTTCAAAAGGACTGTTCTATTTCCAACTTCCGCAAGGCATTGTCTACAAAATCGATTTGGACGCCGTAGAAAATCCCGTGCAGATAACAACGACGTCCCCTGAAAACATGGATGATAATTCTTATCGAATAATAGTATACGATATAGACAGAATCGTATTTTTGAACAGAAGCGGCAATTTGTTTGTATACAACAAGGGCGCAAACGACACCTATTTCAGAAAACTTTCCGACAATGCCGCGGGCTCGCAATTTTCCGATGACGGAAAGAAACTTCTTTTCTGGAGTAACAACGAGATTTCTACATATTTTACACGCAATTGGGAAGAACAACCTGCGAGATCGGAAAATGAAGTTATGATGATAACAAGATTTTCCGAACCCATAAAAAATGTCCAATGGACAAGAGACTATGAGCATGTCCTTTTTACCAACAGCAACAACATAAAAATGATTGAAATCGACAGCCGCGACCATCGCAACATGTCCGACATAGTTCAGTTAAACGTTCAGAACCCGTTTGCCATAAACAATTTTGCGGACAGTAAGATATATTTTACAGATAGAAGCGCCGACGGACAAACCATTCTCAATGCTGTGGATTTTCCGGAAAAATCAAGCATTTTGCGCGCACTGATGCCCAGGCGCACACCGAGCAAAGAAGCTTCCGAAGGCTTGCTGAAAAAATAAATTCCATATTTGAGAACACTTTTTGAAATTAAAAGCGGCTTGCCGATCGGGAATATTCCCTTGATCCGGTACAAGCCGCTTTATTCATGATCGCTTACAGTGACGCGAGAGACATTTTTGTAGCATTGATGGCCATTCCGATAATATCCCCGTTGCTGCCGCTCACGGATAATGGAACTGCATGAAAGCTCTTTTTTCCTCTGGCAAAAACCTTCGCCACTACGTCTTTTTTTGAAAAGCTAATGTAGATTGATTTGAGATCGTGTTCTCTCAAAATCTCTTCAAGAAACAATCCCCATCTGAGCATTTCATTCTCCGTCATTTTGTAAAAAGTACCATCGGGCATTTCAATGGGAACATTCTGCATGCTGACAAGCTCCTCCACTCTATATGACAACAAAAAGCCCAATAAGCATCCCAGCGTAATGATTGATACCATGAATATGCCTGTTATCGCCGCCTTCATACACTCCATCCCTCAATTTGTAATTTACCGTTCTAACCTTTAATTATACACCTTTTCGATCAAAAAGTCAAGTCGTTTATGCACCGGCTAAAACGAAAAAAGCATCCTCTTTCGAGGATGCTTTTGCATATATTTTCTAGCGTTTTGCCCACTGCGGCGCACGTCTTGCTTTTTTAAGTCCGGCTTTCTTTCTTTCAACTTCCCTGGAATCGCGCGTCATAAGTCCAAGATCTTTGAGAGGTTTTTTGAAAGCTTCGTTATATTTTACAAGCGCTCTTGCTATTCCGAGCCTTATCGCTTCAGCCTGTCCTGTCGTACCTCCACCTCTGACCAAAGCCGTCATTCTGAATTTCCCCTGCACACTTGTAGACTTAAACGGAAAAAGCAGGTTGTTCTGGAGCGAAACAGTCGGAAAATATTCCTTAAGTTTTTTTCCGTTCACCAAAAGATCGGCATCAGACGCCTTTTCATCTTCAAAAATACGCACCTGCGCAACTGAAGACTTTCTGCGACCCACGGCATAATAATATTTTTCTGCATCACTGCGGGAAATATTGCTGACGGCTTTCTCCTTTGCTTTAGCCTCTGAAATAACGTCTTTTTTTGCTTCCACTTTCGTCTTTGTCCCCTTCGAAACAACTTTCGTGTTTTTTTCTTCTTTGGGCTTCTTTTTGCCTGTCGCTTTCACCGCCTTCGAAGAAGCCGGTTTCTTTGCCGTTTTTTTTGCAGGTTTTTCCTTTTCGGTTGTAGATTTTTTTACTGCCATATTTCTTAGCTAAAAAGTCTGTTAAGCCCCTAGAGTCTCTTGTCTGACAACTTTACGGACTTTCGACTTTATGACCTGGTATTAATGTGTAACATCTATATTTTTTTCGGCATGATCGGCTCCGCCATACACTTTAAGCCTTAACATCATTTTACTCCTTAAGTTATTTTTGGGCAGCATTCCGAAAACCGCGTTCTTAATGACTTTTTCGGGATCTTTTTTTAAAAGATCCTTAAGGGCGATCGAGGTGATCCCCCCCGGATAACCGCTGAATTTGTGGTAAATTTTATCATTAAGCTTATTGCCGGTAACACGGATTTTGGATGCATTTATCACGATCGCAAAATCTCCACTATCAACACGCGGAACAAAATCCGCCTTGTTTCTGCCGCTAAGAACTTTCGCAATCTCAACTGCGAGTCTTCCGAGCACTTTTCCTTCAGCATCGAATAAATGATATTTACGATTCATAAAACCGAATTTTGGCTGTCAGCTTTTTAGCTTTTAGAAAACCCCCGATAAGCTAAGAAGCTAATGTCTAATAAGCTAGTTAACGAATTCTATCACTGCCATTTTCGCTCCGTCACTCTTTCTCTGTCCTGTTTTTATTATCCTGCAAAATCCGCCGGAGCGAGTTTCGAATTTTTTCGCAAAATCTCCGGACAATTTTTTGACAGCTACCGCCGGAAGCCACTTCTGAAGGTCCCGAATCACAGCCACTTTTTTCTTTTCATCGCCATGCAGCACCTTGGCTTTCGTTATCATGTTTTCAACAATCGGCTTAATTTCTTTCGCCTTTGCTTCAGTCGTCATTATTTTTTCTTTCATGATCAAACTGCCCAGCAATGTTTTAACAAGCGCCGTTCTCTGTTTTTTCACCCTGCTGAATTTTCTTCCTTTTACTAAATGTCTCATAAGAATATAAATCTCTAATCTACGCTAATTTATCATCAATTATTCCCTATGTTTGTTCGCAATTATTCAGGACGTTATTCGAATAGATTCGCGAGTTATTGCTTTAATGTTATCCCGAATTCCCCTATCGCCTTCTTGATTTCTTTAATGCCTTTCTCTCCCATTCCTTCAAGTTCGCGCAATTCTTCTTCGCTGTTATTTACTATATCTTTAACTTTTACGATCTTATTCGCCTCCAAAACGTTCAGCGTTCTGGTTGAAAGGCCCTTAAGATCAGCAACTTTGGTTTTCATGGGATCAACAGCTTCCTCCGCTTCTGGAATTTCCACAATATCCTCCTTTTCTCCGCCCTTTTTGACTTCCGCAACTTCCTCGCTAACCTCGATTCCTCCAAGCACTGAAAATTGTTCAACCAAAATTTCAACAGCTTTCTTGAAAGCTTCTTCCGGCGTAATGCTTCCGTCGGTTTCAATTTCAAGCGTAATCTTGTTGTAGTCCGTTCTCTTTCCCACGCGCATGTTTTCAACAACATAATTTACGCGCCTGATCGGCGTATATATCGCATCAATCGCAATCACGCCGATCTCCTTCTCCAATCTTTCCTGCTGTTCAATCGGCACATATCCAAGTCCGGACGACACTTCCATTTCCATTTCCAGTTCCACCTTTTTATCGGTAATCGTGGCTATAACCTGATCTTTATTGACAACTTCAACGCTTGAAGGGCATTTAATGTCCTTCGCAGTGATTTTCCCTTCGCCTTTTGATTTAAGGCTTACTTTCACGGGTTCATCGCCATACATCTTGAATCTGACTTTCTTGAGGTTTAGGATAATCTGAACCGCGTCTTCCATGACTCCGTCAATAGTGGAAAATTCATGCGAAATTCCCTTGATTTTGACAGATGTAATCGCAGTTCCTTTCAGGGAAGCCAGAAGGACGCGCCTCAACGCGTTTCCGATTGTCATCCCGTAGCCGGGATAACATCCCAGTATCTCAAACTTTCCGCTGTTATCGCTAATGGGAGTATATTTTGGCTTTTGAGGAAGTGACACTGTCTGCATATCCTCTTATTAACGCATGATTCATGGCAATCCACAAAAAACGCGTTGTGATTAAAAAAGTTATTTAAATACGCTTATGTTGCAAATTTCAAAAATCCGAAAATCGATGGCTGCTATCTCGAATAAGCTTCGACAACCATCTGCGGATCAACATGCACCCCTATATCCTCCCTGGTAACTTCCGCAACAACTTTTCCCTGCATCTTGGAAGCGTCGAATTGGATCCAGCGCGGAAAATTTTTTCTGCCAGCAAGCATCTGCATCTGATTTTTAAAATATGTTTTTTCTTTCCTCGACTCTTTTATGCTTATCACATCTCCTACTTTCACCAAATAAGACGGAATTGTGACTTTCTTGCCGTTGACGAGAAACGATCCGTGCGTAACCAGTTGCCTCGCCTGCATCGGAGAAGACGCAAAGCCCATCCGCCTCACGACATTATCAAGTCTCATTTCAAGTCTTGCCATCAGAAGATCCCCGGTTACTCCCGGTTTTCCGACAACTTCTTTGTAGTGCATACGGAACTGCTTTTCAAGCACTCCGTACATGCGTTTAATGCGCTGCTTCATTGCCAGCTGCTTTCCATATTCACTAAGACCTCTTGAAATATTTTTTCCATGCATTCCGGAGGCATAGGGACGCCTAACAATAGCGCATTTTACGCTGTCACACTTATCGCCTTTAAGAAAGAGTTTTTCTCCCGCTCTGCGGCACCTTCTGCATTTTGATCCCATTAAATCTCTAGCCATAAAAATATAATACGAATTATGCAAATCTTATACTAATACTCGAATGTGCAAACAACTTGAATTAATTTGCGCCATTTGCATTGTTTATACCCTCCTCGGTTTTTTGGGTCTGCATCCATTATGAGGAATAGGGGTAACATCCCTGATAAGAGTAAGATCAAACCCCCTGTTGGCAAGCGATCTTATTGATGATTCGCGTCCGCTGCCGACACCTTTAACAAAAACTTCGAGCTCATGAACGCCATATTTCTTAACCTTTTCTGCAACATCAGACACAACCTGAGTAGCAGCATACGGAGTGGCTTTCTTTGCGCCCTTGAAACCCAGCAAACCCGAGCTTGACCATGCAAGCATTCCGCCGTTAGCATCCGTTATGGTAACCATTGTATTGTTGTATGTGCACTTTATGTATGCCTGTCCTTTGCCAACTTGACGCTTGATTTTCTTTTTCTTTCTTTTTGCAATCGCATCGGAAACTTCGACGCCTTCAGGCGCCTTTTCATCTGCTTGCTCCGCTTTTTCAACAGTTTCGGGAGCTTGCTCTTTCACTTCTTCTTTTTTCTTGATTTCGTCAGTCATATAAATCTCTGATCTATACTAATTTTTATCGCCAACTATCTCAAACACATGTTCGCGACTATTCGAGATAAATTCGAGTAGATTCGCGATTTGATTCTAGGTCTTGGATTCAGCTCTTCTTCCGCTTCCCATTGTTTTTCTCACGTTTCCTCTAACGGTTCTGCTGTTGGTCTTTGTGCGCTGACCATGAACAGGCAATCCTTTTATGTGCCGGCTTCCCCTGTAGCTTCCAACCTCTTTTAGACGCTTAATGTTTGATTTGACTTCATGTTTCAATTCTCCTTCGACTTTGTGCTTTTTTTCAATTTCATTCCTAAGCTTGTTGGCATCTTCGTCTGAGATATCCTTCGCTTTAGTGCCAAGATCAATTCCAAGAGCCTCAAGTATTTTCCGGCTCGTTGAAGGTCCGATACCATAGATATATGTCAACGCTATCTCTATCCTTTTTTCATCTGGTAGGTTTATACCTGCAATTCTTATCATATTGATTAACCTTCTGCCTCGGGATTTGAATTTCCCATAAGCTATAAGCTATTAATTATCCTTGTCTCTGTTTATGTTTCGGATTAGTACAAATAACGTAGACTTTTCCCCTACGTTTCACAATTTTGCATTTGGCGCAAATTTTTTTTACCGATGCTCGAACTTTCATTGTCGTATTAAATCCCCAATCGACATTGATTTTATCAATAATCATCTACTCTAATGCTTTTTATTCGCAATTATTGGAGATGAATTTATGTCGATTTGTGGCTTATATTCTTACATGCGCTGTATAATCCGACCTTTTGTCAGATCATAGGGGCTCATTTCCATAAGCACCCTGTCGCCGGGCAACAATCTTATGTAGTTCACCCTCATTCTCCCTGAAATATGGGCAAGAACCTCGTGGCCATTGTCCAACCTCACCTTAAAAGTGGTGCTTGGGAGTGTTTCCACTATTACCCCTTCAAATTTTATAATTTCTTTCTCCTGCTTTGGAGCATTTTTTCCCATTCTTTTTTACAACATAAAAATAGAGGATGTTTCCAGAGCTCTGTCCTAATTCGTGAATTCAAACAGTTTTTGCCTCTATCTGGATATTTTATGCTGTTTTTTAACGTGTATTTATCCTAACAAAATAGCCAAGACTTGTCAATAGCGCAATAGAACTATTAATAAATTCCTTCTCCAATCGCTTAAACCATGCAACATGATGGATTTTTTAGTACGTAAAATATTACGTAATATTTTACGTACTAAGTTCTTCTCCGCCTTATCTCTGCTAATACAAAACAAACTGAAAGCAAACTATATAAAAATAGAGGCTTTATAGAAACCTCTATTTTATCTTGCAATTTCATTTAGTCAACCGGGACGATTTCAACATTTACTCTCTTGCTATATTGCGGAACTCTTGATATGAACACAGGCTGAAATTCCACATTAACATTCTTAATGGAAGAATATTTGCGCAATATGTCTCCCAGTTGCTCTGCTCTCTTTCCTAAAATCTCATGTTTTATTTTCTCAGCATCAATGACGGGCGTGGCCGCAACCTCCCCGTGTATTTTCAGCTCCAGTATATTTTTTTCAAAATCAGGCTGAACCGTCGCATATTCAATTTTTGCCGCCTTCCATTCATATTCGGAATCATCCTTGCCTTTCACGGATTTTTCAATTGCCTTTTTTATGTCGCTTTCGGAAAAAACAATCGCTTTGAAAGCCGCGGTTCCCGAGCAATTGAAAGAGGAAAGAACCTGTCCGACCCTTGCGGAAATTGATATTTTCGCCGCTTCTATCTCACGAGCATCCTCAAGCGATATTTCATCCTCGCTCAGTTCGTTTGCGATGGTTTCCGCAATTTTTTCTTCTAGGGCTTTTTTGACTTTTTCCTTCGCTTTATCTATATCAGCCTGAGTAACTTTGGCGGGCCCGCTCGCATTTTCGTCAGACGTTCCACCTGTCATTGCTTCGGTTGATTTGGCATAGAATTTCTCATATTTCGGACTATCTTTGAATCCCGGTATCGTAAACTCTGAAGGATCTATGTTGAAATCAGATCCGGGCTGGTCGGCAACAACCTGAACCTCAATGGCGCCTGGTTTTATCTCTCCATCAACCAATGTGGTGCCGGGCACAGTGACACCTTTCACAATCCTGAATATTTTTCCGTCCGATGTTTCAAGTCTTGTTGTAGCAACAAGAGGCTGCGGAGCGTTGCTGAATTCATTATAAATAGTGACACTGCCTTCAGCTTTCTTGCCCGTCACATTCTTTCCCTGCATTTCGACTTCCAGCGAAACACTTTCTTCATTGCTTATGACACGGATAGGTATTTTGGATTCCGCGCCCGGAGATTCGCTTCCGCTTATGTTTATATTTATCCGATTCTCGATATTGTCAGGTGTTATGATTATTTTGGCGCTCGGAATGAACAGATAGGCCAATACTCCCGCCAACGATAACGCGCAAATGACACAAAAGGTTATTGAAAATTTCCAGACAAGCCCTCTTTTTTCTTCGTTAACAGTCTGCTTTGGCTGATCGTTTTCTCTGGTTTTTAAAAATATTTTTTCCAAAGCCTTTTCTTTATAAGGATCCAGTTGTTTTTTGCTTTGAGTCTTCCTTCTGGAAATTTCAGATGAAGCTTTCATTCTGCTTCCGGCATATGAAGATCTTCTTGCGTCCATCACTTGGCGCGCGCGAGATTGCTGATTTGTATTGCCCGGTGCGGCGCTGCTATACTTATTGATTCCAAAAAGTCTTCTTGTGGGAGTCTCAGGTCGTGACGATTCGATTTTTACCGGTGGTTTTTTATCGTATATACTGCTGGGTTTTGCCGTTGATTCATCATAATAATCCTCGGTACCCACACTATTGAGCCTGCTGCTTTTATTTACGCCTTCGCTTGAAAAGAATGTTTCGTCATCAGCCACACCGCCTTCGGTTCCTTCATCCTCCACGTATTCACTTTCTTCATACGAAACGCCGCCGGGATTCACATCCTGTTCAAATCCCTCTATGCTTGACCTTGTATCAATTCCCGCCCGCTCGGCCATAGAGATACCGATATTATCCTGCGTCACTATCGTCACTCTTTTTCCGATTTTGTCTGCTTCCCGCTTGAGAAGCTTCAGATTAACGATACTCTGCAGGAACAGCGCCCTTTTTGGCACAACGAAATAATTTTCACCCGCCATCGATTTTTTCAACTTGTCGATCACGGACGAAATTTCTTCATCAATATCGATATAAAATGTTTGGTGCATATTTTTTGTTTAAAACTCAAAGCGCAAATCTTGATTTGTTTAGGCTTTCAGCTTTAATTTATATATTTGAGCGTTATTTTTGAGAGCTGCATTCTAATCCTGAATGGTATGCAAGACTCTTCTCAATATTCCTGACATAACCTTCTCTTCTCCCGTCACATCCAAGACCAAATTCGCCAATCCCATCGGTGTCACATCTTGCGGATTTGTAAGTTCATTTGTCATGTCGGAAATGCGCGCAACGTCACGCGGCTGCATAAAGCCGACTGAAATTGTTTTGGCAAACGGCAGATTGCTTGTCCATTCCCTGGACATAAGCGCCTTTTTTATGCCAGGCAAACCTGATCCTCCTCCGCACAGTAATATTTTCGAGGGAAGAACATCTGAGCTGGTAAACTCCGCCAGTGACAATTCCACGCCGCTCAGCCAGACAGCGCAATCGCTCTGCAGGATCTGCTCAACCTTCAGGCTTATGTCGCTTCCGAGTTTTCCTTCCGAGTATCTTATTTTCAACGCCTCCGCTTCATCAAAATCAATTCTAAGTTCCTGCGCAAGTTTTTTCGTAAACGACTTTCCGCCAAAAGCAAACATTTTTGTTCCTTCCAGTCCGCCGTTTCTGACAACTGCTATGTCAGTTGTTCCTCCTCCGATATCTATAAATATGGCGCTGAAATCAAGAACGTCCTCGTAATCCACGCTTCTGGCAACCGCATAAGGTTCCGCAGCTATACTCAAAAGATCCACTTTTAGTTCATCCGCAATTGTTTGAAGCGCGCCCAAATGGATTATGGGAGCATAGGCGTTGAAAATACTTATAGAAACATCTTTTCCTTGAAAGCCAATCGGATTGGTCACCTGATATCCGTCAATCCTGACATCTACGATTGCTGCGTTTATGAGCTTAACATCAACATTTTGCCCCGTCTCCCATGAAATCTGATCCTGTATCCTTTCGTAAGCTTTCATCTGCACTTTCTGGATAATATTTTTAAGCTCGGGAAAATCTATGCGAGCATCGGAATTTCCTCGTTCATAATGCACCGTTGTCGTTGTTCCCTTAACAAGTTCTCCCGCTATCCCGACGATCGCTTTTTTGACTTTTTTCACCTTGGCATTTTCGAGCGCCTTATTGACGGCCAGCTGGCATGTTTCAATCACTCCGGATATATCCGACACGGCCCCACTCTGCATGTTTCCTCTTTTTTGTCTTTTTCTTCCGACACCTATCACCACGCCTCTTTTTTCATTCTTATTCACATTGAAAACCAGCGCTTTGACAACTTCCGTGCCCACATCTAGCGCCAAATAGCTTTCTTCACCGCCGCCAGGAAGAATTTTGGAAAAAATACCCATAATTTTGATTGATTCAAAATATGAGAAATAAAATCGTCAATTTTATATTTCTTTCAGTTCGATGTCCTGCATCACATTTTCTATATCACCCTGCGCCAGCAAACCGCGCTGCCCGCCATATTCTGTGACGCTGCTGCTGCTGTTGGCAATCCCCCATTTCAAACATGTTCCCAAATCGTTCCCTTTGAGAAAAGACGCAAAAAACCCGCTGGCAAAAGCGTCTCCTGCTCCCGTTGAATCAACCGCTTTCCGAACAAGCGCTCCAGCATGCAAAACCTTTTCTCCATCACAACCCCATGCACCCCTGATTCCATCGGTTATAACAACCACTCCAGCTCCCATATCTTTAAGTTCTTCGGCCAAATATTTTTCATCATTGATTAATTCTTCATTGATGGAATTGTCTTTCTTCGCCAAAGACACTATTTCAATGGCCTCATCTTTATTTACGAAAAGTATCTTGCACAAGGATATCGCCCAAACAATTTTTTGCACATTTTCTCCAATTGATTTTCCCCGGGGATTAAAAGCAAAGGGTATTTTTTTTTCTTCTGCCGCCGCAACAATAGTTTCCAGATTACTTTCCCATTTGCCGCTCAAGTCACCGATAAATATCCACTCCGCATCTTTGATATAATTCTTGTCAATATCGAATTTTTCACTTGCGGTATGGCTGGAAAAAATAACCCTGTCTCCGGTTTTTTCATCAACGACTATAGCGGAGAGATCGCTCAGCACATTTGGAATAATCTTGAATAATCCCACATCGACACCCATATACATTAGCACTTTTTGCGCCCATTCCGCCGTACTATCGCTTCCTACAGGCGCATAACAACTGGCGCTTATTCCCAGTTTAACAAGGCCGCAGGCCACGTTTACAGGACAGCCTCCGAGCGTTTCGCACATATTCTCTATGTGATACTTCGCTCCCAACTCAAAACTTATTTTTCTTTGCGACAAAAGATCTTCGGGAGTATCTGAAACAATTCCCTGTCTGGTCGGAAAAAAAATATCTTTTGTAACGGAACCGATACATAGTACCTTTGACATAAATTGGAATTTTTAACTGATTATGTTCGAATTTATTCAAATGCGATTAAAATGTCTCAGGATTTCATTTCGTCTTCTATTTTCATGAGCCTGTTATATTTACACAGCCTTTCGCCTCTTGAAAGCGAACCTGATTTAATGAATTCCGCCGCCGTTCCGACAGCCAAATCGGCAATAAAATCATCGGTTGTTTCCCCGCTTCGGTGAGAAACCATGATTTTCATCTTGTGTCTTTTTGCAAGACGTATACACTCGAAAGTCTCCGTAAGGCTGCCTATCTGATTGACTTTTATCAAAACAGAGTTGCAAGCCTTTTCTTTTATAGCCCTTTCTAACCTTTTGACATTAGTCACAAGAAGATCATCACCGATAAGAAGATTTTCATTTAAAACATTTTTCGAAATGGCTTTCCAAATTGGCTTGCCCCCTATTTTTTCAGTCATAAAAGCCCAGCCTTTCCAATCATCTTCAATCAATCCGTCTTCAATTGAAACCAAATGAAATCTGTCTATCCAGTCCTTATACATCGCGACTAAATGCTCTTTCTCGAGATGCGCACCCTCCGGCTTCAGAATATAGTGTTTGTCTTCTTCGTTATAAAAAGAATTGGCAGCCACATCTATACCAAGATTTATCTGGCTTCCTAGTTCATACCCGCTTTCCTTTATTGCCTGGTTAATGAGTTCGAGCGCTTGCGTGTTGCTTTCTAGCTTTGGGGAAAAACCTCCCTCATCTCCGACTCCAGTGCTTTGGCGCATACTTTCCAGAATCTTTTTCAGCGAATGAAAAATCTCACTGCCCGCCCTAAGCTGCTCCGAAAATCCCTTGATACCGGTTGGGATAATTTTGAATTCCTGCACACTTAGACCGCTGTCACTGTGCTTGCCGCCATTAAGCACATTAAACATTGGAATTGGCAGTTTTGGTTTAGATTTGTAATCAAAAAGTTCATTTATATATTTATATAAAGGAACACCTTTTTCATTGGCAACAGCCCTGCAGACAGCCAATGAAACTCCAAGTATCGCATTGGCTCCCAGGTTTGATTTGTTTTCACTGCCATCCAGATCAAGCATCGTTTCGTCTATCAAGGCCTGATTTTCTGCATTTTTGCCTTTCAGCGCGTCGAAAATTTTCGTGTTAACGTTTTTCACCGCCTTAAGAACCCCCAATCCTCCATAACGCTTAGGATCGCCATCGCGCAGTTCCAAAGCCTCAAATTTCCCCGTTGAAGCTCCGGAAGGAACGGCGGCAATTCCGGTCGCGCCACTGCTCAAAACGACCTCGACTTCGACAGTAGGATTGCCTCTTGAATCAAGAATTTCGCGCCCACGAATTTTTTCTATTTTAGACATTTTTGTTTTTACATTAACGTTTATATATTCGTACGAATCCAAGTGAACATATGCTGCAATGGATTGTAGAAAATCAGAAGCACCACAAGCAAGACATAATAGGCTGACAGGTATTTCAACGACATCGAATATTGATAATGGCGTTCCAGATCATGCTTATGCTTTTGCTTAATTTTATATGCACAATAGCTGGAAAAAACATGAACAATCGCTATAACCAAAAGAGACATTATGAAAAAAAAGAATGAATTATTCACACGGCTTTCGTAGAGAAAAAATGTCCCGAAAAAGAACAATGGCAGAACCCAAAAAATTTCTTTGTCCCAAAAATCGTTTTCGTTTTTAAAATTCTTAAAACTCGACAGATACAGCCATGGAATAGAGAAGAAATTTATGATCACACCGATCGAAAAAACGGCTATAGTAAGCCAATTCATCGCTCCAAAATAACTGTCGGGCTCCAGTATTCCCAAATTATTCAGCAAAATCAGCAAAAAACCTACATATAGCAAGACTTGGGAAAAATACAGGCCAACCAAAGACCTTCTATCGGCTTTTCTCATTTCGTAGAGAGGCATTGTTTCTTCAGGCTTTCCAAATTCGACCTCTGACAATTGAGGATTATTCATACTTGTTGCTTATTCTAAAACCAGTTAGTGTTTGTTTCTGGTTAAAATTATACCACAATAAGAATTTTGAATCTAATTGGAAATTTCCGTCGAAGGCATTTCTTCGATCAGGTTCAGTTTTTCAATTCCCGGTATCTGATTTCCTCCAAGATATTCAAGCATTGCTCCTCCACCGGTTGAAACAAATCCAATCTTATCGACAGCTTCATTCTTTTCAAGCACTTCGATTGTTTCTCCTCCCCCTACAACTGTATGTGCGCTACTTGCAAGAATGGCGCTGAGAATTTCATTGGTGCTTCTAGAATATTTTTCATCTTCAAATTTACCTGTCGGTCCGTTCCAGACTATCGTTGCGGCTGAATTCAGAATATTTTTGAATCGTTCGAGAGTTTCAGGCCCGATATCCAAACGATCATCAATAAAATCCGAAGGAAGCATAACCTTTTCCCCGAAAGGGATCTTCTGATCCAATGCCTCATTCGCAATTTTCCCGCCGACCAGCACATTGTCATACTTTTCTTCAAAGAATTTGATCACCGGAAGCTTCGTCTCTATTTTTGCGCCTCCGATTATTGCAACAGCCGGCCTTGCAAAGTCATTCCTAATTTTTTCCATTTCTTCCACCTCTTTTTGGAGTCTCAAGCCGGCATAGCTCGGCAAATATTCCGCAACTCCGGTGACGGAAGCCTGATTGCGGTGACACACGCTGAAAGCGTCATTAACAAAAACATCAAAGTTTTCCGCCAATTTTTTTGCAAACTCTGGATCGTTTTTTTCTTCTTCGGCATAAAAACGCACGTTCTCGAGCAGGAGGATTTCTTCGGTAGACTGATTGCCCAAAGATTCTTTCACAGTGTCGCCTATACAGTCGGAAATAAACATAACTCTCTTGCCGAAAATTTCCGAAACCTCATCCTGAAGCTGTCTGAGCGAAAGATTTTTATCCTTTTTTCCTTCAGGCCTTCCTAAGTGGGAAACAAGCGCAACCTTGGCGCCTTTTTCAAGAAGATATTCAACTGTGTCTTTGCAGACTTCAATCTTAAACTTTTCTTTAGCTTGCCCGTTTTCGACAGCAACATTGAAATCCACTCTTAAGAATACTTTTTTGCCGTTCAGTTCAGCGTCCTGCAGTTTTTTTATTTCCATTTGAAAAGCAGCGAGCAGTAACTGACAGATCCAACAATTTTTGGAGCATGTCCTTCACTGTCTGCAACTAAAAATTACTGATGAAATTTTCCCATTCCAAAAATCGCTATGATAACACCGAGAAGAGAGACAATCATCGTGAAAATCCATGTTCTCATTACTATTTTCGATTCCGGCCATCCTTTGGCTTCAAGGTGATGATGAAAAGGCGCGGCCAAAAAAACTTTCTTTTTAAATAATTTTTTGCTTGCAAGCTGAATCGCCGCGCTTGATGACTCCAAAATATATACAAACACTATCATGAACAGCACAATGGCTGAATTGGTAAGCATTGCAACAACACCAAGAGTTGCTCCCAGCGAAACCGCACCCGTGTCACCCATGAAAAAACGAGCTGGGGGGATATTAAACCAAAGGAACGCAAGCGTCGCTCCGGCGGTCGCGCAGCAAAAAGCAGACAAATCTATCTTGTTCTGCATGAACGCAATGACGGCAAAAGAAGAAAAGGCCATAAGCAAAACTCCACCATTGAGTCCGTCAAGCCCGTCTGTTTCATTCGAGGATATTGCAGTAAATAAAATTATAAAAACAAAAAGAGGCACATACCATAATCCTATGTCAAAATCTCCGACTGCCGGTATATGCAGCCTATCCCACCCAAGCTTGTAATAAAACCACCATGCGCCAGCGACAGCCATGATAACAAGCCAGCCGAACCTCATTGCGAATCTCATTCCGCCGCCTTTATTGCTTCCCCATCCCTTAACGCTCATAATATCATCAAAAAATCCCAACGTTCCTGCGAATATCAGCGCAAATAAAGGAAGCCACACCTGCGACCGACTGAAAAAATCAAGTCTGGCAATAAAATGGGTGTCAGTTACTTTGGCAATCCACGGAAAAATGAAATGTGAAGCAAGCGCCAAAAGTAAGATCGAAACCCAAATAATCACTCCTCCCATGGTTGGAGTTCCGGCTTTATTCGCATGAAGCTTGTTCACGAAAGTCAACTTCTCTCCATTAACGTCTGTTTCTTTGATTTTTATCCCCATTTTATATTTATAAAGAAGATGCGTCCAAAGCGGCGTTATCGCAAAAGCAAGCAAAAAAGCCAAAAATCCCGTCGAGAGAACTTTCAGCACATTCATTATTTCAGGAATTGTCTGAATCTGAGCAAGCTGCATGAATTTCTCTGCAATTTGCGGATCGCATGAATGCGCATCCGTTATCGCTTTGGTTTACTAATATATTGTATTCCTTCCGTTTTCGTTTATTGATTTTTACACTTTCACGCAAATTCTATTCACAATCAAGAATCACGATCATTTCCATACATATGAACTGAATGCCCAATCAATCATCAGTTTGATGTCTTGCCATCTGGTCCTGTCATCAAGCACTACTGCCACTATACGATGTTTTTTCTCCATAGGATCCGAAGCAGCCATCAAAAGAGAATATCCGGCAAGTGGAGTAAATCCGGTTTTTCCGCCTATCAAATTGGGTACCTTATCAAGAGCAAGGTCAGTATTTATAATTGTATGGACCAACTTGCCGTCTGCCGATAAAATTTGCAAGTTGCTCGGTGTTCTCAACATTTCCCAAATCACGTCATGCCTCATTGAATATGCGGCGATCCTCGCAATATCGTATGCTGTGGAATAACATTCCGATTCGTGCCCTTCGATTTCCAGCCCTGAAGCGGTGCAAAAACTGGTGTCTTTAAGTCCGAGATCTTTAGCTTTCTTGTTCATCATTTCAACAAACTCTTCCTGTGAACCGGAAACGTGCTTGCTTAAAGCTACCGCGGCATCATTTGCACTGTTCATAAGCATAGCTTGAAGAAGATTTTCCGCAGAAATCTTTTCGCCCACTCTCAATCTTTGGCTAACACAATATCCGCTTCTCGGGCAGCCTATTTTTGTACCTTCGACATATACTGCCTCCTCATCCACCGTTACTATCTCTTTCAAATCTTTAATTTTTTCCACCACCAAAACAGCCGTCATCAGTTTTGTCAATGACGCAACTTGACGCTTTGTTCTCCCCTCATCATAGTGCAATATCGTCCCGCTATCGGCATCTATAACTACTGAAGCGTGCGCACCCGGAACCGCCAGATCTTTGACGCCTTCTTTCCGTACGGGCTGGAAAATCGGATCATCAACCGCCTGAGCTTTGGGCTTCGGTCTTTCTTCTTTCTTCTTGTTCTCGATTCCTTTGACGATACCCTGTATGCTGTTTTCTTCTCTGTCTACTTCCGCCTGCACATGACTTTGGTTCCCCACAATTTCATGTGCCAGCAAAACAGAATTAAGCGGAAACAAGACTATCATTAAAATGGTCGCCCCTATTCCCATAATATAACTTTGGTTACTTTTCCTTATTATTTATGACAATTCTTTCTTTTAGCACAGTTGAGATCACTATCAAATTCACTCCGCAACCTCCAGGTCCACGTTTGTGATAGAGTTGATTCTTTCGTCTTTTGACAGTATATCATGATCCGGAAGTTTTTTCACGTCTTCCACGCCGAGTTTTTTCAGAAATTCAAATGTAATGGAATAGACATAGCCCCTGCCGTCACGTGGATTATCGCTTCTTTCAATCAATCCCCTTAACAATAGATTGCGAAGCGTGTAGGAACAGTTTACCCCTCTGATCGATTCTATTTCGGTTTTTGAAATCGGTCCGCGATAGGCGATGATTGAAACAACTTCCATCGCGGCATTCGACAAAGAATCCTGAAGTTCGCTTTTTACCATCTTTTCAACATATTGAGAATTCTCAGCTTTGGAAGCTAGCTGAACTTCCTCCCCTTTTCTGAGCAGAACAAGTCCGCTTGCGGAACCCGCGTATTTTTCAGAAAGAGCGTCAATTCCTTTCTCAACATCTTCAGTCTTTGCCTGTCCTGAAAAAATTTTCACGAGCTTTGATTTTTTAATCGGTTCACCGCTGATAAAAAGAATGCTTTCAATCGCCGATAATAATTTTTCCTGTTCCATAAATTTAGATTAATTCTAGTAACAAAAATGATTGACCTAGATTTATCCGCTAGCCATAAATCGGGATACTTATATTTTTCTAATACCGATGACCCGTAACCGTTCCGCTGTTAGCGGCTTGCATCATCTATAACAACATTTTCTTTGTGCTTCAAATGTATTTCACTGAACAGTCCTTTTTGCTCGACATGAATAACTCTTTGTTTCACCAGCTCCAGCATGGCCAAAAAAGAAACCACTACCTCTATTTTATCTTTTACACTCGATACCACCTCCGAAAATGAGCTTTGAATTTTTTCTTTAAGATATTCCTGAAGATGCGTGATTTTGTCTTCAAGTCTCAGCACCTCCTTGACCATTTCTTCCTCAAGCTTCTCAACGAGCGGAATCTCCCCCAAAATCCTTGAGAACGTCTTCGCCAGATCCGAAGCCGCCACTTTTTCAGGAGGACAGAAGATTGTCCTTAATCCGAAAAATCCTTCCCGCGTAAAGTTTCTTAACGTAGAATCATAGACTCCGGCCAGTTTCTTTGCAGTTTCCTTGAATTTTTTGTACTCGGCGAGCTGCTGCTCCAAGTCACGTATTTCCTCCTCCTCTTCTTCCGTAAATTCAAGCATTGGAAGCAACGCTTTCGACTTGATAAGAATAAGCTTAGACGCTACCGACAAAAAATCGGCAAGATGCTCCAAAGTGATGTTTTCCGCTTTTCCGATATACTCAAGATACTGGTCGGCAATCTGAGCCAAACTTACCCTTGTTATATCAAGTTTTTCTTGCTCCGTAAGATGCAGAAGAAGATCGAGCGGACCTTCAAATTGTTCAATTTTAATTTGATAAGCCATAAGATATTTTCTTGGTTCGCTTTTTCATTTCAGCTTCACATTTGTTGTCAACAAGCTTTATCGCAGGATACAGCCCGCACAGGACAACTCCGGCCAGTAGCAGAAAGACATATTTCATAGGTAGCACTAAAAGCAACACCGCTGAAGTTGCCGCGGCCAAGATATATCCAACTGATCCCGCTGTCCTGAAAAATCCTATTATGTCAACATCTCTTGCGTCAATCTTTTTATAAAAATAAGAATCGCGCATAATTTCAATTATTGCAGCTCCGATTCTTGTTATAAAAAGTATTGTGCCCCATACCCAGATCTCCTTACTTGTGATAAAAAAAATGCACGCGGATGAAATTCCCATAATAATTATTCCCATTATGAGCATCTCCTTTTCCCCGTATTTTTTGTCCGCCAGAAGTCCGAGCGGATATTGAAGAATTATAAACGGTATGAGCATTATCGTAAAAATTATTCCGATCCTGTCCCATGAAAATCCGTTGTCAAGCAGAAAAAGAGGCACATAGATCACCGTAAGGGCATAAAAGAAATCCAAAAGCAACGCAATCGAATAAATTTTCATTACATTTCTGTTTACCAGTATTTTCTTAAACAAGTCCCTGACGGTGATTTTTTGTTCAAATTTGCTGTTATTGATCCGCCGAAGTTTTACGAGCATAAACAAAAATATCCCCATATGCACCAACATTGCCGCAAAAAACAGACCTTTGAAATCATAGTGAGTAAGAATTCTCGTCGATACAAAAGGCCCCAAAAAAATCCCTATATTCATGATTGTAAGATGCAATCCCCTTATCCGGCCCGATTTTTTGTCTTCCGAATATGATTCAACTATGACATCCAGAGACGCCCAAGATAGAGTCATCGAAATTATATAGCATACCAAAATAATCGCTCCCGAAATGGACGGCTCAACGAGAGTCAGAAATGCCACGAAGCATATCTGCAAGAAGTAAAAAACAAAAAATATTGTCGACCTTCCAAATTTGTTCATGAACCTGTGAAGGTTGAGTATCATCACAAGAGAAGCTGCATAAGCGGAAAAATAGAATAAGCTCACATTTGAATATCCGAGCGATGTCATGAAATAATCGGAAAGCACATAAGAAAGAAGTGCTCCGGCAAATCCAAACAAAAATGTAACGATACTTAGGATACCGAGTTTCTTTTCATCGGCACGCTCTATGTGCTTTCTTGATTCACTTGTCATGATTTTGTCAATCATTTTTTATTTTTTATTTTCATTAATTTTGCCGATTGTGCCAGCAAAGTTTTTTGCCGGTTTTTGTTTTCTTTTCGAGCGGAAACGATCGCCAAACTTTCCACCTCCACTTCGACTTTATTTGGATCACCGTCTTCCTTGATGCTCGCCGGACATTCCCTGATCATCCCCTTCACTTCGACCACATATCCTTTTTCAATTTTCTGAGACATGGCATATGCGACCGAATTGTCCGGTATCACAAGAGCTTGGATCAGACATCCGCCACTTTCAATATCAATAAAAAGAAGTCCTCCTTGATTCCTGATGCCGCTGACAATCCCCGTCACACTCACCTTCGCGCCGATATAGCACGCTATTTTCTCGACAGAAAAATATTCGTCTGAAGTTTCCATAGGAATTCGCGGTTATTAATTTACGGATTCAACCTTTTCACATCCCTTGGAAACAAAACCGCCTCCTTTATGCTTTTGAGGCCCAACAATTGCTGCACAATGCGTTCGCTGCCAAGCCCCCATCCTCCATGCGGAGGCATTCCCCAACGAAAAATGTCGAGATAATCTTTGAAAGTTTCGGGTTTCAGCCCGAATTTTTTCATGCTGGCGACAAGCTGCTCATAATTATGTATGCGCTGCCCTCCTGTTGCAATTTCAATTCCGCGGAAAATCAGATCAAATGTCTCCGTATATTTGCCATCAGCGCTCGGCATAGTATAGAACGGACGCGAATGCCCAGGATAGTGTGTCAGAAAGACAAAATCGGATCCATGCTTTTCTTTTGCCCACTGGCAAATCAAGCGCTCACTCTCCGGATCAATATCTTCGTTTTCAACTTCCTTACCATACTCTTTTTTTAAAATTTCCAAAGCTTCACTCAATTTTATCCTCGGTATAGCCTTCTTTTTCGGCACCTCCGCACCATATCTCAACAAATCTTGTTTGCAGTTGTTTTCTACTGATTTCATCATGTGCCAAATGACAGATTCAAGCGCGTCCATGACATCGCTGAAATTATCAATGAAACCCATCTCAGCATCCATTCCTATATATTCGTTCACGTGACGTGTCGTATAATGCGGTTCTGCACGAAAAACGGATCCGATCTCGAAAACTCTTTCAAAAATTCCCACTCCCGCCTGCTTATAGAATTGCGGACTTTGTGCAAGATATGCGTCACGATCGAAATATTTTATCTTGAAAAAATTGGCTCCGCCTTCAGTAGCCGCATTGACAATTTTTGGCGTTTTTATTTCTTGAAACCCGCTGTCTCTCATAATATCTCCAAAAGATTTCAAAACATCCCCGTAAACCCTGAATATTGCCTTTATTTTTTCATTGCGCAAGGTAAGCGAACGATAATCAAGTAAGGTGCTAAGGTGTATATTTAGATTTTCTTCTGAAATATCAACCGGTGATTCAACTTCGGGTTTTGATATGACCTTGATAACGTCGGCTTCGATTTCGACGTCGCCTGTTGACATTTTCTCATTTTTTGACTCCCCAGGACGCTTTTTTACTATGCCTTCCATTTCAATGATATATTCACTCCGCAAACCCTTTGCAGCTTCATAAGCTTCGTCATGGTTCGGCAGAATCACTGTCTGGATGATCCCGGTTGCATCACGCAAATCGATAAAAATAAGCTTGCCATGGTCGCGCCTGATGTTTACCCAGCCTGCAATTTTTACTTGCTTTCCGACAAACTTCGGAGCATCAATTATTCTTGTTCGTTTCATAATTTATGGCTTTAATCTAAAAACATATCGAACCTATCATCCTGCATCGATATCATATAACGCTTGCGGACAGGCAATTGATGATTCGAATAAATTTTATTAAATTTGATTGTTTTTCACAAGCTAGATCACGCTATTGGAGTATCTTGTTTACTTTTCTCGCCAAATCACTCGGCACAATCTTGGTTTTTTCAAAAAATTCACGCACTTCCAGCCCTTCAAACATTTTTTTCTCTTCTTCATCCAAGGAAGCAGAGAGCACAATTATCGGAATATCCTTGGTCTTGTCATCAAGCTTGATGCGCCTTACGATTTCATCTCCCCCTGCCGCAGGCATAACCGCGTCCGTAATAATAAGATCGTATTGCCTTTCCATTGCCATCTTGCTTCCGCTCGCTCCATCATTGGCGTATTCGACAATATACCCCTCGTCTTCAAGTTTCTTGCCGAATATCTCAAGAAAAATCTCCTCATCCTCAATAAGCAATATCCTTTTATTGTTGCCGCCGGCCTGCACTTTTCCCGACAAACGTTCTCTGTTTCTTTTCTGTTCTTCAAACTCATTCAAAAGACGCTTGACGTGCGCGACCAGTTCGGAAGTATTGTAGTGGGATTTTTCGATATATCCGTCAGCTCCGTTCTCTCTGGCTTCTTTTTCATTTTCAGTTTTATCCAAATTGCTAAGAACAATGACTTTGATGTCCTCGCCGTATTTTTCGCGATTCTTAAGTTCTTTAAGAACCTCTATGCCGCTCATCTCCGGAAGGACCATGTCAAGAAGAATAAGGTCAAACTTCTCGCTGGCCGCCAGTTTCAGCACATCTCTGCCGTTTGCAACCATAGCAACATCAAAACCTTCGGCTTCAAATTTTTTCTTAAAGATTTCCGAAATCATCGGATCATCTTCGACGAGCATTATCTTGGCCATATCACCTATGTTTCTTTAGTATTATAAACATTTAAAGTATAGCGTATATAAGGGAAAAAGCAACCTTGAAAGTTCTTCGGGTCCCCAATCTGAAATTTGCCAAATGAAAGATTCGATATGCTCCAAAGGCTCGATAAATTTGGCAAATTTTCAACTTTCATCCATTGACCTAAGACGGAGAATAACTTCGTCTATAACCCATCCCGGCGTGCTTGCTCCCGCAGTAACAGCAACCTTTTCGCATTCCCTAAACCATTCCCTTTCAATTTCCTCCGCCCGCTGGATAAAATATGACTTTGGATTTATTTCTTTGGCAATTTCCCAAAGTCTTGTCGAATTGGCGCTTTCCGGAGATCCTATGACGACCGCAACGTCGCATTCCTCTGCGAGTTTTTTTATTTCCGCTTGCCTGTGGTGCGTCGCCTGACAGATCGTGTCGATAACTTCAACATTCGGATATTTTTCCGAGAGTTTCTCGGCGACTCTTTTAAAAAAATCCCTGTTCTGGGTGGTTTGTGAAATGACGGCAATTTTTTTGCCGCCGTCAAGACCAAGACCATCAAGATCCTCGTCCGTCTCGACAAAAAATGCCTTCTCTCCCGCCCATTCATATATCCCGCGCACTTCCTTATGATTTTTTTCGCCGACAATAACAATCTGGCGGCCCTTTTTTGAAAAAATTTCGGCAAGCTTCTGGACTTTGATAACCTTCGGACACGTTGTATCGGCAATATTTGTTCCTCTGCCCTTTGCCCAACCGTATATTTCCGGACCGATACCATGCGCCGTAATGACAAGTGTGCCAATCCTTTCGGGATATTTTTCAAGCGACTTGATAAGATCATTTTCAACGCTTATTTTTTTTACGCCCATGGATTCGATTTTGGCAACCACATCAGAATTGTGAACGAGTGAGCCCAGCACAAAAATAGGCCTCTTGGCCGAAGGATCTTTCGCAATTTTTTCAATCATGTCATATGCCCTTGCAACTCCCTCGCAAAATCCGGCATATTTACTCAAAACTATTTCCATGCCGAGGTGAGTAATTTATTACGTAAAATTTTACGTAATAAATTACGTAATTCCATAATTTCTTGCCTGCTACCGATGTCAGCTTAAAAGCTTGATAAAAAAGTATATTGCCACAAACAAAGAAAAGGCAACCTGCAGGACTATCATCGAAAAACTTCCCAGAATGGTTCCGATTCCCGCTTTTAGCGCTTTCAGAAAATCTTTTCCATCCATCATTTCTCCCAGAAGAGCTCCAAGAAAAGCTCCGATAAAAATTCCAAGCGGAGGCAAAAAAATTATTCCAGCCAGGCCTCCCAAAATGGCTCCGGCGAGTCCTTTTTTGGAAGCGCCGGAAAATTTGGCGCCCAATATGGGCGCGATATATACCATAAAAGTCAACAGGGCGACTGTTCCTCCAAATAGCGCAAGGGAAAACGCGGAAATGGATCCTGATTTTCCGAAATACAAAAGAACAAGCCCGATAAAGCTCAGGATCGGCCCCGGCATTGCCGGAACAATGCTTCCGATTACTCCCAAGACAATAAGTATCAAAGCAATTATTAATAACGTGTTCATAAATTTTTCTTCAGCTGTTAATTAATACGCTACAATCCCTTTTAAATATCATGATTTGCACGGCCAATCAAGCAAGCATCAAACAAAAATCAGCAATCACTCTCAACTTAATAATTATCTAAATTTTTATTTTTGTTCAAATTTTATAAAAATATATATCTTATATCAATATAAATCATTTACACATTCTTAAGAATGTTGGAATGTTTTCAGGAATTTACAAAATGTCCAGCCGTACGGAGACAGCTCATGCGTAACCGTACGTCCCCTATAATTTTTTCTAACAAGTCCTGCTTGTGCCAAGCGTGAGAGGTGCACAGACGTCGTCTTAAAATTGCAGCGCAAATTTCTGGAAATACTTTCGACATCAATCCCCTTGTTTTCTGAAATAAGAAAAAGTATTTCAATCCTTCTGTGATTTGCAACACCCTTAATATGTCTCTCGATCTGCCTTGGGGATTTTGCTTTTTTAATTTTTGCGACTGACGCTATTCTTCTTTTTTTAACCAACATCACATTTGCACCCCCTTGTTTATTTAATATATCAATAAAAATTATTTACATATTCTTAAGAATGTTGGAATGTTTATACAAGTTACTAAAAATTGTCTAATTATATAATTAAAAACTAAACATCAATGTGAATTTATTCTCTAATTCTCGAGAATTCGAGAATAGTTTTTCTTCCGCAAGAATATTAAATTTATTTTATTTGTTTTATAAACTCCTCAATTGAAACAACTTTACTTTCGGATTCGTTTCGCTTTTTGATTTCTACACCGCCGGCTGCCAGAGATTTTTTGCTGACAACAACGCGGAGCGGAATTCCGATAAGATCACTGTCTGCAAATTTTTCTCCCGCGCTTACATCTCGATCGTCAAAAAGCACTTCAATTCCTTTCTTCTCAAGCTCATCATAAATCTTTTGAGCTTGCCCGTCCTCACCCAAACTCAAAAGATGAACCTGAAATGGAGCAACCGATTCAGGCCACACAATCCCCTTCTCGTCATGAAAAACTTCCACGATTGCCCCCATAAGCCGGCTTATGCCGATACCGTAGCTTCCCATAAAAACCAATTGTTCTTCGCCTTTTTCGTCTTTGTACTTCAGATCGAACGGCTTGGAAAATTTCGTTCCCAAAGTAAAGATATTGCCGACTTCTATCGCCTTCTTTTCAATCAGCTTGTTTTTTTCAAGCTCCAAATCTTCAAGCACTTCGTCGGTAAATACTTCCTTGTTGACTGCAATTTTTTTATTTTCGTCAATAAAAATTGTATCTTCCCCGGAATCGCAAATGGTTTGGAATTCATGAGAAAATTTCGAAAAAGTACCGCCCGAAGCAAAGGTAAGATACGTCAAATGTCCTATGCCGACACGCTCATAAATTTTTTGATAGGCTGCTTTGGCTTTTTCATAAAAAATATTATGCTCGGCTTCGTCCTTGGAGAAAGAATACAACGCTTTCCAATAAAATTCGCGTCCACGCAAAATCCCCGATTTGCTTCTGGTTTCGTTGCGGAAGATTTCCTTAAAATCATAGGGATAAACCGGCAGATCTTTATACGAACTTATATATTGCTTCAAGATGCTTGAATAAGCTTCTTCGTTGGTAAATGAAAGTCCCGCTTCACTGCCGTTTTTTAGTTCAGTCTTAAACCAATTATCCACCACGTCATCATTCCAACGGCCGGATTTTTCCCAGACCTCCTTGTTTTGCAAAACCGAAGTCTTCATCTCAATACCGCCGATTTTGTTCATTTCATCTCTGACAATATCGGAAATCTTGTTGATTACTTTAAGTCCCAAAGGCAAGATATCATAAACTCCCGCCATTTCCTTGTTTATGAACCCTGCGCGAATCAGGAGCTGGGCATTCATGCTCACCTCGTCTTTTGGAGCCTCCTTGCGTGTTTTTGTGAAAAGCTTTGATTGCATCATAAATTTGCCTTAATTTAAGAAGTTTTTTATATAAATATTATTTTCATATTATCAATTCGGCGCTTGCTTGTCCAATAAAAATAGGCGAAGTTTAAGTTTAAACTCCGCCCGAAAATTGATCATCACATCCTTTCTTTTGTTGATTGTAAACGCAAATTGTAAGATTTCGACACTATGCAACTTCAGCAGCCCTCGCAGCCTTTTTTGAGAGGAAACTTATGATTGCCTCTGCAGAAACTTTTGACGCTTCTCCCGACTTCGACATTGCCACTAAAACTCCCCTGGAAGCACCGCGGCAGTTTTCGCAATAGTAGTAGCTTCCTCCTCTATAATCTTTTTTTGGCAAGATACCGCCGCATTTTTCGCACACTGTCGCCAATCTCGCAATACTTTCTGAAGAAATCTCCGATTTTTCCATATTTCTCTCCTTATGCGTATGCTTATTTGTTTTTAAATAACTAAAAAACCAGCCTTCTGAGGCTGGTGCTTTTTCCGAAATCTCTTGTCTATTTTTTACTCAGAAAAACCAACCTCTTTGGACGGGTAAAGAAAAAATAAAAAAAGAAATTGGCTTGTATTTTCCTGCTCATATTGCTATTTTACCAGGAAGCGTAAGATTTGCAAATGTCACTTCATTGCCCTATATTAAATAGTATGGATAGCGTGGAAAAAAGCAGGATTTTTGTCGTTATTCCCGCCTTCAATGAAGAAGGTGCTATTCAAGCTGTCATAAACGAAGTTTGCGGCGCAGGCTACGAAAATATCATAGTGGTTGATGACGGAAGTTCTGATGGAACATATAGCAAGGCAAAGCAAGCGGGCGCAGTAGCTTTAGGACACAAGATCAACAGAGGAAAAGGCGCTGCGACAAAAACGGGAATTGAGGCTGCCAAATTGCTCGGAGCTGACATTATTGTTACCATGGACGGAGACGGCCAGCATGATCCGGAAGACATACAAAAACTGATATCTCCGATAGTGGACAATGAATGCGATGTGGTGCTTGGAACACGGCTTTTGGATCCCAAGGGCATGCCATGGCACAAAATCCTTGCCAACAAGATTGGAAATTTCTTCACATGGTATTTGTTCGGACTTTGGGTAACTGACAGCCAATCTGGCTTTCGGGCTTATTCAAGACACGCGGCCCAGGTTATCAACACAAAAGCCGACCGCTATGAATATGACAGCCAAGTCATAAGAGAGATATATATCTACAAGCTGAAATTCAAGGAAATTCCGATCGCAGTGAGATACACCAAATATTCCATGGGTAAGATCCAAAAACAAGGCATCGCAAACGGCTTCAAGACTTTGTATAAAATGATCTGGAGTTTATTGTTTTAAATTCATTAAACATTTAAGCGAAAACATATGAGATTCCATATCTATCAGATAGTAATATCTGCGATTTCTGCGATAATGATCTATCAGGGCGCAATGAACTATATAAAGGGAAGAAATAATCCCACCCTTCTTAAGCTGCTGGCCCGCATTGTCGTTTGGGGAAGCATGGCGTTGATCACAATCTTTCCCAATCTTTCAAATGTGGCGGCAAAACTGATCGGAATAGAAGGCAACATAAATGCCGTGATTCTGATCGGATTCATTTTTGTTTTCCTGATGATTTTCAAAATTCTTTCGGCAATTGAAAGGCTCGAACAAGATCTTTCAATTGTCACTCGCAATGATGCGCTCAAAAGAATAAGACAAGAGGAAAAATGATGAAACTATTGGTCTTTTCTCCATACTATCCGCCCCACATGGGCGGGCTAGAATCACATGCCGATGAATTCAACAGGCACCTGTCCCAAAGAGGGATGGACATAACGGTCTTCACGCCAAGACTGCCGATTTCCGTTCCCGAAAAAGAAACCAGACACCGCGACGTGAAAATATTGCGCTTCCCTGCTTTTGAAATTATTCCGAATTATCCTTTTCCAAAATTCTGGAGTTTGCGTTTTTGGAAATTGTTCAGAAATCTTTTCGAAGAAAATTTTGACATTGTCATTTCCAGAACAAGATTTTTCAGCACGTCTCTCTTGGCATTGGCCTATGCGAAAATAAAAAAAATCAGATGGGTCCATATCGAACACGGGTCTGATTTTGTCCAGCTGTCGAGCAAGATAAAAACTCATATTGCAAAAATATATGATCTCAGTTTCGGGAAGCTTATATTCAGAAGTTCGGACCTCAACATTTCAATATCGCAAGCAGTGCGGGAATTCGTTGAAAGATTCGACAAGCGGGAATCACCAATAATTTATCGTGGCATTGATATTAAGGGAATTGAAAAGATAGCCCCTGATATGGATTTTAAAAATAAATATAAAGACAAGGTGATTATCGCTTGGGCAGGAAGATTATATAAATGGAAAGGCGTAAAAAATACGATTAAGGCGATAAAACAATTGCCTGCAGAAATAAAAAAAAATATTGTTTTTGTTATCATGGGCGATGGAGAAGACAAAGATGATTTGCAGAAAATATCGGACAACTCTGTCATTTTTCTCGGAAGCATTCCGAGAGAAAAAGTATTGGGAATCTTGAAGGTTTCGGACATATACATACATTCTTCAGATCCGGGCGGAGGACTTTCAACTTCTTTGCTTGAAGCCATGTGTTGCGGATGCGGCATAATCGCAACAAAAAATGAAGGCGCAGAAGAAATCATTACTAATAATGAAAACGGTTTATTGATTGAAGAATCTGATCCGGATATCATTGCTGCAAAAATTACAGAATTGCTGCGGAATGCTGAAAAAATAAAAGCGTTAAGCAAGAATGCCGGAGAAAACACGCAAAAGCTATTTTTATGGGAGCAAACGATTAGTAAATATTTGGATCATTTTAAATAATTCCTTATGCGTATAAAGCCCTTGATAAAAGTACCACTCGTCTTGATAGAGAATGTCTTTTTCACGTTATTTCCAAAGTCACGCCCATTGATTGAAAAGTTTTTTTACAATCCATATCAATTCAATGAGGATCATATTGCATATTCAAAAAAGCAATATGCAAGTTTCCTAGATAAAATAGGAGGAGGAAATGCGATTAAAGATAAAGTTATTCTTGAGCTCGGGCCCGGTGGATCCATTGGCTTTGGGCTTTTGATACTCAAAGGAGGCGCTTCAAAATATTACGCAATTGATGATGGAGTTCACGCATTCATAACCAAAAAGCAGATGCAAGGATATTTGAAGCTTTTAAGAAATGAAAATAACCTGATTGATCGATATTTCTCAAGAAAAGGCGTAAACTATGTTTACAAAGAATCTAAAATCAAGATTATCAACATAGATCAGGATTCAAAATATTTGTTACCAGAAAATACTGTCGATTTTATTTATTCCTGCGCAGTTCTTGAACACGTCCATAATTTGGATAATAGTTTTTCGGAAATGACCCGAGTTTTGAAGCACGGTGGAATTATGAACCATCAAGTTGATCTCAGGGATCATATTTTCTCACAAGACAGCTTGTGGTTTTTAAATATGAGTGATTTCTGGTTTAAAGCTTTATTTTCAAAAACAGGAGAATATGTGAACAGAAAACGTTTCAGTTTTTACGAAGATATGGCAAAAAAATACGGACTTGAAATTATAAACATTGAAAAAAAGCATTTTTTTGAAAAAGAAATTTCCTCAAAACTTACAGAGAAATTTTCCGATAGCGACTTAAGAACTTTGTCATTTAACATAACTTTAAAGAAAAAATAATGTGCGGAATTACCGGAAAAATATATTTTGATGAAAATACTGTTTCCGAGCAGGATATTTTAAGCATGAATGAAAAAATTATGCACCGCGGACCGGATGATGGCGGAGCGTATATTTCTCCCGACCAAAAAGTAGGGCTAGGACACAGACGACTTTCGATCATAGACCTTTCCCCTCTTGGTCGCCAACCGATGAATTATTCGGACAGGTATTGGATCGTTTTCAACGGAGAAATCTACAATTTTCAGGAAAAACGAAAAATGCTTGAAAAGGAAGGCTATGTTTTCAAATCAAAGACCGATACCGAAGTGGTGCTCGCGCTATATGACAAGTTCGGAAAAAATTGTCTGGAGCACTTGCGAGGAATGTTTTCTTTTGCAATTTATGATGTAAAAGAGGAAACTATTTTTTGCGCGCGCGATCGTGTCGGAAAAAAACCTTTCAAATATTATTTGGATGAAAAAGTTTTTATGTTTTCATCCGAACTAAAGGCTATTTTGACACAAAAAGATTACAAAAAAGAGCCGGACTATGTTGCAATCCATCACTATTTGACTTTTCAATACGTCCCCGCGCCGCTCACCGGATTCAAAGATATAAAAAAACTTGAACCTGCGCACTATTTATTCATAGACCTGAAAACCAAGAAAATTGAAAAGGAGAGATATTGGAAGCTTGACTATTCAAAAAAATTGAATCTTTCAAATGACGAGTGGAAAAAAAGAATAATGGAAAAACTGGAAGAGTGTGTAAAACTTCGGATGATTTCAGATGTTCCCCTTGGTGCGTTTCTTTCAGGAGGAATTGATTCCAGTGCGATTGTCGCACTTATGAGCAAGCTCAGCGATAAACCTGTCAAAACATTTTCCATAGGTTTCAATGAAGAAAAATACAATGAACTGAAATATGCAAAAATTGTTGCCGAAAAATTCAAAACTGACCACAAGGAATTTATCGTTGAGCCTCACGCGATTGAACTTCTGCCGATGCTCGTGAGGCAATATGAAGAACCTTATGCTGATTCCAGCGCACTTCCCACATACTATGTCAGCAAGATAACCAGAGATTATGTCACAGTCGCCCTCAATGGCGACGGAGGTGATGAAAACTTCGCGGGTTATGGACGCTACAGTGTCCAAAAATTTAGTCTTTGGTATGACAAAATAATGCCTTTGCATAAATACTTTGCTTTGCCAATCAGCAAATTTTTAGCAAAGAATATAAAGAATACTTTCTTCGATAGAGCATACTTGTTTGCAAAGACACTTTCTGAAGAATATAACTATCGCTATTTGAATTATATCCGATATTTTTCAAATGAATTAAAAAATGAAATATACACTGAAAATTTCAAACAAAAAACATTAGGGATAGATTCTTATAATATTGTCGCGAAAAGATTCAACGAAGCGGAAACAAAAAACAAAATGGATCAATGCTTATATGCAGATTTCTCAACATATTTGCCGGATGATCTGATGGTCAAGGTAGACATTGATTCGATGGCGGTTTCACTTGAAGGACGCTCGCCTTTTCTTGATCATGAATTCCTCGAGCTTACCGCAAAAATTCCATTTAATTTAAAGCTTAAGGGATTGAATAACAAAAAATATATCCTAAAAGAAGCGCTAAGAGGCTTGGTTCCGGATGAAGTCATGTTTCGATCTAAAATGGGGTTTGGAATACCGATAGACAAATGGTTTCGCAAAGAACTCAGAGAATATGCATATGAACTCCTGCTATCAGAAAAAGCCGTCAATAGAAAAATTTTCAAGATAGAAGAAATTAAAAAAATACTCGATGAACACGTAAATACCAAGATTAGCCACGCCTATCGCATTTGGGCACTAATTACCCTTGAGCTCTGGTTTCGAGAATATTTTGATTAGCGTATGAAAACATTTTATAAAGAACTAAAAATAATTTTATTTATTGTTGGAATTCTTTTATTGCTATTGAATATTTATGGCTTGTTCATTCCCTTACATAGTCCCTTATTGAACAATAAGAATCTTTATAAAAATAAAACAAGCGATGAAATTACAATGTCGAAAGAGGAAGTTTTTGAAAAACTCAAAAATAAAAAAGGTTCTGATAAGGAATTTGTTGAAATCGCCAACAATGCCATCCACGAAGGCATATTGCATTATTGGGATGATGAACTTGCCAAAGAATTTAATCTTTTGATCCCCATTTACGAAAACTACTTGCTTTTCTTATCCAGCTATATTCGTCCTGACATATTTAAAAAATACGAATTTTGTGGTTTATGGAAAAAAGGTGTCGAACGAGGTGTGGGTTGGTGCACTCAATCGTCTGCCCTTTTGACATATGCCCTAAGAGACAGAGATATAGAATCTGATATTTATGTTATGCTATATCATGCAGTTTCTTTAGTTAAGGTGCAGGATAATGAATGGTGGGTGGCTGATCCCGACTATGGAGTTGTTATTCCACATAGCATACAAGAAATTGAGAACAACCCTGGATTGATCCGTCCTTTTTATCAAGCTAAGGGATACAATAACGAACAAATTGATACACTTATAAAAATTTTTGATAAAAATAATCCAGATGAGCAGAAAATCGGATATATAAGAGATACTAATTATTGCACTTATAGGCATAAGCCATTTGAATATTTGGTATACTTCCTAAAATGGCTAATTCCATTACTGCTCATATTTCCGTTGATATATTCCTCAATACCTAGAAAAAAATATGAAAATGAATAAGAAAAGAATATTACATCTAATATCTGGTCTTGAGATAGGAGGAGCTGAAACACAGCTCTTAAGAGTCCTCCCTATGCTTCAGAAGTATCATGAAAACCGCGTGTGCTGCGTTAGGGGTCACGGTCCAATTGGAATAGAATTAGAAAAAAAAGGAATAAAAGTATACTATCTTGAATTAAAAAACATTTTCGATTTTTTTTCCATCAAAAGATTCCATAAAGTTGTCCAGGACTTTTCTCCAGATGTTTTGGTAACATATCTTATTCATGCTGATCTTTATGGCAGGATTCTTGGAAAATTATTCGGAATAAAAAAAATCGTTTGCAGCCAAAGAGGAATCCTTCTGAATTGGGAATGGCTGAGGTTTTTCGATCGACTAACGAAATCTTTGGTCACAAAATATACAGTTCAGACGGAAGTGACAAAAAAAGAGCTTATGCAAAAATTAAAGCTTCCTGAAAGTAAGTTCGTTGTAATTCCGAATGGCATCAATTTGACTGAATTCAATTTTGAAATAAATGTTCATGACAAAAAAACCGAGTTAAAACTTGAAGAGAACAAGTTAAATATTGCTTGCGTAAGCAACTTGCGAAGAGGCAAAGGACACGAATATTTGCTTCAAGCTTTTGAAAAAATTTTTGAAAATGATAAAAACCTTAATTTATTGATCGTCGGCGATGGAGAAAAAATGGCAGAATTAAAAAGGCAAGCAGAAAATTATCATTCCAAGAATAATATTCATTTTCTAGGCAAAAGAAATGATGTTAAAGAAATTCTCAAAATTAGCGATATTTTTGTTTTGCCGACCCTAGGCGAAGGCATGAGTAATGCAATTCTGGAAGCATTGGCAAGTTCTCTTCCCGTGATTACAACAGACATTCCCGTAAACAAAGAAATTATTACGGACAATGTCACAGGATTTTTAGTGAAACCAAGACAAAGCAGAGAGCTTTCCGAAAAAATACAATTTTTGATTGTTAATCCCGAAATCAGAAAAGAGCTCGGATTAAATGGCAAAAAGCTCATAGAAAACAGATTTGCCATTTCAAAGATATCTTCAATGTGGGCAGACATTTTGAGAAACTTGTAAAAAAATTTATGGAACAAATAAAATTGCTTATTAATACATTAGGTGCGCCACTAAAAGACAAGGAAACGCTTCGACAAACTTCTTTGTTTTTAATAAAAATCACACTGATTCCGCTTATCCTTTTTTGGTTTGCATATCTGACAAACTTTATCCTCCTGCGTCAGGCAATTTCTTTGTATCTAATTTTTTTCTTGCCCGGATATCTTCTTACACCGATCTTTTTCTCAAAAGCCGACAAGACGGAAAAATTTGTCCTCAGTTACATAATTTCCGTATTTATCGTTCCACTGGCAGGATATCTTCTTGCACTAAAAGGATTTTCTTTCAATGAATTATCCGCTCTTCTGAGTTTGCATTTGTTGATAATAATTCTTTCAATTTTCTTTGTTATATCCAAAAGTTTTACAAAAAATGATGAGTCTGAAATTAAAAGAGAAAGTTTTCTCAGTTTGTTTATAGTATTGGGATTTTTTGTGGTTTTAATGAGCATTCTTCTGAAGATATATCCGTTTTTGCCGGAAGCCGATCCATATTATTTTTATCCGGTTATTGAAAACCTGATAAATACAGGCATACATCCGCAGATTTTTTATCGACCATTTTTCAGTTTCTTTATCGGATATATTTGTTTGGTAGGCAATTTCTCCATTTGGATCGTAATGAAATATATTTTAGCTTTTTTGCCAATTTTCCCATTGGCAATCTTTTGGGAATACGCAAGAAAGAAAAGCAGCAATTATTCGATAAGGATAATATTCCCCCTGCTTTTTCTTTCTGTACCCGCGCTATTTATTGGAGCAGAAGTAATTATACCGCAAATTTTTTTTGTATCAATTTTTCCAATCTGTCTCTATTTTCTTCATAAGGCAATCAGAGGAAAACTATTTATGCCATGGGTGCTGGTTTTTGCATTATCCTTTCTGAGCGTAAAGTATCACGAGCTTGGATTGTTTTTGATCGCCATTTCTGCGTTTTCCTTTCCTTTTGTCATAAAAATTAAATGGCGAAACATAAAATTGCCAGGCATAGTTTTAGGATTGATTTTGACATTTGTTTTTCTAGGTGCAGCAATGGAATTTGCACGCTCGGTATTGAAGGTGGCTGTGGATTTTTTTGATCTATTTGGAAAAGATTTTATTTTCAAGCCATGGTTTCTGAATAACTTTACAAATATTGACAACGTCACGCAAAGTTGGTCCGGTATTGAAGTGATAAAATATTACGCGTATTTAGTTGGAAGTGTTCTTCCTATAGTGCTAATATTGGGATTTTCCAGAACAGTTTTAAAAAAAATATTAAGATTTGAATATATTCCATTTTGGGTTTCATTTATTCTTTTTTTCCTGATAGCAGAAGTTTTTCCAAGATTCAATACTAATTTTCTTCCCGACAGAGCCTGGCTCTTTGTTACAATAACGCTGATCTTTTTTTCCTTGCCGTTTCTCGAAAAAATTGTCTCACAAACTCCACAAAAAATTTTCGCTTTCAGCATCATAATTTTATTTCTAATTTCTTTTGGTGGATCTTTTTATCTCGCCTACGCCAAGCAAGGATATGTTTCACAAGAAGAATATGCTGCTGCCGAATACCTGAAAAATAACACGCCGGAAAACAGCGTAATTGTATCACAACAAGGAAACACTGTATTGATTAATTTTTTCGGGAAAAGAACAATGTTTTTTTACAAACCAATTTTTTATGTGATGGATAGCGTTAGATCTCAAGATTTAGATGCGTTAAAAGAAGCAATAAATGAATTCAATAAAAAAAACTTACCCGTAGACACTCCTGTTTATATCCTGTATTCTTTCGATAAAAACAAGAATTTAGCTTCTCAACGTGCTTGGTGGAGAGAAGCAAATTTTGCAGATGCAAAAACTGCCACATTATCCAGCAGCAGTTATATGGAAGAAGTTTTTAACAATGGAAATGTAATTATTTGGAAAGTTAATTTTAATCAATAAAAGCAATTATGCACTGCGTTTTAAAAGATATTCGTTGCAACCTATACCCTCTCGATAAATCAATTTTTTGCACAAAATATTCCTCTTTCCAAAAAAGTTTATTATTTCATCAGGTCCCGCAAATTCATAGGGATGTCCTCCTAGCCAATCAATGACATCATTATACCAATTCATTCCGCGATCTGATCCATGTTCTTTTATTTGTTTTAGGGGATTCCTTAGCATTAGCAGAGAGCCCATAAAAAAATATACTATATACACATACTCCATAACTTTCTTTACAATAAAGCTTGATTCGTTGTATGTTCTTTTTATTCTTATCCAAAGATTCGAGGTTCCTTCTTTCAGTCTATTCTTATTACGGTTGTAAATAGCTAAATAAAAAACTCCTTCCGGATTAATCAGACTGGAGACATTTTTTAGTGCACTATACATATCCCCCGTATGATGAAGCACGCCCCAAGAATAAACGATGTCAAACTGGCCGAGTGATCTGATAAAATTTTCATCAAGCGCCGATCCTTGTTTGATCTCCCAGTTTTCGGGGTTTCCTTCTTTTTCTCCCAAATACTTCGCGCAAGAAATAGAAAATTCATCCACATCAACGCTGACAACCTTAGCAGCACCTAGTTTATATGCCGCAAGCGAAAACAATCCGCTCCCACAACCGATATCGACAAATGTCTTGCCTTTTATTTTTTCTTCTCCACCCAAAAAATCAACAAGAGATTTTTTTGCATTTTCAATCCTTTCATCATTCAGTGATTTCAAAAAATCCTGCCAGTTTTTTCCAAAACTGAAACTTCTGACTTTCTTATAGATACTTTCATATTTTTCAAGTCCCATAACTTATATATTTTTTATTAGATTAAGTACCGCAATAAATTTCTTACAGCTTTTTTCTGGTCTAAATGAATTATTATAATAATTAATCGATTTCCTTTTCATTTCTGAAATTTCAGCAGGATTCTTAAGAATGATTTCTTTTATTTTTTCTTTAATCATATCAACGTCTTGAGTATCTACCAAATATCCATTTTTATTATCCAAAACAAGATCTTTGATTCCTCCACTTTTTGAAAAAAGTAATAGCGATCCACATGATAAAGCTTCTAAAGCGAACATGGAAAGACCTTCGAATCTTGACAGTAATACAACACAATCAGAAACGTTCATAAAATTGAGAACTTCATCATGGACCATTTCATCTAAAAAAACAAATTTCTCCTTAATTCCAAGATCTTTAGTTAATTTAATTAAGTAATTTTTATTCTCTCCCTTTCCGACTAAAAAAATTCTTATGTTTCCATAAATATTCTCGTCTTCATTTTTCAACAAAAAAACAGCGTAGACAAGATCTTCCATTCCCTTTTGCATTAATCCAACACTATTAAGTCTTCCAAGTGTAAAAAAAAGCCTCACATTATCACTATAATCCATTTGATATTTTTCAAATAAATCTTTCCTGCCTAATGTGTTATTAATTTTTTTCAAGTCCGGCGCTATATTTGGAACAACAAAAAATTTCTTTTTAGCAATTTTGAAAATATTCTTTTTCGCAAAATATTCTTTATAAAATTCTATATGATAATTATTGGTAGATAAGATATATTCAACTTTATTAAAAAATAACCTCGTAAAATAATATGCAATTTTTTCATATAGCATTTTACTGAAAACAGCTACTTCGGTTTCCGTGCATGCATGAATCCGCACCAAGGTTTTAGGAAAGAAATTTGCCGTCAAATAACCCATTAAGCCGAATTCAGCCGTCTCAAAAAGAATTATATCTACATTATTTTTTTTAATTATTGTTTTAACTTTAAAAAATGAGTATATCTCCCAGAGCAATGCAGGGAAATACTTAAAATAATCACGTCTAATAACCTTGACATTATTAACATTTATTTCAGCAGCTTCACCTAAACTTCTCGGCGTATATACAAAAATATCCAAGTCATTCTTTGAAAGCTCATTTACAAAATTAGTTATTGCATTGGAGTATCCACCATTACTTGGATAAAAATCTGGTGCTATTATTAATAATTTCATTTATTCGTTTTATTATTTGATTATTTTTTGAAAATACATAAACTGCTATTTTGATTCTTAAGGAAATTTATTGAGATATTTTAAGAAAGAATAAAGGATATAACTTATGCTTTACTGTATCAGTTATATTCATATTTCTATTTGCTATGTTTTTATCGTATATTATAAAATATATTCAACGCATTATCAAATGCCTGATCCATATTATAATATTTATAATTTGCCAACCTCCCTGCAAAAATAACTTTGTTACCTAACACATTGACTTCTTCTTGATATTTTTCGTTAATTTTTTTATTTTCATCATCTAACACAGGATAAAATGGCTCTCCTCCCCACATTGGATATTCCTTTGAGATAACAGTTTTGTCAGAAGTTTCATCTAAAAACTTCTTGTATTCTGTTATTCTAGTATATTTTTCTTCATTTGGATAATTTACAACAGCCACTGGCTGAAATTCCTTTTTTTCGCATTCTTCAAAAACAATATCCAAAGATCTATATTTAAGTTTCCCAAATTTATAATCAAAAAATCTATCAACTGGACCGGAATAAACAAGCAGGTCACATTCCAATTCGTTTTTCATTTCAAAATAATCAGCATTCAATTTTACAGTTATATTTTTGCGAGAGAGCATCTCTTTAAACAGACTAGTATATCCACTCTTTGGAATGCCTTGGAACTTATCTGAAAAATATCTGTCATCAGTATTGGTTCTTATCGGGATTCTTTCCATAACTGCCCTGTCAAGATCTTTAGGCGACAAATCCCACTGCTTTATAGTATAATTTTTGAAAAATTTTTCGTACAAATCCTTACCAATTTTCATTAGAACAGATTCTTCTGAATTTTTTGGCTCTATTATTGTTTTGTCTCTTTTTTCATCCAAAAAAGTTTCGACTTCTTTTTCTGTTGTAAAATTTTTATCAAAAAATTTATTTATTGTATTTCTGTTAATTGGAAATTCATAATATTCTCCATCGACTCGACTGAGCACTTTATGTTCATAGGTATTGAATGTTGCGAATTTATTTACATATTTCCAAACATCTTCGTTGTTTGTATGAAAAATATGTGGTCCATATTTGTGGATTGTTATTCCATTCTCATCCTTATAATCAAAACAGTTACCTCCAATATGATCTCTTTTTTCTAACATTAAAACCGTTTTGCCTGCAGAGGCAAACCTTTCCGCGAAAACACACCCCGAAATTCCAGCGCCAACTATAATAATGTCATATTTAAGCATACTTCTTTATAATATAGCGCAAATTAAAGATATCAACAACATAATTCATAACTAGCCCAAAAAGGATTGTCGGGATAGAAATTAAGCTAAATTTTATTAAAATCAAAATATACACAACATAAAAAAATGTACGAATAGAAAAAAGTGAAAGTCCCCAAAAGTATGTTTTCTCGCTATGAGAATTTACCATATTAGCATAGAATGAAACAAAAAATTGCAGTGTAGCAACAAAACCAAAAAGAAACAACACAAGAACGCTAGCCTTATATGCGCTTCCAAATAATTTCAAAACGACAAAACCAATTACAAACATTGCAAAAGTAGCTGGCGCTATGCCCACTAAAAGCATTTTGTCTATTTTTTTCAAAAGTATTCTTTTTTCTTCTACTTTTGCGACCATCGCAAAAAATACATTACTTATAATTGAAATGAATTGACCGGCAACAAGGATCGTCGCCGTATAGTAGGCGCTATAGATTCCCAATTCCTCAACTCCGAAATATTTATTAACCACAAAACGATCTCCATAACCAATAATAATAGAAATCAAACTGCCAACGAAGACGAATTTAGAGTATCTCAATAATTTTTTTATAGACTCCGTACTGGGTTTTCCAAAAAAAGTTTTCAATTTAAATGCATATAAAATAGAAACCACAAGCCCAGCAATAATTAAAGAAAAAGCCAACTGGAGATAATTCTTAAATATTAAGTGTAAAGCAAAAAAAATCAAAATCGCCACTATAGCTTCGGCAATTTTTATTATTGCCTGAAATTTAAAAAAATAAAGCCCCTTAATAATGCCATCAAGCAACATCTTCAGAACAAGCGCAATGCTAAAAACAACAGCAACAAAAACAAGATCTACTTTGGTAGAAAAAATATTCGCTAAAAATTCCCTATTTAAAAAAAGGCTTATGGATACAATAGACATTAAAACTAAAACAAATAGCAGTGAACTAGAAATTAATTCCTTTCTCTTATTGCTATCTCCTGCTTTAACAATTTTTTGTAAAACAGAAATATCCATTCCAAGTAGCATAGGAATCGTAAAAAACTGGGCTATTAGAAGTACTAGATTATATTTTCCGTATTCAACTGGTCCGAGCCATCTGCCCGCAATGATAGCCAAAGCAAACATAATACCCGCCGCAATAAATCCGCCAAAAAAACTCCACGAAAGATTTTTTAGAAACCCGCGCATTTCATCGCTCATCTCATGCCCAAAAATCCGAAGATGCGCAATCTCGGCGATTGAAATAAGTTTTAATTTTATTGAAGATATCATCTACTTTTTTGTAATGATTTCTATCTCGATCAGCACTATAAGTTCAGGTTTCAGGTTTTGATAAAATTATATCTATTTTATCTTATAATACTCCTTGTACCATTCCACGAATTTGGCTATTCCCTTTTCAATCCTTGTCGTAGGTTTCCAGCCCATCTTGCGGAGCTTTTTGATGTCGGCAACAGTTGCCGGCACGTCGCCTTTGGGCATCGGCATAAATTTCTTCTTGGCTTTCTTGCCAAAATTCTTTTCAATTTCTTCGATGAATTCCATGAGGGTGTTTTCTTTGTCTCCCCCGATATTCACGACGTCATAGCCCTTGCATTTGTCCAACGTGGTGATTATGCCGGAAACGATATCTTCAATATAAGTAAAATTCCTGCTCATTTTTCCGTAGTTGTTCACTTGGATCGTGCGATTTCGACAAATTCCATCCGCAAAAAGCATGAGTGCCATGTCGGGCCTGCCCCATGGACCATAAACTGTGAAAAATCTTAGAGCAGTCACATTCAAGCCGTAATTCGCATGATAGACATGCGCAATAAGTTCATCAGCCTTTTTGGTTGCCGCATAGACCGAAATCGGGTGATCCACGCTATCGCTTTCAGAAAACGGAAGCTTTTTGTTGTTGCCATAGACAGACGAAGAGGATGCAAAAACAAAATTCTTTATCTTATGTTTAACTGCAAGATCCAAAAGATTCACGCTTCCAGTTATGTTTATGTCGCAATATGAAGCCGGATCCTCCATTGAATTGCGCACCCCGGCCATCGCTGCCAAGTGTATGATTTTGTCAATCTTTTCTTTTTTGAATATTTTCTCGAGCAACTTATAGTCCCTTATATCGCCGCGATAGAGCTTGAATTTGTAGCCCTTCAGAAATTTCTTGATCCTGTCTTCCTTTAGTTTGGGATCGTAGTAGTCGTTGAAATTGTCTATCATGACCACCTGATCTCCCCGATCAATGAGTCTTTTTGCTGTATGTGCACCTATAAATCCAGCTCCCCCTGTAATAAAAATTTTCATAATGTTTTGAACCCCTTTTTTCACGAGCCCCCTCCCCCTTAAAAGGGAAGTATGGGTGGGGTTTTGTTTTTAACTTGATAGACTTAAGGCTTGATGAACTTGATTAACTCATTTATACTGTACTCATGCATTATAACGCACTTTTAGCCAAAATCCAATCCTTGACATTTTGTAAAAAACCAGCCTTTATATTGTTTCTTATACTGTGCGCCTTCTTTTTCAAAGGTGTATTTTTAACTTCCCTGTTCCCTATTTTTGCCGGGCAAGATGAAACAAAGCATTTCAATTCAGTGACCTTTCTCGCTGAACCAAGGCCGATAACTTGGCACATAAAGAGTAATGTCAAAAAAGATGCGGAAGGGATGCAAAAAGGCAATTACACGGAAGAAATTTTGGAAACAAGCAAGGCAGTCAATTTCGATGAGGAGATCAAAGGTGAATTGTATAATACGCTCTCCTTCAATGACGGCTTTTATGGAAAAAACGAAGCCGAGATAAATGAAAATAAATGGAAACAGTATAACGAAAACTACCCTGTAAACAGAGCAGACATATCCCTATATCACAAGCTTGCGGCAAAAATAACAAAAACGTTTTCCTCACAAGATCTTTTGTTCAGATACTTCCTCGTTAGAATTTTTTCAGTTTTTTTGGGAACTCTTACTGTTTTATTTTCTTATCTCATTGCAAAAAATGTCGGTTTTTCTTCCAAAGCCAGCCTGCTTACAGCAGCCATTGTTGCGTTTCAACCGAGATTCTCAATCTATACTGCCGCCATAAATTACGATATTTTACTTATTTTGCTTTTCACGTCATTTACTTTGGGAAGTATTCTTGCGCTCAAAAACGGATTGAATTGGAAAAATTTCTCCTTAATGGCTGTGTCCGTTTATTTGGGCATTCAGACGAAACCGACTGCATCCGTTCTTCTTGTTGTTTTTGCTTCTTTGATGGCGTATTTTGCATACCGCAAAATTGGAATCGAAAAAAGAAAAACAAAGCTGCTTTTCATTTCAGCAATTATTCTTGTAATAACAGCATTGGGCGCATATTTCAAAAAATATATACCCGCAACCTTTTTGGATCTCAATTCGACGATTCCGTCTATCGGAAAATATCTATCAGACAGTATTACTCCCGGGAAACTGGGTCTTTCCGCCCGCACCTATTGGGGAACTTTGACTTGGGTTGACAGCTGGAGTTTGGACAACATAACAAACTTTATTTCAAAGATCGAAAGCTTTGCCATTTTGGGTATAATTCTTTTTCTATTACCAAGTAAATATCATAACAAAATCATTTCTGCAATAAGACGACTGTATTTGCACCTAAAAACCAAGTGCACAAAGAAAAACAGTGGACAGACAAAAGAAACTGCTATATCCGACATGGGCAAATGGCACAATTTCCTTCCGGAAAAAAAATATGTGCTTTTCTTTATCCTCATGATTATTGCACTTCAGCTTGGCATCCGCTTTGCCGATTGGAGAGCCCATGGCGAACTTGGAACTCCGGGCCGCTATTTCCTCCCGAACATCGCGGCGCACATCATTTTGGTTTTCACGGGAATCGGAGCCCTTTTGAGAAAAGAAAAATATTTTGAGAAATCTCTGATAATAGGCTTGATTTTGATGATGGCATTCATGTTGTATATAATATTCGACGTGATAATTTACAGGTATTATCTATAAATCCATTAAGCTGCAAGTTATGAAATTTATTTCAGGTAAAAAAATACTGCTAATTTTCGCAATGATAATGTTTGTGGCTGTCTTTTGGAAGTTTTTCTGCCTACTCTCTTTTCCGGATTCTTCGGTCACCTTAAAAAAAGGTGATCCCCTCTTTGAATTGAAAGACGGCGCTTCGTTCACGCAAATGTTTACGGCAAACGAAGACAACCTAAACAAGCTGGAATTTTTATTGCGCACTCCCGGACCCAAAAATAAAAGTTCCGTCAGAATGGAAATTGCTGACGCAACATGCGAAAAAACATTAAGACAAGGGACTCTCAGAAAATCGTTCGTATCCTCGGGCAATCTGCATGAATTCAAATTCGACATAATCCCTGATTCTCAAGGAAAAACATATTGCCTGAAAGCTGAGTTTTCGCGCAAAAAGCCGGATCCAAAAAAAATAAGGTTTTTCACGATGAAAAGCGACGATCCGAAATTTGCGATAAAAAACGAAGATGGCAACAATGAAAACGACGGTTTGTCACTCTCAATGAGAACGGTTCATAAAAGCGACAGCTTGACGCAAAACCTGGGCGAACTCAATGAAAGGATCTCGCAATACAAGCCCTTTTTCTTGAAACATTATTTTCTCTATGCAATCGTTTTTTTGTTCCTGGCAGCATCCGTTTCGCTGGTGGTGATATTGATCGTTATATAAAAAAACCGCCTAATCCGGTTCCGGATTAGGCGCGTGTTTGCTATGTTGACACAGGCACAACTTGCAAATTAGCTCTTTTTCTTGCTATGTCTGAAATAAGAGATGAAATGAGATAATGGTAAGAGTGCCCATACTCAAGAGGAACCGCAGCCTTGGATATTCTGGCAATGTCCCTTTCAAGGGCGATCGAGCTCATTTTGCTGAAATCGGTCTCCTTGAAATGCCTCATACAATGCGAGCAGTACCAATCGCGAAGCACATTGCCACAACCCTTGCAAATTACCGCATCGAAATTGAGCCACGCGTTTATTTCTTCGAGCTTCGCCAATACTCTTGTCAGGGTTATATAATTCTGCTCCCCGCTGCTGATTTTTGCGCGCTTATCCAAAGTAATACTGCAACAGGACAAGAGCGCTTCATGAAGCTTTTCTTCCCATACATAATGAGCTGATTCACCCAACCTACCCAGGAAAAGATTTGACGCAAAATTGCCTATTTCCTGGTCAAGGTAAATCTCTTGCTTGTAATCGTCTACGATACTTCTGGCATCAGCGAAGAGAAATTTTTCCAACGCGTCGGGCAACATCTTTTCAACAACTTTCTTTTGCCATTCGCTGCTCCCAACAACCAACATTACATTCCTTTTGCCATCAATTTCAAAACTCGTCATCCCTCTTACTCCTCCCTTTGTTTTATATTCTGTTGAAATACCGACAAAACCTGTCTTATTCTCTTGTTAAACTACATTTTCATTCTGACAAGAATAGCACAAATAATAAATTTAGTCAAAACAAATCACAATATTTTTGACAAAAAACGATTTTTGGTGTATAATTATAATATGGACTAGAAAGCGCAAAAATCCCACGAGGGGATTTTTTTGTGGCTCAAATAGGCCTATTTTTATAGCTTAAATCTTCTCCCCTCTACATACACCGCTTTCCAGCCCCAGAAGCCCAGGAAAATTCCGAAAGCCAATCCGCAAAAAAGCAAAAGGGCGCAAAAAGATGCTGGAATATAACTTTCAAGTCCCAAAAAGTAGCTTGGCTCAAGTTCGATACCCCTGGCAATCGATCTTTTCAAATATACTATATCTGCCAAGAAACGAAGCATCGTTCCTGCCAGCAATCCTATGAGCACTGAAAGAGTCATATAGATGAATTGCTTGAAAGAAGTTTTGGAACCTTTACCGCCCATGTCTTTTTGAGCTGCTTTTAGAAAATTTTTTGTAAGCAGAACTGTTTTTGCCTCCATTTTCTTAATCGCCAGAACCGCTGACGGATTGGATTTTTTCGCTAAGACCGCTTTGCTCGCGCGCCTTTTTTTCTTTGCATTCTTTTTTGTTGTTTTCTTTTTGTTTTGCATAATTTTATTTTTAGAAGAATTGTCTTATGAAATTATTATAACACAAAAAATTAAAAAAAGAAATCTTCAAAAACAATATATCAATGAAATAAAATTTAAATTTTAGCAGTCTATTTTTACTGCTCCTTGTCGCAAAACATTAAGTTTTCCTTCTTCGTCAATGCTTGCAAGAGTGGAAGGTTTTGATTCCAAATTTCCCGCATCAACATAAAAATCAATCGCGTCTCGGAAATATTCTCTTGCTTCTTCCAGATTTTCAGCTGGAGCGCATCCTTCGACGTTCGCGCTTGGAGCGACAAGCGGTCCGGTTTTTTCAAGAACACGATTTAAAAAATCGTCATTTGGCATGCGAAATGCAAGCGTTCCGCTTTCTCTGTGAAGATATCTGAATTTTTCCGAATCGCACTTCAGAACTATGCTTATCTTGCCCGGCCATAGCGCAGAAAGTCTTTTTTTCCGTTTTTCATTCAGCGCTATCTCAAAATCATCAAGGTCTTTAAAAGAAGATATTAAAACAATCATAGGTTTTTGGGGATTTCTCTTCCGAAGCGCGTATATCCTATCAATAGTCTCTTTTTTAAGCGCGCTTCCAACCAAGCCATAAAGCGTATCGGTCGGTAAAACTCCCATTCCACCGGACGATAGTATGGGAACAATCTTTTCTATGATATCCAGGTTTTCTTCGCCTTCAACTTTTTGCAATTTCAACTCCATAATATTTGCGCGCTTGGCTTAATGATGATTGGCGTGCTATACAATCATGGGATTTATGTTTGAATGCGATTGGTCTTCATGTTTGCTTTCTTCCCCACTTCTGCTAGAAAATTTTTTCCGCTTCCATTTGCTGAAGATGAAAATATACAGGATATCCAAAATTGCCAGCGTGTTAAGAACCAAAAGCGCCACAAACCAGCCGAGATGGCCTCTTCTTGCCGACATCCAAAGCGCCACACCCTTCCAGGGAAATGACCAAAGAAGGACGAGAACAAAAACCCAAGTTTTTTCAAAAATAAACTGCTCCATGAATTTTGATTGCAAGATGAAAGCGTAAATGTGTGAAAATGGCCTGCGATGTCAGAAGCCGCCTTCGCACCGTACATGATCATTTGCAAAATGATTTAATTATTTATTGCTCAATTTATATTTAAACAACATGGATTAATTGTATCACAAACAGATTCAATTCGCACGGACATAAAGTCCTACCAAAGTGTATTGATCAATGATGTGTCCCTCCATTGCGCGTTCAACATCATGCTTTTGTGCATCCTCATCGAGCAGAAGACGCGAATCAAAGGCGTAGATGGAAAACTCGTAATGATGCGCGTCTTTTAGATAATCATCTTTGGTTTGCAAATCAGTTTTTTTGCTGTGAGGCGGACATGGCCCTCCGTAACCTGTTTTTCCAAAACTTGTGGTCCCCTCAACAGATCCCTGTGGCACGCTGTTTTCCGCAATATATGAAACGGAGGGATCAATATTGAAAACTACCCAATGCGTCCATCCACCGCCGGTTTTTGCGTCGGGATCATGCACTATAAGCGCAAGCGACTGCGTTTCAACCGGAACATTTTCAATTCTGAGCGGCGGATTCATATTTTCTCCGTCACAGGTATATTTTCGGGGAATCATTTCATTGTTTCCGAATGCGTCAGAAGAAAGCCTGAGTGTTTCTTCCCCAACATCTTCTGCTTCAGAAACCGTAACGCTTTTTAGGAAAAGTCCGTTGCCGTCATGGGCAAAAACAGCCAAATACATTTTTTGGATTCCCATAAAAAACATCGCCAACAATCTGATAACTTTTTTCATATTTATTAATTAGTACCAAGCATAAATCCACTTATTTCTGCCCCGTATCTCCGCTCCTACCTCACCATTTTGATCACTGCGGGCGTCACAAAGGTTTCAATAAGCGCCGCCAGAAACAACAGCGGAAGCACGATTCTTACATATTTCCTTACCGCAAGTATGAAATATTCTTTAAACGGCTCCCTAAAAACAAGAAATTTGAAAAATCTGTATCCCAGCCAAAAACCATAACTCGCTGAAAGAATTATAGCAGGAATTTCCAAGATTCCATGCGGAAGCAACCCTATCATAATCCGAAAAGTTACAGAAGCCGTCTCCCCCAATCCCAGAATTAAACCAATAAATTCTCCGTTACTGAAAAGAAAAACAAACGGGAATATTCCGAAGAATGTTCCCGACAGCATTGCCAAAAAGCCCTTGATGCTATTATTGAAAAAAATGTAGAGAAAAATTGAAAACGCATTCAGGTCCTTTATATATCCGAATTGCGACGTGACTTCCCTGACAATATTTTCCGCATCTTCAAAATTGACGCTGGCGATAACAAATCCAAAGATTACTGAAGATACAAAAACAAAAGACGAAAATGCGATGCACCAGAAAATCTGCTTTTCGATTGATTGATCGCTACCCATTGTTTTTGATGGTACCTTCTTTTTCCAGAAGATACTTCTTTTTTTCACTGCCGCGGTTATATCCTCCGATCCCGCCGTCGCTCCTTATTACCCGGTGGCAAGGAATCCTTGAATCGTAGTTTCCGTTCAGAATGTTTCCGACTGCTCGATATGCACGGGGATTTCCCGACAATTGAGCGACTTTTTTGTATGTCAAAAACTTTCCCCTTGGAATCTTTCGCACAATGCTCAAAACTTTAAACTTGAAAGATGAAGGGGTTCTGTATCCCGGCAAGCCCCGCCTGCCGCCTGTCATGGAATAATTTCGCATAAAAATTTTTACCTTAGATATATTACAATTGTAATACTTTTTTGCAAGTTTTATGTTTCGCTTTGGCGCTGCAAATTGCCGATATCACAATTCACTGGCAAATTTGGCAGTACTCATTCTTTCAGTGTTTGCCTGTTTGACAAACCTATTATATAATTATATAAGAAAACAAACATCAAAAATACGGGTGGCGTTTAGGGAACCGACTGTTTCCTATGATGTTCCCGTTTAAAACAAAAATGGCAACCAATCAACAAACAAACGAAATAAGCGAAAGCGATAAGGCACATAAGATTGAAACGCTCCGTCAGATGATTCTCAATGCCGAAAAAACAATGCAAAGCGCAAAGGCGATGCTTTTGCAGCTCGAAGGCAAAAAGAAAACCGGCCGCAGAAAAAAAGAGGAAGAAACGGACGGTACGGTGGTAGAAGGAACATTCGACGGACAAATAATGGTCGGAAGTGACGGGAAACAATATCCGGTCCCCGCAAATTACGCATCAAAATCAAAACTTGTCGAAGGTGACGTGCTTAAGCTAACGATAACCTCCGATGGGTCTTTTATATATAAACAGATCGGTCCGGCTCAAAGAAAAAGCATGATAGGGATAGTGAGCCAGGACGAAAAAGGAAATTACTTTGTTTTCGCAGAAGGCAAGCCCTACAAGGTCTTGCTTGCTTCGGTGACATATTTCAAAGCGGAACCCGGAGATGAAGTCGTGGTAGTAGTTCCGCGCGGAATTGAGACTTCATGGGCCGCTATAGAGAACGTTATTTCAAAAGGCGGAAGCGCTGCAACAACTTCTCACGCTCACAGCAGCAACAAAAACGACAGCGCGATTGAGGCAAAGCATAAGAAAAAATTCCCTGCCGATGGCGGTCTTAATTCCTGGAAAGATGATTTCGAAACAGAGAAAAAAGAAAAGAAAGAAAAAAAGACCGAGGAAGATGAACAGCCCCAAAAGAAAACGGAGACAAAAAAAGAAGACTTGGTAGATGAATGGACATCAGATATAGAAGATTTGGAAAAAGAAATTAAAGCGCAACAATGATTGATTTAGATTCATTTATTTCATCCTGATTTACGATCAGGAGTTGTATTGTTAACTATTTTTATTCTTTATTTTATGGAAAACAAAACAGAAATCCGTATCACCCAAAGAGATTATTACCTAAGCATCACGGCGGGTTTCCTTATTGGATTGCTGCTTCTTCCAATTCTCAACGCAGCAAATCCCGCGCTTTATGATAAGTTATTTTTGGCAATAATTCCGTTTTTTGTTCTTGCGACACCACTTGGTTTAAGAATCGCTTTTTTTATTGGAAAAAAAGTTGCAATAATATATCAAATTGCAAAATTCGGACTTATCGGAATGCTGAACACCCTTGTTGATATAGGAACGCTCGCATTTATCACTTTCATTCTCAGGTCATATTTCAACATGCAGCCTGAAACATCCATTGTGGGAGTAATAACCTTCTATTCCGTCTACAAGGCAATTTCCTTCGTGATCGCAAATATTAACAGCTTCTTTTGGAACAAATATTGGACATTTGAGCAAGGAAACGGAAAAAAATCCCCTACTGAATTTGTTCAATTTTTTGGCGTTAGCATAGTAGGCTTCCTTGTGAATGTTTTCGTGGCTTCATTCGTGTTTAAGTTTGTTCTTGGATCACTTGCAGGACTATCACCGGATCAGGTGGGCCTCATCGGAGCGGCTGCAGGAAGCATTGTCGGACTTACCTGGAATTTCATTGGATATAAACTCTGGGTGTTCAAATCCAGGTAGCGCACAGAGCGCATCGTGCATCATACATGAACCCCTCTTTAGAGGGGTTTTTGACGAAAATTTCGTTATTTGCGAAAGCCTACTCGCGATGCTACAATGAAAAAGTTAAGAAAATTTGGTTTACACAAGATACAATTATGACTTCTTTATACAGAAAATACCGGCCGCAAACTTTTTCGGATGTGATCGGGCAAACACATATAGTACAGACACTTTCAAATGCCATAAAACATGGCAAAATCGGGCATGCCTACCTTTTCACGGGCCCTCGTGGCACTGGAAAAACCACCCTCGCCAGGATATTCGCGCAGGCGATAAATTGCGCAAAATCTGACGGCGCCAATCCGTGCCTCAAATGCGACGCGTGCAAAAACACCGCCATAGGAAAGTCACTGGATATCTTTGAGATAGATGCCGCTTCGAACACGGGAGTGGACAATATCAGGGAACTCAGAGAAAACGTAAAACTGCCCCCGACATACGCAAAATACAAAGTCTATATAATAGACGAAGTTCACATGCTTTCGACGGGAGCTTTTAATGCCCTTCTTAAAACACTTGAGGAACCGCCCGCTCACGTGATTTTCATCCTTGCGACAACCGAAATACACAAGGTTCCCGAAACTATCATATCGCGTTGCCAGCGCTATGATTTTGGCCGTCTTTCGATAAATCATATCACGAAAAAACTCTCCTTCATCGCAAAAAAAGAAGAAGTTGAAATCGAAAAAGACGCGCTTGAAATGATTGCAATTTCCGCCGAAGGAGGAATGCGCGATGCTGAGTCGCTATTGTCTCAGGTTATGGCGCTTGAAGATAAAAAAATCACAGCTAAAGAAGTGGAAGGAATTTTGGGAACAACAAGGCGTCAGTCCCTTGAAAAAATGGCTGATTTCTTGTTTTTAAAGGATGTTTCAGGCGCGCTTGGCCTTGTGAATGAAATTTCGCGAGAAGGTTACGATCTTGATGTTTTCAATAAATCGCTCCTCAATTACCTCAGACAGGCAATGCTCCTCTCCGTCAGCAGCGATCTTTTAAAAATATTTTCTCATGAGCTGACCAACGAACAAGCAAAATCACTTGCAGAAAAAGCAAACGGCCGAAATCCCAAAGAAATATTGTCCATCATTGAATGTTTTGCTGAAGCTCAGGGAAAAATAAGATCAGCCTTTATTCCCCAGCTTTCGCTTGAAATGGCGATCATAAAGGCGTTGGCCAACACAGAATCAGACGAGAAAAGCGTGGAAAACTCTCTAAAATCAGATTCCAGCCCCCAAAAATCCCCGACATCTCCAAATATTAACCAGCAGGGCTCCCAAGATGCCCCGATTTCCCCTTCTACGGCAAAAAGCGAAGTTATGCCAGCCCCGGAAAAAAAGCCTGAAATAAAGCAAAATATGGCCAACCAAAAACCGGACAAAATGTTGGAAACTGAAAATGGCCCTAAAATATCCCTTCAGGAGGTAAAAAAATGCTGGAATCAGGCTGTTTTCGAAATAAAAGCGCTTAATCACAGCCTCTCAGCTATTCTGCAAAGCTGCCAGCCGGTCAAGACAGAAAACGGCATCTTGAGCATTGCGGCAAAATTTCCCTTTCACAAAGACAAGCTGAATGAGCGATCCAACCGATTGACATTGGAGTCTGTTTTTGCTAAAATTTTGGGATTAAAAATAAGTATAAAAACCATAACAAACGAAGAAGCGGGAATCAAAAAAACAACAAGCAGCAAAGTATCGGCGACAATAACTGAAGAAAAACCAAAAAAAACAAGTTCATTACTTAGTGATGCTATGGGAATATTAGGTGGGCAAATTATAGAATAGTATAAAGCACCACATATCAAGCTTTTAAATTTATAATAAATTTTGCTCAAAGTTGGGCTGTAGCCAAGTGGTAAGGCACCAGGTTTTGGTCCTGGCATGCGGGGGTTCGAATCCCTCCGGCCCAACTTTGCGCAAAAGTTATGCAATATTTCGTTTATATTTAGAAAAGCCTAAAAGATTCAAAACTTTTATTGAACAAACAAATAATCTTAAGAACAGATTAGACAGACACAAAAAGGATAAGTGATAGCAATAAAACGCAGAAGATCTCTTGAACCGGCACATAGCGAAACTCATAATCGGCTGCAGCCTTGACTTTTTTTTCGCTTATGCTAGAATCTTTTGGGTTCCAAAGTGCACAAATTAAGACAAAAACCTCGAAGGAAGGAGCAAGAATGAGCATAGGCATCACATGTGATATGAGATTATGTGGAAAGCAAGATAACCAAGAAAATCCTGATCAGGGGAGTGGATATGACGAATACGACATCATGGCAATAGCCGGCCAAGGGACAAGAGTAGCCGTTCTCGACGGAGATTCCGACATGCTCGATCATCTAATGAAAATCGTTTCAGAAAAGATGAAAGACGCCAGCAACGGCATTGTTTCTCGAATCGGATGGGCCTACAGAGGTCAAAAGGCTGAAGTATACCATCTTGGAAGCGTTTACAGCCGCGAACTCGCGCGTAAAATCATCAGGAATATTTATATTTCTTCCAAAAGCAATTTGGGAATCACGAGAACAACAAAAAAACTGGCAGTATCCAGCTGAAGAATGAATAGCGCACCAGAACCCATGGGCTCCCCGCAAAGTTTTGCCGGGAGCCATTTTTCTTGCTCAGAATTTTTATGAGATTTAATGCTTAGCTGATACATATTTTAATGTTTTTCAATGTAATTTTTAAGCGCAAGCATGCTGATATCCCCCCGCCCGCCTCAGCGGATTTTTGCCTGAGAAATTATGTACCCGCATAAAAGTAATATTTCTTATACGATTAACTGCATGCGGCTATGGACGAATCGAAAACAAGATTTAAATCCGAACTCTATGACGCGTTATATGAAACGGCAGATTCGATACTCAAAAAATACGACCCCTGCAAATTCAAAAGCGGCACATGTAAAACCCGCGGGAATTGCTGCGAAGGATGTAAGTACCTTTCGAAAAACGGCTGCACCGTAAAGGCGCTTTCATGCAAACTCTGGCTGTGCGACGATGTCCGCAGAAGCTGTCCCGAGTGCGCGGCAGCACTTGATTCGCTCTGCAGCGTGTCGCAAAAATTCAATCTCTACGGTTTTCGCATGCGCAAAGAAGACATAATCTGAAACTATCCCAAAAATTTCATATAAGCTTCCAGGTATCTATCAGCCATCTTCTTGGATGAGAAGTTCTTTTTAACATGTTTGTGGCAATCAAGTCTTTCTATTGCGCCTATTTGTTCTATTTTTTCCACCGCCTCATCAATGCCGTCGACAATAAATCCCGTCTTCCCATCCACAATTATTTCAGGCACCGAACCCATTCTATTGGCAATGACTGGCGTTCCGCATATCATGGATTCAATAAAGTATAATCCGAAAGGTTCTTCCCATTGAATGGGCGCAATAAGAGCTTTCGCATTTCCCAAAAGCTCTACTTTTTCCTCGTGTCCGATCTCGCCGATGAATTTTATTTGCTCTCCATCAATCAGCGGCTCTATCTTATTTTTAAAATATTTTTCATCAACCGGATCTATTTTCCCGGCCATAACAAGATTTACTCGTGCTTTTTTTGCTATTTGGATCGCTTCAAATGCTCCTTTTTCTTGGGATATTCTCGCCAAAAACGCAAAGTAATTTTTTGGTTCGGGAAAAAATCTAAACTTTTCAATATTGATACCGTTGTATACGTTTGCAATAAAATTAAGTTTAGTTTGTGCAGATTCCCTCTGGTTCATGCTTATGCTAATATAGTTATGATCGGCATAATGCCTGTACACCTCGGCTTCATAGGATGCTTTCAGAAACCCGTGGAAAGTTGTTACCACCGGCATTCCGGCAATTCCGGCAATTCCGGCAAAAGGCAAAAACATCCAACCAATATGGTTATGCACTATGTCAAATTCCTTATCCTTGAGATATTCAACAACTCTCCCGGCCCCGATTATGCTAAGCGCTCTCCTGACATCGATATTTTTGGACTCCGGAAGCGTCCTGATGGCTTTCGGAAATACGGGAACCAAGTTAACATTCGTTTGCGAATCGCCGGAAGCCAGAAGAGTTACATCGTGCCCTCTGCTTGCAAGCTCTTCCGTAAGATTGTGCACAATCAGTTCTGTACCTCCGTATTTTTTCGGCGGGACCTGTTCTTCTATAGGCGCTAGCATGGCTATTTTCAGTTTTTTCATAAAATTATCCCAATAATCAGCCTATAAACTTATACAATTAACGCGTATAATAAATTATAGTCAGCGATTTTTCCACTTTTTATTGTCTTGTTTTACAATTTATTAAAAAGTCTGATCGCATGATAAATTATTTCCGTTCAAAAGCGCCATGAAGTATCAAATTTACACCACCTCAAAAAAAGCATGGGACGCCATGATTGAAGCAATCGACGAAGCCCAAAAATCCATATACATCGAGATGTATATTTTTCTCGATGACACCGCCAAAAGCCACGATTTTATCGGGAAATTAAAAAAGAAAGCGCGCGAAGGACTCAAAGTCGCCATTGTCGCAGACGCTTTTGGAAGCAATAAATTGTCCGCGCAAGCAATTAAAGAAATCAAAAAATCAGGTGCTGAACTTATTTTTTTCAGCCACTGGCTGAGACACATCCATCGCAAAATTCTCGTCATTGACAAATCAATTGCTTTCATTGGAGGTGTAAACATCGGAGAAGCATTCAAAAAATGGAACGATTTAGAGATGAAAATGCACGGTCTTCTTGCGAGAAAACTTTTGCGTTCTTTTGCTTACACCTATGAAATGGCGGGAGGAAAAGACAAAAAGATCCTGCGACTCAGAGAAAAAAAAATTATCAGGAAACTTAAATCGAATCTTGTCGAACATTGGCCGATAAAAAACATTTATTCCATGAAAGAACATTATATTGAAAAAATAAAAAACGCAAAACATAACATAAAAATGGTTACACCCTATTTTACTCCGCCGCGCTGGCTCATTTCCCTTCTGGACGATGCGGTGCGAAGGAAATTAAAAATTGAAATCCTGGTTCCTGAAAAAGCCGATTGGAAAATTTCAAACTCAATCAACTATCATTATATGCACAAATTGCACGACATGGGAATAAGATTCTATCTCACGAAAAAAATGAATCATGCAAAGCTTCTTTTGATTGACGATAAAGAAGGACTTGTCGGATCGCAAAATGTTGATCCCTTGTCTTTTCATGTTAATTCTGAAGCTGGAATTTTTTCAAAAGACAAAAGACTCGCGAAAGAAATATCGGAGATATTCAATCGCTGGAAGAAAAATTCCAAATTTTTCCGTCCGGGAAATTATAAAATGCATCTAGCGGACTATCTGGCCTTGATCTTAATAAAAATACTTCGCCCCATTTTATAAAACAAACTTTGGCATCATTTTCTTGGCTTTCGAAAAATGAAAATTTATTTCATTTTCATAAAAGGATTTTGTTTGACTTTGTTTGTATTATTGAATGCTATTTTAAAATTTTGCACAACATTAAAATGAAAATTCCAAAACAGTTGCCACAGTTTGAAAAACCCGCGCTTTTCATTTCCGCCGGGGAATATGAAGCAAAATTTTATATCGCTCAAAACGGAATTTTAGAAAAGACAGCACATATAAAAATGCCCCCGCGCAAAGAAGCAAAGGAAAAACAAGGTTTCATTGGGAAAAGAGCTGCAAAAAAAGACCTTGCTTCAGTCTCACACAAAGGCCGCTACCTTGAAGATCTCAAAAGAAAGTTCAAGCGTGAAGTCCATCGTGTAATACACAAAACTTTGGCAGAATATAAACTCAAGGAAATTTATATTTTCGCTCCTGTTTATGCTGTAAGAAGAATAGAGAGTCAATTAGACAAATCCGAGAGAAAAAATATCCGCATGAGATTTTTTAAAGAAGACACAAAATTCAACGCACTCAATATGGTCGTTAGGTCCTGGGAAGAGGAACAAAAAGAAGTTTTTCCGGGATCTGTGGCAAAAAATTCGGCGAAGAAAATCCTCAAAAAACCGAAGATAAAAAATGGCAGAAAACATAAGGTAATATAAGAAGGAAATGAGAAAAAATAATATCGACACAAACAAGACAAAAACCCAGCCTTAGTGGCGGGGTTTTTGCAATGTTCGATTCGCATTCAACTACGAATCAAAACTGATAATCTTGGACTATTTCAAAGTTACAGTTGCTCCTGCATCTTCAAGCTTCTTCTTGATTTCTTCGGCCTGGGCTTTTGCAACCTTTTCTTTCACCACCTTCGGAGCTGCATCAACCAGGTCTTTTGCTTCCTTAAGTCCCTGTCCTGTGATTTCGCGAACAGCCTTGATCACGTTGATCTTTTGAGCTCCGGCCGCAGTGAGTTCAACATCAAATTCAGTCTTTTCCTCAGCTGCTTCTGCTGCTTCTCCGGCTGCGCCACCCATAGCAGGTCCCATCATTACCGGAGCTGCCGCGCTTACACCGAATTTTTCCTCGAGAACTTTAACCAGTTCCGAGAGATCCAAAACGCTCATTTTTTCGATTTCTGCAACAATTTTCTCAAATTTTGCAGGAACCTTTGCTTCCTTTTTTTCCTCTGCCATAATATTTTCCCTACTAACTTTCTAATCTTTTACTAATATACCGATAAAAACTTTTATAAGTATATTCAAAAATGATTAGTAATTTAGTTGATATTATTAAAATTAATTTAAATTTATTATTTTTTCTCGCTTACTGTTTTCAAAACCTGAACCAGCCCTCTCAAATTTCCGGCCAAAACGTTGACAAACCCGGAGACAGGAGCGTTCAAAGTGCCAACAAGCTTGGCGAGCAGTTCTTCTTTAGAAGGAACTTTTGCCAGTGCTTTCGCTTGCTTAGCATCCATGATTTCGGTTCCCAAAACCCCTCCGAGCATCTTAACATTCTCGTTTGTTTTGGAAAATACGTCGATAATCTTGGCTCCGGCAACTTCGTCTTCATTTGAAAGAGACAAAGCAATCTGTCCTTCCATCGATTTCACGTCGACATCTTTGATTCCGGCATCTTTAAAAGCCAGATCCAAGAGAGTCTTGCGAACGACAACATACTCGACTCCTGATTTTCTCAAATTCTTTTTGAGTTCAGTGAGATCTTTGACTTTAAGGCCTTTATAATCCAGGAAAATAGCGGATTTTGCAGCCTTAATCTTTTCGGTCAGGGTTTTTACCAATTCGACTTTCTGATTTTTTGTCAGCATATTCTAACGAATTACGAATCTATTACAAATTTACGTAGCTATGAAAAGTACAAAATTTTAAAAATTTATTTGTACATTTGTAAATTTGTAATCAATTTGTATTTTCGTAATAAATTAAAAAATCTGCGTTTCCGCAGATCGACCTTTGAAACCGCAAAGCGCAGATGCGCTTGCGGACTCCTCGGCAGGACTTAAATAAAATTAATGCCTGCTGTCTGCGGAAATAATCTATTAAATTGACCCCTTATCTAAATTATTCTGTTTTTTTCTCTTCTTTTACTGTCTCTTCTTTGGGCACTTGCTGGCTTTTCGCTTCTTCTGTTTCATTCTCCGCTGCCGGAGATTCTTTCGCTGCAACCTTTTTCATCTTTATTGCCCGCTTCTTTCCTTCAACAATCTTTTCCCTTAAAAGCAAGTTATATACGCTATCCGACACCTGAGCTCCTTTCGATATCCATTCTTTTATTTTGTCTGCCTTTAATACGACTTTTTTCTGGTGTGGATCATAATTTCCAAGCATTGCAACATGGCGCCCTCCCGGAGCCGCCGTATGCTCCTGGAGCACTATTCTGAATTGAGCCCTATTCTTTCTTCCAACACGCGCAAATCTGATGGTTAACATATTGTTCTTTTTATCACGAAAATTAATAGATATTTCTGAAATACCCTTATTTTGCCTTTATTGAGCTTGATTTTCAATGCTTTCCTAGTATACTATCATCGGTCTGTATTGTCAACACCCCAATCAGTCGTCGCCAGGAACCGTGAAAACATCTAAATTTCGGACGATACCGCCATTCGCCAAAGAAATTTTGTCCAAAATCGGCTTGTCGTTGCCCACGAAATCAAGCTGACTGATCTCTTCCCGCGAAACCCATCTTATTTCGTCATGCTCTCGCAGATTAAAGTTCTTGTCACAGCATTGCGCGGTATACGCCGCAAACTTTATTGTATCATTGTCATAGTGAAAAGTATGCCCGTCAAAAAATTCTCCGATTTCCACTTCGACATCAAGTTCTTCCTTAAGTTCACGTTTCAGTCCCTCTTTGAATGATTCCCTTTTTTCAATTTTGCCTCCGGGAAATTCCCATTTCCCGCCGACAACACCTCCAGCTTTTCTTTTGGCAATAAGAAATTTTCCGTCTTGTTCTATTATGGCTGCTGCCACTTTTTTCATAAGTCTAACATCAATTGCGGTAATTAATCACAAATAATACTACAAATTTTCAAGAGCAACATTGCACAAAAAAACAAAGCTCCTGTGTGGAGCTTTGTCGTTATCAAACCAGCATTTTGCTATAAAACAGCCTCTTTTACGGCTTTTGCAACTCTGAATTTGACAACTGTTTTTGCTGCAATTTTGATTTTTTCTCCTGTTGCAGGATTAACTCCCATGCGAGCCTTTCTTTTCACTTTTACCAACTTTCCAAAACCCGGGAGAACAAATTCTCCGGCTTTCTTAACTTCCTTGTATGCTACTCCTGCGAGAGCATCAAAAAAACCATTCACTTCTTTCTTCGCCAAGCCTGTTTTTTCAGACAGAGCTGTCACGATCTGTGACTTCGTCATTTTTGCCATAACGTTTTTTATTTAATTAATTTATTATTTGCATGATGGTTCATGCATACATCAATTATACACCATTTTTAAAAGCTTTGGAAGACCATATTGCTTTTTTTGTCAATAGTAATGAGCATTTTCGCCATAAAACCATTGAACATATATGCGAACTTCCTATTCGTTCATTTCAAGCGCAATTCTATCAAAGCACACCCTCCCTGAATCATGCCTCCAGTCGCTCGATACATAGCTTACCATGATGTCATTGTCGTCCTTGTTGGATCGTTCGAAATCGGCGCATAACCTGTAGATATTGCCGATGCGCATTTCATAGACAATATTGGCGCTGCTTTGCCACACCTCCGGAGAAAGATCAGTCTTTCGCATATCATCAAGAGTCTTGGGCAATTTTCCCGTTTTACTGAAATAATTTCTGACTGACATGTCGATAGATTGGAGATTATTGACAGTTTCCTGGTCAACCCTTTTTTGTTTAGAAACCCGCGGAGAATCAATGATGAAGCATGCGGAAATAAAAATTACGAGAAGAACAGAACCCAATCCGTAGGCAATAATAAGATTTATCTTGTTTTTTTTCGCATCGCTTGTCGGGCTCCACATATTCCAGAAATAATACCCGAGAATCGCCCCGGCCATGAGCAATACGACAAGAGCCTTCAGGAAAAAAGCTGCCGCCGTCTCTCCATTGAGAAAATTCATTATCAGCGTTACCATGTCTCCGATAATTGTCGTGGCGGCAAACAACAACATTATATATGTAAGCCATTTGCGCACACTCGAATCTTTCGGAGTCTTCTTACTCTTCAGCCTGTCATTCACCACCCCCGACAGAAAGAAAAATAGCGGACTCGCTATAAGAATTGAAGCGATGCCGAATTTTACCGAATCCTGATCAAAAAAGGAAATACCTGTTCCAAGCGAACTGGGAACAAATTTGTTTATGAACTGAAAAAGAAGAGTCCCTGTTCCGAAAGTTATGAAAGCCAGAGAAATAAAAAGGAGGAAATAGAGAAAAAAGTCTTTTGCAGGATTGTTATGAAAACCTGCGTTGACCAAGGTTTTTGTTTTCATATGTTTTTGTTTTAAAAAAATTATTTTGCAATGATTTTTCCTCCCTGCCCCACCTGGTCAAGACGCACCGACAAAAGCTTTGAAATTCCGTCTTCGCTCATGGTTACTCCATAAAGGAGTGAGGCTTGGCGCATTGTTTCACGGTTATGCGTAATCGCCACAAACTGAGTTGATGCTGAAAGCTCCTGAAGAATCTTTCCAAAACGTCTGGAATTAGCTTCATCGAGAGCAGCTTCCACTTCGTCAAGGATCGCGAACGGCGGAGGATTATATGAAATTATGGCAAACAGCAAGGCAATGGCAGTCAAAGATCTCTCTCCTCCGGAAAGAACGGCCAGACTTGAAATTTTCTTTCCCGGGGGACAGGCAAAAACATCCACTCCCATCTCCTCTTTTTCATCAGTGCCTTCTTCTGTCTGTTCCTCAATATTGCCCTCATTCAGGTCGTCTTCTTTTGCCTTATTCTTTTCTTTTTTTGTTTTAGATTTTATCAAACGCGCGTTTCCGCCACCGAAAATAATTTTGAAATATTTTGCAAATTCTTTGTCAATTTCCGCAAAAGCCTTTTCAAATTCGGTTTTGATGCGCGCATCCATTTCTTTTATCACCGTACCGAGAGATATTATTGCATTTTGCAAATCCTTGAGCTCCTGAGTAAGAAAATCAAACCTTGCGGACGTTTCATTATATTCTTCCACAATCATCGGGTCTATGCCGCCTATGTGCTCAAGCTGCATTTTAAGCTTGTTTATTTCTTTTTCAATGGCATCCCTGTCAATTCCGGTATCCACTTTTTCATTTTTAAGTTGCGACGGCTCGCATTTAAGCTCACTGCGGATCTCGTTGGACAAATCTTCTTCACGAACTTCTATTCTTGCAAGTTTTATTTTTGCCTCATTGAATTGATCTTTCAGGACAGACAATTGCTCCTGCTTTACTCTTGATTCCCTCTCCAGTTCAAAGAAACGCTCTCTTGTTTTTTTCACCCTTTCCGTCTCTGCAGCCATTTCTTTTTCAATCTTCTCAATTTCAACTCTCAACTGCTTCTCACGGGATTGCAAATCCTTTTTCTTTTCCTCAAACTCCTCTATCTTTTTCAATATTAACGCAGTTTCTTTGGAATTGTCTTTTTTAATCGAAATTTCGCCTTTGCCGGATTCTCTGTGCAGATCGTGAAGCTGCTGCTGAATGGCTCTGGCATGCTCCTTTATTTCTTGGAGATCTTCCAGCTTCTCAACGCTCTCGATTCTTTTTATGAGCCTTTCCTGCGCTTCGCGAATATTCTTCAATTTATCCTGAACATATTTTAAATCTACAGGTATTGTTTCAATCAATTTTTGGTTTGCAAGCTTTTCTTTCTCAATAATAACGCGTCCTTCGGAAATTATCAACTCCCTCTCAACTTCGTTCAACTTTTTTTGCAGCTGACCCTTTTTGTTTTCAAGCTCCTGTTGAAATTTCGAATCTTGGAAACTTTTCGATTCCCGGCCAAGCTCATCGTTCATCTTATCAACCTCGCGCTGCATGTTCATCATCGATGCGCCAAGAGTTTCCTTCTGGCGGGAAAATTGCTGTCTTTCCGACTGGAATTGATTCCAGAGAAATGAAAATAATTTTATCTGTTTTTCTTTTAATTTTTCCGCGATGTCTTTCCCCTGCACCGCCTTTTCGGCTTGCCGCTTGAGCATCCTAAGATGCGGCTGGATTTCACGAATAAGTTCCTCCACGCGCTCCATGTTTTCTTTGGTCGACTCCATTTTTCTCTGAGCTCTTGCTTTCTTTATCTGATATTGCTTAACTCCCGCGGCATCTTCAATGATCGTACGCCTGTCATAAATAGACGCGTTCAAGAACGCGTCTGACATTCCCTGATTGATGACCGAGTAGCTTTCTTTGCCGACACCCGCTTTGGCAAGCAAATCAATCACGTCAATAAGCCGCACTTTACTGCCATTTATCAGATATTCGGATTCTCCCGAGCGGAAAATTTTTCTGGCAATCGCAACTTCCGAAAAATCCAGCGGTATCCTTTTATCAGAATTGTCGAAATGCAAAACTACGCTCGCGCTTGAGAGCCTCGCTTTACTGCCGCTTCCGGCAAAAATTATATCTTCGGATTTCCTTCCGCGCAGATTTTTCATGGACTGCTCCCCCATCGCCCATTTGATTGCGTCGGCAACATTGGATTTTCCACTGCCATTGGGACCGACAATAGCAGTAATTCCTTTCGCTTCTTTGCCACTGCCAAAATTACCCGCCGGAAGAAACTCCAGTACGGCCTTATTTGCAAACGATTTGAATCCCATTATTTCAACTTTTTTGAGATACATAAGAAAATAAGATACAAACAAAATCGCAAAACCAACCCGAACGGTTTTCGCTCTTCATCTTAACTTTATACCTTCATATTTTACCATGTTTTTGAATATAAAAAAAGCCCTGGGATTGGGCATTAAAAAACATGTTTAGCGTTCACGATGCGATGCATGATTGCGTTCCGATATTATGGAATTAAGAATATATCGGGAGCAAAGGCGGGGATACAACCCAATTCACTTTGCTCCCATAGTGATCAGGGCTGTATTGAAGACCGCATGAGATAGTTTTTGGCTATCACAGAATCGCCAGCAATGAGTATAGCTACTGTCCGCCTAGACTTTCGACCCTATGCCGGCAGTCCTCTTCACAAGCCTTTGATCCATCGAAAGAACTGGGGAAATTAAATATAGTTTAACGCGTAAAATTAAATTTATCAATAAAAAAGCCGACTATAAAAAGAAAAAGCGCCTACATTGAGGAGCCTGTGGTGAAATAAGTTCACTGTTTTATGAAATGTGCTTTTTTAGTTTAGCAAACTTACTTACATTTGCGCAGCTACTTTTGTCAAAAATGGTGGCTCGGAGAGCAGGAAGTTTTATGTTTTCGATGAAACACTCCCTGCCCTCCGACCGGTGTAACGGATAACTATCCAAGAGGAGCTTCGGCTGATTTAGTTATATCATAATAATTAATTTTGTCAAATTTAAAATCACCAAAAACTTGCTTTTCGAAAAAGCGCATGTTTTTTAGTGTTTAAGCAATATTTTTAAAATTTTTATTTCGAAATATATTCCGCCATTTCCACCAGTCTGTTCGAGTATCCCCATTCGTTGTCATACCATCCGACAATTTTTACAAGATTTCCCTGGGACATCGTGAGCGGAAGATCAACAATAGCGCTCAAAGGGTTCATCTTATAGTCCATTGAGACGAGTTTTTCTTCAGTTGCGCCCAAAATATTCTTGAGACTTTCTTTTGAAGCCTCTATGAATGCTTCGTTGATTTCCTCAACCGTCTTGGAGCTTTGCACAGTGCAAATAAAATCAACGATTGAAACCACTGGAGTCGGAACGCGAAATGCAATTCCGTCCAGTTTTTCTTCAAGATGCGGAATTACTTTGCCAACGGTTTTTGCCGCTCCAGTCGTCGTCGGAATGATGCTGAGCGCAGCTGAACGGGCTCTGCGCATATCCTTATGTGGAAGATCAAGAAGATTTTGATCATTTGTATAGGAATGAGTTGTCGTCATAAAACCTTTCTCCACTCCGCAGAGATCATCCAGAACTTTTATCATTGGGGCAAGACAATTCGTCGTACACGATCCGTTTGATATTATCTGCTCACCCTTATATTCTTTCTCGTTTACTCCGAGAAGATAGACCGGCGTGCCATCTTTTGGAGGAGCGCTCAAGACAACTTTTTTCGCGCCTGCCATAATGTGCTTTTCTGATGATTTTTTGTCAAGAAAGACACCGGTACACTCAAGGACGACGTCCACACCCATTTCTCCCCACGGCAGCTGCAACGGGTCTTTTTCGGAAAAATATTTAATGCTTTTTCCGTCTACGATGATTTCACTGTTTTCCTTGTCGACAGTCACATTTCGGTGATACACGCCATAGGAAGAATCATATTTCAAAAGATGCGCCATCGTTTCGATATCGGTAAGATCGTTTATTGCGACGACATCCATGTTGCGCTTTTCAAAAATAATCTTGAGAGATGGACGACCAATCCGGCCAAACCCGTTAATCGCTATTTTTAGCATAAGTTTTTGCTTATAAGTTAATTATAAAAAAATTAAATGTTATAAGTTTTATAAAATTCCAAGCAATTACGATAAACAAAGGTTTAAATAATAAAAAAGCTTGGGATTTGTATTTTGTAATTTTAATATATATTAAAATTCATCCGTTTCTATGTTTAGAATCTTCCAGTTTTTCCCGGCGGTCTTTTTTATATCAAAATCTGCTTCTTCCAAAATAGTATTTTTTGCAATTGATTGCAGTCCAAACTTAAGATTCTCGATACTGATGTCTTCGACGTGCTCATCAAATCCGTCATGCGCCATGGAAATTTCCCCTATTTCCAAACTTACCTTCCTGATTTTTGAAAGTTTTTTTTCGCGGGAAATTTTTAAAATTTCGTCAACTATTTCTTTTGCCAATAAAAAATCGTGCAAGAATTTGGATTCACGAATCAAACCCTAACTATATCCGAACATCTTGAATACATTCCAAACATCCGCGATTATTAGTGAAAAATTCGTGCAGATTAGCAATTTATATCCTCAATGCACGGCGCAGCTTATGCAGGGATCATACGCGCGGATGAACGCGCGCATCTTTTTTTCTCTTACCTTTTCATCCTTTTCATCAAGTATCCCCGGAATGAACGCCGCGATGTCGTCTTCAAGGTGCGTCAAAAATTGCGCAGTGGGCGTTATAATATTAACGCCCTTTATATATCCTTTGAAGTCAACATCAACCCAATAATACAGCGTTCCGCGCGGAGCTTCAACCGCGGCCGCTGCCTGCCCTTCCCGGACTTCATATTTCTTTGTCAACGCATTTTTAAGATCCGAATGCCCGAGTTCTCTCAGAAGTTTTGTTGAATCCTCAATGCAATGAATTATTTCAACCATTTGATAGAGCACGTTATGAAAAGGATTAAAGTCCGGATTCTTGAAATTAAGCGAACTGAGAAAATGGCGCGCCCGCATGCTGAGTTTCTCGCCTTGATTATTGACCCTTGCGATTGCGCCCACCATATAACTCGTCCTTCCGTCTCTCATCACTCTTTTTATCATTTCTTTGGGTCTTTGGAATTCATGAAATCTGTCTTCGAAATTATCCGCCTTGACGTGAAGACCCTTGTTCGATGTTATATTCCCATCGTAAATTGCATATTCGCCTTTCTTGTAGAGACTGACATATTCCGTCGGACGTGAAAATTCCGGAAGCTTTATTTTCTTGAAAAAATTTCCAAGCTCCATAGCCACAGGCAAAATTTCTTCGCCTTTCACTATCAATTCCCTTATTTCCTCCAATGTTGGAACTTTTTTGAACCCGCCGACTTCATTCGTAAGCGGATGCACAACTCTGCCCCCGATTGTTCTCACAAGATCCATCCCGTATTCCCGGATTTTGATGGCTTTTTTCGTTTCCTCCGGATATTCTTTCACGAGATTAAGGTCATTTTCAATATCAAGAAAATCCGCCAGCGACAAAAAGAAAAGATGAAGCGCATGCGAGTGGATAAATTGCGCATGTTCCATGACTTTCCGAAGCTTTATGGCCTCTTCGCTGACCTTAACCTTCATCGCGTTTTCGATCGCTTTTATCGAAGTAAGATTGTGCACAACCGGACATATTCCGCAGATCCTCTGCGCCACAATGGGCATGTCTTTATAGTGTCTGCCGATAAGAATCCCTTCTATAAGCCGAACTCCCTCTCTCACCTCAATTTTCGCCGACTTAACGTCGCCCCTGAGCACGCTTGCCATAAAACCCGCGTGTCCTTCAATTTTTGCAATATGATTTATCTGAATTTTCATGTTAATTATTTTAATTAGATCCTGATTACACTTTTCAACGTCTTTCGGATCCAGAAAAAAATATTTAATATCATTGATTGTCCAATTTATTTCGAATCCAATTTATATTCCCGTTCAAATATATCATCCCTTAGCCCGTATATTTCCGTCACGTTTTCAAATTCCTCATCTGTCATCATATTCTTAAGCGTCGCGCGCATAGCTTTGATATTTCCCTTCGGACGAAGACCTCTACATCCCTGACACATCATCCCCGCGCTCGGGCATACAGCGTCACAGCCTCCCTGAATCATCGGTCCAAAACACGGTTTCTTATCAAGCAGCATGCATCTGTTTCCCTTGGCTTTACATTCCACGCACACAGGCTTGTCGGCAAGCTCGGGAAGACTTTTCCCGGTTTTAGCGCTTTCAAGAAGCATCGGGAAATATTCTAAAAATTCTTCTCCTGTGATCGGACAACCCGGAAAAGTAAAATCAACCTTCACAAAATTATCCACTTCCTGGATTTCGACGTTATCAATTCCCCGGATGTATTTATAGACATGTTTTGCGGTATTTTTTTGTTCCTGATAATTTTTTATTTCCGGAACTCCGCCCATCGCGGCGCAATTTCCCAGCACCACAAGAAGTTTGCTTCTTTTGCGAAGAGCCTTGAGAGTCTTTTTATTTGCTTTGGTCATAGGATTACCTTCCACAAATCCAATATCAAGCTTTTCGCCGCTATCTTCCTCGTCTTCAATCAGCCTGAAATCAACCATGTCAACCTTTTCCATAGCTTCCATGAATTTTTCGCCCAAATCCAGAAGCGCAAATTGGCATCCCTCGCAAGACGTAAGACTGACAATCGCAATCTTTGGTTTTTTCTCTTTTTCTTCCGTTTCTTTCACTTTCTCGTCGTCCGCATTTACCAAAACAGCCCGATATTTCTCCGAATCTTTTTCGCCATTCTTTTCAGAATCAGGCGCGGGAAGATTCCATGGCAAAACCTCCGGAAATTTGTCAACGACTTCTTCGTCAAAATCATTTCCGATAGTCTCACGTGCGCTTTTTTCCTTTTGAGGTTTCTTTGTGTTTTTTTGCACGTTTAGGTTTCTTATTTTTATTTTTATCACTTCGTCTGATTTCATAAGTTAATATTAGCATATTTTGGAAAAAATAAAAAAGCTCCGCACGGTGAAAATTTCACCGCGGGAGCCTACTTTTGGCATGTTTGTCATGCTGCTTTCAACATGAGCGCAAAATCATTTTCCTTGAATATCATTTCCAGATCGATACACCCGTCATTCCATCTGTTACCGGGACCAAAGAACATGCATCGTATACATATACTGCCTTTTGCATTAAGATATTCCGTCCCCCAGAAGTATATAAAGCGATTGTTTCCATATTTTCCCTTCCAGGTTTCAGGAATAACCACGGGATTGGCAAGAAAGAAGTCCAGCATGCAAGCGTTTACTTTTTTCATGCCCTTAAGATCTTCCAACTGTTTCTTGACATCATGACCTCTTATCGGTTTTTTGTCTGCCCGCATTTTGGACGCATAGAGCCGAAAATTTCGAGGATCCCAAACGACAATACCGCCTTTTTCATGGTTTTTCAGTTTCAACCCCAGCCCCTCAGGAACAGAAGGTTCCACGTTGCAGTCAACAATCAGCATATTTATCCTCCTTCTTTATGTTTTTGTTGCAATCCGAAGCTTAAAGCAGAATTTTGGCTATAATAAGCCTATTTTGGTTATACAAAGAACTTGCGCTCAACCTTTAATTATACTCCTAAATAACCTTTTTGTCAAGCTTGCATTATTCCACGCCTTCCTGTATATAGTTCGAGTATTCTGGCTTGTTCTTTTCAAAAATGATACGCTGATATTGATGGAAACGATAAAAATACCAATAAAATCCCAAAAAACGATACTTGCACTCGGCGCGGAATCTGCCGGAAACTTTTCGGCATATCACAATGGCAGAATATGGTTTTCACAGGATTTCCAAGACTTGCTCGATGAAAAAAATTTCAAAAAATATTCGCGCAACTTGCAAAAATTTCTGAAAGACAATTTGCTTAAGCCCGACGTTGTCATTTCCGACTTTCATCCTGAATTTCGCACGACAGAACTCGCAAAGAAACTTTCCAAAAAATATGGCGCAACACATCTTTTTGTTCAGCATCATTTGGCTCACATTTTTTCTTCAATCGGTGATTGGATCATTTCAAAAAACCACCGACACCAAAAATTAAGCCCGGATTTTTTCGGAATCGCCTGCGACGGAACAGGGTACGGCGTGGACGGCAAAATTTGGGGAGGAGAAGTTTTTAAAATAAAAATTAAAAATGGCAAGCTGCAAACAGCAAGAATCGGTCACCTTGAAAATCAAACATTGATCGGAAGCGAAACTGCCATCAGAGAACCCGCACGCGTTCTTATTGCAATACTTTCAAAATTTCTTGATGAGGAAAAAATTTATGAAATTATAAAAAAGTATTACTCGCAAAAAGAATTCGATGTAATTTACCGGCAGCTTATGCAAAATTTCTACTGCATTGAGTCATCGGGCGCGGCGCGCGTTTTTGATGCGGTTTCGATCCTGCTCGGATTTTCAAAAAACGAAAGACTTTCAAAACATGCGCCGGCAAGGGCGCTCGAAAAAAACTCCACTTCTCCGTACAAACTCAAGCCCGTCACAGTATTTTCCAAAAAAGAAAAAGCGGCTGTCTTAAAAACCGCGCCGCTTTTCAAATTTCTGATAAAAAACATCAAAAAGGACAAGCGGAGACTTGCTGCGACTGCGCAAACATATGTTGCCGAAGGTCTTCTTGGGATTGCGGGCAAAAATCATCTTGTGTTTTTTTCCGGCGGAATGGCAAACAATATGATAATGCGAAAATTTTTTAAATCGCGCGGCGCGCATGTGAACGAAAAAATTCCCTGCTCGGACGCGGGAATTTCATTCGGACAAATAATCTTTCACCTGCTAGCAGATTCTCGGAATCATTTTTCCGCCAGGCATCTCGATCGGGCGAAGTGAGCCAAGCTCTGTTTTCAGAAAAACTCCTTTTCCCTTTTCCGCCCTTCCGATTATTTTCGCTTCACGGTTGAACTTCCGGAGAATCTTCAAAACTTTGCCGGCATCTTTTCGGGAAAATGCCGCAATAAATCTTCCTTCCGACGCGAACGAAAAAACATCCAGCCCCAAAAGATCCGCCAATGCAAACGTCTCTTTTTTATAAGGAAGATTTTCTTCTTCAAGCACGATTTTCACATTTGACTTTTCAGCCATTTCGACAATGTTGGCAGCCAAACCTCCTCGGGTTGGATCTTTTGCGGCATGCGCGTATTTTGCCACGGCCGTCATCTCTTTGATTACAGGTTTTGAGTCCGTCTTGATTTTCGAACTATAGCCAAACCGGAAGCTGAGAAGCGCAACCGTGTGCTCGCCCAAATCACCGGAAGAAATGATTATATCTCCGGGCAAAACTCCATCATTTGATATAATCTTCTTTGCCAGGCCAACTCCGGCAGTCGTGATTTCGATTTTGTCTATTTTTCCCTTCTCAGTTACCTTAGTGTCGCCGGTTACTATCGGCACGCCTGTTTCTTTCGAAACCTTGCTTATGGATCTTATTATTTTCAGAAAATCATCCTTTGAAAATCCTTCCTCAATGATAATGCTAAGCGAAAGCCCTATCGGTTTTGCGCCCATAACAGCAAGATCGTTTATAGTTCCGCACGCGGCGATTTTCCCGATGTCCCCGCCGGGAAAAAAGATGGGATCAATAATGAAAGCATCAGTGGTAAACATGAGTTTCTGATCTCCCAAACCATAGGAAGCGGCATCATCTATGCAATGCTTCCACTTCTTGCAAAGCGGAAGAATTTTCCTTATCTCGCCAATAAGCTCAGCCGATTTAAGACCTCCTCCTCCCTGATCAAGTTCTATTTTTTGTGTATCCATAATTTATTTTAGGCTTCTAAATTTATACTCCACACTGCACGCGCCTTCCTGAGAAACCATACAGGGACCAAAAGGTTTCTTTGGAGTGCATGCTTTCGCAAACATTGGACACTTCTCCGGCGCCAGAAGCCCGCGAATAATTTCCCCACATTTGCATCCGCTCTGCTCTTTTATTTTTGACGCGTCCATTTTTGCAATAACTCCTTTATGCACAATTTTCGCATTAAGTTTGGGATCTTTCACCTCAAGTCCCGAGCGCGGAATCATGCCGAAGCCCCTCCATTTGGCATCCGAAATTGTGAAATATTTTGAAATAATTTTTTGCGCGACGAGATTTCCTTCTTCTTTCACCGCCCTTTTATATTCATTTTCCACCTCACGTCTTCCCTCCGCAATTTGCCTAAGCAGCATGTATATCCCGACAATTAGATCTTCTGTCTCAAAACCGGTAATAACTTGAGCCATTTTCATGCGCCGATAGGGCTCGATGCCGGCAATCGCGGAAACGTGTCCGGGACTTATGAAGCCGTCGATTTTCGTTTCATTCATTTCAAGCAGCGCTTCCATGGCAGGCAGAAAAAGCTTGTGCACGGAATATGTGATCAAACCTTCTTCTAAAGCCACCGCTGTCATCGGAGCAGTTGTGTCAAAACCTAGCCCGAAAAAAACAAGGTTGGGATGCTGCTTTCTAAGTCTTAGCGCATCTTCAACCGAATATACGGAAAAAACTTTCGCTCCGGCACTCCTTGCTTCTTCAAGGCTGCCGAAATTTCCCGGAACGCGAAGCATGTCGCCATACGTCGCAATCGGAATCCCTGAAAGGGCAAGATGCACCACCATATCAATGTCTTCCTGCGCCGTGACGCATACCGGGCATCCGGGACCGGAAATCAATTTAATATTTTTAGGCAGAATATTTCTGATTCCCTTCTCGCTTATAGCTTGCGTGTGAGTTCCGCAAACTTCCATCAAAACAACGTCCCTGCCGATTTCGGCAGCAGTATTTTTGATTTTTTCAATAAGAGGATTAATTGATTTTCTTTTCATATTCTTTGAGAACTTCCCACGCGTCTTCTTTTGAAAGTATCTGTATCGCAAATCCGGCATGCACAATCACGAAATCACCCGCTTTTGCATCGGAAGTTAGTGATATGTTGATTTCTTTTCTAATCCCGTCAAAATCAGCAACCGCTTGCCGTCCGCTGACGCTGATTATTTTTCCGGGAAACGCAAGACACATATGCGAGCGCAAATCAATTATTATCTTAATATTATACCAAAAAACAAAAGCCGCAAAAATTGCGGCATGGATTTTAAACTTTATGCACCAAAAAATTTTGTTGACAAATATTTTTGCAAATGATGTTTAAGCCTTTCCTTCGCTGCCAAAAAAACGAATTTTTTCCTTCACGGAATTTTTCACCGCTTTCCTGGCATCTCCGAGCAGCTTCCTTATATCAAAAGATATGTCGTTTTGCGCGCGCACCGCTTTCACAAGACTATTCACAAAAGCAAGTCTTATCGACGTATCAACATTAAAACAGCAAACTCCTCTCTTGATGACTTCAACTACTCTTCCGTTTTCCCAATCAGACGCGCCGTGCAAAATTAGCGGAATGGAAACTCTTTTGCGTATTTCTTCAAGCCTTTTATAATCAGGTTCTTTTCTTTCCTTGAAAAATCCATGCGCATTGCCTATCGCGACTGCAAGCGCGTCTATTCCCGTTTCCGAAACGAATCTTTCTGCTTCCTCCGGATCTGTCATATATTCGTCCCAATCAATATCGCCCATTCCCGTTTCGCCAAGATACGGCACGCTTCCAAGTTCTCCCTGAACCGCCATACCTCTTTTATGGCAAAATTCGACAACTTCTTTGGTCACGGAAACATTGTCCACAAAGATCTTGCGCGATCCGTCATACATGACGGACGGAAAGCCTATTTCAGCACAGCGCTCAATAATCTCAACACTCTTGCCGTGATCAAGATGGATTCCAATCGGAATTTCGGGTGCATAGAATTCGGCGGAATTTTTGACCAGATTAAATATCGCCCTTCCACCGGCGTATTCCATAGTTTTTTCCGTGATCTGCACTATCACAGGAGATTTCATTTCATTGGCCGCGTCAATAATGGCCCTTGTGGTCTCAAGGTTTGTAGTATTGAAAGCTCCAACGGCATAGCCGCCCTTTTGGGCATTTTCCAAAATTTCTTTTACGGAAGTTATCATAATATATCGATGCGAGACATTGCGGACAAGCAAGCGTGTTCGGGTTCGCTAATTATTTTTATAAATTTATTCGTCAATTCTCATGTTTGCCGGCAGGCGAAAATGTTATTTGCGGATTGGAATTGAGTTTAATTTTTGCCAATTGCCTCCGCTATCTTTGCAAATTGAAAAGGCGCAAGACTCTCTTTGCCAACCAACGCCCCGTCCATCGCGGAATCAACACACGATTCTTCCACATTGGCGGACGAAACCGAACCCCCGTATATTATTCTCACTTTTTCCACAAGCTTCGCTCCGAAATTATCCACGATGAATTTTTTCATAAGAAGTTTCGCCGTCATTATTTCGTTCGATGTCGGAAGATGGTCGGGATTATTGGTACTGATTGCCCAAACCGGTTCATAACAGACGATGATCTTTTCCATTTGGACAGAGTTTATATTCTTGAAACACCCCTTAAGTTGCCTAAAGACCGCCTCTTCGCCTTTTCCAGATTTCTTTTCTCCGGCATTTTCGCCTATGCAAACGATCGGCGTCAAACCGCTTTTCAGCGCAAGTATTATTTTTCGGTTTATCTGTTCGTCCGTATCATGAAAATATTTTCTTCTGTCGCTATGCCCGAGAATAACATAATCCGCTCCCGCACTTTTTGCCATCGGCGCCGAAACTTCGCCGGTGAACGGTCCCTTTTCCTCTTGAAAAATATTTTGCACTCCGACAAAAAAATTCTTCATTTTTATATTTTTTTTGAAACTTTCAACATGAACAAACGGCGGGCAAAGAACGATTTCAACGTTTTCAACTTTCCTTTTCCTAAATTCTTCCTTGAGTGACGCAAAATATCTTTCGCGTTCCGCCAAAGTAAGTATGTTCATTTTGATATTGGCCGCAACAAGCTTATTCATATTTTTTTTGAGCGCTTTGCGCGCCAGATTTTTCATCTTTTTCGTTCTTTTTTATGTTCAAATGCCTTTTCACAAACCACACCAAACCAATCAAAATTAACGCGCCGATCACCAAATCAAACTTATGAAAATACACGCCAAGCGTATTCCAGTTTTCTCCGAGCTTCTTTCCGATATAAGCAAGAAAATAGCAAAAAGGCAATGAACCAAAGAAGGTATAGATGACAAATTTTGGAAAATTCATTCTGGCAATTCCGGCAGGAAGCGATATAAATGTTCTTACAACCGGAAGAAGTCTTGAGACAAACACCGCCGTATTTCCATATTTTTGGAAAAATCTGTCCGCAAGATCCAAATCATGCTTTGTAATCAAGACATATTTGCCGTATTTTTCAATAAACGGTCTTCCGCCCCAGATTCCAACCCAATATGCCAAAACCGAGCCCAGCACGCAACCGACGGCTCCGGCAAAAGAAACCCAAAAGAGAGAAAATTCTCCTGTATGAACCAGATATCCGGCAAAAGGCATGATAATCTCCGACGGAAGAGGTATGCATGCGCTTTCAATTGCCATCATAAGAACGACCCCGCTATAGCCCAGCATGGAGATCGACGCTATAATGAAAGTCGCCAATATTTCTATAATTGTTGTGATCATGTGTTAAATTTCTTTCCTTAAAGTTGCTTTCTGAGATATTCAGCCGCCACCTCAGGTTGGATTGTTGAAACCTCTATTCCCGTGTCGAGCTCGAACCCCGCCCACGTCGCAGTATGAGGGAGTATTTCTATATGCCAGTGATAGTGCGGATAATCCTTGCCATCGCACGGAGAGCTATGAATATAAAAATTATACGGGGGATCATTGAGGGCTTTGTATACAGAATTCAAAGCTTTCTGAAAAACTTCCGCAAGCTTGATTTTCTGCTTATCGGTAATCCTTTCAAAATACGGACTGTGTTTCTTTGGCATCACCCACACCTCGAACGCCGCTCGCGAAGCAAACGGGCAGAATGCTATGAAATCCTCGTTTTCAAAAACAACCCGCTTTTTTTCTTTGCTTTCATATTCAGCCATCACACAAAACACGCAGTGTCTGTTGCTTCTGTGATACTTTTTCGCGCCATCGAGCTCAAGCTTGATATACGGAGCCACGACGGGAATAGCCATTAGTTGCGAATGCGGATGCGGGATTGACGCTCCGCATTCCTTTCCGTGATTGTGAAATATTGCGATATAGTTCACATTCTTTTTATTCATAAGGTCGAGATACCTGTCCTGATACGCATCAAAAACTTCCGCAACTTCCATGGCATCCATAAGCGCAAGCTGTCTCCAGTGATCGCGGGTTACGATAACTTCGTGGTATCCATTTCCGGGCATTGCGTAATACGGACCTTCGGAAATATCTTCCTTTGAGCCTCCGTCAAAAGCCGGGTATTTGTTTGGGAAAACCCTGAGAGTCCATTCTCCGTCCGACCTATGATAGATCAGGACGTCTTTCTTTTGCCCGGTCGCAACAGGATCTTCAAACAGGCATTCCTCAATTCCTTTGTCATCTTTGATCCGTTCGGTTTTGGCAAAATCGTCCGGGCGCTTGGCGCGTCCCGTGGCGATCACCACCCAGTCGCCGGAAACAATGTCCTGCCTGAGTTCGGAAACGGCTTCTTTTTTTTCTTTATTTTTATTTTCTTCCATACTATGGATTTGAAAAATCAAACCAAAACTGTTCCCTTTCTTTTCCCAATTTACTGCTGCCCAACCACCTGATCGGTCTTCACCGAATTTATTTTCTCTATATTGTATTTACCGGTAATAAGTCTCCATTTCGTTTTAAAAAGATCGATAAGCACCTGAATGAATCCATTCGGACCGGTAAGCCTTACTGTCGAGCCTTCTTCATTCATCCATCTAACCGGCAACTGTTTTATTTTAAATCCGAGTTTCTCGGCAAGCACTATAAGTTCAAAATCGAATCCGAACCTGTCCACAACCATTCTTTTGGCAATTTCATGCGCGGCTTTCCTCGTGAGCATCTTGAAACCGCATTGCGTGTCAGGATAGCTCCATAGACCCAGAACAATTCTGATGAGCCAGTTTCCCCCTTCTCCCATGATTTCCCTGTATTTGGGCTGATGAATCTGAATAAAAGCTCCCTTAATCTTGCGCGATCCTACAAGCACTTCGGCATTTCCGTTTTCAAGTTCTGGCAAAAATTTTTCAACATGAGTGATCGAAGTTGATCCGTCGGCATCCAGAAACACGGCGTATTTTCCCTTTGATTCCAAAAGTCCCTGGCGTATAACGTAGCCTTTCCCATGATTGACTTCGTTATTAATGACGCGCAGATTTTTTACTTGTCCGGAATAGTTTCTGGCAATTTCCGCGGTATTATCCGGTGAGCCGTCAACTACAACGATGATTTCATAGTCAAAATTTTTGCTGGACAGGAAATTTTGTATTTCCAAAAGATTATGTCCGATGCGTTCCCCTTCTTTATAAGCGGGGATGATTACTGACAAATAAGGATTATTTTCCATTGGTTTTTTGTTATTGCTATCTATTATTCTTACACTTAAAATCGCCTGCTTTCAGGTTATTATCATTATATCATAGACTGTAGAATTTACCATATTTGACAACAAGTCCGCCATTTATCCCCTACCTCATGTCCCTTACCCCTCGTCACTTGTCACTACCACTTTTATCCAGCCAGCTTTGCAATATAATTCTTGCCGCCTCTTGATCATCACTTTTGGCAATATTCTTTTTGCCGCGCTTTTTGATGTTATCCTGGGCCATTTTCGTCGTAAACATCTCCTCTTCATATTCCACCTTTATTTTCAAGGCCTGAGCAATTCTTTTGCCGAATTTTTTTGCCGCATGAATTTCATTGTTGGCCTTAAATGTCGGAACGCCTATCACTATTGTTTTCACGTTTTCGCACCCGACGATCTCCTTAAGATTTTTCAAAAATTCCCTGTCATTGGCAAGCGTGTCAAAGGCAAACGCGATTTTTGTCTCCTCATCGGCAATTGCGACTCCTATTTTCGCCTCTCCAAAATCAAGCCCTAAAATTGTGCTTATTTTAGCTATTTTTGACGATGGTATTGACTTTTTCATAGAAATATGATATCATTAAAAGTTAGTACAATTGTTCTTTACGAAGGAGGAATTCATGAAAAAACTGTTTCTAGAGGTACTTGCAATACTTTCCGTTATTACAATACTGTATGCTATTGGTGATTTAACGGTTTCGGCATATAAAGAAAGATGTACAGATAAAAGACCGCTGGTCAGTGTGGAGGAAATAAATTTTACTCCCGAGCACTATATCAGAAAAGGCGATTACATGCACATCAACGAAGATGTATGGCACTCAAAAATTTACCAGGATTTCCGTAATGGCATAAGCGACAAGTGGGTTACCGAGTATAAGTATGTATACAAGCTAAAGAAGAACACGGTACGAAACTTCAGCAGAGTCGCTTACCGCAACGCACATCCAAATGATGCAGTGGACAAATGGGTAATTTTTTCAAATAACCTTCCTGATCCGAAAGATTTTAGAATAGAGCAGTAATTTGTGATTTTGGAAACATATTCCTCCCTCTCTTGACCCCTAGCTGGCGAAACTTTGCCGGCTAGGGGTTTTAATTTTTCAAATTCTCACAAAGTTTATTTATCTTCAGGAATATCAAATACCAAATACATTCTACATGATACGTGCTACACGGTAAGCACTTCTACTCCGTTTTTTGTAACCGCGATTGTGTTTTCATAATGCGCAGACAAAGAACCGTCGGCGGTCTTAAACACCCAACCATCGCTTCCTACCGTTGTCTCATAGCTCCCCGCATTAATCATCGGTTCAATGGCAAATGTCATTCCGGATTTTAAATTTATTTCCCTAAAATATTTTTCATTATAGTTGGGAATTTGCGGATCTTCGTGAAGTTTTTTTCCGATGCCATGGCCCACAAGATCCCGCACCACTGAAAAACCGGCCGCGCTGGCAACTTTTTCCGCCACCCTCGAATATTCGCTAAGTTTCGCGCCCTCTTTCATTTTCTTCACGCCTTTCCAGAAACACTTCTCCGCCGTTTCGGAAAGTTTTTTAGCTTCTTTGCTAATCTTGCCGACCGGAAAAGTTCTTGCCATGTCTGAAAAATACCCGTCAATCTCTATTCCTATGTCAACTTTCAAAATATCTCCTTCCTTCAGGATACGCGTGGCGCTGGGAATCCCATGAACGATTTCATCATTCAGAGAAGCGCAGATTGTTGCCGGAAAAGGATTTCTTTTCCCGCCATATCCCTTAAAAGCGGCTTTTCCTCCATGCGCAAAAACAAGCTCTTCCGCGAGCTTGTCCAACCTCATCGTGTCTACGCCGGGCTTTACTTCTCTTTGAATCTCACGCATTATTTCAGCCAGAATCTTGCCGGCTCTTCGCATTTTTTTCAATTCCGATTCGTTTTTTATTGGAATATGCATAATTTTAACAATTTCAAATATAGCATAATTTTCGACTATAATTCGCTTGCTATATCCTCAAAAACCTTGTCTATGTTTTGAGTGCCGTCCACTTCGATCAGCATGTTTTTCTTTCTGTAATATTCAATCACCGGAACGGTAACTTTTTGGAAAGTGTCCAGCCGCTTGATGATTCCGTCAGGCGTGTCGTCAATCCTTTGAGCTATCAACCCCCCGCAATCAGGGCACGGATTATCAAGATCTTTTATGCTTTCTCCGAGCACAAATTGCTTGCGGCACATAATGCATGTGAAACGCTTACTGATGCGTTTAAGCGATTCTTCATGCGGCAATGTTATGGATATAGCTTTATGAATAGGTCTTGCAAGTTTTTCAAGCATTTTTTCAAGCGGTTCTATCTGTCCGGTTGTTCTCGGAGCGCTATCGATGATTATTCCGATTTTATCTGATATTTCTTTTAATCTTTCACTCAAAATTTTCATCGTAATGTCATCCGGGATCATCTCTTTCTTTTCGTTCATCTCGTATATAAACTGCCCCAATTCTGTTTTTTCTTTGGCAATTTCTCTGAATATCTGTCCGGTTTCTATATGAACAAGACCAAACTTTGCGCAAAGTTTTTTAGCTTGTGTCCCTTTCCCGCATCCCTGCGGACCAAATATCACTAAGTTCATTATTTTAGCTTTTCAGGCTTTAGCTTCTTAGCTCTTTAGCTCTCTGGATTAATTTTTAAAGGCTAACACCTAAGAAACCAATAAACTTTTATTAAAATCCCTCATAATCTCTCATGACAAGCTGGCTCTCGATTTGCTTGATTGTTTCGATAACAACAGAAACGACAATAAGAATGCCGGTGCCGCCGATCTGGAGAAATTGAATATGCGTAATGCCCTGGACGATAAAAGGAAGGACTGCGACAGCTCCCAAAAAAATAGAACCTGAAAGTGTGATGCGGTTCATAATTTTGTAAAGGAAATCCGCCGTGTTTCTTCCCGGCCTTATTCCAGGGACATAGCCTCCCTGTTTTTGGAGATTTTCGGAAATTTTTTCAGGATCAAACACCACCGCCGTATAGAAATATGTAAACGCTACCACTAACAGGAAATACAACGTTCCATAAAACCACTGGTTTTGAAAAAGATTGTTTACTGCTGTTGCCGCTCCCGCGACGAATTCGTTATTAACGCGCATCAAAAAACTTGCAATCATTCCGGGAAAGAGCATGATGGACATGGCAAAGATGATTGGAATAACTCCCGCCTGATTGACGCGAAGCGGAAGATGCGTCGAACTGCCTCCGTAACTTCTGTCGCCACGAATCCTTTTCGCATATGACACGGGAATATTCCTCTGGCCTTCTGAAACTATTACGACTCCCGCAATCGTAACGAGCGTGATTGCAAGAATGGCGGCATATGTGAAAAACTGCGTCGAATCGAAAGTAACATAAATGTTTGACAAAGCACTTGGAAGCCCGCTCACGATTCCGGCAAATATGATAAGCGAAACTCCGTTTCCAATGCCTTTTTCCGTAATAAGTTCTCCGAGCCACATCAGAAAAATAGTGCCGGCCGTAGCTACAACCACTATCACAAAAATATCGACTGCTGAAGAAACCATGAGCACCCCCTGCGATCTCAGAAGAGCGACCATGCTAAAAGTCTGAAGCGTCGCCAGTGGAACAGTGAGCCACCTCGTCCACATGTTAAATTTTTGCCTGCCTGCCTCTCCTTCCTCTTTATACATCTGCTCGATTCTGGGAACAATCATTGTCATGAGCTGCATAATGATCGACGCGGTGATGTACGGACCCACGCCAAGCATCACTATGGAAATGTTCGAAAGTCCTCCTCCGGAAAAAACATTGAGCATTCCGAGCAATTGATTTCCTTCAAAAAGCCTGCGCAGCTGCTCGACATTGACTCCCGGAAGCGGAATGTTGGCCGCAACGCGAAAAACAACAAGAATCCCCAAAATAAAAAGGATTTTGTTTCTAAGCTCGCGCACTTTGAAAATTTGGGTGATTTTTTCCAGCATGTGTTAGCTTTATTAGGCACTAGCTTTTTAGCTTCTCAACTTCTTGATTGGAAAAAGAAAAGCATTTCCCAAAAAGCTAAGAAGCTGAAGCCTAAAAAGCTATTTGACTGTTCCTCCCGACTTAATAATAGCATTTTTAGCCGTTTCGGAAAGGAAAATGCCTTTTTCAATCGAAAGTTTTTTTGTGAGCTTTCCCGTACCAAGAATCTTTATGGCGTTTTTTGCAACGTTATTTCTGATTACTTTCGCCTCCAACAAGGTCTTTTTTGAAATTTCATCTCCGTTCTTAAATCTCTTTTCCAGGTCGCTCAGATTGATTGCAAAGTTTTTTGGTTTGCGAGATTTGAATCCCCTGATTTTTTTGAGTCTCATGACAAGGGTCGATCTTCCTCCTTCAAACAAAGGATCTATCGATCCACCCGATCTCGCCTTCTGTCCCTTATTTCCCCTGCCTGAATATGTACCTCTCTTGCCTCCTCGCCCGACAGTCTTTCTCCTTTTGCGTTTTATTGTGTTGAGTTCGTGAATCTGCATAATTTTAATTCTAACTGTTCTAATTGTTCTATGTTCTAATGATTTTTATCTAAACAATTTAGATATCTATTTCTCGTTTTTAACACGCGGTGCTTTCAAGCTCTTCAGCGCTTCAATCGTGGCCCTTGCCACGTTCAATTTGTTTGAATTCCCGATGGATTTTGAAACTATGTCTCTAACTCCTGCCAGATCTACAACAGCTCTTACAGCTCCTCCGGCAATAACGCCGCGCCCTTCAGAAGCTGGCTTGAGAAGTATTTTCGCGCTTCCCAATTTCATCTCCACATCATGAGAAATCGTATTGCCGGAAAGTTTCACATTGATCATGGATTTTTTCGCATCATTATAAGCCTTCCGAATGGCATCAGAGACGTCAGCTCCTTTTGCCACACCGACCCCGACCTTGCCTTTCCTGTCGCCAATTACAAGAGTCGCGCGAAACCTGAACCTGCGCCCTCCTTTGACAACACGAGTCACGCGTGCCAAGTCCAAAAGTTTCTGTTCAAACTCCGGCTTTTCGCGCCTCATATTCTTTTTTCCTAGTTTCTTATTCATATGTGTATATAATCTCTAATCTACACTAATTTTATCACTAATTATCTCTAATGCATTTATTCGCAATTTCGCACAGAATTCGAAAGATTCGCGATTTTTATCCTCAGAATCCCAACCCTTCTTCTCTGGCTCCTTCCGCCAAAGCCTTGATTTTTCCATGATATTTATAGCCGGCCCTGTCGAATACAACGGATTTTATCTTCTTTTCTTTACATTTTTTTCCGATAAGCTTCCCTACTTCTTTTGCCCCCTCAACATTATCCGACACTTTTTTAATCCCAAGGGTACTGACACTTACAAGAGTCTTTCCGGACGTATCATTAATAACTTGCGCATATATGCCACGCAAACTTTTAAATACCGAAAGACGAGGCCTTTCTTTTGTGCCTGAAATCTTCGCACGTATCCTGCGCTTCCTATGCAATCTTAATTTGTTGTTACTTGTCTTTTTCATAATTTTACCGATGCGAAACTATAAATTAAACGCGGTTCTACGAAACTTTTTGAATGTGCGCTTTCGTAGAAGCGCTTTCAGATACTATTTAGCCGATTTCTTTCCTTCTTTTCTTCTCACATGTTCACCCGAGTATTTAAAGCCCTTTCCTTTGTAAGGCTCAACCGGCTTCGATGCTCTTATATCTGCGGCAAATTGCCCAACCTTACTTTTATCTATACCGGATACGGTCATCACATTACCTTCGATCGCAACAGTGATTCCTTCAGGAATATCGACAGCAACAGGATGCGAAAATCCGAGAGCCAAATTAATTTTCTTACCAGCAAGAGACATGCGAAAACCGACTCCGTTGAGCTCAAGCTGCTTCTTAAAACCATTGGTAACCCCTTCAATCATTCCCTCTATGATTCTAGCGGTAGTACCCCATATAGCAGGCACTTTCTTGCCTTTGCCTTTCTTTTCAACGATGACATCTGCTTCGGAAATTTTAACCGACACATTTCTGTCATATTTAAAATTGAGAGTTCCTTTTGGGCCCTTCACAACAACAACATTCTTATCAACCGTAATGCTGACTCCCTGCGGTATACTGATTGGTTTTTTTCCTATTCTTGACATATATTTTTCTCTAATCTACGCTAATTTTATTATCTTCACCACGTTTATTTGCGATTATTCGAACTAAATTCATGTTGATTCATGACTTCTATTCTTACCAAACCTCGCAAATCACTTCTCCTCCAAATCCGGATTTTTTTGCTTCGTCTCCAGTCATTATCCCCTTGGATGTCGAGATTATCGAGATTCCGTATCCGTTCTTGACTCTTTTTATCCCGCTCTTTCTTACATAAATGCGTTGTCCCTGATGGCTGACTCTCCTGATTTCGCGTATAGCCGGATTTTTTTCAGTGTTTGAAACCGTCTCATACTTTAGAGCTATCTTAATGATTTGCTTGCCGTCATTTTCTTCCTGTTTGACCGAATCTATGAAATTTCTTTGCTCTAAGATCTTAGCAATGGACATTTTCAGCTTCGAAAAAGGCACGGCAACTTCATTGTGCCTTGCTCTTTGCGCATTCCGTATTCTTGTGAGCATGTCTGATATTGGATCTAGCATATTCTTATAATTCAAAATTTAAATCTCAATGTAAAATTTTCATGTCGCTTCGCAACAACATCAAACATTCATGAGCGAAGCAAATACTGAAATATAATTTTTAATTTTTGGGTTTATTTATTACCAGCTGCTTTTTTTGACTCCGGGAAGCTCTCCTTTGCTTGCCAGTTCCCTGAAACATATTCTGCAGATATCAAAAGCGCGAAGATATCCATGCTTACGCCCGCACCTCCAGCATCTGCGGACAATGCGGGTTGAAAATTTGGGTTTCTTCTTGGCTCTAGCTGCTGTTGATGTCTTCGCCATAATATAATTAATTCTCTCCTACAAATGATTCAGTTATATTTATTGATTAGAATGTCATTCGTAGGTCGGTGTTATTTACAATTTTATTATTTTTCATTCTTTATCGGACTTCATCGGAAATCCCAGCAATTTGAACAGTTCCAATCCTTCTTCATGTGAATTCGCATTTGTTGAAATCGTAACCTGCAAACCGAAAATGTTCCTAACCTTTTCGGGAGAAATCTCCGGAAAAATTATATGCTCTCTTATGCCTATATTCAGATTTCCCTTGCTGTCAACGGCTTTCTCGCTAATCCCCTGGAAATCCCTGGTCCTGGGAAGAGTCGCGTTGATGAGCCTGTCAATAAATTGCCACATGCGAGCTCCTCTCATAGTAACCTTCACTCCTATCTCCATATTTTCTCTCACTTTAAATCCGGAAATTGCTTTTTTCGCTTTTGTCCTGACTGGTTTTTGGCCAGTAATAGCAGCCACAGAACTTGCCACTTCTTCGACTTTTTCACCTTCTTTTGCAAACTTTCCTATTCCAACATTAACAACAACCTTACCGATACGAGGTACTGCCATCGGACCCTTGTAACCAAATTTCTTTCTCATTTCTTCAACAACGATCTTCGAATATTTTTCTTTTGCTGGAGTAATGTTCATGTCTTTCTTTGTGAGCTACGAGTCCGTACGAATGTACAAATTCATCGCCCATATCCAATTGTCCTATTAAAACTTCTTGTTATTCGTTAATTATATTAATCTCACATTGGTATATTCGCATTGATTCGCCTGCTCGCTCGGTAGGCAGATAATTCACAGAAACTGTCAAAATTCTTTTTTACATTTTTTACAAATGCGGGTTTTCTTATTCTCAGTTGAGATATATCCTATCCTTGTAGCCTTGCCGCAAGAGGGACAGATAACCATAACATTTGAAGCATCAAATGGAGCAAAAATTTCAACGCGCTGTCCACGCTCTCCCTGCCTGCGCGGCTTCGAATGTTTCTGAACAATGTTCATTTTTTCCACGACAATCTTGCCTTCCCTGGGAAGAACTCTTATTACTTTTCCTTCTTTCCCCCTATCCTTCCCCGCAATCTTTTTTATTGTATCTCCTTTCTTGATGCGCATAATTTTCTCTATATATAATCAACACTAATTTATCACTAATTATCTTTAATGTTTTATTCGCGATTATTCGGAATAAATCCGAGTAAATTCACAAACCATTGTCCTATAACACTTCCGGCGCCAATGATACTATTTTTGTGTAGCCTCTTTCTCTGAGCTCTCTTGCCACCGGTCCGAAAATTCTTGTTCCCTTCAGCTCTGTTCCATCCAGAATCACCGCCGCATTTTCATCGAATTTTATGTACGATCCGTCTTTTCTGCGAAGCGGTTTGCTCTGCCTCACTATCACGGCCCTGACTTTATCGCCTTTTTTAACACTGCCACGCGGTTCTGAAGATTTAACACTGCATACAATAACATCTCCTATGTATGCATAGCGCCTTTTGCTTCCTCCAAGAACCTTGAAACACTCGAGAATTTTTGCTCCCGTATTGTCAGCTGCCTTCAATCTTGTTTCTGCCTGAATCATATAGTTATTAACCTCTAATTTACACTAATTTTATCACTAATCATCTCCAATGTTTATTCGAAATTATTCGAAATAAATCCAATGGATTCGCGAGTTATAAAATCTTATGCCTCTTGTCCTTACTAATAGGTTTGCACTCGATGAATTCAACAACATCGCCTTTTTTGAATTTGTTCTCTTCGTCATGTACCTTGTATTTCTTGGTTGACTTATACTTCTTAAGGTATTTCTGATGAGTCTTCAATGATTGCGTGATAACTACGAGTGTTTTATTCCCGGCATCGCTTACAACTATTCCTTTTTTCTTGGCTATTTTCTTTGCCATAATGTCTTTGGACGAAGCGAGAAGCTTTTTGCAAACATCTCGCGCCGATCCGCTGAATTATTTTACTTCTTTCTCTTTTAAAATCGTCAATGCTTGCGCAATTTCTTTTCTAGTCTTCCTGTACTCCCTGTGATTCTTGATTTGCTTGGCTGAAATATCAAACCTGAGTTTCACGGACTGTGTCCGTTTTTCGCTGATGAACTTTTTCAGCTGTTCTATATTCATTTCTCTTATTTCTGATGCTTTCATATTCTCTAATTTACGCTAATTTTATCACTAATCATCTCTAATATATTTGCAATTATTTTAGACAGGATTCGAATGGATTCGCGAGTTATTATCTGTCCTTACTTTTCCTTAACAACAATTTTTGTCTTAACACACAATTTATGCGAAGCAAGTCTCAATGCTTCTCTGGCAACCGTTTCTGAAACTCCATCCATCTCAAACAACATTTTCCCCTGCTTTGTTTTGGCGACAAAATGGTCCACACTTCCTTTTCCTTTACCCATCGGAGTTTCGTCTCCCTTTTTTGTCATAGGCTTGTCGGGAAATATTCTTATCCAAATTTTTCCGCCTCTTTTAATATACCTTGTCATAGCCCTTCTAGCAGCCTCAATCTGTCTTGCTGAAATAAGACCGGACGTTGTTGCCTGCAAGCCAAAACTGCCGAAACTTACAGCGTTTCCTTTCGTTGCAATCCCGCGGATTTCACCGCCTCGATGGATCTTTCTATGCTTTACTTTCTTTGGCATCAACATATATGTATATAATCTCTAACTATACTAATTTTATCACTAATTATTTTAATTATTTTTATTCTCAAATATTTCCCCCTTATACAACCAGACTTTTACCCCTATCGCTCCGTATGTCGTAAATGCGGTGGCTCTCGCAAAATCAATGTCCGCGCGCAAAGTGTGAAGCGGAACAGTTCCCCTGGACAGCCACTCCCTTCTTGACATTTCTGCGCCTCCTAATCTTCCGGAAACTTCAATTTTCACTCCTTTGATGCTCCTGTTTTTTTCAACCTGGTCGAGCATTGATTTAAGAACCCTCCTGAACGGAACCCGTTTTTCAAGCTGTTCCGCCACATTCTGAGCAACAAGAGAAGCGTTTTCCTCAAATTGCCTGACTTCCTGGGCCTCAATCTTAACATCAACCTTTTTTCCTTTGAAAAATTTCTCTTTTATTGTCTGACCCATATCAGTTATGCCTGTTCCTCCTCTTCCAATCAGAACCCCGGGACGCGATGTTTTTATAATAAGCCTCAACACATTCGCGTTCCTTTCTATTTCAACATCGGCAATTGCAGCAGCTTTCCACTTTTTCATCACAAAATCGCGAATTTGCACGTCTTCCTTGAGTCTCTTCCTATAATCCCGTTCTGAAAACCACCTTGATTTCCAAGTTGTTGTTATACCTATTCTTAATCCTGCTGGATTTACTTTATGTCCCATGTTTGCTATCGCAGAATTACACAGAAATTTACGTAATGACAGATAAAAACTCTGTACACCTGTCTATTCTGTTTTATTCCGCGTTAATTCTGTTATTATACAGATTTTCTTTGAAAAACTTTTTTCAAAAACCCACTTTCCTGCTTCCGACTTCCTCCCATGTCCTTTTTTACGATATCAGGCTTTTGGGAAGACTTATCATTGCTTTCTGCGATTATTTCTTCCTTTTCTGCTCGTGCCGCTTCTTCTTTTTCCATTTTTGCCCTTTCAGCTTCACGTTGCTTTCTCTCTTTTTCCATCTGCTCTTTAGTTTTCCTGTTTTTTCCTTCAATCCTCTCTTCGAGTTCCATCACAATATGCGTTGTGCGTTTCAAAATCAAAGTTGCTCTTCCCTGCGCCCTCGGAAGCCATCTCTTCAGCCTTGGTCCTTCCCCCACAAGTATACTGCTGACATACATATTGTTTCTGTCCAAACCAAAATTATTTTCAGCATTCGCCAATGTGCTTTGAAGAAGCTTCTCAACCGGCGTTCCTGATCTTTTTATCAAATGCCTGAGATGAACAAGCGCCTCTTCAGCATCCATTCCCACAATACTGTCCGTAACCAAACGCACTTTCCTTGGGGCTATTCTTAAATTTTTCAGCGTAGCTGTGATTTTCATACAATATAATCCGATTCTATTAATTAATCCTGTCTACAAATACTTTTTTTAATTTTTCCGTTAATTACTTGCCTGTGATAAAGCGGAGACGCATTCGTAGATTTGAATCATTTTTATTTTTTGCCTTCCGACTTCGTCTCTTCTTTCGCAGCCTTGGCAACCTCCAGTTCTTTCTGTTTTGCAGCCAACTCCATTTCCTTCTGCATCTTTCCACCGTGTCTGGTGAATTTTCGCGTCGGAGAAAATTCTCCCAACCTGTGTCCCACCATTTCTTCAGTCACATAGACTGAAACAAATTCTCTTCCGTTGTGAACTCCAAAAGTAAAACCTATCATTTCCGGAGAGATTGTGCAAGCTCTCGACCACGTTTTAATAACCCCTGATCCTGGCTTTGCATTCAGAACTTTCTTGAGAACTCTCTCGTCTACATATGGTCCTTTTTTTAGACTTCTTGACATATATTTTTCTCTAATCTACGCTAGTTTATCATTAATTATCTTCAATTCTTTTTATTCGTGATTATTCAAGACATAATTTGCGTTAATTTGTGATTTCTCTCTTACTTCTTATGTCTTCTTTTTACTATAAATTTATCGCTATACTTTTTCTTTTTTCTCGTTTTCTTTCCAAGCGCCGGCTTTCCCCAAGGAGTTTTCGGGTTCTTCAAACCGATTCCCTGTCTTCCTTCTCCTCCTCCATGCGGGTGATCAACCGGATTCATTGCGCTTCCGCGAACCGCAGGTCTTTTCCCCATCCATCTGCCTCTCCCGGCTTTTCCGATACTCATCGCTGAATGTTCAAAATTGCTTACTCTTCCAATCGTGGCGAAATTTTCGCTGCTTACCACTCTTATTTCTCCTGAAGGCATCTTTAGCTGCGCCATTTTTCCGTCAATAGCCCTGAGTGTTGCTCCACTTCCGGCACTCCTGATGATTTGCCCTCCTCTGCCGGAAATCAACTCCACATTTGAAACGATCGTACCGTAAGGAATATTTTTAAGAGCCGTTCTGTTGCCTTCCTTGATCGGCGCATTGAAAGACGACAAAATCTTTCCTCCCGCCTTCATTCCTTCTGTTGCCAGTATATATCTTTTGTCTCCATCATTATATGAAATCAAAGCTATCAAAGCACTCCTGTTTGGATCCTTTTCTATAGCAACGATCCTGCCTGGAATATCAAATTTCTGCTGTTTAAAATCAATAAGCCTGTAGCGTCTTTTGTGCCCGCCTCCCTGATGCCTTACCGCAATTTTTCCATTTGATCTTCCAGCCTTGTTTTTGATCGGAGCAAGCAAAGACTTCTCCGGCTTTTTATCGGTAAGTTCATCTGGCTTCACAATCGACATATTTCTTCTGCCAGCAGTATTCTTTTTGTAAACCTTTATGGACATATGTTCTCTAATCTATTCTAATTTTACCATTAATTATCTCCAGCTTTTTTATTCGCTATTTCTATTCTCTATGCTCCTTTGAACAACTCTATTTTATCGCCTTTCTTTAATGTGACCGTCGCTTTTCTCATTCCTTGTTTTATCGCCAAATGTCTTCCGTATGATTTCATTTTCGCCTTGGTATTAACTACGGTGACTTTCTTCACTTTTACGTCATATATGCCTTCAATCGCCGTTTTTATCTGCTTTTTCGTTGCGCCCTTAGCAACCTTGAATGAATATTTATCATTGCTGATAGCGCTGTGCGTCTTCTCCGTTATCCACGGCTCTACCAAAACCTTGCTGGAAATGGCAACATTGATGTCAAAAGCAGAGTTGTCTTCTTTTTTCGACAATTCTTTCGCAACCCTTTTTGCTTTTTTATCATCTCTCTTTGTTTCAACAATTGCCATAATATTATTCCTATCACAAATTAACTTTAATCTATAAATGAATTCTCACTAATCACTTGCGTTCATTGACAAATTGAAAGAATTAGATCTTGTTGCCAAACTTCTTTTCCAGAAAATTTATCGATTCCTTGCTTAATAGCAAATATTTGTTATTTAGCAAATCCATTACATTCAAATCCTTTGTGAAAATATTTTTGACACTTCTGATGTTTCTGCTAGCCAAAACACTTTCCTTTTCAGTGTCAGCAAAAGAAACCAAAACTTTGCCTTTAATCTTTAGTTTTTCCAGAATTCCCGCAAATGTTTTAGTTTTAGGCTTCTCCAGCTTCAGAAAATCCAATGCTATCAATTCCTTGCTTCGTAATTTATCGCTAAGCGCGATTCTTACGGCTTTCTGTTTCATTTTACTGTTCAGATTTCTCTTAAAATTCCTTTCGCTTGTAGGTCCAAAAGATATTCCCCCGCCTTTCATTATCGGGTTTCTTTTCTGTCCTTGTCTGGCGCTTCCTGTTCCTTTTTGCCTAAATGGTTTCTTTCCGCTTCCTGCCACTTGTCCCTTGCCTTTCGTATGTGCTATCGAACTTCTCTGATTCCCTGAAATCACCATGAAAACTTGATGGAGAAGCTTATCATTTTTCTTCTCATTGAAAACAGAATCTGAAACTTTCAGATCTTCAATTTTCTTGCCGTCAAAATTGTGAATAGCTATCGTTGCCATATTTAATCTTTATATCTAACTAAAATACAAACCTCATTGCAAATTTACAAATATACGAAACGCTTTTAATTTGTTTTTATACATTCGCAAATCTGCAATTGATTCGTAATTCGTTAGAGCTTATCCTCTTATTTCAACTATTCTTCCGACAACTCCAGGCACTCCTCCGAGAACTGCCAAAATTTTTCTTTTTGGGTCTACATGGGCAATTTTCATATTTTTCACGGTAACTCTTTCTCCTCCCATGCGCCCGGCCATCTTTTTCCCTTTGATAACATGCTGCGGCTGCTGCGCACCGATTGATCCGGGAGCCCTGTGATCATGCTTGTGGCCGTGTGTCTGCGGAGCTCCTTTAAAACCATGCCTTTTCATGGCGCCCTGGAAGCCCTTGGCTTTGGAAATTCCGCTTACTTTCACAATGTCTCCAACTTGAAAATTTTCAACCGTAACTTTGCCGCCTATTTCTATCGATTCATCACTCTCAAGGCGAAATTCTTTGCGGTGAACTCGCTTTTTGGTTTTTAGAATCTCAAGCTGAACAGAAGAATAGCCGTTTTTCTCTTTGCTCCTTACGGCTGAAATGGTGTTTGGCTGACACTCAATTAGCGTCACACTCAAAGCCCCCTGTTTCTTGTCATACAGCGTCGTCATTCCCAATTTTTTTCCGAGGATACACTTCATATTCTCTAATCTACTCTAATTTATCATTAATTATCTCCAATTCTTTTTCGCGATTATCCAAAATACGATTCGCGTGGATTGGTGATTTTATCAATAAAAATACTGGCCTCAAGCCAGCACATCAGGGTTAATCCTGATTAGCTAGTTGAGTATCCAGCTCTTTGCAAGCAAAGAAACTGGACTTTAACTAGTTGCATACTAATGCGAAACTGCGAATACTCTCCGAGCGAACACATAAGGCTTTTGGAGAGCGCTTTCGCGGCACGCTTTCAAATGCTACATCTTTATTTCTACATCAACCCCGGCAGGCAAATCCAAACTTGTCAGATTTTCAATAGTCTTCGGTGTCGGATTCCAGATATCAATCAATCTTTTGTGGATTCTCATTTCATATTGATCGCGCGCGTCCTTATCCACGAATGTCGCTCTATTGACAGTAATCTTATGAATTTCCGTTGGAAGCGGAACCGGACCCGTTATTTTCGATCCTGATCTTTCCGCAGTTTCCACGATTTTGCGCGCTGATTGGTCTATAACCTTATTGTCGTACGCTTTAATCTTGATCCTGATTCTTGTTGATTGATCTGTGTCTTTTTTCGCAGCCATCGAGGTACTTTACTTCTTTTAATAAATAACGACTTAATTTTTTAGCCACTTGTTGCATCAAGTGAACACAAGCAGACATATTGTACAATATGTCTGCATAGTTTACTCGAGGTTATTTTAGAATCTTGGTTACTGCTCCCGCTCCCACAGTTTTTCCTCCTTCACGAATCGCAAATCGCATTCCTTCTGACATGGCAACCGGAGCAATAAGTTTAATCTTTAGGTTAACGGTATCTCCGGGCATAACCATTTCGGTTCCTTCCGGCAAAATAACTTCTCCCGTAACATCGGTTGTTCTCACATAAAACTGCGGCTTGTATCCTTTGAAAAATGGAGTATGCCTTCCGCCTTCTTCTTTTGTCAAAACGTATATTTCACCTTCAAATTCGGTGTGAGGAGTGATTGAGCCCGGTTTCGCAAGAACCTGTCCGCGGGCAACATCTTCCTTCTTGATTCCGCGAAGCAGAAGTCCGGCATTATCGCCAGCTTGTCCTTTGTCGAGAGATTTATTGAACATTTCCACTCCGGTAACAACTGTTTTTGTTGTAGGTTTAAGCCCGACAATTTCAACTTCCTCGTTCAAATTGATAACGCCACTCTCAATTCTTCCGGTAACAACAGTTCCGCGTCCTTCAATCGAAAAAATGTCTTCGATAGGCATAAGAAACGGCTTGTCAATGTCACGAACTGGTTCAGGAATCTTTGTATCAAGAGCCTGGATGAGTTCAAGTATGGGTTTAGCATCAGCATCATCAGCCGATTTGGCTTCAAGAGCCTTGAGAGCTGATCCTCGAACAACTGAAGCATTGTCACCATCAAATTCATATTTCGAAAGCAATTCTCTCACTTCTGCTTCAACAAGGTCAATAAGCTCAGGATCGTCAACCATATCAACTTTGTTGATGAAAACTACTATCGCAGGCACACCGATCTGGCGAGCCAAAAGTATATGCTCACGAGTCTGCGGCATAGGTCCATCAGTTGCGCTTACAACCAGAATTGACCCGTCCATCTGGGCAGCACCCGTAATCATGTTCTTGATGTAGTCGGCGTGTCCGGGACAATCAACATGCGCATAGTGTCTTGTGTCAGATTCATATTCACAGTGCGATGTAGCAATGGTGATTCCACGCTCTTTTTCTTCCGGAGCATTATCGATTTCAGCAACATTTTTTTCTTTTGCAAAGCCCTTAAGGCTCAAGACATGCAAAATAGCCGCGGTAAGAGTGGTCTTGCCATGGTCGACATGTCCGATTGTTCCCACGTTCACATGGGATTTTGTTCGTTCAAATTTACCCGCCATATTGATTTTTGTCGCGAAACGCTATGGCTTTCGAAAAGCCAAACATATCGCACGTTATAAGATAACTTTTTATGAATTGTATGAATTGATTAATTCAGTCCTCTCAAAACCGCGCTTGTTATACCTTTTTTCAGGCAAACACAAAAATCTCCTTTGTCTAAAAACAGTACATTGCTTATTCTACACGATAAATAAAACTTGTCAAGAGTCATTACCATACCCGCCAGTACACCCCCGAAATGTGAAAAATGACATATGGCAGGAAAAATTTGAAACATCTGTCCAGCTAAACAACGCCTGTGCATCCTATTCTTGATTCATTTGGAAAATAAGCCCCTTAAAATTTTTGGCTATCTGCTGAAGAACGGTATCTTTAGGAATTGGAGTTCGGAGAGAATAATCCTTGGAAACCGCCAAATTGCCGTTTTCATCTTCCGAGATTACCTTAAAATAATATACCGTTCCAGCCTTCAATGTTGTCAGAACAGCCGCATGTTTTATTGTTTTTTTATCGCTTATGACTATTTTTTTTCTTTCGCCGTTAGTCCCTTCGCTATACTCAAGCACCGTCGTTGCCGGAAAATTTGTTTTCCATGAAATTATTGTCTGCACCTTGTTCTGAGGCTGCAGATGATTTTCGTTTTGGACGTTAGAAATTTTAAGAGTCTTGTCTTCTTCTGTTGCTTCTTCAGCATCATCAATACTTTCGACATTTGTAAAATCTGTTTGCTGAACGACCGCGTTTTCATAAAAACTTTCCTTGTTTTCCTGTTGAAGCACAATCATGTTCCGAATTTCATCTGTTGTACATTTGGGAATAATAGGTTCTCCGGTGGTAAAAACCTTGATTGGATCTTTTCCTTCTCCCCAGGAAAATACTTTCTTTGCGTTGGAAAAGTCGGCTGAATCAGAAGCAACAATTTGGAAATAGTACTGATTCCCTTCCTTGAGATTATTTATCGGTATCATGTGCGTAACCGCATAGTCGGATTCTTCGCTTTTTGCCACCATTTTTTTAAGATTTTCGTCTTCATAAACTTCCACATAAGCCTTGGTCGCAAGCGGTTTTTTCGCATCCCTCGCGTTGAGTGTTTTGAAAATAACAGTAGCTTGATTTTTTGAAACGTTTCCGATCAAAATATCTCCACGCCCGCTTGGAATATATATCTCCGCCTTATAGGTAACAGGAAGAATTGCGGGACCTATTACGACCCCCAAGAGCAAAAGTACTATTCCACCAACAAAAGACATGAATATTTTTCGCACCTTCTTTTGGTGCTTTTTGAGCTGAGTGTAGGAATAGAATTTCTTTTTCCCGCTATGCGATAGAATAATTTGGTTTTCAGCCGCGCCGAAAAAAATCATGCTAAAATATTCTTCCAAAAACGCAATCAATCGTTTCATGTTTTTTTTCATACTTTTGTGTTTGTATTTGTGGTTAACGAAAGATTACATGATAAATCCGATCTTTTCCTTCACTTCTTTTATTTTTTTCTCGGCAAGCGGACGGGCTTTCTCCGCGCCTTCTTCAAGAATTTTCAAAACCTCTTCATTCGAAAAATCCTTGAATTTCTTTTGGAAGGGCTCGAGAAATTTTATTATTTCTTCTGACAGGTCGTTTTTGAAATCAGCATAGCCTCTGCCTGCATACATTTTTTCAATTTCTTTTGAAGTTTTTTCTGAAAATGCTGAATATATATTGATAAGATTTTTGAGTGCAGGCTTGTCGTCGCTGTAAACTATTTCGTTTCCGCTGTCCGTGACGGCTTTTTTGATTTTTTTCTTGACCGTTTCAGCATCATCAAGAAGTCCGATGTAGTTGTATTCGGATGTCGCCGATTTTGACATCTTTTTTGACGGATCATCCAGCCCCATGATGCGCGCAGCTTCTTTCACCAATTTAGGCTCTGGTATTACAAATGTTTCTCCGAATTTATTATTAAATTTTCTTCCCAAAGTTCTTGTGAGCTCAACATGCTGAACCTGATCTTCGCCAACGGGAACAACTTCGGTATCATATAGAAGAATGTCGGCGGCCATAAGAACCGGATAGTCAAAAAGACCGACTCCCGCACTTTCCCTGCCGCCTTTTTGTGTTTTGTCTTTGAACTGAGTCATCTTGTCAAGATCGGGCATTTTTGCAACCGTATTTAAAATCCACGTAAGCTCCGCATGTTCCTTCACATGCGATTGGATGAATATCACGGATTTTTGAGGATCTATTCCCGCAGCAAGATAAATTTTTGCAGCTTCAATTGTTTTTTTGCGAAGCGCTTTCGGATCTTGCGGAATCGTGATCGCATGCATATCAACCACGCAAAAAATTGATTCATAAGAATCCTGAAGCTTCACCCAATTTTTGATCGCGCCCAGATAGTTTCCGATATGCAGTTTTCCGCTCGGTTGTACGCCCGAAAAAATTCGCGCCATAAAACAAAAATCTAGTAAGATATGATTATCATTGTTTTAATATTACCTAAAGTTGCTTCTTTTTGCAACAAAAAATTTCAACCAGTCTTAAAAAGTTGAAATTTTTTTGAATCTTGAAACAGAAATTAAATTTTATTTTATGCTCAGCTCACATTTAATCCGCTAGGTGCAGCTGGTGGAGTGGTGTCTCCAGTTTCACCACTTTCATTTCCCTGATAATCGACAGCCGTCACTTTGTATTGCGTCGAACCATCCTGATTCCCGAGCCAATCGACATAGGTAAACGCTCCATCCTGATCATAGTCAAATGTCGCGGGAATTGAAGCTATGCGACGTTGTTGAATTGCTGAAGGCTCCGATCCGTCTTGCGCATATATATTATAGTAACGCACATTATCGCCATTTGCAGGCGCATTCCATGAAATCACATATTGTCCATCGGCAGTAGCAGGTGATTGTCCATGCGCATAAGCTACGTTTGAAGGGTTCCCTGGCCGCGCGGTTTCGAAATTACTTTTCTCTCCCGGATCTGACGGATATGCTGTTTCCTGGGTCTGCTCAGCAATATTTCCATTTGAGTCAAGTGTCACTTTCCAGACGTTGGAAAGCGTCCCGCTTTCAAGTCCTGAATGTTCAAGAGAAGTGACAGCATAATATCTTGTTGAACCGTTCGGTTGCTCTGCATCAAACGTCCATGATGTTTCCGTCCACGTTCCGCATTCGTTTTGCGGAGTGCAATTGTTATAACTTGTCGATCCGATAGGAGTCCATGTCGAATTATTCTCGGAACTCCAAACCCTGAATTGGTTGATTTCTCTCGGCGCTGCGGGGCGATCCGTGGGTTCATTCGGCCAACCACGCTTGGTATATGTTCGTGGGTTTGTATGATTTGGCGTTTCAGCTGTTCCCTGATTAAAATCCCAAGCCAATCTCACATTAGATCCATCCTTCACCGCGCTTTTTATTTCCGGAGGATATGGATAGTAGGCAACAACCCAAAACATATCTGGACTGTTATCGTATGAACCATATTTTGCAGTAGTAAACGTGGAATGAAATGCTACCTTCGTCCCATCCGGACTTTGAGATGGCCGTGGAATGGCAGAATACTCCTCAGAAGCTCCTGCATAGCACCCATCGTTATTAAACAATGTATGGGTGTGGACCAATTCCATAAAAGACGAGTCATCATTATATTTTTTAATATATAGCCTATCGCCTGTATATCTCTCATTTCTTGGATAGCCTATCGAAAGACAACCCGTATCACCGCCAGAACCGCGACTTGATACCACATAATCCGTCCAACCGCTCCATGAATTATGCTGTACAGAGCTTCCTCCCTGCTTCGTAGTCAGTCTCGTTTTTGCATTTATATCCTCAATGGAAACACCATAAGGAGTCGGATCGTTCGAATCAGAATATGCAACATACTTTCCCCATCTATCAAATGCCGGATGGCTCCAGTAGTGACCATCGGGCCATGGATTATTCCCCGTGCTTCCAACCATTATCGGAACATTCTCGCCAAAATCAGAAAATGTCCATGGTCCTGTATGATCAACTGTGTGGCCTGCACCCCCATCGGGCTCACTTCCCAAAAGCTTGGTTAAAAATCCAGTCCCGCCTGCATATGAATCAACCCAATAATACCAATAATTGCCAGTTCCATTTAGATTGATAAGCGGAACGTTTCCTGAATGCGCTGTAGACCATGTTTCCGGTGAAGTTCCCCAATAAGTTCCGTCATGTGGGCGTCCGGTTGTATATCCTTCATCAACATCTATTGATGGATTTGGGTAAAGCGTGATTGGCCATATTTTGTATGCAAATCTGTCCTCCAAATAACCTTGTTTTACCATCGCTTTCCTGCCGTCTGAAGATATTGAGTTGGAAAAAAGATGCATCGCAATATTCGTATTGAGATCCAAAAGTTCAGATCTTGAAACTCCGAAATCAGAAACTGTCCCTTTGTATAATATGTCCGCGACAGCTGAAGAATTTCCACAATGTGTTTCACCAAACCAATGGAAAGCATCTGGATCTACAGGCGACCATGGAAAAACTGCGGCACTGCCGCATACTACAGGCGATCCCGGAATGGGCCGCAGCATCGATCCGTCTGTATTTACAATAAACCAGGCATGCAAACCTTCTTCGCTTGTATACGCTAAGGTTGACAACCCTTGCGTTGATAGCATTTGTTGCATATATCCAAGACGTTTTCCGTCTGCCGACCATGGCTGCAGCGCAATGTCGGTATGATACACATGTCTTGTTCCGGTGCGCGTATTTGAAATTTTCCATACTTCCCCGCCCGTGTTCATATCCTTATACATAAGCGTCTGCGGCTGCCAATAATACAAAGGTGTCGATGCTTCCCCCGAATAGAATGTGTTTTCCATTTGCCTGCTCTTTCGAACATTGATGATTTCGTCCAAATCCTCAACTGTTCCATTTGGAGCAGTCTGTCCTCGCGCGATTTTGCGGAATCCAAAGTCCCGCGCACCGAGCAAATATGCCGAGAGTACGCATATGCCCGACACGAGAAACATGAATTTTACATATTTTTTCATTTCGATGAAAATTGATTGGTTTGTTTTATTATAGCACACCCAGAGGCTAAGCCTCCACGTGGAGGCTTAGCCTCTGATCCATACAAAAGGCGCCCTGATCCGATCAGGGCGCTTTGCATTTTCGCATCCAAAGAAGTTTTTTCATATTCCTCCTCTCCTTGCCAAGGAGAGGATGTCCCGAAGAAAGTCGGGATAGGTGAGGTTTTGGAGAAGAAGGAAAAATTGGAGCCAGTAACTAGAAGCTAGCAGCTATTTTTGAATTTCCCTAAAAAGCTAAGAAGCTGTTTCCGCATTCCCTGGAAGCCAGAAACTGATGAAGCTATTTCTACACTTCAATTACAACCGGCAATACCATCGGACGTCTTTCTGTTTTGGTAAACAGGAATGATCCCACCGATTCACGTATGTTATTCTTCACGTAGTCCCAGTTGATCATCGTGTCGCCTGCGGTTTTTTCTCGCACAACTTTCTCAACAACTCTTTTTGTCGCATTGACAAGATCAAAATTTTCTTTCACGAAGATGAATCCTCTTGAAGTTATCTGCGGCGTTCCGATTATCTTTTTGGTTTTCGAATCTATGATTACAACAATGGTAAACATTCCGTCTTTGGCAAGCAGCTGCCTGTCGCGAAGCACGACTTCTCCGACATCGCCGACTCCCAACCCGTCAACCATGATATAGTTTGTCGGAACTCTTTCCGTGCTGACTCTTCCGCGTCCTTGTCCGTCAAACTCAAACGCCGCTCCGTTTTCACCGATCAATATATTTTCATCTTTTATGCCTACTTCATTTGCAAGCTCGCCGTGAATCTTGAGCATGAAATACGTTCCGTGCACGGGAATGAGATATTTCGGCTTGATAAGATTCATCATCATCTTAAGATCTTCCTGGCGCGCATGTCCTCCGGCATGAACATCCATCATTTTGTAATGAATTACTTTTGCGCCACGATGATAGAGCGTGTCTTTCACTCCCTGCACCGTCCTTTCGTTTCCCGGAATGACCGAAGACGAAAAGACCGCAACATCACCCTTTTTAATTTTCACAAAGCGATGTTCGTTGTTAACAATGCGCATAAGCGCGGCGTTTGATTCGCCCTGTGCCCCCGTACAGATTATCACAACTTTGTTGTCCGGATAGTCATTCACTTTGTTTATCGGAATAAGAGTTCCTTTTCTCACGCGCAAATATCCGAGCTTCTGAGCTATCTCAACGTTGGTTTTCATAGAGTAACCTTCAACCGCCACTTTTCTGCCGACACGTTCCGCGTTTTCAATGACGGTCTGAATACGACTCACAAGCGCGGCAAATGTCGCAACAATCACTCTTCCCGGAGCATGTTCAATTATTCCGCCCAGCGTCTTTCCGATCGTTCCTTCGGAAATGGAATATCCTTCCGTTTGCGAATCCGTGCTGTCCGACATGAGAGCCAAAACTCCCTCGCTTCCAATCCTCGCGATCGTCGCGATATCAGAAGGCTGATCGATGACGGGAGAATGATCGAATTTGAAATCGCCCGTGTGCACAATGTTTCCGACCGGAGTTTTGATGGCAAGTCCGAAAGAGCCCGGAATCGTGTGGCTGACATGGAAAAACTCGACCTCAAAAACACCTAGTCTTATCCTGTCTCCTTTTTTCACCGAGTGGATGTTTAGCGGAGCCTTGTCTTCAAAATCCTCTTGCCTTTTTACGATTATTCCGCGAGTCATCTCGCTGCAATAGAGAGGCGGATTTCCGATGCTGCCCATGATGTGCGGCACGGCTCCAATGTGATCATAGTGCCCGTGCGTGATAACAACACCGCGGATTTTGCTCTCTTTTCCTTTGAGATATGAAATGTCAGGAATGATATAGTCGACTCCCGGCATATCTTCATCCGGAAACTGAAGGCCCATATCAACGATAAGAATATCGTTTCCATACTCAAAAATGGTCATATTGCGGCCGATTTCCTGAAGGCCTCCCAAAGGAATTATTTTTAATTTATTTTTGAAACTCTCCTTCATCGCGCTTTTAGACATATTCTGAACCAGAGGTTTTCTGAATTGTCCAAGAAACACATTTGACTTGGCGATTGCTACGCCAACTTGCTTTTTTGCCATATTTTTTAATCCTTGCTAAATAAGTGTGTCTTTTATTTGTAAAAACAGACTTAATTACGGGTTTTAATTTATTGTGTATTATACCCTGCTCAATTAAAGTTTCGCAGAGTCAACTGCTAACAAAAGTAAGTCAATTATATTTCTTATTACAATTTACAAAGATTAAGACTTACTTATATTAAAAGCTTTTTAAATTATAAATTGACTGTGTGCCTTGGGAGAGATTTGAACTCTCAATCCCTTGCGAGAACTAGCTCCTGAAGCTAGCGCGTATACCAATTCCGCCACCAAGGCTTTTATGTTTATAATCTGACAAGTATCGAAACGCGTATATCTATCTGCCAATACCTAGGTGCAATGACGATGAGCAGACTATTTTTAGTACTTTTGGTTTGTTGCGATTTTTAATTTTTTTCGCTTAATTTCAGCACGTCGAGACGTGCATGTCCATCTTCCAATACTTGGAAGAAATAGTGGCAAATAGTTAATCTCGCCGTACAACCTTGAAAATCGGCAGAAACCGTCCTAAATTAAGAAAAAAGCGCCAAAAAAGAAAAAGGCTTATTTAAAGCAAATTTATAGAAGTAATTGACCCTATATTATAATTATACACCCATTTGAAAATTTAGTCAAATACCTATGCTAAACAAAAAAGGGATGACTCCCTTTGAGAAGCCTCCCCTTTCAACATACTTTGTGCTTGATTTTTACCAATAACCGGCGCTGAAGTTCGCTACAACCTGCTCATAACTACCATTGCCATCTGCATCGACGTCAATATGGCTGGTTCCGTCATCAAAGAACATAAGTCGTGCCTTCGTGTTGTTTGCGCCTTTGAAAACTATTTCACCGGAGGTAAACATGCTGTTGTAATCTGCGTTGGTAATTATATCTACATATCCGTAAAGCGAATTGTAGATACGGCCACTCATAGAATACGTGAATAAGCCGGTGTTGAGATTATAGATCATCTTCACAGCAAAGTTGTCCATCCAAAGACTTGCATTTCTTCCGATACTATAAACACTATAGTAGTTGAGCGTGTATTCTATTGAATATGCCGTAGTTGTTGTTGTCACTCTAGATCTACCGCTCCAGCTGTATTCTTCGTTCCCGAAAAAGATTTTTAAATCATATGTCTCATCCAGATCGGTGTTGTTTCCGTTCTTTGTTCCCTCAAAGAAAATGTCTCCGTCCATGACGATTCCGGAAATGCAGTAGTTATCGTAAATATACTTTCCGATGAAATCGCCTGAACCCGAAATATCTCCAGTATACGTTACGCTTCCACCGCAATCACCATAGATAACAACATTGATCGGCGTCACAGCAGAGTATCCGGCCAATGATTTCTCTTCAAAATCATCCTGAGGTTCAAACAGATTGTCGAGCATGAAGATGTTAGCATCTATCATTAAATCCCTAAGTGATAGTTTTTGCCCTTCGCCCAAATCTCCTGCCTCCTGCAATGACATCACTCCCAGGCCGGAAGCTGAACTTATCTGATTGAAAGCCGTCTCAACAACTTCCACGGCATTGCCTGAATTGATCATAACCGCAGTTCCCTTGCCTTTATAGGGACCATCGATTATCATATCGCCATCGCTATCATTGTCCGCCGCTGAATGAGAACCGCCCCCTCCGCCGCCACCGCAGCCGAAAAATAAAACCATCATCAATGCTGCCACTGCCACCGTCATCTTCCTGAAAAATTTGCCCATAAAAACCTCCTTGCATTTTTTATATTTCTGTTAAAAAACTAAATTAAATGATATAACAAAGATTGAAAAAGTCAAGATTGCTTCTTGATTCCAAAGTATTTTATAAATTTGCAAATTCGATATTTCACTTTCTTCCGTAACTGTCCTCGAATCTCACGATGTCGTCTTCTTCCAGATAGTCTCCCGTCTGCACTTCGATTATTTCAAGATTTGTTTTACCGGGGTTTGAGATTCTGTGTTTGGTTTCCCGCGGAATGAAAGTACTTTCGCTTTCATGCAATGTAAAACTCTTCTCTCCGTTCACAATGTTCGCAGTTCCCCTCACGACAACCCAGTGTTCCGCACGCCTTTTGTGCATCTGAAGACTCAACGACTCCCCGGGATATACGGTAAATTTTTTCACTTTATGGTTTTTCCCTTCAATGAGCACTTCGTATTTCCCCCAAGGCCTGTACACCACTATGTCGTCGCTGAGTTCGGGATATTTTTTTTCCTTGAGATATTCGACGACCTTTTTGACGCCGCTGTCGCTCTCCCCCATTTTCTGCACCAGGATGCTGTCGTTGTTTTCGATGACGATCACATCTTTGAGTCCGGAAGTGACGATCAGTCCGTCGCTGGCGCTATGCACAAAAACATTTTCGCAGTCGACCGAAACGTGCTTCGGATTTTTGTCTTTGGTTTTCTTCAAAATTTCCGCCAGAGCGTCGAAACTCCCGATATCGCTCCAGCCGAAATCCCCTTCGAACATGATTATATTGTCCGATTTTTCCGAAATGGCATAGTCGATGGAGATTGCCGGCAAATTTTTGAAACCATCCAAGAAAGCTTCAAAGCTTTTTCCAAAAGAAGCATGGAATTCAGACGCGTGTTTCTCAAGCTCACTGCAAAGGGTTTTTATGCTGAAAAGATACATTCCGGCATTCCACAAATATTGTCCGGACTGAAAAAATTCCTCAGCAGTTTTCAAGTCCGGTTTTTCCTTGAACGCAGAGACTTTGCAATAATCGCTGCTCTTGTCGCCCTTCTTTATATATCCGAGACCCGTGTGAGCCATTGTCGGAGTGATACCGATCGTTCCAATGTTGTCACCAACTGTTGTAAGCGCTTTCTTGGCAAGCTCGACATACGTTTTTTTGTCGCCGATATAGTGATCAGAAGGGCTCATGATGATCGGAGCCGTCTCATCGATACCGATCTTGTCACAAAGGTATTTTGCGGCAAGGACTATCGCTGGCATGGTATTCAGGCTTGCCGGCTCCTTGAGAACCTGGCTCGGAGAAAAATCGGGATATATTTCTTTGATCTGATTGAGAACGTTGAAATAATTTTCTTCGTTCGTGACGAAATAGACATTTTCGGACGGCACCACATCCTTCATGCGAAGGAATGTTTCCTGAAGGAGCGAATTGTCGCTGTATAGTTTCAGAAATTGCTTTGGAAAATTTTTTCTGGAAAGCGGCCAAAGGCGCGTTCCCGATCCGCCGCACAAAATGATTGAATACATATGAATTTAAGTTTTATGAATTAACCTTTTAAATTTCTATAGCGCCAATCCGGACAACTGAGAAACCAACATCCAAATAATCAGCTAGAGAAGCTTATTTAAGTATACAAAATAAACACGGATATCGGAAGCTTGTTTACGCAATATTTTGAAAAATAGTCAAGCATGCTTTCTGCATATTTTTATGCTATTATTCATGTATAATATTATTTTTTATTGAAAACAACCTTATGAAAAAAGAACTCGTAACATTGAATGAAAGCGTTCTGCGCGCCCTTGATTTTTTTTCAGAAAACAAACCTCCGCAGCTTAATCTTGAAGAATATCCCCTTCCTTTTGTGGTTGGAAGCGGTAATGCCTACAACACCGGAACAATCCTTTTTTCCAATCGCGCTGCTGTTTTTGCAAATGAAAGCAATTTCAGAAATCTTCTGAAATCCTTTAAGGAAGTGATCAGCAGCGGTTTTATTAAACATGCGATAATAATATCCGCTTCGGGTGAAAAAGATTCGGTATGGGAAATAGAAGAAGCAAAGAAAGCTGGGCTTTCTACGCTGCTTCTTACTTGCAGCGCGGCCTCATCGGCCGCCAAAATCGCCGATAAAGTTATTTCGTACAGAAAGGTTGCAGAACCTTACACCTACAATGTATCGACATATCTCGGAATGATACTTTCGTCCACAAAAGAGGATCCGCAAAAAATAAAAGATGTGATTTTAAATTTTACGTTTCCCGATAATTTCAATTCCTATGAAAGCTATGCTTTCGTGCTTCCGGACGGATTTCTCAACATTTGTCCGATGTTGGATATCAAAAAAAGCGAATTATTCGGTCCGCACCTTTCACTAAGAGCATTTTCCGAAGGATACGCACGACACGCAAAATTCGTAGTTCCTTCAGAAAAAGAACTCGTGATTTCCGCGGGTTGCAAAAATGAATATTTCGGACTTCCACAGCACAGATGGGAAATTAGTCTTCCTGCCGAAGCAAGTTTTGCTCTGATGCTGAGTCTTACATATTTTATTGTCGGAAAAATTCAGGAAAGTAAAAAACCGTATTTCATGGAAAATATCGAGAATTATTGCAGCGACTACGGACCAAAAGCCTACAGAAAAAACGAAAAATTTGACGTCATCGTTCCTGGAAACTGAAAAATGCGCGCAAAAAAGCTAAGCTTTTGAGAGCTTAGCTTTTTTATTTACTGATCAATGCCGAATATTGATTGTGTTTTCAAAATTATCAGCCTGAAGCCAGAAACTATTTGAAAACACGTTTGGTTTTCAAATACCAATTGCAGACATCCACGAATCTCTGATGTGACGAGTTTACATTTTTTATTTCAATTCCGTGGACTTTCGTGCTTGTAGGATAAAGATAATGACGCGAATAGAGAAACACGGCAGGCACTTCCTGCGCCAAAATTTCCTGGAATTTCCTATATGCTTCGGCGCGTTTAGACTCATCCGCTTCTTGCCTTGCACTCTCCAGGATTTCATCAGCATCCTTGTTGTCAAACAGGGAAAGATTGAGTCCCGGATCGTGCTTTTGACTAGAATGCCAGAACGAGTACAAATCGCCGTTAAAACTGATCGCCTGACCAAACAAAAGACTGTCGTATTCTCTCGTCCTTATATAATTCTGATCGAGATCGGAAGCCGACAAAACTTTTATCTCAGCGCGTGCGCCGATCTTTTCCCATTGCTGCTTGAGAAGTTCGGCAGTGCTTACGAGCTCGGGATAATTGGCAGTTACAAGTTCAAATTGCAGAATTTCATCATCTTTTTTTCTAACATTTTCATTTTGATCCATTTTCCAACCAGCATCTTCTAGCAGCTTTCCGGCTTCATCTAGGTTTGGAGAAAGGGTGCCCGAATCAACGTAGCCATTCATATTGGGAAGAAAGGGAGACGCAAGAGCCGTCCCTTTGCCATACATGACTGTTTCAATAATCTCTTCTCTGTCTATACTCAGATTGAGAGCTTTTCGCACTTCATCGTACGCAAGAGGCACACTTTTTGTTTGATTAAAAAAGACTGAAAAATATCGTGGAATCAAAAGTTCGTTTATCCTTGTGCTCTTTACATTTTTGAGATCCTTTAAGTTTCCCGGTGTAATACTTGCCATTCCCATTACTTCTTTTTTGTTATATGCCTCGATCAGCAGATTATTTTCGGGATAAAAATTGAAAGTTATTTTCGAGATAAAAGGAACAGACCCGTGGTAGTCTTTAAAAGCAGCAAGTTTGTAAGTGAGAATGTTGCCTTCGGCATCCTTCTGGAAATCGGAAAAAAAATAAGGTCCGCAACCAATCGGCTGCAGATTATATTCCGCAAGAGAAAACCGTTCAGGAGCGATATTTTCCCAAATATGTTTTGGAAGTATTCCTACTGTCAGATTATCCAGAAAACCTATGTAGGGATTTTTCAAGGAAAACACTACGGTATAATCGTCGATCAAACGAAAACTGACACCCGTAAAGCTCTGGCGCAAAAGCAAACTTTTGTATGAAGGATCTTGTATCAGATTGAAAGTAAACAAAACATCCTGGGCTGTCACGCTTTGGCCATCGTGCCATTTGGCATCTTTTCTCACATTTATCGTATACTCTTTTTTATCTTCCGAGATAGAATAGCTTTCAGCAAGATCCTGAACAACGTTTCCGTCTCTGTCATATTTGAAGAGTCCACTGTAAACAAGCTGGGAAATATTCGAATCCACTTCGCTCGTCTGGGAAAGAAGCGGATTGACATAAAGAGGCTGACCCACAATACCTTCAATATATTCGCCCCCTTTTTTGGGAATAGCTTCTGTGATTTGCAGATAGTGGTATCCTCCCAAATAGACAGCAGACGCACCGATGGCTAAAAGCAAGAAAGTTATCAAAAGCTTATCCCGAAAATTCAGACATTTGCCGATCAAGCGCCAATTTCTCGCCGGAGGATATTCAATTTTATCGTCTTGATATATACGAATATGATTTTATAAATATAAAGATTTGGAATTTAGGCCAACATCATGCTGATGACCGCAAGTACCATAAAAAGCACACCAAGAGAAACAGACGCATAGAAAAGAAATTTTTCCATTCCGCGCTTTGTGTAATAGCCTCCAAAATCTCCTCCGAAAGCACCTCCAAGGCCGCTCCCCCTGTTCTGAAGCAGAATTGAGATTATTAGTAGAATTGAAACCACTACCTGAATCGCGGCTATCACTTTCATGATTGTTTTTGAGAAATATTATTAAAACAATACAATTTAAAACTTACCAAAACGGAACCTTAAAGTCAAGAAAGAAATATGAATTTTCCCTTATTTTAGCCATTATATGGCTAAAATAATTCTTCAACTTTCTTTTTGAATTTTTCAAAAATCAGAGGGCCGCGCGGACTCGGCAAAAAGACCAAAGCTCCGTCATCAGCGCAAATCAGGCTGCCTTCCTGATGGGTTTTGGGATTTTTAGATATGCGTTTCTTTTCCGCTTTTCTGAGAACAGCTTCAACCCATTCCCAACCAATCAGCGCCTCCCCGATATTCCTAATCGCTTTTGCCAAACGCAAATCCGGCACGAGCTTGAGCGGCGGTATTTCCGATATGCCAAAAGTCGGTTTCATTCGACTTATCCAACCGTTTTTCAATTGGAACTTTCTGAAAATTTCCCAACCAAAAAGCGGAAAAATAAACATATATTCGCTTGCCGAATACAGATCTTTCGTCACAACCTCCAATGATTCATCGGTAATAAAATGATTGAGACACGCCCGGTCAGCAATTTTCAAGCCATACCTTCTTTTTCCAAGCAAATGCAAAAGAAGCGTGACAATAGTTCTGCCCGTCCATATCTTTTCATGTCTGAGAGCAATGAGAAGATCGAGATCGCTCGCCGGTTTTGAATTTTTCATGGCAACCGCGCCTGTAACTGCAACCATCCTTACAAAAGGCACGAATCTGAGCCACTTTGCGACAGAAATGAGTTTTCTAAATTTTCTCAGCGAATTTTTGTTGCCGGCAATGCGCTTTTTGACCAAATACTTTTTTCCTCTCAGAAAATAAAATCCGTTAAAATTATTCACGTACTGATTGAGCGATTTTTCCTCAAGACTGATAACAACATCCCTTAGTTTGAAGTTTGAAGAATGATTGGGCGTGTCATAATAATCGCTCCTTATCATATGTTTCCATATTTCAAAAGCTGTGAGCGGATAATCAAAACAGTCATAATATATGATTGTTGCCAGAATATTTTTGGAAAGTTCGTGATTCATTTTTATGGCTCAGATTTAAAATACTCAAATCTCTCTTTCTTCTTCGGTATTTTTATAAAACAAATCCGAAATAAGCACTCCGGCTGATGTGGCAAGTGGTATTGCCAGAATTGCCCCTAGCGTCCCTCCGAGTTTCGCTCCTATAAGCAACGCTAGAATAACAACAACCGGATTCAGCCCTACGACCTTTTTCATAAGCTGCGGCGCAATGACATGACTTTCAAGTTGCTGAATGACAGTGAGAATTCCTAATATGATAAGTCCCGTAACGGGTGAAATAAAAAAACCGACAATCGAAGCCAGCGCCACGGATATAATTGGTCCAAGATACGGTACTATCTCCAAAAGCCCGGCAAACAGTGCAAGAATGAGAGCATATGGCACTCTGAAAATTGAAAGTGCGATAAAATCAAGAGCAAATATTATAAGCATAAGAAGGAGTTGTCCTCCCAGCCATCTGCCTATTTTCTTTTTTATCCTGTTGGCAACGATTACGACGTGATCCTTGTGAGCTTTGGGGGTAAGCGAGACAAGAAAACTATTCATGCCATCTTCTTTGACGGACATATAAAAAGTCAGCGCAAAAATGACAAGCAGCGATATGAAGAAGGAAAACACGCTGGCGGTTGTTGAAAATACTTGTCCTGAAGATTGGAAGAAATTACTGATGGCATTTTGCAAAAATTCTCCACTTTGAAACTGGATACCATAAGAATTGGCATATCTTTCTATTCCCGTGAATGTATCGGCAAGCGCTCCGCTGTAAACCGGAAGCTTTTCAGCAAAATCTTTGAACTGGCTCACTAAAGGCGGAATGAGAAAAGAAATAAGGAGCACCACGAAAAGAACAATGGCAACATATATAATGAAGACACCGAAAGGTCGTGGTATTTTTCTCTTCGCCATCCAATCGATTGCGGGATCAAGAGTTGCAGTAAGAATTACAGAAAGAAGAAACAGAGCCACGATATCTCTCACTAAATACAAAAACCACAGCCCCAACAGAACAAGTATCACACGTATGGCAACGTTTGTTGCTATGCTTATTTGCTTGTCCATCTAAATAAAATTACGAATTACAATTATCAAACAAACTTTTTAATTAAATTTTACCGTTCTTTCTTTCTCCTTTTCTGAAAGGATAAAACGTGTTTTTTCTACTTGCCAACTTTACAATTCGGGTTGCAAACTCAAGTCTATGTAAAATCAAAGTCCGGATTTTAATATTTCATAAAGTTTTTTGTCATATCTGTGTGGGCCTATGACCGCGCAATTCAGTTTCTCCTTTTTGAAAATATCTTTTGCGACCCTCAAAATATCTTGCGAAGTCACAGCATCTATTTTATTCAAAGAATCTTGGATATTGTGAAGCTTCTCTCCGTTAAATTCCTGTTCTACAAAAAACATGGCAACTTCGTCGGAAGCTTCAAGATTCATCACGGCTCTTCCCTTCATGAAATCTTTGGCTTTTTGCAATTCTTTTTCGCTCACTTTTTCACTTGCGATTTTTTTGTATTCGCCAAGAATCACTTTCAAAACATCCTCAAGTTTCCCATGATCAATTCCCGCGTATGTCGCAAAATATCCACAATCTTGATATGCATCGGCTCCGGCCTTGACGTGATATGCCAATCCTCTCCGCTCGCGCACTTCAGTGAACAAACGGCTACTCATATTTCCTCCAAGAATCACGCCGAGTGTCGCCAAGACGTAACGATCCTTATGATTGTGATGATAAGCGCGATTGCCAATGACCACATGCGTCTGATCCGTCTTTTTGAATTTGATCTTTATTGCAGGCTTGCTCTGCTTTTCAACAATTTTTTCAAACTGCAATCCTTTGCCTTTTTGCAGACTTCCAAAATATTTCTCCGTTTCCGAAATTATTTTTTTCTTGTCGAATTTTCCCGCAACACACACAATGGTTCTGTCCGCCGTGTAATGCTTTTTCATATAATCAACAAAATTCTTTCTTTGAAGACTCGCCACAGTTTTTTTGGATCCCACTATGTCTCTTCCAAGCGTATTCCCATCGTATATGAAATTTTCAAAAACATCCCAGATATTCCTTTGCGGAGTATCTTCATACATATTTATTTCCTGAATGATGGTTCCTCTTTCCTTTTCTATTTCTTTCGCCTCAAGCTTTGAATTCAGAACCATGTCAGAAATTATGTCAAAAGCGTCGTGAATGTGCCTTGAATCAACTTTCACATGATATTCGGTTCTGTCTTTTGCCGTAAAAGCGTTGTATTCTCCGCCAAAAGCATCCAGCTCTTCCGTAATTGAAAGCGACGTCGGCCTTTTTTTGGTGCCCTTGAAAAGCATGTGTTCGATGAAATGCGAAACCCCAGCTTCATCTCCTTTCTCATAGCGCGATCCCACACCGACCATCACGACCAAAGTCGCGGTCTCCGTCCCCTGCATGGGCACAGTAATCAGCCTCACCCCGTTTTTTAATGTCATTTTCTCAAATTTCATATCATTTTTATTTATTTTTTACTCTGCTTATTCTTATAAGTCCGGAGCAAGGCACTATTTCCACCCCTCTTTTTTCCAGTTCGTCCAAAAACAAGTTCATCCCCAAAGAATCCGATGAAATGTGCCCCGCGATTACCACATTCAGATGGGCTTTTTCCGCCTCTTTCCTGCCTTCCTCTCCCATATGCATACCTATTATCGTACCTACTCCGGCCTGAGATAATTTTTCAAAAAGTTTCGGGCTTCCCGAGGTTCCTCCGGTTATCTCGGTAAGCGCAATCTTTCCGGCCCTGTTGTCCTCCGCTCCGGAAAATATCATGGGGCCAAATCCTTTTTTTGCGGCTTCTCTGTATTCTGGTATTTCCAAAAGCAGCTTAATAATATCTCCCACATATTCAGGTTTGTTTTTCTCCACCTTGTTTTTGATGAACTTAGCAACCATATTGTCCGCAGGAGTGTGCACGTTGATCAAATCTACATTCATCAATTTTGCGGCATCCACTGTTTTGTAATGATTCTCAGCATTTATTCCCCGGCTCACTTCGCTGATTCTGACTTTCATAAGGCTTTCCGCAACATTTATAGGCACCCCATGCTGCTCCAGCACATCGGCCTGCATGTGCATCACATCATCAAGACCAGAAAGACCCATTCCGATTGGATGATGTGCGATAACAGTTTCTATATCCAATTCCTCCGCCAGCATGATTTCGGCGGTATCGATATCGATCCCGGCCATCAATTTTTTGACGCTTCTCCTTTCGCTATCGAAATGAATTCTTGTGTCAGAATACGGATTGACAAAGCGCTCGACGTCGAAAGATTCTTTTCGGTCTTTCGGCAATTTTTCGTATCTCTCTTTTTGTCTTTTCAGATAGTCAGTAATTCTTTTTTTGCTGCGAAAATCATTTTTGATTCCGAGATTTATTGCAAGTCTGTATATTTCTTTGATATTCATTGCGTCTTATAAATTAATTATTGTTGAATTTTTCTGATAAGCGAAAGCGGTTCAATTCCTTTTCTATCTATCACAATATAGTAAAAACTATCGTGTCCGCCATGAGCGGATTCAACTTCTTTTCTGTCTTCATTATATATCCCCACGATTTTTATTGGAATATTCCTATTTTTTGCTATCACTTCCAGTTTGTCATCTTTTCTGAGCGCATTGTGAACTTTCACTTTCAATTCTTTTCCGTCCAATTCGACAACTTCTCCCACAAATTGATATTCATCATTCGACTGCTGCCCTGATAAATTTTGACCGGCTTCATTTCCAAATAAAAATCCTTTCGTATACCCTCGATTCGCAAGTTTGTTCAGCTCTTCTCGCCCCCGATTCACGGCATTCTTTACCTCCGCAGAGTTTTTTTTCGATTCGATCACATCAATAACTTTCCTGTAGGCACGCGTCACGCAAGCGACATAATATGAGCTTTTGCTGCGTCCTTCTATTTTGAAGGATGTAACTCCCGCGTTTTTGAGCTCCTCAAGATGTTCGATTAAATTCAAATCTTTACTGTTAAAAAAATATGTTCCGTGTGAATCTTCCTCGAGCTCGACAATTTCTCCGCTTTTCTTTTCAATCACCTTCGCGTATGCCCATCGGCATGGCTGGGTACAATCCCCTTCATTTGCACTCTTTCCACTCATCCATTTGCTCAAAATGCAGCGTCCGGAATAACTCATGCACATCGCCCCATGCACAAAATACTCAAGTTCCAGTTTTGGCACTTTTTTGCGGATAATTTTAATGTCTTCAAGTGTCACTTCTCTTGCAAGGATAATTCTTTTCACTCCAACTTTATGCCAAAACTTGGCAGCCATCCAGTTTGTCGTGTTAGCCTGCGTGCTGAGATGAATGTCAATTCCTAGTAGGATTTTTTTCACAAGTCCTATTATACCGGGATCGCTCACGATGACAGCATCCGCTTTTAGTTTTTTTATAAACCTAAGATGTTTTTCGATTTGCGGAAGATGGTAGTTATGAGCATAAATATTCACCGCTACATAAAATTTTTTTCCATGCGCATGAATATATTTGGAAGCCTCAAGCAGCGATTCCTCCGAAAAAGAATTTACGCGTGCACGCATCGAAACACTAGGGATTCCGGCATAAACGGCGTCCGCACCATATTCAATGGCATATTTGAGCTTTTCGATGCTTCCCGCAGGCGCAAGCAATTCTATTTTTTTACCAAACTGATTTTTCGATCTGTTGGTCGAGTTTTTGGCAAAATCACGCGCAAGAAGCTCCTTTTTTGGGTTTTTTTCAGCATTCATAGGTTTATACTACAATTTAACTCTCTTTTGTGTTTAAGTCAAAAAAGCGCCCTGAAAAGCGCTTTTTTATCCAGAGAGATTGAGCATTTGTTAAACAATTTTTTTTCCGGTTCCCGATTCTTTTTCAGAAAAAAATTGTTTGATTTTTGCCACAAGCTCGGCTGGAGTATGTTGAGACTTCACAAAATATCCGTTGGCGCCCAACGCAAATGCTTGCTGCTTGTCTTCCTCATTGTTAAGATTGGTGAAAACAATGATAGGAATGTTCTTGAGACTTTCATTCTTTTTTATCTTTTCAAGCGTTTCCAATCCATCGAGTGCCGGCATAACGATATCCAAAAGAACCATATCTATTTCCTTCCCTCTTCTTTCTAGCCATTCAATCGCTTCATTTCCATTTATCGCCTGTAAAACCTCAAATCCCTGACCTGAGAGAGCCTGCGTATACATTTCGCGAAGATCTTCCTCGTCCTCCGCGATTAAAACTGTTCTTTTTTTGTTTTCCATATTATTTTGAGCAAATAATCTGATTAATATGAAATAATTATAGCATAATATTTAAATTTGTTCCATTAAATGCTTGATTTAGTTTGCTTTGCTGATAGACTAAAGATATGAATGTGCTGGCTACCAACAAAAGGGCGAGTTTTGATTATGAGCTTCTTGATCGTTATGAGGCTGGTTTAATGCTGACAGGAGCAGAAGTAAAATCGGCTAAAATGGGGCACATGAGCCTCAAGGGAAGCTTTGTTACAATGCATGGCGGAGAGTTGTACTTAACAAATGCCAGTATTTCTCCCTATAAATTCGCCGGAAGCTCCGAAAAATACGATCCAACCAGATCACGAAAACTGCTTGTTCACAAGTCCGAGATAAATTCTTTGGCGGGAAAAATGCACATAAAAGGCTTGACATTGGTGCCAGTTCGTGTGTATACTAAAAGACGACTTATCAAATTGGAATTCGCCATAGGACGTGGTAAAAAGGCTTTTGACAAGCGCCAAGATATTGCAAAAAAGGAAGCAAAACGCTACATAGACCGAAAACTCAGGAATGCCTGAAATTTAAGTTTTGGAATTCAAAATTTGAAATTAAAAATTCCAGCTAAAAATTCAAAATTTTGAATTTTTAGCTGGGGTTGTTTAGTTTCGACAGGTTGTACTTTTCAAAATATGCAAGCCGACCATTGCCGTAATGTCGCCAAACTTTCGGCAAAGATATAAGTGCAAACTTCATATCAAAAGCAAAAGCGGTTTTCGCAAGAGGATTTGCTTTTGCTCCAGCTTTAGCTTAATTTAACAGCTTTAGCCATCGGACTGCCGATTTCTCATAAGCAATCTCCGGTGTCAATCATGAGGATAGTTTGATGCGGTTTTCCGGCTGCATCAAGTGAAATTCTTCCGGAAACTGCGCATGTCGGGTTTTGTTTATTTCATACCGCATGCGCCGATCTCCGATTTTTTCGGAGGGAAATAAAACAAGCTTGTAGAATATTTTGGATTGTCAATTTTGGACATGGGTGCGATTCCCATCAACTCCACTGAAAAAATTTTAAATACTAAAGCAACCTGACTACATTCCTTAGGAAAACTAGTCATGGTTCACTAAAGCCATAAGAAAGAGATTTCGTTTCAAACCAAAACAACCAACCGGTCCGGCGCCACTAAGAACAAATGAAGCGATCCGGACTCCCTATGTGCTTGTCATTGATGAACAAGGAAAACAACTTGGAAAGATGCCGATACAGGAAGCGCTTGCTACCGCGCGGGAACACATGCTTGATCTGGTAGAAGTTTCCCCAAAAGCAATTCCTCCCGTATGCCGCATCATGGGCTATGGAAAGTATCTCTATCAGCAATCCAAGCAGATGAGGCTGGCAAAAGCCAAGCAAAAAAAGATTGAAATGAAAGGAATAAGACTGGGGCTCAGAACCGACACGCACGATCTCGATTTCAAAAGATCGCAGGCTGAAAAATTTCTGAAACAAGGAGATAAGGTCAAAATAGACATAATGCTGAGAGGAAGAGAAAAAGCACACCAGGATCTGGCAAGAACAAATTTGCAGAATTTTATTTCATCGATATCCGTTCCATACAAAATAGAAGAGCCTATAAAAAGATTTCCTGGAGGATTTAATGTGATAATCGTACCAATTTCCTAGGAATAATAATTTTTAATTTTAAATTTGAATCAATTTCTAATTTTTAATGATTAAATTTTGAAACATTTAAAATTCAATCAAAATTTGAAATTCATAATTCAACAAAAAGATGCCTAAGATGAAAACACCGAAGTCCGTTGCAAAAAAAGTAAAGATAACGAAAAACAAGAAAGCTATAAGAAGAGGCACCGGACAAAATCATTATAATTCCAAAGAAAGCGGAAAAGTAGGCAGAGAGAAGAAGAAAGACCAGAGACTTTTCAGAGCCGACGAAAAGAACGTTATTGATGCGCTACCGTATGTGATCGGAAAATAAGCACATAAATCACTAATCTACACGAATCGCGTCCCGAATTTTCCCGAATGCATTAGATTATTCGCGAATAAATCAGAGTCGATTCGAAAACTATCAATATGACACGAGTAAAACGAGGCGTAGTCGCTTCAAAAAGAAGAAAAAACACCCTGAAAATGGCAAAGGGATATCGCTGGCACCGCAGCAAAAATTATAAAGCAGCCAAGGAAGCAATCCTCAAGGCTGGAAAATACGCCCACAGGGACAGAAGAGCCAAGAAACGCACAAACCGCTCTCTTTGGATTTTGCGGCTGAATAATGCACTGCGCACGCTTGATCTCACCTATAGTAAGTTTGTAGCCTTGCTCAGAACAAAGAGCATTGAAATCGACCGCAAGGTACTTTCGCAAATGGCCGTGGAAAATCCGGCAGTATTTCAGAAATTAGTCGAGAAAGTAAAATAAATCCGCTTCCGATCCGAATTTTAAAACCCGTTTTGACGGGTTTTAAAATTTGCGAAGAATCTTATGCTGCAAATTTATGCGATCACATGATTTTGCAGCTCATGCAAAATAACTAAAACCGGAATGAAATTTCCGGTCTTATAACAACAAGAATTTATAATAATATTAAACATTCACAACACAATAAACTCAATATTTTCATTTCCGTCGACTAATCTCGCATAAACCAAAACAACTTCTCTGTCCGGATATTTCGCCAAAATCTTTTCTTTCGCTTTTTTCAATTCTTTTTCGTGAAATCTTTGTTCTGCATCACCATCTTCTTTAAATTGCCTGCTGCCTCCATATGCTCCGCAATCCTGATGGTTCACAATAACTATTTTTTTGGCATGATGTAAATTCACCGGAACGTCAATACAGGACATTGCCAGGTCATTCCCATCGCTTTCATTAATCGCCTTCGCGCTTCCCGGCAGTGACGGAAAATCAAATGAATTCAAACTTAATTCCTTTTGAACAAATTCAAACGTTTCTCGCCAAAAACGAAAATCGATGCAACAAAGAACGACAGCTTCGCATGAATGTATATCTTTAAATTTAAAGGGAATTTTCATATGTAAATTCGTAATGAATTATGAATTCGTAGTTTGCGAGATTAATCTATCTTTATCCCATGTTTTGCGCGGCGTTTTCTAGCCACTCTGATTCTTGCAGCATGCTTCTCTATGGCTGCAGCAACTTTCGCATATTCCATCTCATCCATTGTAACCTTCTGCTTCTTGAGCTCTTCAGCCCGCTTCCTTGCTTCTTCCGCACGTTGCATGTCGATTTCTTCCGCATGTTCCGCAGTATCCGCAAGCACAACAAGCGCATTATCGTTGAATTCAATGAATCCTCCCGAAGTCACAAGCGAAATTTCTTCTCCCCCGTCTTTAAGGACTATTTCCCCGGCCTTAAGCGCCGCAATATAACTGCGATGGTTCGGTAAAATCGTAACTTCCCCGTCGGAAACAGGAAGCGTCGCCTGGTCTATTTCCTGTTCAAACACGCTTCGCTCAGGAGTAACTATCTTAAATTTTATTTTCTGAGTAGACATAAAAGATAACTTTATAATGACAAAATTCCAATGACTAGTGACAATTCAAGCTCAAAATCCAAAGTTCAAATTTGACATTTAATCATTTGGATTTGATTTGCCATTGGAAATTCGTCATTTATCATTAAACTTATTTCCTAACCTCATCAATACCACCTTTCATATAGAAATCCTGTTCCGCAACGTCGTCATATTTGCCTTCCAATATAGCTTTGAATCCCTTGATCGTGTCCGAAAGTTTCACATATTTGCCAGGAGTTCCGGTGAATTGTTCAGCGACAAAAAACGGCTGTGAAAGAAATCTCTGAATTTTTCTTGCACGCGCTACAGTCACTTTATCTTCGTCCGACAATTCTTCCATTCCGAGAATCGCGATGATGTCCTGAAGATCCTTGTATCGCTGCAAAACTTTCTGCACTCCGCGCGCCGTGTCATAGTGCTCCTGTCCGACTATATTCGGATCCAAAATCGTCGAGCTCGAATCCAGCGGATCCACCGCAGGATATATTCCAAGCTCGGACAAACCTCTTGAAAGCACGACTGTCGAATCGAGATGCCCGAACGTTGTCGCCGGCGCCGGATCCGTGAGGTCGTCAGCGGGAACATAAACAGCCTGCACCGATGTGATCGAACCGTTTTTCGTCGATGTGATTCTTTCCTGAAGTTTTCCCATTTCCTCGGCAAGCGTCGGCTGATATCCCACGGCTGAAGGAATACGTCCCAAAAGTGCCGACACTTCCGATCCGGCCTGCGTGAAACGGAAAATGTTGTCGATGAACAAAAGCACGTCCTTGTTTTCTTTGTCGCGGAAATATTCGGCCATGGTAAGAGCCGAAAGCGCAACGCGCTGGCGCGCGCCCGGCGGTTCATTCATCTGACCGAACACCAATGTCGTTTTGTCCAAAACTCCGGACTCTTTCATTTCATGATAAAGGTCGTTTCCTTCACGGGTTCTTTCGCCGACTCCGGCAAAAACAGAAAATCCTCCGTGCTCCTGAGCGATGTTGCGGATAAGTTCCTGAATCACAACGGTCTTTCCAACTCCGGCGCCCCCGAAGAGTCCGACTTTTCCACCTTTCACAAACGGACAGATAAGGTCTATAACCTTGATTCCTGTTTCGAAAATTTCGGCCTCGGTCGCGAGCTTCGAAAATTTCGGAGCATCTCTGTGTATCGGCAAAGTTTGTTTTGCGGCAACATTCTTTTTGCCGTCAATCGCATCACCCAAAAGATTGAACATGCGTCCGAGTGTTTCCTGTCCGACCGGAACATTGATAGGCGCGCCCGTGTCAATGACCTCCATTCCGCGACGAAGCCCGTCGGTTGAGCCCATGGCAACCGCGCGAACTTTATTCGAGCCGGTGTGCTGGTGAGCTTCAAGCACAAGCTTTTCCTTATCATTCAGCTTGACTTCCAGGGAACTATAAATTTCCGGAAGCTTTTCCGTAAACTCGACATCAACGACAGGACCGATGATCTGACTGATTTTACCAATGTTTTTCATATACTTTAATCATTGAATTATTAGTTATTTTAAATTATCGGCTTATAATTTTTAATTCTTTAATGACTAATTTTAAATATTGTTTCATTTGATAATCTTCAGTTGGATGCTAACTCATTTTTAGCAAAGATTCAAAAAATTATTATTATATCAATGTTTGAACTATATTTTAGTCGGAATTCATTCCAATGCCGCTCTTCCCGCGCTGATCTCTGCAATTTCCTGCGTAATCTTTCCCTGCCTTATCTGATTGTATGTGAGCGTCAAATCTTCAGACATTTCCAGCGCTGCATCGCTCGCATTCCTCATCGCCATCATTCTTGCGCTCTCTTCCGAAGCCTTTGATTCCAAAATCGCATGAAAAACCTGCATTTCAATGAGGCGTGGAATGATAAACTGCAAGACTTCTTCTGGTCCCGGCTCAACTTTATATTCCTGCATAGGTTTTTTAAGACCATATTCCTCGGCGACAACATCCATTTCGGCAATCTGCTTTTCAATGTCTATTTTTGAAATCGGAAGAATTTGGCGGATACGGGTCTTCTGTACAACGGTCGAAACGTAGTCTGTATAAATTATGACTACCTTGTCGTATTTTTTTGCCAAATATTCATCGATGACAATTTTTGAAATTGGCTTGATGTCAGCGACAGTCATGAATTGCACACCATCGGCAAACGCCGCAACAATTTCTTTTTTCAATTTACGCACCATTCCTTCTCCCTTCTTGCCGACCGTGATAAAATCAATTCTCACATCCTCGTCTCTTACGGGAGACAGGATTTTTTTGCCGGCGATACGGTTTATTTTCAATTTTTCCGGATGCAAAATTTCTTCACGAATTTTTTTGAAAATTTGCGTGTTAAATGAACCGCACAGACCTCTGTCGGAAGCAACGACAATCATCAAAACATTTTTCACTTCCCTGACTTCCAAAAGCCCGTGATCTTGCGAAGTTTCAAAGGCACGTGCAAGATTTGTCAGCACGCTCCAGGCGCTGTGCGCATATGGGCGGATCGCAATGACGCTCGAAACGGCGCGCCTCATTTTTGCAGCGCTAACCATCTCCATCGCTCGAGTAATCTTTCTGGTGCTATTGATAGACTTTATGCGTCTTCTGATATCTTTACCGCTTGGCACTTTGGTGACATGTGGCACGTGACATGTTACAAGGAAATTCCAAGTTACTTGTCACTTGTCTCTTGTTACTTATTATTACTCGTAGGTTTCCTTATACTCTTTAATCGCCTTCTCCAGTGCCTCCACAACATCGTCTGTAAGGTCTTTTTTCTCTCCGATCAGCTCGATGACGTTCTTCGCCTGCGTGTCCAGATACTTATGAAAATCGTTTTCCCACTGCTTTATTTTCGCAACTTCAACGTCATCCAAAAATCCGTTTGTCAGCGCATAGAGAATTGCAACCTGATGTTCAACCGGCATCGGTTCGTATTGCCCCTGCTTTATTATTTCTATGGTGCGCTGCCCTCTTTCAATTTGAGCTCTGGTTTTTTCATCAAGATCGGATCCGAATTGCGCAAACGCTTCGAGTTCGCGAAACTGCGCCAGATCCAAGCGGAGTTTTCCTGCAACTTTTTTCATCGCCTTAATCTGCGCGCTTGATCCTACGCGTGAAACCGAAATACCGACATTAAGCGCGGGACGGACACCTTTGTAGAAAAGATCCGATTCCAAGAAAATCTGACCGTCCGTAATCGAAATGACATTTGTAGGAATGTAAGCGGAAACATCTCCCGCCTGTGTTTCAATAATCGGAAGCGCGGTAAGCGATCCTCCGCCGAATTCGTCATTCATTTTTGCGCTTCTTTCCAGAAGTCTTGAATGCAGATAGAAAACATCTCCGGGATATGCTTCGCGGCCCGGCGGACGGCGCAGAATCAATGAAATCTGGCGATATGCCCAGGCATGCCTTGAAAGATCGTCATAGATTACCAGAACGTCTTCGCCCTTGTCCATGAAATATTCGCCGAGAGCGCATCCGGAATATGGAGCGATGTATGAAAGCGCAGCACTGTCCGATGCTCCGGCCACAACGACAGTCGTATATTCCATCGCGCCGCGTTTTTCAAGCTCGCCCACAATCCTTGCGATTTTTGACTCCTTCTGGCCCACCGCGACATAGATGCATTTCATGTTCTGCTCCTTCTGATTGATGATAGTATCAATCGCGATTGCGGTCTTTCCTGTCTGGCGGTCGCCGATAATAAGTTCGCGCTGTCCGCGTCCGATCGGAATCATCGCGTCAATCGCTTTGATACCCGTCTGCACCGGCTGATTCACAGATTTTCTGGTAATAACTCCGGGAGCGATTTTTTCCACAGGATAATATTTTTCAGCCTTGATATCTCCCTTGCCGTCAACCGGTGTTCCGAGCGGATTAATAACTCTTCCGATCATCGCGTCTGAAACCGGAATCGAAAGAATTTTCCCGGTAGTTTTCACTTCATCACCTTCCTTGATATCGGTATAGCTTCCCAAAACCATCGCTCCCACCCGATCCTCTTCGAGGTTAAGCGCCACGCCTATTTCACCATTGGGAAATTCCACCATTTCGGAAGCCATGATATCGGAAAGTCCTGAAATTCTGGCAATGCCGTCGCCGACTTCGACAACTTTGCCGACTTTTTCCGCCTGCACTTCTGTCTTGAAGTTTTCAATCTGTTTCTTCAGCTGATCTACGATAAAATCCTTGTTCATAAATATATTGTTACATTGTTATATTGTTAAATTGTTTTTTGGCTCAATCAAGAGCAATTTAGCCATCAAACAATTTAGCAATTTACTGGACTTGACTTTTATATCAATTTGGAGTATAATTAAAGGTTGGGAGCACATTACAAACTTGGAGGTTTATATGCTGATATTTTACTTGGTAACCGCATCGTTATCGATCGGCGCAATTTGCGGCATAGTTTCATATTATGCCTGCGTTTCACTAATCAACTACGCGCCCAATTTTCCTTTGGTGGAAATCATACACCCCATCGGAGCCCCTTATTTTATGTTTAATGCTGGTTCGGTTATCGCAGCAGTGCTGATGATCTGTTCGGCATGAAACATGGCAGCATCCGCCACCTTTCCGCATTGCCGGACGGTGGTTTTTCTTTTTCCTGGTTTTCGAATATACTGTTCTCAGCCAACGTTCAATGACCAAGGATCAATGATCAAGAAGATTTCTTGTTCATTGGTCTCTGTCCACTGACTCATGAGCCTGCATTTCTGCCTTTCGCATTTTATTTGCGCCATATGAAGTACGTAGGCAAAGCGCGAATGATGAGCGTTAAAAAATTTTATCTTGGAGCGAAGCGCTTGCCCGGTGCCTTCATCAGGCGCGATTTTCTTTTGTAACTTTTTACCAAAAAGGAAAATTAATTCTGAATTTTAATTTCAAAAAACTACTTTATCAATTCTTTTTTCAATCTTTTTAACTGCGTTGTCACGCTTGCGTCCAAAATTTCATCACCAACTCTTATCACGATTCCGCCTCTGATATTTTCATCGACAACATTTTTCAAAACAACTTCTTTCGCCGAATATTTATTTTTGACAAAACTTTCTACTTCCTTGTATTCCGCATCTTGCATCTTGCGTCTTGTCACTATCGTTGCTTCGACAATTCCGTGTTTCTTGTTGTATAATTCCGTGAATTTTTCAATTATTTTTCCGGCATTTTTGAGTTCACTTTCCTTTTTCAAGTTTTCGGCAAAACGCAAAACAACACCGCTGATTTCTTTTTCAGTCTTGTTTTCCGTAAGTTCCAACAATGTTTTCGCGTATTGCGTTATTGTCGCTCTCATTATTTTATCGCTTTCTCAATTAATTCTTTGTCCTTTTTATCATCAATTTTTTCTTCAATAACTTTTTCGGCCGCCATAGCAACAAGGTTTGCTACTTGCTTCTTAACATCCTGCATCATCTGCGTTCTCTCTAGTTCAAGTTTCTTTTCGGCATCCGCAAGAATTTTTTCACTCTGAGCTTTCGCATTAGCAATGATTTCTTCCTTGTTCTTCGCTGCCATACCTTCGGCCTTTGCCACAATTTCCTGAGCCTGTTTTCTTGCTTCCGTCAAAACATCTTTTTCTTTTTTTTCAATTTCCGTTAATTTTTTCTGCGCTTCTTCCGCATCTTTTAATCCCTTTTCAATCTTTTCTGTTCTTTCGTTTAAAAGCTTCAGCACCGGTCCGTAGGCGAACTTGTACAGCACAAAAAGCAGCACAAGAAAATTAACGATCTGCGCCAGGAGAAGTCTCCAATCGATTCCAAGATTATGTAATAGCTCCATATATTTAATTAGTTATCAGTTGTTAGTTTATGGTTCACAGACAGATGCTGTGAACCGCTAACCAAAAACCGAAAACTTTTAAACAAACTTAATAATAAGCGCCACAACCAACGCATAAATCGCGATAGCTTCGGTAAAAGCGATCGCCAAAATCATGGCTGTTTGCACTTTTGAAGTTGCTTCCGGATTGCGCCCGATTGACTCCATTGCTTTTGAAGCCAAAAGTCCGATGCCGATGCCAGGCCCGATTGCTCCGAGTCCGATGGCAAGGGCGGCTCCGAGTGATTTCATTGCTTCCGCATCCATTGTTTTATTTTGCTCACGCCAGTTATGCTTTCTCCGTCTTTGGGGAGCATAAATAACGCGTGCAATTTAAATGGTTAAATAGTTAAATTGTTAAATTGTTTTGGCAATTTAGCAATTTAGCCATTTAGCAATCTAATGAGATGTTTCCGTCACCGCCATTTTCAAAAACACCAACGTCAGCATCGCAAAAACCAGTGCCTGCACGAATCCCACAAACAGTTCCAAAAACAAAAACGGCAGCGGCACAAAATACGGAACCAGATTCAGCATCACAATGAGCAGCACTTCGCCCGCGAAAATATTTCCGAAAAGACGGAAGGAAAACGAAATAATTTTTGCAATCTCGCTGATAAGTTCCAAAATTCCCACAAAGGTTCCGATGAAATACGGTTTATGAAAGGGACTCACGAAAAATTTGCCGGCATATTTTGCCGCACCAATCGCTGCAATTCCCATAAATTGGATTGTAAAAACCGAGATAAGAGCGATTGCCAAAGTCACGTTGAGATCGGCGGACGAGCTTCTCAAAAATGGAATCAGCACATTCTCTCCGTGATGCTCGCCATAAACTCCCACTGTTCCCAGCCCCGGAATAAGTTCCACCCAATTGGACAAAATTACAAAAAGAAAGATCGTCATCACGATCGGAAAAAATTTCTTCGACTGTTCCCTGTTCTGAGTAACGCTGTCAACAAGACCCAGAACCGCTTCAATGACATATTCAAAAACATTCTGAAAGCCTTTCGGAACCAGTTGCAGGCGCGAACGCATGGCGAAAGAGGCGGCTATTATTATCGCGCTCAAAGCAAGCGTCACGATCAAAGTATTGGTGACAATAAAATTTCCTATGTGAAAAAGCGGTTCCGGTGCTAATGATATTGTCATAAAGCGTCTTTTATTTAGAAACCTGTCTAATGGCAGTCAGGCAAGCACTTATATATCTTTGAATAAAATTATTTTTTATCTTCGGTTTTTCCATTCTTTCTTCGCTTCTTATAATGTCCATTAACTTTTTATAAACAATATAAAAAGTAACAATTATCGAAAGAAACAGGCCGATAAGCAGAAGCCATGGAGATGTTCCAAATTTCTTATCCAAAAGCCTTCCTCCAAGCGTAAAAATTACCAACGGTATCGCGATTGAATATCCGAGTTCCCAGGCAAACCCCACAGCGGACCAGGAATCTTTTTTAGATTCTTCTTTCATCTGCATTTTAATATTTTTATATACCCGGGCCCTTTCTTCATCGAGGTTTTCTGCGACAGTGCAATAAAAAAACAGCGCAGCGCAGTCACTCTCCTAAAAAATACCCTTGGTTCTTATTATCTTACAAAAGTCAAGTAAAGTCAATACCAAAAAATTTAAACAAAGCCCTGGTTTTTGAACACATGATACCTATACGTTTTTTAACTTCAAAGCAATTATGCACATATTATGTGCCGCGCTTTATGCACATAAAAAAGTTTTTAGAAGAATAAAATTACACACTTGCGCGCAGTGCGTGCAAGTGTGTAAAACTTTTCATGCCGTATGATATAAATATCCAAATTATTGCCAAATACCAGTAAATTATTTTATTCCAAACACCTCTTTCCCGTTTTGTGTGGTTTTTTCCGCCACTTCTTCAATGGAAATTCCTTTCACATCGGCAATCTTTTGCGCCACAAATTTCACAAAAACCGGCTCGTTGCGTTTCGATTTTTCAAGCGGCCGCGGAGTAAGATACGGGCAATCAGTCTCAATGACAATATTTTCAAGACCTATTTCTTTGATAAGACGATCATAGCTTTCTCCGTAGGTAATAATTCCGTTGAGCCCGATTTTATATCCGAGTTCTATAAACTTGTTGGCGGTTTTATAGCTTCCAACGAAACTGTGGACGATTCCTTTTTTGTCTGCCACATTGTTTTGCAAAATTTCCAGAAGATCATCATACGCATCCCAACAATGAATAATCAAAGGTTTTTGCACTTCATTGGCTAAGTCTATAAATTTCTTCAGAATTTCTTTTTGTTTTTCTTTGAGAGGATCAGTATCAATTCCTTCCTCAAAGTGATGATAATCCAATCCCACCTCACCGATCGCCACAACTTTCGCATCATTCGCAAGCTCGAGGTATTTTTCACGTTCAAATTCTTCGCCGTTTGTCTTTATTTCGACTTCACTGATTTCTTCTTCCGGATCACGATACGAAAAACTTCCTTTGTTGAGATGAACAGGATGTGTTCCGACCGCCGCCCATACCCCGGTTTTAAATTTATTGGCATATTCGACAGCGCGTTTGCTGGTAGAGTACTGCGATCCGACATTAACGACAAAAACGCCTTCTTCAAGGCATTGTTTCAAAATGTCTTCTCCATCGCCTTTGAACGCGGAAAAATTGACATGTGCGTGAGAATCGAAATACTGTGACATGCATCAAGATGGCGTACCAAATACCTGAATGTATTCACACAAAATACATCCGCATGATACATGATACGTCTTCAATTATACCAAAAGCTTTGATAATATTTTATGGATTTCCTATTCTTTCAAGATTGCCGTTCAGCACTATGGGCTTCATTGCCAAAATTTCCTCTTTATATGAAACATTCGGAATGCCATCCAAAAGGAAAATTTTTTTTCCGAGCGCATGCGCAAATCCCATTTCCAAAAAAGAACACCCGCTTATATAATTTTTCCTTCCCTGTTTTTCGAGATTGTTCAGAACCAGAATGGCATCACAGTTTCTTATTTTACGGAGAAACAAACTTCTATCGTTCTTTTTCCTGTGTTCATCGCTCTCGATCACTTGATCAACATATTTAAAAGCGGGAACGACTTTATGTTTCAAAAAAATTAATCTCTCTTGCACGTCCATTATCTCAGGGATAACATGGACGTTTCCACTAAGCGCTATTTTCATAATATATTTCTTGCCCCCACTATTACTTATATCAAAATATATTACAAGTCGCATTTGCTATTATTCCGATACCGCGGAATTGAGGGTTGGCCCCGGGCCATGAGAGATTATCTTATCCTCTGGAACAATGGCTCCGTCTTTTTTGTTTCAAGCGCTTTCTTGATCTTTTCAGCAGTTTCGGGAAGAAACGGAACCAAAAGTTGGGATATGATATAAAGATCGGAGTTCAGCTTTTCCATTACCTCCTTGAACCTATTTTCATCAGCCTTTTTGAGTTCCCACGGCTTATTGTCTTCGATATATTTATTGGCCTTGCGAACAAACATCCAAACATATTCAAGAGCCCTGTCTATTTCAAAATTTTCCAAATATTCGGAAATTTTTCCATCAGGTTTTACATCGGGAATTTGAAATTCCAAATTTTGGGAAAGTTTTATGACTCGCGAGGTCAGATTTCCCAATCCGTTCGCCAGGTCAGCATTATATTTTTCCGTCATCCTCTCCCACGTGATATCTCCGTCTTTGGACGATGGCAGTGACGTGAGAAGCACATAACGTGCGCCGTCAATTCCGAATTTTTCCACAACTTCTTCCGGATTGATAATATTTCCCAAAGTTTTGGATATCTTCTGATTGTTTATCGTGAGATATTCATGCGAAAGAATTTGGGTCGGAACGGAAACTCCCGCCGAAAGCAGCATGGCGGGCCAATAGATCGCATGGAACCTCAATATCCCTTTTCCAATCACATGCACCCTATTTTCATTCTCCAGCCAATATTTCTTATAAAGATCTCCTTCATTCTCATAGCCAAGCGCGGTGATATAATTCGAAAGCGCATCCACCCAGACATACATGATCTGGCCCTCGTCACCCGGAACCGGAACACCCCAATTTTCCGCACGTTTCACGCTTCTTGAAATCGAAAAATCTTCAAGACCCTGCCTGATAAAGCTCAACACTTCATTTTTTCTGTATTCCGGCACAATTTTCAAAGTGTCGCTCTCAATCAACTCTTCGAGTTTTTTCTGATAGTTTGACAACTTGAAAAAATAATTTTCTTCTTCGACAACTTCGCATTCCGTAAGATGGTCGGGGCATTTTCCGTCAACAAGATCTTTTTCCATCTTGAACTCCTCGCATCCAACACAATAAAGACCTTTGTAATTTTTTTTATAAATATCTTCTTTCTTGAAAGACGACCATAATTTCTGCGCTCCGGCAAAATGCTCCTTTTTCGCGGTTCTTATGAACTGATTGTACGAAAGGTTGAGCATACCCTTAAGCCCCTGAAAGCTCTTGGCGTTTTCATCAATGAATTCTTCCGTCGATTTCCCCGCTTTTTTCGCGCTTTGCACATTCTTAAGACTGTTGTCATCGGAACCCGTCAAAAAATATGTGTCATCTTTCAAGACGTCACGATGCCAACGCGCCAGAACATCGGCCTGGATTTTTTCCACGGCATGCCCGACATGCGGTTTGGCGTTCACATAGTCAATTGCTGTTGTTACGTAATATCTATTTTTCATATTAAGAATGATGTTACATAAAAATAGTAGAAGCTAATAGCACCTACTGACAAACGACAATGAAATAAACATTTATATCAACTAAATTTTATATTGGCACTGTTTTAATGATTAGGCAAGTCCTAAGAAACTTTCGCAATAAATTAGCCATGTAAATCACAATTAATGTTTTTATATAGCATATCAACATGTTCACGTATGGTCAGTATTTTATTACCTATACAGATTTATTTCGCGTCTATTCTCTCAATCGAAAAGCTTCTTGTAGTTCTTGGACCAGTATACGATTCCGTTGTAATAGTTTTCATTGAAAGCTCCGAGGTAGTTGATGGAAGCTTTTTTTATGGCCGATTTGCTGTCCGAAGTCGCGCCAGCATCTCTTAATTTTATCGCCATCGCCGTAACGCCGTCCGTGAGATCCCATGGATCGGGAGTTTTGTGCCCTGTTTTTGCCGCTATCCGCGAAGAATAGCCTTTCCACACATCAGACATGAACTGCGCAACTCCCATTGCTCCTCCCTGCCCGATATAGCTGCTTGGAGAACATGAAACTTTTTTGTTCTTGCTATAACCCAAATCGTCAACCAAATCATAGAAAATATCCATTCTCTTGTAGAGAAGCTTAATTGATTTTTTATATTTTGATCCGTATTTTTTGTATCTTGCCACTGCCACTTTTTCAACTTCTTTATACGTACATTGTCCCGTATTGGCTCCCAGGTTCGTTTCCATCTTCAGAAACCCGTAAAGAACACCCTTCGGAACTCCGGTATTTTTGCTGGCGAATTCTACCGCTTCCTTTATATCCTTCGCGTTAAAAGATTTTCCGGTCAATATGCTCAGGTCAGCCTGTAATTCCGCGAGTTTCTCCTGCAATTCACTGACTGTCGCTTCTTGTTCTTCAACTTCCTCCTGCACGTTTACCTGCTGGACAACTAAATCTTTCTTCTGCCCAACCTTCTCGTCAAGTATTTCTTCATGTTGTTTTTTCGTTTCGGCTAGCTCGATCTTGTCGCGCTCCACCTGATTTTTTGTCTCGGCAATATCTTGCGAAATATTCATTATCTTATCCTCAAGCGTCATGAGATTATCAGCATTGGAAAAAACATCCCTAAAATTTTCCCCCGCCAAAACTATACTAATAACCGGCTGGCTCTTGATGTAATATATCTGCTGGAGAAAACTCTTCAGCATCGCTTTCTTAAGCTCTATTTGCTCGTTCAAGTTTTTAATTTCCTCCTCTTTGCGTGAAATAGTTTCTTCAGCGTCCTTTATCGCGGCCTGCGTCTTGTTTATAGCGGACTGCGTCGAAGAAACCGCGCTCTGAAGTTGTCCCAAAACACTCTGTTTTTCCTGCAGTTCCTTTTGCTCTTTTTCAAGTTTCTTCTCAAGATCCTTGATGCTGTCTTCCGTATCTTCTATTTCTTCCTTCTTTTCTTTTTCTTCATCTCCCGCTGAATCTCCATCAGCAGCAAAAGCGCCGGCGTTCCAAAAGGAAATCTGAGACAAAGCGAAAACAGGCAGGACAAGCGCCCACACAACAGCAAACATGATGTTTTTCTGCGCGTTATTCATATTTTTATTTTAGCATGCCCGTTAAGATAAGCAAACACCGGATAATTTCAAATTTTGAATTTTGAATAAATTTTTAATGTTTTATTTTTTAAACATTCAATCATTCAAGCTTGATCCGAGATCAAAATTCATAATTCAAAATTTTTTATTATAATCTTTACATCTTCTTATTTTTATATTATAATATTTTGGTTGTAATATAAAAATGCTTTAACAGAACAAACACATGCTGATAGATGATATAAAAATTGAAGTGTCTGCGGGAAACGGCGGAAAGGGATGCGTTGCTTTTAACAAGAACCTCATGAGTCTCGGCCCCGCTGGCGGGAATGGCGGAAAAGGCGGCGATGTCATTTTTCAGGGCGTTTCAGATCTTAACGCGCTTGGACAATTTCGCTATAAAAAGCAAATTTTTGCCGAAAACGGACGCGACGGCAAAGGACAATTTTGCGACGGACCGGACGGAAAAGATCTTGTGGTGAAAGTTCCGATCGGAACCGTAATTCATAACCTCGATACCGGGATAAGTCCCGAAATTACCAAAGTCGGACAACAATTGACAGTTGCGAAAGGAAGACGCGGCGGCAGAGGCAATTTTTTGTTCCGCTCCTCGAGAAACACCACTCCGAAACAATTTGAAGAAGGAAAAGAGGGCCAGCATCTTAATATACGTCTGGAACTGAAACTGATTGCGGATGTCGGATTTGTGGGCTTGCCGAATGTCGGAAAATCAAGCTTGCTGAATGAAATTACAAACGCCAGCGCAAAAGTTGCCAACTATCAGTTTACTACGCTTGAACCTAACCTCGGCGTTCACTACGGTTTGATCCTTGCTGACATTCCGGGACTTATTGAGGGAGCATCGGCCGGAAAAGGACTCGGCATAAAATTTTTAAAGCACGTGGAAAGAACAAAGATCCTTTTTCATTTTATCTCCGCTGAATCGGAAAATCCGAACGAAGATTACAAAATTATCAGAAAAGAATTAGGCGAATATAACAAAAACCTACTAAATAAGTCGGAATATGTTTTTTTGAGCAAAACAGACATGGTCTCGCCGGATGTGGTGGAAGCACATGTGTTGTCACTTCAAAAAATTTCGGAAAAAATAATTCCCATTTCAATCCATGACTGGGACAGCATTCAGAAAGTTAAAGACCTGCTTAACAAAATCGAGAAAGAAAAATAATATCTTGTTGTCATTCCAACCTCCCCGTCTGCAACGATGTTTCAACTTTGGACAGACGCAGTAATAACATTGTTTATCTGCTACGTAGCATAGAGGCCTCTACAGAGGCCTCTATTTTAAACACAAATTATATTTTTTAAAAAACCCGCAAAGCCTGACTTTGCAAGTTTTCATTTTACAGACGACCGCATTATTATGAATATTTTTGCATTTTCTGAAAAAAAAGTGGCGTCCTAAGTCTAACTAACATCCAACCCGCTCGGTGCGGTTGGTGCAATCGCATCAGATGATCCACTAAGAGTTATTGGATATCCAGTTTCATTTGCTGTTCCATCCGAATCAACAACGTATAGATATGCAATGGAACCATCTGAAA
>Ga0208195_1000074_pt1 | contig 131960 bp, 98 predicted proteins | sample AD_UKC077_MetaG_FD_184441 | JGI IMG/M metagenome (GOLD analysis project Ga0208195, IMG submission 184441) | Active sludge microbial communities of municipal wastewater-treating anaerobic digesters from USA - AD_UKC077_MetaG (SPAdes) (version 2) | ecosystem: Engineered > Bioreactor > Anaerobic >...
CCAGAGTAAATGCCTCCCCAGAGCAACATTTGCCTCCCCCGAGCAACTGACATTCCCCCAGAGCAAATTTTCCTTTCCCCGAGCAACTGACACTTCCCCAGAGCAACATTTGCCTCCCCAGAGCAACTGACACTTCCCCAGAGCAACATTTGCCTCCCCAGAGCAAATTATTCTCCCCAGAGTAAATGCCTCCCCAGAGCAAATTATTCTCCCCAGAGCAACATTTGCCTCCCCAGAGTAAAATTGCCTCCCCAGAGCAAATTATCCTCCCCCAGAGCAAATTGCCCTCCCCAGAGTAAATGCCTCCCCAGAGCAAATTGACTCCCCAGAGCAAATTATAATTACTTAAATAATATAAAAGAATATATTTATTTTTTTATATTATTTTTTTCTTTTCTTTTATATTATTTTTGATATAATCATTCCCATTTATTGTTTTGTACTATTTTTACTTTGGTGAAAATTCTATTCTATGTATAAAGAAAAAAAGTAAAATCACGAAACAGATAAGAAGAGACAGAAACATAATCTACGCTTTCATTCCCATTCAATCAAAATGCACCATAAAAAAAGTAACAACCTCCAAAGCAAGTATCAAATCAAATATTTTCCAAAAAGTAGTAAAACAATTAGGTAGCTACCTAATTGTTCAAAAATAGCTACCTAATTGTTCATTATGAAAAGTTTCCCCTAGAAAGGAGAATGACAGACATGAAAAACATGACAACACTTTTTGTAATTTTTCTATATTTTTTATGTCCCATTTTATGTGTAGCTGATACATGGGAAGATATCTATGGACAAGATACAGAAACAGATAAATGGGATACAATTGAAATAGACGCAAGTTCAGACTTACCTGATGCACGATATGGTCACTCCATGGTTACATGCAACAATAAAATTTACATTGCATGTGGTATTAATTATGATCGTCTTTTTTCTGACATTGGGCGTGAAAATCGTCTTCTTTCTGACATTGGGCGTGACAATTATCTTCTTTCTGACATTTGGCGTATAGATGTCAAAGATTCTACTGCAACGTTCACACAAATATATAAGCTAGGTGAAAATGATGAATTTCTAGGTACAGCTGAACATGGTACTTTTGTATTAAATAACAAATTGTATGTACTTTATGGTCTTATGTTTAAAAAAGATGAACCTATTCATGCTAATGCTATCCCTATTGATGCTATATATAGCTATGATTTGACATCAGATCGCCAAGGATGGATCCAAGAATATGTATATGATGAAAATGATCCTGAAGGATGTATACCACGATATAAATTTGCAACTGCTGCTATTTCAGATAAAATTTATGTATTTGGTGGGTACGAATTTGATGAAGGCAAAATAATTGATGGGGATCAAAGATTTGGCTATTTTTCCTACACAGGTGGTGAGTGGCGCTTCCATAAACTACCATATACAGATGGTCCTTCAAAACGTGTTGGTCATACTATGGTTTCTGTAGGCAATACATTATATCTATTTGGTGGACTAACTCATACTGATGGATTAGAAGACTACGAAGACTACAATGACCTTTGGAAATATGATGAGAGCAAAAATGCTTGGGAAAAAATAGAGACTGAAGAAGGACCTTCAGCACGTTGCTTTCACAATATGATAGCTATAGATAACATGATTTTTATTGTATGTGGTCTGAATAAAAGTGGACGAAGTATTCGTGAAAAAGATGTAGATGATATGTGGATGTTTGATACTAGCGGAGCTTTATATAAAATATATCCAACTCCCCTTGGATCTAATATCTTTAGTGGGATTGCAAGGGATGTTATAATGGATGGTAAGATTAAAAAAAACCGTATATATCAATGGGGTGGCTATTCTAGTAAAGGTCTAAATTCAAATAGAAATCTTACTCGATATACAATTAAAGCCTATACAGCCCCCACAGATGAGGAAACAGGTAAGAGCGGTTGTGGTTGTCTAGGAATTGAATTTGTAATCATGGCTCTACTCAGTTCCATAATTTTGAAGAAAAGAAATAAATAATTAAATATAAAATAAAACCATTTACTAAAATAAATAATAATTAAATATAAAATAAAAATTTTCTAAAATAACTATAAATTATCTCTTAAAATAAAACTATTTACTAAAAAAGATATATCTTGTATAAACAAAGATATATCTTTTTTAGTAAATAGTCTTTTACGCGTTTCTCCCCCGAGCAACTGACACTTCCCCAGAGCAACTGACACTTCCCCAGAGCAATATTTTCCTCCCCAGAGCAAAATTTGCTATCCCAGTAACTAATTGTCTTCCCCAGTGCAATAGACGCCAACTCAGTGACAAATGAGTGTTTTTTTCTCTTGTTTTTCCATTAGAAATTGCTAAAATTCAAAATGAACACTAATTTTTAGATGGTGGAATATATTTTTTTTCAAGCACAGAAAATAATGGATTTATTTTAGTATTTTAGGAAATGAAAATGAAGGTAAAGTTATTAATAATTTTGTTTTTAATTAGTTGCTATTTTAGTATTATGGGATGCTCTGCAACTGGAATGTTTAATTCTTATCTTGTTTCTTCATTAGAAGGGTCAAATTCTACGTTGTTTGAATCTGAAAATTATCAACTTTTAGAAGAAGCATTGCCATCTTTTATTATATTGCTGGAAAATGCAGTTGCCAATGATCCTTCAGATGATGTTTTATTGGCCAAGGCAGCAGAAATAAATACGTTTTATGCATTGACTTTTTTAGAAGAAAAAGATGCTCGTTGGGCGTCGTTGCATTATAAACAAGCTAAAAAATATGCATGGGAAGTAATGAAATTACGATATGATCTTCAAGAATCAGATATTGTAGGTCAAAAAGATGATAAGATTCAAAAAATTTTAAAAAAATTTAAGAAAAAATCTGTGCCTGATTTATTTTGGTTAGGAATGAGTTGGGGTCTTTTGATTAATTTAAATAAAGATGATGTGACGCATGTTGCAGAATTTCCTTATGTTCGAATGATTATGGAACGTGTGTTAGATTTGAAACCAGATTATCAAAATGGATTGCCATATCTATTTTTTGGTGCTTATTATGGTGGTAGTAGTCCAGCTTTGGGAGGGAATCCAGAGAAAGGAAAGGAATATTTTGAAAAAGTTATTGCTCTGACAAAAGGTGAATTTTTAACTGCTAAGGTGATGTATGCTACAACGTATGCACGTGCTATTCAAGATAGAAAATTATATCAACAATTATTAAATGATGTCATAGATGCTCCAGAACCTACTCAAAAAAGTTTTCGTATGGGAAATGCTTTAGCAAAAAAACAAGCACAAGATGCATTGTTAAAAATGGATGAATATTTTGTACCAGAATCATCAGAATCTAAAGAAGAAAGTTTTTTAGATTATTATGACGAGGAGATTTTTGAATGAAATGGTTAAAACGTAGTATCCATTCTTTACAGTTTTTTGATAAATCTATTGCTTCCATTGAAGTTTTTGGAATTACTATTTTATTGACAAGTTTAATTTTTGGTGAAATACTCGCTGCATTGTTGCGAGAATGTTTTCGTTATAATATGTCTTGGTTAGAACAATGTTTACAGTATGTTGTATTGTGGATTGGACTTTTAGGAGCGAGTTTAGCTACAAAATATAAAAGCCATATTACCATTGAAATTATTTCACGGTTTGCTACAAAAAAATTACAACGTTTTATTAATATTTTTTTAAACCTTTTTACAGGATTTGTTGTGTTCCTTTTAACATTGGGTGCTTTTGATTATTTAGAAGATGTTCGATGTAGTTATTTGCAAAGCCAAGGCAAGAAAAATTATATTGCATTAGAGAATATTTTTGTATATTTTTGTCCAAATTCTGCGAATGTAATGCAATTGAATCAAATTCAACAAAAAGAAAAATCACTAGGATATGTCATAGAATTACAAAACATATTGCAAAAAAAGGAAATAAGTAGTGATAGAATAAAGCATACAGCCCGCCAAGTGAAAGACATTATTGATACAACAAATACTATGGAAGATTGTCAAAAGACTTGGATTGTAGAACAATGGAATTTGCATTGGAAAGCACAATGGAAAGAGTATTGGAATGATCTTCTAAAAACAACAACTCCAGAACAAAGGCAACAACAAGCAAATGTATATCGCCCTCAATGGCAAACAAATTGGTTGCAAAATTTTTGGTTTCAAAAAGGAAAAGAACAAGTAGAAAAAGCCTGGGAAACAGAAGGACAAGTAGCCTGGGAAGAAGAAAAAGAAGATAGTGATTTTGACGAAATAGAGTTTGAAGAAGATTGGAAGTTTACTTTTACTTCTAATCAGTGGGAAGAAGAATGGAAATCGCTTTGTGAAGAAGATTGGGAACAATTTGGTATGCAGGAATGTTTTGAAAATATTTCTCAAGAACAATGGTTAGAAACACAGTGGAATACCGAATGGAAAAATCAATGGAATATAACACAAAAAGTGCATGGGAAAAAATATTTTTTCAAAAAAACATGTCCTATTTGTAACACTCCTATGAAGAAAGAACCTTTTCAATTTCCTCGTTGGTATTTACTGATTGTTGTTCCCATTACATTTGCGATTATGACTTTTCGATTCTTTTTTCATGCTATTATCTATATTGTGGGGTCGGAAGGAGATGCACAACAAGAAAAGGAGAGCGACCATGAATAAATCTTATATACATTGGGGCAATTTTTTTGTTATTTTGCTTTGGATTTGTGTATTTCTTTGTGCATTAGACATATTTTTTTTGCGTCCTGCAGTGGTGCAAAAAGAGCAACAAAATATGGGAAAACAAATAACAACATGGATTCAACGTCGTCCTCATAGCGAATATGAACTTCCAAGTGCATTGGCTTTGACTATCCCACAAAGCAATATAGAAACAATAAGCAATGAAAATGAAGAAAAAAGTGAATTGCCAGAGCCTTTGCCTAGCAATCCTAATGAAAATAAGTTTCGTTTTCTTTCTTTGCTTTTAGCACTTTTAGGTGCACCTTTATTTAGCATTATTGGCACAATGTCTATTTTTTTAAGTCCAAGTACAACGAGTATTTTTGTAGATGTAGTAGATAAATTGACTTCCCATTCTCTGTTTATTCCTTTGCCATTATTTACATTTGCAGGTTATGTATTGTCTGAAAGTAAAGCCCCTACACGGATTGTTCGGTTTTCAAAAGCATTATTAGGATGGATGCCAGGCGGAACTGTTTTTATTGCAGTTTTGAGTTGTGCTTTTTTTACAGCATTTACAGGTGCTTCTGGTGTTACCATCGTGGCATTGGGTGGTCTTCTTTATCCTATGTTAAAACAAGAAAATTATAGCGATACGTTTACACTAGGGATGATCACTATAGGTGGAAGTTTAGGCATGTTATTTCCACCAAGTTTGCCTATGATTCTTTATGGAGTCATTGCAAGCAACAGCATGCAAGGAATGACAAATGCAACGTTGCAAATTAAAGATTTATTTTTAGCAGGTCTGATTCCAGGTACGCTCACACTTTTAGTAGTAGGGTTATATGGGGCGTTTCAAAATTTAAAAACAGAAATTACTACCTCATCTTTTAGTTTCCAAGAATTAAAAGAATCTACAAAAGCAGTGATTCCAGAACTTTTAATTCCATTTGTTATGTTAGGTGGTTATTATGGAGGCGTATTACAATTAACAGAATCTGCAGCAGTGACTGCATTGTATGTTGTACTCATTGAAAAATATTATTATAAAGACATACAATATAAGCAATTGATTAATATCACACAAAAAAGTATGGTGTTGATTGGTGCTATTCTTATTATTCTTATGCTAGCTATGTCAATGACAAATTTAATGATCTTAGCAAAAGTGCCTGATCAACTTTTACAATATATGAAAGAACATGTTACGAGTCCATGGACATTCCTTTTACTTTTAAATGGATTTTTGATTATTATAGGTTGTTTGATGGATATTTTTTCTGCTACCCTCGTAATTATCCCTTTGATTATGCCTGTTGCCCTTGCTTTTCAAATTGATCCAATTCATTTAGGAATTATTTTTGTCACAAATCTTAGCATTGGATATGCCACACCTCCTGTAGGAATGAATTTATTCATTACAAGTATTAGATTTAAAAAATCTATTTTTTACATAGCTTATACTTGTATTCCGTTTATTCTTTTACTTTTTGTTGTTCTTGGTTTAGTTACTTATATTCCTGCACTCTCTCTCTATCCTATTCAATATACATGGATCATCCCTACATTTTATGTATGTTTGGTAACGGCTCTTGTTCTTTTTTCTTTATGGATACGCAAAAAAAATCAAAAAATCGCATAAAAAAAGCATTGTGAGTAATATTCATAATAAAAAGCATTTTGAGTAATATTCATATATCGTTTTTTAGGTTGCTTAGAAAAAAAATGATGGATTTGATTCCATCATTTTTTTTTAGCAAGATTAAAAGAGAGAACAAAAAAATTTTGATTATAAAGTTTTTTTCTAATCCTTTTTATTCAAAGTAATTGTATGATGCTAGCATTAGCAACGAATTTAAATACTGCTACCAGTTTCGTGCATTGGCTGGCATTTGTTTTTTTTCTTTTTGGACACGTTGTTTTTTTTGTTCCATTTCTTGTTGTAATATTTTATAGGCTTCTTGCATATCTCGTTGTTTTTCTTGTTCTTCTAGCATTTGTTGTATTTGTTCTTGAGTAAGTTGTTCTCGGTTTTCTTGCTTTTGTTCTTGGTTTTGTTGCTCGTTGCATTGATTGCAATCTGAATCGCATTGTTGCTTGTCGTGTTGTTCTTGTTGTTGTTCTTGCTTATCTTGTTGATCTTGCTTTTCTTGTTCTTGTTGTTGATCTTGTTGCTTGTCTTGTTTATCTTGTTGCTTGTCTTGTTTATCTTGTTGCTTATCCTTTTGGTCTTGTTGATCTTGCTTGTCTTGCTTGTCTTGCTTGTCTTGTTGATCTTGCTTATCTTGCTGTTCTTGATTTTTTAGTTGTTCTTTCCAATCTTTTAAAGTTACTTTTGCTGTTTTTAAGTTGTCTTTTATTTGCTGGTCATTAGGAGCAATATAAGAAGCATGTTTATAGTGTGTGATGCTATTTTCTAGTGTTTTTATTGCTTGTTGTTGGTTTTGGTCTTTTAGTTGTTGAGCTTTTCGAAAGGCTATATGTCCAAGGTTTTGTTTTGTTTGTGCTTGTAAAGCGTATAATTGTGTATGTGTATGTGTATCTTGGAAGCTTTTTTCTGCTTCTGTATATTTTTCTTGTTTATATTGAGCAATGCCTTGATTATATGCAATTTCTGGTTGATGTGGTAGCTGTTGTTTTGCTTGGTTATATTGTGTAATAGCTTGTTCCAGTTCATTGTTTTGTAGGTGTTGGTTAGCTTGTTGAAAAGGAGTATTTTTTTCTTGGTATACTAAAAACAGAATAATGCAAGAGGCAATGATAATGTAAATGATTGTTTTCTTCATGTTCTTTCTCGTTTGTAGTGTTTATATTGATTGTTTTCTTGTTGGAATGAGAGATTGTATGTAAAGTGTAATGAGAGTAAGAATGAGGAATATTTGATATTTTTCTTCATATTTTGTAGTAAGAGTTGCTTCGTGTTCTTTTTTTTCAGCTTGACTAATAAGTTGTTGGTATACTTTTCCCAGATCGATAGCACCTGTAGACACGTTAATATAAGTTCCATTTGGCGTTAGAGCTGTCATTTTTCGAAGTGTGTCAGCATCTAATTTACTCCATACTTCTTGCCCTTGGTATTGGAGGAAATGTTTGTTCCCTTGTTCATCGATAATTGGAATGCGTTGTCCTTGTGTTTCATCGCCTAGACCAATAGCAAGGAGGCGAATTCCTTTTCGCCCTATTTCTTCTGCAGCTTGTAGTGGATAGCTGTCGTGGTCTTCTCCATCTGTTATAAGTATAATGTCTTTATGCGTGTTTTGTTCCTCTGTATAAATTTGTTTTAAAATCGTACGCAATGCATCTCCCATCATACTACCGCCTCGTCCAATAGTGTCTGTTGTTAAGTTTTGAAGTTGCATTTGAAAGTATGTGTAGTCTAAAGTAAGAGGACATTGAATGACAGTGCGTCCTGCAAAGGCTACGAGTGCTACTCTGTCTCCTTGTAAATGTTCTAAACAATCTTGTATAGAGGCTTTTGCCATTTCTAGTCTATTAGGAAGTAAATCTTGTGCTAGCATGCTATTAGATATGTCTAGCAAAAAAACAACGTCACGACCTTTATGAGGCAGTTTTTGTGGTATTGGATTCCAGCTAGGGCGAATGATAGTTATGATAAGAAAAGTGAGTGCAAAGATGTGTAGAATATTTTTATATGCATGAAAATGGGGATAGACGTTTTTATACAGTCGTTCTTCAGCATCTGGATGGCAATATTTTTGTAGTAATATTTTATTTCGTTTGTACGCATAATAATATACGAGTAATAGTAAGGGTAGAAGCCAAAATAAAGGGAGAAATTCTAGTTGTTGGTAGTAAACAGTGTTCATGGAAGTCTCCTATATAGTGTATTGGTGAGTAGTGCTTCGATATATAGGCAGATAAAGGCAATGAGAGCATAGGGAACAAATATTTCTTTTGTGTCTGAATAATAAATAGATTCTACTTCACTTTTTTCTAAATTGTCAATTTCATGGTAAATATTGAGTAGAGTTTGTGAATTGTTTGCTGAACGATAAATGGCATTCGTTTCATGTGCTAATTTTTTGAGTATTTCTTCATTAAATCTCGCTTGAACAGGAATTTTTTGTTGTCCAAATGGTGTATTAACAATTACATAGTTTTCACCACCACCAATGCCAATGGTGTAGATTTTTATATTCCATTTTTTTGCTATGGGAATGATGTCGTCTATGGTGCGTTGTCCACAGTTTTGTTCACCATCTGTAAGTAGTATAATGATTTTGCTTTTAATAGTGTAGTTGCTTTTTTTTGAATTTTGTGTTTGTTCTGCAGTTTGAAGGCGTGCTAATGCTAATGCTAATGCATCACCAATAGCTGTTCCATCTTCATCTTCTTGGTCAACAATTTGTAAAAATTTCATGTATTCGGAAAGTGTACTGTGAGAGTGTGTCAACGGACAAACTGTGTCTGCATATCGAGCAAATTGTATAAGACCGATAAGATCATTGGGACGACCTTGTAAGTCGTATCCATTGCCATGGATAAATTGTTGAAAAATGTCTTTGACAATTTCTAATCTATTGTAGGAACGATTTTTATATTTCATTTGTGCTTGCATACTAGTAGATCTATCAATGACCGCATAAATAGCAATACCATGGTCAATGGTATGAATTTTTTCCATGCCAATTTGAGGACGTGCTAGGGCAATAATAAGGAATATATAAGCAAGGACTCGTAAAAATGTAGGAATCCATATTGTCTTTTGACGGATGCTTTTAGGAAGTGTTTGTAGTTCGCTTGTATCAGTAAAAAGAAGGGCTGCTGTTTGTTTTTGTCTATTTTTAGAGTATAACCATAAAGGAATTAGCAATAATAAAAGAAAAGCGTAGGGATGGACAAAAATCATGAGTTACTCCTGTCATCTTGTTTTGTTTTATCAATGAATTGTCTTGTAATTTTTATAGTTTCGTGGATTTCATTGTGGGGTGGTTGAAATTTCGCATATTTTACTAAATCGCAATGGGTAAAATATTCTTGCAATAGTTCTTGATGTTGCTGTAGTTCTTGGTGATGGGGAAGTTCGTAAAAAAATTCTTCTGTAGTTTGTTCTGGTGCTTGGATACCATAGCGATTTTCTATATATTGACGAAGAATTTCATTGATTTGTTGATAAAATGATTTTACCATCCCTTTTTCTAATAAATTTTGTTCTAATAAATGATCGAGTGCTTTTAATGCAATAATATGTGCAGGGATCGGAGGAGGTAAAATTTGTTTTTTTTCTCTTTTGGATTGTAAGTAGTAATAAAGAAAAATAAGAAGGTATAAAAGAATGCTTAGAGCAAGTGCATAGTGATATTTTTTCCAAGAATGTATTTCTTGTATTTCTATGTTGTCTTTGATTTGCAATTTTTCTCGTCTTTCTGGTGTGAGAGATTGCACATCAATCAAAATTTCATCTGAAGTCAACGTTTCTGTTTTTTCTTTGTTACTAAAAGAAACTGGTATTGCAGGAATAGATAGCGGCCCTGAATGATTGGGTTCTAATGTGTATTTTGATTCTGTAATAAGAAATTTTTCTCCTGATTCTGTTTGTTCCCATTTTTGTTCTGACAAAGACTCTGGTGTAATTTCAAAGTCTTTTATAATATTTGCAATATAGGGGATGTTAGGTTGCGTATTCTCGGGATGTTTTGTTTGTAAAATTAAGTGAATTTCTTCATCTAAATAGATAGAATCTGCGTCGTACATTATAGTAAATTGTAAATTATTCTGCGCTTTTTTCATTTTATGATATGTTTTTTGTTCTTGTATAGGTTGTTGTTTTTGGCAAGAAAAAAAAAGGAAAAAAATTAATAAAAGTGATATTGTACGCATAGAGTTTTCCTAAAAATAAAGAGGCATATGATATTAATCTTATTATATCATTTTTTTTCTATTTTTTATATATTTTTTTATTAATATATATTTTTTTATTAATATATATTTTTTTATTAATATATATTTTTTTATTAATATATATTTTTTTATTAATATATATTTTTTTATTAATAAAATATGATTTTATTAATATTAATATATATGATTTTATTAATATATATGATTTTATTAATATTAATATATATGATTTTATTAATATATATGATTTTATTAATATTAATAAAATCATATTTTATTAATATTAATTTTCTATCAATTTATAAAGTTTTTATATATTAAATTTAAATTTTTATTTTATAAAATATTTATAAATTATTAGATTATTTTTATATATAAATTATATAAATTTATATTAATCTTATAGTATATTAATCTATATAATAAAATATAAATCAATTTATAATAATATAATATTAAATTTATATACTAAATTAATAATATTATTTTTATATAGAAAACATAAATATTATAAAAAAATAGTTAATAACTTTTTTTTAATAATTAGTATTATATATTTTTATAAACTATTATTATATATAGTAGATAATTTTTTATGAATTTCTGCTTTATTAGAACGAGTATCATAATAAAAAATCATATTAATAGATGCATGTCCACTGACTTTAGCCACAGAATGAGAATGGTATCCTTGTTCCAATAAAATTTCAATTACAGACTTTCGAAAGCTATGACAACCATATTTTTTAGTATTTTGACGGATGTATTTATATGCATTTTGTCGTAGAAGTTGTTTGTGGTTTTTACCTGTAAATACAAATTGACTAGAAGATTCATACTTGGAAAAAAATTCTTTTAATATAGATTGTGTTTCTGTTGGAATTTCCATAGTGCGTATAGTGCCTCTTTTTTGTACAATCTGTAATTCACCCTTTTGTACCATATTTTTTGTAATTTGTAAACATTCAGAAATTCGAAGTCCTGTAGTGGCTAATGTGTATATTAAGGCAAACAATAAGTGATCAGTTCGAGAAAAATTTCTCCAATCATATAATTTTTTTAACAATTTTGCAATTTCATTTTTCGTTGCACTAGGAGTATTACTTTTATTAGGGCGAGGTTTTAAACGAATCGAAGGTACTGGACTTTTAGGAAAATGATATACTTCTATAAAATATTTATAAAATTCATTTAAAGAGGCAATGACTAAACGTTTTGTAGCATCTGATTTAAAAGAATGAATAAAATTCGCTGTTTGTAGACGAAGTTCAGCATAGGGAATATTTATATCTTGAATAGATTGTATATTTAAAAAATTAAAATATTTTGTCAAATATCGTTTGTAATTTTCTATTGTAGATTTATTTGTATATTTTTCATATAAATAATCCTCTACAATTTGACTCATTGTTTTATTTAAAATAGAAACATGATCCCATGAATTTTTCATAATCAATTCTTGTTTCATTTTGCACCTCAGACTTTTTATAAAATACAACAAAAATATAGTTATATTTCTAATTATATTTTTATTACAAGAGAATACTTTTATAAATTGTTCATAGAAACATAATCCCATGAATTTTGTACGATCCATTCTTGTTTTATTTTGCACCTCAAACTTTCATAAAATGCAACAAAAATATAGTTATATTTCTAATTAGTTTTTTCTTACAAAAGTAGTAATTTATATAATGTACTTATGAATTACTCATTATTTTATTTAAAATAGCGACATGATCTCATGAATTTTATATAATCCATTCTTGTTTTATTTTGCACCTCAAACTTTCATAGAATGTAACAAAAATATAGTTATATTTCTTATTATATTTTTCTTACAAAAGTAGTAATTTATATGAAATACTCTTTGAAATTGTACTTAACAACTCATTTCATTGATTGAAATATATAATACATTAAATTTTAATGGTTTACAACTATATTTTTTATAAAAAAAAGTATTCACAATTTATATTATGAATACTTTTGATTAAAAAGTAAAAAAATAGTTTCTAAAAATTAATTTGACTATTAAAAATATAACTATATTTTTATTGCATTCTGTTACGACAATTATTCCCCAGAGCAACATTACCTCCCCAGAGCAAAATTGCCTCCTCAGAGCAAGATTGAAAATCTAGAAAAATATAACTATATTTTTATTGCATTCTGTTACGACAATTATTCCCCAGAGCAGATTAATTCCCCAGAGCAAAATTGCCTCCCCAGAGCAAGATTGAAAATCTAGAAAAATATAACTATATTTTTATTGCATTCTGTTACGACAATTATTCCCCAGAGCAGATTAATTCCCCAGAGCAAAATTGCCTCCCCAGAGCAAGATTGAAAATCTAGAAAAATATAACTATATTTTTATTGCATTCTGTTACGACAATTATTCCCCCAAAGCAACATTACCTCCCCAGAGCAACATTACCTCCCCAGAGCAAAATTGCCTCCTCAGAGCAAGATTGCCTCCTCAGAGCAAGATTGAAAATCTAGAAAAATATAACTATATTTTTGTTGCATTCTGTTACGACAATTATTCCCCAGAGCAGAAATAAAAAAGAAAAGGATTTTAGGAAGGCATTAAAAAAATAGAGAGGAGTAAAGTGTACGATCCTCTCTATTTTTTAGAAGTATTGCTTCTTTACGTAAATCATGTTGTTTTTATAAAGAAAGGATTTGAATAGTCTTCATCTCTTGATCAGCAAGACCTGTCATGATTGTCTTTTGCGATTGTAAGAAGTGGATTTGATCAATGATATTTTGAGAAATAAGTTCACCAGGGGAAATAATAGGGATTCCGGGTGGATATGCCATGACAGATTCACCAGATATTTTTCCTATAGATTGTTCTAAGGGGATTGTAATTTTTTTTTCATAAAAGGCTGTTCTAGGTGAAACTACGATGTGAGGATTGCAAAAGTTGATTTGTATTGTAAATTTTTGACCAGTTCTATATTTTTTAGCTATGTCTTTGAGTGCATGGATGAGCCTGTCAATCCATTCTTTTTGGTCACCTACGCCTAGCATAGCTAAAACACAATAGGAATCGCCAAATTCCATTTGTATGTTGTATTGATCTCGTAGGATATCATATACTTGATGACCAGTGAGACCTAGTTCTGATACTTTTATGCCCAGTTTTGTGGGATCAAGAGCATAGATTCCCTGTCCGTTAATTCTTTCTTGCCCATATGCGTAGTATCCATCTATAGCATTAATTTTTTTACGTGCATATTTTACTAATTGTAATAAATTGGTAATGATTTGTTTTCCTTGTGTGGCAAGCATTTGTCTAGCTAAGTCCAAGCTTGCCATGAGGAGATAGGAGGCACTAGTTGTTTGTGTTAAATTGAGTATTGTTTTAACGTAGTTACGTTGTAATATTCGTTCATTGAGTAAAAGAGCGGAACTTTGACTTAGAGAGCCAGCAGTTTTATGAAGGCTAACTGCCGACATGTCCGCACCAGCTTCCATAGCGGAGATGGGCAAATCAGGATGAAATCGAAATAGTGCACCATGAGCTTCGTCTACAAGGACAAGCATATTTTTTTTATGAGCAAGTCTGATAATTTTTTTTAAGTTAGATGCCATTCCATAATAACTTGGATTTGTTAAGAATACGGCTTTTGCATCTGGATGTTCTTCTATGGCTTCTTCCACTCTTTCGTAGGGAACGCCACCTAAAATGCTAAGGTCTTGATGAATTTCTGGTTGCATATAAACAGGAATAGCACCACTTAGTATTAAAGCATGGATAGCTGATTCATGAACATTTCTGGGAAGAATGATTTTCTCATTAGGCTGGCATGCTGCCATGACCATGGCTTGTACTCCTGATGTTGTTCCATTCACTAGTAAAAATGCTTCATCAGCACAGTATGCTTGAGCTAGTAATTTTTCTGCATCTTTGATTACACTGATAGGATTACCAATATTATCTAGTGGTTTCATGGAGTTGACATCAGCACGTAAGGTTTGTTCGCCTAAAAATTCGAGTAAAAGGGGATTTCCTTTACCTTGTTTGTGTCCAGGAACATCAAATGGAATGATGTGTTTTTCTCGTATTTTTTTTAGTGCTTCATATAGAGGAGCTTGTTTTTGATTCAATAATAATTTCCTTTATATATGAGTTACATGGTTTGTAAATTGATGATGTTAGTGAATCAAAAAAGGAATAATTATGGAATGTGTTTCATACGCAATGAAAATGGAAGCAATGGCAATGGCAATGCCATTGCCATTGCTTTTGATTTAAAAAAACCAATGGAAATTTTTTCCATAAAATATTTCATGCATTTCTTTTCTTAGTTTTTGAGAAATGAAATCTCGTTCTTGTTTAGATAAGTCTTCTTCCTCTTGTATTCCAAATAGATAGTTATCTAGTTGAAAGTCTTTGATCAACATTTTTGTATGAAATATATTTTCTGTTTGAAAATTTGTGTCTATCATATCGTAACGTGCTGAAATCCAAGGAGGGATGTAATCCTGTACAGAATTGATATCATGGTCAATAAATATTTTTTTACCATCAATCCCTCTAGTAAATCCTCGTACTCGATAATCTATGACTATTATATCAGAATCAAAGCTGTTGATTAGGAATTCTAGGGCATTTAAAGGTGATATATCACCACAAGTAGATACGTCTATGTCTACTCGAAATGTGGAAATCCCATCATCTGGATGGCTTTCTGGATATGTATGAACAGTTACATGACTCTTATCTAAATGACAGACAACACTGTCTTTATAGACTGGCAATATACCACGATTGCATGACGCATCTACCACTTCTTCAGGTACTTCTTCTTCTGAAATTAACAGAGTTACGCTTGCACCTTGTGGATCGTAGTCTTGTTTGGCAATATTGAGAATTTTTGCCCCAATAATTTGAGTGACGTTTTCTAGTATTTGTGTGAGCCTTGTTGAGTTGTATTGCTCATCTATATATTCAAGATATTTCCACTTTGATTCTGCTGTTTTTGCATAGCAAATATCATGAATGTTAAAGCTCAATGTTTTGGTTAAGTTGTTAAATCCGTACAACTTGATCTTTTGATCTAAGCTCGTCATAGCCCCAACCCCTTTTCGTTCAAAAGGTCAATTGGTAGTACTTGACAATATAAAATTGTCCCAATAATTTTTCTTTCCCTAAGGACAATATAACAGATTTATTAAATGGACTGTTTGTGGCTACCTTTGTGTGGTATTTTGGCATGCCTTTTGTGGGAAAAGATTCTTGTATTATACATTTTTTTCTTATTTTATGCAAGAAAATTTTTTATAATCTTCTTTACTTGTAGATTTTTTATAGAAAAATTTACCTTATATTTATTTACTCTATATAAAAAATTTTATTTTTTATTATTTTTTACGTTATATATATATTTTTTATTAAAAAACATATATATTTTAAATTTTTATTAATATATATTTTTAAAAAAAATATATAATATACAAATAAAAATATTATTTTCTTATATTTATATATATATATTATTATTATAATTTAATAATTTCTTAATTTATTTTAAAATATATATTATTTAAATATACAAATTATTATTATATATTTATATTAATAAAATATTCTTATAATTTAATAATTTCTTAATTTATTTTAAAATATATATTATTTACAAAATATATGTTTTAAAATAAAAAAATAAGTACACTTAAATGAAATTGCAATTTTAAAATATTATAGAATTATTAATTTTGATATTTTTTAGGGAAATTTTTAATATATGAATAATCTACGATATCATAATTATTTTTTTCTTCTTTTCTTGCTAAAATAAATAAAAAATCTGAAAGTCTATTTAAAAACGCAAATGTTTCTATAGAAATTTTATGATTTGGAAATTTGCTAGATAATAAAGAAAATTTTCGTTCTACTTTTCTTGTCTGGACTCGTGCAAAATCGTATTGACAAGAAGTTTTTGTATTGGCAGATAAAATAAATTGTTCAGGCATATTTGTAGATCGTTCGTATTGAGTGCATAGAATATCTAAAAAATGTAGTTCTTTTTCTTGAATTTGTGGGATATTTTTTGTGTTAAAAGGATCGCTTGCTTGGGCAGATATTAAAAAAAGACAATGTTGTAGCCAAGTAAGGATAGAGTGAATTTCCTCATTGTTTTTTTGTTCGATTTTAATACTGGCAAGGTATACAAGCAATTCATCAATAAGTCCTGGAATTTCCACGCGTATATCGTGTTTTTCTACGATTTCTCCACTTAATGTGGATGTATGTCCAGAATCCCCTTGTTTTGTAGTAATAGAAATTGTTTTCATAATATATTTTCTTTATGATGATTTATTTTGTAGCCATTGTGCAACGTCCAATGCCATATCCATATGAGTAGGCTCCCAAGGAAATTGTTGAATTTTTTGAACAATGGTGGGGAAATGTAGAGGCATGTGCAAGAATAAGCTTTGTAATATTTCTATAAAGTTGGGATCCATAGCGTCTGAATAGATGTTTGCTGTTTGAATTTGTGCGTTCTGGATTTGTAAACCAAGATTGATCGTTCCCCATGAAAAATATTGTTGGAGTTCCCAATCAAAATGAGGAGTTTTTCCAAATCGCCATTCCCATGAAGATTGTTTTTCGTATAAATTTTGGTAGAGATGTGTATCAGGTAAGTTTTCTATATGAGATATGCCATAAATTTTTATAAAAGCAAGGGTAATGGCATCAATCACTTGCTGTATAGTTATGGAAGGATTATAATCTTGTAGGTTGCAGACTCGAGAGCGAACAGATTGGATTCCTTTAGAATGAATTTTTTCAGGTGCAACTTCTAGGTATTGACTTAATTTGTCTAAATTAGAGGAAACAAGAATAGTTCCATGGTGGAGAGTAGCATGTGGTAAATAGCAAAAAGCATTACCTGAAAATTTACGTTGGTCAATCAATAGGTCATTGCGACCTTGAAAATAAGCTTGAATATTTAATGTTTTTAAGGCTTCTAGAATTACAGATAGTTGTTTTTCTAATTGAAATTTTTTTCGATCCATGATAAAAGAAAAATTTAAATTTCCTAGATCATGGAACACAGCACCACCGCCTGTGATTCTGCGTGCTAATGTGATATTATCTATTTCTAAGGCAGAAATTTTACATTCTATCCAAGGATTTTGATGTTTTCCAATAACAATGGTGTTTTTATTTTGCCATAAAAATAAAAACATATCTTCTGGTTGGATCTCTTGGAGTAAATATTCTTCTATGGCTAAGTTTTCCCAAGGATTTTGTTTTGTTTGATAAAAAATTTTGTTCATAGAATAAAATTATAAAATAAAACAAACATGAATGAATTTTATCTTTAAAGAATATTATTAAGAATAAAATTCATTCATGTTGAAAATTACGAATTGTGGACTAATGCGTAAAATTTATAGTGCGTGTACGAGAACTAGAGATAAAGGCTTTTAATTCTGCCACAGTAGTTGTTCTCTGACGTCTTTCTTGTGCCATTTTTTGAATGACATCTTTTGAAGAAGCACTTCTTAAGTAAGGTCGCTTCTTTAATTCTTCGCAGATTTCTAACTCATCAAGTATAAAAAACATGGAAGAACTAGCTCCTAAAAATTTGTAATTGCTAGTTTTCAAGATAGTTTTACGAGAGGATAACTATTTTGAAAGTAATATATAATTAAATAATTATGTCCCTAGCAAAAAAAATGAATTTCTATCAGTATACATCTCTCATTATATTATATCAATAATAAATACCTAACATTATATATTATAAAACATTTTTTTTAAAAAAACCATTTTTTAAAAAAAAAATATTTTATAATATATAGACATATATAAATAATAGTGAATGTATCTTATTATATAAACAGAGAATCGCAATATTAGTTTTTTATAAATATAGTATTACAATTCTATATTTTTGATACATTCACTATTATTTTACTATTTTGATACATTCACTATTATTTTACTAATAGTATAGCCAGTCAAATTCCCATAGAACGATGTTGCTACCTTGATCACTACTGAGAAGATAGCGACAATCTTGTACAGAGTAGATGTTCGTAAGTGGTGCTGTATGTTTTTCTAGTGTTTGGTAACATTCTTCTGTGTCAATATTCCATATTTTGATGGTTTTATCTTGGCTTGCTGAAATACAAAATTGATTATCATCAGTGCAGATGACATCTATAATGTCTTGTTTATGTCCTTGGAGGGTGGCAATGTTTTGATATGTTTCCAAGTCCCATATTTTAATGGTTTTATCTAGACTAATAGATATGAGTTTGCTTTCATCTGGTGTGCTTACGATTTTATTGATCCAATTAGTATGCCCCTTTAATGTCTGCAAACATTCCCCCTTTTCAATGTCCCAGATATTGATTTCATTATCCCAACCTCCAGAGATGAGTCGATGGTATTTAGGAAGATATACTAGACATTTTATGTGTTCTGTGTGTTTTTCTAATGTATGCAAACATTGGGAATTTTCTATATTCCAAACACGAATCGTACGGTCGTGGCTTGCAGTAAAGAGGAGAGTTTCATCAGGGGAGAGTATCATATCACTAATTAAATCTGTATGGTACGTAAGTTCATTTACTTTATGTCCTGTTTTAGTTTCCCATATTTTAATTTGTCCGTCTCGACCAGCTGTAAAGAGTGTTCGATTATCTGTAGTAAATTTAACATTTTCTATCCAATGACTATGTCCTTCGATAGTATTGATGCAATGACCTGTTTTTACTTCCCATATTCGAACAGTTTTATCTTTACTTCCCGATGCAATGTAACGTTTGTTAGGGCTGATATCTAGACATAAGATAGGCGCGGTGTGTCCTTCTAGTGTAAATAGAGACTTATTATTTCGTAATGCCCAAATTTTTATAGTATTGTCTTTGCTAGCTGATATGACATTTTCTGTGTCGCTCCATAAACATGTAATGGCATCTTGGTGTTCTGAAAATGTTCGATGAGAATAAATTGTTTTAGGTGCTTTTCGTGTTAATTGACCTTTTGTAGCTGTTTCATAGATAGATTGAAGAATTTTACTATTTTCACAAAATTCTTCCATGGTTTGAATTTCACGATAATGTTCAATGGCTGTGATAATATTATTATTGGCAAGTTCTGTTTTAGCTTGTTCAATAAGTTGTTTGACTCGTCGTTGCGTTGCAAAATTAGCTGAGGAGGGAGGAGTACTTTGTAATAGATAAGAGACGGGTGATTCTTCTAATAATGGGCATATTTGAGTTGTTGTGTCTACCCAAATACGAACTGTAGGTTCATCGCTTGCTGATATGATGTATTTTGCATTTGGTGTAATAGCAAGATGATTTACATGTACCTTATGACTTTCTAAAACACTGATACATTCCCCAGTTTGTGTATTCCAAATACGAATGGTGTGATCCCAGCTTGAGGAGGCAAGAAATAAATCTTTTTTTGCTAAAGCAAGTGCTGTGACATCCATTGTATGACCATGAAATGTTTTTATGCATTCTTTTGTTTGTAGATCCCATTGTTTAATAGTTTTATCTTCACATGCAGAGAATATTTCTGTTTCTTTAGAAGAAAGAATGATACTATTGATGAGCCCAGTATGTCCTTCTAAAGTAAAGAACTCCTCTGGATTTTCTAGAGAAGAAACAACAATTTTTTGATCCCACCCTCCTGAGATTATGTATTGATTGTCTCTTGTAATAGTAAGACAAGAGATGATTTCTGTATGTCGTTCTAGAAAGTAAATTAAATTACCTTGTTCAATTTCCCATACACCAATACGACCGTTTTCATCAGCGGATACTGCATAACGTCCATCATGAGTGACTGCAATAGAAGTAATTTTTTCTGTATGACCACGTAAAATTTTACGGCAAGTAAGTGCACCTAAATCCCAAATACGGATGGTTTTATCTAAGCTACCTGTAACTATGTAGCCTGTAGTTGTAATAGCAACACTTGTGATTTCACGGACATGTCCTTCGAGCTTTGCTACGCATTCGCCAGTAATTAGATCCCAGACCATGGCAATGCTGTCATGTCCAATAGACACAATAAAATGACCATCATGCGAAATGGCAACTTGCGAGATCCCTTCTTGATTGCTTTGTAATGTATTTTTGCATTTTCCTGTTTTTATATCCCATACTTTAATTTGGGAGTCGCCTGAACCAGCTATAACAATGCGACCATCTTGGGAAAGGATAAGAGATTGAACTCCACCTTGATGATCTTTAAGATTTTTATAAGGATGCCAGTGAGAGAGAATTTGATTTTCAACGGTTTTATTGGGTATAGGTGCATTAGGTGCAGCATGTTGATAGCCATAAACAAGTCGTGGAAGAATAGGAGCTTTTTCTAAAAGTTTTTCATAGATTTTTTTCGATTCTTCGAAATTGGGGCTTGCCTTCTTATATACAGGCATGTAAACAGAATAAGCTGAACTAATTTCTGCAATGTTTAAAAGAGCCCAAAAATGAGAATGGTAGGCTACAAGTTCTCGTAATTTGTTATATGTTTCTTCTAATCTTTGTTGTTTAGCATATGTGATAGCTTGACAAAAGATAAAATCAGGATCCTTGGGATATAACTCTAATGCTTTGTCCCAAATTTCTAATGCTTTTTTCTTTTGTCCGCTTTGTAAGTAGCTACAACCTAGATAGTACAAGTCTTTTTTTAAGGGTAGGTCAATATTTCTGAGTCGTTCACATGCGACAATCGCTTGCTCATAATAACCAGATTCATATAATAATATTCCTTCTAGACGCAGGAGTTCTTTATTGTCAGGAAACTCTTTTAGTGCATCTTGGACTTCTACAAGGGATTCTTCTAAAAAACCGCTAGTCTCTAAAGCAATTTTACCACGATAAAAAGCCACGACTTCTTTATTGTGTTCTAATAGATCGTCTGTTTCATCGCGAAGTTGACGCAATGTTGCTTTTCCATTTCGCAATCGTAATAATGGAAGATTGATGCGAGCTGCTAAACAAAAAGGATCTGCTTTTAAAGCATCTTGGAAGTATTGTTCAATAGTTTCGAAATTTTCATCTAAGTCGATCAATGTTAAGGCACGGTTATTTAAGTCTATAGCTTGCAATTTATCTTTTTGTGGTTCTTCTCTAGGATATGCAAATTCTGTAGTAGTTAAGTATAATTCTTTTAGCATATCGCTAATCACATGAAATTTTTTAGGTCTATCTTGTGGTTTTATGGAAAGACATTGCATAATAAATTGTGACAAAGCAATAGGAATATGGAGAGCAATTTGATGAGGTTCTTGGAATGGTTGTGCAAGGCATTTGTTTCGAAATGAAGAAATTTGTGACCCTTCTAATGTTGTTTTTTTTACTTGGAAAGGAAGTTTTCCTGTACAGAGTTCATAAAGAATCATACCATATGCATATATATCCATAGAAGCTTGAGAAATATAGGCTTTTTCTAATTGTTCAGGAGGCATATAAACTGTATATTCCATAAAAACATCTTCACGGGAACGGAAATCTGCAATTTTGACTTCGCCCTCGTTGGTAATGAAAATATTTCCTGGGCGTAAATCTCCATGGAGAAGACCTTTGTCATGTGCATGTTGCATTCCCCATGCAATTTGAATCGCAATATCTAGAATAATTTCAATGTCATAAGTTTCTTGTTCCATGAATTCTTCTAAAGTTTTTGCGTCGGTTACATATTCAACAAATAAACGTGGAATATTACCAATATTTTGCACATAATACGCACTCACTACATTGGGGTGTTTTCCTAGTTCTACCCAACGTTGAGCTTGATGAAAAAATTGCACTTGGGTTTCTTTTTCAATTTGACTTCGAACAGCAAGGGGAATGTTCCATTGACAATGTTGAACTTTATGTATGATTTTTTTATGATCTTTTGCTAATACAGATAAAATTTCATATTTTTCATCAATGATTTGCCCTATTTCCCATACTTGAAGTTCATTATCTTGTTTTTCTTTTTCCGCAACTATACTGAAAAATGTGGAATCTTTTTCTGCTGCATGGATAATTTGGTATTCCATTGTATCATTTGCTCCCTTTTAAAATTTTGTGTATTAATCTACTACACAGCGAAATCCTATATCATTTCGATAGGAGTGTGAGGCAAAACCATCTCTATAAGAATTGCGTACACAATAAGGATGATATAAAAAACTACCTCCTTTAATCACTTTGTCTTCATATATATTTTCTGTTGTTTGAAATGTAGAAGAAGTCCATTCCCAAACATTACCTGCCATATTCCATATCTTTTCCCTTGCTCTTCCGTTAGGATAAGATCTACTATCTTTTAAAACACCTTTTTGTCCTGTGGATGTGCCACAATTGCAAGAATTTTCTTGCCATTGATTTCCCCATGGATATTGAAAGTTAGATGAAGTTGCAGCTACAAATTCCCATTCCATTTCAGTGGGAAGACGTTTTTTAGCCCATTTTGCATAAAGTTTTGCATCATAAAAAGAAACATTCACTACAGGAAATGTTGCTATCTCTTGAGAAAATCCTACTTCAGGATCCCAATGGGGTGGAAAAGGATACTTTGTACTTACGCAAAACTCCTTATATTGTGCATTTGTTACTTCGTAAGGATCTATCCAAAATCCTTTGATTTGTTCGCCTTTGCTATCTTTCTTGGCATAAGGAACAAAACTTCCTTCAGGGATATATACCATATTTTTTTTAATATCTTCTATGTCTTGCTCTGTAGGTTGAATTTGTTTCACATATTCTTGAAATTTTTTTTGTGCTTGTTGATAGAAAATGCCTTGGGTATACAATGGTGGAAGATCAATCTTTGACTTTTCTTTAGCAGGAAAGGGATATAGAAGCTCTTGTAACCAAGTAACTGTAACATGAACATTTTTATATTTTTTATTTAAAATAACAAGTGTTGCGGCTGAAATAAGCAGAAGTAAAGCTAAAACAATATGAAATGTTCTTCTAGATTTTTTTTGTTTTCTAGTAAAAGAATTGTCAGTAGGATGTATTGGTTTGTTCATAAGAAGGTCTGTATAATATGCTTGTTGATCAAATTCTATATTAGATTCTATATCTTTTATACTAGCTTCTGATTCATTGACTTCTGCTTCTGGTTCATTGACTTCTACTTCTGGTTCATTGACTTCTGTTTCTCTTTTGTCCACAATATTCTGATCTACATTAATTGGTCTCTCTAGATCGAGTGCATCTTTGTCAATAATAATAGAATCTGAAGGACGTAAATTGGCATCTTGCTTGATGAGTTTTTTATAATGCATTTCTACCATAATGTCTAGGCATGTATCATGGATTCCATCCAAACTACTTGTAGGACATTTTTTTAAATCTATTAGCAGTTCTAAAGGACTTTGGTATCGATCACTTTTGTTTTTTTCCATCATTTTTATAATGATAGCACAAACTTCTGGCGACAATGTTTTATTCATTTGCTGTGGTGATGGAATTGCATTATATAAATGTTGTTGGATAATGCTCATAATGGTATTTCCCTGAAAAGGGAGAGAACCTGTAACCATTTCAAAAAAAGTAATGCCTAAAGAATAAATGTCTGATCGAATATCAAGGTCATCTTTACCAATAGCTTGTTCTGGCGAAACATAAGAGGGAGTTCCTAACACAACTCCAGGAGCTGTTATATCTATTCGATCTGCTGTATTTTTTGCTAGACCTAAATCACATAATTTCACACCATCTTCAGCGATCATAATATTTTCAGGTTTTATATCTCTATGAACAAGGTTCTTTTTTTCAGCATATTGCAAAGCTTCTGTTACTTGGATAATAATTTCAATAGCTCTTTGTTCAGAAAATCTGCCTCTTTCTTTAATATATTGCTTTAGAGTTATACCATCCACAAATTCCATTGCAAAATAATAAAGACCATTATAAACATTGGCTTCAATTCCTCGAACAATGTTTGGATGGTTTAATTTTGTGGCAATATCTGCTTCTATTTTAAATCGTTGGATATACTCATCATTTTTCACTAAATGCGGTGAAAGAACTTTTAAGGCAACTATATTGCCTATACCGTCCTTTTTTGCTTTATATACAATGCCTAAGCCACCTTCACCTAATTTTTCTATAATAGTATAACCTTTGATTAAATATTCTACAGATTTTCCTTGCAATTGATAAATAGCTTGAGCTTGGCGTATGGTAATATAGCCTTTATCTATCATAATCGTAGATAACGGATTCAAAAAACCGCCCTTTTCATTTTTTTCAATCTCTAATAAACATTCGTCAATTTGTTTGGGAGTTGCTAAACGATTTGCAAGAACTAATTTTTGAAATTCTAAGTCATCTTGTGTTGCCATATTTTTCCCTTTATATTTTTACAAATTGGAGGTAATGAATGGATCTCCCCCACAATTGAAATTTCCACTCATGCACTGTATTATGAAATTCAGGACAGGGACAAGAATTTGTTTCAAAGTAAATATTTTTAAACCCAAGATGGTTTTGAAAACATTCAAACATGGTTTTTGAATAAGTTTCTACATCTGTACTTAAATATATTTTCCCAGAAGGCACTAACAATTGATGTACAATATCGGCAAACTTTGCATTCACTAGACGGCGGCAAGCATGGCGTCTTTTAGGCCATGGATCAGGAAAATGAACGTACATTACTTCCACAGATTCTTTAGGAAAAATATATTCACTTGTATATTTTGCATCTCCTAAAATCATTTGTAGATTTTGTAAACCTGCACGCAATGCTTTATTTTGGATAAGAATAGCTCGTTTTCTACGAATTTCTATGCCTACAAAATTTTTTTCTGGATGTTTTTGTGCCAATCCAATGAGAAATTCACCTTTTCCAGGCCCAATTTCAAATTGAATGGGATGATCATTTTTGAAAATTTCATTCCATTGAAAATGGAGTTTTTCTTTAGGAATGCCTCTCAAGTCAATAATGGGTGGATCGTTTGGTGAAGGAGTTTCCTTAGAATCTTCGTCATTGCAATCTAAATCTTCATCATTGGAATCTGAATCTTCGTCATTGCAATCTAAATCTTCATCATTGGAATCTGAATCTTCGTCATTGCAATCTAAATCTTCATCATTGGAATCTGAATCTTCGTCATTGCAATCTAAATCTTCATCATTGGAATCTGAATCTTCGTCATTGCAATCTAAATCTTCATCATTGGAATCTGAATCTTTGTCATTGCATTCTAAATCTTCATTATTGCATTCATTTATCTCATTTTCTGCAATATGTATTTTGCATTCATCTTCTGGCTCTAAAGAATCCTTTTCATTCTCGATTTCAGTTGTATTATATATTTTTTGTTCTTTATTTCCTTGATTCTCTTCCATAGAGACTTCCTCAATATTATTATCTATTTTATGCAAAAAGGTGCTATTGTCAAATGTTTTCATATGAGCTTTAAATAGCTAATTAATAATTAGAGTATTGATTTTACAATAAAAAGATTTACAATGAAAGAATAATTTTTATTATACATGAAATAATTCATGTTTTATCTAAGACAACTTTCAAAATTAAAAATAAAGAGGATCATATGCGTATTTTACTTTTCCTTTTCTTTTTTTGGCTAGCTTTTTGCTATGGAAATGATGATTTTATCATGCCAGAACAAAATCCAAAAATGGAAAAATTATATAATACAGCCTTAGAACATATACAAAAACAAGAATTTCGACAGGCTGTTCGTCTATTTCAAGAAATACTAGAAACATATCCCAATGAATTATTTGCTGTAGATAAATACTTATCTGTAAAAATATCTCATCTTATCCATCAACATTTAGCCACCATACAAAACAAATGGTTGGAAAGTGCCTCAGAAATTCATAAAATAAAGACATCAGCAACATTATATTATCCAGAAGGGCAAGAGTATTGGATACAAAAAATTGAAGAAACATTAATCCAAGAAAAGTATCAAGAATCGCTTTCCTACTTACAAACTTGGCTAGAACACATAAAAGAATATAATGAAGAAACTCTACAAAATATAAGCCGTATTCTATTTTGTTACTATGCCTTAGGATATCAAGAAACTTTAAATGAATGGTTGGAACGAAAAGATGATTTTCTAACAAACAACATATGCATTGCTGGTCAAAATACAACATTACAAAATTTTATCCAAAAACAAATACAAAACTTACAAAAATATCCACGTTTCCAAAATACCAATTGGTCTATGTTAGCTGGGAAAACAACGCACTCCTTTGTTACGCCCTATCCTGTTCAAATCTATAATAATGTAGACAAAATCACAATTCCTAAACATCCACGTGAAAATATTGTTCGACGATATGTAAATGAGGCTACTATAGTTCGCTCTGGTCCTCCACTTGTATATCCTGCATATGTTGATAATGTATTATATATCAGCAACGGTGGAGCAGTATACGCATATGATCTTGTTTCCATGAAACAGCTTTGGTGCTATCAAATGATTCCTAGCATTATTAGTGAATCTCATGAACAAGCTGTACAAAGTGTCTTATATCATGATAACGCAATATATGCGACTTTAGAAGTTCGAACTTCTCGTCAAATTGTTGATAATTGGAATGTATACCAAATTAGAAAAATATTAGCTGAACGAAGACTTTTTAAAATCAATGCAACTACTGGAAATTTAGAATGGTATGTCCGTGGCAAAACAGATGATGAAGAAGAATTTGAAAATAAAATTTCATTCATGACACCTCCCACTGTATGGAATGGGAAACTCTACTGTGGAGTGACAGAAACAACAGGTCTTTTTAACAGTTACATAGTAGCATTAGATCCCCAAACTGGTAAAATTATTTGGAAAAAAATGATTGGTTCTGCACAACAAGAACTCAACATATTTAATAATCCCGTTCGAGAATCCATTGGAAGCAAAATTGTAGCTGGGAACGGGCGATTATACTATTTAAACCATCTTGGTGCTATTTGTGCAGTGAATCCTATAGAAGAAAACATCACTTGGATTCGAAAATACGATCGAATTCCATTGCCCACCTATACAGAATCAGATCAAGCAGCACTACTCACACATTATCGCCCTGCTAGTTGGTACAATTGCCCTCTGATTTTTTATAAAGACAAATTATACTTTGCCCCTATCGATTCCTACCTTTTATATTGCATAGATGCAATAAGCGGAGAAAAAATTTGGGAATACCGCAGAACTGATGCAACCTATTTATTAGGTGTGCAAAATGACAAAGTCATTATCAGTGGAAAAAATATTCTCTTTTTAGATGCACACAACGGAAAACATATACAAACTATACAAATGTTTTTAGAAAATACGTCAGGATATGGCATGATTCATAAAAATACGCTATACTATCCTGGAAGAAAAAGCATCTATGAAATTGACATTCCCAGTATGAAAGTTATCAAAAATATGGAATGCAGACATGATTCTCAAAGAACTGGGCATATTATTAATTCAGCTTTCTATACTATTGTTGCAACACACAATGACCTTTACATATACAGTAATTTAAAACAAATGGAAGCACGATTACAAAAAGCATACCAAGATGATGCCTCTTTAGATAATTTATGGAATTTAGCTGAATTTTATATCAAAGATAATAAAACATCAAAAAAAGCTTTGAAAATGTATGAGCAAATTCAAAAAATAGCAAAAGCAAAATCAAACGATTATTATAGAAAAGCCAATGAACGCCTGAAAGATTACTATATCCAACAAGCAAAAAATTATCAAAAAATTTATAAATCATTTCCTGCATTAAGAAGTTACCAACAAGCTGAAACATACATACAGGATGAAAACGAACATATTTCTATTCTTTTAGAAATTATCTCGTATGCTAAAAGCCAAAAGAGATACAACATAGTCGAACAATACGCTAAAAAACTCAACAATTTGTATGGAGATAGAACTTATCCTCTTTCATGGATGGGATTAGTTTACCTAAAAATATATGTTGCTGATATATTAGGTGATACCTATATAAAACAAAAACAATGGGGAAAAGCAGTCGATGTATATCAAAATATCATTGAAACAGTACCAGTAGAACATACATATAAAGAAATATCAGCTACACAATGGGCAATAAAGCAAATTGATTACTTAATCAAAGAACAAGGTCAAAAAATATACCAAGAATATAATAGAAAAGCACAAAAACAACATGAAAACGCAAAACTCACAAAAAATTACTTTGAATATGAACAAATTGCTCAAAAATACCCAAATTATAGTAATATTTCTGAAATCTATCTAGAACAAGCTCAAATTCTCTATAGTCAAGATAAATTTCAAGAATGCATTGATTTAATATATTCCAATAATTTAGACACACTCTCTCAAAAAGAACAATTTATTGCTATTATTATTGAATGTTTTGAAAAAAAACAATCTTGGAAACAAGCCAAAAAATATCTATTTCAATTACAAAAAGAGAGTGAAAACAGTGCAGAAAAAATAAATGGAATGTCTATTGTTGAATGGATCCAAAAAAAATTATCTCAAAAAATATATAGTACAATTCCAACTATAGTTATTCCTCAATTTCATTTTCAAAGAAATGCACGAATTAGAGTACCCTTTTATCAAAAAAAATATAAAAATGACCATAAAGTAAGAATATTAACTCCCATAGGAGATTGCCAAGAAAGTAATAAAGATCTATTATTTTTAACAAGTAATGAAACATTATATTGCTTGGATGGAAAAACAGGAAAAGAAATTTGGACAAACTCTTCCTTTCAATGGATTTATGAAATAGGCTTTATTGGAGAATATCTATATGCTTGGTCGCAAGAAGAAATATACCAAGTCGATCGAACAACTGGCAAGATTTTACAAAAACAACCATTTCCAAAATGTCTATATAAAATTCAACTAGATTATCAAATCATTGCTGTTCTTTGCCAAAACAAAAATGAAGAAGAATTCCAACTACAGACTTATTCCTTAGACTTACAACCCCAATGGAAAAAAACACTCTCTGTAAAAGAAATTAACGAATTCCAAATTTCTGAAGAATACATTATTCTATGCACAGTAGAAAAAGACAACTTACACATATATGCAAAACAAACAGGATTATTAAAAAAATTTTTCCAAAACACACAAAATAAAAGTGATGTATTTCCCTATTCTATCATTATATTTGAAAATAATGGATTATGTATCGTGAATGACAATACAAGACTCGATTACTACTCCTTAAATCCATTTCAAAAACAATGGTCATATTTTAATACATTCAGTTTATTTAATACAGAATCAAAACGAAAAAAAGTCCAAATCACTGCCAATGAAGACACAATATTTGTTATTGCCAACAAGAAAATCATAGGCCTCAATGTTCATAAAGGAACTATAAAATGGCAAAGTCACTGTCAAGATCAATATATTCAACAACTTCTAGTAGATTCTAAAAATTTATATTTTTTAGAAAAACGTTCCGATAGAAAATACCTTACAAAGGTATCTGCACAACATGGGAAAATTTCTTGGGTACAATCCCTAGTTGCCTCTAGAGTTCAATGTGAATTCCTCCATACACCAGAATACATCATAGCATTAGCAAATCAATACTCATATGGATATAAATCTTGGTTCATGATTTACGATAAAAATTTAGGACGAAATATATGGCAACAAAACATTGATCAGCATGAAAGAGGGAATTCTTATTCACAAATGGCACTTTCAGGCAATCATCTATGGATTCTACAAGATAACATACTTTACGGTTGGTAATATAGACGTATCCTTGAAGTATAAAATAAAAAATTTTTTATCTCGCAATTAAATTTTTATCTAGCAATTAAAATAAAATAAGTTATAATCAAAAAAAAAGAATATTAAGGCTAGTGATTTAAACATAGCAATATAAATTTTAAATTTCTTTAAAAATTTTTAAACAGCTACCAGAAAAAAGATAAAGGAGCATATTATATGAGTATGCGTAAATGGATTATCACCATAGTAGTTATAGTTGTTTTAGTTTTTGTTTTCTTTTCCTCTACTGATCCAACAAAAGAACCTAAAAAAATTGTCCAACAATTTGCAGAAGCTCTGGCTAAAGGTGATTGGGCAAAAGCTTCTGAAAATGCAGTTTTAGTAGATACAAAAATTGACCTAGGGAAACAAGGTCAACAAGACTTATCTGCATGGCTCCTAAATATTGTAGAAAAAGATGGAGAATTTGGCAGTGCAACTTTTATGCTCGGGAAAGTAGAAGCTACTCGAATTGCTCAAAAATTTGAAGCCAAAAAAATTGATATAAAAAAAATGAAAGCATTTGCTAGTCTTTCTGGCAATGTTGTTTTAGGAATAGATGAAATTGGACGCTATAAAGTTCTTGGTTTTTATTGCACAACTTTTGGAAAAAATGTAAACTTCGAAGACAAAAATTTTATAGCTTATGAAAATGGAAATATCTATATTTTAGACAATAACCAAGTTAAACAATGGTCTCCTCTTAAAGATAAAACTCCTATTACAACTGTAGCACCTGTAACAGTACAAGAATCTGTAACAGTACAAGAACCTGTCACAGTACAAGCACCTGTAACAGTACAAGAACCTGTAACAGTACAAGAACCTGTCACAGTACAAGCACCTGTAACAGTACAAGAACCTGTAACAGTACAAGAACCTGTAACAGTACAAGAACCTGTCACAGTACAAGCACCTGTAACAGTACAAGAACCTGTAACAGTACAAGAACCTGTAACAGTACAAGAACCTGTCACAGAACCTATCGCAGAACCTATCGAAGAACCTATCGCAGAACCTGTCGCAGAACCTGTCGCAGAACCCGTCGCAGAACCTGTTGAAGAACCTGTTGAAGAACCTATCGCAGAACCTATTGAAGAACCTGTCGCAGAACCTGTCACAGAACCTATCGAAGAACCTATCGAAGAACCTGTCGCAGAACCTGTCACAGAACCTATCGAAGAACCTATCGAAAAACCTGTCGAAGAACCTGTCGCAGAACCTGTCACAGAACCTATCGAAGAACCTATCGAAGAACCTGTCGAAGAACCTGTCGAAGAACCTGTCGAAGAACCTATCGAAGAACCTGTCGAAGAACCTATCGAAGAACCTGTCGAAGAACCTGTCGAAGAACCTGTCGAAGAACCTATCGAAGAACCTGTCGAAGAACCTGTCACAGAACCTATCGAAGAACCTGTTGAAGAACCTATCGCAGAACCTGTTGAAGAACCTGTTGCAGAACCTGTTGAAGAACCTGTCGAAGAACCTGTCACAGAACCTGTTGCAGAAGAAACTGTGTCAGATGATACAGTAGCTGAAGATACAGTAGCTGAAGAAACAAAAGAACACAAAGCTGAGTAAAAATCAATTTCCAAACATATTCTACACAAAGAAAGATTCTAGCATCTATGAATCTTTCTTTGTTTATTTACAATACTAGAAAGAACAAAAATGAAAAAAAATCAAAACAAAGGATTTACACTACTAGAAGTCATGGTTGCTCTTTCTATCTTAGCTTTGGCAACCACAACATTAATTGTAGTTCGCAACAATGGCATCTCTCAAGCAGCAGACTCAAAAGAACAAAGAAGATTGACTGCCCTTCTAGAACAAAAAATAGGTGAATTAACTATTGGATTAGAAAAACGAAAAGGCGGAGTTTTTGAAGAACCTGGCTATGAAAATTATATATGGAATACAACTATATCAGACGAAATAATTGAATCTAGTCCAGACAACAAAGGAAAAAAATACCAAATTTTTATGAATAAAATCACTCTAATAGTACAACATAAAAATAATAATCAAATTCGTTCTCAATTAGAAACATATGTATTTGTAGAAAATCCAGAAGATGCAAAAAATGACCATGATAAAGACAAAGATAAAGATAAATAAAGCATTTACATTAATTGAAATCATGATAGCAGTAGCCCTTTTAAGCACGATTTTTACTATGGTACAAGTTGTCCTTATGTCTACACTAAAAGCACGAGATTTTGTCCAAACACAAAGCCATGCCGATCGAATAGGTAGTAGACTACTCAACCTTATCGCACGTGATATTCAAGCAACCTACATCTATCAACTTGCTCCTGAATCTTTTGTAGGTACTCATTCTACTACAAAAGGAGACAGACTAGATTTCATCACAAACACAGACAGCTTACTAGGTGAACCTAGCAATAGAAGTGACATCACAGAAGTCAGTTACTATACTCTTCCCAATAAAGAAGAAGCAGGTGCATACTACTTATTACGACGCGAAGATAAATTCGTAGATGATAAACCTTTTGAAGGAGGATATTCTATCATCCTATATAAACGAATTGCTCATTTTGAGCTCAAATATGTAGATATCAATGGGAAAATAGTAGACACTTGGAATAACAAAATTCAAAAAACATTACCTCAAGCAGTCATAGTACGAATTGGAATTCGAACAGCCCCTCCCACAGCATCTTCTGATATTCTAGAACGAAGCGTTCATTATGTACAAACATGCATTCCTATTTACGTATCTCTCATAGAACCTAAAATCGAACAAGAAGATGATAAAGACAAAGATAAAGACAAAGATAAAGATGAAAATGAAAAAAAACATCATTTAATAGATGAATAACGTATTGTTATCTGATATCAAAAGTAATATTGGAGTGCGTAGCACGTTTTCTTATTGGGAGAAAAATGACAAAACAAAACATATTTATAAGCACCTGCCTTCTAAAAATTCCTTGCCGCTACGATGGAAACATAGCACCAGTTTATTTCCAAGATCAAGAACTAGAAAAAATATTGCAAAACTTTCACATTATTCCTATTTGTCCAGAACAAATGGCAGGCCTACCTACACCTCGAATTCCTATAGAAATACAAGGCGGAGATGGTTTTGATGTATTAAAAGGAGAAGCACATATTATAACAAAAAACAAACACAACATTACAAAACAAATGATAATTACCACTACCTATATTCAAAAATTCATTCAGATTACCAAACCCATTGCCATGATTGGCCAAGATTATAGCCCTTCTTGTTCACCTTGCCAAATCTATGATGGAACATTTTCAAACCATACTCATTCTGGATATGGACTCATTGCTGCATACTGTAAACAACAAGGAATGCAAATTTACACAAAAAAAACTTTTTTAGAAACGTTCTAAAAAACATACGGGACCCATGGGGAAAAAGGAAATCAATATGACAATACAAGAGATCATCACAACAACATTAGAAACTTCCAAGCTCATCTCTTTAGAAAATATGAATCAAATATCAGAAATCATAAAAAATAGCGAAGACAACAACATCCTTCACAATCTACTCCAATCCCATCTACTCCCTAACAAAGTTATCCCTATTCTACATAAAGCCATACAAGACTGGAAAACGAACGAACAAACAGATAGATTTCAAGTCCAAATTACAGACCCTGATTTATGGTTTTTATCTGATCAAGTTAAAAAAGAAATCATGCTAGCATACCAAATGCTTCTTGACAAAATTTGCACCTTAGAAGAAATCAATCAATGCTTTATCGAACAAGCAGAAACAAAAGAAAAAATACGTCGTAACCTTCTTCTAGGGCAAATCATGGTTAAAAATCGATACCTTTCTGCTGATAGATTCTTAAAACTTCATAAAGAAATCGAAAGAACATACCAACAAAAAAGTTGGGAAGTGCTCATAGAATTCAGCCGATACTGGAAAATTAGCCAAGAAAATGATGTCCTACAAATCGTAGTCAATAGCATTCCTCAAACATTTGGTGATTACAAAATCATAGAAGAAGTTGCACGAGGCGGTATGGGCGTAGTTTACAAAGCTTGGGATAAAAAACTACAACGCACAGTGGCTCTAAAAGTTCTAAAACTATCTTACCACTCTCCCAAAATAGAACTTCAACGATTCCACCGAGAAGCAAGACTAGCAGCCCGACTAAATCACCCTAATATCGTAAGCATATACGATGCTGGTGAATATGAAGGTGTCCACTACTTTACTATGGACTTTGTAGAAGGTCGCACATTAAATGAATACATGGCAAGTGGCGAACACTCCATGCGAGAAAAACTTGATATCATTCACCAAATTTCATTAGCTCTTGACTATGCACATACACAAAATATCATCCATAGAGACGTAAAACCAGAAAATATCATCGTAGACATGGCAAATCGTCCTTTACTCACCGACTTTAGCCTTGCTAAAGGGCTTAAAACACATGAGACAACACAACTCACACAAACAGGAGAAATGTTCGGCACTCCTCTGTATATGTCCCCAGAACAAGTACGAGGAGAACATATCGACGCAAGAAGCGATATATATTCTTTAGGTGCAGTTCTTTATGAACTACTAGCTGGGAAACCACCATTTTATGGTCTTCCCCTAGGCGAAATCATTACAGCAGTCTTAACCAAAAACCCCATTCCTTTAAAAACCATTAATCCAAAAATCGATGCTAACCTAGACGCCATTTGTGCCAAAGCAATGGAAAAAGAAGTACAAGATCGATACCAAACTGCGAAAGCAATGGCAGAAGACATCAAACGATTTCTATATGGAGAAAAAATTGCCGCAAAACCCATACCTTACTACAAACGTCTATTACGAAAAAACAACTTCAATAGCACATTTTTCCCTATGATCCTCTCTTGTATTATCTGTCTCACAATTTACTCCATCTTTAACTATATATATCACAATATTGGCTATGGAAAAGCCCAAGAAAATTTTAACCTAGCTATGCAATCTCTTGAGAATCGCAACTACTCCTATGCATTTCATTTTCTCGCAGAAGCCTCTAAAAACAAAGAAATCAATGCACAAATCACCTCTATACTCCATGATACTGCTGATCAACACATACAAAAAGCTCAAAACACACTCGAACAATACAAAATACTCCGAACAAAACTAAAACAACAATACATTATTGAATACGAAACCTTCAAACAAGCCCCCAAATACGAAAAACTTCAAAGACTACTAAACTTACAAAATAACAAAAATAAACAACATGAAATAAGAAGCATGCTCTGCCAATCATTTCAAAACTATTGGCATGGTATTCTCTGTAATCCTAGCAATAAAAACACATACTTAGGCATCATGGAAGTCCATTTACAAAAACTACAAGAAATGGACGATACATACGACTATTACTGGGATACAGAAATGATGCACCTTCTAGAAAAAGCAAAAAACACACACAACAACACAAAAATAAACCACCTACTTTGTAAACTCAACATTAAAAGTATCCCCTCTGCTGAAATTCATATATACAAAATCACAGACCTATACCTACGAAAAATTCCTATTCCATGGAAAATGTCCCTAGAAGATAGCTTAGAACCATGGATTCAAGAAACAAAATTAATCCCGTGCGAAAAAAGTTATGTAGGCACAAGTCCTACAACATGGGGAAGCCACCAACCAGGATACTATATCATCCAATGTACCGCACCAGGTTACAAAGAACAACGTCAAATCTACAAATTATATGGTGAACAAGACATCTACATCAAAATGGACCTAATAAAACAAAACCAAGAACTACAGAATTACCATTATGTACACCTACCTTACTCTAACCAAGACTATAACTACTATTGCTCTGAAACAGAAATCACACAACAAGAATATCACCAATTTCAACCGCAAACAAATGCCACATATATGCCCATGACTAATATAACACATAAACAAGCCCAAGAATACTGCCAATACCTCACCAATACATCGAAAAACAACATAACATATAGGCTTCCTACTATACAAGAATGGCAATGGATAGCAGGCAAAATCGACAACAGAACATACGTCTGGGGCAGTACATACGATACACTCTTTCAACCAGAAAATACACTACAAACACGTTCCCATTACAACTACGACATTACTGCAACAGGCATCAAACATCTAAGTAGTAACGTCAGCGAATGGTGCATAGATCCTAGTAATCCACAAAATAATATTACATGCGGCGGCAACTACACAAACACAAGCCCCATATTCTATGAAATCACCAATGTACAACAACACCTAGACAACCACAAATCCCCTACGATTGGCTTTCGTGTCCTAGCACTAGTCCCTAAACAAATTCCAACACAAGGAATAAAATAAAACTCATACAACATACATATCTTATATAAATCATCTTTCTGAAAACTGAAAAAACGCAATATAGAGTAAACAAAAAAATAAAATCAAGGAATACAACAAAACTCACACAATACAAATCGTACAAAAAAAACTGAGGAAAACTACATTAAAATAAATATAAATCGCATTTAAAAAAATACAACAAAACTCACACAATACAAATCGTACAAAATATCATTAATTAAAATTATAAATACACACATTTAGAAAATAAAACTTATATATTATACATGGAGATAATATATCTGTCAAAAAATAAGGAATTATATAAAACTAAAAACAAAAGGAATACAATGACAAAGCAGGAACTCCTTCACCTTTCCTTAGAAGAATTCGAAAAACAATGCAAATACCAGCCATGTAGAGTCAGTGGTCCTGGCGGACAACATCGAAATAAAACAGAATCAGGAATACGAATCCATTGCCTACTCTACCCTGAAATTATTGCCATTGCTACAGAACGAAGAAGCCAACATGAAAACAAAAAAATAGCTCTACAAAGACTTCGAAAAAAAATAGCTCTACAAATACAAGTACCACCAACAAAACTCACCACAGCCCTAACTATTAGTACTAAAAACCACCTCTATGCACTTCATCTCTCTACCCTCTCTGATGCACTTTGGCATCATCAATTCCACATCAAAGAAACAGCTACATTTTTAGAAATTTCCAGTGGTCAACTCATTAAACAAATATCTAACGATCCAGAACTATGGCAAATCACAAACCAAGAACGAAAAAAACAAAACCTACATCCCTTAAATAAATAAAATTTTCCTAGAATAAGTTTGCTTTCTTTTCTAGAGCAAACTTCCCCAGAGCAACTTTTGCTTCCCCCGAGCAAGTTTTCGCCCCAGAGCAACTTTTGCTTCCCCCGGGCAAGTTTTCGCCCCAGAGCAACTTTTCTCCCCAGAGCAATATTATTTCCCCAGAGCAACACTTGCCTCCCCAGAGCAATTTTCCCTCCCCAGAGCAACTTTTCTCCCCAGAGCAACTTTTCTCCCCAGAGCAAATCCCAAGAGCAAATTCCCACCCCAGAGTAATTAAACTAATTATAATTATAAGAGATATAAATAAAAAGAGTTATTTCTAAAAGAATGATGTTTGCAAAATTTCTAACTAATTGAGTATTAAGAATTTAAAATGTTTTTCATTTTTTAATTATTTTTTACTTGCAAGAGATAATGAATATGATATAATTTCTTAAAATTTTTTTTTTACTTATAAGAAATAATGAGTATCATATAATTTTTTAATTATTTTTTACTTGCAAGAAATAATAAATATAATATAATTTCTTAAAATTTTTTTTACTTATAAGAAATAATGAGTATCATATAATTTTTTAATTATTTTTTACTTGCAAGAAATAATGAGTATCATATAATTTTTTAATTTTAATATAAATAAAAAATTAAAAAATTATATATAAATTTTATTAATAAATTTATATATAATTTATATTTATAAGAAAAATGTTTATGATCTGTAGATATAGGTATATTTATCTACATTAGTATTGTCATCAAAAAAAATAAAACTCTAAAGACTATAAAACTATAGTATATAAAGTCTTTAGAATTTACTTTTTTTAAGAAAGGGAAATTATATGAAAGTAATTATTTTTTTCTTATGTATGATTTGCTCTATTTTTTGCCTAGCAGATGAATGGAAGACAATTACAATAGAAAGTCCACAATTACCTGAAATGCGAATGTGCCATTCCATGGTTGAATATGGTGGAAAATATTACATTGCATGTGGCGGTGGTGTTACAAGCCAGACAAGTCTAGCTGACATTTGGTGTGTAGAAATGACAGATTCTAGTCCAATGATTACAAACATATATACGCCTGATCTCGGTGATGAGTTTCAAGGTACAGGAGAGCATGCCACTGCTGTAATGGGTGACAAATTGTATGTACTTTTTGGTACTATGAGAAATAACAATGATGAAAACATTCATTGTATATATAGCTATAATCTTAATACACCTGCTAGAGCCGGATGGGTCAAAGAATTTGATTCCATAGACAATGATGGTTTTATACCTCGATACCAATTTACAGCTGCACCTGTTTCAGATAAAATTTATATATTTGGTGGGAATGGATCAGAAGATCCTAGTTTAATTACGATTGATGGTCAAGTATTTGGCTATTTTGCTTATGATAGCAACAACAAGTTAGTTTACCACGAGATAAAATACAGTGATGGTCCTGAACCACGCTATGGTGCTTCTATGATTGCTATGGGAACTACATTATATCTATTTGGTGGAGATGGTGAGATTGGAACATACAATGACCTATGGAAATACGATACAAGTGCAAAGGCACCATCTTGGGAAAAAATTGAACCAGCATCAGGACCAGAGACTCCTCCAGTACGATGTTTTCACAACATGCACGCTTATTCAAGTAAAGAAATTTGGGTTTTGGGTGGTATGGATTTTCTTAATCGACGTATCTTGAATGACCTATGGATGTTTGATCTTGAAACAAAAAAATGGACAAAAAAAGCTGATGCTCCCACATCTTTTGAGAATTCTGGTAGTGTATTAGTACCAGGAAAAGATATGAAAATATATGTATGGGGTGGTTTTTCAGATGATAATGGCCCACTTCCCAATAATATTATTTATGAATACACAACTGCTAGTGACGGCGACGATGACGATGATGACGATGACGATGATAACAATGATGGCGAAACAGGGAAGAGCGGTTGTGGTTTGTTAGGAATTGAATTTGTCATCCTTGCATTACTTGGTTATAAAATGCGTAGAAAATCATAGGAAATAAAAAAACATTATCTATAAAATAATGATATTTTTTGAATTATTTATTTAAAAAGATAAAAAGATATATCTTATTTAAAGATATATCTTTTTTTGTCCATATTTATTTTATATTTTCCCCCCAGAGTAACATATGTTCCCCAGAGCAAGTTTCTTCCCGGAGCAAAAATTATCACAGAAAAAAATTTTCTCTAGAGTAGAAAGTACTATCTAGAGAAAATTTTCTCTAAAAATTATTTTGTTGATCCAAGGGATTATTTAAAGAATTATTTTGTTGATCCAAGGGATTATTTAAAGAATTATTTTGTTGATCCAAGGGATTATTTAAAGAATTATTTTGTTGATCACTTCGATCACATTGATAATGTTCACATTGAAAATGATCTTTAAGGGTAGAATGGTTATTTTTAGGACTTTGTTGAATGGCATCTAATAGATTTTGAATCAAGGTACTATCTAATTTATAACCTGCTTTTGTCTTATATTTAGTAGAAAAAGAAATACGCAAATTTTCGTGTCCTATAATTTCAAAAGTAATTCGATGTAAATAATCATACAATATAAAACAAATGACACTTACTAACAACAAAGGGAGCAAGAACAAACCTGGGATTAACAATAAAATAGAAAAAATCTTTAGCCACCTAGGATCGCATTCATGGATAGATACTCCCACAATTTGATTGGAAAATAAAACAATTTCTTTATTACTAGACATTCCTGTTTCTTTAAAATGGACTTGATTTTTGAATGCTTGTAATGTTACTTCACCAACTCCTAAGATAAAACGGAGAAAACCCCTATTTAAATTTTTTCCTTTTAAATATAAGGTCTTATCTTTTTCAGAAATACTTAGTTCTGTAATGTTTATTTTCATATTTTTATCCTATATAATTTTTAAAATAATATTAAGATTCAATTTTTAAATTAGATTAAGTGATTTAAAATTTTACGGTTTACTTCTCGCTCCAGAGAAGAGTAACTCCTCAGAGCAAAAAAAATCTGCCCTAGAATAAAATTTCTCCAGAGCAGATCGAGCAGTTTAAATTTAGAATGTCACTTGTTGGTTGCTTTCCCAAAGTCCATGGAGGTTGCAGTAGCTTTCTGCAATTAAAGTACCAGGTTTAGGAAGTTTGACTGTAAATGTTGCTTTTGGTTCAGTAGCAAATGCACCGTGGGAAGAAAATTCTGTTTTGCCTAAAAAACGAACAAATTTTTCGCCTTCTGGTTTAAAGTATAGAGCCATCCATCCAATGTAATGTTCATCAGTGTTAGGATGTCCAATTTCTTTTCCTACACTAAGAAGAACGTCTAAAGGTTGATTTTCTTTTATTTCTGAAAGAATTTCAATTACAGGAGCATGTTTTTCAGATTTAAAATCTGCTGTTTGAATAAAATCACCTAATTTCATATAAAAAGTTCCTAAATAAATAAAAAGATGATATAAAAAATTTTTTGTTAAAATGAAAAAATTTAGTTGTAAAGATGATGATAATGTATTATCATATTTATAATCTTGCTTTTATAGAAAACTAGCAATGATGATTATAATATCAAATAGATTTATATTTTGCAAGGATATTAATTTCCAAAGGTGAAAAGAAATGCGTTTTAAACTTGCGATTTACTTTTCAGGTAAACTTTTAGAAACTCGCGAATTTGATAAAGACATTGTTACATTAGGTCGATCTCCTAAGTGCGATATTATTATAGACAATTTAGGTGTATCTAGAGTGCACTCCCAAATAGAACGAAATGGTGATGTATTTATTTTGAGAGATATGAAAAGTAATAACGGCACATTTGTTCATGGCGAAAAAATTCAAAGATATAATTTAAATCATCAAGATGAATTTTTTCTAGGGAAGCATTCTGTTATTTTTTACTATGTATATCCTAATGATGAATGGACAGAAGAAAAACTTGACGAAGATGAAGATGCAATAAAAAGTAATATGCAAGAGCTGACTATGTCTATGGATGCCAATGATATTGCAATTATGGGGATTAAAAAACAAACTTCATTGGCAGCGTATTTAACGCTCATGAATGCTAATGGAATTCGTCAAAATGTTTCTATTACTCAAACAGCTATTTTTTTTGGAGCTTCTCCAAAATGCGACTATCCACTCGAAGGTTGGTTTATTAGTAAACGCCATGTTTTATTGTTAAAGGAAGAAACAGGGTTTCGTTTAATTCATTTAGGTGTTCAAAAGCCTCCTAAAATTAATGGGATTAAAATTGATAATCAAAAATTAAAACATGGTGATGTGATAGATATTGAGAATATTCGATTAGTTTTTAATATCGGAAATCCATAATGAAATAAGCGTTCTAGAACGCTTATTTCATTTCTTACCTTTTCATCTTACTGCATTAAAATATGGTGGTATAATAGATTAAAAATCTTTAATGAAGATTTAATAATGGAAATCTATAATGGAATGAGCGTTCTAGAACGCTTATTCCATTTCCTGCCTTGTCATCAACATGTTTTTTATTCAAAATCTTTTTATTATTCTTTTGATTTCTCAAAAACGATTTTTTTATTGACTTTCTAGAAAAAAAAGTATAACATACTTTTATCTACTTGAAAATGTACTATAAAAGTAGATTAGTTTTATCTATCAATGTATAGAGAAAACCCACCATGCCAAAAATCTAAATGGCGATTTCTAACAATTAAAGTAAAATTATCAATTATATTGCCTAATGTTACAAAGGCTCTTCTTTTTATTTCATTGAATAATTCTTACTTTCCTTTATATAATTTTCTCTCAATTTTTTCATAAGTTTTTATATAATAATATGTTATTGTAAAAACTTATTCAAAAAAAATAACATAAGCATATACAATTGCTATATGAATTAAAATAACATAAGCATATACAATTGCTATATACGTTCTATCATACATTTAACGAGGGCATGTTTAATATGCTAATATTATGAAAAAAAGCACACCTAGAGGATATTCAGAATTTATAAAATTTATTGACGACATGAGTAGTGGAAGAATATGGGATGAAGTTCAAGAAGAACCAAGTGAGGTACTTATAGAAAACTTTATAGAAGACTGCTATAAAAAACGATTGGCAGTATCCCGTTGTTTATTGGAAGCTATGTTAGAAAATCAGGATAATGACTTAAAAAGTAGTACAATTGCTATGATTTTATCAAGAATGATACCTGATAAAATGGTGGACCATATAGCAGATTTCATTAAAAATAAAGAAGTAAAAGATAAAACAAGGAAAAAATTATTTCTTGTTTTAGAAAAATACAATAAAACAGAAATAATTCCTGAATTACTTTCTTATTTTCAAAATAAAGATACTTTAATCGATTATCTTATCAACAATATTATAAAAAAAATCAGCACTCCTAATATAAATATAGAACATTATATTCAATACTTAAAAAAACAAAACCTGCCTTTTTTTGATATGCTCATTCAAAATATTCTACAAAGAACAGATGATAAAAGTACATGGATTTTAGGCATGCTAGCAGAACATTCTGATTATCAAATTGCTGAAAAAGCCATTGCAGCACTTAAAGAAAAAAATACAGAAATATCCCAAGAAATTTTAGATACCCTCATCACACATCCCCAAATAAATAATGTACCTAAACAAAGTCCCCTTTTAGGTGGATATGGAATGCCACGTCCTATCCAAAAAGCTATTATGCCACATAAATGTTATCTTTCTTGGCTAGATGGTGATGGAAATCAAATTTTTTTAGTCAGTAGAAGAACAGGACGAGGTTTATTATATACTACATCTTTTATTTTAAATGTAGAACATGGAATATATGATTGCATTTTTTGTAATAATATTTCTTCTTTTGAAAACGATAATATGATTAAAGATTTAGAAGTGAATAAGGGGCTAAAACAAATTGATTATTCATTAGGAATTCGATTTTTAGAACATGCTATTTGGAAAACGCTTTCGCAACATCAACTTTTATTCCCTAATTTTCTCATTGCACGAAGAATTTTTGGTGGACAAAAACTATCTGCTAAAAAGTATAATGTGCAAGAAAACCAACTTGGAATACAATATATTTTACAAAAATATGATGAATTAATTGATCAATCTCATAAACTTTTACAAGATAAACCATTTCAAGATTGGTGGGTGAACACACCAGAGACAATTGCATTTTTTAACAGCCATCCTGCCTTAAAAGCTGGGAAAAAATGTCGTAAAGATAATATTATTCAATTTATTGAAACAATTATAGAACCCCAAAGGAAAGTATGGCAAGAGCGATTTATAATGACTTGTGAATTTTTACATAGAACGTCGCCAAGAATTTACCGACAACATATTGAAATTAGCCTTGCATTATATATTGCACTTAGAGATAATGGAGACTTAACTCAAATTCCATTTTTTCAAGAATTGACTGAACTCACTATTACAAAACTTTCTGAAAATGAAATATAAAGAATGGAAATTGTATATTGTTTGATAGTAGAATAGATCATCAGACAATATACCTATTTTTATAAATAATATAAAGAATTATCTGGGAATATGATATTTTTTAACAATATCTTCTGTATTTAGGCCTTTGAAATAATAAATTATTCTTGAATATACCACTTTTTTATAACAATGTCTTCTGTATTAGAACTTTGATACAATAAATTATTCTTGAATATACCACTTTTTTATAACAATGTCTTCTGTACTTAGGATTTTGGAACAATGAATTATTCTTGAATATACCACTTTTTTTTATCAAGGTCACCAGTATTTATGACTTGGGAACAAATCCAAGTTTTTTCCATACGAGTCCAAATAATATCTCCTACTTGTACTTGTGATTTATGAGATAAAATTTGTTCTCCATTTTTAGAATAGGCAATGCTATATCCTCTTTGCAACACAGAAAGTGGATTCAAGGCGTCTAATTTATATTCAAATCCATGCAATTGATTACTTAAATCTTTTTGTTTATTCTGTATACATTGTATTAATTTATGTTCAAATAAATTGAGTTGTTCTTTCAATGTATTTATTTTTGTAAGTGGCTGAAATTTTTGTAGTTGAATTTCTTGTTCATGGAGTATATTTTGTCGTCTTTGGATAATATCTTGTTTTAAATATTGTAATTTATTTTGATTTTCTTGTAAAGATTGTTGATGTAATGTGACTTTATTTTTCGTATTTTGAAAAGCTCGGTGGGAAGATAAATATAAAATTAAATCAACTCTATTTTGGTATTGGTAATTAATGCAGTATTTTAGTTTTCGCCTAGAATCTTCCAATTTTTGGATCAAATCCTGCATTTTAGGAATGACTTTTTCTCCCGCTTGTGTGGGTGTGATGGCAAAAGCATCTGAAACAAAATCACTCAAAGGATGATCACGTTCGTGTCCCACTGCAGAAATAATAGGAATTTGACTATTATAGATCGCATCTGCAACTACTTTTTCATTAAATGCCCATAAATCTTCCATACTACCACCGCCACGACCAATGATTAAAACTTCAATGCCAAGATTCGCTTCATTCATGCATTGGATGGCATTGGCAATGTCTTCAGCAGCACCTTGTCCCTGTACTTTTGTATCACAAACATAAATATGCACATTTTCAAATCGAGACAATATACTATTGAGCATATCGTGAATAGCAGCACCATCTTTAGACGTAATAATCCCGATCGTCTTAGGAAGAAAGGGCAAGCGTTTTTTATGATACATATCAAAATACCCACTCTCACCAAGTTGTCGTTTGAGACGCATATATCGTTGCAATAAACGACCTTCACCAAAATATTCAATCAACCTAATATTAATGCTATATTGGGAGGCATATAAGGAAATATCGCCATAAATTTGAACTTTATCTCCTACTTTGGGAAAAACATCTAATCGTCGAATTATATAACTCCAAAGAGTGGCACGAATTTGATTTGTTTTTGTTTCTGGATTATTGGGATCTTTTAATGTTAAGTAAATCGACCCTTTTGAATTTACGCATTCTGTAATTTCGCCTTCTAACCATATATTCCCAATGTTTTTCATTGTTTTTAATAAAATGTTGCTAATTTCTGTAATGCTATAACATTTTTTTTCTGGATCAGAAAAACCATCAGGATCTAATGGATCGGGGAGATTTTCTTCCTCAAAATCTTTTTTAGAATCTAACAAATCATTTGTATCTGATAATTGCACAGAGCTTTGTTCTTGATCGTCAGATTTTTTTTTTGAATCAGATACATCATTTACAAATAAATCATTTATGTCTGATATCTGCGAAGAACTTTTTTTTTGATCTTTAGATTCTTTTTTTAAATCCGATACATTCGTTGTGTCAGATAGATGCATAAAACTGTGTTCTTGATTCTCAAATTTTTTTTTTGAATCAAACACATTGTTTTTTATGTCTGATAGATTTGCAGAACTTTTTCCCTGTTTTTCTATAGAAGGTGTGAATAAAGAATTGTCTTCAAATAAATTACCCATGGTTTTTTTGTTCCTCTTTTGTTTAAGTGATGGTAAAATCTACTGTTTCAATGTAATTTATAACTTCATCAGGGACTAAGTATCGGAGTGTTCTTTTTTCTGCAATGCGTTGGCGGATTTCTGTAGATGAAATTTCTAATGCATTGATCACAACTTTATTTTCTTCCCATTGTTTTTGTAGGATAGGTGGAAGTGTTGTCAAATTAGGAGCATATCCTGGACGAGTGGCAATGGCAAAGTTACATATTTGTAGTAATTCTTCCCATTTATACCATTTAGGGAGACTTTGTAGATTGTCTGAGCCAATGATAAAGTAGATTTTTTCTGTATATTGTTGTTTTAATGCTTGGATAGTATCATATGTATAGGAAACTTTAGGACTTTGTAATTCAATATCAGAAATTTCAAAAAATTTATTATTTTGAATTGCACGGCAAACCATGTTATATCGATGTTGTTCAGGCGTGATGTTTTTTTTCAAAGGTGGAATTTTTGCAGGAATAAAAAGTACTTTTCTTAATTCTAGGGCATCTTGCACTTCCTGAGCTAATATTAAATGCCCATTGTGTATGGGATTAAATGTGCCTCCTAGAATGCCAATTGCCATATTATTTCTCCTATTATATTTTAATAATTAAGCCATTGGATGCTTAGTCCAAGTTCTTTTCGTAATTCTTGATGTTCTTCTGACAAGTAAAATTGAAACATTTCTTTTGTGGTGGGTTGTTGTTTCATAGTTTCTAAACCCATACCATGGAGTGTGGCATACAGTTGAATAGATTCTTTCAAAGAATTTGTAAAAAGAATGGCACAATGGATAGCTGCTTTTTCTAGGTTGGTTTGAAATTGCTTTGTATCTGCTTGGTATATTTTTGTGAGTAAGTCCATTCTATCTTCGAGTTGTTTTTGTATTTTTTTCGGTAGAAAATAGGTAATTTTTTTAACAATGTTGTCTTGTTCTTTTGTGAGTTGATTTCCTGTCTTCGCAAAGTTTTCTACAAAAAGTTGAACGTATTCTTTATAATCCTGCGATGTCATTTTTTGTGCCATAATATGATTTTGTGAAACGTAATATAAAGTTTGTGTGATCATGAATGTAAGTTGTACATTACTCAATGTTTGTAAATAAGATTTACCAATATATAAAATTGGAGGTTGACTATTTTCTAAGCCTATATAATTATTATCTACTGTATATACAGCAAGTTCTGGGATTCGTAAGTATGTCATAAGCTTATTGATTAAATCACTAACAGAATCTCCTGAATCTAAATTGAGTTTATCGATAATTCGGAGTTTATATTTTGTTTCAGTGTATTGTGGATAAACTTTTTCCATGCTAGAGTCGACCAATGCCATGATTTCATATAAAATAGTTTGTTGGTTTGGAGGCAATAGACTTTGAAACATGTTTTCATCCATCCAGCCAGAAGGTACTCGATCAGCAACTTGTTCTAATAGTTTTTTTTCTTTAGGAAGTGTTTTGTCTAAAGCTTCGAGGGCTTGCGTACACAAATAAGCTTTATCATATTCATTTTCTTGCAAGTATAAAAGAAAAAGTTCATGGTAGCTAGCTACTCTATATGGATTTTGTTCAAGTAGATAACGATGTTTTTGGATAGCTTGGTCACGTTTTTCTGGATATTTTTTATATAAGTTGGCAAGTAGGATATGGGTATTTTCATGGTCTGGGGCTAATTGTAATAATTCTTCATACAATGCAATTGTTTCTTTTCTCTGTCCTAGATGTTCAGATAAAATTTTTGCATAGTCTAATAAAATAGGTATTCTATCTGTATGATGGGCAGGTATTTTTTGTAGAAAATTATTATAAAGTTCTATAACACTTTCAAATTGTCCTTTTTCTTTGTAAACTTGTGCAATGGCTCGCACACAAGGTAAGTATTGTGGCAAAATTTCATAAGCTTTTTTAAAATGAGGCAAAGCATCTTCCTTGCTTTTTTGTGCTACTTTACCTAAATGAAGATAAAGATCTGCTCGTTCTAAGTCAGTAATATCTTCTTGCAATAATATATGGACATATTCTTTGTTTTTGTCTAATTGTTGTTCTAGAAATGTGAGTTGTATTAAATGGTATAATGTGACTTGGTCACGAGGATTGTTCTCTAAATTTTTCTCGTACGAAAGAATAGCATCTTTGTATCTTCCTATGTTTTCTTGGATTTGAGCAATTTGCATTTGCAAATTTTTTCGTTTTTCTGCATCTGTGAGAAGAGGAATTAAAGGAATCCATTTTTCTAAGGCTTGTAGTGGTTGATTTTTTTCTAAATATAAGTAACCAGCTCGTTCTAAAGCAATAGTATCTTGGGGATCTTTTTCTAAAACATTTTCAAATCCTTCTAGAGCTCCCTCTTTCATACCTATATTATCTTTAATTTGTGCTAAGCGTAGTTGAATAAATTGTTTTTTTTCTGGAGGAACATCTGGATTGCTAAAAAGTTGAACATAGTAAAATAAGGCAGATTCCCATTGTGATGTATTGAATTGAATATCGGCACAATGAAATAACATATTGACATGTTGCGGAAAGATAGACAATCCTTTTTGGTAATACAAGACAGCAATGTCTGTTTCACCGATATATTCTGCAGCCAGTCCCAATCGTTCGTAATGATGTTCTGTAGGAAAAGGATCATTGAAAAGTGCTTGTCCATAAAATTTAACTTTTTCCCAATCTTGGAGTTCATAATATAGATTGACAAGTTGCCATGTAAGTTCTTCATTGTTTGGTTGTATTTTCCAAGCTTGTTCCCAAAAAGGAACAGATTCTATTTTTTTATCTAAAGAATATAATGCAAGTCCATGGCGGTACAAAGGCAAAAATGTATTTTTTGATTCCATGTCTAGCCAATGCGTTGTATATTTTAGCAAATTTTCCCAATCTTTGATTTGTATGTATAAATATGTGAGAAGTTGTAAAGCTGGCACATGGTTTTTATTAAAACTAAGAACTCGCAATAAATATTGAATAGCTGTAGTTCTATCTTGAGAGCTATATAGTCGTGCGATTTCAAAGTTAAATTTTGCTTTATCTTCTATTTTGTCTGTAAGTGCGAGAATATGGAGAGTAGTTTCAATGATTTTTTCATGGTCTTCCATCTGGTTATAGACCGAGAGCAATGTTCGCAATGTTTGTACATCATTTGGTTTAATAGTTAAGGCAGCTTGGTATTGTTCAATGGCATTATTCCAACGAGATTCTTCTAGTTGGAGTTCAGCAATTCTATGATGGAGTTGAAATTTGTCTTCCTCTTTACTACAGAGAGAAATTTGTTGTGTTAAAACTTGAATGATAGTAGTAGTATCTTGAGTTTGTGTTGCAATTTTTTCTAAGAATTGGAGAGCTTCTTGGTGCGTTTTATCTTTGGCAAGGATTTTTTGCAAATTTTCTACTGCTGTTGCATAGTTTCCTTGATTGTACCATGCAATGTGGCTCATCATCAAGGCAATTTTAATATATTCTTGTGTATCTTTTGTACTTTTTAAGCATATATCATAAATGCGCAATACATTATCATTGTCATATTTTTTAGAATATAAACGAATGAGATTTTGACGTGTTGCTTCGTGTCGGTCATTTCGTAATAGAATGTCTTCATATGTAGCAATGGCTTGTTCTTCTTCATGTAATTTATTTTCCCAAACTTGTGCAATATTTTCCAATATAGAAATGTGCAATGCGTCATTGTGGATGAGTTTCAATTCTTCATATGAAATGTCAATATATTTACGATATTCACCCCATTCTAGATACAATTGTTTTAAGGCAGTTAAAATTTCATATGTATGTTGTTTTTCTTCTAAATTCCAAGCAAATTCATAATGAAGAATGGCTTTTCTTTCATCATATAATTTATAATGAAAAAGTTTTGCCAATTGTAAATGTGTTTTTTGTAATTCACTTGTATTTTGCAAATTTTCTAATTTTCGTTCTAGTAAAATACTCCATTGTTCCCAATTATTTTCTTGTTGATAGATATTTTCAAGAACTTTTACTGCCGTCATATTTTTAGGGTCGTTTTGATGCACATTTTGATATAATTGAATAGCTTTTTCTTTATTGATAGTTTTTTCTAAGAGGAGATGTGCCAATGACAATGTATGTTCGTTTCTTTCTTGCATGCTTAAATTATCGTATTCAAGAATTTTTTCCAATACAATTTGTAAATTTTTAAAATCATTGGCGTCTTCAAACCAAGGAAGAATTTTGCGTGCAATGTCAATATGAAAATTAGATTCTAACATTTTAAGGTATGCAATGCCTGCTCGGTATGGATCTAAAAGTTCATTTTCCCAAATATTTGCAATTTTTAAATAAACATTTGCTTTATTTTCTGGTGCAACAAGTTCTGCTTCTTTATATAAAATATCTACCAAGCGAAACCACTCTTTATTGCTTTCTAAAATTCTTCGCATACCTCGCAAAGCATAGTAATTATCAGGATATAATAAAAAAGCTCTTTGATAATAATAAAATGCTTTATCTGTTTTATTAACTTTTTGGACGTAAATAGAACCTGCTTTTAAGAGTAAATTTTCTTGTTCTTTATTTTCTAATACCCAAGAACGCTCGCCATATAATTCTGCCAATTCTTCCCAACGTTCTTTTTTAATATAAATTTTAGAAAGAGCTTGAAAGGATCGTCGTTGTTTAGGATTGACTTGTAAGGAAATTTTAAAATATTCAACAGAATTATCAATATCGCCTAAAGAATTTAAGTATAGGATGCCAATTTGTTCGTGTAGATCGGCTTTTTTTGTTTCTTCTTCTGTTTCTGCAAGCTGTAATGTATAGAGTTGAATGAAATTTTTTGCATTTTCTTTGTTATTTTGTTCTTGGTATATGCTTTGTAGTAATGTGCGTTGCTCTAAAGTAATATTATTTTGATGCAGTAATATTTCTAAATGTTTTTGTGCGATTGTTTGATCTTGCAATTTATCTAAGGCAAGTTGAATGATTGTTTGATGAATTTCTGGTGAATCATTCCATTCTAATTCTTCTTCTAAAGAAAGATAGTATTCTTCCCATTGTTCGTCTTGTTGTAATAGTGCATTTCTTTTTGAATTGATTTCTATAGAATAAGGACAGTATTTATGAGCTTGGGTAAGATGTTTGATAGATTCTGAAATTTTGCCTTCTTTTTTATATAACTCTGCTAATTCTTTATGGATGTCTACATTTCTATTGCTTTCTTTGTTATAGTTAAGTTCTTGCAATAACATAGTAGTAAGGTCTAAATCATTTTGTTGTTCTCGATAAATGTTTTGCAATCCTCGTATAGCATTTCGATTTTTTACATCATCTTTTAATACTTTCTGAAAATGTTCAATGGCTAAATCTTGTCTGTTCAAACGAATAAAAAGATTTGCACATCGTAAATGTAAAATTAAACAGCGTGTTAAAGACGTTGTATTCATATCAAGTTCTGCTAAATAAGTTTCTACTAATGCTGTCCAATTTTGTTGACTTTCATAAATCGTTTGTAGTGATTTTAAGGCTGGAATATGGTTCTTTTGCAATTGTAAAATTTGACTATAAATGGCTGCTGCTTTGTCTTTATCTGTATATAATGTGCCTAAGATGAAAAGGTGATTGACTTTTTCAGAGTCGTCTTCTATCAAGGGTATATATGTTTCATATAATTGTTTTTGTTTTTCTACATCATCTATTTGATAGAGTTGAGATAATGATAAAAAAATATTAGATTGATATCCATGTTCTTGTAAAAGTTTTTCTAAAATTTGTTTTGCAATTTCTGTATTATTTTGTTGTTTCCATTGGATGAGAGCGATCATGAATTTAATTTGAATTTGTTCTTGTACAGGAAATTGAGACTTTGTATTTTCTAGCAATTGAAGCCATTCTACAATGTTATTCTGCTTTTTATACAAAATTTCTAAATGATAGATAGTTTTTAATAGAGGAAATTGTTGTAGAGCCTGTTCAAATGTTTGTTGTGCATTTTTATCATCATGCAAAAATTCTTCAAAAATAATGCCTTGTGTATGGTAAATTTCTGCCAGTTCTTTTTGTTCTTTTGTAAGAAGAATAATTTGATTCCATGTTTCAATAGATTTTTTGTAATCTTGTTGTTGTAAATGAAGTTGAGCAATTTTTCGTAACGTAAGGACATCTTTAGAATCCAATTCCATATATTGTTCGTAGCACCAAAATAATTTTGTTGGATTTACAAGATATTTTAAATGCAATGATTCATAGTCTGCTAAAAGATCACTTTTTTCTTGTTTTGTAGAAAGCAGAGGTAATTTTGTTTCTAAAATATTGGCAAGTTTTACATATTCTTCTCTATATTTATATAATGCTTCTAAAGAGAGTAGATATGAAAACTCTTGTGTCATATCCCAAAGGCGAATATAGATTTTTTCTAAATTGCGATGGTGGGGATAATGTGCTTCGTAAATGTTTTTGCAAGGGACTAAAAATTGTGCAGAAAATTCTTCTGAAGTAAATGCAAACATTTTTTCATAAAGCCCAAGTTGATCTTGCCAATTATTCTCTTGTTCGTAAATTTCTAAACTATTGAGAAATGCATTTTTATTTTCAGGTTGTAGGTCTAAAATTTTTGTATAATATCGCAATGCTTCTCTTCGTTTTTTGAGATGGTAAAAAGCAATGTCAGCTATTTCTGCATAAATAGGTAATTTTTTACTGTTGGGAAGATTGCTATTGCTTTTTTTAACTAAGAGAGGGTATAGGGCATGATAATTTCCTTCTTGACGATAAATTTGAATGATAGCATCGCCTGCCTCCCAATGTGTTGGTTTTAATTCCCAAGCATGTTGATAAGCAATCACAGCTTTGTCTTGTTCTTTTATATCTTGATGGTATTTTCCCAATTCCATCCACAATTCAAAACTTGGCTGCAATTTAATTTTTTCTTCCAAACAATAGATGATTTGAGCAATATTATTGACTTTTTTTGCTAATGCATAGTGAGATTCGACAATGTCAAGGTTATTTGTTTGTTGTTCATGTGCCAATGTATAATTGTGAAAAGCTTCTTCTACTTTGTTGAGCTTATCTATATATATGTTTGCAAGTTCTAAGTATAAGCTACTAATTTCGTCCTGATTTTTTAAAAAACGAATAGTATTTTCTTGGATTTGAACGTATTTTTCCCAGTTTTCTTGTGCTTTATACAAGTTACTTAAGCGAGTCATACTAGTTCGATGGTCTGGATTGATTTGCAAAATCGTTTGCCAATGTTCTTCTGCTTTTGCCATATTTTCTTGGCGAAAGTAGATTTCTGCTAAACTAATGCGTAAATCTACTTGCTCTTGTAAAGAGGACGTATGGCTCAATTGTTGTTCTGTGAGCTGTAAATATTTTTCTAAATTTTCCTGTGCTAAATATAAAGAACGTAGAGATTCAAATGCGGGGATATATTGTTCTCGATCAATGGATTTTTGAAAATATTCTTGGGCGTTCTCTATTTTATGAAGATGTTCTGCATAGATTTCGCCAATTTTATAATAATAAAAAGCAACTCCGTCAGGATCTGAAATAATTTTTTCTTTTAGAATGGGAAGTAAATCCTGCAAGCGTTCTTTGGCTGCATATTCCATGTACATTTTTTCAATAGTTTCTTGATTTTCTTTCACTATCATGAATTGTATTCCATTCTATTGCATTAAAACAATGGTTGATTTGACTGAGCTTTTCTATACATTGATTAATTTTTTCTTCTGGAGAAATTTTATTTTGAAAAATTTGAGCTATTTCTTTTTTTTTGAGATAGTCAATGTAGCGTATTTTCCAATCATTTTTTGCATCTTGAAATTCTTCCATTTGTTGCAAACGAGACAAATGGGGCAATGATTGTAAAGTAGGTAATACAATACTTTCTTCCAAATTTTCTAAAATATCTTGCATAGTAAAATGTTGCCAAAAACCAAATTCTGTGTGCCATATTTTTTTTATTTGTTTTTGGTAAAAATCTTTACTGGCATTTCTAAAAGATTTAGGTGTAGTTGTATATTTCTTTTCAAATGTGCCAACACGAACATTTCTTGCTTGAATAGCCTGCCAAAATTCTGTCAAGGTAGTGGCTTCTGCAGATTCCGTGTACACATATCTTGTTATGTCTGGATGTAGATATCCAGTTCCTGCAATCGGTGATAAATTGTAATATTTTGCTATAGATAAAGAAAATGTATCGTAGAAAGTATAAGCATCTAGAACTTCTAAAGCATCAATATATTGAAAAAGATGATCAAATATTTCTACTCCTTTAGGATGTGTAGTAGGAATTCCCCAACCTAAATGAGATAGAAAAAAAGGAAGTTGTTGTTCTCTCAACACATCTGTAAAATGTTTTATACCACGCAACCGTTCCTGCATAAGTTGATCATGCATTTTTTTATTCAGAGATAAAACTGTGATTAAAGCACTAGTTCCTTCTCCTGCTAGCACTCTATATTCGCTTCCTACAATGACTTGTTTCGGATAATGGTGAAAAAGTTCTAAGGCTGTATCAATTTCATGATGATTTGTAATGGCAATGCCATCTACGTGATGCGATTTTAAAGTACGAAAATAAAACGCTTGGCTTCGTTTTTGGTACAGTTTTTTTAAAGAGGAAAAGCTGGGAGTATTCGACGCCAGCAATGTATGATTATGTAAATCTAAGCGCATAGATATTTTTTATGATACAATCATGACAAGAAGTGTAATAGTAACTATCACAAATGTAATCAGAGCAATAATAAAAGCAAGTTTCCATGGAAATTCGTCTTGATGAACTGTGCGGGGACGCTGTTGGCGAATTTGTTCCAATCGTTTTTTTCTTTCTTCATCCCTTGTACTGCGTTGTATCTTAACAGAGTGGGGCATGGAAGGTTGTTTCGTTGTTTCTTGTAAATTGACAGTAAAATCAAATTTTTCTTCAAATGTATCTTTAATGCAGGAAATGAGTGGTTGTTTAAATTCAAATTTTTCAGGCATATTTGTCGTTGTTCCTGCCTCAATGACAGATTCTTCCTCTTCTGGCTCATCTTTTTTAATAAATTTATCTGTATCGCCTCTTTCATCGGGTCGTATAGACATTTCAAATGTATCTTTAATAGTTAAAGACTCACTGGAACGAGTTGGAATTTTAATGGTACTAGGTGTTTCGCTTACTGTGACAATTTGACTATCTTCCATCATATCAATGTCTAATTTTGGTACGATTTTTTGTTGAGAAAGAATCCTTTTTCGTTCAGAAGCCATTGGATTGGACATTCGTTCTTCCATATTTCACCTACTAAAAAAATTATTTAAGAAAAAAGCGGAGCAATTCCTCGCCATTGGCAATATTGATATCCACTTTTTTTGCATTTTGTTCTGTAAAGGTTAAATTTCTTCCGCTTCCTGGGAAATCTTCCCCTATGATAGCAAAAGGAACAGGTTGATTTTGAGAAATACCATCTTCTGCACTAATATAATGACCACCCACTACCATCAGACGAAAGGGAGAAGGCAATTTTTGCAATAAAGGACGAATCACATAGGAATCAATGCTTTCAATAGCTCGTACTTTATCGCTTACACCATGATATCGTGCTACATCCATTAAAGATCCAATATGAATAAAAACACAATCTACATTTTCTATTGCTTGTAAAGCTTGCTTTGTTTTTTCAGCATAATTTGTTTCCCAAGTACCTGTAGCACCAGGAACATCAATGATTTGAATGCCTAAAATTTTACTTAGCCCGCGCACTCCATAAGAATGTGCTACAAGAGCTGCTTTCAATCCAAAAATTTCAGACCATGGCGGAAGAAATGGAATTTGTCCACCGCTCCAAATCCAAATTCCATTGGCCAAGTTTTCTCCTAAATCACGGCGTACTTTATTGATGTCATGATTCTGTAGAAATTCATGTGCTTTTTCCATAATTTCAATGAGTTGTTCACTACCTTCTCCCACAGGGTAATGCTTTTTGATGGGTTTCCCTTTTAAATCAAAAGGGTCTTTTGTTTGTATATTACGAAATTTTCCTTTTGGAAAACATAAGAGATGATGATTTTGATACAATGGTAGGAAATGAAAATCTTCTTTTCCTAAATATTGTTGTAGATCTTGTAATAAATTAATAGATTCTTGAAAAAAAAGTTTTCCTGCTTGTGGATCTGCCATATTTCCTTCAGATAAAGAAACAAAATCGCAACAAAAAGACCAATCTTCCGAGTGCATCTCGATTTGTTGATCTTTTGCTTCTAAAGGTGCAATTCCAGTATAATATAAATTAGGATCCAATCCAAGAATGGACATAGTAGAAACGATTGTATTACATGGGAAATTGGGAGGAATAGTTTGAACCATTCCTAGACAACCTTTAGTAGAAATTTCATCTAATCCAAAAGTTCTTGCAATTTCTAAAGGAGTTTTTTTATTGATTCTTGTATATTTTCTATCTGTTATGCCATCTAATATTACAATGCAATATTTCATTTTTATCCCTTAATTGCTCCATAATAGTTTATTCTATAGTTCTATGAGATTGATTTGTTTCTTTAAAATATTTTTTGATTTGTCCTATAGTCCATGCTTTTTGTCTATTATCATTTGCTGTCAATACGCAAATCATTAAAAAGGCGAATTCTTCATTTCGAATACCTATTTCATTCGCTTGTTTTGCCAATTTAAACCAATCAAACCAGTTAAAATTGGGATATTTCATTTTTTCTTTCAAAGCATGATATTGTTCGTACTTATCTATATATTGTTGTCTTTGTACTTCCAATTCTTTATATAACTCTAAAGGTGGCTTTTGTTTGCGAATATTAAAAAAAGAATCTCCTCCTTGGTTCCACTGTGTATTTTCATATTTATTCCAATATTCATTGGCAATTTTAATACATTCTTCTGCTTCTTTGTTTTCACCTAACATAGTATGAAAAAAAGCCATATAATAATGACCATATCCTGCTTGCGTCCATGGGAGAGATGAATCATTGAGTTTACTTTTTGTTTGTTTTAATCCCTCATCAAACAAGCCCAAATCAATCAAATATTGTAATTGTTGGTCTATATCTTCTTTTTTTTGTTTATTGTAGATAACAAACAATGCTTTTTCTTCACTTTTTTTAAAATTTTCCCATTTTTGAAGTATGCTTTGATTATCGTCTGTAGAAATCGTTTTGAGGGTTGTTGTTTTTTGAGATGTTTCCTTATTTTGACGATTTTCTATTCTATCCATCGCCTCCTGAACAAATTTTTTGATAGTAGAATAAGGAACTTCGCCTTTTTCTTGCCCCATTAAAAAAACACAAAAAAGAAAATATACAACACATAGTTTTTTCATAGAATATTTTCTCCTCTCATGCAATGAATTACATATTATACAAAAAGAATATTTTTATTGCAAAATAAAAAATACTTACATATATCAAAGAAAATACTCTAACGAAGAAAAGGAATATGGCGTTGCTCTAACCAATCTTTACTAAAACCCGTGACAATCATAGGCACTTTTCGTAATTCTTGAATATTTCGACAACCTGTTAAAAAAAGTGCCATTTTACATTCTTTCTTTATTTTTTGTACAAAATATTCTAATTCTTCTTCGCCTTTGTTCGCTGCATGTAAAAAGGGCATTGCCATTCCTACAATATCTGCACCTAAAGCAAGAAGTTTTGCCATTTCTAATCCATTTCGAACTCCGCCTGTGGCAATGATAATTTTATCTTTACAAATATGGCGTGTTTCTAAAACAGACAAAGCAGTAGGAATACCCCAATCCCAGAATACTTGTCCAGTTTCTTGTTGTAATCTTTGGTTGCTTCTTTGAGCCCGCAATGACTCCACAGCCACCCAACTCGTTCCACCAGTTCCGCCTACATCTACACCAGCCAAAAGCGAGTTTTCTAAAAGCTTTGCATCTTCTTGAGAAAATCCCGACCCTACTTCTTTTAAAATTACAGGAACTGAAACTTGTGGAAGGAATTTTTGTATATTTTCCCAAAATCCAAAAAAATTTGTGTCACCTTCAAGTTGAACAACTTCTTGTGCTGGATTTACATGAATTGCCAATGCATCAGCCTGTATTAAATCAATAGCTTGTTGAATTTCTGAAATGCCATAAGAACCTTCATTGCTAAATTGTGCAACACCTAAATTGCCCATTAAAAGTGTATTGGGAGCAAATTTTCGAACAATTTGAAAAGATTCTGTTATATATTCATTTTTATTTTCTATGGCTGCCCGTTCTGACCCTACTCCCATTGCTAAATGATTTTTCTCTACTGCTTTTGCAATGAGTTCATTAATTTCACGCACTTCAGGATGACCGCCTGTCATACCTGCCACCATTAGGGGCATATCAAGTTTTTTATCCCAAAGCGAGGTGCTAATATCTATCTCGTTAAAATCAAGGTTGCTACAAGCTCGATGAATAAAATGAAAATCTTCTAATCTCGTGGTCTGTTTTGTTTGGGTATTTTCTTGCAAACAAATTTCTAAATGTGCTAATTTTCGAAAGCTCGTTGTACTATTTTTCACCTGTTTCTCCTATGAGACGTTTTTAGAACAAATACTATTGAGGAGTTTTTCCAAAGCTAACTCTGGGGAAACTTGTTCCACTTTAATTGCAATTTCTGTTTCTAATGTTTTTTGCCATATATATTTTAAACGCGTTGCAGAAAATCGTTCTGCTTGGGGCTTCATTTTTCTTTGTATAAAATCAGAAATAGAAGCTGTATCGCGTGAAACTCCAATTTGCCATAGCTGTCGAATTCTATAATGAATCAACCGTAATATTTGCAAAGTAATTTCTGTAGAACCAGAAATATTTTTTCCATCCTGTCCAACAAGTCCTTTTTCAAACAATTGACAAGACATGGCAAAAGCTTTTTGTTTATTCTCAGAAAAAATCGTATCTAAGAAATCAAACACATTGACTTTCTTTGTATTTTGCACAGCATTTTTTAAATCTTCTGGCCTGATTTCTTTTTTATTAGGGAACTTATCAGAAATTTTCTCTAAATGCAAATCAATTTCCTGTAAATCATTTCCAATGAGTTCACAAAGCATTTGAACAGCATCAGGATGAATTTTTTTTTGGTAATGTTCCGCACGTAAATGAATCCATTCAGCCAATTCACTTAAACGATTTTTTGATTTCCAACTTTCCTCTTTTAAAGGATTGCATTGAATCAATACGCCTTTTTTTTTCAAAGTTTGTCCAAATTTCAAACGTTGGTCTATTTTTTCAAATTCTAAAACTAAACAAGCTGTTTGCGGCGGCTCTTTTAAATAAGCTAAAATATTGTCTTGTATTTTAGAAATGAGTTTATCTACTTCTCGCAAAACAATCATGCTAAAACTTTCGAATAATGCTTGCGAATATAAATCATTCCAAACAGAGTCCCATTGATAGGCATTGTCACCTAAATATTCTTTATAAAAAATATCATCACCGCCATATTTTTTATGAAGCATGGAAATCACTTCTCGACGTAAAAATTTTTCTGGTCCCACCACAACATATAGAGGACTAGAAGGAATCTGTTGTATATTTTTATGAAATTCTAAATATTCCATGGAATTCCTATTTTTATAAAAATATTTTTAATTTTCTCAAGCATATTGAGGAAGTTATCCACTAGTACTATAAACTCAAAGCCATATAATAGAGAGTTTTCCTATTTTTGTAAAAATATTTTTAATTTTCCCTGTGCATATTGATGGAGTTGTCCAGTAACACTATGAACCCAAAGCCACATAGTGTGATAAGGAGTTTTAATTTCTATCATATGATATTGTTCATTATTTTGCAAAATTTTAATCGTGGCATCTGAACATTGCAATCGACGTGGGTGATAAATCGAACAAGATATAGGATCCTTATAATCAAATGGAAATTTCATCATAAACAAAGCTAATAATACTATGGGATTATTATCTAAAAAAATAGTATTAATAGGAAAAGCAACTATATATTCTAAAATATTTTGATTTTGAATAAATCTTTCTTTAATGCCTTGGGGAGTCACTTCACATTGAATTTCTACTTTTTTTCTTGGATAATTCTCTTCTAGTCCATAGTACATCATTTCCCAATTTTCATCAAACACAATGCGAGCCATTGAAGTTATTTTTGTTTTTTGTTGCCAAAGTTCTAAATTTGTCGAGCAAATATATTTTTTATCTTCTTGATGAAGAATAAAAACAATGTCGCCAATGGATTTTCCATCTAGTTGAAAAATATATTTATATTCTTTATTAAACTCAAAAGGACAAGGACGTTTTTTTGTAAAGATAGAATCTTGCATATTGCTCAAAAAAGATTCTATATTCTCTGTCCAGCGAATTGTCATTTGGCTTGTGGAATCTTTTATTTGCAAAATATTATCATTTTCATCCAGCCAAAACTGCAAATTTTTTCCATCACCTTGTAAAACAAATTTTTCAGATAAAAACTCTTTACTGTCTAATTTAATTTTTTCTTTACCGGCTTGATAAATATTTAATGGAATAGGAATCAATGTGTCTATAGAATCTACAATATTTTTTACATCTACTATTGAAAATGTATTAGGATATTTTTTACTTTTTTGTAAAAGGGGAATATATGAAAAATAATCTGAAAGAATCGTGCTATTCAAAGGAATAGAAAATGTTTTTTGTAATTGACTTTTCCCTTCTTTGACAAAAGAAAATATAATGGAATTCGGAGTAATTTGATACATATGCTTTCCCAAAATTCTTCTGTTCCAAGTTCTTTCAATCGTATAAAAATTGCCAACAGAAGTTTTGGTATTATTTTCTATGACAATATAATCAAAATTTTTAATGCCTTTTTGTGTTTTTAAAGATGTGATAACTTTTGTTTGGGCATTGTTTTTTTCCATTTGAATAGAACCACTCTCTATCCCTTTAATATCAATGATATAATAAAATTGTTCTTGAGAAAATAGAGAAACTTGTAAAACAATTAAAAAACAATAAATCCATTTCATATTTTAACCTAATGTTTTAAAAATTATTGATAATATTTTGTTTTTGTTGAAAAATATCTCGTAAGACAGAATCTAATTTAGACAAAGTAAATGGTTTAGGAATAATTTGAAAAACCTTATCATCTACTAAAGTTTGCAAACAGGGAGACAAAGATTCTTTTACCAATAAAATAGTTCGAGAATGATAATATTGAATGCAAAATTCAAACAGACGCTTTGACTTATTTTCTTCAGAAATAGAATCAATAATCACGACATGATATGTATTTTCTTGCAATGTTTTTAAGGCAATTTCTTCATTCATTACAATTTTCGTACGAATTCTAGAACGTCGTAAATGATTTGATAGCATTTGCACAAGACCTTGTTGGTATGTGAAAATCAATACATTATGTGTAAAATAATTTTCATCAAACAAAGGTAAAATAACTGTAAAAGTACTTCCTTTTGTCAAATTATTAACAGCAAAAATTTTTCCATTATGTTCTTCAATGATTCGATGACAAATGCTCAAACCTAAACCATTGCCTTGGCCTGTTTCTTTTGTTGTAAAAAAAGGATGAAAAATTTCTTCTAAAATTTCTTTAGGAATTCCTGTTCCACTATCTTTAATCAAAATTTTTACCTCTTTTTCACGAGGTACTACTTGAATTTCTAATTCTTTTTCTTGCCCTTGCATAGCATCTTGGGCATTATTTAATAAATTGAGAAAAACTTGTTGTATTTGACTAGGATCCACATCTACCATAATACTTTGTTCTGGGATTTGACATTGAACTTTAATATTATTTTTTCGAAATGCATATTGTTTGAGTTCTAGAACTTTTTGAAGAATTTCTGAAATTTGCACTGTTGTTCGTTCAGAAGCTTGAAAACGAGCTAATCCCAACAAGTTTTGCACCATTTTTTGACATCGCTGTGCTTCTTGACAAATGATATTTAAATCTTGTTTTACATTTTCTGGCAAATCTTCCATCCCCAACATTTCTGAATATCCCATGATCACTGTTAGGGGCGTTTTGATTTCATGAACAACACCAGCCACAAGTTCTGTCACGCTAGCTAATCTTTGACTTCGTTCTACTTCTTGTTGAAAAATAAATTCTTGTGTCATGTCTTTTAAAACAATAGCAGTAGCTGTTTCCCATGGATGAGACAAAGGCAACATATTTAAATAAAAAATTCGATTATCGCTTGTCTCTACTTTTTCTCCTAACGACCATTCTGCTCCTTTTAATTTTTGAACATTCTCAAAAATATTAAGTTGTTTTAATTTATCTACAATTTCTTCTTTTTTATCACAATGTAACAATCGGAGAGTGGATTGATTGCTCATAGAAATTTTACCATCTTCTTGTAAAAAAATAACTCCATCAATCATTCCCTCAATCAACACTTTCAAACGCTCTTGTTCACGAATATGGTATTCATATAACTTATTCACTGAACCTGCAATTAAAACTGTAGTTACATCAAGAAGCTCTTCTTCGTCTGGCGTTAAAATTCGTTCTTTAGGTAGACCTAGATACAATGAACCGTTTAAATCACTATAATCTGGGAAATAAATTTCTACAATTCTTTCTATTTTTTTATTTTCTACATTCATTGTATCTATAGATAAAATTTCAGACTCAATAGTAATAATTTTTGATGCATTGATAAAATTTTTATGTGCCTCTTTCCATTCTGGTAATAATTTATCTAAATCTTGCTGTGCAATAGGATGCAAAAGTGCAATATAAATTCGCAATACATGTTTTGTGCGAACAACACATGCTAAAAAATCTAACGGAATAACGTTTTGTAAAAGTTTGCCTACTTTTTCCAACATTTTTTCTACTTTTTCAGGAAAACTAGTGGCATGGCTAATACGATACATTGTTTCTACTTGACCTAATCGTTGTTTCAATGTATCTCTTTGACATATGGCTTCTTGAAATTTTTCTTTTTGTTGTTCTTTTTTGCTTTGTACTTCTATAGCTTGTGCTACAATTTGAATGATTTCCTCTAAGTCGTGAAATGGTTTTTTTAGATAACGATATGCTCCTCCTTCCAAAGCTGCTTGGGCTGTTTCAACAGAGGCATATCCTGTAATTAATATCACTTCTACATCAGGATAGATTTGTTTTAAACTAAATAAAAGATCGATCCCTGAAATATTAGACATAGAAATATCACTGATTACAAGGTCACAAGGTTTTTCTCGAAACAATTCTAATGCAACTTCACCAGATTCTGCTTCTACTACTTCGTACCCTTCATCTGCAAGAGTGGTCATTAAAATTTCACGGATCAAGGGTTCATCATCGACAATTAAAATTCGTCGCATATTATCCTCAAGTATTTATTCTTTTTATTTTAAGAGACATAGTTTAACTATGTCTCTTAAAATGATGCAAGAAAAAATCTAGAATGGGAATTGAATATCTTGTATAAAATATTCTGGATTTAAAGTTTCGCCTGTGGCATTGATTAATAATTCTGACCAAGTCATAGTTTTCCCAGGACTAAAAATATAAGTTTTTAAATATTCACCCACTTTTTCTTGATTTAAAAATGTGACTTTTTGAATATCTTTTTCATTTAAAAGATTATTGGCCATATAATGCAATAACTGGGAAGCCATTAGTTCACCTAATAGATAATTGTGATAATATACTGGCACTGCTGCTAAGTGAATTTTTGCTGCCCAATCAGCTTTATTTCTTCCTGGAATTCGTTGTAATAATTGATATTTTTCCACATAATCATACCAAAGTTTATTTAAATCTTGATCAGGATTTGCATACATATCTCGTTCAAAATGGAGCATAACTTCGCACCACATGCAGAAAATTAAAAGACGCATTTTTCGTTCAGTGCGCAATGTTTTTTCCCATTTTGCTACTTCTTCAGGAGCCACTTCTAATGTTTGTTGTATCCAACTAGGATTTGTAGCTACACTTTCAAAAAGTTGAGCAATGGCTTCTGTTGTAAAAATATGAGCTTCCTCTCGCAAGAGCCAAGGGAGTTTACGATTGATATATAAAGAATAAGCTCCATGACCACATTCATGCAACAACGTTTCTAACCAAGAACGATTATTTTGTAAAGAAGTCATGGTGCGAACGTCACCTTCTTTGTTCATGTCAATGCAATAGGCATGTTGGTATTTTTTATCACGACCATATAAGTCTGAATTTTTTAACATATCACCTAAATCAAGCCCTAGACCTTTATAAAAATTATCTACAATCGTTCGAACATCTTTTTTAGAAATGTACTTGTCTAAATCAACATCTTCTAAATTTTGAACTTCTTGAAAAAATCTATCTTGATAATGGTAAGGCATCAATTCATCTACAGGAATGTTGTATTTTTCAGATAATTTTCCATCAATATAAGCTTTCATAGCTTTAAAAGAAGGAGCAGCTGCTTCGTACAGTTTTTCAAATATAGCAAGGATTTCTTCTGGTTTTTGTTCAGCAAAATATAAACTCATTTCATAATATGTATTGAATCCTAATTGTTTTGCTGCTTTGTTTCGTAATTTTACAAGTGCAATTACATCATCTTTCACCATTTCACCAATAGTTTTGGAAGATTCCCAAACTTCTTTTCTCTTTGCAATATCGGTTTCTGTTTTTAATATTTCTACAATAACATTGTCAGAAACTTCTTTACCATCTAATTTTGCTCTATATGTATTGAATTTCGATTCAATCAATGTTTCTAATTCAACGATTTGTTTATTTAATTCTGGGTCAATTTGTTTACTTAGATAATTATTGTACAAAATATCAATTTGTCTGCGAATCAAAGGATCTTTAATGTCAGACTCATGAATTTTTTTAACTTTTTCAAAGTCTTCTTTATTTAAATAAACTTCATCATACTTTAAATTGCTCTCTGCAGCTTTATTGTATAATTCTTCCTCACCTTTTGCTGTTGCTTCCCAATAATAATAAGCACTCTCATTATAAAGAGGAGCCACGATTTTTACATGTTCATCAATAAATTGTTGAGCAATTTTATCAGCATCTTGTACTACTTCTTGTACTACTTCTTCAACGTCTTGTACTACTTCTTGTACTACTTCTTCAACGTCTTGTACTACTTCTTGTACTACTTCTTCAGCGTCTTGTACTACTTCTTGTACTACTTCTTGAGAAACTTCTTCAGCATCTTGTACTATTTCTTGAGAAACTTTATCTGCGTCTTGCATTATTTTCTCTTTCTCTGTGTCCATTTCTTGACTATTTACATTCAATACGCTAAAACAAAAAATCAAAATAATACATAAAATTTTCATAAAAACTCCTTTTTTCTACTTTTTGGCAAAGTATTTGCCAAAAAATTATGGATTTTTATTTTGAACACTCAATGTTTTTTCTACTAAATCATGCAAAATATTTAACGCTTCTTGTAGAAAAATTTTACATTGTTCTTTATCGTTCTTATCGTCTGTATCCAACTCATCGATTTCATCTACAAAAAAATATTTCTTTTGAAAATCAGTAAGCCTTTTCAAAATTTTTTCATCTTCTCGACTACTTTGCAATCGTTCATCATAATTTAAGGAACGAATCGTTTCTTGTTTTCGTTTTTCCCACCATTGAAATAGTTCCATAGCTTCTTTCAGTGCTTCATTTTGAGCAATGCGATCTTTATGAGACTTTTTAATCGCAGGAATATATTGCTGTATTGGAGTCAATTGCGGAGCGTGTACAGTAACAGGTTTAATTTCATCCCATTTCATAGCAAAATCTTGTGCACCTTCCTTATACTTCGATTCATCCATTACAGAAGGATAATGAATATCAGGAATTACGCCTTTTTTTTGAGTAGATCCACCATTTACACGATAATATTTGGCAGTAGTGACTTTTAATGCACCTAATTGATATTCACTTTGATGATTTACTACATTATCTAAATGTATCAAACTTTGCACAGTCCCTTTTCCATACGTATCATGACCAACAACAATGGCACGTCCATAATCTTGCATAGCAGCTGCAAAAATTTCAGAAGAAGACGCACTCAAAGTGTCTACCATCACTACTAAAGGAAGATCAAAACAAAAACCACCATCCTTATCATTTCGTACCATAGTAGAATCATATTGACGTATTTGCACCACAGGACCATCAGGAATAAAAAGACCTGTTAAATCAATGGCTTCTTCTAAACTTCCTCCTGGATTTTTACGTAAATCAATCACTAAGCCAGAAATTTTATCTTCTTTCATCATTTTATTAATAATGTTTCGTACATCTTCTACAGAACTTTTCGCATTTTTATCATGATTTCGTATACCATCAAAATCACGATAAAAAGAAGGTATAGAAATCACTCCATATTTTTTATCTGTATCTTTATAGGAATGCACTTTTCCTTTTGCTTCAGAATCTACAAGTTTAATTTCATTGCGTTCAATCGTAATGTTCGAAGGAGTTCCACCATGTAAATTTTTCTGAACACGCAAAATTACTTTTGTCCCTTTAGGACCTCGTATTTTACGTACTACCTTTTTTACAGGCAATCCAACAACATCTTCAAAGGGTTCGCCTTCTTGTGCAACTGCAATAATATAGTCGCCTACTTTTAAACTTCCTTCTTTTTCTGCAGGACCACCAGGAACAATAGATACAATCTTTGTATATCCATCTTCATTTGTTAAAACTGCCCCAATTCCTTGTAAAGAAAGATAAAGAGAAATCGTAAAATCTTGAATTGTTCTCCAATTCATATAAGAACTATGAGGATCAAACGCTGAAGTAAAACAACTTAAAAAGATTTCTAAAACATCATAGTTGTCATACTCTTGTAGTAACTTATAAAATTGTTCATATCGTTTAAGAACTAATGCTTTAATCTCTTTCAATTCATCTTTATCTTCAGATTCTACAACTTTTTTATTTTCTATTTCTTCTGAAGGTGTCTGTTTTATAATTTCTTTATTTTTTATTTCTTCTGAAGGTATTTGTTTTATGACATCTTTGTTTTCCATTTCTTCTGAAGTTGTCTGTTCTTTATTTTGTTCTTCTTCTAAAACTTGATTCACCATATGTTGCAAAACTTGATTTTTAATATCTTTTCGACAAAGATCATACCATTCCTCTTTTGTTTTGGGCCAAGGTGCATTTTTTCTGTCTAAATTAATATATTCTTTTTTAGAAAAATCAAAAGGTTCGTTCAAAATTTTTTTAATATGCTGAATCTGTTCCTGTATTCTTTCCATGTATCGATTGAAGATAACAAATGCAATTTTTACTTTTCCTTGTGGTATAAAATCATCTAAAGAATTTCTATATTTTTCAAATTCTTGAATATCTTTTTCTAAAAAAACATAACGATTACTATCCCAATACTTAATATAGGCATCTAATACACGACTGGATAATTCATCATCAATATTACGTTGGTCAAAATGACATTGTTTCATTACCTCACTAACAACTTGTGCAATAAAACTGTCTTCTTGATTATGATCGAGTTGTAAAGATTCCTTTTGTGCATGACTACAACATACTAAAAGAAACAATGCACATAATAGTATATATCTATACATTTTTTGTTTTACCTTTATTTTGAGATTACTTTCCATTTAAGCACCAATTAAGATTATTGTATGATCTATATAAGGAAAGTCAATAAAAAAACTACTATGACAAAGTAACATAAGACAATACAACCTTGCTTTCTATTATTCTATTTCCCTTTTAAATATACGTTTTTCACAAAATTTTCTGTACGTTCATTAGAAAGAGACCAGCCAGAATGTTTACACTTGACACAAGATACTTTTTTCATACCTTGGCATTGTTTACACATTCCTATATTACCTTTTTCTCCACAAACAGTACATTTTTTTTCATCACGTGCAAATAAACTTGTATAACCTTTTCCATCACAATCTTTGCATGGAATATTTTTACGAACTTTTTGATTTCGAATAGTTGTTAAAAAAGAAACTGTTTTTTTCCCTTTACAACGTGTGCATAATCTTCTTTTTGTTTCTTTTTTTTCCCCATATATTTTTCCTTTACCTTCACACATAAAACAATCTATTTCACCTTTGCCATGACAAGCTATACAGTCGACAATCAATTTTCCTTGACAAATTTCACATAATTGTAATTGTAAAAACGTGTTAGGAAGTTGTTGTGTAAAATTAGATGGGAAAAGAAAAAATAAAACAGGATGAATACTTCCTATCAATTCACGTTGTCGATATAAAGATACTGGAAATTTTTTATCAAAATGATGGCACATATCAGTTACTTTGACATAATCATGATCAACGAATGCCATTAACATCTTTTTATAATACTCTTCTTGAAGACGATATGATTCTTCTAAAACTCTTTCATTTTTTCGTTTCTCAATGTCACTCTTTTTAATGGTAATTCTTCCCTTAATCTTTGTATTTAAAAGTGAAATTGTCAAATCTGTTTTTGTTTCAGACTTTCTCCACCCAAGAAGTTTCCTCCCATCCTTCATAGTGAGATAAATTTTTGTAGTATAAGGTAATGTTTTTTTGGGCAACGTTAAAGAACACCAACTTTGAAAATACTCAAATGCAGTAGCATAAAAAATATTGTGAAATTTATCTTGAAAAGATTGTTGCACATGTTCCATCATATTTTTTTGCTTTTGCAAATTCCACTTTTCTTTTGAAAAAGGTTCTAAAATAGAAATTAATTTTTGACGCCAACGAGGCGTACTCTCTACAAGTTGAATCCAATCTAATAAATTATCACTTTTTTTAATCTTTTTTGTTATCTCAAAATTTTCAAATGCAGAAATAACAGGTGACTCTTGACAATTTTTCTCTACAATAGTTAAATGAGACACAATTTTTTTCAAACTTATATGCAATGTAAGAGCTTTTTCTGCAACTTCCTGCATGGTAAAAGGCACATTATTTTCTATTGTTGAAAGTTGATTTGCCATAACACTATATTCATTTTCTAATTCTTCATATTCATTCTTTGCATTATAAAATAATACAGCATAGTCAGGATAACAATCTAACAATTCATATTGATTTTGTAATTCTTGAACTTTTTGAATAACATTTTTTACAAAAGAGTTATGACTTTGATAATATTGTTGAAAATGAGAAATACTATCATCCAAAGAAACAATATCATCTTTGTTGATATCCTCTTCTTCTGATGACTCTTCTTCTAAAGAAGTTTCTCCTACAGAAGTTTCTTCTAATGAAGCTTCTTCTGACGAGGCTTCTTCGGATGAGGTTTCTATGCTTATGATATGCATTTCTTCTTTTTCCTCTGTATTTTGCTCTACCCAAGGTATATGATTTGTTTCTAAATTATAGGACACTTTTTTAGGATTTTTATGTAAATTTTTTTTTGGGACAGGACTAACTACAATATAAAACAAAAATACAACAAAAAAAAGAAACGGAATAAAAAAAATAGGCTTTTGAAAAAGAAATAAAATATTTTCTTGTATTTGTAAAAAATTACTTGGCAAGTTAGGGGATTGTAGCAAAGATAAATTTTCTTCATATTGTACTATTTCATGCGATTTTGGAACGATTGGTTGATGAAATTCCAAATCAATAGAGGTAGGCAATATGCGATCATCCCAAAGATTTAGAACAGACTGGCATTCACCAAAAATTAATTCTTCCTCAGACTCCACAGACATATTTTTGATGGTAATAGGTTGTATACTTTCATTTTTTGTTGTAATTTCATCTTCAAATTGCAAAGGCACATTTGTGTCTGTTTCAAATTGTAAAGGTATTTTTACTTCTTTTTCAAATTGCAAAGGCTCATTTATTTCTGTTTGGAAACTACTTTCAGAAGATGAAAAATCCAGAATAAATTTAGGGATAAAAAGTTTTCTACTACAATCATTACAAATAGCCTCGCGATCTGCATATTTATAAGAAATGGAAAAAAGTTTACCACAATCACATTGTATTTGGATTATATCTTCTTCTTTAAACAATATCATCATTTGACAACGAGGACATACAACATTAGCATAAGGTGCCTTTACTTCCATTACTTGAGAACAACCAGGACAAAATATTCTGACACTATCCATAACCTATCCTCAAAACTAAAATATAAAATTAAAATATAAGGGAAAATATATCACAAATAATTTTTTCCTTTTCCTCAAAGCATACTAAGAAAGGCTATTCTATTAAATAATTCATAGAATCTATAGAAGAATATCCTAATTGTTTTTGCAATGTTTGAATATCCATTCCTTTTTGGAGAGAATGGAAAGCAAAACTACGACGAAGATATTCAGGAGTCAAACTAGAATCCACTTTTTTCAATACTCTCCAAATTTGTTCTCTAGAAAGCCTAGTACCTCGATTCGATAAAAACACAAGAGTAGTTTCTTTGTCTGGTTTACAAAAAAAATTTCTCCCTTTTTGCACATAATCTATAATACACTTCCAACCTGCGTCTTCTATTTTTACAATTCGTGTATCAATCCGAATACTTTGGTCTTCTAGTAGCACATCTTCTAGCGTGATTCCTAAAATTTCCCCTATCTTAGCACCGCCAAAATACAACATAGAAAAAATAGCTTGATTCCTCCATCCCATAGGAGTATTAGGGAATCCCTCATGGAAAATATATTGCAATTTTTCCAAAGAAAGATACGTTTTCGCTGGAACTGGATGTTTCGGAAGAAGAATTTTTGGCACAGGATTATGATCTATTACATGATTGTATTCTAAAAAAAGACAAAAACGACGCAATATCGATAATTTATGAGATAAAACATGCGAACGAATATTCTTTTTTAATTCATTTTGCACAAAATCTTGAATACAACTCGGCGAAATTTCATCTACATTCACGCTTTTAAAATAAGAATTTAAAACATTTGCATATGTTTTACGAGTTTTTGTATTGGCGAACGTTTGTACAAACGGTTCTATCCATGTACGCATATTGTTTACCTTAATAAATATTTTTCTTTATTTTTTTTGAGTAGACCTTAAATCTTGTATTAACTCATTCAACAGTGTAGAACCTTTGAAATCTAAGCCTGTGTTCTTACATTTGTTACAAACAATAACTCCTGTACTATTACATTTAGGACAACCTTTTTGTTTTATATATCCTATTCCCGAACATTTTTTACAATTTTTTTGACTTTCTGTAATTTGCCCTGTTTTATTGCAACAATAACAATCTATATTTATGTTTAATAATTCTTTCTTTTTAAATTTTACCTCTTTTTTAAGATTGATTTGTTTGCTTCCTTTACAACGAATGCAAGTCACATATTTTCCCGACGCATGTTCCTTGCATTTACATTTATAAGATGTAAAATTTTTGATCTGTGTTCCCTTACAATCTGGGCATATTTGAATGCCAACACCATCACAAACAGTACAATTAGGGAATTTAAGATATGTAAAAATATCTGGACATACCCAAAAGAATAAAGCAGGATTTTTTTCAAAAATAATAGTTTTTTGCCTTTCCTTATTCAAATAACTTATTTTTTGACATTCTTGCATCATAGAAATATATTCTTGATTATTGCAAAAGGTAATCAAATTTTTAAATATGTTTTCAGGGATACCTTTATCTTTCTCATTACTCTGTCTTTTATTGCTCACTTCTTCTGGTTTTTGCCATTCTTCTAGGAGCAAAATTGTAATTTCATAAAAAATTGCCTCACGATTTTCATTTTTTTCTTTTTTGACCTTGTCTATCAATTTTTTCAAAATAAAATCTGCATCTTTTTTCTTAGGATCATCCTCTATTTTCTTAGGATTATCCTCTTTTTCTTTAGAATCATTATCTATTTTCTTAGAATTCTCTATTTTCTTAGTATCATTATCTATTTCTTGAACATCATTATCTTTATTATCATTATCTTTATTATCATTATCTTTATTATCTTTTTCTTGAAGGATTTTTACATAATCTTCGTATCTCTTTCTCAAAAAATTATGACGCAATATAAAACACCACCATTCCAAAGAAAAATCTTTGTTAAGATTTTTCTTATTTTCTATTTCTTTAAATTTTTTAAAAAAATATTTGCCAACCAAGTTTTTTCTTATATCTGTTAATTCGTCGTCAATATCTTTGAGCGTTTTCTCAAATTTTTTTGTTTGATCCCAGAGTTCCAGAGCATCCTTATGAGAGGAATCCTTTATATAAATATTTGCTTGAATTCTACACGTTTCTATATTTGTTCTGCAATCTTCATTTTTTTTGCATATATTTTGAAATTTCTTCTCAAGATTTGGATGTTGCATATGACACTCATATTTATATTTCCATAAATCGATTTCACTGATTTTCTCCTGAATTTTCTTATTGAATTTTTGTTGTTTTTTTCTCCAAAAAGACCGAAACTCTATGTCCACATCCTTTGGTAAAGTTGTATTTTTTTCTACTAAACTCTCTTTATTATTTTTTTCTACTAAACTCTCTTTATTATTTTTTTCTACTGAACTCTCTTTATTATCAAAATTATTATAAAAATGTCCTAAATTCTTTTCAATGGGAAAAAAGAAAAACAAACTACCAATTAAAACAATTATAAAAAAAAACACCCACAAAAAAACATTTTTATAAGAAGATTTTTTATTAACAGGTGTTTGTTGTTTATAATTTTGTTGCGTTGTACTCATACTTTGTGAAGACCCACTTATAATCTGATTACATTTTTGTTGTACAACATTTTGATTCGCAACATCTTTTCTATCATATGTCTTTGCTTTTTGTTGTACAACATTTTGATTTGCAACATCTTTTTTATCATATGTCTTTGCTTTTTGTTGTACAACATTTTGATTCGCAACATCTTTTTTATCATGCGTCTTTGCTTTTTGTGGCACGACTCGTTTTTTCCATACTTTATTTATAATATTTAAGGAATTTGCCTTTTGCTTTTTAGGAACTGCAGGTGGGATAGATACTTTTCTATAAGATATTTTTCTCGAAGCTGCTTTTCTAGAAACTGTTGTTCTAGAAACTGCTTTTCGAGGTAACGATGGCTTAGATATATGAGTTTTTTCAATATCTGAAGGTAATGGTGATTCTTCAGGTAATGGTGGTTCTTCAGGTGTATTCCACAATTCTTCCACTTCTGCAGCAATAACACCTTCCAATGTATAAGCAACAGATAATTCTTTCAAATTATCTACAAAAAAATTTTTTAAATCTTTTTGTAAAGTTCGTGCAGTCTTATATCGTTTTTCTAAATCTTTTTCTAGTGTTTTTAATGTAATTTGTTCTAATGCACATGGTATTTTATCATTAAAGGAAGAAGGTTTTTGTATTGTATCTTTAATCATACTAAAAAAAATAGCAGCAGTAGTATTTCCAGTATAAGGAGGTTGGTTTGTCAACACATGATATAGTACAGCACCTAAACTATATATATCTGATTGGGGAGAAACGCTTTCATCGTTTGCCTGCTCATACGACATATATTGAATGGTGCCTAAAATATTCCCAGCTTGTGTTAATTCTACTTTATTATCCTGCTTTTTCGCAATTCCAAAATCCATTAAGATAGGTTTCCCTTGTCCTGTAACAAGAATATTAGAAGGTTTAATATCTCTATGAATAATCTTTCTAGAATGTATATAATGTAAAGCATCTGTCAATTGATAAAAAAGCGAAGCATATAATTTCCAATTATCTTTCACATGGGGCTTCTGTACATACTCTAACAAAGAAACACCATCAATATATTCCATAGCAATATAAGGTGCATTATGATACTCTCCCATACTATACACATGAATAATATTGGGATGTTTCAAATTAAGGCAAATCTTCCCCTCTAATAAAAAACGTTGTGTAATAATTTTTGCTTCATCTGTATTTTCTTGTGGATTCAACAACTTCACAGCTACAATTTTATTATTCTTAACATTTTTTGCTTTATAGACACTCCCCATGCCACCTTGACCAAGCTTTTCAAACAATTCATAATTATCAACACGAAAAGAATATTTATTATTGATACTTGGAATACTTTCAGACATCAAACATTCATTATCGATACTTGAAATACTTTCAGTCGTCAAATAGTCATTACTATAACTTGGAATACTTTCAGTCGTCACATTCAACTTAGGTATAAACATACGTTGTAAACAGTTAGAACAAATGACTTCTCGATTTGCATTTTTGCTAGCAATTGAATATTTTTTCCCACAAGTACATACAAACGCCATAGAATCTTCATCTTGAAATGCTATGATTTTTCCACACTGTTGGCATAGTACATCGATGTATGGTTCTTGAGCACATACTATATTTTTACAATTAGGACAGAACACCTGAAACATATCCATACCTCCTTTCTTTTTTTTAATAAATTTCCTTGGCTCAATCTTTTATAGACTTTTTAAAACCAAATAATATAAAAAATATTAAATTCATACATAGAATCAGAATAATAAAGGTCATAACTAAATAATATAAAGTTTTCATTTTATAAAAGTCAGTTATATCTTGTTGCGAAACCCAAGCACTACCATCAAAATAACCGATTCCAAAATACGTATTAAACCATAATATATCATAGGAATTAAAAAATCTCCTCAAAAATGATAGAGAAGGACGAATGTGCAAAATTTCTACTTTTTCCCAATCGTTTCCATCATAAAAATAACATCCATCATCATAATTGCTGATCCAAAAACGATTTTTAAATAATGCAATAGAATATAGTCGTGAAAACTTACCATGAGAAAGATTTTGCCATTGACACATCTCTTTATTCCAAGTCCATACATCATTCTCACAAATAACCCAAGGTTGTCCAAAAGAATCAATATCAAATGAATCAACTTTTCCTGGATTTGTTAAAACCTTCCAATTTTTTCCATCAAAAGCAACAAAACCAGACAACCAAAGACAATTGTGTGAGTCTTTTTGTAAAATGCCCCCTGTAACTCCGTCTGGATATGGAATTTGCTCCCACCATTGATTATTCTGATGAAAACACCATAAAAAATCACGAGTAGCAATCCATATTTCTCGTTGCCAAGTTTCAATTCCAAAATCAAGCCCTAATTCATGGCTTTGTAAAACATCAATAGGCAAAAGAATAATCTGCCAATTTTTACGTTTTAAATTATAGCATACGAGTTGAGGGAAAAATAGTAACCAAAGATTACCTTCTTCATCAATACATGCCATATCTTTTTGCAAATCGATTTTTTTCCAAAGTTCTAATAAAACACTAGGGAATGAAGACAGCTCCTCCCACACATTATCCTTTTTCCAATAGTATATTTGCTCAGAAACATACATATATACGCCATGTTCATTTGCAGATAAAATTTGATACTCTTGGTCAAAAAGAAAACTAGGGGTTGCTAATAAGCTAGCTATACTAATGAAAAATAGCAACAAAAGAAATATAGATGCTCTCATGTGATAACCTACTTAATAATCTACTTAAAAACCAAACATACGATTAATAGTTTCTGTTTTAATAAATCCCATTTTATTTGCTGCAATGATAAACAAACAAACAGGAATAAAAATTCGAATGAGCCACAACCAAATAGGATATGCCCATTTTAATTTATTTCCTTGGAGAAATTCGCTTTTTCGAATATCAGCTGGCATTCTCCAACCTACAAATAAGGCAATGAAGAAGGAGGCAAGAGGCAATATCCAATCTGTGATTGCTTCTGCTAAACTAAAAGCATTTTCATTAATGCAAGGAATACCTAATACAAATAGACCTACTCCCACAAAAATACAGGCATTTTTTCGTTTCCATCCAAAATGATCCATCAAATAAGCAATCGGCACTTCAGTAATGGAAATAGCAGACGTTAAAGCAGCAAAAGCCACCAATAAGAAAAATGCACCACCAAATAAAAAACCAACAGGAATGTGATTAAATAAAACAGGCATAGATTCAAAAATTAAGCCAGGACCACCAGTTGGTTGTCCATGATTTTGGAAAATAATAGGAAAAACAACAAAGCAAGCTGCAATGGCAATAGAAGTATCTAAACTGCAAATCCATAAGGAAGCTTTGGGGATATCATCTTTGCGAGATAAATAACTTCCATATGTCAACATTGTCCCCATACCAAGGCTCAAAGAAAAGAATGCCTGACCTACGACTACTAAAAGACTCGAAGGCTTTAATGAGTTATTGGGCCAAAAAGTAAACTTAAAAGTTTCTTTAAACCCATCAAATAAAAAAATAGCAGAATACAAGACAAGACCCAATACTATAAGAAATAGCATAGGCATTAAAATTTTTGACCACTTTTCAATGCCTTCTTTTACACCACCATATAAAATACCAATTGTCAGCCCCATAGAAATACCATGGAACAATAATTCTTCCCAAACACCACTTCTTAATGTAGTGTAAAAAGTTTTGATTTCCTCTGGACTTTTATCACCAAAAAAATTAAAAAAACAGCGTAAACAATAATTGATCGTCCAACCAAAAATCATACTGTAAAACGTCATGATCAAAACACTACCAATCAAGCCAAGAGCACCTACGCCAACCCATGGACTCCACTTGGAAGTATAATGCTGAAACGCTGCAATGGGAGATTTTTGTGTATTGCGTCCAATCATAATCTCCGCAATCATTACAGGCAATCCAATAAATAAAACACAAAACAAATAAATTAAAACAAAAAGTCCACCACCATTCGCACCTGTTTTATAAGGGAAACCCCAAATATTCCCCAATCCAATAGCACTACCAGCAGCAGCTAAAATAAAGCCAATACGACTAGTCCATTGACCTCGTGTTGAAACGATTCCTTCCATGCAAGATTCCTTACAATTCATTTGTTATTTTAAAATGTACCTTGGCAACATGACGCAAAGCAGAACGTCCCCATTTTTGAAGAAATATGCGAGCGCTCTCCTTTACCATGCTTGCCCCTTTTGGAAAATTCATTTGGTACGTTTCTTCCATCTCATCCCATGCTATTAAAAAACAAGCACGAGCAAACACAGAAGCTATGGCCACAGCAAGATCTCGCTCAGCCTTTGTTTCTTGTACCAAACAAATCTTTTGACTCTTTTTCATCAATTGCTTTTCCAATAATGATTTATTTTTGGAAAATTGATCAGAAATAGCTAATCCTACATTGCATTTTTCTAAAATTTTTTCTAAAACAGTAGCATGGGCCCATGCCAAAACAAAATTTAAATTACACTTTTCATTATAAATTCGATTATATTCTTCTGGATGCAATATAAGGACTTCATATGTTATTGTATCTTTCCAAGCCTCATATATTTGCAAAATTTTTTTATCTGTCATCTTCTTGCTATCTTGCACACCAGCATCATACAATTTCTGTTCACAATCCTTATCTATTACAGCTGCACAAATAACAAGGGGACCAAAAAAATCACCTTTCCCCACTTCATCAATCCCTACACGCGATTCTCCAGAAAAATTAAAACCATCTTCCTGTTTTTCTATAGGTTTTGAAGATCCCAACAATGCATTGACTTCTGCTTGAACAATATCCTTTTCCCCATCCTTTTTCCCTTGCACCAAAACCTTCCCTGTTGAATATTCATTGAGTCGAAGAATTTCTGTGCCCACTTGACATTGATATTGTATGCCCGACTGGATCTCCACACATTCTAAAACTTTCCATCCTTTTTTTTGGATATACTCTTGAATCACTCCTGCTCCTTTGATTCTACAATACGCAATGTAGGACGCTCTTGAAAGCTCTGTAACATATCTCGTTTCAACGATTGATAAAATAACATAAAATGACTTACATCTGGCAATTTAGACTTCTTTTTTGTAGCAGAAACTCCATATAACTTCACAATATCAGACAAAATATATTCCATATCTTGAATAAATTGCACCATCAAAGCCCACTGTTCCATCACATCATTACACCGAACATGATGAATAAACACATCGTCAACCCAATGATAATGCAATGCTAATAAATCCACCAATTTCTTACGAACTGCTTTAATATCTCTATCTCTAAAAACATTATAATTTTTTACTACCTTTTCCCACAACGCATTTACATAGTAATAAAACTTTGCTTCCTGTTCTTTAGAAAAAAATGACTTCTTGGATAAATTGGGCAAACATCGTTTCAAAACACATTTCCAATCAGTTCCACCGTGCGACACATGATCTTGCATAAAACCTTCTAGCACACTTTTATTCCAAGAAACATTCAACTCCTTTAAAATCACATTTAAAGAATCTAAACGACCTGTATTCACAGCGTGCGGTCGAATTAAAGAATTCCAAATCATTTCATGCAATTCATTATCATCATCCCATAGAAACGTATCCCTTCCTACAACTTTCAAAGAAATATTATTCGATTTTTCCAAAAATTCCAAAATGGAATAATATGGTTTTGTCAACAATAAATCCTTGCCACTACGAAAAAACGCACCAGACAACTGTTCAAACACGTTATAAGACTCAGATTCGGCAAACTCTTGATGTAATGCATTTTCTAAATCACAAATCCACTGTTCCCCTTCTTCCCCTAAATTTTCGAATTTTGATTTGGGTGAATAGTCAATTTCATACAACCCATTAGCCCAGTCAAGAACTCGACAAATCAAAGCATCACCATCCATAAAATTAAACGCCCTATAAAACTCCTTCATATCAAAAACCTTTAGACTGATCGTACTTTTTAAATCCTGCATGTTTGCTAAAATTTCCTCATTCTTTTCATGATTGCACATAAAAAATGCTAAACAACTCTCCCAATCAAACAAAGAATGGTAATTCATCACATCACATATAGCACTACTATATTGTTTTGTAGGAATCCTGCCATATTTCCATATAAAAATACATTCGCTAGGCAAAAGACCTATATAATGAAAAGGGAAAAAACGATGTCCTGGAAACAAAATTCCGTTTTCTATTTCCTCTGGAGTAGGATTAATCTTAAAAAAAGAATTTAAAAAATACATCCTTCTAGGAATATACTCTTCTTGGGTCTTATCATAAAATACCCAAGGATTTTGATCCAATACTTGATTTGCTATTTTCACCAACATAGAAGGCTTATATTTCTCTAATAAAAACGGAGAAATATCCATGTCTATCAGTTTCTGTACGCTTTCTAACAACGTCTCAAAAGTAAAAGGAGCATCACGTTCTATAATCCAATGCTTTATTATGAAATGCACTTCTTTTTCTAACCTTGTTCGCCTTGGTTTTGACTTTATATTTTTTGATGACTGATCCAAAATATTTTTTTTCATTCCAATAATCCAATAGTCACAATAATAATCTTAATTTGCCTCTATTTTATAGAAAAATATAAAACATGCAAGAAATTTCTATGATTTTTCAACACAAAACAAAATCAAAATTCATTTTCACTTTTTTTTTTTTGCTATGATAGAATATAATACAATACAATAAGTTATAACATAATAATATATAAACATCATGTTCTATAAATATAAGAATATATATCCTTTCAACAATCAAATAATGAATTTTTGAAAAGGAATCCTATGAAAAACAATATAGACAAATTTAAAACTGAAATCATGCAATCTACACATAACTTTTTAGAAAACATGGCTGTTAAAAAAATAGTGATAGATAACTATCTTCTTTTAGAAGAAATTGGGCAAGGAGGCATGGGCATTGTCTACAAAGCAAAAGAAAAACAAACAGAAGAAATAGTAGCTATTAAATTTTTATTGCACTATGACAATGAATGCCAAAACAAAGCAACAAAAGTCCGTTTACAACGATTTGTAAAAGAAGCAAAAATAGGACAACGTCTTCACCATCCCAATATAGTCCATATTCATAAATTAGGATATTATAATAACTCTCCTTATATAGTTATGGACTATATTGAAGGAATCACATTATTAAAATACATACAACAACCCCATATCATAGAACAATGGACTATATACGGCAACATCTTTTATCAATTAACAGATGCACTCCACTATATTCATACAAACAACATAGTCCACAGAGATATTAAACCAGAAAACATAATTATCAACCAACAAGGCAACCCAATTTTAATGGATTTTGGAATTGCCCGAAATCCACTCGAACAATCTAACCTTACCAATACAAATATCATATTAGGCACTCCCTTATATATTTCTCCAGAACAAATAAAAGGGGAAAAAGCAACAAGTCAATCTGATATTTACCAACTAGGTACTGTATTCTATCATGTACTCACAAACACACCTCCTTATTACGGACAAACAACATATGAAATTTTAACAAAACTTAACCAAGAAAAAGCAAAACCACCGCAAGCCTTTAATCCTAATATTCCTATAGAACTAGAAAACATCGTCCTTAAAGCTATAGAAAAAAATACATCTAGACGATACAAAACAGCACAAGAAATGGCACAAGACTTAAAAAAATACTTACAAATATATGATCTCTTCAAACAAAAATCAGAACCATCTCAATCCAAAAACAACATAGAACCCAAAAAATTCATCAAAAAAAGGAAAACAACAAAAAAATATCTGAAAAAAAACAGATCAAATCAAAACATAATCCTAACACAAAAAATATTTATCTATACACTACTTGCCTTGCTTATCTTTTTATTATGTATTATCTTTGATTCTAACAAAATACACAACAGAACAGCAGAAAACAACAGAACAGCAGAAAATACTAACAAATCCATATACAACGAACCTACACATAATGCAGAAAACAACATAATCGCAGAAAATACTAATAAATCCATATACAACGAATCCACAAATACCACAAAAATACAAACACAAACTAAACAAACACCTTCTAACAACCTACTAATAAAAAAAACGACTATAAAACAGCCCAAAACAAATCAAATTCCTATGGATTCACACATGGAAAAACTCTTCCAACACCTAGAAAACAACGATCAATTTCAATATTCAGGTACACAAACATATACTTGTGGTGGACGCACAAATACAATGCATGAATATAAACATATACAAACAGGAATGGAATTTGTACTCCTTCCTAGTGGAATCTACTTCTCCAGCTTAATCAAACAAAATGTATCCATCCGCAGTTTCCTCATTGCAAAATACGAATGCACTCAAAAAATATGGAATCTCATTGTACCAGATCTTCCAAAACAATATATCACAAAATTTCCACAACTTAAAATTGGAGACGAATATCCCATTGCTGGGCAAACGTATTCCGATTCCTATGAATTTTGTAAACGAACAGGACTATCCTTACCTTCCACAAACCAATGGGAATATGCAGCACGAGCTGGAAGCCAAGATTTATACTGTTATGGAAATGACGGACATCAACTTCACAAATATGCTTGGTATCTTCAAAATTCTAACAACTCTACACATCCAGTTGGACAACTTCTTCCCAATGCCTTTGGCCTATACGATATCCACGGAAATGTATCTGAACAATGTGCTGATGAATATAATGCCATAGAACCAAGAATCTTTTCCTATAACGACACTCCCATAAAAGCATCCATAATTTCCAATATAGAACATCGCCATATCTACAGAGGAGGTAGTTTTGGTGGTTATTTTGTTAGTAGTAAATATTCAGAAGACCTAAGAAGCTATGGTCATGCCTCAGCCTTGCAATTCCCTAGTGAATGTTTCTGTCTTGCTGAATCCTCATTCCACTTAGGAATTCGTTTTATCTACTTTATCTTTCATTAAAAAATAAAAAACTTGCTCTAGAGCAAGTTTTTTATTGTTGAAATTTTCCCAGAACAAGTTTTCCCTGAGTAGTTTTAGCAAAAAAATATATAGTTGATTTATATCAAAAATATCACATTTTCAAGTTTTTTATTGTTGAAATTTTTCCAGAACAAGTTTTTCCCTGAGTAATTTTAGCAAAAAAATATATAGTTGATTTATATCAAAAATATCACATTTTTTTCTCGTTAAAAAAATATGATATTTATTATGTACTTCTATGAAATTTAGTAATATTCACTCTCCAAAGCAAATTTTTTACATGAACAGTTGCTAGACAAAATCACAATAATAATCTTAATTTGACTCTATTTAGAAAAACAAGCAAAAATTTTCTAAATTAAAATTTCCCCCACTTTTTTTTTGCTATGATATAATACAATACAATAATTTATAACATCATAATCTATAGTATTGAATTTATCTTTTCAACAATCAAGAATTCGTTTTTAAATCTATCTTTTCAATAATCTGATAGTGCATTTTTGAAAAGGAATCGTATGAAAAACAATGTCGATATATTTAGAAATAAAATCATTCAATCTACACATAGTTCTTTAAAAAACATGGCTGTAAAAAAAATAGTAATAGATAACTATCTTATTTTAGAAGAAATTGGCCAAGGAGGCATGGGAATTGTCTACAAAGCAAAAGAAAAACAAACAGAAGGAATAGTAGCTATTAAATTCTTATTGCACGACGACAATGCATACAAAAAAAAAGCAACAAAAGTCCGTTTACAACGATTTCTAAAAGAAGCAAAAATAGGACAACGTCTTCACCATCCTAACATAGTTCATGTCCATAAATTAGGCTTCTATAATAATACCCCTTATATAGTTATGAACTATATTGAAGGAATCACATTATTACAATACATACAACAACCTCACATCGTAGAAAAATGGACTATATACGGCAACATTTTTTACCAATTAGCAGATGCACTCTACTATATTCATACAAATAACATAGTTCATAGAGATATTAAACCAGAAAACATACTCATCAACCAACAAGACAATCCGATTTTAATGGATTTTGGAATTGCCAGAAATCCACTTGAAAACTCCAATCTTACTGATACAAATGCAATATTGGGTACCCCTTTATACATGTCTCCAGAACAAGCAAAAGGGGAAAAAGCAACAAGCCAATCTGATATTTATCAACTAGGTGCTGTATTTTACCATGCACTCACAAATACTCCTCCTTATTATGGACAAACAACATATGAAATTTTAACAAAACTTAGCCAAGGGAAAGCAATACCACCGCAAGCCTTTAATCCTAATATACCTATAGAGCTAGAAAACATCGTTCTAAAAGCCATAGAACACGACACAGCCAAACGATACAAAACAGCACAAGAAATGGCACAAGACTTAAAAAAATACTTACAAATACATGATCTCTCCAAACAAAAATCAGAACAAGCCACAAACAACATAGAACCCAAAAAAGCCACAAACAAAAAAAGAAGAAAAACAAAAAGATATCTGAAAAAAAATAAATCAAATCAAAATAGAATTCTAACACAAAGAATATTTACCTATACACTACTTGCCTTGCTTCTCTTTGTATTATACTTTATATTTGATTCTAACAAAACATACAATGCAGAAAACAACAGAATCGCAGAAAATAATAACCAATCTATTGGCAATATATCCACAAACACCCCAGAAATAACAACAATACAAACTGATAAAACCTCTGTAAATACCCCAGAAACAAAAACACAAACCGAACAAATACCTTCTAACAACCTACTAACAAAAAAAACAACTACAAAACAACCAAAAACAAATCCAACTCCTATGGATCCATACATGGAAGAACTCTTCCAACACCTAGAAAACAATGATCAATTTCAATATTTAGGTACACAAACATATACTTGTGGTGGACGCACAAATACAATGCATGAATATAAACATATACAAACAGGAATGGAATTTGTACTCCTTCCTAGTGGCATCTACTTCTCCAGCTTAATCAAACAAAATGTATCCATCCGCAGTTTCCTCATTGCAAAATACGAATGCACTCAAAAAATATGGAATCTCATTGTACCAGATCTTCCAAAACAATATATCACAAAATTTCCACAACTTAAAATTGGAGACGAATATCCCATTGCCGGGCAAACGTATTCCGATTCCTATGAATTTTGTAAACGAACAGGACTTTCTTTACCTTCCACCAATCAATGGGAATATGCAGCACGAGCAGGAAGCCAAGATCTATACTATTATGGAAACGACGAGCATCTACTTCACAAATATGCTTGGTATTTTCAAAATTCTAACAACTCTACACATAAAGTCGGTCAACTTCTTCCCAATGCCTTTGGACTATATGACATCCATGGAAATGTATGTGAACAATGTGCAGATGAATATAACGTCATAAATCAAAGAATCTTTTCGCCAAACGACACTCCCACAAAAACACCCATAATTCTCGACGTAGAACGTCGCTATATCTACAGAGGCGGAAGTTTTGGTGGTTATTTTGTTAATGGTAAATATTCAGAAGACCTTAGAATCTATGGTCATGCCTCAGCCTTGCAATTTCATAGCGAATATTACTGTTCTGATGCATGTCCACCCCACTTAGGAGTTCGATTTATCTACTCTATCTTTCCTTAAATATTAAACTTGCTCTGGGCAGTTTTCAGATTGTTGAAATCACAGATTGTTGAAATCACCCAGAGGCAACATTACCTCCCCAAAGCAAATTGTCTCCCTAGAGCAACATTGCCTCCCCAGAGCAACTTCCACTCCCCAGAGCAACTTTTGCTTAGAGTAAGTTTTCTTCCTCAGAGTAGAATATTTTTTATCGTAGTAATATAGTTGATTTATATATATATGAACATAATCTAACATATTTTTTATATTGACATGTTTTATAAAAAGGAATAAAAAATCTAATAATTGACAATTAAAAAAAAATAGTTTATAATTTTTATAGTTATCGAGTAGAACTCGGATATATTTATTTCTTATAAAATGGGTAGATTGACTCATTTTATCAATTATAAAAAAAATTTGTAACAAAATTTGCAATTTGCAATAAAGGTTTTATTCATGGAAATTAAAATCAATTCTATTGATTCTTTGCGCAAAGAAATTACAATTCATGTTCCTGCTGCAAAAGTAGAAGCAAAAATCAAAGAACAATACAAGGAATTACAACAAAACGTTGATATTCGTGGTTTCCGAAAGGGTCATGTTCCTGTCTCTATTTTGGAAAAACGATATGGTGATGATGTTTTAGAGAATGTTGAAAAACGTTTTCTTGCTGAAGGTATGGAAAAAACTTTAGAAGAAAACAATTGGGATGTTATGGGCGAACCTATTATTCGTCAAGAAAAACGCATTGATCCTAAAAAAGATTTTACAGTCTCAGTTGTAGTTGATTTGCACCCAACAATGGAATTGCCTGATTTTGCTACTTTAGAAATCACAAAAGAAAAAGTAGAAGTTACAGAAGAAGAAATTGACACTGAAGTTCAAGAACAAAGAAAACGTTTCGGTGAATGGGCTGTTGTAGAAGATGAAAATAGTGTTACCCAAAAAGGTGATAGAGTGATTGGTAACATTGTTGTTCTTAAGGACAACGAGCCTTTCCTAGATGAAGAAAACTATGAAATTAATTTAGAAAGCGACACATTTTGGATCAAAGACTTATATGTATCCTCGAAAGATTTTTTTGGAAAGAAGACTGGCGAAGAAATTGTAACAGAAGTAACTAAAATTGTAGACGGTGAGGAAGATCAACCAAATTTTCATATTACATTTAAAATTTTAGACATCAAGCGACCTGAATTACCAGAAATGAACCAAGAATTTTTTGATAATCTTCAAGTCAAAGATTTAGAGGATTTGCGAAAACGTATTCATGATGCTCTTCTTTATAGCAAAAACAATTATGCTGAACAAGCCATAGAAGGTGAGATTTGGGATGCTGTATTGAAAAATTCTTCATATGAAGCTCCTGTCTCTTTTATCAAAGACAGAGTAGAAGAAATAAAACTGGATTTTTGCGAATCTAAACGACGTGAAATTCTAGCAAAAGCTGAAAAAGAAGGAAATCTTGATAACATTGATATTGATGCAGAAGTTGAAGAAGCTTGGAAAAAAGAAGATGTTCAAGCTGTGGTTGAAGAACAAATAAAAAATCAATTGTTTTTGCAAAAATTGTCTAATGAACTGAATGTCAAAATTTCTGATCGTGAAATTAATGACTTTCTTCAAAAATATGCTTATTTTGAACAACGTCCTGTTGCCCAAATCCGCAAAGCTTTGGAAGAAAGTGGTCGTTTAGACCATATCATTATGCAAATTACAAAAAGAAAAATTTGCCAACGTATTGGGAAACATGTAAAATTGGTCGAAAAAGAAGCAACTACTTCTAAAAAAGAAGAAACTGCTTCCACCGAAGAATAATTTTCTTGCATACTCTAATTCATTACAGAAAATGCTTTAAAAAAATTAGAGTAGATATTTTTTATTTTAACTAGCCTTAAGGGGATATTATGAGTTATTACGTCCCTACAGTCTTAGAACAGACAGGAAGAGGAGAACGTTCCTATGATCTATATTCTCGTTTGTTAAAAGACCGCATAATTTTTATTGGAACTGCTATTAATGATTATGTTGCGAATTTAGTAGTGGCTCAGATGCTATTTTTGCAAATGGAAAATAAAAAACAAGCCATCAATCTATATATTAATTCGCCAGGTGGTGATATCACAGCTGGATTAGCAATTTATGATACTATGCAATTTGTTCAATGTGATGTGGCAACATATTGTATTGGCCAAGCATCTAGCATGGGTGCTATTCTCTTGGCTGGTGGAACTAAAGGAAAGCGTTATACATTGCCTCATTCAAGGATTATGATCCATCAACCTTTAGGCGGAGCACGCGGGACTGCAAAAGATATTTTAATCAGAGCTGAAGAAATTCTTCGTTTGAAAACTTCCTTGTATAAAATTTTAGCTTACCACACTGGAAAAGATATTGAAACAATTACTAAAGATTGTGACCGTGATTATTTCATGTCTGCAGAAGAAGCAAAAATTTATGGGATTGTAGATGAAGTGTTAGGAACGTTAAAAGATTCTGAAGAAAAAGAAAAATCTTCTATTTTACCAGACCCTGCTTTGTAAACAAATCCTATTCCACGCCACTCATTATAAAAGGCGTGGAATATTTTAGCTAGGAACATTATGAAAAAACTTTGTTGTTTAAAATTTATTGGAATTCATGTATTTGTTATAGGAATTCTTATCTGTTGCTTTTATTGTAGTTTTCAACCCAACATGCTTTTTCATCTTAGTCCTTGGTGGCAAAAAAACATAAGTTTTACGGGTGGAAGTCCTTGGTATAATGTGCAATGGTTGGGCGATTCTTTTTCCTATATTTTTTCAATTTTTGTTTCTCCAGAGAAAATATGGATTCTTTTCACAATTTTATTTACAATTACATATTATTTTTTACAACGTACATTTTTATTGCATACTGCTCTATTATTTTCTTTATCCGCACTTTTATGTCCTTTTTATTTAGGAAATTGGTGGGGCGTATTGTTTTCCTTGTTTTTTATATGTGCTTTGCAAAAGTATATGCAAACTCGAAAAACTGCGTTGATTTTTCTTTTATTTTTTCTTGCAATATGTTGGACTAATAGCGATTCTAGCAGTTGGCTAGGAATTTTTGCTCTTGGTATGTTTTTTAGAAAAGAAAAGAAAAAATTTTCATTTTGGTTACTTTGCCTTGCTTTATCTATCTCGTATGGCATTTTTTATCAACGTTTTTTTATCTATTCTTTTCCTATATGGAGTGTTGCTTATATTCTTGGCGTTATTTCTTGTTTTTATTCTTCAACATGGTTTGAAAAAAGAAAAATTTATGTAATTGTTGCCTTACATATTTTGAGTATTGGTATTGTGTTCGTTCAAAGACAACAGATCCAAGTTTATACAAATTATAAAGAAGTGGCAACTTTTTGTCAGACATTGCCCCAAGGCAATATTTTTCACAGTGAAGAACTTGCTCCTTGGATTTTATTTTATGCAAAACGCCCTGTTTTTGTAGATTCTAGAAAAGAAAGATATACACCATCCTTTTTGCAAAATATAGAACAAGCAAAATGGAATACAAATATTGTGGCAGAAATTTTACGCACATATCATTGTAATATTATTTGCATTTCTCATATACACCAAGACAATGAATTATTGTTATCTTGGATGTCGCAACAACGAAATTTTCATCTTGTCTATGCAGATGCCAATATGTTTGTTTTTTTACGAAGCGACGGCTATGATTTTGCTGAACAAGAAAAAGCTATTTTCTTCTTAGCTGATTATCAAGAAGATAATTCCACCTTGAAAATCTCCCATAATAATATGAAACATTGCAAAGACTTTCAAGCTCGGGCTAAAGGCTATATATTATTGCAAAAATATTCTGAAGCCAAGCATGATATAGAGAAAGCACAGCAACTTTGTACTGAGCCGTACGAATGGGAACAAAAATATATTGAATCTTTATACCTTGCAGAACAAGGAGAAACAGAACAAGCATTGTCGAATTTTTTACAACTTCAACAACAAGCAAACCATCCAAAAATTTATCAATATATTTTAAAACTATACTTACAACAAGGCACTGAATTTTCATTACAACAAGCTAAAGAATGGTGCGAAAAGACAAAAGATCTCCCTAATTCTACTGCATTGTTAGAGTTTTATCGTTCCCAAAGCATGCACGTAACTGGCAATAAAAAAGTAGCAAAACAAATCATTGTGCAATCTTTACAAAAATGGCCTTATTTTGAAAATGCTCGTCAATATTTACATACATTAAACAAAGAAATTCAAATAGAAGAAAAAGAAGATAGATTAAGTCAAAGTCGTTTGCTGATACAGCAAGGAAAACTCAATGAAGCCATTCAATTATTGAAAAATATCATTCAACAAGATACAAAATTTTATGATGCATACCAATCTTTAGGTGAATTATATTTGCAAATGCGAAGACCAAGAGAATCTTTGAAATATTTTCAATATATATTGCAACATGAGCCCAATTATTTATTGGCAAAAACAAAAAGTGTCATTGCTTTAGCCCAATTAGGAAATTGGAGAACAGGCGAAAAAATGTTACAGCCTTTGCTCCAGACATTTCCAGATAATTACGCAGTGCGAGAGGCACTGTGGGAGTTAGATCATATTGCTGAAAAAAGCTTAAAGCAAGAATTGACAACAAATTTTTCCTTCGAATCTATCTATAAATTGTCTCAAATCTTGATTCGTCGAGAACGAAGAGAAGAAGCCATTCAAATCATGATTCAATATGAATCTCACAAAACAAAAGAAATGGAACATAGTTGGACTTCCTTATTATGTCAACTATATTATGATGAAGGACGAGTTCAAATACAGAATGAAAATGTAAAACAAGGTTTGCAATATATTGAAAAAAGCATCTCTCTTATGCCTCATGCTTTTGAGCCAAGATTTTATTTAGGAACGATTTCATTAAAACAAAAAAATTGGCAAAAAGCCTTAGAATGTTTTCAATATTTAAAGGAGCTATTTCCATTAGATTCTAGGGGTGCTCAAGGTTTATCATTAGTAGAGTTAGGTAAAGGTCTTTCCTTGCAATTGCAAGGAGAATATGACGAGGCCTTAGAAAAATTCAGCAAATTTTTAGAAAAAGCACCAGAAGGTGATGAAAAAGATAGTATCCAAAAATGGATTGAAAATTTGCGAAAAACAAGAAGAAAATGGGAAGATGAAAATTATAAAAAACTTCCTCTACTATTCCAAGAAGCTAGTAATTTCATGAAACAAGAAAAATGGCAGAACGCCATAGAAATATTCCAAAAAGTGATTGAAATCAAACCTGATATCCCAGAATCACATTTAAATATAGGGATTTGTTATACACAAAACAATCAATTGGACATGGCAGAAACACATTTAGCAAACGCATTAGAGTTACGACCAGAATGGGAAGAAGCATATTTCCATTTAGGATTGCTATCCTATAGACAAGATAACAGAGTTCAAACAATAGAGTATTTTCAAAAATTTTTAGAAAAATCACCCCAGAATTCCAAATCATCTTTTGTACAAAAAATACTTCAATCTTTAGAAAAATAATCAAAGTAAACATATGCAAAAAAATCCATTACAAAATATAGCCATTGTATTAGTAAGTCCTCAAACAGGAGGGAATATTGGATCAGTAGCACGAGCCATGACCAATATGAGTCTATCAGATTTACGAATCGTACAGCCAAGAGTCGATCCTTTTGGAGAAGATGCTCAAAAGTTAGCACATGGTTCCTTAGAATTACTGCAAAAAGCAAAAATCTATGCAACTATACAGGAAAGTATAGGAAATTGTGCCTTTGTTCTTGGCACCTCCCATAAACCAATGCGATATAAACGCCCTAGCTACACAGCGCGAGAAATCGGGCCAAAAATTTTGCCATATTGTCAAGAAAATACAGTTGCCATTCTTTTTGGAAGAGAAGATCATGGCCTTTCCAATGAGGAAATCGAACTATGTACATGGTTAATCAATATTCCTTCACCATGTGCATATCCTACATTAAATCTCGCCCAAGCTGTGATGGTTATATGTTATGAATTATACATGTCTACCTATTCTCATACTATCAAAGAAAATAATTGTAAACTAGTTACATTTCAAGACTTAGATAAATATTTATGGTCACTTCATGAACTCTTATTACAATCTGGTTTTCAATATAAAAATGATAGACCAGAATTGTTTATAGGAATATTACGACGCCTATTTACAAAAAAAGATTTAGAAGAACACGAACTTCGTGTATTATATAAATTGTCTAATCAATTCCGCATGATTATAGAAAACCATTTTAAACAATAATGCGAGCTCGTCTCGTTTCACTTCTTAGGAGCAAAAATATGTCTCAGGAAGTACAATATAAACTCATTGTCGAAGGAAATCTCAAAGTATTATTTAAAGGTGTTTGGATGAAAGAAATTCCATTCCCAGTAGAAGGCGATGAGATTACTATCGGCGTTATGGATCCTGAAAATAATATTTTTCCTGACATCAATTTACGAGCATACCGTCTAGATGGCGGAGATCCTTACATTTCCAGAAAACACGCACGCTTTTTCATGGAAGATGGCAAAATTTTCATTGAAGATTTCTGTCGCAATAATTCTACATCCATTAACAATAAAATTGACATCATCAATGGTGAAAAAAAAGAAATCCAAGTGGGAACAAAAGTTTTCATTAGCGAATCCATTGTTTTACGCTTAGAAGAAGGTGATGTAGAACAAGATGTCATAGAAAGCAAAGAAATGCTTCCTGATGATAACTTAGAGTCAACAGAAGACAATGAACTAGATAATGATGAAAAAGCCCTAGTATACTTAGAAGTCAATGGGCAAATTCCATTATTTTTTAAACCAAAAAACTCCTTCTCCTATATGATTGAACTCAATCCAACAGAATGGGCTAACGACATTGATGGATTCCCAGCGTTACAAATTGGAAGACGTAGCACAGAGGATGAAATTTATCCAGATATTGACCTTTGGAAATTTTATTTCAATGATGGCGATGAATATATTGCTCGACGCCATGCCCGTATTGTTTACGAAGATAACAAATTTTATTTCCAAGATCTATCTGGGAAAGGATCTACATGGGTCAATCAAAAAGATGAAGACCATCGCCTAATACATTCTGATACGAATGAAGCAAAACATGAAATTCAAGACGGCGATAAACTCATCATCAGTGACTCTGCAGTATTTACTGTGACTTTTGTCACACAGTAAAAATTTAGACAATCGTTTTAAATGAAAAACGATTGTCTAAATTTTTTACAGAATACTTAACAAATATAAATGCACATAACGTTTCACTAATACTGTACATTTGCTACCAACGCATTCCAAATGTTTGGAATGCGTTTTTATATTTATGTTTGGAATGCGTTTTTATATTTAAAATTAAAACGTTAAAGGCGAAAGTTTTCTATCTGAAATTATATAGAAATGATAAAAAAATTGTTTTATGACAATAATAAAAAAAATCCCCTGTTTTTGACAGGGGGATAAAATGCAGCAATACTCTTGTATATTACTAGGAGATGTAATATATAAGGATTTTTTATATCGTTTTATAGAAAAATGATTTCCTATTTTACGGTTCTATAATTATATTTTTATTTTTTTCTTCTTGGCTTTCTTTTTGCGTTATTAAAGTTTCAATTTGTTCAGTAAGTTGATCAATTTTTGCACTGAGTTCTTCGATATCTTTTTTTGTTGGTATATTGAATTTCATAAACATCTTTTCTAATGTATTCGATTCTAAGATATCATTTTTTTGTTTTTTCCCTCGCTCTATAAATTCATTGATCCATTTTTTGCCGTCTTGTTCAGCAAGTTCACCTCGTTCTACGAGTTTATTTACAAAGGATTCAAATTCGTCTTGTGCTATGGCGACGACTCCCATGCCTGCCCAAACCATTTTTTTGAGTTGATTACTCCATGTTTCTTGCTCTTTATTCATGGGTATTCTCCTTTTGTACTGACAACATTATTTTTTTATAACGCATTGTGTATATTATAACGCACTGCGTTAAATTGTCAAGAAAAATTTATAATAAATTCTTTTTTCTTGACAGTTTATAATTTGAATGATACGATAAAAGTATGTATTCTTGAAATACGCTTATTATGTATATGATAGAAAGTCATTTATGTTTTTAGGTAGGATTGTTATATGAATACAGCTGAAAAAAAATACAAAATTGCATGGCTTCCAGGTGACGGTATTGGAGTTGAAGTTTTGGAAGCAACTCGTATTGTGTTAGACAAAGTCCAATTTAAAGCAGAATATATCCATGGTGAGATTGGTTGGGAATATTGGTGCAAAGAAGGAGATGCATTTCCTCAACGTACCATTGAATTGCTAAAAAATGTAGATGCAGCCATGTTTGGTGCTATTACTTCAAAACCTGCAAAAACAGCTCAAGAAGAGCTAGTGGATGAATTGAAAGACAAAGGTTTAATGTATCGTTCTCCTATTGTTCGTATGCGTCAACTTTTTGATCTATATACTTGTTTACGTCCTTGCAAAGCTTATCCTGGAAATCCTATCAATTTTAAAGAAGATATTGATATTGTAGTGTTCCGAGAAAATACAGAAGATTTATATTCTGGTGTAGAATTTAATCCAGTACCAGAAGAGCTTGCAACAACATTAAACAAAATTTCTAAACCATTTGAAGTATTTAACAATCTCCCTCTCAATGAATATGCAGTTTCTTGTAAAATCAATACAAAAAAAGGTTCAGAACGCATTATTCGTGCTGCTTTTGAATTTGCTAAACAAAATCAACGTAAAAAAGTTACAGTTGTTCATAAAGCAAATGTAGTTCGTGCTACTGATGGACTTTTCTTAGAAATAGCAAAAACAATTGCTAAAGAATATCCTGAAATTGAAATGGATGCTGCAAACATTGATGCTCTATGTATGTGGTTATTGAAAAATCCATTTAATTATGACGTTCTCGTTGCACCCAATCTATATGGCGACATTATCTCTGATCTTTGTGCTCAAATGGTTGGTGGTCTTGGTTTTGGATGCTCTGGCAATATTGGCGATAAATTAGGCGTCTTTGAACCTACTCATGGTTCTGCACCTAAATATACAGGAATGTATAAAGTCAATCCTATTGCCACTATTTTAGCAGCCAAAATGATGCTAGCATGGCTTGGAGAAAAAGAAAAAGCAGAAAAAATTGAAAAAGCTGTAGCAGAAGTCATCCAAGAAGGCACAGTCAGAACATATGATATGAAGGGTTCTGCTAGCACTCTTCAAATGGCACAAGCTATTGCCGATAAAATATCATAAAGTAAATTTCAATGATCTGTTAAAAAGCTCCTACTTAAAAAATTTTATTGACTTTTCTTAGAAAAAAAATATAATAGAATTTTCAAAATAAGAAAGAAAGTACAATTTTATATAGATAAAAAATATCTATATAAATAAATTTTTAGATAAAAAGTACCCTATTTTATTTATTGCAAAAAAAATATTTAGGAGCTTTTTTTATCTTAAAAAACAAATGGTATAGAATCTATAAATATTTTATCCAAATACCAACAAGATAGCCTTAAAATAGTAATTATATTCAATAATCTTTGTCTATGACATCAGAAATATATGCATAGACAACAACATATTTCTTTGACAGGAAGGTGGTGGTGCGTTCTCATCTGGGAACTGTGTATTTTTATTTTTTACTACATACAAAAGAAAGGTTTATATTTAAATGAGTATTAAAATTGCCGTCGAAAGATCGGATAATATTGACAAAGTATTACGTCGCTTTAAAAAAATGTGTGAAAAAGAAGGTCTGATCAAAGAAATCAAGAAAAAACAATATTATGAAAAACCCTGTCAAAAGAGAAGAAGAGAGTATTTAAAAAGAAAACGAAGACACGCCAAAATGTTGACCATGATGAAAATGGGCGTACAAAGGAAGCGCAAAAAAAGAGCCATGGGTTCCAACTAGTTGTCTTAAAAAAGCCACCTGCAAGGGTGGTTTTTTAGTTTCTAATAAAATCTATTATTTTTACATATTTATTCTATCTTTACATGTTCATTCTATCAGAGTGTATAGCGTCCATTGTAGTAACATGAGGCTCTTATGGAACAAGTATTATCTTTTTTCAAAAATATTGGCAAATTAAAAACAATCCATCGAAAAGGTTGGTTTTTACGTAATGTATTTAATCCAGAATCTGTGGCTGAACATTCCTTCAGAGTAGCAATTATGGCATGGTATTTTGCTAAAAAAGAGAATCTCAACATGGAACAATGTTTACAACTGGGTTTATTCCATGACATTGCAGAATCTATCATAGGCGACATTACTCCGCACGATGGTATTTTAGAACAAGATAAACTTCAACAAGAAACATCAGTATTTAAAAAATTTGCACAGGAAATTCAACAAGAACAACTTTTCCTATTATGGAAAGAATTATGCGAAGAAAAAACACCAGAATCTATTCTTGTTAAAGAAGTTGACAAAATAGAAATGTTATTGCAAGCTTTAGAATACCAAGAAATATATCAAAAAAAAATTGATTTAAAAGAATTTTGGTCTTCCACAAAAACGAATTGGCAATTTTCCCATATCCAAGAATTTTATAATTTAATCAAAAAAAAATATAATATTCTTGTAAAAACTATGGAAGCTTGGTTGCAAGAGTATTGGAAAATTTCTCCAAAAAATCTTTCATATTATGAAAAAGCTCTTACAATTTCTAAAAATCAACGATATGCCGGTGTAGGCGATAAATTCATTTATTTTGCTGTTTTTTCCATATTATCTCATAAATTTTCTGAACAATCTGAAGATTGGAGCATGCAAAAAACACATTTTTTTGTAGAAAATGTTCATTTATGGAAATGTGCCATTAACATTCAATTAGATTCTTGGATACAAACTTCTAAAAGCATTTATGAATTGACAGTAAAAGACTGGGGTAATGTTATGGAAGCTTTGTTTTATGCTATATTGGAAGATTTAGGATTTGACACAGCTTTATCAACAGTTTCTCATATATTACAGATAGATTCTTTTACTGGTCAAGAAGATTTACAAAAAAGAAATGAAAGAAGTAAAAAAGAATTTAAAGAATGGCAGGCTTTAAAACAAACAAAACAAAATCTACCCAATATGCAACTGAATTGTAATTTAGAATCGTCTAACAAAAGTGCAAATCAGACTGTAAATAAAAGTGCAAATCAGACTGTAACTAAAAGTGTAGATCAAACTGCAAGTGCAGATCAAACTGCAACTAAAAGTGCAAATCAGACTGTAAATAAAAGTGCAAATCAAACTACAACTAAAAGTGCAAATCAAACTGTAACTAAAAATGCAAATCTGACTGCAACTAAAAATGCAAATCTGACTGCAACTAAAAGTACAAATCAGATTGCAACTAAAAGTACAAATCAGACTGCAACTAAAAGTGCAAATCAAATTGCAACTAAAAGTGCAAATCTGACTGCAACTAAAAGTACAGAAGATTTAAAAAATGAAATTATAGTAAGTGTTGCTTCCTTACAGAAAGAAATTGTAAAAAAACAAAAAGAGATTGCAAAAAGCAAAATTTTAAACACACTACATAATACATTTCAATCACAAAAACTACCTATCCCAAAATATAAGAATTGTACAGCAAAATACCAATGGGGAAATAAGCATTATAAAATATCTTATGGTGCGAATAAATATGAACTAGCCTATGCTATTTTAGCTCATATTACTTCATTATCATAATCATAAACGTATGGTAAAATATATTCACCATGCAAAGAAGAAAATGATATACTCATAAAAAAAGGACATGTTCGTCCAAAGGGGCGAACATGTTTCTTAAGATTTTTGTGGCAAACGGAAGGTAATTCTTCCTTTCGTTAGATCATAAGGGGTCATTTCTACTTTCACTCTATCTCCTGGTACAATACGAATATATGCTTGGCGCATTTTACCAGACATATGAGAAAGAATGATATGACCAGAGTCAAGTTTAACTCTAAATTTTGTATTGGGCAATGCTTCTAAAACATCACCTTCCAAAATTATAACTTTTTCTTTTAAGTCTGCAGGCACAGATTATGCTCCTAACTTGTTTGTTTAAAAAACAATATAATATATATATGCTATTGTACTTAATTTTATGAAAAAAGGCAAGTGATTTCACGAGCTTTTTCAAAAAAACAAAAAAATTTTCCAGAAAGAGCAATAAAATATGTGTCACATCATCTTATTATTTCTCACTATCCCTATTATAGAAATATATTTATTGATGGAAATCAGTAAATACGTTGGCCTTTGGGAAACCATTATAGTTATTATATCCACTGGTATTATAGGTGCCACATTAGCAAAAAACGAAGGGCTACGTACTTTGCATGAAATCCAAGAAAATTTGACACATGGAATCATTCCCAAAAAACAAATAGCAGATGGCGTACTCCTTCTTATAGCAGGAATTCTTCTTTTACTACCAGGAATTTTATCAGATGTTGCAGGATTTCTCCTTGTTATTCCTAGCATACGAACAATAGTTCGTGATTCACTCATCCAACGTCTTGAAAACAAGGTTCAAAAATCTACACAAACATATGAAATTGTGAATGAAGATAGCGATGTGATCATTGTAGAGTGGGAAGAAATATAAATAAACTAAAATAAACCATTTTCTCAAAATAAAAAGTCAATATATATAATAATAAGTGAATATATAATATATAATAAGTTAACATATACATATAAAAGGTAAACATATATATTTATGGATAAAGAATTAGAAAATTTAATATATTTAGAACAAAAAAGACAATCAGAAGTCTTGCGACTCATTCCTTCTGAAAATTATGTATCAAAAAATGTACGAAATGCTTTATCTTCTGTTTTAATCAACAAATATTCCGAGGGATATCCTCACCATCGTTATTACGAAGGAACAGAAATCATTGATAAAATAGAAAATTTAGCACGAACTCGTGCCAAAAATTTATTTCAAGCCGAACATGCCAATGTCCAACCATATTCAGGATCACCTGCAAATATGGCAGTATATTTTAGTATGCTTTCATTAGGAGACACAATTTTAGGCATGGGCCTAGAAGATGGTGGTCATTTAACACATGGTGCTTCTGTTAATTATTCTGGTTATTTTTATCATGCTGTTTCGTACCATGTAGAATCAGAAACAGGATTATTAAATATGGATTCTGTTCGAAAAATAGCAAAACAAATCATGCCTAAACTCATTGTTTGCGGTGGTTCAGCATATCCAAGGCACATTGATTTTGTTGCATTTCAAGAAATTGCCCAAGAAGTGGGGGCAAAATTATTAGTTGATATGTCACATTTTAGTGGCCTAGTTGCTGGAGGTGTATATCCCTCTCCCATTCCTTACGCAGACATTGTGACCACAACAACACATAAAGTCTTGCGTGGACCGCGCGGTGGTTTAATTCTTTGCAAAAACATATATGCAAAAGATATTGATCGAGCTGTTTTCCCAGGATTGCAAGGTGGACCGCACAACCATACTATTGCTGGTATTGCCACAGCTTTATGGGAAGCATCTCAAGATTCCTACAAAGAATATACAAAACAAGTGATTAAAAATGCACAATATTTAGCGGAAGAATTGATGAAATATGGTTTTCAATTAGTAACAGGCGGAACAGATACGCACCTCCTACTCATAGATTTACGAAATTTTCAAATTTCAGGAAAAACTTTTGCACAATCTTTAGCAAAAGCTGGAATCATCACAAATGCTAATACAGTTCCTAAAGAAACAGGGTCTCCAAGAAATCCTAGTGGTCTTCGATTAGGAACACCAGCCATTACAACATTAGGGATGAAACAACAAGAAATGAAGACCATTGCACAATGGATTTTTAAAGTTTCTCAAAACATTGATCAAGAAAGTATTCTTCAAAAAATTAAAAATGAAGTATATATGTTACGACAATCATTTCCCTTTGAATAAAATAAGGATCGAATATGACAGAAAAAAAAATATGGGCACCTAAGCCCAGTTGTTTAGCAACAACTATAGATTATAGAAAAATATTACTCGCTTCTTTATGGTTCGTATTTAGCATACTCCCCTTTTTTCTATGGGGACTATACGAACAAAATAATATAATAAACGACACTCTACAAAAAATAAAAGAACATCAAAATATTTTTATACTTTGGGTATTACTTTGTTGGTTTTTATCTGGTGGTGCTCTATATTATGCTTTAGCAGTGGAAATCTACACAGAAGAAAGAATCAGTGTCTTTAAAGCCTTAAAATACGCCCTAAAACATTATCAACGGTTTATTTTCTCTTTCTTTGTAGTTCTATTTTTCCTTTTGATACTTTATTTTGTTCGTCTTGGTATTCAATGGATATTTTTCGAAACATGCGTAGATGCCATTGGTAGACTGTTATTACTTCCTGTCAACTTTCTTCTTATTTTAATTCTATTTGCATGCTTTACTTGTCCTGGTTTTCTATGTTGTTGCATTACAATTGATGACTTAGACTCATATGACGCAGTTTCCCGTTCCTTTATGTTTTTATTCCATTGCACTAGACAATGGATTTGGCAAAGCATTCTTGTATTTTTCCATGTTTTGCCTAGTTTATTTTTTGCCTGCATTTGCATTGCTGGAACTATATTTTTTACTTGGAACATTTATGAGGAATGCTTATTATTCTGTATAACAGAAGAAATCAATTATGTTCTTTTATTAACTATATTTTTTGTTTTTTGTTGGTTTATTGTTTGTAAAGCATACATGAAAATTTTAGTGTACCAAAAACTTCGTAAATTTTTAACAGGAATAGAAGAAAACGTTTGGAATGGAATAGCTCCAGCTTCCCGTTGGTCAAAAGACTCCTTACCCCCAAAAACACCAGAACAAATTACACAAGAAGGCATTCAAACATACAATAAACATCAAAAACAAAATCTAGAAAATAAAACATAAGAAGAACAAGAACATCAAAAACAAAATCTAGAAAATAAAACACAAGAAGAACAAGAACATCAAAAACAAAATCTAGAAAATAAAACACAAGAAGAATAAGAGCATCAAAAACAAAATCTAGAAAATAAAACATAAGATCTAGAAAACGAAGAAAAGTAAAAAAATTATATTGAAATCAAAAAAACAATTTCAACAGGAGGCAAAAATGAAACCATGGATTGTATTCATTTACCTAATTCTTATGGTAACACCTATGATACAAGCCCAAGTAGATGAAGATGCTACTCATAGTTTTTTAAGAACATTAGACAGTGAATTTTTATATAAAAGAATCAACCAAGCCTCAATCCCATGTCGAAGCTTCATTGAATATAAAATTAGAAACAACCAACGAGAAAAAACAGGATTTGAGATTCGTGCACAAGGCTACATAGAATGTCGAGGAAGAATTAGTCAAAAAGGATATGCCAAAAAAAAATTGATACACAGAAATGGATTTCTCGTTCCCATTTGGGACATTAATATGGAAGTCGTCTTTCAATTTGAAGGAAATACAACAGGTGAACAATGGGTATTTCCTGTGAATCAAAAAGTATCGGACACTTGGACCGACAGTATGCCTAGAGGCAATGTGAAGCTTATTTTTAAAACAGAACAAGATACTGCCATCTTAGACATAGATACAGAATTTATTGGTGAAACAGATATTCCTTCTAAATTTAGTACAGATCTTGCTGTAGATTTTAAATATATTCCCAGAACATTTACGCAAGAATTTATCATTGAGCAAAGATTACGAGAACGTACTTATCAATTTATAAATAAATTTACTGGTCTAAAAACAGGAGTAACTAAGAAAAAAATTAAAAAACCTTGTGAAGTATATCGCACACTATAATAATAAAATTATGTTCTGTTTTTTTAAATCCTTGCAAAATTTATCGGTACATGATAAATAATAAAATTATATTCTGTTTTTTTAAATCCTTGCGAAATTTATCACACATTATCAAAAAAAAGATGTTTTTATTGTCTCAGAGAAATACAGAGAAATAAAAACATCTTTTTTTTAATATAGACTTAATTCTATACAACAAAAACATCATTATCTAAAATGTAAACTTAATTCTCGAAGGAGAGTACAAGCAGCAGCTGTAGAACGTCCACTAGGATCATAATGCGGAGAAAGTTCTACAAGATCAGCTCCCACAATGCAAAGGGGTTGGATAATCTGGAAAAATTGAATAAGTTCTCGATATGTGATTCCACCATGTTCTGGCGTGCCTGTTCCTGGAAAAATAGAAGGGTCTAGTATATCTAAATCAATGGTAAGATAAATAGGTTTTTCTTGGAGTGCAACAACCATTTTTTGAACAGCTTGGACATCTAATGTCAAAGGATGGAAATGAGTATGTTGAGATGCCCATTCAAATTCTATTCGTTCTCCTGAACGAATTCCAAATTGCCAAATTTTATAATCTCCCAATTTTTCCCAAATTCTTCGAATTACAGAAGCATGGGAAAGAGGCATACCTAGGTAATCTTCTCGTAAATCTGCATGTGCATCTAAATGAATAAGGTGCAGATCACTATATTTTTCCCAAACTGCAGTGACTGCTGGGAGTGTAACTAAATGCTCACCACCTAGCATGCACGGAATTTTATTGTCTGCGAGAATTTGTTTTGTGTAGGCATAGATATAGGAAAGAACAGTTTGTGTGTCACCAAAAGGAAGTTCTATATCTCCTGCATCATGTGCCTGTATATCCTGTAAGTCTGCTTTGCAATACGGACTATACGTTTCCATTCCAAACGATTCAGCCCGAATGGAACTCGGTCCAAATCGAGCCCCTGGACGGTATGAAGTTGTACCATCAAAGGGAGCACCAAAAACAACAAGCTTGGCTTGTTCATACGGCTTATCAAAACCTAGTATGCAACTATTTGGGCATGGCTGAATAGTCTGTTGTAGACAAGTAGGTTGCCAACATTCATTACATTGGGATGTCATGTTGTAACAACTCTTGTACATATGTAGGAAGAGCAAAACATCCAATGTGTAATTCTGGATTATAGTATTTTGTTTCTAGCTCGTGTTTTTTCCATTCCTCAAATTTCACATCTTTAATGGGATCCAAACCTTTAGAAGCAAAACCAAAAAGCCAATGTCCTGATGGATATGTAGGCATATGGAATTGATAAACTTTGTGAACAGGGAATATCCTTTTTATTTTTGTATGTGCTTTTTGCATACTTAGTGTACACGCAGGATAATAAGGACTTTCATGTTGGTTAACTAAAATTCCATCATCTGTAAGGCAATTAAAGCAATCTTTATAAAAATCCATGCTAAAAAGTCCTTCACCTGGACCAATAGGATCTGTAGAATCTACAAGAATTATATCATATTTCTCTTTTGTATTTTTTACAAATGCAACTCCATCTTGAAAATAAAGATGAACTCTTGGATCATCAAAACTGCACGATGTTTTGGGAAAATATTTTTTACAGGCCTCTACAACCATTTCATCAATTTCTACCATGTCAATTTGTTCTAGTGTCTTATATCGACAAAGTTCTCGAACAGTACCGCCATCTCCACCACCAACACATAGCACTTTTTTAGCATTGGGTTTGACTGCCATAGGAACATGGACGATCATATCATGGTAAATAAATTCATCTTTCTCAGTTACCATGACAAAACCATCTAATGTAAAAATTCTGCCAAATTCATATGTGTCAAAAAAATCAAGCTTTTGATAAGGACTCTTTGCAGAATGTAAAAATTCTTTCACTTTCACTGTAAAAAGAACATTGTCTGTATGTTTTTCCGTATACCATAATTCCATAATATTTTCTCCATTATAAAGATTGAAAATAAAGGCGTACTTTTCTTGTTCTTGGGCCATCAAATTCACAAAAATAAATACCTTGCCAAGTTCCAAGTTCCAACCGTCCCATTTTAATAGGAACTGTTTGTGAAAATCCCAATAAAGATGCTTTAAGATGAGCTGCACTATTTCCTTCTGCATGTTGATAAAACGATTCATGCCAAGGTATCAGTTCATTAAGTTTTGCTAACAAATCATGCCGAACATCTGGATCAGCATTTTCATTAATGGTAATGCCAGCTGTAGTATGGGGACAATAAATAGTGCATAAACCATCTTGTATATCTTTAGGAATACTAGATTGGATAAGATGCGTGATGTCTATCATTTCACTATGGTTCGATGTTTGAATGCGTAATTCCATATTTTTCTCTATTCTTCCATGGGTCTTCGAAATGCCAAAATAATGCTTGCTTTCCATTTATCCTCAAAAGGTGCACTATTGGGAAATTTTTCTAACTCTGCTGCTTTTAATCTTAAAAATGGCTTTGCTTTACAAATTTGAAAAATGTACCGTCCTAAATCCGATCGAGAAATTCCTTGTTCAAAGTGAATCATATAATTTTTTTCTGAAAATTCTACATCACCTATACTTTTAACTTCCCAAGCTCCTTCTTCCAATTCTGGTTCTGGAATCCCTCGTACAGTCCGCTTGAAAAAGCTATGGACATTATCAATTGCTCTTGGTATATCATTATCGCTTATTACGGGAATTTCTTTTTCATTTTCTAAGATATATTCTAAATCTACTTTTCCTAGAGCAATGCTTTTATTATATTTATCCCATAAAAAATAATAATATACACATACAACTATTACAGCAGTAGAAAAGGCAAGTAAAATCCAAATATAGATTTTCGTAAAATCTAATGATTCATTTTGTTGTTCACTTCCCATATTTTATCCTTTTCAGATATTTCCTATATCTTGTCTTATATCTTATTTATATTTTACAAAAAATTACATATTTTTTCAAATAGTTTCATACTTTTATAATATAATTATACATTTTAAATCTATTTTACCTAGATAAATGCTTTATAATCTACTTTTTTTAGAGAAATATTTTCTTTTAACTTCTCCAGAGAAAATTTGCCTCCCCCGAGCAACCTTTCCTCCCCAGAGCAACATTTGCCTCCCTAAAGCAACATTCCCTCCCCAGAGCAACCTTTCCTCCCCAAAGCAACCTTTCCTCCCCAGAGCAACCTTTCCTCCCCCGAGCAACCTTTCCTCCCCAGAGAAACATTTTCCTCCCCAGAGAAACATTTTCCTCCCCAGAGCAACATTCACTCCCCAGAGCAACATTCACTCCCCAGAGCAAATTCTCCCCAGAGAAACATTTTCCTCCCCAGAGAAACATTTTCCTCCCCAGAGCAGATTCTCCCCAGAGCAGATTTCTCCCCAGAGCAGATTTCTCCCCAGAGCAACATTTGCCTCCCCAGAGCAGATTTCTCCCCAGAGCAGATTCTCCCTAGAGCAACATTTGCCTCCCCAGAGCAGATTCTCCCTAGAGCAACATTTGCCTCCCCAGAGCAACATTTGCCTCCCCAGAGCAGATTTCTCCCCAGAGCAACATTTGCCTCCCCAGAGCAGATTTACTTCCCCAGAGCAGATTTCTCCCCAAAGTAAGTTTGCATTCAATTGTATTTATCTCATAATTAATACGCATCAATTTCAATATTTTTAATATGTTATCTATATATTATTTATATTTTATAAGAAATTACATATTTTTTAGATGGTTTAACGCTTCCATAATATGATTAGACATTTCAATATCTTGTTCTAATTCTGCAAGAACATCTTTATGATCGTCTTTATGACTTGCTAAATCTTGTTCAACTCTATCCATTTCCAATGAAAATGTTTCTAATTCCTGTTCAATGCTTTCTCGCAGTGATGCAGCTACTTTTTCTGTAAATTCATCAATTTCATCTAAAATGTGCCTTCGCACTTGCAATTTGCCATCATTGATAACTTTTTTTACGCCACGCAATATGCGATTATGAGCACTTGCTCCTGAAATCCAACGGACTAAGCCTCCCACAACCATAGCTCCGCCTAAAATTCCCCAACCTACTGGTCCGCCCACAACTAAAGGTGCAATGCTTCCTGATAAAACTACACTCCAACCACTGGCTGATTTTGACCTTGATTTATCTTCTAAAGATTCTGATAATGCACCCGACCGTGAAACATCTTTTAAAATTTCACCTAAATTTTGAACATATTCTTCTGCACATTCTGCCATTTTTGCACGAATCTTCTGATAAACAAATGAAAATTCCTCTCCAAAAGCTGTCCGAACTTCTTGTCGAAAGTCGTCTTCACGCATATCTTCTAAAGGCATTTTATCCATTCTTTCCAAAACACGATTAGCACCTTCGTCCAATAATTCTGCAATGTCTTCTAGTTTTAAATCATCCATAGAGTGAAAAAAATCATCACACAATTTATTCAATTTTTCTTGCAACCCTTCTTGTTTGCTTTTTCTTTGTTCGTTGCATTCTTCCCATTTTGCTTTTAATGCATCTTTATCTGCATTAATCAATCTTAGACGCTCTCGTAAAGGAAGTTGAGATTTATGCACTAAACTTGCAAAAATTATAGCTGTTTTTCGTGCCATTTTATGCCAAGACGTTTTTTTTGCATGTTGTCGCAATTGTTTTATCAAAGCATCTAAACCACTTTCAGCCATGCCTTGTTTATTATTTGTATAAGACGCTTGACAAGCCATTGCCACATTTACAGGCAAAATACTTGTAGGAAAACCAGTTCCACGTTCATTGGCAATATGTTTTAAAACATAAATATTATGTTCTTTTCCAGATTCTACTTCTGAAGCTGTTTCTCTTGCCCATAAATTCTGCACAAATAAACTTTCTTGCAACCTTGGCCATGCTAAATGAATAAAACCTGCTTCAGATTCTGTGATGGGCGGAACAGTGCGTAATAAAAAAATTCCCATATGTGTATTTTGCAAAAAATGCATAGTTGTTTCTTCATTTTTCGCAGTTAAACTACCCACACCTGGTAAATCTACAAAAACAAAGCCCTCTTTTAAAAAATCACGATTTACACGACAAATCACGTACTTTACATCCATTACATTCCCAGGATTATACTTATTATCTACTACTTTTTCTAAAAATTCTTTTTTTAAAGGTGCTGCTTGTTTATCACCATTTGCATAATGAATCTCTAGACCTTCTGACTCACCAGGATAAATTCTACGAATCATAGTAGGAATACAAGTTGTTTCTTCCACTTCTACAGGTAACACTTCATCTGCAAAAATCAATGCATTCAACAAAGAAGACTTGCCAGCTCCTTGCACACCTAAAATTGAAATATGACATTCTGGAATTTTTAATTTTTCTAAATGAGTTTCTAAAAAATCAAATCCATAATCATTTTGCTCACGTCGAGAAGAAGAAACTTGTACTAAAGGCAACAAATGTTTTTTATAATATGCTTGAAATTCTTCTGTTTCCAACAAATAAATCAACTGATCACGAATATCATCCATATAAACCTCTCTTTGAAAGAATAAACCATTTTTTTACATAAAAATATTATAAGAAATCTACATAAAAAATCAACAACCCTTTTTGAACCCTTTGAAAGGGTTCAAAAAAGTTTCAAAAGAATTATTTTATTTAGATGCCTTTTAAAAAGTTTCTATAAGAATTGTTTCATTTAGATATTTTTTAAAAAAACTTAAAAAGACAAAAAAATCTCAAGAATATCTTTGAATATTTTCTTTATTTATTTCTAGAAACTGTTCTTTCCAATAATAATGTTTTAGCAAATCTATTTCAGCACGTCCTTGAATAAGGCGTGCTACAAAAAGTGCTTCCACACTAGCAAGCCCACCATGTGGCATTTCATACAACTTACTCACTCTAGGATAACTTGTAAACCATCCTGGTAAAGAACGCTTTTCTAAATTAGAAAAAATAGGATGGTTAGCCACTTTATATGCTCTTTTCCAAGACGCATCTAACAATAAAAGTGGTCTATTTGCATCTTTTTCTGACAAAGGCTCGCCCTCAGTGTGTAAAAAAAGCACATTTTCCCAAGGCTCTAAACTATCCAATCTCCTAGAATGAATAAATTTCAAATCTTCTCGATAAATTAGTGGATGAATCGAACACTTATTTACATTTTCTTTATCTGTGATAATAATATCTTGTATCATACATATATTCTTTCTAAAAAAAATCATTTGTTATGTATCATAGAAAATTTTCTGCATTTTTCAAAAAAATTTTCATTTTTTTATTTTTTCTACCTGGAAAAACTTGCTCTGGGAGGCAAATGTTGCTCTGGAGGTAGCAATATTGCTCGGGGGAAAAAAATGCATGCAAATTTGCTCGGGGAAGGGTCTGGGCAAGCAGTCTGCTCGGGGGTGGCAAGTTGCTCGGGGGAAGCAGAGGTGCAATATTGCTCGGGGGAGGGAAGCAAACTTACTCGGTGGGAGTAAATTTGCTTTAGAGAGAGAATATGCCTAGGAAAAGTTTTATATCTTTGAATATGGAATTAAATGGATATGTAGTTCATTTATTTTTTCACGCACTTTAGGAGAAATAAGTGCTTTGTATTCTTGATTATCTTTGTCTGGATGGGTGTATAATTCAAAAATTCCATCTGGAATTTTATCAAGGAGTTGTAGAAGCCAAGTTTCATGGATTTCTCCTGTTTGGTATAATCCTAGAGTGCCATCAGCATATTTTAATGTTGTTTTATTTGTTTTTGCTTTTGCTGATTTTGCAAGTGTAGAAAATACGTATCGATAAAAAAAATTTCGAATTTTATGATTCGGAGAAAGTGAACCAGTAATATGCCATGGATCATTTGGAATACGAATAGTTCTGATTCCTCGTTTTTCTGATTCTTCTAACAAAATACTAAAAATTTCTGGATGGATTTGAAAATGGTGGTGGCAATCTACATGTTTTAATTTTAATCCTGTATTTTGAAATGCATTGAATTGTGCAATGATTTCTTGTCGTATTTGTTCTTGTAATTCCGTAGAAAAATGAATGGCAAATCCAGCTTTTGCTAGATCTGTTTTAAAAGTATGGTCAGATCGTACAAGACATTTTGCTTTTGTAGTGGCTGCCAATGCTTTCCCTTCACTCAATGTTACATGCATTCCTACTTGTAAATTAGGATTTTCTTTTGCCAATCGCACTGTATCTTCTAAAATAGGACTATTCATCATAAAACTTGTATTTGTTAAAATTCCATGAGTATATGCTGAAATAATGGCTTCATTGATCGAAGCTGTTTTTCCAAAGTCATCTGCTGTTACTATTAGTTGTTTCATATTTCCTCTATTTTTTTAATGCGTGGTATAGAATAATTGGATCGAAGCTATTTTCTCAAAGTCATCTGCTGTTACTATTAATTGTTTCATATTTTCCTATTTTTTTTCAATGTATCATACTATTTTTCTTTATTTTTAATATGCATTGTTCCATCTTTATGTAAGTGGTATGTTGTATCACGCCATGTAATTGTATTTCCTTGAAAACTTACAAACCATAAACAAAAGGAAATAAAATCCCATAAAGGAGCTAAAAAAGCTCGAATGAATGTATATTTATTTTGTAAAGCAAAGGCAACTGCCATGGGTTGTAGGATTCGAAGTGTTAAGGCTATAGTTACAAGAAACCAAGGATTTTTTTGAAAATATAATGCAGTCACAATATATAATAAAAGCCAAGGAGTCATATATGTGATCATAGAAAAAAAATAACCTATAGATTGACAAATCCGAATCGTTCGATTCCAACGAAGTAGATGTTTAAATGTATTGGTAATACTTTGATACGATAGGACATCTTCCACAATATATGTACTCAATTTTACTTTTTTCTTAGCTTCTGCAATTCGTTTTCCAATAATATTATCATCTGCTAAATAATCTAGCAACTTTTCAAATCCACCAGTTTCTAAAAATATTTGTTTGTCCACAGCAATAGTAGCACCCAATGCATAATTCAATGGTGCAAATGATGAGGATAATAAAACACCTGGTGCAAATGTTTGTTCAATATATAATGATTCTGGTAAACTTCCCCAATTGGGCGTTTTCTTTACTGTGTACAAGCAAGTGACACATCCTATTTGAGGAGAAGAAAAATTATGTACTATTCGTTCTATATAATTTGCATCTACTTTTAAATCTGCATCTGCAATGATCCAAATTGCAGAAGTAGGGTCAATGTATTTTTGAATATTGAGTAAATTTCGCACTTTTTTATTTGCACCTATGGGATGTTCGCCTTGTACTATTTTTAATTGTGGATATTGTTTTTGCAAGTTTTGTACAATGAGCAACGCTGAATCTTGTTCAGATGCCATGCCAACAATCATTTGAAAATTTTGATATGATTGTTGTAAAAAAGATTCTAAATTTTCTTTTGTATATTCATCAGATCCGCAAATCGGCTTTAATATTGTAACAAAAGGACGCTGGGAAGGAGAATGATCTTTGGAAGTAGGATTAGATGCTACTTTTTTCCAATGATTAAACTCTTTGAGTTCTTTCTTTCGTTTGTAGACAAAGTAAAATGCACACAATAAGGAAATGAAATAATACATCATACAAAAAATACATAAAACTGTGAACAAAATAAAAGCCATATATACCTTTCTATATTTTTTTCAAATTGATTTATTTATAAAAATATTATTTTATATTGACCATTCATGATTTATTGATGAAATATGCAAATTTATTTTAAATAGATCATTCATGATAAATAAATCATTCATGATAAATAAATTATTCATGATTTATTTATAAAAGATATTATTTTATTTTAAATCAATAATTTATGATTCATTTATAAATATGCAAATTTATTTTAAATAGATCATCAATACAGTGATGTCAGCTGGAGTTACGCCAGAAATTCGTGAGGCTTGACCAAGAGTACGTGGTTTTACTTGAACAAGTTTTTCAAATCCTTCTTGAGAAAGTCCGTGAATTTTTTCGTAATTTAAAGATGCTGGGATTCTATATTCTTCTAGACGTAAAAATTTTTGAATCATATCTTTTTGTCTTTGAATGTATCCTTGGTATTTCCATTCAATTTCAATTTGTTCTATGGCTTTTGGAGTTTGCAAAAGAGTGTCTAGCGTAGGATATACAGCCGGATCAATGAATTGCAATAAAGGTGCTAAACTGATTTGTGGGCGTTTTGTGAGAATTTCAATCGATTCGTTGCTTTCAATAGGTGTTGTATTTTGTTGTTCTAAGTATTCATTGAGTTTTGCTCCGCCTATGCGAATTTTAGGAAGTGTTTGTTTATGTTGTTGTATTTGTTGTTCTTGATATTGAATTTTCTCGTATGTTTCTTTATCTAGGAGTCCAATATTATAAGCAATGGGACTTAATCGTAAGTGGGCGTTATCTTGACGTAAAAGGAGTCGATATTCAGCACGTGATGTAAACATTCTATACGGTTCTAATGTGATTGTATTGATAATATCGTCAATAAGGATACCTATATAAGCTTGGTCTCGTCGTAAAATAATTTCTTGCTTTTGCTGAATTTTAGTTGCTGCATTGATTCCTGCAAGGAGTCCTTGTGCTGCGGCTTCTTCGTATCCAGACGTTCCATTGACTTGACCTGCAAAATAGAGTCCTTTAATTTTTTTTGATTCTAATGTTAAATCTAATTGATGTGCTGGGAAGAAGTCGTATTCAATAGCATATCCAGGGCGTACAATTTGGGCATCTTCTAATCCCACAATACTATGAATGGCGTCTTGTTGAATGTATTCAGGTAATGAAGTAGAAAATCCATTGACATACACTAAATTTGTATTCAATCCTTCTGGTTCTAGAAATATTTGATGTCGATCTTTATCTGCAAAACGAACGAGTTTAGTTTCGATTGATGGACAGTACCTAGGTCCTAATCCTTGGATTGTACCATTAAATAAGGGCGATTCATCAAATCCTTTTCGTAATATTTCATGGGTTGTTGTGTTTGTATATGTTAAATAGCATTGAATTTGTGGAAGTTGTGGAAATGTGCTTATATCTGTATGGATAGAAAAGGGGGTAAAATCTTTATCTCCACATTGTGGTTGTGTATTTTCAAAATGAATTGATTCGACCGTAATTCTAGGTGGTGTACCTGTTTTTAATCGTCCTATTTGTATGCCTAGTTCTTGTAAGGAATCAGACAATCCTAAAGATGCTGGTTCGTCTATGCGTCCTCCTTGCCATGTTTTGTTTCCCATAAACATTTTTCCATGGAGAAACGTACCTGTAGTAATAATAATGGCTTTAGTTTGTATTTCTTGCGAAGAATCTAATTCTACACCATATACAATGTGATTTTTTGCCAATATTTTTGTCACATTGCCTTGAATCAGCATTAAATTTTTTTGTGTTTGTACTAGTTTTTTTGCTACTTGTGAATATAAATCTTGGTCTGATTGACAACGAGAAGACCAGACTGCTGGTCCTTTAGAACGATTTAAGATGCGAAATTGTATGCCAGTTTGATCTGCCAATTGTCCCATAACACCGCCTAAAGCGTCAATTTCATGAACTAAGTGTCCTTTCGCAGTACCACCAATCGAAGGATTGCAAGACATTCTAGCAATGCTTTGAATATCCATAGTCACTAAAGCCACATGGCATCCCATTTTAGCAGCTGCAATAGATGCTTCTACTCCAGCATGACCACCACCAATAACAACAATATCATATTTTTCCAATATTTTGTTCTCCTATGAGTGTTATCATAAATATATTGTGCGATTATCAAAATACTGTAAATAAAAAAAATGTCAATAAAATTTCATTGAATAAATTTCATTGACATTTTTTTTTATTTATTATTTTATAGAATATATATATTTTTTTTATTTAAAATAATATATGAAAAAATTTGTATGAATTCCCTGTTTCATTTATTATTTTATAATATATGAAAAAATTTGTATGAATTCCCTGTTTTATTTATTATTTTATAATATATGAAAAAATTTGTATGAATTCCCTGTTTCATTTATTATTTTATAGAATATTTCTATGTACTTTTATTAAGGAGTAGTTCATGAAAAAATTTGTATGTTTTTTTTGCTGTATATGTTTTTTTACAGGTTGTGCCTCAACAGAACATGATGGACCAACATTTTCAAAAAATCAATTGCATGTAGAAAGCAAGGTGAAACGACAAGTCCAACAAGATGATTTTAATGGCATCTTTTATATTCAACCAGATGAAGTGATGATTGAACAAGAATTTTGGAATCGTGCTTTTATGAAGTATTATCAAAATTTAGATAGTTTTTTCTATGAATTTCAAATGCAAATGAAAAAGTTAGCAATATATTATGATAATACTGAGGCGAAAGAAAGAATGATGGCATCTGCTGAAAAGAATTTTCATCTTTTTTGCCAAACAAAAGGTGTAGGGAATGAATTTATTGAATGGCGAAGGCTTGTTCAATCTTGGTAGGAGTATAGTATGAAAATATGGAAATATATTTTGTTATGTTGTCTTATAAGTTGTTCCTCCTTTAATAATTCTTCTTCTTTTTCATTACAGGAACAAACAAAAGAAATTTTCGCAGATTTTTTATCACAACAATTTTTACGTGCACAATCAAATTTCGCATTATTTATTCCTCAAAATGCAGTGCACCATCGATATAGAGAAAATTTTAAAAAAACAATCCAACAAGAATTAGAATGGGCAGCACAAGAAGTCAATATGAAATTTCAAGGATCACCAGATAAAATATTTTTTCTTCCTTTAGATTCTGTGAAACAAGATAGTTCTTTATTATCTAAAGAATTTAATCTTGGAACAAAATTAGGTTGGACAAGCCTTCATGCATATTGGGGGCAATTTCAAACGTTAATCTATGCCAAATCTGATGTGATTCAAAATCTACCCTCTTCATTGCGAAGTGACTTAGCAAATCCTTTAGATTATGTTTTAAAAGTAAATGTAAGTTATACAAAAGAACATGGATTATCTTCTCATGAACATCGAATGAATTGTTCTTTCTTTGAAATTGGCAGTGAAAAACTTTTATTTTCTAAAGATTATGTATTGAATTTAACAGCCAAAATAACACCTTAGGAGAAAAAAATGCGTTTATTACTGATATGTGTTTATATTTTATTGTCTAGTTGTGCAAGCGTTCCACAACAACAAGAGATCGATAGAGACACTTTATTAATGCAAGAATTAGAACCTATGCTACAAACAGTAATTGCCACTGTGGGAGACCATAAACTAGTAGTTATGCCTTTTTTAACAGAAAGAACAAATGTTGAACCAAGAATGGGGGCATATATACGTCCGATTATCGTTCGAGAATTAGGGAAATCAAAAGTGCGACTTGTAGACAGAGAAAATCTAAGTGGAATTATGCAAGAACGTATGATTCAACAAGGGTCTGTTTTAAAAAATTTAGACAAATTAGGCGAAATGGAAGATGCAGAATATGCACTATGTTCTACTGTTCGACCTTTTCCTACAAAATATGAAGTCATGATGAGAATAGAAAGAATTTCCGATTTAAAAATTTTAAAACAAGAAACATATATTATTCATAAATCATCTTTACCATATAGAGAAGGTGGTTTATAATCTTACAAAGATATATATAATCTTGTCCATATAAAAAAGGAGATGTATCATCTTGATAACAAAAAAAAAGCGAGTTTTTTTGAAAAACTCGCTTTTTGCATCATTATGGTGGCAAAATTTCTACAGTATTTTTTTCCATAATACGGGGATTTTTCGTCACATCTTGAAAAGGAACGTATATAATATCCCAACCTTGCAAGGTAAATTGTTTTTCATGCTCATATGTTAGTTGAAAGATAGTTCGATAGTCTCCTCGTAGGACACGAAATACTTGAATATCATTAAGATCTGCGTCTTCTGTAAATCCATCAGCAGCTTGGATCGCACTTTCAAGATTAGGAACATCATCGACATTATATGTAAAACAAATTGTTTTTTGAACTGCACCAAAAATATAGATAAGGTTTTCATTTCCAGGGAATAAAACTTTATCTCCTGGACAAAGGAAAAGATCATCTCCCCCAATTCCACCTAATGCTGGAACTGCTTCTCCTCGAATAAAAAGAAATGTGTTAGGATATTCCCAATACTTTCGAACAAGAAGATATTCTCTTGAATCTGTAGCACTATAGATTCCTTCTAATGTAAGAAGTAAATTCATCATAGTCCAATCTTCTTCTAAAGGATATGTATGACGCCCTGGAACTTTGACTGCACCACCTACATCAATAAATCGTTTTCCCAAACGGACGATTTTATACGATTCAAAATATTCTACTGTAGAAATTGCATACGCAACGTCTCGCAATTTTTTATTGGCAACTACCATGTTTAAATTGTCTATGCCTTGGAGTTTTCCATGTCGATCTACACTGACAATTTTTCCATTGTCTAATTGGAATCGATCACCAGGTACTAAATGGATGAGTTCTTCAGCAGCATCTCCCTTAGAAACAGGACCAATTCCTTGACAATTTATTAAGCATGAACAAAGCAAAAACAAAAAAATCATTGTTGTCCATTTGTGACATTGTGTACTATATGATTTCTTCTTCATCACTATCGTCCCATTGGTCTAAACTTTTTTTAACAGATTCAAATTCTTTTTCCCATTCAAACTCGCCTTCAGATTCAAAACCTACAGGCATTTTCCCTTCATGCATAGATTCATCGAAATTAATTTCTGGTTTTTTCTTTTCTCGTTTTTGTTGTTCTAAAAAAGCTGTTTCTGAACGTTTAAATTTTTCCAATTCTTCAAAATCAAAATCTTGAACTTCTTCTATCGTTACTTTTTCATCAACTTTTTGAATGATTTCTTCTTTTGATATTGTATTGACTATTTCTGCTTTAATAGAAGTTTCTTTGGGAATAGGCCTTACGTCTTTCACGTCTTTCACTTCTTTTAACTCTGGCAACTCTTCTAATTCTTCCCACTCTTCCCATGCTTCCATCTCATCCATTTCATCTATTTCATGAATTTTTGTCTGTATTTTTTTATCTATTTCATAGATTTTTGGCTGTATTTTTTCATCCATTGCATAGATTTTTGTCTGTATTTTTTCATCTATTTCATGAATTTTTGGCTGTGCTTTTTCTATTGTTTTATTTGGAATAGTATCAGCTACTATTTTTTCTTTTCGTTTTTCAGATGCAACCTCTATATTTTCTTTACCAAATTTTTCATTTAATTTCTGGGTACTTATTTGTTTTAATGAAGGCGTTTTTGTTATTTTTTCTTTATCTTCTGCACTTTCTTCTAGAATGTTTTGTTGTTCATCTTGTACCATGGAAATAGCAGGACGTGTACTACCAAAATTGACTTCCATTAAATGTTGAATTTTTTCTTGTATAGTGGGTTCTTTTTTATGTTCATCATTTCCGTCAATAAATTTTGTTTGCGAATCCTTTATCTTGCCAACTTTAGCTATTGTTTTAGGAAAACTTTCTCTACTTTTTGGGAGTTCTTCTTGTTCAAATAATTGTGCAAGTTCTTGTTGTAATTCCTCTTGATTTAGTGTACTTTCTTCTTTTTGTATGATTTGTTTAGGAGCAGTATATACGTCTTCATCTTCTATTTCTTCTATATCTTGGTATTCATTTTCTAAAATAACCCAATCTTCTTCAAATTTTTTGTCAGTAGCTCTTTCTTTCTCTGGAATCATATTTTTTGGTTTTCCAATAAAAGACGATACAAGAGTTTGAAAGATACTAACTTTTTCTTTAGGTACATTTGGCGAAGTCATTTCTTCCCACTCGCCTTCATGAAAACCTTCCATAGAGTCCATTTCTTCCCAAAGGATTTCTTTTTCTACTTCCTCTTTTTCTACTTCTTCTTTTTCTTCTAGATCCACAAATTTTATATCAGCGTCTTCTAAGCACTTTTCTTGACTACGTTTTTTAAACTCTTCTAAAAACAAATCCCATTGAATCTCTCTATGCATTGGATTAGGATGCAACATAGTCTTTAAAAAAGGTTCTGTCCATATAAATTGTTTTGGTAATTTTAAATTTTTAGGTAATTTCCATTGTTCAATACGTTGAAGCATTTCTCTTTGATTTGTATTTCGAAATAATCGCCTTGCCGAAATGAGTTCATATAAAATAATACCTAAAGCAAAATAATCTGCACAAATATTTACATTTTGATGAGAAAGTTGTTCAGGAGCCAAATAAAATGGATACCCTTGCGTAGCAGAATTTTGTAATATTAGCGAAGCACTGCTATATTCATCTTCAGAAGTTTGGATGCTATATCCATTTAAAAAAACTCTGCCTTTATTTTCTCCTTCTATTCCAATCCATATAGTTTGCGGACGAATATTCCCATGAAAACTGTTTTGTTGTGCCAACGTATGAAAACAAGTGCCTATTTCAGATAGTATGCGTCCCAAATAATCTGTAGTGACATTACCTCGCCACGTTTTAGCAAAATGGCTAAAACTGATAGCAGGAACATAGCGTACAATAGCATAATACAATCCTGGCACTTTAAAACGATAACTAGCAAACATACCTATAGGTTGTGCCATTCCTTCGTTTAAAAGTTCTAATATTTGTATAGGATATGTATTTACATCCACAGATTGAATGCTCGGTCGTATGGAAAAATTGGATGGTAGAGAAATAGAATTAGGCAAATACACAGTACAATAAACCATGGTATTGTTCTGTATATCATACGCTTCGTACGTTTCTTGCATAGCATCAGCAACAACGCATTTTTTCAGTAAATATCTATCTGCAAGGACAGCTTCAAAAGAAAGAACATCTACCTTATGACCCCATTTTCTAAGCACGCCTTTTGTTCGAATCGTAGACCACTTTTTTACTTGCACATTTCCCAATCTTTGTTCTAACCATGATCTATTTTCTGCACCTAATTCAATCAATCCTAGGAAACAAGGTTCACCAGATTGTGTTGTAGCTTGCCATACTTGTGCTTTTCGAGGTGGTCTTGCTTGTTGTAAGCTTCCCAAATTTTTTTCTAAAAAATAATTTCCTAAGGGAATCTGACGTTGCGTACTAGCAACGGGTCTAGGAACAGGTAATCTTGACCAATAGCTATCTTCACTTTTTTTTCGTAACACATTGCTATTGTTTTTGCTAAAGATTTTGCGAAATAAACTCATTACCTTTTGCCTTTCTGTATTATCTTTTGAAATTTATGCTATAAAAACAAGCTTTTAAATAGGAGATGGCATTCCCATACATTGAGAAATAAATTCTGGCCATTTATACAACAGAATGTGGATAATTTCCTGTTTATATAAAAGTGTGATAAGAGTTCCCAATGCTAAATAAGGTCCAAAAGGGATATAATGATCTTTTGTAACAATCAGGTTGATGATTCCAATCACAGTTCCTAATAAACAGGCAAGAAGGAAAATTAATAAAGCTGCTTCCCAACCTATCCAACCACCTACTAAAGCCATGAGTTTGACATCTCCCAATCCCATAGCTTCTTTTTTAAATAAAAATTTTCCTATCACTCCTACGAGATATAAAGAGCCTCCTCCTACTAATATACCAAAAAGAGAGGCACAAAAATACGATAAATATGTATTTGTAAAATACAATCCTGTATGGAAGTAAGGAAAAAACATAGAAACAAAAGGAGCGAGTATAATCCCAGAATATGTAATAGAATCGGGAATGATGCGATATGCAAAATCAATGAATGTGATGATAATCATAACGCAGATAAGATAAATAGCAATTGCTAAAATCATCCAACGTTCGCCTAAGCTGTATGTAGCAAAGCAAGGTAAAGGTGTCAACACAATCAATCTTGTATAGAGTATAAATAGAGCTCCTGTCAACGCTTCAATAAAAATATAGCGACTAGAAATTCGAATGCGACAATAACGACATGCTCCTCCTAAACAAATCCAAGATACAATAGGGATATTGTCATACCAAGCTAACATTTTCCCACATTCAATACAGTGTGAGTTGGGATAAATAATAGATATATTTTTAGGCAATCTATGGATACAAACGTTTAAAAAACTCCCGACAACTGCTCCAAAAAGTCCTGCAAAAATAGTAATCAATAAAATCACTGGTTCTGGATACATGAAGTTCAGTCCTATTCAAATAGTTATCGAATGAAAAGTTCTTCTAAAGTTGGCAACAATTGATAATACATATTAGCAACAGCTTTTGCTAAAGCAATATTTCCATCTGGATCTGTTCCAAATCCATAAATGGTAACTGTTTTTTGTAACTGCATATTTTCATTAAACACTTCTACACGGAAAAATAATCGAATGTCATTGATAATGTCTTTCAAAGGGAAAGTAGAAGTAGAAAGTGCCGTAATCATTAAATGAATATCACCTTTTTCTTTGACTAAACCACCTTCAAAAGATTCTGCCAAACTTTTAGAAAATTGTTTTTCAATAGCGTCTTTCACATGAAGATTATAATGATTGATACCAAGCTTATGATGATAAACTTCTTCTGCAGAAACTTGGAATGAAACAGTACCCATTATTTTTTTAGTAATAGTAATTTCTTGAGGTGTTTCAACTTGATACTGATATGTTCCACCACAACCGCAGAACAACACCATCATTAAGAATATCATAAAAAATTTAAACATAAGGAATCCTTTATTATATTTTATTTTGAAGATAAAACCAAACTTCTTGATTGCCTCCACTTCCTAGATAAGGAGAAAAATAATAGGAGACATTATGAAACATGGTCTGAAACCATGGAAGAATATGATCTACAATTTTTTGTACTTCATCGATTGTTAAAACTCTATTTTTGGCTTCAGGCTCATATTGTGCTTTTAAAAGAGATAAAATAGAACCTGTTGGTTTGATAATTTTGATGGCATTGGGAATTATATATTTTTGTGGTGTCCAAGCAACATCGATCGTCACAAAATCTAGCAATTCTGTAGGACGCCAATGGATCGCATTTGTTCTTTCATGAACAATTACTCGTGGATCTTGTCGCAATTTCCAAGCTAATGTGCCATAACTTGTGTCCACAGAGTAGACTTTTTTAACATGGTTTGCCAATAAACATTCTACAAATCCTCCTTGGTGGCTTCCTAAATCTGCAACAACATTTTCAGACACATCTATCTGAAAATATTCTAATGCAGCTAAAAGTTTCATTCCACCTTTAGCTGCAAAAGGGCAAGTATCGGGACGATTTCCTTTGGCACGATTCCCCATTAAAATCCAAGTCCTTCCTCTTGTTCCCACGAACTGCTTTTAGGATAGCCAATTAAAGAACGTCTTGTACCAGTATACAAAACTGGAGCTAGAGATAAGAAAGGTTCGGATTTAAAGCTAATTCTTGTTTTAAAAAGAGCTTGTTCTACAGAAAAACCTTGAAATAAATTTTGATAGAACATATGAGCAAGATCTTCTTCTGTCACTTCCCATAAAGTTCCAATGCAATAAGGAATCCCAATAGAATAAATCAAGGCTAAAAAATTACCCATAGTTTGCTCAGGTGTCATAGTACCTTGATGAAATATTAGTTTGGGTCGTCTATAAGCATTTTCTAAAAAACGCAATCGAAATAAATGTTCACCATGGAGTTTCCAACCACTATTCATTGGCTTTTCTACATTATATACAGCAGGGTCACTGACATGAAAAATATCATTTTGAGAAATATTTTGTATCACATTAAAATGATTTTCTAAAATAGTTGATTTTTTCACTTTAGCCTTAGGAAAAGACTCCATAAATTTTTCTTCCAAACGGTCAATACTTTCACTATTTTCATCTGATAAAAAGAAAACTTTAGGAATACCTGTACGCAAAGGAAATTCAGGCACATTAATTCCAAATAATCTTCGTGAAATCGCAAATTTATGTGCTAAAAAATCTCTACCATCATGTGCTAACTCCCATGGAAAATCAACAAGAGATTCATCTAACTCCAATAAAATATTATCAATAGGAAGTCTTGGTAAAATTTGTTGCATCTTGCGAGGATAGAGTAAAGAATAAATTTCTTTTCCAGCATCTACAAAATTATCATCTGTTAAAGATTTTACAATCGTCTGAATTTGTAAAGGCAATGAAGATTTTACAGAAACTCGACTAATGGTTTCATCATTCAAATTATAAATAATAGAATCACCCATGCGAAGGATTCTGAACGTCACTGCTTCGCGACTTTCCATATGAGGTGCAAGTCGTTTCCATAAAATTTGTTTTAGCTTTTCACTGAGCTTTTCTAAATTTTGTTCTTCTCTTTTAAAAATTTCTAATAAAAAAGAAAAAATATCAGGAGAAAGATTTTGAACATCTTGTTTAAATTGATCTTCATCTAAAATTCCAATAGGCGTATAGGGCAAAAAAGCACCTGTACTCAGTTGATATAATAAACAACCTAATGAAAAAATATCTGCTGCTTCATTTAAAAGATTAGCATAGACCATCGCTGGAATCATAGCAAAGCTGGGCATGTTATTTTTATTTTTAAAAATATAATGAGGAGATAAATCAAAACCACTCGTACCAGATTCATGCAAAGCTTGTAATAAATCAATTAAAGCAATTCCAATATGAATCATATCCAATTCAGGAATGGGTAAAGTTAGAGCCTCACCCTCTTGTTGAAAAATGCGATACAAATGTTCATCATCAGAACCAATAACTAAAGGATGGAGCAATTGAGGATGCGTAATTTTATTTTCTATGGGTAATAAACTTTCTTTACTATATTGCACAAATAACTTTTCTTGTCTAGAAGAAACGGCTTCAAAACAAAAACAAGCATTGCTCGTGCCCAGTAATTTTGTAATCTCGCAATTTTCCACAGATATATTCGCGGGAGGTGTTGTTTGTCGACGTTTAATTAAGGTAGGAATCACCCGTTGAATCAAAGACCAATCTTGTGCTGAAGGAATATTCCCTTCAGGGACTATCTCTTCTGGTAAAGAAGAATACATAGAAAAATCAGTCATCTTAAAGGAAGGATCACTTTCTAAGACACTAGAAAGTGGAATACCAATTACAGTTTCCATTCCACCCATTAAAGCGGGATCTAGTGATGGCCAAGTATTTTCTACTCCTGATGAATCTAGTGAAAGCAAGTCTTGGTCATGTCGATCAATTTTTGCAAGAATAGTAGTTTCACCTACTTGGAATCTTGCACCATCTGTAATTTCAGTAGGTGCTGTAATCATATTATCTTCATAAAACGTTCCATTACTACTTTGCAAATCTTCTAAGACAAAACGCCCATTTGTCTCATAAACCTTACAATGGAAACGAGAAGACTTAATATCTTGGGGTAAAGAAAGTGCACACTTACTATGCCTACCAATAACAATTTCCTTATCCCCAGCTTCTAAAACAACAGTGCCAAGGCACGGCCCTGCAATGATGGTTAAAGTAAGGCTAGGCTTTCCAGAAGAGAGTTGGCTCATATTTGAAGTCCCTTTTTGTTGAAAAGCTTGCAGCGCTTCATTTTTTGTATTGAAATATTTACCAGGAGTCAATTGATTTATGTCAAATATTCCTGGGAAACTGCATAAATAAAAGAATCGTTTCTGCACGTCAAAGAGTACTGCTAAATTTTGTAATACTTTAAAGCACTCTTTTTCCCAATAATTTGTTTGAGAACAATCTAATATAATACATTCTGGGGCGGATCTTTCTAAAAAAGACCTCAATATTTTTTCTAAAGAAAGGATTGACTGTTGAGTACAACGTCCTTGTAGTTCAAAAATACTGACACCATCTTGTTTGGCTTCGTGAATGAATAATTCGTTCATAAGATTTTAGGCGCGAACCCATATAAAACCATGGGAAGAAACGCCCCCTTTGCAAAGTGAAACTATGACTTGTACAATATCAAACAAATCAATTATAAAATATCAAAAAATATACTATACTCTTGTTTTATATTCTGTAAAAATAAAAATAACTTAGAAGATCGCAAATCATCTTGAAAAAGTAGAACTTTATCACCGTCAAAATAAAAAAATAGCACGGCACAAAAATACAAAATAACTAGACCTTGTACACCGCTAAGAAATATTCCCAAATATTGATAGAACCTATAAAAAGACTCATGAATTTGGCGTGCAATATAATGAGTGATTCCTAGCAACAAACAAACTAATACTAGAAAAACTAGGATTGAATATGTAGTTTTACATTGTTGCTCAGAGATAAAAAATATAGGAACATATTTACATAGCAAAGGATACACTTGCAAAGTAATCGCATAAGACACATAGACTTCCAAAATATAAAAAATATATTGCATTAGTCCATGATATAAACCTAGACTACCTGAGGCAACAACAATAAAAATACCGATTGCATCAAAAAATGACAAAAAATTCATACATGCTAGCCATAAAAGGGAAAAAGCAACTCCTGTTATGAATAAATAAACAAGATATTGTTTTTTTTGTTCTAGATTCATTTTTTTTCCTTATGTGTCGTTTTTTGGGAATTCTTGTTCTAAAAATTCAGCTAGAGCTACTCTCCAATGTGGCATAGGAGACAATCCCACAATCCGTAGCATCATCTTATCTAATCTTGAATTATTAGGACGAGGTGCTGGTCTTGGAAATTCATGTGTGGTACATGGAACTACATTTTGTTGAATATGTAACTTTGCAAAAATTTCTTGTGCAAACTCATACCATGTTGCTTCGCCTTCACATGTCAAATGAAACGTACCAGCTAATTCTGGTCTTGCTATGATTTCATGCAATTTTCGAGCCACAGACATTGTGCTAGTGGGGTTTCCTATTTGGTCATTGACTACTTTCAACACATCTTTCTGTGCCGAGGCTAATTTTACCATAGAATGGACAAAACTAGGACCACCAGTACCATATAACCAAGAAACTCTAACAATTACATGGTTAGGACAAAAACAACGTACTTGTTCTTCTCCTGCAAACTTGCTTTTACCATAAACAGTATTACCACCATTTGCCTTATGAAATTCATGATAAGGAGTCTTCGATAAACCATCAAAAACATAATCTGTTGAAATAGCAATGAGTCGAATCCCATAATAATGACAGGCTCGAGCAACATTTTGAGTGCCATATGCATTCACTGCATATGCCAAATCTTGTTGCGATTCACAATTATCCACATTCGTCATTGCTGCACAATGTACTACAACATCAGGCTTATATCCCTCTAAGACAGAAGCAACCTGTGCATAATTCATAATATCTACATTAGGCTTTGCTGTAGGAATTACGTCTTCATTCTTCCATGCTGAACAAAGCGTTCTTCCTAACATTCCTTTACCACCTGTTAATAAAATTTTCAGTGTATATCCCTTTAAAAATATTATTTTGCTTTTACTTCTAAAAATATTATTTTACTTTTATTCTATTTTTACTTCTAAAAATATTGTTTTGCTTTTACTTCCGCAAAACTAGGATGTTTTTTATCTTTATCTGACAAAAGAATCGCATCTGTAGGAATTTTCCAATCAATCTGTAATTTAGAATCATTGTACACAATGCCTCTATCATGAGTAGGCATATATATATTATCACATTTATAGGAAAAAACTACCTCTTGTGACAATACAACAAAACCATGTGCAAAACCACGCGGAATAAACAATTGACGTTTATTTTCACCAGAAAGTTCCACAGCAACATGTTGTCCAAGCGTAGGTGAATTTCTACGAAGATCCACTGCTACATCCAACACTTTTCCTACAATGACTCGTACCAATTTTGCTTGTGCATAAGGCGGTATTTGGAAATGTAAACCACGTAAAACACCATAACTTGACTTTGATTCATTATCCTGGACAAAATCATTCGTGATTCCTACTTCCTCATACTTCGCCTTATTCCAAGATTCAAAAAAATATCCTCGAGCATCTGTAAAAATCGAAGGCTCTATAATCAAAACATTTTGAATATCGGTCTGTATTGCTTTCATTATTCTACTTTCGTGAGATTTTTTACAATCAAATTTATTCTTAGATCTTATTCCATAAATGATATTAAAATATTAGTGTTTTTTCAGAATATTGTCAAGAAAATTCTAAGTAATCCTTAACCTAATCTTTGAAAAACTACTCTTCTTCCCATTCTAAAATAAATTTTTCTCGATTCCCAAGTAAAATAGAATGCTTTTCCGTAGTAATATCTGTGATGTACAAATGTTCCATTCGTTCATTATCTACCCAAGTTCCATTTGCCGATAAATCTTCCAATTCCACCTTCATTTCATTATGAAACGTAATTTTTAAATGTTGTCTAGAAATGGTTTGGTAAGGCAAATCCGTTTGTAATATACTAAAATCATTAGTATTTGCAGAATCTAACACAATATCACAACGTCGACTTCGCCCCACAATCACAGATTCACCTTCTAAAATGGAAAATTTCTGCCCCAGTAAAGAACCTTGCACACCTGTAAGTATTAATTTACCTGACATCTATCATCACCCTTTATTTTGAATTCACAATATTATATGGCTACTTATTAAAATATATGATCGTTTTACCTATTATATTATATTAATATTGTTTCTTATTGTTATTAAAGAACAAATTAAGTAAAACGTTTCTCATATTGTCATTATTTTTCTTAAATTGTCAAGAAAGATTTAAAAATGAAAGAAAAAAACTTGCAAGAAATAAAAATCACTTTATAATACTTTACACATATCTCCATACTGTTCCAATATTGGTAAAATAAAATACCAATCAGGTCATAAAAATTACAAAAAGGAGAAACCATGGATCCATCAAAACCAGACAAAAAAGATCATATAGATGCCGATAATGGCAACGAAAATATGAAAAAAAAACATTTTTTCTTATATTTTCTACTATGCATTGTTGCAATATTTCTAATGATTTTCTTTTTTACTCCAGTGATATTGCCTCAAGCAACTCAACGATTGTCCTTAGAAAAAATTGCCATGGCCATACTATTTCTTACTCAAATAGCTTTACTATGTAACATCATTCTTTCCTTATTTATTCATTCTGTACTCCATAATATGGTAGAAACAGAAGCACCTATCAGATTCACTCTCTTTCAAAAAGACTACATAGCTCTACATAAAAAACGATTTTTTATTTTAGGTCTTGTTCTTATTTTTTTATTTGGCATCTGTTTTATATATCTTCCTTATAATTTTCTACTTGCCTGTGCGATTTTATTCATTGTTTGTGAAATCATCTATTGGATGCGGCTCTACTTACGACTACTATACAAAGTACGCGTCTTAACTATCCAAAGTAGCCAAATTATCAAACCAAAATTAGATTCTGTACCAGAACCATCTCATCATATAAACATTCATTTAAGTTCTGAAAACGAACCCCAAGAAGTTTCAACAACACATAACGAAGAACCAAACTACACGTACCAAGCATTGGCTGCCTTACTAAAAAATAAGGCTATGATAGTTCGTAAAAATGCTATAAAAACGTTAGGTAAAACAAACGACAAAAACATCATTCCCATACTCATCCCCTGTCTAAGCGATGAAGCCGCAGAAGTTCGAGCCCAAGTTGCCAATACTTTTGGAAAAATGAAAATCGAAGGAATGCAAGAACCTTTAAAATGTCTTGCACACGATGAATCTTTGAATGTACGTGTAGCTGCCATTGAAGCTTTAGGACATTTGCTAGAAAATAATACAAGTGATATAGTAATCCAAGCCCTAGAAGATCCAGAACCAGAAGTGCGAGGTGCAGCAGCAGAAGCTATTGGAAACTTAGCACTTTTTGAAGGTGTAGAGCCACTATTAGGTCAAATTCGTGACAATGATTGGTTTGTGCGTCACAAAGTTGTTATTGCTCTAGGAAGAGTACCAGGTCTTCCTAGTCAAAATATGATCGAAAAGCTCATTCAAGCTACAAAAGACGAACATCCTGACGTAGCTCGTACATCAAAACATGTAATACAAAAAATATGGGATGAATTTGGCGAAGATCTTGAATCTAATTCTCTACTCAAAGAATATATAGAACAAGAACAAAAAGAGCTAAAAATAGAATAATAGAAAAAATTAAGATTATTCGATATTTTTTAAAAATCATCAAATTTTTTCTGTTATAAAAAAATTGAAAATAAAAATCTAAAAACAAAGCAAAACAACTAAAAAACAAAGAAAAAAATCTAAAAACAAAGCGAACAACTAGAAAGGAACGAAAAATAAAAATATATGAATGCAAAAAAAGACATTTTAATTGCCTTAGTTGGAAATCCAAATTCTGGGAAAACCACTATTTTTAACGCACTTACAGGAGCAAACCAAAAAGTAGGCAATTACCCAGGCGTTACAGTAGAAAAAATTGAAGGACATTACACGTACAAATCACAAAGATACCATGTTGTAGATTTACCTGGAATTTACAGCATTAGTGCCTATTCTAGTGAAGAACTTATTACACGTACATTTCTTGCAGAAAAAAAACCTGCTTTAGTCGTTAATATCCTAGATTCTTCTAATTTAGAACGAAACTTATACTTAACAGTGCAACTCATGGAACTTGGTCACAACATGGTTGTTGTGTTTAATATGGCAGATGAATTACAAAAACAAGGTCGTGCCTTTGATCTATCTATTTTTTCCCAACGATTACAATGTCCTATTGTGGAAACTATTGGACATCGCTCCGAAGGAATTGAACAACTCAAAAATACCATTATAGACGCTATTGCTTCTCCGCAAAAACCAGCTAAAATCACATACCATGCAGAAGTAGAAGAAGGCATTGCAAATATTCAAAAGCACATCACACCAGAAGTCAAAGCATTACCATATGAACCTCGCTACCTTGCCTTAAAACTTTTAGAACATGATGACGAAGTCTATAGACACGTTATGCCCATTCCTTCCGCCAAAAACATGTTGATGGCAGTAGAATCTAGTACACAACATCTAAAAGCTGTTTGTGGAGATTTACCAGACATTATTATTTCAGAAGGTCGCTATGGATTTGCTGCAGGTGTGGTAAGAGAAGCGTGTATCAAAACACCTGTTTTAGACCGAGTGAGTCTTTCCGAACGAATCGATGCTGTAGTCACTCATCCTATATTTGCCTTTCCTATATTTTTTCTTTTGATGTATCTCTTATTTTGGCTTGTTTTTAGTGTAGGTGAAATACCAATGAAATGGATAGAAAATCTATTTCAATTTTTAGTCGAATATATGCAAAGTCACTTTGATAAACAAAGCTTTATAACATCTTTCTTTACAGAAGCCATCATTGGAGGCGTGGGTGGCGTGCTAGTATTTTTACCCAACATCCTTTTATTATTTTTAGGTATCGCCTTTTTAGAAGACACAGGATACATAGCACGTGCTGCCTTTATCATGGACAAAATCATGCATAAAATCGGACTCCATGGAAAAAGCTTTATACCCATGCTCATAGGATTTGGTTGTACTGTTCCTGGGATTTTAGCTACACGTACATTAGAAAATCGCCGAGATCGCTTAACTACTATGCTTGTTTTGCCTCTTATGTCTTGTGGAGCTCGTTTCCCAATCTATGTTCTTATCATCCCAGCTTTTTTCACCACTCCTTGGGTGCAATCTCTCATACTCTGGGGCATTTATATTTTTGGAATTCTTTTAGCAGGAATTTTAGCAAAACTCATTAGAAGTACTATTCTCAAAGGAGAAGATACTCCTTTTGTAATGGAATTGCCTCCCTATCGAATTCCCACACTTTGGGGTGTCATCCACCACATGTGGCAACGTACCCTAGAATACGTAAAAAAAGCAGGCACCATCATACTTTTCATTTCTATTGTAATTTGGCTTGCTTCCCAATATCCTAAAAAAAACACCTTTGAAATTGACAAACAACTACAAACCATGACGCAAGAACAACAACAAGAACAAGGCATCACACAAGAAATTATTGAGTATCATCGTGCACAAGAATCTTTAGAATACTCTCTTGTAGGACGCATCGGCTATACAATAGAACCCATTTTCCGCCCTATGGGATTTGATGGAAAAATTGCCACAGCCTTGATAGGAGCATTTGCAGCAAAAGAAGTATTTGTTGCACAACTAGGTGTAATTTTCTCTGTAGGCGAAACAGAAACAGGTAGAGCAAGCTTACAAAAAAAGCTACAAAATACATACACACCCCTTGTTGGTATTTGTATTTTAATTTTTTGCCTCATTGCCTCACCTTGTATGGGAACAGTAGCTGTCATGAGACGAGAATCTGGTAGTTGGGGTTGGGCAATGTTGCAATTTTGGGGTCTCACTATCATAGGATACATTATCACTACGATTGTTTATCAACTAGGCAGTTTATTCTTATAATTACAAACTATCCTTGCATAGGAAGAACCTTTCTGTTCTTCCTATCTCTTAAAAAGGAAACAATATGGACATCCTTGTACAAGAAAACACCCTGCGAACATTTGTAGAACAGGTATTTGAAACATTACAAGTGTCGCCAGAAAATGCAAAACTCTGTGCAGACAACCTCATTGTAGCTGATCTGCGAGGCATACATTCTCATGGTGTCGCTCGACTCAAACGATACGTTGATGGTATTCAAACAGGTCTCATGTTTCCACAAAATCAACCTACCATAGAACGAGAAACACCTAGCACCGCTAATGTCAATGGAAATGCTTGTTTAGGACAAATCATCGGCAATTTCTCCACAAAACTTGCTATACAAAAAGCAAAAAACACAGGCGTGGGAATTGTTACTGCTCATAACAGTAACCACTATGGAATCGCTGGATACTACACTATGCAAATTTTGCAAGAAAACATGATTGGGCTTTCCATGACAAACTCCGCACCTTTAGTAGTTCCTACATTTGGAAAAGACATGATGCTAGGAACAAACCCCATTAGCATGGCTGCACCCACAAAAAATAAAATTCCATTTGTACTTGACATGGCAACATCTGTTGTTCCCAGAGGAAAACTCGAAGTATATAGCCGTCAAGAAAAACCCCTGCCAGCAGGTTGGGCAGTCGATGAAACTGGTTGTTCCTCTTCTGATGCAACACATATTCTACGCAACATGGCTAAGACAATTGGCGGTGGCATATTACCTTTAGGCGGAGAAGGCGAACTATTCAGTGGTCACAAAGGATATGGACTTGCCTTGTTAGTAGAAATTCTCACTGGTGTTTTATCTGGTGGAGCCACATCCAATCAAGTGTATGGTGTCAAAAATGCACCACCTGACGTTTCCCATATATTCATTGCCTTAAAAATTGAAAACTTCATCGATCTACCTACATTCCAAACAAAACTAGATGACTTAATTGAACGACTACAAAACTCACAAAAAGCACAAAACCAAGACCATATCTACATCCATGGTGAAAAAGAACATAACCTAACCCTACAATATAAACAACAAGGCATTCCTATTTCTGACAAAGTATACACTATCCTGAAAAAAATTGCACAAGATCTACAAATCCAAATTCCATTTTAAGGATCAAATATGAAACAATACTTGCTTTCCTTATTTTTTCTATTCCTACTAATACTACAAGCACAAGAACAAAATATAGGACCAGCCACAGAAGAAGAATTTATCGCTGATGCATATCGATACGTTCAACTCCTTTCTTCTACCAATCCCTTAGTCTGTCAACATGCTTTAGAATATATACCCTATTTTGGGCAAAAAGCAATTCCTGCATTACAACAAGGTCTACAGAGCGAAACCCCAATGTACGTGCTTATTCAGCGGTAGCACTCAGCCAAATACCCAACATGCAAGTCATTCCAGCACTCATCCACCTTTTATCAGATAACAATACAGTGACCCTCACAACCCTTTCTGACCAAGGTGACAGAGTTCATGCTTCCCATGACATGACATTAGGAAAATACGTATATCGTTCTGCACTACACGCTTTGCATTCCATTACACAACAACATTTTGGCTATTTCAATGAAAATGATGAAATACAAAAACAACTGCAAAAAAAATGGCAACAATGGTGGGATGAAAATAAAGATACATTTCAATTGCCTACTCCGAAAGCTCCCTTCTCTAACAAGGGAAAACTAGAACAAATCTACCCTATCCCAGATTATGCAAAATATATACAAGGAAAAATCATTTGCTTAGATCCAGGACATGGTGGAGATGGTCACATACAAGGATACAAACGTAGTGCTACAGGAAATAGAGAAGCAGAATCCAATCTACGACTTGCAAGATACTTAAGCGATTTTCTTCAACAATGCGGTGCCAACGTCATACTAACAAGAAATAGCGATAAAGACATCTCTTTAGCAGATCGAGCCAAAATCGCAGTTTCTCAAAACGCAGACATATTCCTATCTATCCATCATAATTGGTCTTATCGATATACTGCCCAAGCTACCACCATTTGGTATCACCAAACACCAGATACATCACCCAGTTCCTTAGACCTAGGACGCCACGTATTCCAACAATTTACACAACAAGTTCCTCTCAACGAACTAGATAAAACAGGCGGTCTAAAATCAGACTCCTTAATGTATCAAATAGGATTTGGTGTACTACGAAACACAGCCCCTTACATGCCTGCCATACTTTGTGAACTTGCATTCTTTTCCAACTTAGAAACAGAACTTCTCCTTCGAAACAACGACTTTCTACAAAAAGAAGCATATGGAATCTTTCTAGGCATTGCCCAATACTTCTATGCTGGAATCCCAGATTTTGAAGTCATCAATATAACAGAAAATACAACAACGCCTATCATAAACATCCAACTTTATGACGGATTAGAAAAACGTGGTGAATGGCGTACCAACAAAATTTCCGCACGTCACCTCGTTGTGGAAATCGACAATCAATCGATCCCCTACACATTAGACACAAACACAAACCAAGTCACCATATCTATAGAAAAACCACTAACCAATGGAGAACACATTCTACAACTCTACTTCTACAATCAAAACAAAAACCACAATCGCCCTAAAAGATACATTTTTCAAATAACAGACGAAAAACAATAAACTCTTCCATGTATCTTCATGTGAAAATGTACAATTCAACAATAGGAAATTGCAGCCATGCAAGCGAAATTAAATATTTACCGAGATAACCAACAAATTAGTCAAATTCTAATAGATTCAACCCACCCTACATCCATTGGAAGACACCCAGACTGCACACTTACATTCAAAGACACAAAAATATCAGCCCGCCACTGTGTCATAGAGCCTAAAAACAACTATTTCTACATTGTAGACCAAAACAGCACTAATGGCACATATGTAAACAACAAAAGAGTTCGCATTCGAAGACTATACAACAACGATAAAATTACATGTGGTGGCATTACCATTCATTTTCAATGGGCAGACAGTAGTAGCGACGACAGTACCAATGATGACATCAATCTCGTAGAACTCATAGAAAAAAAAGATAAAGAAAAACAAGACGGATTAGAAGATTGGGAAGCAGAACGAGAAAAAATCGGTGAGTACAAAATCATCAAAAAAATCGGTCAAGGCGGAATTGGTGAAGTCTATAAAGCTGAACATTACATGCATCCTGGATTTCCTGTTGCTATCAAAATCTTAAATCCCAATGCACAACAAAATACTACACTACGTGAACGATTTTACAGAGAAGCCAAAGTCTGTATGAGTACATTAAACCATCCAAGAATCATCAAAGTACTTGATGTAGGAATCCACCACAATCGATACTTCCTAGCCATGGAATACATCGATGGTCAAACCCTAGACCAGTACCTAAAGAAAAAAGGAGCTATGTCTGCTAAAAACGCATTAAAAATCACAGGACACATTGCCTTAGGACTCTCTTATGCCCACGCTCACAACATTATCCATAGAGACTTAAAACCAGGGAACATCATGCTAGAAGCCAATGGTCATAACGTCAAAATTATTGATTTTGGACTTGCAAAAATGCTAGATGAAACCACCTTAACCATGACGAACCATCTTGTTGGCACACCACGATACATGGCTCCCGAACAAATGAAACGTTCTAGAGATGTAGATCCAAGAGTCGATATATACTCCCTTGGTGCCATACTCTATCACATGCTAGGAGGACTAGCACCTTATTCAGAAATCATTTGCAACAATCGAATCGCTCTATTGCGTTATATGTATGCTAACTCGCCCCTTCCTCTCAACGAACTACCTTCTAGAGCCAACTCACCACTACCCTCCATTGTTATAAAATTTGTAGATAAAGCTATGGCAAAACGCCCAGAAGATCGATTCTCCTCTGCAAAAGAAATGTACAACGTCATCTACAAACTTCTACAACAACTAAAATTTACAAACTCTCACAACAACTAAAATTCTAATCCATTCCTACAAGAAAACAAAATTACTCTAGGACAGATTCAGCCCTAGAGTAATTTTCCCCAGAGCAACATTCCCTCCCCAGAGCAACATTCCCTCCCCAGAGCAACTTTCCCTCCCCAGAGCAACATTTCCTCCCCAGAGCAACATTCCCTCCCCAGAGCAACATTCCCTCCCCAGAGCAACATTCCCTCCCCAGAGCAACATTTCCTCCCCAGAGCAACATTCCCTCCCCAGAGCAACATTCCCTCCCCAGAGCAACTTTCCTCCCCAGAGTAACATTCCCGCCCCAGAGCAACTTTCCCTCCCCAGAGCAACATTCCCTCCCCAGAGCAACATTTGCCTCCCCAGAGCAACATTCCCTCCCCAGAGTAACATTGCCTCCC
>Ga0208195_1000077_pt1 | contig 130921 bp, 103 predicted proteins | sample AD_UKC077_MetaG_FD_184441 | JGI IMG/M metagenome (GOLD analysis project Ga0208195, IMG submission 184441) | Active sludge microbial communities of municipal wastewater-treating anaerobic digesters from USA - AD_UKC077_MetaG (SPAdes) (version 2) | ecosystem: Engineered > Bioreactor > Anaerobic...
CCGGCAAGGGGCGAACGCCCCTCACGCCGAAAGGCATTGGAGACCACTTTGCATTTGAATATGTCTTCTAAAGTTAAATTAGGGGGCGAACGCCCCTCACGCCGAAAGGCATTGGAGACTCACTATTTGTCAGTTGGATTTTTCCGACGATGCCGGCTTTGGGGCGAACGCCCCTCACGCCGAAAGGCATTGGAGACACGCCAGACGTAAAATTGGCCCCGCGGGCCAAGAGAATGGGGGCGAACGCCCCTCACGCCGAAAGGCATTGGAGACGACGACCTCGAAAATGTTTGCACGGATTTGTATGCTGGGGCGAACGCCCCTCACGCCGAAAGGCATTGGAGACCGAGAAAAGGTTGAGAGGGCCTCTGGGCCCTCAAACTCTAGGGGCGAACGCCCCTCACGCCGAAAGGCATTGGAGACAGTCCGATGCCCCTTCAGGCACCGGACACGGATGTACCGGGGCGAACGCCCCTCACGCCGAAAGGCATTGGAGACTCTGGCTTCGTAGTATCTGGATTCGTCTCCCTTGAGCGCGGGGCGAACGCCCCTCACGCCGAAAGGCATTGGAGACCGGACGCGTGAAGATTTATCGCGTGAGGCGTCATGTTTAGGGGCGAACGCCCCTCACGCCGAAAGGCATTGGAGACTGCCTGTTGCCGCTTCTCCTCTTCCTCGGCGGCAACCCGTGGGGCGAACGCCCCTCACGCCGAAAGGCATTGGAGACCAAGCTCGGAATATAGTTTCCGGAGCGTTTTCAGTCTGGGGCGAACGCCCCTCACGCCGAAAGGCATTGGAGACATTTTTCCGACAATCCCCTGACGTACCATATACGTAGATGGGGCGAACGCCCCTCACGCCGAAAGGCATTGGAGACTGCCCCTTCAGGCACCGGACCCGGATGTACCGGGCCCCGGGGCGAACGCCCCTCACGCCGAAAGGCATTGGAGACTTTCCCGTGTTCAGATCGACGCCGTTTGCCGATTCAAAGGGGCGAACGCCCCTCACGCCGAAAGGCATTGGAGACAGAATAGAGTTCCCGGAGCGTCTTCAGTCGCTCGCGGTTTTGGGGCGAACGCCCCTCACGCCGAAAGGCATTGGAGACAAATGTATATCGGCGCTTTTGACTGATCGTGAATTTATTGAGGGGCGAACGCCCCTCACGCCGAAAGGCATTGGAGACTAGCCGCGTCGGTCCAATGAGTTTGCACCGACGGCTTGATGGGGCGAACGCCCCTCACGCCGAAAGGCATTGGAGACTCAGGCACCGGACCCTGATAAACCGTGCCCCGGTGACCGCGGGGCGAACGCCCCTCACGCCGAAAGGCATTGGAGACCGCCAGTGTCGCGCTCCCATGCTCGCAAATGGTGAAATAGGGGGCGAACGCCCCTCACGCCGAAAGGCATTGGAGACCGAGGCGGATAATTTCGAAAAGATTAGCCCTGATTCGGGGGCGAACGCCCCTCACGCCGAAAGGCATTGGAGACCAGTCGCTCGCGGTTTTGATTCCGAATGTTCCTGAATTGGGGCGAACGCCCCTCACGCCGAAAGGCATTGGAGACCGACACTGGCGAGGAATTGGAGTTCGACGTCGTTGAGCTCGGGGCGAACGCCCCTCACGCCGAAAGGCATTGGAGACAGAAGGAATCTGGCTTCGTAGTTTTCGACGTCAGACGGGGGGCGAACGCCCCTCACGCCGAAAGGCATTGGAGACTGGAATCACGGCGGGGTAATCTGTCGGTTTCGGCGACGGGGGCGAACGCCCCTCACGCCGAAAGGCATTGGAGACGACCGCAATACGATTTCCGGTCGTACTTTGAGGACTTTGGGGGCGAACGCCCCTCACGCCGAAAGGCATTGGAGACCCGGGTCGACCCGGCAGCGAATTCCGCTTGCACGGCAGCGGGGCGAACGCCCCTCACGCCGAAAGGCATTGGAGACTCTCATTGACATATTATTTTCTTTTTGTTAAGTTTAATTCAGGGGCGAACGCCCCTCACGCCGAAAGGCATTGGAGACGAATTTCATTGTCTTGCCTTTCTTTTTTGTTGTGTTGGGGGCGAACGCCCCTCACGCCGAAAGGCATTGGAGACTGAGCGCCCGTGCGCGAAGTGCGGCTGACCGCATTCGATGGGGCGAACGCCCCTCACGCCGAAAGGCATTGGAGACGGATGTACCGGGCCCCGGTGACTGCGGAGCTAACCCCGCGATGGGGCGAACGCCCCTCACGCCGAAAGGCATTGGAGACACTTTCCCCATATATTGGTGATATTGTTTTGTATTCATTTTGGGGCGAACGCCCCTCACGCCGAAAGGCATTGGAGACTTGATTATCGTTAGTTACTCTTCCAAAAATACATATTATCGGGGCGAACGCCCCTCACGCCGAAAGGCATTGGAGACCCCAACATCTCGGACGCTTCTTTAATGGTGAGGAAAGGGGGGCGAACGCCCCTCACGCCGAAAGGCATTGGAGACACAGCTTTTTTTCATTCAAAGTCATGCGGACAAGTTCATGGGGCGAACGCCCCTCACGCCGAAAGGCATTGGAGACCCAGGGATGTCAATCCCTTTGTCAATTCTTCTTGATAGTGGGGCGAACGCCCCTCACGCCGAAAGGCATTGGAGACATAGTATGACGAAAACAAACCTTCCGCGCGCAGGCCCGCAGGGGCGAACGCCCCTCACGCCGAAAGGCATTGGAGACTCCCTGTCAACCTTATGACCCTTTATGCACCGGACCCGGAGGGGCGAACGCCCCTCACGCCGAAAGGCATTGGAGACCGTTTTTGTCGTTTTCATTTTCTTGCCTTTCTTTTTTAGGGGCGAACGCCCCTCACGCCGAAAGGCATTGGAGACGTCAAACAATGGATTTCGGGGTTATATCGTACTTCCAAATGGGGCGAACGCCCCTCACGCCGAAAGGCATTGGAGACTTAACCCCGCGATCTACGTCCCCCGATAGGGAGACTGTGGGGCGAACGCCCCTCACGCCGAAAGGCATTGGAGACCAGCATTTGAACGTGGTCCCCCGGCTCTGCGCTGAGGGGCGAACGCCCCTCACGCCGAAAGGCATTGGAGACCCGAATATCACCTTTGGATCGGAGTTGCCGAACCCGGTTCGGGGCGAACGCCCCTCACGCCGAAAGGCATTGGAGACTGGAAACCACGCTGGCTGTTTCAGGAATATCTTGTTCCGGGGCGAACGCCCCTCACGCCGAAAGGCATTGGAGACGTCAATCTGTTTTTTCCAGAGATATTGCCGGGCCGGGAACACGGGGCGAACGCCCCTCACGCCGAAAGGCATTGGAGACTTTGCGGACTTTGCCACGCTTTTTCTTCCTTCTCATATGGGGCGAACGCCCCTCACGCCGAAAGGCATTGGAGACAACATATGGAGCTATGTTTCTAAACACCGGGGCTTCGGGGCGAACGCCCCTCACGCCGAAAGGCATTGGAGACTCGAAAAGTTGGCCCCGCGGGCCAACAGAATAGACCGGATCGGGGCGAACGCCCCTCACGCCGAAAGGCATTGGAGACCAATTAGTGTTTTCAGCCTCTCTCTGTTTTGCTTCCGGGGGGCGAACGCCCCTCACGCCGAAAGGCATTGGAGACTGCCCAGAATGGTTTCATCTCTCTTGCCTTTCGTTTATTTGGGGCGAACGCCCCTCACGCCGAAAGGCATTGGAGACACGCTGACATTCTCCCGGTTGTCCCACACGAGAAACTTCCAGGGGCGAACGCCCCTCACGCCGAAAGGCATTGGAGACGAGCCGCTCTTTCCGGGCCCTTTCGGCCTCCAGCGCCGGGGGCGAACGCCCCTCACGCCGAAAGGCATTGGAGACAACCGGTCAACAGGAGTGCTTTGTCGACATGGATCCCAGGGGGCGAACGCCCCTCACGCCGAAAGGCATTGGAGACACCAAGTCGTTTATGTCACGTTCCACCCGATGCCCCTTCAGGGGCGAACGCCCCTCACGCCGAAAGGCATTGGAGACAGAGAGAGGGTCTCGGGGCCCTCAAACTCTATCAATCCCGGGGCGAACGCCCCTCACGCCGAAAGGCATTGGAGACAATCCGTTTTCCCGCTGCCATTCCCGCCCAGGGCCAGCAGGGGCGAACGCCCCTCACGCCGAAAGGCATTGGAGACGGCTTGGCGCCTTCCGGGTTGCCTTTGATGTCGTGTTTGGGGCGAACGCCCCTCACGCCGAAAGGCATTGGAGACTTTTTTTCCCGCACGAGGGTTTCAAATGTTTTGTTTTTCATGGGGCGAACGCCCCTCACGCCGAAAGGCATTGGAGACGTGATATTGTTTTGTTGTATTCATTTCGCGATCCAGTGGGGCGAACGCCCCTCACGCCGAAAGGCATTGGAGACAATTCCGCTTGCACGGCGGCCTCGATCTGGTGCGTGTAGGGGGCGAACGCCCCTCACGCCGAAAGGCATTGGAGACCGGGACACTTTGAATAGTCCCCGCTTTGTTTTTCCGGCACGGGGCGAACGCCCCTCACGCCGAAAGGCATTGGAGACCCCCGGTCCACCCGATGCCCCTTTATGCACCGGACCCGGAGGGGCGAACGCCCCTCACGCCGAAAGGCATTGGAGACAGTCTTGCTAACTCTCTCGGATCGGAGGATTCGGCAACATAGGGGCGAACGCCCCTCACGCCGAAAGGCATTGGAGACTGGAGTTTTTCTTTCTTTCGTATCTCGAACTTCATTGTCTTGGGGCGAACGCCCCTCACGCCGAAAGGCATTGGAGACGTTATCCCACACGAGAAACTTCCAAGTCCAATACTTGGAGGGGCGAACGCCCCTCACGCCGAAAGGCATTGGAGACTCCAGATGGCCATCCGGAACGTTTCTATTGCATCGTCGGGGCGAACGCCCCTCACGCCGAAAGGCATTGGAGACGTGAATTTCATTTCTTGCCTTTCTGTCTTGTTTTTCGGGGCGAACGCCCCTCACGCCGAAAGGCATTGGAGACGCGGAAAGAGCCAGGAATTGCTCCAGCCCGATTCCAAGAGGGGCGAACGCCCCTCACGCCGAAAGGCATTGGAGACGCGATGCAACGTCTTAGCTGCTCCATCTCCAACTCGCGCGGGGGCGAACGCCCCTCACGCCGAAAGGCATTGGAGACCTTCCACGTCCGATATTAACCCGCGCCGGAGCGCGGCGCGGGGCGAACGCCCCTCACGCCGAAAGGCATTGGAGACCTTCCACGTCCGATATTAACCCGCGCCGGAGCGCGGCGCGGGGCGAACGCCCCTCACGCCGAAAGGCATTGGAGACGTCACGGTGAGCGTTGGCACCTGATTTTGTTTTCGAGGGGCGAACGCCCCTCACGCCGAAAGGCATTGGAGACTGTCGAATTCGTTTTCATCTCTTGCCTTTTGTTTTTTGGGGGCGAACGCCCCTCACGCCGAAAGGCATTGGAGACCTATCATTCCCTCCCGGAACATATACGTAGAGAGACAGGGGGCGAACGCCCCTCACGCCGAAAGGCATTGGAGACCGGACAGCCCGGCGATTCTGCCTATTGCCCCGCCTCCGACGGGGGCGAACGCCCCTCACGCCGAAAGGCATTGGAGACGGCAAACGGCAATCCCAACCGCAGGAATAGCAGGTGATGGGGCGAACGCCCCTCACGCCGAAAGGCATTGGAGACTGGCGGGCCGCCGCGATCAATCTTTGCAGCTCTTCGGCTTTCGGGGCGAACGCCCCTCACGCCGAAAGGCATTGGAGACGGCTTCGGGGGGTAGGACATTCTATGTCGAAGCCAAGACCGGGGCGAACGCCCCTCACGCCGAAAGGCATTGGAGACCCGGCGCGTCAAATACCTTGAGTGCCCGTGCGCTAAGTGCGGGGGGCGAACGCCCCTCACGCCGAAAGGCATTGGAGACCTTGCCTTTCTTTTTTGCGCCTACCAGCTGCGCAGGATAAGGGGCGAACGCCCCTCACGCCGAAAGGCATTGGAGACAATGGATTTCTTTTTCGGATCTCGAATTTCATTTTTTCTTGGGGCGAACGCCCCTCACGCCGAAAGGCATTGGAGACGGGGAGGCGTGTTCACGGCCCGGCAATATCTCTGGAAAAGGGGCGAACGCCCCTCACGCCGAAAGGCATTGGAGACTGAATTTCATTTCTTGCCTTTCTGTCTTGTTTTTCTGGGGCGAACGCCCCTCACGCCGAAAGGCATTGGAGACAGCGACCCGTGCTGCCTCTTCCTCGGCAGCGATCCGCGGGGCGAACGCCCCTCACGCCGAAAGGCATTGGAGACGCGCGGCGTTCATGAACGGATTCCAAGATCGGAATATAGTTGGGGCGAACGCCCCTCACGCCGAAAGGCATTGGAGACACGATTCGAGTAAAGATAATTCATCTTTAATATCATTTTGGGGCGAACGCCCCTCACGCCGAAAGGCATTGGAGACCGGACAGCCCGGCGATTCTGCCTATTGCCCCGCCTCCGACGGGGGCGAACGCCCCTCACGCCGAAAGGCATTGGAGACGGCAAACGGCAATCCCAACCGCAGGAATAGCAGGTGATGGGGCGAACGCCCCTCACGCCGAAAGGCATTGGAGACTGGCGGGCCGCCGCGATCAATCTTTGCAGCTCTTCGGCTTTCGGGGCGAACGCCCCTCACGCCGAAAGGCATTGGAGACGGCTTCGGGGGGTAGGACATTCTATGTCGAAGCCAAGACCGGGGCGAACGCCCCTCACGCCGAAAGGCATTGGAGACCCGGCGCGTCAAATACCTTGAGTGCCCGTGCGCTAAGTGCGGGGGGCGAACGCCCCTCACGCCGAAAGGCATTGGAGACCTTGCCTTTCTTTTTTGCGCCTACCAGCTGCGCAGGATAAGGGGCGAACGCCCCTCACGCCGAAAGGCATTGGAGACTACCGACGAAGCGGTGTGTACAATGGATTTCTTTTTCGGGGGGCGAACGCCCCTCACGCCGAAAGGCATTGGAGACAAAAATAACCGGAAGATCGATTCCCGTCGAGCGTTAAGGGGCGAACGCCCCTCACGCCGAAAGGCATTGGAGACACTTGGAATCACGGCGCGGGCGCCGGTCGGTTTCGGCGACGGGGCGAACGCCCCTCACGCCGAAAGGCATTGGAGACCCCTTTGAGTTCCACTATCAAGCGGCGGCGATATTCGCGGGGCGAACGCCCCTCACGCCGAAAGGCATTGGAGACCACCTGATTTTGTTTTCGAGTTTTTTCAGTTCCAGGTCCGGGGCGAACGCCCCTCACGCCGAAAGGCATTGGAGACAATTGCTTGGCTGATGCAATCAGGAATCTGGCTTCGTGGGGCGAACGCCCCTCACGCCGAAAGGCATTGGAGACATTCAAAGTCATGCGGACAAGTTCATTGCCCGCCTGTTCGGGGCGAACGCCCCTCACGCCGAAAGGCATTGGAGACTTATATCCCGGTCTACACGGTGCCCCTTCAGGCACCGGAGGGGCGAACGCCCCTCACGCCGAAAGGCATTGGAGACTTGATAAATCATACGATATGCTATTTTATCTTCACTGGTGGGGCGAACGCCCCTCACGCCGAAAGGCATTGGAGACGTCCCATGACGATTAGCAGTGTGCTCATTTTCTTGATTTCGGGGCGAACGCCCCTCACGCCGAAAGGCATTGGAGACTTGCTTCGTCGTAGGAGTATTTTTGAATTTCTCCCCTTGGGGCGAACGCCCCTCACGCCGAAAGGCATTGGAGACGTTCTTTTTTATGTACTAAATCAACAACGAGTAAATTGGGGGCGAACGCCCCTCACGCCGAAAGGCATTGGAGACAACATATACGTAGACAGGAAGTTACGTATTGACTGGATGGGGCGAACGCCCCTCACGCCGAAAGGCATTGGAGACGCGTAGTTCACATTCACAATACCCATTTTACGGGACACTGGGGCGAACGCCCCTCACGCCGAAAGGCATTGGAGACACAGAATAGACCGGATCAGTCCGGCCAATCCGTATTGGGGCGAACGCCCCTCACGCCGAAAGGCATTGGAGACGGCCATTAGTGCACCAACGGCCCAGACAACCATCTGGCGGGGGGCGAACGCCCCTCGCGCCGAAAGGCATTGGAGACATTACGCAATTCGCCATCAATTACCGGGTGCGTTATGGGGGGGCGAACGCCCCTCGCGCCGAAAGGCATTGGAGACTTCCTCCCGGAAGTATCCGATTGTGGACATTGATGCTGGGGCGAACGCCCCTCGCGCCGAAAGGCATTGGAGACGCTCGAGCACGCTTTTGGTTTTTGTTCATTTTATTTTGGGGCGAACGCCCCTCGCGCCGAAAGGCATTGGAGACCACGCGAAGACGCCTGGCGGTACTGCGGGTTGAGGTAATGGGGCGAACGCCCCTCGCGCCGAAAGGCATTGGAGACGTGGGTCGGTGGACAGAGAGTTGAATCCCGTCGACTTGGGGCGAACGCCCCTCGCGCCGAAAGGCATTGGAGACGCATTGGGGGCAAACTGAAGGCGCTTCGACCGCCTCCGTCGGGGCGAACGCCCCTCGCGCCGAAAGGCATTGGAGACGTGACCGCCAGCCGGGCGACAGCCCCACTAGGGGGCAGGGGCGAACGCCCCTCGCGCCGAAAGGCATTGGAGACCGCCGCAGCCTGATTTCCAGTCGCTGTGTTTAACAACGGGGCGAACGCCCCTCGCGCCGAAAGGCATTGGAGACCATCTGCCTCAACGCGACGGACCAAATCTTGATACGCGAGGGGCGAACGCCCCTCGCGCCGAAAGGCATTGGAGACTTGGCCCGCTATTAAAGTTGCAACGCCATTCACGTTAAGGGGCGAACGCCCCTCACGCCGAAAGGCATCGAGAAAAGTAAATAATATACAAATAATATATGTTATTTACCCATAAACAGACGACTAACCCTTACGGCAAAAGGCATGGGGAGGACGTTCATTCCGCCTGAAGGCGGGACTACGGACTGGCCCCTCGCTTGTAGTTCCGGCTTTAGCCGGTTTGAAACTGTCCGCGCGTGGAAAGGTTCGGGGCAAGGATGGAAGGATGGCGGGGGTGTCCCTCCATTCTCTGCGTCTCGGCGGTTAATTCACCAGCCCGGCTTCCGTCCGGAACGCCGGCGCCCACAGGGAATGGGGACAGGATGGAACCTGTCCCTCCCACGGATAGCGAACGTCCTTTGCCGAAAAGCAGACCGACGCACATTCATTCCGCCTGAAGGCGAGACTACGAACCTGCGCTCGCTTGTAGTTCCGGCTTTAGCCGGTTTCAAACTGTCCTCGCGCGGAAAGGTTCTGGGGCGAGAATGGAAGGATGGCGGGAGCATCCCTCCATTCTCTGCGTCTCGGCGGTTAATTCACCGTCCCGGCTTCCGTCCGGAACGCCGGCGCCCACAAGGAATGGGGACAGGATGGAACCTGTCCCTCCCACGGATAGCGAACGTCCTTTGCCGAAAAGCAGAACGACGTACGTTCATTCCGCCTGAAGGCGGGACTACGAACCTGCGGTCGCTTGTAGTCCCGGCTTTAGCCGGCTTCAAACCACCCTCGCACCGAAAGGCGCAGGGGGAGAAGACGAGGATGGACGATGGCGAATGGAGGATGGAGGGGCGCCCTCCATTCTCCGCGTCTCGGCGGTTAATTCACCAGCCCGGCTTCTGTCCGGAATAACGACGCCCACAGGGAATAGGGACAGGGTGGAACCTGTCCCTCCCAAGGGAAACAAAAAACCCCGTCTGGCGCGGGCCGGACGGGGGGCGGAAAGCAAGCGGAATCAGGCTTTGGCTTCGACTTCCACGATCTTTTCCGACGTGCAATTGTTCATCACCGAGGCGATCCCCTTGTCGCACGCGGCGTCGGAGGAATACATCTCGCTCTTGCCGATCACTTGGCCGTTGGTCGCTTTGAGGACGAAATACGGTTCGCCCTTGACGGAGGTTCGTTTCTCGTAGGCGTTCTGGTTGGGGCCGTTCCGGCGCACGGAATCAATGCCGTTCAACGCGGCGGCCTTGGATTCGTAGATTTCGCTGGTCAGGATGATTTCATGGTTGCCCGCCTTGAGGTTGAACATGGGCTTGCCCGTGGTGGTTAGTTTTAATTCGTAATATCCGCTCATGACGTCTGAATGGTTCTGTCGGTTGTCTTGTTTATCTTGGCGCGCGTGCGGTGTCCGGCCAGCCAGGGCCGGACCGCGCGGTTGACCCACCGCCCCGCCGCACGCCAATCGCGCGCTTCATCCTGGCACGCCGGGTCTAACGGGGCAAAGTCTGCCGGAAACCGGTCCGACGCACAAGCCCAATGACGGCCCAAGGTGCGTTCCCTGCCCGGACATCCGCGCGCCCGGCCCGGTCCGGGGTGAAATCTCCTTGCCTTGACGGGAGCACGGGCAACACCTTGAAGCCATGAAAAGACGCAGAGCACGGGCGACGCGCGCCGGCTGGTTATTGGTCGGGTGGTTGATCGGAGGGTTGGTTTTGGCGGTGGCGCCGGTGGCGGCGCAGGGGGAGGGGAAAATCTGGAGCCGGTTGATCGGCGCGGCCAGCTATGATTTCGGCGGCGGGGTGGCGGTGGATCCGGCGGGGAACGTGGTCTTCAGCGGGACGACGCAAAGCGCTTTGGGCGGGCCGTTGGCCGGGGCGTTTGATGTGTTTGCCGGGAAATGCGACGCGTCCGGCAACCTGCTGTGGCTGGCCCAGCGCGGCACGCCCACGATCGAATACGGTTGGGACACCATCAATGCCGGGGCCGTGGGCGGGGTGGCGACGGATCCGTTCGGCAATGTGTATGTGGTGGGTCGCACCGATGGCGCGCTGGATGGCAACACCCTGGTCGGCGGGTTTGATTTTTTTGTCATGAAATTCAGTCCCACCGGCGACTGGCTGTGGACCCGGCAGGACGGCACGGGCCTGCATGACGACGCCCGGGCGGTGACGACGGATCGCGCCGGCAACGTGTTGGTGACCGGATTCGTGCGCGGCGATTTTCACGGCGAACCGCGCGTGGGTTCGGCGGATGTGTTCATCAACCAGTACTCGCCCGACGGGGTCCGGCGCTGGACGGTGCTGTTCGGCTCGGCGTTCACCGATGAGCCCTTTGGCATTGCGTGTGATGCGGAGGACAATGTGGTGGTGACAGGCTGGACCGATGGCAGCATGGAAGGCGAACCGTATCTGGCCAATGGCGACCTTTTCCTCGCCAAATACACGGCCCAAGGTCAGCGCGTCTGGCTGCGCGAATGGGGCACCTGGAACAAGGACACCGGATACGCCCTGGCCACGGATGCCGACCGGAACATTTATCTCGCGGGCTACACCGGGGGACCGTTGTATGGAACGCCGCAAGGGGGGCGGGATGTGTTTCTGGCCAAGTTCGACGCCGAGGGCAAGGAGCTCTGGGGCACCCAGTTTGGCGACGTCGAACATGATCAGGGCTGGGGCGTGGCTTGTGACGGGGCCGGGCAGGTTTATCTGGCCGGTCAGGCCAGCGGGCCGCTGGGTGCAGACCCGGCTGGCGGCGGGTTGGATGTTTTTCTCGCCAAGTACAATCCCAAGGGGCAGCGGATCTGGCTGCGGCAACTGGGCACGACGGCGGATGATCTGGCCCACGCGGTCGCGGCGGATGCCCAAGGCAACGTGTATGTCACCGGCTGGAGTTACGGCGATTGGGACGGACACACCAACGCGGGTCAGGCCGATGTGCTCTTGTTGAAATACGGGCCCACGAATCTTCCGCCGCCGGCGCCCACGGCGCTGCCGGCCACTGCTTTGACCCTCAATGCGTTCACCGCGAACTGGCATCCTGCCATTCCAGCCACGGGTTACCGTTTGGATGTTGCCGCGGATGCCGCGTTCACGCAATTCCTGCCCGGGTACCAGGACCGGGAGGTCGGCACCGCTTTGAGTCATACCGTCGGCGGTTTGGCCCCGGGCACCACCAGTTATTACCGGGTGCGGGCGGTCAATGCATACGGGACGAGTGATTCCTCGGCAACCATCACGGCGACGACAGTGATCCCGATCTGCACGCCGGCCACGTTGAAGAACGGCAGCTTTGAGGGGAACGCGCTGAACGGCGTGGGGGAACATTGGACGGGCTACCGGCGCGCGCCCAATCCGCCGTGGGTCAGTTGGACGTTGCAGACGGCCGCCCCACCCGCCGGTGCGGGCCAGCGTTATCAGCAAATCCAAGTCACCAACTCGTTGGGCGGCGGCGCGGGCGTGCGCCAGACGGTGACCGGCTGCGCCATCGGCGCCACTTACGTGGTCGCGGGTTGGATGCGCGGAAACTCCATCAAAGCGACGTGTACGGTGAAGGTCAGTCCCGACGCTTCGACCGACTGGACCACGGCGATCCACCTGAATCCACCGCAGACCTACGCCGGCGCGGATTGGACCCGGTTTTCCGGAACCGTGGTGGCGACGGGAACCAACATGACCCTGTGGCTGGACGCGGAAACGACGGTCCCCGGCCCCGCCAAAGCCGCCTGTTTTGACGGAGTAACCGTGACCTGTCTGGTGCCGCCGGCGCCGTTGAAATTTGAAACGATCCATCTGACTGCTCAAGGCCGGCCGCAATTGCGGGTGAGCGGCACCCCCGGCGCGCCCGTGGCCATCAGCCGGTCCGATGATTTCGTGACGTGGACGACGCTGACGAATCTGTGGCTCTCCCACCCCGCCGGCACCGGACAAGTGATGGACGCCTCGGCCATCGCGGTTCCCCGCCGTTTTTATCGGGCCACATCTCCCTGAGACGTTCGGACGGGAAACCAGCTTGGCATCAGTCCCAGCACCCGGAAGCCATCCACAAACCGGATAGATAAGTTTGGTTGGATCGTGATCTCGCGGTGTCTTTTCGCCGCGAAGACGAACGGACCTTCCTTTCGTAACGCATTTTCAGTTAGCCATTTCTGACGAGTCCAACCCTCCGTTCATCGTTCGTGTTAATGATGAACACAATTCGTTGTTATCACACGACCTGAAATCTTCGTTATTCCGATATTTCCGATTGATATTATACATGAATTGGTTAATGTGGCGGGCAGAAAGACAGAGAATCGTGGCTATGGATGAAGCAAAACAGGACCTCTGGGCGACCGCGCAACGGCGTGGACAATCCGCTGTGGCGGGAATGGTTTGCCCGCATCCCCAATCCATGCAGCCCGGGTCGTCGTCAACTTGGGAGCAACCCAGTTTCAGAAGATCAACGACTGAAAACTAATCCGGACCTTGCCGGCGGAAACGCCGGGCGGGCGGTCAAACACACCCAAACCAAATCATGAATACTCGACATATCCCGAAGGCAACCCCTCGTCGCATTCCGCAGCAACACCGGATTACCTTGGCGATCGCGGCGTTTTTTACCGTCAGTTTCGGCGCCGGTGCGCAGACGGTTGAACCGCCACCCGCAAAGGCGGAAAAATGCGACCCCCTGCCGTTGCATCAAATCGAAGGGAACGGCGGCATCTTTTCCACGCTCTCGGCCTATATCGTCAACCCGCCGCGCGCGGGCGAGGTCTTGGGCCGGCCCAGTCTGGGGTTTGCCTATGTCAACCTCGGTCACGGCCAAAATCTGCAAGCCTTCACCATCACCGAATCCCCTTGGAAACAACTCGAACTGGGTTACGGCTGGAATCGCCTGGGACTGGGCGATCTGCCGCGGGCGTTGGATCGCGCGTTGGCGCCCGCGGGTTACACGGGGCCCGACGACGTTCATCTGCACCATGTCAACGCCCGCCTCCAATTGCTCCGGGAAAACGCCTTTGACCAGCCGTGGCTTCCCGCCCTCACTGTCGGCGTGCATGGCAAATTCAACGATGGCATTGACGACATCAACGCCGGCACCAAAGGCGCCGTGGCGGGGGGCGCCTTGACCTCTCTGGCGGGGATTCACGATGCCAGCGGCGTGGATTTCACCCTTTACGCCTCCAAACTTTTCCCTGATCTGCCGCGCCCGGTGCTGGTCAACCTCGGCGGACGCGCCACCAAAGGCGTTTGGAACGGTCTGGGCGGTTTTGCCGATGACTACGCCTTGCTCTTGGAAGGGAACGTCGTGGTGTTTGTGACCCCGAACCTGGGACTGGCGGTGGAATACAAGCAACAAGCCCGGGAATATCGGTCCATCGGCAACCTGGTCAAAACAGCCGGAGATTGGTGGACGATTGACGCGGCTTACGTGGTGAACAAACACCTGACCGTCGCCGCCGGCTACGGCCATTTTGGCAACGTCCTCAATCACACTGCCAACGGCGTCTGGGGCATCACCCTCAAATACGAGTTCTGAAAACGCGCCTGGTCTTGGGTGGCGTGCGTCGTGGCGCGCCTCCCCGCGGCGTGACGGATTGACTTTCGATGACGGGGTTGGTCTCCGGATGGTTGAGAGAGTTATTTTTCCGCCCGCCCGGCGGGGTTGTTCTCCGTTCCCCCCGCCGTCCTTGCTTGCGGATGACTAATGCGCTGAATTGCTCGAAATTTTTTTTTGAATTTTTCGTTGACGGGAATCGGTTCTGAATTTACGCTCTTCGCCAGAGTAACCCAAAGACATCAACCGAACCCGAAATGATGTTCGCGCATGGCTCAACTGATAAAAACGTCAGTTCTCATCAGAAGACAAGGGCCAACCATTTCCCAACGGGCAACGTGAAGGCAGTTCCCACCAGATGCGACCAATGACCGGAACAGCACAGGAGATTTAATATGTCCAGGCTCCGTGAACCTTTGAAGTGGGTGCGATGGGGAGTGTGCGTGGGAATCGTCGTTGGTCTGGGCCCGATGGCCCGGGCGCAATGGAGCAGCCAGACGCTGGCGCTGTCTCCCGGCTGGAACGCTGTTTATTTGACTGTCGCGCCCACGCCGTCCGATTGCGATTTAGTTTTTGGCAACAATCCCCGCATCCTCAGTGTGCGCCGGTGGGCGCCCGCGCCCTTGGAAGCGGTGGAGTATGACGAAGTCACGGGCGCGGTTCTGCCGCAAAGCGGCTCGTGGCTGACCTGGTTTCCGGCCACGCATCCGGATCGCCTTTTGTTGAATCTGGTGGAGGTGGCCGGGGGCACAGGTTATCTGATCCAAGTTTCGGAGGGCGGCACGGTAAATCTGACAATTCCCGGCCGGCCGGTGGCGTTGCCGTACGCCTGGCAGCCGGGGGCGCATCATTTTGTCGGACTGCCGGCGTATTCGGCCACGGTGAGTTTCAGCGCGTTTTTTGCCGCTGCCGAGGGCCGCATCGTGACGGATTACTATGGCGGCGGGGAACTCTATGCCGTGCTGCTCAGTGGCGCGCACCAACGGATTGTCACTCCGGCCACCACGGCCATCAAACCGGGCACCGCCTATTGGATCAAAGCGCAGCAATACTCGACCTACGCGGGGCCGATCGAGGTAAAGGTGGAATCGGCCGCGGGCTGGTTGGATTTCGGCCGCCGGCTGACGCCCCAGTATGTGCAGATTCGTAATCTCACCGGCGCGCCGCGGGGCGTGAAGCTGGCCCATCAAGCCTCGAGTCCGGCGCCGGCGGGCACACCGCCGCTGGCGGGTTTGGTGCCGCTGAAGTATGCCGTGGTCAGCGGGATTTCCGAAGCCGAAGGGCGCACTTGGCAAACGCTGCCGAACTCGTGGAGCACGCAACTGCTGGCCGGCGCGACGCTCCGCCTGGCCCTGCTCCCTGATGCTCTGGCACTGGGGACGGGCAATACGAACAACGCCTTTCAAAGCATTCTGGAAGTGACCGACGACGTCGGCCAGGCCGGCGTGGTGCGCCAGCGTTTTGGCGTCCGCGCCATGGCGCGCTTGGGGTCGGCGCTGGAATCCCTGGGCCTTTGGGTGGGGGAGGTGAACGTGACCGAGGTGGGCCGGCTGGAGATGCCGGGGGTGTACGGCCTGCCGCAAACTCCGCGTCCGGTGGCGCGGCCCTTTACGTTCCGGCTGCTCGCCCATGTGGACAGCACCGGCAAGGCGCGGCTCCTGCAACGGGTCTTTGTGGGCACGCGCCCCAACCCGGCCAGCGGCGGCGTGGTCACTGATTTGATGGCCACCGAAGCGCGAGTTTCGACCTACAAAGCCCAATACCCGGACGCCCAGGTGTTTCGCCTGGCGAGCGCGAATTTTCCGTTCATGGCCCCGGTGCTGTTGACCAACGGCGCGTTTGGCGTGCCGAACCAGGCGGTCCGGGGCGGCGTGGCGGTGTCGCGCGACGATGCCGTGAATCCGTTCCGCCATGCCTACGCGCCGCTGCACGACAACAAGGAGCGGCGGGCCGAGGATGACATTCCCTACACGGACGATGTCGAGGTCTTCTCGGTGCATCGGGCGATTGAAATGGTTTTCCAGGGACCGGACGCGGTGAACCCGGAACCGCGCTGGGGCGAAGTGGTCTGCGGCGGGGTGTATCGCGAGAAAATTTACGGCCTGGGCGGTCCGCTGGAGGCGACGAACCGGGTCATTACAGCGGAAGGACGGTTCGTGCTCCGGCGGGTTTCGCCGGTGGCGACCTTATTGCAGTAGGGCGGGCGCGGCGGTGGCGAGGGCGCCTCCGGTGGCGCCGCCCGGCGGGTGAAAGTTGAAAATCGGCAAGATCAGTGAACCAACAATCTGCGGAGTGCATGGCTCCGGTTGAGGAACGACAAATGAAAACAGCAGCTCGAATAATCGCACTGGGACTGGTGGCCTTCGTGGGCACGGCGCCGGCGGGCAATCCTCCGACCACGCTGACGATGATCCCGCCGCTCATCAACTATCAAGGCCGGCTGGTCGCCCCGGACAACACGCCGTACAGCGACGCCAACCACGTCATAGACCTGACCCTGTACCCGACGGCCTCCGGCGGCACGAAACTCTGGAGCGAACGGTACACGGTGCCGACCAAGGACGGGTATTTTTCGGTCAACCTGGGCAGCGGCGGCACCGGCTTGCTGGCCACCAACCTGCCCATCTGGCAGGTGATGTGGAAAAACACCGCGGACGCCCAAAGCCCGGACATTTACTTCATGGCGTTGACCGTGCGCTCGCGGCCCAACGGCACGGCGGAGCCCAACCCGGTGGAAGCCACGCCCCGGCAGCAGTTTTTGACCACCCCCTTTGCCTACCGCGCCCACCAGAGCGTGTACGCCTCGAAAGCGGACGGCGTCTTCAGCGCGCCGCAGGGCGTGCAAACAACCAATATATCGAGCACCACCAGCGAAATCGGGATGAACCGTGCTCTCCGGTTGCCTGTGGGTTACCCTCTTTACGCGAACAGGGTGGAAGCGCACGGCACCTCGCCGAGTTTGCGATTGTTGGCGGCGGGCGGCCCGATAACTATGGGTTACGAATATAGTAGCGTGCCGCCGCTGATGGGCTATTACAACGTGTCTCCCACCATCAACATTGGGGCTACGCCTAGTAGCTTACTCCCCACGAGCGGCACGGACATTTATTTGAGGGGGAAATCGGTGAGTATCACCACCACCAATCTCACGGTTAACAACAAGCCACTGTTTGTTAGAAAGGCGGTTGTGGCGAACCCCACCAGCACGGTGTCAGGGATCTCCCACGGACTCGATACCGGTCTCTACGATGTATCGGTCGTGGGATGGTATTATGCCCATACTAGCCCGACAATACGAGGCGTATACACGTCTGGTCAGTATATCCAAGTCTATTTCACGGCCCAGCCGTCCGGCGGACAATTGACTTTGTATCTCCTAGGTGTTCAGAAAGGGTTGGTGGAGTATCAGTAGCATCCTGCCCCCAAACCTGAGGTGCTACGATGAAAATCTCATCCGACTCCCCACTCCGCTGGCGCCGCGGATTGCCGGTCTTGCGGATCGGCGTGTTGCTCGCCTTGAGCCTGGTGCTGCCGGCCCGGGCGCAGTATGAAGTGCCGCAATTGCTGCCCGGCGCGCCGAATCCCTTCACTCCCCCCAACGCGGTGTGGAATCGAGACGCGGCCTTCACGCCCGGGGGAGGCGGGTTGCGGATTACCAACTGGTGGGAGCATCGGCAGATACTCCAATGGCACGGCTTCACGGTCCAAAACCGTGTGGGTGCCGGCGTGGTGCCGCTGGCGGCACAGTATGGGGTGGGGGATCCGCTGGCGCCGCCGACGGAGGCCACCGACCTGCTGGCCGAGGGGTGGGTGCCCCGGGTTAGCCCCACCAACGGCAATCCCTTCGCGGTGCAATGGCTGCCCTACGCCAACACCAACCTGTTTGTGGCCGTGGATGAGGGCGTGGCCGTGGTGGTGTGGACCAATGCGCTGGCCACAAACCAGTTTACGCAGACCTACGTCATCGGTCCGAACCTGTCGCGCCGTCCAGTGCGGTTGTTCTGGACCGAAGGGCAGTACTCCGGGCCGCGCGTGCGCTTCGGCAACAATTATGAAGTCAAGATTTACTACAACAGCCAGGTGCCCGATCCGTACCAGAACCCGGCCAACGTCACCCACATCGCCAACGAAAACATCAGCGCGGTGTCGCCGGCGAGCATCTTCATCAAGAACAGCGAACTGCGGGCCATGTCCGGCGTGCAGGGCCGGGTGTTGATCGCGTATTCGCGGCGGCCCGAGGGGGTCAACACCAACCGCGAACTGCTGGGATTCGAGGTGGTGGACGTGCTGGAGCCGATGAGTTCCACGCTCGCCGTGCATGTGGGCGACCGCCTGCTGCCCAAGCGCACGGATAATTCCACCAACGCGCTGTTCTGTGACATCACCCGCGGCGGCGTGGACACCACCGGCGTGCGGCCCGACGAAATTTTCGCCTACAAACACATGCTCGGCGCGCGCAATGGCTGGGTTTGGGCCATCCGGCCCACCGACGCGCCGTGGCAACTGGAGATTTTCTGGAAGGCCAAGGAACAGCTCGACGTCATCTGGCCGTTCGAAGTGGATATTTATGACGTAACCTGGAACCTGGACAGCCAGTTGTGCGCGCTGGTCACCGGGCGGCAAGGCACGCCGGGGCCGGTGTACATCCCCCAGGAGGTGGCGGCCCAGGTGATGCCGTATCAGGCGGCGGAGACCGTGAGCGGCGGCACCACCAATTTCCCCAAAGCCACCAGCGCCGTGGCCACGGTGGCGGGCCGGATGTTGCACCCGCTCCAGGCGGGGTTGTGTACGCTGAAGTACACGGTGGGGGAGGATGTCTGGTTTGAAACCGTGCGCATCGTGCCCGAGTTGTCGCCCTTGGTGTATCAGGGCGTCCGCCCGTGGGCCATCGGCCAGGAACTGCGCCCGTTTGCCCGGAGCGGCGCGCCGGGGGGCGGCAACTACGATACCTGGCCGGGGATGCTCCGGATTCCCAGTGCGCCACCCACCGGCGCGGGGATTACCAACACGCCGGGCGATCGGTGGGACCGGTATCATCCCACGCTCTACCAGTATCCTCCCGGCTATCCGGTTGAGGACGCCGGGTTGGCATCGCAGGTGTTTGCGGTGAACGCCGGACATCTGAGCGTCTGGTGGTGGAATCCGACGGCATTGGCGGCGCGTGAAGGCATGCCGACGCCCATCTACTGGCCGTCGCGGGTGTGTGATTACCGCAACGAGTGGCCGGCGGCGCCACCGGAAATTGTCATTGCCAGCTTCCAAGGCTCGGCCTACGGCGGCCTTTTTGACGACGGCACCGGCAGCTTGCAGTTCCTCAGCAACCGAACGGTGACGATTCAGGGCACCTCGGTGGTGACCAACGAATGGCAGGATCCGCTCTATGACGTCGGCTTCACTTTTGAAACCTGGATCAAGCCCACCACAGTCCGCGGCTATCGCGGGGTGATGAGCATGCGGGCCGCCAGCGGCTACAGCCACCTGTCGTTCTTTATCAAGGACGGGCTGCCCGGCATGGCGCAAATCCGACAAAGCGGCAGAACGATCACGACCAACGAGTGGTTTGCCACCCAGTCCGTGCTGCCTCATGAGTGGAGTCATGTCGGGTTTTCCGTGGATCCCGAAGGCGAACTGCGTTTCCACGTGAACGGCCAGCCGGCGGGCAATCCCGGCCTGGTGCTGTCGAACTACGCCGGCCGGGTGTTCGATTCGGTGCAATTGGGCGCCGTCTTTTCCTGGGCCGGCTTGAGCGGAACGGTTCCGTTTGGATACTTCCGCGGCTGGATGGATGAAACGCGCCTGTGGTGGGGAGCCCAATCGGATGAGGATGTGCTGGCCCGTCATGCCGGCGCGGTGGACGTGAATTCCGAGCCCTCCATCCTGTTCCGGTTCGATTACGACGCCAACCGGCTTTACCCAGCCCGCCCCGGGGTTTTGCTCCCCTTGGACGGCACGGGGGTCTTTTATCTCGACAGCCCGGTGCCCAACGAAGTGGAGTTGGATCTGTCCCCGGAGGCTGGGTTGGCGTTGCGCCGCGCGGGGCGCGCTTATCCGGGCATGAACCCGAAGATCTACGTCCAGAACGATGTCGGCGCCGCCGGATATAATCCGAACGAGGAACACGCGTTGATGGTCGGATCGGTCGCCTACGCCCTGCGCTGCGACCTGAACCGGACCAACCAAACGGAGGACGCCACCTCGCTGCCGTTTGTCCTGGTGGAATACACGCCCGATCCGGCCCAATGGCCGCGGGCGATGGATGTCTATCAGGTGGTCGTCACCAATCGTGATTATCCCCGGTTCCTCCAACACATCGAGGCCGGACGGATGATCCAGCCGCCCGCGCCGTTGCGCTCGGTGCTGCCCGACAACTGCGCGCGCACCGACAGCGACCTCGCCGACCGCCCGTATCTCTTCCGGGACCGCCTGCGTTATTTCTGGGCCCAGCAAGCCGGCGATGACGGGGACACGCTCGAAGTGGGCATGCGGTTCTTCTACCCGATGCAGTTGGGCTTCTGGATTCCGCAGTTGTCCGCCGATAGTCAACCCGCGCCGCTCACCGAGGTGCCTTGGTTGAGCGCGCTGGACCAGCCGGAGCCCACGCCGGCGACCGTTCTCAACGGGACCCCGGTCCGGGTGGCCTTCGCGATTCAATGGCCCGCGATTGTCCCCACGCTGTCCATCGGGGACACGTTGACCCTGCCCAAGAACAACCTGCCCGCCGTGCGCGGCCAGAAGAGTGTCCGCATCGTTTATCAGCAATCGGCCGCCTGGTCGGGCAACGACGAGTGGCAGAGCGCGGTGTTGATTGACCCCACCCGGGCGCGCAAGGTGACGCTGACCAATGTGCCGCCGCGCATGCGCGCCATGCGGGATCCCCGGACGGGCAACACGTTCTTCTCCGACTTGGATCCCGATTTGCGCGAGCGCCTGTTCTTTGTGCCCACCGCCAATCCCACGGAGCGCCTGCAACTCAAGGGCTTGTTTGTCGAGTATCCCAATTACCATTACCTGCGGCTCAACCTGCTGACCCCGGACCTGATCGCGATGGCCAAGGATGCCAAGCGGGTGGTGGGCATTGATTTGAGTTGGACCAACGCCATTGACGCGCTGCCCACCGAGCGCGTGACCATGACCGACGAAAACCAGCCGTTCGACAGCATGGCGCTTTGCACGCCGGGCCTGGGCGCCGGCTATGTCACCCTCCTCTTCAATAACAGCACCAACCTCGACATGGTGGACCCGGGCGATCCGATTGACATGAAGGTCATCCGCATCGCCACCAACCTGTTCCGCGGGCGCATTGACATCATTCAATCCGCCAATCCGCTCGATAAATACATGACCCTGCGGCATATCAGCGATTTCTCCGGGCGGCCCGAGCAGTGGGCGTTTGAGTGGCAGTATGCCGCGCCCGAGGGCGGCCTGGCGCCGACCAATGATTCCAGTTGGTTGCAATTGATCAATTCGGAGCCCGGCCGCTACACCACGCTGTTCGGGTCTTCCGGCGAATTCGGCCTGGGCGACACCTACGTGCGCTGCCGCTACCGGGCGCTGGACGCCCGGATCCGCACCGTGGTCTCCACCAACTGGAGCGGATGGACGGAGCCGGTGTTGTGCGAGGGCTGGATCAAGCGGGTGCTCAAAGCCATCAACCCGTTTGACCAGCGCATCCGCGACTACATGAACTACGCGCTCAACCTCGATTTGAGCATGATCCAGCAGGCGGGCCAGCCCTACGCCGGGGATGTCCCGATGAACCTGGATGCGTTGAACGAATATGGACTGATTCCCATTTATCAAACCGTGCTGGAACAATCCCGGGGGTTGAGCATTGACAGCACGCTCGATCCGATGGGGACGGAGTTGCGGATTTGCCTGGCGCTCATGCTCGCCGCCGGCCGGCTCAACGACCTTTACATGGTGCTCGGCAACGAAGCCTACGCCGATGCCCTGAACCCGAGCCTGGCCCTGGGCAACAACGATCCCGTCCTGGCGGGCGAGGCGCCTTCGATCTTTGCGTTCCAAGGCATCGTGCCCACCCTGTTGGATGAGGAGCTTGCCCTCCTGCGCGGACGCGATTGTTCCGTGCCGCTCAATCCACCCGCCAGCGAGTTCCCGATCCACAACCGGTTGCCGTGGAACTTCACCGCCGACATCTCGCACGGCCAACTGGCCTACGTCCTGAACTACGGCATCTCCGATCTCAAGGGCAATCAGAACGGGGTGGTGGACAGCGAGGACGCCGCCGCGTTGTATCCGCAGGGACACGGCGATGCCTGGGGGCATTATCTCGCCGCGCTGAAATCCTATTACTACCTGTTCCGACACCGGAATTTCACCTGGTTCCCGCAACTGGAAGGCATTCGTGTAGGCACGGTGGAGGTTACCATGTCCGCGTTGCACGAGTTGAAATTTGCGGCCTCGGCGGCCGCCCGCGCCAAGACCGGCCTGGCGATCATGGACCGGACTTACAGCCAGAGCTATGCGGAAGGCCGGACCGATGCCTGGACCGTGCAACGGGACATCCGCCCCGACCGCGCCTGGGGCGTGGGCGAATGGGGCGCGCGCGTCACCATGGGCGCCTATTTCGACTGGGTCATGGCCAACGCGCTGTTGCCGCACACTTCTGATCCCACCAATCTGAATCCCCTGGCGGTCATTGACCGGACCACGGTGCCGGAGTTGACCCAGATCGTGCTGGCGGCCAGTGAAGCGCAACAGATGGTGGACATGGCGGATCGGGGGATGAACCCGCTCGGATTGGGCACGGGCGCCGTTCCGTTTGACATCAGCCCGGCGGAGATTGACCAGGGCCGGACGCACTTCGAGCAGGCCTACACCAAGGCCTTGGAAGCGCTGAAAGTCGCCCGCGGGGTTTTCGATCGCATCCAAACCTGCACCGCCGCGTTGCGCGATCAGAATGAGGAACGGGATTTGGACACCGTGGTGTTCCAGCAGGAGCAGGCGTACGAACGGCAACTGCTGGACATCTACGGCTTCCCGTATCAAGAGGACATTGGTCCGGGCAAACTCTATCCGGAAGGCTATCTGGGCCCCGACATCCAGCATTATGCCTATATCAACCGGTACGACTTCTTTGGCCGGCTGCCGCTGGACACTTCGCTGATTCAAAGCACGGTGGTCCGTCCCACCATCGTGGGCAGCGGCACGCGCATTTATAATCCCGGGGAACTGGTGCCGCCGCTGCCTTCGTCCGATCCCGATCTGGGCATCGAAGACATCCTGTCCTTCATCTCGCCGGAATACGCCGATCGGTTTGCCCAGCTCAAGGCGCGCTACACCCAGATGGCCGGTTATGCCAAGATGTCGCGCCGGGCGGTGGATCAGTTGGGCATTCCGGAATTGTCCGCGTTCTACAATGAGGTGTTCGGCGTGTACGATGCCCTGCAACGAAGCGTCTTCGGCGCGGTGCAAAGCGCGGTGGCGTGGTTCGATGGCGTCATCAGCGCGCCGGTGGATGCCATTGATGATTTTATCAGTCAATGGGTGGGGCCCACGGAAACGCTGGATCCGTTGCAGATCGCCGGCCCGGACATCTCGTACACCACCAATACCCTGACGTTCTGGGTGGGCCCCGATGGTTTGCCCACCAAACCCGCCAACTACACTTCCGCCCGGCGGGCCGAAGGCGAAATCCAGGTCGCGCTGAGCCAGTATGTTTTGGCGTTGCGCGAGGCCACCGCCGCCCTGGCCAACTCCGAGGATCAGTTCAAGAAAATCCACGTGGCGGACATGGAATACCGCAACAAGGTGGGCGCGCAGATCACGGCGTACTATGACTCGGTGAACGCGCTCAACCAGATGAATTCGCTCCAGCAGATCATGGCCACCGTGGACAAAGCCATCGCGCTGGTGACCAAGGTCTATGACGACGGCATGGAACTTTATAACGCCCTGGAAGCCGCCATTCCCAGCGTGGCCGGGTTCGCCTTCGATATTGGAGCGGCCGTGCGCGGCCCGGCCCGGGTGGCCGCCGCCGCCGTCAACATTGCCACCACCGTGCAGAAACTCGCCAACAAGGAGCAGATCGTTTCCACGGCCCAAGACGTCGAAACGGGCAAGCGCATCATCGAACTGAACGCCACCAACACCCAGCTCTTCCAGGATTCCACCGAACTGGCCCTTAAAGTCGTGGACGCCGCCTTGGCGTACCTGTCCTCGCTGGATAATCTCGATGTGGCGCTGCAGAAGGCGGAAACCTTCCGGATGCAATACGCCCGGGCCGTGGCCGCCGGGGACATGGTCCAAGTCGAACGCGAGCAGGCGCGCCGCATCTGGGCCAGCGACCTGACCGGCCGCCGTTATCGCAACATGGCGTATCAGATCATGCGGAACGATGACCTGGTTCGTTATGAACAAACCTTCGCCATGGCCCGCCGTTATGTGTATCTGGCGGCCAAGGCGTACGATTATGAAACCGGCCTGCTCCGGCACGATGGCGCGGTGGGGGCGCCCGGACGCGAGTTTCTGTCGCAAATTGTGCGGGCCCGGGCCCTGGGGCGGTTTGCCGCGGATGGCACGCCGCTGCCGGGCGGGTCCACGGGCGATCCCGGGCTGGCTGATATCATGGCCCGCATGAGCGCCAACTGGACCGTCTTGGAGGGCCGGCTGAACTTTAACAATCCACAAAGCGAAACCGGAATGTTCTCGCTGCGCCAGGAGTTGTTCCGCATCCCGCCGGGCGGCGCCTTCGACAAGATCTGGCGGGAGCAATTGACCCGCTACAAGGTGGCGGACGTGCGGGACGTGTTGGAATACCGGACGCACTGCCTGCCGTTCTCCCCCGAAGGCGCGGCCGAGCCGGGCCTGGTCATTCCGTTCGCCACGACGATTGATTTCCGGAAAAACTTCTTTGGCCTGCCGTTGGCGGCGGGGGACAATGCCTACGATTCCACGCACTTTGCCACCAAGGTGCGCGGGGTGGGCGTGTGGTTCTCGAACTATCGCAACAGCACGCTGGCCAACCAGCCGCGCGTCTATCTCGTGCCGGTGGGCGAGGACCGCCTGCGCGTGCCCGACGGCATCGGCGAAACCATCCGTTCGTGGAGCATTCTGGATCAGGCGCTGCCGATCCCGTATCCGCTCTCGAACGAATCCTGGATGCGGCCCGATTGGAACGTGCGCACCGATGTGTTGGGCGGCGAGTTCTTTGCCCGACGCCGCCTCCCGTCCCTGCGCGCCTATCACGACAGCGGTTTCAATGTGAACGAGATGACGACCAACTCCCGTCTGATCGGGCGCTCGGTTTGGAACACCCGCTGGTTGTTGATCATCCCCGGCGGCACCCTGCTCGATGACGCCAACCGGGGCCTCGAGCAATTCATCCACGGCCGGGAATTGGCGCCCGGCTCGGGCACCTATGACGGTCAGGGAGTCAAGGACATCAAACTGTATTTCCTGACCTATGCCTACTCGGGCAATTAAAAGTGATGCGACGCGAAAGGACCGGAAATTTATGAAAGCGCGAGTCTTGGTGTTGGGCAGCCTGCTGGTCGCCGGCGCGGCCTTCGCCCCGACGTTGCGGCCGTCCATGATTGTTTATGGGCTGATTCGGGATTCCTATGGATTGCGCCTGGGCCCGGACAGCGCGCTGGTCGGCGCGTTCCTGGGCACCAACGAAGTGGCCCGCACCACGATCCGGCCGCAGCCGATGGACGCGAATTACCGTTTTGAAATCAACGTGAGCGATCCGTTGACGGCCGGCCCCACCGACATCAAGCCGGGGGACACGGTGACCATCGGGGTGCGCATGGGCGGCCACCTGCAACCCATTATCGGCACCAATACCTTCAGCGCCCGCGGCGACGGTGCCAGTGTCAACGTCAACCTGATTTTGGGTGAGGACACCGACAATGACGGGTTACCGGACGATTGGGAATGGCTGGTCATCGCCAACAGCGGCGGTGTGATCTCGAATCTCCACCAAGTGGGGCCGGGCATGGACCTGGACGGCGATGGCGTGCCGGATGATCAGGAATTTTTCCTGGGCACCTTTGCCTGGCTGCCGGACGGCGAACTGCGGTTGACTGCGTGGACCCGCCACAGCAACGGCCGGTTGAGTTTCAGCTTCCTGCCGATTCCCAACCTCACCTACTGGGTCGAGTTCACGCCCACATTGGAAGAACCGGATTGGCAGATCTGCCCCATTTCACTGACGGAAACCGGCCCGCTCATGGCCGGCACGTTCACCGGCGGCACCCAGTGGGTCACGTTCTACGTCGAAGCGGCCGAAGCGCGTCGTTTCTGGCGGCTCCGGGGGCAATGAACCGAAAGGCGGATGCATGCGCAGACTGGCTTGCATGTTGTGGGTAGGGTGCCTGACGATCGGCGCTTCGCTGCAGGCTGATCTGTGGACCAACCAAGCGGGGCGGGTGATCGAGGCCCGGCTGCTGGAGTTCGACGGTACCTGGGTGACGCTGGCGCGCACCAACGGCTCCCGGCTGCGTCTCCCCTTGACCGCGCTCCGCCCGGCGGACCAGCGCCGGGTGAAACTACAACTCGGCGAATCCATCGCGCCCCCCTTCGTCCTCGCGGCCTATCGGGAGGCCCGGACCGTGCTGGACCAGTTTTATAAACTCCCGGCGCAACAACGCACCGAAGACGCGCGGACCAAGACGGGCCGCATGGCGGGCGCGGTTTTCGACGGCCGGTTGAAACCCCGGCAGGACGAACTCAAAGATCCTCAGGTGCAAAAGGAAGTGCAGCGTCTGCGGAATATACTGCTCAATCCGTAGCGCGCCCCTCTCCGCCCGAAGGGGCGCGGGCTGGATTTACCCACCGCCGCTCAAGGCAGCGGGACGCCTTCCGTCAACCCCAACTTAACCAGCAGCCGGAAGATGCCGTAAGCCAGGGAACTGCAAATCGGCAGGGTGATCACCCAGGTCCAAGCGATGCGTTCGGCGGTGCTCCAGCGGACGGCGCTGAACCGTTTCGTGATGCCCGTGCCCATGATCGTCGAAGAAACGACGTGGGTGGTGGACAGGGGGATGCCCAACACGCTGGCGAATTGAATGATCCCCGCGGCGGCGCTTTGGGCGGCGAACCCGTGGATGGGTTGGAGTTTGACCATTTTCTTGCCCAGGGTCTTGATGATGCGCCGGCTGCCCATCGCCGTGCCGGCCGCGATGGTGACGGCGCAAACGACTTTGATCCAGGTGTAAACCTTGAATTCCGGCGCGTGCAGGAACCCCAGCCAGTCGGGCAGTTGATCCAGCGCACGCGTTTGCGTCGTCGCGGTGAACAGCGTCAGGGCGATGATCCCCATGGTTTTCTGGGCGTCGTTCATCCCGCTGCTGAAACTCATCCAGGCGGCGCTGAAAAATTGCAGGACGCGGAAGATCCGGTTAACAACCCGCGGGCGGAACGTGTGAAACCCCCACAGCAACAAACCGGTGACGGCAAAGCCCAACACGATGCCGAGCATCGGCGCGAGAAACATCGGCGCGACGACGCGCGGCCAGAGGCCGATGAGTTTTCGTTGGATTGGCTCGACATAGGACCAGTGGATGACGGCCCAATTGCCGTGGGCCGAAGCCAGTGCGGCGCCGCACAATCCTCCAATCAAAGCGTGACTCGAACTGGAAGGCAGCCCCCACCACCACGTCACCAAATTCCAGATGATCGCCCCGCCCAAGGCGCAAAGCAGCGTCAGCGGAGTGACAAAATTGATATCCACGATTTCCGTGCCGATGGTTTTGGCCACTTCCGTCCCGGCCAGCGCTCCCAGGAGATTGCAAATGGCCGCAATGGCCACCGCTTGCGGGGTCGTCATGACCTTGGTGACCACGGAGGTGGCGATGGCGTTGGCGGTGTCGTGAAACCCGTTGATGAACTCAAAAATGAGCGCCACTAAAACGATCGCAAGAATCAACACCATCGGTTTGGGTCCTTCTTAAATCAGCCACCGTCACGTCTCTCCCAACCCCGCCCGCCCACCGCTCCGCCCAACCGTCGTCGCCGCCGCGCTTTCGGCGGGACAGTCATGACGGGGGCAGGGACCGGGTCACGAAATCCGCCGGCGCGCGCGACGGCCCACGCCACGAGGATCACGGTGAGGGAAAGAATCATCGGGGGAAAACTTCAGGCGTTCTCCAGCATGATATGCATGACGATATTGCCGGCGTCCCGGCAGCAATCCACGACTTCTTCAATCAACTCGTAGAGATCGCGGATGACGATGGCCCGCAACGCGTCGTATTTGCCGCTGTACAGCTCCTGCAGCAATTCCAGCATCAGGCGGTCGGCTTCACTCTCCACGTATTGCAACCGGTCATTCAAATCCCGCTGTTTCTCCAACTGCTGCAGATTGCGGAGTTGCTGGACCATGGTCAGCACCACGCCGGAGGCTTGTTCCATCAGTTCCGCCTGACGGGTGAAATCCACGCCCTCGAGGTGCCGGGTGGCCAACTGCCAGCGTTGGGCGAATTTCTTGGCGGTCTTGGGGATTTTCCGCAACGCCACCGACAACGCCTCAATATCCTCCCGTTCCAAACCGGTGATGAAGGTTTTCACCAGCTCTTCCCCGATCTGTTCAGCGATTTTTTTCTCTTTGCGCCGGGCCACGGCAAGGTCGTCCAAAATCTGCTGGTCGTGCGAATTCTTGATCAGTTCGATCACCAGATGCACGCTCGCATGCGCTTCCATCGCTGCTGCTTCCAGCAGTTGGCAAAATTTGTCATCCTTCCCGAACAATCGTTGAAGAGAAAACATACCACCTCAGTACTGCCCAATGGCCCCTCGAAAGTCCACAAAAAAGGAGGGCGAAAAAAGGCGGCTTCCGCGGCGCCGGCCGCCCCCCCCAAACCAGGTGGAAACCCCCGGATGGCTGGGCGGGTGCGGGCGGAGGAAAAGTTGGCGGCGGCGAATGGATTTACCCGAAATCAGCGCCCATCCGTGCCATTCCGGCGCTTGACCGGCGCGCGGAAAATGAATTCCCTGTTCCGGGGTCGAGTCTAAAATCCTTGATGGCCCGTCCGCTAATGAATGTCATGAAAAATAGGTTGTTGAATCGCCGGGCGTCCAGCCCCCGCGTGGTTTTACCCGGGGTGGCGGCGCTATTGTTCTTGGGCTTGGCCGTAACCGCCCTGGCCGCCCCGAAGCGAGTGCTGGTGGTGGGGGTGACCGAGGGGTTTCGTCATTCCGCCATCGAGCTGGGCGCGCAAGTCATCCAGCAATTGGGCCGCGACAGTGGCGATTTTACGGTGGACATCGTGGACGTGAATCCGGAGGCGGTGGAATTCAAGGACGCCAACGGCAAACCGGACAAAGCCAAAATCCACGCTGCCAACATCCGGGCGCTGGCGGACAAGCTCAGCCCGCAAGGGTTGTCGCGCTATGACGCCGTCATTTTCAACAACACCACCGGTGATCTGCCCATTCCCGACATGACGGCATTTCTGGACTGGATCAAGCGCGGCCACGGGTTCGTGGGCATCCACGCCGCCACCGACACGTTTCGCGGGCATAAACCGTTCCATCCCTACGTGCGGATGATTGGCGCGGAGTTCAAGACGCACGGACCCCAGGTGGGAGTGGAAGTCATCAATCAGGATCCACAGCATGTCGCCTGCCGGTCGTTGCCGGCCACCTTCAAAGTGTTTGACGAGATTTATCTGTTCGACGGGTTTGAACGCGCCGCCGTCCACGGCTTGCTGGCCCTCGACAAGCACCCCAACGAAAAGACCCCGGGCGATTATCCCATTGCCTGGTGCAAACACTACGGCCAGGGTCGCGTCTTTTTCACCTCGCTCGGTCATCGGGAGGATGTCTGGGATCCGGCGTGGAAAGACGGGAAGGGGCAACGCCAGAATCCACCCGAGACGGCGCGGGGCTTTCAGCGGCATCTCCTGGGCGGAATCCGCTGGGCGCTGGGGCTTGAATGAGACGCCCGCCGTCGCCATCCGGGCGCCATTATTCGGCGGCCGTGCCGCGTTTGCGCCATGCGACTCTGCTTGATTTGGCCCGGGGGCTTGTCCCACATTGGGCGCGGCGAATGTCATGGGCATGGGCCAGGAACGATTTATGAATGACAACGGAAACCATACTGCATTGAACCGACGTGATTTTCTCCGGGGCGGGTCGCTGGCCACCCTGGCCGCCTTGGCCGGGGGCATCCGGCTGCGGGCGCAACCCGCGGACGCCGAAACCGCGCCGCCGCCGGTCCAAAAGGTCAAGGTGGCTGTCATTGGTTTGGGGACGTGGGGCCGCGAGTTGTTGGATCAACTGGCGCGCATCCCGCAGGCGGACGTGGCCGCCGTGTGCGATCATTACCCCGCTTTCCTGAAACGGGCGGGCGCCAAAGCGCCGCACGCCAAACGGGTGGAGGATTACAAGGCGGTGCTGGCGGAGGATGAAATCAAAGCGGTCATCGTCGCCACGCCAACCCATTTGCACAAGGAGATCGTCCTGGCGGCGTTGGCGGCGGGCAAACACGTTTACTGCGAATCACCCTTGGCCGTCACGCTGGAGGACGCCAAAGCCATCGCCCTGGCCGCCAAAAAACACGGCCGCCAGGTGTTCCAGCCGGGCTTGCAGTTGCGGTCCGATCCGCAGGAGGCGTTCCTGCTGCAGTTTGTCCGTTCCGGGGCGGCGGGCAAATGGGCCTCCGGCCGTTCCCAGTGGAACAAGAAAACCAGTTGGCGCATTTCCGCGCCCAATCCCGAGCGGGAAAAAGTCATGAACTGGCGTTTGGATCCGGCGACGTCGCTGGGGCTGGTGGGCGAAGTGGGGCTTCATCAGATTGACCGGGCCAGTTGGTATTTCAACGGGTTGCCGGAGGCGGTAAGCGGCCGGGGCGCGGTCACGTTTTGGAAAGACGGTCGCACGGTGGCCGATTCGGTGCAGGCGGTATTTGAATATCCCGGCGGCGCGCATCTGTCCTTTGAATCCACGCTGGTCAATTCGTTTGAAAGCGAGACTGACATTTACTACGGGAGCGACGCGGCGGTGATGATCCGCGAGGGTGCCGCGTGGATGTTCAAGGAAGCCGACGCGCCCCTGCTCGGCTGGGAGGTTTACGCTCGCAAGGATACTTTCCACAAGGAAACCGGTATCTCGCTGAAAATGGACGCCTCCAAATTGACTTCGCAAGGCGATCAAGATACCGACACGGTGGAAGCGCCCGATCCGCCCATCTTTTTTGCGCTGCAAAATTTCCTGCGCAACACAGTGGAAGTCACCCAGGCCGTCGAGGATTTCGTTTCAATTTACGGCGACGACGAGGAGGCGCTGGCCGAGCATCTAACCAAGGGCATCAACAAACTGCCGGCGGCAGATTACCTGGATGGATATCGGGCGACCGTGCTGGCCATCAAGGCGAACGAAGCGATTGTCAAAGGCGAGCGCATCGTCATGCGGCCCGAGTGGTATGAATTGGCCTGACGACCGGGCCGTCCAATTGGCAGCGAACGAATGAACGACGAAACCATTTTCGCCAGCGGATGTTCCGCAACTTTTGAGTCAAAACAACGCACTATGAACATGAAAACCGTTACACGCCAAACCTTCAACCGATGCATCAGCCGTACGTGGCTCCAGGCCTTGTGCTTGGGCGGGCTGTTGGGTTGCCTCGCGCAGGCCGCCGCGGAGCCCATCCATTATTTCACCCGACCCGGAGCGGGAAAGGTGAAGATCGAGGGCACGTCCAGCATTCATGCATGGACCATGGAAAGCCCGGTCATCGGCGGTTCGGTCGAGGCGGCGGACGGTTTCCCGGAGGCCGCCCTCAAAGACGAGGCGGCGGCAAAGCCGAAGGTCAAGGTCATCATCCCCGTGCGTACGCTCAAGAGCTATAACAAGCGGATGGATGAGGTTTATCAGGAGCACATGGAAGAACCCAAGTTCAAGAACATGGAGTTCGCGCTGACCGAATTGAAACCCAAGGGCGACGCGCCGCAGGACGGCAAATGCGGGTTCGACGCCGTGGGTAAGTTGACGGTCCACGGAGTGACCCAAACCATCACCATGCCGGTGACGATTGAGAAATCCGAAGTCGAAGCGGCCGGTAAAAAGGTCAGCCAGCTCAAAATCGTCGGCGAATTCACGCTCAAGATGAGCGATTACGGCGTCCAACCGCCCAACCCGAACATTGCGGGCATGGGCCAGATTACGACGGGCGACGAAATCAAGGGCACCTTCGAGTGGTCGCCCCGTCAGAAATAGGCCGCCATACGGCATCCATTTGCGACCGGGGTCCGGTCGCGCGGTCGGGGCGGCTCGTCAGAATCGCCCCGATTTTTTCAGTCGCAAAAAACCAAACCCATTACTCGGAAACAACATCATGAGCACTCCCCGCCACCAACTCCCGGATTATATCGCCACCGCGGCGCCCAACCCGACCGACCGGCGCGCGCCGTGGTTCAAAAACACCGCCCCCACTTACGCGGGGATTTTTCTCTGGTTCGTGTTCTGGCAGGACGCCGTGAATTCGGCCACCATCGGCGGCGGTCTGGCTGCCGGGCTTGGGGTCGCTCTGCTCGGCTTGGTGATCGCCGCGTTGATCTGCCATTTCCTGTTTTATCTCATTCCCGGCATCCTGGGCATGCGCACGGGATTGCCGCTTTACATTGTCGGCACCTCCACTTTTGGCGCCACCGGTGGTTTTCTCATGCCGGGTTTTCTGATGGGCGTGTTGCAATTCGGCTGGCTGGGGGTGAATGCCTATTTCTCCGCGATTCTCCTGGCCGCGCTGCTGCCCGTGCCGCCGCAAATTCTCATGGTGATCTGGGGGGTGCTGGCCGCGTTCATCGGGCTTAAAGGCATCCAATACGTCGCCCGCGTAGCCACGTATCTGCCGTTGATTCCGTTGATCACTCTATTGCTGCTTTTCTTCAAAACGGTCGGCGGCTTGAGTGGTTTTGATCCGGCGGCCCTGGCGGAAACCCACACCACGGTGGCGCAGACCGGATGCTTTACTGCCGCGCCTCCCCCGGCGCTCGATGCTTTGGGCCTTCACCATATGGGCAACGGCGTGCTGGCCCTCCTCATCACTTACGTTGTCGGCTTCTTTGCCACTGCGGGCGCCGCCGGTGTGGACTTCGGCTTGAACAGCCGGCATAAAAAAGACGTGAACTACGGCGGCTTGTTCGGCATCGCGCTGGCCATCATTCTCACGGCCGGACTTTCCACCTGCATTGTCGCCGGTGTGCATGGATCAAAAGAATTGAGCGGCAAAGCGGAAGCCGCGGCGATTGCCACAGTGGAGAAAGCCGTGGCCGATGCGGAAGCGGCGGCGGCCAAAGCCGGCAAGCAACTGGCGGACGAGGATCTGGAAAAGATCGCTGTGGATGCCACGCCCAATGCCCTGTATCGCACTACCAGTCTGTTGAGCGTGGTGCTGGGCGATAATGTCGCCCGCGTGCTCATGTTCCTGCTCGCGCTGGCGGCGTTCCCGTCGGCGTGTTTCTCGTCCTTCATCGCGGCGAACAGCTTCAAGACCACGTTGCCCAAAGTGAATCCGTTCATCTCGGTGGGTTTGGGCGCGGCGGTCAGCATCATCCTCGCCGTCACCGGTCTCGCGGCGCAGGTGGTCCCGGTGTTTGTCATCATCGGCGCGTCGTTTGGTCCGATCTGCGGCGCCATGTTGATGGATTACCTGCTCAACGGCCGGAAATGGAGCGGTCCGCGCGCGGGCTTTAATCCGGCGGGCTGGATTGCCTGGTTGTTTGGGTTCGCTGCGGGGATTGCCCCCAACTTCGGCGCGCCCGTGCCTGCTGCGCCCGTGGTGGCCTTTGTCATCGGGGCGGTGGTCTATGGCCTTTGTCTCAAGCTCGGATTGCGCTCCGCCGTGGTCCCAGTCTCGGGCAAACTGGCCGAAGCCATCAAATAACAGCCGGTCAATCCCCCGCTCGGGGAGAACTGCGCTCGGCAGCTTGCTTTCTGTCAACCTGGCTTGGGGATGGCTCAGATACGGCGCCGTCCCGCGAGCCGGACTGGACGGTTTTCGAGAGATCGCTCGAAGGCGGGGTTTGTGCGGCTCACTGATTATCCGGCGTTGGCGGGTTCGAATCGGATTTCCCCGAAGCAATGTGGCAGGTGGAAGTTGAAGGCGTCCACTGGCGACCACGCCGCCCAATGCGGATGCGAGACTTCCTCCGCGCACTTGAAAAAATTTCCCCGCCACGTTTGCCCCGCCAGCGGACCCAGCGGGCCGATGTAATGCTCGAACAACGCGAAGGGGATGAAGAATTGCAGCGTCCAAGTGACGGGTTCGGTGCGTTCGGGCTCGATCACCCGCGGCAGGGAACTGCGCACAGCCACCGTGCGACCCAGCTCCGCCGGCAGCCGCGTGAATTCCTTGAAGCCCTCCGGGGTGCGCTCCGGATCGACGATATACGAGCAGAGATGCGCGCCCCCGGCGTTAAACTCGAAATTGAAATATCCGCGCCCGGGCCGGGGTTGGGCAAAAAACTCCACGCAACTGTCCTTCCACACTTCACTGAGATACTCGGTATGCACACTGCGGACAAACCGGTCTTCCACACGAAAGATGCCGCTCAAACCCGCCGGACTGTGCAACAGCCGGGCGAGTGTGCGGGGACGGTGCGTGCTGCTTTCCGGACGAAAATGACTCACGGCTAAAGTCGTCGCATCCGCCCAAGCGGCCCCGTCCCAATCATTATCCAAGGCGGGAGGGTGCGGGGCGAACCGCGCCGGATAAACTGGTCGGGTTGCGGTGGGGGGCTCCATCGGATTCGCATTCATCGGACGCAGTATGGCCGACCCGGACCTGCGACCCAAGCGGGAATCCCGATTGTGCTGGGACAATGCCGACGACGAGCCGCCTGAATCCGGCGGCATTCTTTCCGGGCATTTCACACAATTTATCGTCGCACTGCCGTCAGTCGGTGGATCATCACCCACCCGAAATTGGCGTTCATAACCGCTGTTAAATGAAATCGTGGCCGCCGCCGGGAAGGCGGGTGATCAAGTCGGGGATCGCCTGTGGGTTATAGCCGGCTGATGAACCGCTTCAAACGGACCATCGCCTCTTCGATGTTGGCCAGACTGGTGGCGTAAGCGCAGCGAAGAAAACCTTCGCCGCACGCCCCGAAAGCCGTGCCCGGCACTGCGGCCACTTTTTCCTCCTGCAACAGGCGCATCGCGAAATCTTTGGACGACAACCCAAACTGGGCAATGCTGGGAAACGCGTAAAACGCGCCCAAAGGCCGGTGACACGCAATCCCCATTTCGGCGAACGAGTTGACCATGTAATTCCGCCGCCGCCGATATTCGGCTACCATCTCGCCCACGTCCGCTTCCCGGCGCGTGATGGCTTCAAGGGCGGCCTTTTGCGCCACGGACGAGGCGCAAAGCATGGTGTATTGATGCACCCGCATCATCGCATCAATCAACTCCGCCGGACCGCAAGCGTAGCCCAGACGAAAACCGGTCATCGCCCATGCCTTGGAGAAGCCGTGCAGAAAGAGGGTGCGCTCCCGCATGCCCGGCAGGCTCACGATGCTGGTGTGCGGGTTGTCATACGTCAGTTCCGCGTAAATTTCATCGGTGATGACTAGAAGGTCGTGCTCGCGCACAAACGCCGCGATGTCTTCCAAATCCGACCGGAGCATCACCGCGCCGGTGGGATTGTTGGGAAAATTCAACATCAACACCTTGGTCCGCGGGGATACTTTCGCCTCCAGCATCGCGCGCGTGAGGCGGAACCCGTTTTCCGCCTTGGTCTCCACCGCCACCGGGATGCCATGCGCGAACAAGACCGTGGCGCGATACGACACGTAGCACGGTTCGTGGAACAGGACTTCATCCCCCGGGTTGAGCAGCGCCCGGAGCGCGATGTCCAGTGCTTCACTCACGCCGACGGTGACGAGAACTTCGTTCTCGGGATCGTAGGCGGCGCCGAAGTTTTTGTGGACGTATTGGCTGAGAGCCTGACGGAGTTCGAGATAGCCCAGGTTGCTGGTGTAATGCGTCACCCCCTGTTCCAGCGCGAAGATGGCGCTTTCCCGGATATGCCAGGGGGTGTCAAAGTCCGGCTCGCCGATGCCCAGACTGATTACGTCCTTCATCGTGCTGACGATGTCGAAGAAATCACGAATGCCGGAGCGCGGAATATCGCGCACGGGGCGCGCGAGCCGGTCACGGAGCAACAGGGAGTCGGTCATGAGATTGCTCGGCGTGCATGAGAACGCCCCAATGCTTGTAGGTTTTGATGCGGAAATGCGTGACGATGGAAACGACCCCCTCCAGCGTCGCCAAGTGTTCGCTGACAAATGCGGCAACCTGCCGGAGGTTGCGGCCCTCAACGAATAACAGCAGGTCATACGTCCCGCTCACCAAATACGCGGAACGGACTTCGGGAAACTGGCTGATGCGATGCGCCAGGGCATCAAATCCGCTCCCGCGTTGCAGGGAGATTTTGACCTCAATCACGGCGGTGATCCGGTCGGGATCCACCTGGTTCTCGTTCAGGAGCGTATGATAACCGCGGATGACGCCGGTACGCTCGTATTCGGCGATGCGCCGGTCCACCTCCGCGCGCGGCAGATTCAGCATTCGGGCGATGGCCTCGCGCGATTCGAGCGCGTTGGCCTCCAGAATTTTCAACAATTCATCCATAATCCTTCGCCCAACGACGATCGTGTCGTCAGGGAGCGGCAAACACTATCCACCCCCACCCAAGGCGTCTAGCTGGAATTCTGGCCGACAGTCGAGCCGAGGAAGCAGCCAACCCGAGCTCGGCCTTCACACTGCATCAATTTCTTGTTGCACCTGCAACAAAGTTTTGCCGGGCCCTAGAGAAATGGGAAAGACTGGAAAAATTTGAAGATGCCGGATTAATGCGCTGGCCGGAGGTCAAAAACCACCGAGGCGGCGTTTAGTTGGGGGAAAGTAAAATACCCGTTCTCCACCCTCCTTGGCGGCCACAGGTGGGGCGCGAGTTCAATGGATCTCCGGGAGCGATCGCCGTAAGATCGCGCTTCAGATTTGGCGCAAGGCGGTCCTGTCCTCCGAATCCCGGATAAATGCCGCCTCCCCGGGGTGGGCAGACAGGTTTGCCGCGCGTTTGTCGCTTGCCACGGCGGGCGGCGGTTTTACAGTGACGTTATGCGAACGATTTTTGTCGGGCTGGCCTTCGGGATCGTGACGGCGATTGCGGTCTGCGCGCAGGTGACGGTGGAAGTGGTGTTGGAACAGCGCCAATTTCTGCCGGGGGAATCGCTGCCGGTGGCGGTGCGGGTGGTCAATCACTCGGGACAGACCCTGCAATTGGGCGCCGATGACGAGTGGTTGGTGATGTCGGTGGAGGCCCGGGACGGCGGGGCGGTGCATCAAATTAGTGACGTGCCGGTACGCGGGGAGTTCACGCTCAAGAACGCCCAACGCGGCACCCGCCGGCTGGATCTCGCGCCGCATTTCAATCTCACCCGGCAGGGCAGTTATCGCATTCAAGCTACCGTGCGGATCGCCGCCTGGGACCGGCAATTCAGCAGCGAGCCGGTGCCCTTCGATGTCATCAGCGGCTCGCGGGTGTGGGAACGGGAATTTGGCGTGCCCGGCACCAGTATCAACGGCGCCCCGGAGGTGCGGAAATATATCCTGCAGGAAGCCAACTATCTTAAACGCGACTTGCGACTTTATCTGCGGCTGACCGACGCCACGGAAACCCGGATCATCCGGGTGATGGCCATTGGTTCGATTGTGTCGTTCGGAAAGCCCGAACCGCAACTGGATCGCCGCTCCAATCTGCACCTGCTCTTCCAGCAAGGCCGGGCGTCTTGTGCTTACGTGGTTATCAGCCCGGATGGCGATATTTTGCTCCGGCAGATTTACGACATTATCGGCAGTCGCCCGAAATTGCACTTGAACGAGGCAGGAGAAATCGTGGTCCGAGGAGGCCAGCGCCGATTCACCGAGAATGATCTCCCTCCGCCCCGCCCGCCGGACGACGCTTCAATGCCATCTGCCGAGCCGTCGAGCGAAGCGTCCGCCTCGCACCCGTAACGGCGGTATTATCCAGCTCAGTCCATGCAACTGAGATGGGGATGCAAGTGCCACGCTCCGTCGTCTTGGTAACGCACGCCAACTGGAATCAAAGACGTGCTGCAGTTGAAGGAGGGCGGGGTCGGAACCTCCGGTGGAACGAAAATCGGGAGGAAAATTTTTGGGCTTGCTTGTGGAAAAGGCGCGCTTAGTTTCCAACTTATGAAACGAGCACTGCCTTTTGGTTTGATTCTTTGCGCCGCTTTTATCACCCCCCATTTGCATGGCCTCGCGGAGGATGAAGCGGGTTTTGTGCCTCTGATGGATGGTCGGACGTTCAACGGCTGGAAGAAGGCCGCTGAAAACCAAGACACCTGGCGTATCGAGGATGGGGCGTTTGTCGCGCACGGACCGCGTTGTCATCTGTTCTATGAGGGAGACGGCCGGCCTTTCAAAAATTTTCACCTCAAGGTGGATGTGATGACCGAACCCAACGCCAATGGCGGAATTTATTTCCACACCAAATATCAGGCCACCGACTGGCCGCGCGCCGGATTTGAATCGCAGGTCAACTGCACGCACAGCGATTGGATCAAGACGGGCAGCCTGTACGGGATCGTCAATGTCAGCCAATCCCTGTCGCGGGATCGGCAGTGGTGGACGCAGGAAATCATCGTCGAAGGACCAAAGATCACCGTCAAGGTGGATGGAAAAATTGTGCTGCAGTATTTCGAGCCGGAGGGCGCGTTGCCCGGCAAGCCGTTTGAACGAAAGCTGGGAGAGGGCACCTTTGCCCTGCAAGCGCACGATCCCGGCAGTTTGATCCGCTACAAAAATATTCGGGTCAAACGTCTCGACTGAGCGACGGGTATTTCCGGTCGTCTGGGCGATCCCGCCGGGAGCAGGAAGATCGGATTGCGTGCCCCGGCAGAAATGCCAATTGCTTTGTCGTCGGCCCGGGATGGCTGGGCGACGTCGGTCAGGCTTTTTCTTGGATCAACTCGCGTCGGGTGCCGGTGAGCAGTTGGTCAACAAACCCCGTTGAGTAAACGCCGCGTCGGAAGTTGGGATCCTGCAAGATGGCCTGTTGAAACGAAATGGTCGTTTTGGGGCCGGTAATCATCATCTCGCCAAGGGCGCGGTTCATCTTGTCCATGGCTTCGCGCCGGTCGCGGCCGTAGGTGATGAGTTTGCCGATCATCGAATCGTAGTGCGCCGGCACCGTGTACCCGGCGTAGGCGTGGGTGTCCACCCGCACGCCGCGGCCGCCGGGCTGGTAATACATTTCGATCCGACCAGGGCTGGGTCGGAAATCATCAAACGGATCCTCGGCGTTGATCCGGCATTCGAGGGCGTGCCCTTTGAACTGGATGTCGCTCTGGGAGTGCTTGAGCGGCTCGCCCATCGCGATCATGATCTGGTAACGCACCAGATCAATCCCCGTAACTTCCTCGGTGATGGGATGTTCCACTTGAATGCGTTTGTTGACTTCCAGAAAGTAGAACTTGCCCTTGTTGTCCACGATGAACTCGACGGTGCCGGCGTTGGTGTAGTGCGCCATTTCAGCAATTTTGACCGCCGCCTTGCCCATTTCCTTGCGTAGGCTCTTGTATTTGCCGTCAATAAACGGCGAAGGCGTTTCCTCAATGAGCTTCTGGTTGCGCCGCTGAATGGAGCAATCCCGCTCGCCGAGATGGATGACGTGTCCCTTGTGGTCCGCCAAGATTTGGAATTCGATGTGATGCGGGTTTTCGATGTATTTTTCGATGTAAACACCGGAATTGCCAAAGGCCTTTTCCGCCTCCATGCGGGCGGTGTGATAGCCTTTGACGAGGGAAATATCATTATGCACCGGACGCATGCCGCGCCCGCCGCCGCCGGCCACGGCTTTGATCATGACGGGATAGCCGATGCGTTTGGCAATCGCGAGGGCATCCTGTTCATTCTCCACCACGTCTTCCGATCCCGGCGCCACGGGCACGCCAGCCTTTTTGGCCAACGCCCGGCTCACGGCTTTGTCTTCCAACGCCATCATCGCCCGTGAGGTGGGGCCGATAAACCGGATGTTACAGCTATCGCAAACATCGGCAAAGTGGGCGTTTTCAGAGAGAAATCCATAGCCCGGATGGATGGCGTCCACGTCGGCGATCTCCGCCGCGCTGATGATCCGGTCAATGCGCAGGTAGCTCTCGCTGGCCGGAGCTTTGCCGATGCAAATGGCTTCGTCGGCCATCTGGACATGCATGGAGTTGGCGTCGGCTTCCGAATAAACCGCCACCGTGCGGACATTCAATTCCTTGCACGCACGGATGATCCGCACGGCGATTTCGCCGCGGTTAGCCACCAAGACTTTCTCAAACATGCTGTGGATTCCAAATGGGCTGCAACGCGGGCGCGCTTCCGCCGGGGCGGGCTACACCCGGAATCGAGACTCACAAGGGACGGAGCTTAAACAATGCTTGGCCGAATTCGACCGGTTTGGCGTTCTCAACGAGAATCTGGGTGATAACCCCCCGGGTTTCCGCCTTGATTTCATTCATCACCTTCATGGCTTCGATGATACAAACCACCGTGTCCGGCCCGACTTCAGCGCCCACTTCGATATACGGAGCGCTTTCGGGCGAAGGTGCCCGGTAAAAGGTCCCGATCATCGGCGACTTGATTTCTGCGCTGGGTTCCGCCGGGGTGGCCGGCGCCGGGGCGGTTGACGGGGCGGCTGGAGTGGGGTTGCCCGTTGGGGGCAAAGCAGTCAACGGCGGGGCATACGCCACCACCGCGTCGTCATGAGCAACCATGCCGCCACTGCTGCCGGCGCCCCGTTTCAACCTGATCTTGAAATCCTCCCGCTCCATCTCAAACTCGGAAACGGAGTTTTTCTTCATCAGGTCAATGATTGCCTTTATGTCTTTTAGATCCACAAATCATTTCATCCCGACCAGCTCAACTCGACACCGGTCTTACTCAAAAAACCCACCAAAAAATTAGTCGCTCGACTTTGGGCTAAAATAAGACGTGTAGGTTTTTTCGGATGCTAGAGGCCTTGGCCGGAATTGTCAAGGGTTGTTTTTCCCAAGCAAGCCAAATCCAATCAAAAACAGGCACTCTTACGCACTGGATTTTGATTCGATAACGTTAATGGCGGCTTGCAAGCCCAAAATGTAAGAAAAAGCGCCGAAACCTGAAATTTGCCCTTTGCAAACCGGCGCCAGCAACGAGCGGTGCCGGAACTCCTCGCGGGCATGAATGTTGGACAGGTGGATTTCGATAACCGGCAGACCGACAGCGGTAATGGCGTCCCGTAAGGCGATGCTGGTATGCGTGTAAGCGGCGGCGTTTAGGACGATGACGTCAAATTTTCCCGCAGCTTCCTGAACCCAAGTGACCAATTCTCCCTCCACATTGGTCTGTTGAAATTCCACTTTAACGCCGCGTTTGAGGGCTTCATCGCGAATCCGGCGCGCGATGTCTGCCAAGGTGGTGCGGCCATAAATCTGCGGCTCGCGTTGGCCCAACAGATTCAGATTCGGACCATTCAGGAACAGGATTTTCATGAATATGAGTCGAGTTTAGGGTTAACGGACGGTTTTGTCGAAGCGTTTTCCGGGCGGGTGGCCAACAACCACCCCAGCCATACAAAGGCGGGCCAGGCTAGGGCGGGGATGTACAGGCCAAACTCCACAAATCCCTGTCCGGCCCAACCCACCACCCCCAACCAGATGGCGAACTGCAACCCGGACCCCGCTGGCCAAATCCGTCGGCCCGCCACGATCAAAATCCCCCAAACCGAGGTGCTATACAGCGCAAAACCGGGCCAACCGGAGTCCGAAGCTTGTTGGAGATAATCATTGTGGGCCAATCGCGCCACTTCGGATTCCGGCTTTTTGAGGCGTTGATAGGACCGGAAAAACGTGCCCGGGCCAGTGCCGCGCAGCGGGTGGGCGACCGCTGTCTGGAGCGCCGCTTGCCAATAATCAAACCTGGCCACCACACTGGTGGCTCCGCGTTGGAAGAAGCCGGCGTATCGCGCAGCAAACCCTGTCAGTCCGAGTACCAACAGGCCTACGACCACTGCCATTTTGATGGTGCGATTGATCGGCGAACGCAGTAAACCCAATCCGCCCAATCCCAGCGCCAGCAACCAACCGGCTTTTGACCCCGACCAGTACAGGCAGACCAATCCGCCCAATCCGATCAATCCAGTCGCAAAACCACGGGCAGCAGGAGTGAGCCGGCGAGTGGTGGCGACCATGACCAAGCAGGGCGGAAGCATGAGTAGCAAGGCGCCGGCGAGTGCGTTTGGATAAAACAACGTTGAACTAATGCGGTCACTCTCCGCCTTCTTCAGGAGACTTGGATTCGCCGTCCAGCCATCCGGGGTGCGTAGCAGCAATCCTTCGCGCTCCATTTCGGCGGTTTCCTCGGGAGGAAGGTTCCGCCAATGCGTTGGCTCGTTATTTTGTATAAAAGTCCTGGTTTCGGCCTGTCCGATCAGGCGTTGGTACGCGCCGTTAACGATCACGGCGATCATCGCCAGTAAAATCAATCGTCCAAACCCACCGCTAACCGGCATGTTGTCCAAGGCAAAATAACCCAGATAAAAACAAAGCGCGCAGGCTGCGAAATGTTTCAGCGTTAACCCGGTAAGAACGGTGTCCACTGTGGCGGTGGCGGCGACGAATTGCCAAGCCAGCCAAGCGAGAGGAAGCATTGCCAGCCAGCGGGGACAGGGGCGCCGCCAGCGTGCGACGCAACCTCCGGCCAACGCCATCATGATCAAAAGCACATGCCCCACCGTCGTCGGCCACGGACGGATCAGCCATTCAAAGCCGTCCCGGGGCCAGGTTATGTATTTCTCCATGATGATGGCATTGCCAAATTTGAGCAGGGCCAATCCGAGAAATCCGCCGACCAACAGGGGCAACCAGTGCGCCACCGCTTTCGTTTTCGGGGAAGGGGACGCGGTGGATTTGCTCATGGAAAAAGGGAGCGAGGCTCCGGGGCGTCAGAGATGCAATTTCAGCAGCGCGACTTCCAAGACGAGCGCTTCCTGGATGGGAGTGTTGTAGAGCAGTTGTTGGGTGTCCTCAAGCAGGCGCACGTTTTCGAGCGCCTGTTCGGCCGTCAGGCGTTGAGCCAAGTCCGCCGTGCCGATCAACTGCGGAAAAGCCAGACATTCCCCGCCGCTCCGCAGGGTCCGCAACCAAACATCCCGCAACCACCACTCCACAAGCAGCAGCAACTCGTTCCGGCGCCGCCGGTATTCCTCTTCAATGGCCGCCGTCAGTTCGGTTTCCCACTTTTTACGGAGGTCTTCGTCTGTTTCCGGATACCGCGTCAGCGGAGAACGCTCGGTCAGATGTTGGGCCACCTCTTCCTTCGCCTCCGCCAACTGCCGCAGCAACGCGTCCAGCATCCGATACCGGTTGAGCAGGCTCTGGTGTCCGGTGGTGGCCAGCGCGCTGAATTCCGCCAGCCATTTCTGGGATGCTCCCTCCGGCAATCGCCTTCCGTCGCCGAAATTCAACCGCAGGCAGCGCGACCGGATCGTCTCCAGCAACCGCGACGGATCCGTGGTCAACAAGATGAGGACCGTCTTGGGAGGCGGTTCCTCAAGCGTTTTCAGAAAGGCATTGGCTGCCTCAGACCTCAGGCGGTCAGCAGCCACGATCACCGCCACTTTGTGGACGGCTTCATTTGGTTTCAGATGAATCTCACGGTTTAATTCGCGGATTTGACCAATGGAAATGTCTCGCAACTTCGTTTCCGGTCGCACCCAATGGATATCGCCGTGGTTTTCGGCCTCAATTTTCCGGCACGACAGACAAGCATCGCAACAGTCTGTGGCCGAATTGTCGGTAGCGGAGAAGGTTTGATGCTGGCAGTTCACCGTTTTGGCCAAAGTGCGCGCCAGGGTTTCCAACCCCTCGAGTTGCGGGCCCGTGAACAAATACGCGTGCGCCAGCCGGCCACGCGCCAGCGAGCGTTGCAACAACTGCACGCCTTGCTCCGGTGGCTGGAAATCTTTGAACGCCATCAACGCCCAACATAAGCCGTCGGCCCGGCCAAGGGGATAAGAAAGTTTGTCGAGGAATGTGGTGGCCTCCGACGGAATGTCCGAGGGAGTCCGGAGACAGCCGGGTGGACGAGGAACGCCCTTTGCGTTTTACCGCAGCCGGTTCGATTATAGATCGCGAGGCGGACGGGTATCGTGCAACCGCGTCAACTGATCCAACAAGGTGGTGATGATTTTGGGCGACGCGCCGGTTTCCAGATAACTGGAGCGCGCCCGCCAAGTTTCGTAGCCTCCCAGACGATGCTGTTCCGGCGTGGGCAGATAACCGTTGTATCCATTGGCCAGGCCAATCACCAGCATCGGACGAAACGGGCTGTTTGCTTTCAGCGCCAAACCGGATTCCACAAAAACTTCGCACGGTACCGCCGCCAAGCCGAGGTCCCCGATCCGCATGCACTGAAGGAGCAGCGGCACTTCCGCCGGATAATCCCGTATCAACAGCGTCTCGCGCGCGTAAATCTCCTCCGGTCCTCGCAGGGCGCGCCCCGCTGTCGGGGCGAGGATGGCCTCCGCGCGCGCGACTTCCGCCGCATCCGGCCGCCGCACGCCGAGCCGGAGTTCGGTTTGTTCCACGCCCAGCGGCACGGCGTCGTGATACGTCAAGTCCTGGCAGACGCGGTGCACTTCCGCGGCAACGATTTGGGCGACGCGTTGGATTTGTTCATACGGCCCGCGCGGCGGCGCCTTTTCGCGGAAGTTGATGTTATTGATGTCGCCGCTGGCGCCATTGGCCAGTAGCGCGACGAACGGGGGATCTTGCCGGTCCGCGCCCAGCAATGCTTGAATCCGATCGCAAAACGCGCCGTAGTAATCCGCCGAGACATCCGTGCCCCGCGAGGTGCCGACGTAATGGAGCGCGTAGTTGGCCAACAAAGCCAGCGGACGGCCCGTGCGGGATTGCACGGAAATCACGCCCACTTCCGGATCGGTCGGGCCGGCTGGAGCGATCAGATCAGCACTGCCGACGGGCGGATTCATCCGCACCAAGTCATTCGTTTGACCGAAGGGATTCGGCGTGATGGTGCCGGGTTTCATCCGCCACCGCCGATTAAACACCTGGTCCGGCACCCGGCCCACGCCCCAGCCAATCCGCGCCGGTTCCAGGTTCTGAATGGCGCACTGAACGGCGTCGGCAATTCGCGAAGCCAGAAATTGTTGATAGGCCGCATCCGGATCGGTTTGGAAAACCCCCGCGCTGGCGGGGGCGGTGTGCGTGTGGGTGGCGGAAACGAGAATATTTTCCGTCACCAAGCCGGTTCGTTCCCGGACCAGTCGCTTCGCCGCATCCAGCACTTCCCGGGGAATCATGCAGCTGTCACACACCACCAAGGCGAGCCGCGTGCGACCGTCATCCAGCACCAGACAGCGGGCGTGCAATTCATCATGAATATGCTCGGCCTTCCGGTCGTTGAAGTAACCGTTGATGCTGGTGCCCAAAGGCGGCGTGATATTCCGCGCGGCGGCACCCGCACGGAACACAGCGTTCGACGCTTGCGCCAACGCCCCCGCCGCTCCGGGCCGGGCGTGCTCCGCGATCAGGACTCCGCATGATACGGCCATGGCCAGGACGATTCGAGTATGTCGCCACACAGACCTTTCAGGAATCGAAAAAGGATGGGAATTCATGATGAGCAATAAATCACGTTTCTCAGACCAACACCATGCGCCTACTTCACGCCGATCATCCCGGTTTGTCAAGAACACGACGGAGTACCGTGCGGCGGAGGGAGAATTTGGACGCCACCTCCGTTTGCCCTTTGCCGATGGAACTGGAAAAGGCGTAGCTGAAATCTGCGATGCAGTGAAAATGCATTTGCCTCCCCGAGGGATGCCCGTTGCGCCGCTCCCGCCGGAAGCTCTGATTCTCTCCGCGGTCCGATCAGGCTGCTTGCGATTGAAAGTTCTGCGCCTGGGCAAATCTGTTCTTCGCCTGCCGCCGCGAAAATTGCCGCCGCCGGCAATCCCAAGCTGGGCCAGATGCTCAGAATGCGGTAGAGTGACGCGCGTGATACGAATCCGACCGACGCCAACCAGGGAACGGGGCACCGCCAATTGCCAGTCCAACGCGTCGGGCGGCAACAACAAGCCAATGCATCATGGGGCGGACTTATCTTTTTGAATGTGCCAAGTGCGGCTACCGCGCCACCGTGTCCGGCGGCGCGGACCGGGGATTTCAGTTGGCGGTTCAAACCGTGTTATGCTTCGAATGCAAACGCCTGTACGATGCCGTGACCGAGTTGCGCGTTCCCCGGCGGTCGCCGTTGCGGCAACCGGCACTCCGCAAAAGACTCGTCCCCTTGGTCGAGTCCAAGCGGGGCCAGCGGCCCCAGTCCCCGCCGTCATTCGCCGCGGCTTTGAATCGTCTAACCGTGCCCGGGGCGCGGCATTACCAGTGGTTGTCTTTCGCGCCCGCCTGTCCGGTTTCTACCCGGCATCGGTTGCGCGTGTGGAATCATCCCGACCGCTGCCCGAAATGCGGCGTGTTAATGGACCAAAACGCGCTGCCGTTCCGCCTTTGGGACTAACGCGATTGGCGCGAATCAGCGGCAGGTGGCGTAACCGCGGAAGAAGCCGATGCACTGGGCCACGTGCGGCACGTTATGATCCCAATGCGCCTCGTATTCGATGGCGATGTTACCGCGGAAGTTCTGCGCTTTTAATTCATCGAGGATGCCCTTGATGTCACTGATGCCGGCGCCGAACGGCACGTCCTCGGTTGGTCGGCCCACGGCGGTACGGTCCTTGAGGTGGACGCTGATGATCCGCCCCCGGAGCGTCCGGATCCCGTCGAGCGGCACAATGCCGGACGTAGCCCAATGCCCTGGATCGGCACAGGCGCCAATACGCGGGTCGCGGTCTTTCACCAAGGACATGACATACTCCGGATCCCAAACGCGATACCGGGGGTCGGCGGGGCGGCGCGGGTGATTGTGAATCGCCACGCAGATGTCAAATTCGCGGGCCAGCTTTTCCAGCACGTCCAAGTGATCCACAGCTTCGGTGTTGATGGCGTAGAGGCCAAGAGCGCGCGCGAACTCAAAAATTTGGCGCCACTCCGCTTCGTCTTTGGCGTCCACCACACCGTAATTGACCGCGCGCACGCCGTGTTGGGCCAAGTGCGCCTGCAGTTGAGCCAGGGCGTCCGCGGCGAGGGTATGATGCATTTTGAGGTCGGGTTGCTGCGGACTGAATCGCTGGCCGGGATAGAATTCAATACATTTACCGCCGGCTTGCGCCGTTTTTTCCACCGCTTCAAACGCGCTGAAACGATTGAAGGTATAAGCCTGGCAGCCGACGGCGAATCCGCCGATCTTGACGGCTTCCGGAATCGGGGCGGCGAACAGGGCCGGCGTGATGAAGGTCAGACTGGCGAGCGCCAAGGAATGGAACAGACGATTTGCTTGCATAATTCAATGTTGGCGGCCCCGGCGGCGCCCGCCGCCGTGGGTCTGTCCTGATGGCAACGGCAAAACCGTTGCGTGTCAAAAGAAAATTTTCTGTGGAGTCATCCTTGAGCGGGCGGGCGCGGCGCCAGTACCCGCAACGCGCTTGGAATCAGACCAAAAGTCGCCGGTAACTCGCCTGCGGTTTCGCCGTCCAATTCGAAAGGCACTTGTCCCTTCGCCGTCAGGGTGAAGGACGCGGCGACCTCAGACCGACCAACGCCGGCGGGGAGGCGTTTGCGGGCGAGAAGGGTCGGCCCGCTCCGGACCAGCGTTACCCAATCCGTGCGGGGAAAGACGCGCGCGTTCAGCAGGCCATCGTGCGGATTTGCTTCGGGAAAAATTGTGAAACCACCGCCGTAAAACCGTCCATTGCCGAGCAAAACCAGACGGCCCTCCACCGGCGCTGGTCCGCCCGAAACCGTGATGAGCGGCGCGGGATGAGTGAGGGCTTTCAAACCCGCAACGATGTAGGCCAGCGATCCGATCCGCTGTTTGAGACGCCAACTGACCAGGTTAATGGCCCGCGCGTCCAGGCCGGCGCCGGCCAGTTGCACGAAATACCGGCGGACGCGTCCGGCGGTGGTGTCCCATTCCACCCACGGCAGGTCCTGGCGGATTTCGTGGTTTTGCAGAATAACCGACCAAGCGGCCTCGGAGGCGACAGGCAATTGCCGTTCCCGTGCCCAGACATTCACCGTGCCCAGGGGCAAAACTCCCAAGCGTGTGCGGGTCAGCCCGTCCGGCGCCTCGGCCATGCCGTTCAACACTTCGTGGACCGTGCCGTCTCCACCCGCTGCCACCAGCGTATCGAAGCCGCTTTGCACCGCAGCGGCGGCCAACCGTTGCGCCTCTCCTTTCGCCCGCGTTTCCTGGAGATCGGCCCGCGCGCTGATTTGGTGGAGCAACGCCCGGAAACGGCGGGCCTTGTCACCCCGCGCGCTGGGATTGAAAATAACGCAGATCCGCACACGGCATTCTGTCGGGCGCGCCGGGGGCGGTGTCGAGTTCAAATGCGAAAAGAAAAGCTCATGGCCGACAGCGGATTTTTCACAACGACCACCTTGTCCGGAGTCGAAGGTCGGAGCGAAAGCCCTCGGTGGACGGGCACAACCTTGTCCGCCTCGCGGGAGGCGGATGCGGCCCGGTCTTTTTTCGCGTTGGCCGGGTCTTGAACCGCGCTTCGTCTTTCGTCACACTCCGGGCCATGCAAGAAACGCTTCCGCCGCAAATTCCCAAGTGGCCATTCTACTTGAGTGACGCCATCCTGCTGGCCGCCGCCGGGTTCATCGTCTGGCAAGGCACGCTGCCGTTGGGACGTTGGGAAATCCTCGGCAGCCTGTGCTGCGTCATTTTGGGAGCCGTGATTGCCATCTTCCCCTTCATTCTCGAATACCAGGCGATAACCCGGCTGAGCGAGGCCGTCACTCTGGCCGAGGGCTTGGAGCGGATTCAGCACGCGCAAACCATCGCCCAACGCATCGCCGAAGCGACCAACAACTGGCAGGCGGTGCATGAGTCGGCCAGCAAGACCGCCGCCACCGCGCAGGAAATTTCCGAACGCATGGCGGCCGAGGTGCGCGATTTCACGCAGTTCCTCCAAAAAGCTAACGACACCGAGAAATCCACGCTGCGCCTCGAGGTCGAAAAACTGCGCCGGGGCGAGGGCGAATGGCTGCACGCGCTGGTGCGGATTCTGGACCATGTGTATGCGTTGCACTCGGCGGCGGTGCGCTCCGGTCAACCGCGGATCATCGAGCAACTGACCCAGTTCCAAGGCGCCTGCCGCGATGCGGCCCGCCGGTTGGGATTGGCCCCGTTTGTCGCCGAACCGGATGAACCGTTTGATCCCCAGCGACACCAAACTGCCGACGGCAACCCACCGCCTGCGGAAGCAAAAGCGGTCGAAACAATGGCCACCGGCTACACCTTTCAAGGCCGCATCGTGCGTCCCGCGCTGGTCTCTTTCGAACCCGCTCCTGGCACGACTACGGAGCCCGCTCCGGCGGCGGAACCGGCCCCGCCCCCGCCGCCTGAATCGGGAGAAGAACCGTCATTGCTCTAACCCCGGCAGCCTCGGCGATGGCTCGGCCTCCGGTATTTTTCGAACAATTTTCGGCGATTCCACCCGCATATCCGCCGCGCAAACGGCCAGAAGATTCGCTTTCCAATTCCATCGCCTTTCGCTAATCATGCGCCATGCCAGTGCCGTTGCATTCAGGTGAGAAAGTTTTACGGGGCATTCCGGTTTCGCCCGGCGTGTGCCGCGGCAAACTGCGGGTCCTGCGTAAGACCGACACCGTCGTGCCGCGCCGCGAAATCAGCGAAGCGGAAGTGCCCGCGGAAATCGAACGCCTGCAACGGGCCCTCCTCGAAACCCGTCGCCAGGTTTTGGACGTGCAACGACAGGTGCGCGAGGTCATGGACGCGGAGAAAGGCAGTATTTTCGACGCCCACCTGCTGGCCCTCGAAGACCGGGTGTTGGTGGACGAGGTGATCCGCCAGATCCAACAGGACCGGACGAGCGCCGAATACACCTACCAGGTGGTGGCGGGGAAATACATCACCGCACTGGCCGGAGTGGAAGACGAATATCTCCGCGAACGGGTATCCGACATGCGCGACGTCACCGCGCGCGTACTCAATAATCTACAAGGCCGCTCCCACGGCATGGATCTGCGCCACTTGGACGAGCCGTGTATCATCATCAGTCACGACCTGACGCCCAGCGACACCGCGCAGATGGATCGCACCAAGGTGTTGGGCTTCGGGACGGATGTCGGCAGCAAAACCTCGCACACCGCCATTCTGGCGCGGTCGTTGCGTCTGCCGGCGGTGGTGGGATTGCACACCGCCTCGCAGGAACTGGCGACGGATGATTACGTCCTGCTGGACGGCTTCAATGGTCTTATCATCGTCAACCCCACCGACCAGACCCTCTTTGAATACGGCCAGCTCATCCGAAAGCAGGTTTCGCTCGAGAAAAAACTGCGGGACATCTTGGACCAGCCGGCGGTCACGCTCGACGGGCAGCGCGTGGGGTTGCTGGCGAACATTGAGCAGGCCACCGATGCGGAAAACGTCAAGGACAGCCGCGCGGAAGGCGTGGGATTGTTCCGCACCGAATACCTCTTCATCAACCGGGGCCAGCCGCCCTCCGAGGATGAGCAGTACCAATCGTACCACGCCGCAGCGGCCGCGTTGGTGCCCCATCCGGTCACGATCCGCACCCTTGATTTGGGCGGCGACAAATTTCTCTCCCACCTGGCCGTGCCCACCGAAATGAATCCGTTCCTGGGCTGGCGCGCCATCCGGTTTTGTCTCCAACAACAGGACATCTTTGCCGCCCAGTTGCGCGCCATCCTGCGCGCCAGCGCCCAAGGGAATGTCAAGATGATGTATCCCATGATCTCAGGCTTGGACGAACTGAACCAGGCCAACGACCTGCTGGCCGCCTGCAAGGCCGAGTTGCGCGCCAAGGGCCAGGCTTTCGACGAGAGCTTGGAAATCGGGGTCATGATTGAGATTCCCTCTTCGGCCATGATCGCCGACGCCCTAGCCCGGCGGGTGAAATTTTTCAGCATCGGCACCAACGATCTGATCCAATACACGCTGGCCGTGGACCGGATGAACGAGCGCATCGCGCATTTGTACGACCCGACGCATCCCGCCATCCTGCGGCTTGTCCACACCACCGTCAGCGCCGCGCATCAGCATGGAGTGCGGGTCAGTGTGTGCGGAGAAATGGCGGGAGACCCGGCGCTCGTGCCCTTGTTGCTGGGCTTGGGCGTGGATGATCTCAGCGCCGCGCCGTCGCTCCTGCCTGCAATCAAGTATCTCGTCCGCCGGCTCAAATTCAGCGAGGCCCAACAACTCGCGACGTTTGCGCTGAACTGCGAGAACAGTGCCGAAATCTTGGCTCACTCGGAAGCGCTGGCCCGACGCAGTGCGCCCAGCTTGTTCAAGAGTCGGATTTAAGCGTTCCCTCCGTTGGGTGATCGCCGATGTGCATCGGCGGCTGGAGAGGAAGTTGCATTTTTTTCGGTGCCGAAACATTGAAATCCAGCGGCCCGGGCGGAAAACGAATGGGAGAACTCCGGCGCGTTGCGGGCGTTCCGCATCGAAAACCGCCCGCTCCCAGTAAACGGTTTCCCGCGCCTTATTTCGGCGGGGGGAAATCGGTGATGACGGGAGGTGACGCCGCTGCGGAGGCCAGGGCGCGCAGTGCGTTCGCCTTCGCTTCGCGCAGCAGGCTGAAGCTGGTGACGAGTGCCCACAGCCACGATACCACGAACAAAAGCGCGCCGATTTTCCAAAGCCACGCGGGTGGCGTCACTGCGGGGGATGCCGCATTCGCCGTACTGATCAGGCCGTAGTAGGCCTTCATCATTCGGACGAACCACGCCAGGAGAAACCCACACCCCGCCAAGGCCAGCAAAAGTTGTCCGGCGCCGGCGAGGTAGCGCCCGCCCATCAACGAACCCAGCCCGGGCGTGGCGAATTGGTTAATGGCCACCGCCGACATGGCCCGGCCCTGGCCGAGGGGCCGGCCTCTCCAGTGTCCGAGCGCCCGTTGCATAACTGCCCGCCCGGGATTCAGGGCAATTGTTGCAACGCGGATTTGACCTCGGGCCGCATCAGCACCACCAGCGCCCAGATGCCGATCGGTACCCCCACCAAGCAGCAGGGGGAAGTGCAGGGGACCAAGGCCAGAATCGCCGCAGTCATCGCCCAGCCGTAACTGCGCCCCTTTTTCAGTTGCAGGGCGCCGTGCCAAACCAGCGCGGAAAGCGCGACCCCCAGCAGGGCGCTTACCACGCCCCCCATGCTGCGGGCGACCTGAAAGATTTTTTCTATTTCCGGATCCAAGTCCGGCGGTAATGCTTGGAACTGACCCGCCACCAAGAACCAGATCACCATAAAGCCGTTGGCGAGAAATCCAAGAACCGCCGTGACGATCAGCCCCGTCGCCGGGCCGGACACTTGGTCCAGGACCCGGGAGTCGGGCGACGAATACCCGGGGGTTGAAAACGAAGACGGCGGCAGCGGCTTGGCGCCCAGTGCGCCGGCAAACTCCGGCCGGTCCGCCAGAGTCTGCCAGTCCGGCGCGTCTTCCACCCGCACCCGGGTCTGTTCGTTGGCCCGCCCTTCCGCAATCCATTGACGGATCTGCTCGTCGTTGACCGGACCGTATTCGTTGCCGTCTGCTCCAATGATTTTATACATGGCCGTGCTGGATGATTGAATGTGCGGTTGAGCTTGGGCCAACCCTTCCGCCAACGCAAGCGCGCGTTACAGTCCGGTGCCCGCCAGCGCCACGCCCGGCAGGTTACGGACGATGCCAAAGAGAATGAAGATCGCCACCCCCACCCAAATCCACGCGGTGGGCAGGGTGAACTTTTCCATAGGATTCCGCCGTTGCCGCGCCCACCAAATCGTGGTCAGCACCAGCACCCCCGGGACGCCCAGGACGAACAAGGGATTCAAGCGCAGGGCCTCCCGCCAATGCCCGTGCAACAACGCGTGCAACGCCCGCAACCCGCCGCAACCCGGGCATTGCAACCCGGTCACGGTATAAAACTGGCAGCGGGGGTAAAAATGGCTGTGTGCGGGATCGAACCGGTAGAACACAAACGCCAGCGCCACCGTCGTCAAGGCCAGCAACAGCGTGCTGATGATCAGGCCTTTGCGCGAGGAACGGGGCATCGTTTCATTTGGTTGTCGGAACGCCGCAATTCTCAGTGTCCGCCCCTTCAAAAGCGGCGGATTTTGCAGGAGATATCCGGCCAGGCGGCGACCATGCCGAAGAGGCTCAGAATGACCGAGAAAAACAGGCTCAACACCGACAGGACCAAGCCGGCAATGGCCAGTTCACGACCGGATTCCACAGCCGGGGCGCGGTTGATTTGCATCCACGCGAGGATGCCAAAGAGAATCCCCAGCACGTTGAAGGGAAACCCGTAACAACAGCAGCAACCGCAGGTGATGGCCAACAGTCCCATGACGAGGCTGGTGACCGCCATTGGATTGGTGCGGCGCACCGTGGGAATCGGCGCCAAGGCAACCGGCGGAGTGCCCAGCAGTGGACCGGCGGTAGGCGGAACCCCGCCACCCGCCTCTGCGAATTCCGGCAGCGTCCCCAAGGGTTGCCAGCCGGTGGCGCCGGTTGTTTGCACCCACGATTGCGCGTTGGCCCGGCCTTCGCGCAGCCATTGCAGCAGGGTTTCACGCGAAATCGGGCCATATTCGCGTCCATCGGCGCCAATGATTCGATACATGATTCAGGTCGCATTGGGGCGGGGCGGCATGCCGTCGCCGGGCGACATTGTTTATACGGCTAACGCCGCCCGGGGGATTCCGCAAGCGCGGAAATTCGCTGGAGGGACTTCGCGCGGTTGTCGGCGGCGCATCCCGGTGGCGCGGCGCCCGGCTTGCGCGCAACGAAATGCTTTTCAAGCCGCCGCGTTTCCCGCTTAATCCGCCGGAGAACGAGCCATGAACACGAACCGCGATCCTTTGAAACCCCGTCACTTCGCCAGCGATAACTACGCCGGGATCTGCCCGGAAGCCTGGACGGCCATGGCCGAGGCGAACACCCGCCACGAAGTCAGTTATGGCGATGACACCTGGACCCAGAAAGCCTCCGATCTGCTGCGCGAGGTGTTCGAAACGGATTGCGAGGTGTACTTCGTCTTCAACGGCACGTCGGCCAATTCCTTATCGCTGGCCACGCTGTGCCAGTCGTATCACAGCGTGCTTTGCCACGAACTGTCGCATATCGAAACCTCCGAATGCGGCGCGCCGGAATTTTTTGCCAACGGCAGCAAGATTCTCGTCCTGCCCGGCGCCGAGGGCAAAGTCACGCCCGCCGGCATCGAACACGCCGCGCACCGGCGGAATGACATCCATTATCCCAAACCCCGGGTGCTCAGTCTCACCCAGGCCACGGAGGTGGGCACGATTTATTCCGTGGCCGAGTTGCACGCGTTGACGGCCACAGCGCGGGGCTGCGGGCTGCGGGTTCACATGGATGGCGCGCGTTTTGCCAACGCGGTTGCGCGCTTGAACGTGCCGCCCAAGGAAATCACCTGGAAAGCGGGCGTGGACGTGCTCTGTTTTGGCGGCTCGAAGAACGGTCTGGCGGTGGGCGAGGCGGTGGTGTTTTTCGACCGGGAACTGGCGCGGGAGTTTGATTACCGCTGCAAACAGGGCGGCCAACTGGCGTCCAAAATGCGTTTCCTCTCGGCGCCCTGGGTGGGCCTGCTGAAAGACGGCGCCTGGTTGCGGCATGCCCGCCATTCGAATGCGATGGCCCAGCGGCTCGAAGCCGGATTGCGCGGGCTGGCCGGTGTGCGGATCAGCTATCCCGTGGAGAGCAACGCCGTGTTTGTCACCTTGCCGGCGGCGGTGGAAAAACAACTGTACCAGCGCGGCTGGAAGTTTTACACCGGCGTCATCACCGGCGCTGAATCGCGGTTGATGTGCAGTTGGGATACCACGCCGGAAGACGTGGATGCATTCGTGGCGGACTTGCGGGAATTGACCGCGTAACCGCGTTGGCGCGCCGGCAAGCGTATCCCCCGCGCCGCGCCATCGGAGCGCGGCAACGGGGGATTCAAGTTCCCATCCGGAACCAGGGTTTCCCGACTCAACTGGCGGGCGACGCGTCGGGCGCCTCCGCCGCATCTTTCTGACCGGCTTTCCCCGCCCGATCCACTTGCTCGTCGGCGGGGGGCTTCTTGCCCCATTTGCCGCCCGTCATCTGGTCAATCAGGTAGTAATGGTTCAGCAGGCTGTAAATGAAACCGATGATGACCACGACCAGCGCGAATTTCGGCCAGGCGCTCGGGCGTTCCCCGAATTTGTCCGCCGTGATGGACGCGCCCGGCGGCAACTCGGCCACGCTCGTCAACGATGCCCCAAACGGCACGTTGATCCGGGCTTTGGCGTTCACCGCCCACCCGTTGGCATCCAGGATGGGGCCGAGGTTCCGTTTGCGCAGCTTGAGCCAGGCAATAAGCATCGAAGGCCCGGAAATGAGCAACAACAAGCCAACCACCGCCAGGCAGACCTGCCAGAACGGCAGCTTGAGCAATCCCGTGGCATACCCGGCAATGGTGGCGAAGGCGGTCATCAGAAAACCGAACGCCACGCCCATGGCCGCCACCGCGCCCACGTCCACCTTCTTGGGTTCGGCCGGTTTGGCTTTATCCACGTTGGCCGCGGTGGCCGCGGTGGATTCCAGTTTGGCGGTTGCGGCGTCGTCGGCCGCGGCGGCGCGTTTGGCCACTTGTTCCTCAATCAGCCGGACGAGCTTCTTGTAAGGCGCCCAGAACGCCTGCCGGATGCTGATGGGATTATCCACAATCTTGGTGATGGTGGCATCCCAGTCGCGGCCTTGGCGGTCGTAAAACAAACCGTTGCGTCCGACCATCAGGTTGTCGGCGTCGCCGTTGGTGAACGCGGCCACGATCTGGCGTTTTTCGTCCGTGCCTTTGCGCACGCAATCGCAATACGCAAGGTAGGTCCCGGCCAGCGCCGCCATGCTGGCGTGTTTGCCGGCGTCATCCACCGGCAGGCACAGCCGGCACGCCCGTTGATCCAGATACAACGTGCCCGCCTGAAACGTCGCCGGTTCGTCGTCGTTATCGTAGAAATCGCGGAAATTGACGAAATTGATGCAGAGCTTGTGCAGGTCGCGCACGTAGCGGCAGAGCTTTTCCACATTGGCAATCCCGGTGGCCTGCGGTTCGAGCGCCAAGTCGTCCGCGATGAGCGCCGCAATGGTTTCCTTCGCCTTGCTGCCAAGGATTTCCCGAATCCGGGCGATGCCGAGTTTTTCCACGTTCGCGCCGGTTTTCGCGGCGCTCCAAGTGGCGTACGGCGCCAGCCGCGCCTGTAACGCCGCCCAATCCGCCTCGGTCAATTCCGCTTTGTCCCCCAACAACGGTTTGACGGCGGCGGTTTGCAGGGTGGCGAGCGCGGCGGCGTGCGCGGGATTCACCGCGCCTTTCAGCGGCAACGGTTTGCCGGGCGCCACTTGCGCCAGCGGAAAACTGGCGATTTCCTCGGCGGTGATGCTCAGATCTTGCGCGGCCACCGCCAGATATTCCTCCTCCTTGCGGTTGAGTATGGCCACGGCGCGCGAATCAAAAGCCGCCAGCCGGCAGCGCCCAAAGAAATCGTCCACTTTAGCCTTGATGGCCTGCACTGCGGCCGCCGCCGCGGCGGTGGCTTCTCCGGCGGGCAGGATGGTCGCCGCCTCCGATTCACTTTGCCGGATCCACGCCTCGTAGTCGGCGCACTCGGTGAAGAAGGCATCCACCTTGGCCTGATCAATGCCGGGTTTGCCGGAGCGATCCATGACCGTGCCCAAACAATCCGCAATTTCGGTGATGACCGCCTGGGTGGCTTTGTCTTTGGCGGATTCTGGTAGAATCACGCCATCGCCGTTGAGGACGGTGTCGGCAAAAATCTTGTTGGCATCGGAGGCATCGGCCAGGGAAATCGCGTCGGCGTCTTTTTTGCCGAGATTGGTCAGGATTTGTTGGGCCGAAGCAAGGATGGCCCCGCCTTCCTCGGTGGCGTCGTTGATGGACGCGAGCGGCAGCACGTCGCCGCCCTTGATCAAATGATCGGGATTCTTCAACCGCGCCCCGGCCCACTTGACGGCGGCGATCAGTTCCGGCGCGCGGATGCGGCCATCTTGGTTGGTGTCAATCAACGCGGCGGTTTTGGCGTCGAATTCCAAGCCGGTGGTGGGGCAGGCTAGGGCGACCCACAGTTTCTGGTCGAGTTGATCCAAGTGCATCAGGTCCGCGCCCGATTCCAGTTTGACCTGGTCAAAACCGCCGGCGCGAAAGAACTGCCAGCGCGGTTGCGATGGCGAAGCCATGGTGTTGGTTTGCATGATCTGTCTATCTACGTTTGGTGCCGGGGGCGGGGTTTGATTACTCGCCGTTGTTCAACGCCACCCGCGGCGGGTTTTTCTCTTAAAACGAACGCCGGCTAGTATGCGCAGCCCAATCCTCCAAATCAAATGCAAATACCAGCCGCCGTGGGAAAGGCTGGGAACAGTGTGACCTCCCTTCGCCTTGGTTTTTGGCGTGGGGAAATGTTTGGTGGGTTTCATCGGCGTCTTTACTGGCTGGCATATTGGATGGTGTTGGTCAGCGTCGGCTTGTTGGTCTTTGTTGGGTTCAGATTGAAATGACCACGATGTCCAACACAGCGCGGGGTTCAGCCGGCCAGAGCCGCGTCATCTGGCCCAAGGCCGGCTTATTTTGTTTTTAGTCCGCCTGATGGGTAAGGCCGCCGTGTGCGGCGCGATTCCCGCCCGCCGGCGTTTTTTCCGCCGTCCCGGAATCTGCGGCGGTGCATAAGGGTTGCCAAACGCGTCGCTTGGCGGCATTGTCTCAGGGTCATGAAGATCAAGATTGCGATGCTTGTTTGCGCGGTTGCCGCCATCGCCCTGGCGGTGACGCTTTTGGTTACCCGACAGAAGGCCGCCGAGGTTCATCAGCAAGATGTGGAAACCATCCTCTTCCATTCGAACAAGTGGGTGACGACCCAGGATAATCTGGATCGGCAAACCCAGGTGGGGGCGGAATTGAACCGGATGCTCGACGCGCAGAAGGAAGCCTACGCCGAGTTGACCAATTCTTACACGCGCACGGCGGGGAAACTGGCCCAGACGGAATCGTCGTTGGCCGACACGATTGCGGCGCTTAAATCGGCCGAAGAAATCGTAGCGCAACGGGACGCCAAAATCGCCGAGCTGGAATCCCAGAACGCGGTGCTGGATCAGCAGGCGCTGGATCTCAGCGCCGCCATCACCAATCTCACCAGCCAGATCGAGGAAACGGAACGCAAATTGGCGGCGTCGGAGGGGGACAAGGCGTTTCTGCAAAAAGAGTTGAAACGGCTCATGGCGGAAAAGGCGGAACTGGAGCGGCAATTCAACGATCTGGTGGTCTTGCGCGCCCAAGTGGCCAAGTTGCGGGAGGAACTGAGTATTTCCCGTCGCCTGGAATGGATCCGCCGCGGACTCTCGACGGCGGGAGACCGGGGCGCGGCGGGGTTGTTGCAGGGTAAGAACGCGCCGCGCAAACCGCCGAAACCGCCGGTGCATTATGATCTCAATGTGGAAGTCGGTGCGGACGGGTCGCTGCGGGTCATTCCGCCCCTGACCAATCCTCCGGCGGCGTCGAATCCTCCGACCAATTAAAACGGTGCCGCGGTCGTCGCCCCGTCCTGGGAACAACGGCGGAGTGGCGCCACCGCGGCGCTGGTAATCGAAAGTACGTTATTCTGTCATGCCTACCTACGAGTACGTTTGCGAAAAATGTGGACATCAATTTGACAAGTTCCAATCCATCACCGCCCGACCGTTGACCGTGTGTCCGAAAGATCAGTGCGCCCGTAAACAGTGGGGCAAAGGGCGCGTCAAACGCGTCCTCAGCGCGGGTGCGGGGTTGATCTTCAAGGGCAGCGGGTTTTACATCACCGATTATCGGAGCGAGAACTATAAACAAGCCGCCAAGAAAGACACCGCCGCCCCTGCCGCCAGCGGCGAGACGAAAACGGCTGCCGCCAAACCCGCCAAGGCGACGGCCAAAACTCCGGCCCCATAGCGGCTGCAGAGCGCGGCGGTCCCCCCGCCTGGTGAATTGGCATTGGTTAACGTGGATGGTGATGGGTGGACTGGCCGCCCAGTCCCTCGCGCAAAATGCCGCGTCCTTCCGCCCGTCCGCCACGAGTCAGTCGGGGCAATTCGTTGTCTCGCGCCATAGAGGCGCCACGCATCCGACGATTGTCTCCGCGCTGACCACGCAGGCGCAATGCTTGGAACTCGAACCCACCCTGCTGGTGGTTTCCTGCGAGCGCATCCGGCAGGCTTTGGATCGGGAACTGGGCCTGACGGCCCCGTGGCAGGGACGCATTCACGTGTTGCTCCGGCCGGCGCAGGGGGCGGAGGACGCGATTACCCTCACCGCCGAGAAGTTTCGGGATGGCTGGGCTTACCGGTTGAGTTTGCCGGAGGTCGTGGCCCCGCACCGGCTCATGCGCGCCGTGGTGGAAGCCATCCTGCTCGAAGTCGCCAATCGGCACCATGCCGGGCGGTCGGCGGAAATACCGCCCTGGTTGGCGATCGGCCTGGCTGAACGATTGCTGGCCCTGGCCGGACCTGAATTGTTGTTTCCGCCGCCGCGCCTGCGCGTGGGCGCGCTCACGCTCAGCCCCAGCACCGTCACCAGCCGGCCGCCGGACCCGCTGGCGCAAGCCCGGGCGCAGTTGCGCGAGCACGCCCCGTTGACCTTGCAGGATTTGAGTTGGCCCACCGAAGCGGATTTCACCGGGGACACTGCGGCGGGATACCGGGCCAGTGCCCATTTGTTTGTGGTTGAACTGCTGCGCCTGCGCGACGGCCCGGCCAGCCTGCGCGCCCTGCTCGAAGAACTGCCCCGCCATTACAACTGGCAAACCAGTTTCCTGAAAGCGTTTCCGCTCCACTTCCAACAATTGCGGGATGTGGAAAAATGGTGGGCGGTGCAGGTCGTCTATCTCAGCGGCCGCGATTTGGCGCACACCTGGTCGGTGGCGGAAAGCTGGCGCAAACTGGACGCGGTCCGGCGGGTGCCGGCGCTGGTCCGCCCCACGGCGGACGCGCTGCCCGAGGCGACCGCCGAGATTCCGCTGGCCACGGTCATCCGCGACTGGGATTTTGTCCGGCAGACGGCGGCTTTGCGCGCGCAGATCCAGCAACTCGAGTTACTGCGCCAGCGGGTCGCCCCGGAGCTGCTGCCGTTGGCGGATGCTTACCGGCGCGTGCTGGCGGAGTATCTCGACCAACGCAACAAGACCGGGATGGTGCTCGCGCAGCGCGGGGTCGCCCGTCCGGGACACGGGCAATTGATCCGTGACACCCTGCGGCGCCTGGCCGAGTTGGACCAGCAACTGGCCCAATACCAACCGGAAGAACCCACGCCGACCGCGGAAGCTAAACCCGCCGCGTCCACGCCGCGGCGTTGACGAATTGCCTTTGTTCACTCTACCGGAAGCGGCGATGCTGGAGAGAGAAACTTCCCCATCAATTTTGGCGTTGCGGCGTGGTCGTGCCGTCTTTCGTCTTGCCTGACGGCTTCAAAAACGACAAATCAGGCGCGGCTTATGTTGACGGACAACATTTTGGAACTCATTGGTCGCACCCCGCTCATTTCGCTCAAGCAGGAAAATCTTTATGCCAAGGCGGAATTTCTCAATCCCGGGGGCAGCATCAAAGACCGGGTCGCGCTGGCGATGATTGAAGGCGCCGAGCGCGACGGCCGGTTGCGACCCGATTCGATCATTGTGGAACCGACTTCCGGCAACACCGGGATTGGCATCGCCCTGGTGGGCCGGCGGAAGGGATACCGCGTGCGCATCGTCATGCCCGAAAACATGAGCGAAGAACGCAAGAAGTTGATTCGCTGCCTGGGCGCGGATCTGGTATTGACCCCCGCCGCCGAAAGCCTCGCCGGCGCCGTGGCGCGGGTGCGCCAGATGCAGGCGGAAGACACCCGCGTCTTTGTGCCGCAGCAATTTGAAAACCCCGATAATCCGCGCGTTCACTATGAGGAAACGGCTCGCGAATTGTGGCGACAAATGAACGGCGACATCGCCGCTTTTGTGGCTGGAGTAGGCAGCGGCGGCACGTTACAGGGCGTGGGACAATTTCTTCGCGAACACAAACCGGCGGTGCGCCTCGTGGCGGTGGAACCCCGGAATGTTTCCGCCCTGCTCGGCCACGAACCGGGGCTACACCAGATTCAAGGGATCGGCGATGGATTCATCCCCGCCGTGCTGAACGTGCAACTGATTGATGAAGTGATCGAGGTGAGTGACGAGGACGCGATTGAAACCACGCGTCAACTGGGGCGCGATCACGGTTTGCTGGTGGGGATTTCCTCCGGAGCGAATGTGTGGGCGGCCCGGCGAGTCGCGGAGAAAATCCGCGGCCCCGTCGCCACCGTGCTGCCTGACCGGGCCGAACGCTATTTCAGCACAGCGCTGATTTGAACCGCTTCGGACGCCTCGCCGCAAAACGAACCGGGCTGAGAACGATCGAATCAATCCTTTTGTCCGCAGCTGGCGCCGATTCACGCCGCTGGGATCTCGAAAAAAATCTGGGAAATCAGCGGCATCGGTAGATTCGTTTTTCAGGCTTTGGACGGCGCCCCTCATTGATGCGATGACTCCGAATGTGCCCGGAGCCATGCCGCACGCTCCCCCCGCCGGGCGTCCGGGCAAACGGCTTGACGAAACGCGCCTTTGATTCCAGATTGCTGCCATGGACCGTAGGCAACACCCCAAGTCGTTCTGCCGGGCGCAACGGGGAAACCGCCCCGCGTCTCCCGCTTTTACCCTGATCGAGTTGCTGGTGGTCATTGCCATCATTGCCATTCTGGCGGCGATGTTGTTGCCGGCCCTGAACCGCGCGAAACTCAAAGCCCACGGCGTTTCGTGCATGAACAATCTGCGGCAGCTTCAGGTGGCCTGGTTCATGTACGTGCAGGACAACAACGACCGTCTGCCGGGGGTCAGCGGGGGGAGTTACGTCAGCGGGGATACCTGGGTGTCCGGCTGGCTCGATTTCAGCAATAACAATTCCCACAACACCAATCTCCTTTACCTCACCGACGTGCGCTTCTCGCAGATTGGGCCTTACGTCCGTTCGCCGGGCGTTTACCGGTGCCCGGCCGATCAAAGCACAGCGCCCTTCGGCCCGGAACGGTTGCCGCGGGTGCGCAGCGTCTCGATGAACTGCTGGATGAACTACCTCTTCGACGTGGACATCGGGCAGAATCAATACATCATCTTTCGCAAATACTCCGATATCGTCCGCCCCACCCCCGCGATGGCGTGGGTATTGATTGACGAGCGTGAGGACAGCATCAACGACGGCCTGTTCCAGGTGGACGTGGCCAATCGGGGCGGCAGCGCGCGCATCGTGGATTATCCGGCGGGTTACCACGGGAACGCCGCCGGCATCTTGTTTGCGGACGGCCACGCGGAAATCAAACGCTGGATGGATCCGCGCACGACGCCGCCCTTGAAACGCAACAGCCTCATCCCGTTGAACGTGGCGTCGCCCAACAACCCGGACGTGGCGTGGTTACAGGAACGCTCGACCAGCCGCAAATAAAGCCCGCCGCAGACCCGGCTTGGCGCGGACGTTCCCGGGGGAGAAAATGCAGGGGACTACGCAAAGGCAAAAAAGGGAAATTGGGGGACATCGTGACTCCGGAGGCGGGGTGGGGCCAGTAAAAGTGGCGGCGTTGAGCGAGAGGTAACGGTGCTCACATCCCAAGGCAGGCCCGGCGAGTGTTCATACCCTTGTTTTTCTTCTCCAGCGGCGCAATTACCCCCGTCTTTTACAGCCAAGAGACAAACGCCGGTTGACGGATGGCGTCTGCGCTGATAGGTCCCAAGCCCGATATGACCGAGACCCGCACTCCCTCTCTCACCGGTAAAGTCGCCGTCATCACCGGTGCCAGCAAAGGATTGGGCAAAGCCATCGCCCAGGCTTTGGGACGCGCCGGCGCGCAGCTCGCCTTGATCGCGCGTGACCCGGCCACCTTGGAAACTGTCGCCGCAGCCGTTCGCGCGGACGGGGCGGAGGCCGCCATCTTTCCGGGCGATGTCAGCGACGAAGCCCAAGTGACCCAGATCGCGGAGCAGGTTATGGCGCGGTTTGCAGCAGTCCATATTCTGGTCAACAACGCCGGCATCAACCGGCGCCAGCCGGTTACGGAATTCACCCTGGCGGAATGGCGCCAAGTGATGGATACGAATCTCACCGGGCCATTCCTGATGTGCCGCGCTTTCGTGCCCCACCTGAAAGGGCGCGGCTACGGACGCATCCTCAATCTGACTTCGACCATGAGCCATGTCTCGTTGCCGGGCCGCACGGCTTATTCCGCCAGCAAAGCGGGGTTGTTGGGTTTCACCCGGGCCTTGGCGCTGGAGCTGGCGCCGGAAGGAATCACGGTGAACGGCATCAGTCCCGGACCGTTTGCCACCGAGATGAACCAGCCCTTGATGCAGAATGCCGAGTTGAACGCGCGGTTTCTGGGAAGCATTCCCTTGGGGCGCTGGGGTCAACCGGAGGATGTCGGGCAGCTCGTGGTGTATCTTTGCTCCGAGCACGCCGGCTTCATCACCGGCACGGATATTCTGATGGACGGCGGCTGGTGCGCGCAGTGAGCTGCCTCCCTTAACGGCGGCGGACTGCGGGGCCGACTGGTCCGCTGCGGGTCAGCGCGCAGATTCCGCTTTCCCGACCCGCATTTTTTCCTATGGTCAGGGCGCTATGATTTCGGCAATCCGGTCCATTCATTTCGTCGGCATCTGCGGCACCGCGATGGCTTCCACCGCCGCCGCCTTGAAGGAGAAAGGTCTCACCATCACCGGCTCGGACCAGAACGTCTATCCGCCCATGTCCACCTTCCTGGCGGAGCGCGGGATCGAAGTCATGAACGGTTACGCGGAACGAAACCTCGCGCACAAACCCGATCTGGTCATCATCGGCAACGCCATTTCGCGCGGCAATCCCGAGGCGGAATTCGCCCTGGACCACAAGCTTTCGTTCTGGTCGTTGCCGGACCTGCTCCGCGAATACTTTCTCCGCGGCCGACGCTGTGTGGTGGTGGCCGGCACCCACGGCAAGACCACCACGACCGCATTGCTGACTTGGGTCTTCGAGCACAACGGCCTGAACCCGAGCTATCTCATCGGCGGCCTGCCGCACAATCTGGGGCAAGGCGCGCGTTTTACTTCGGGTGAGTGGGTCATCATCGAGGGCGATGAATACGACACCGCCTTCTTCGACAAACGCAGCAAGTTCATCCATTACCTGCCCGAAGTCGCCATCATCAACAACGTGGAATTCGATCACGCGGATATTTTCCCCAACCTCGCCGCGATCCAGACAACCTTCCGCCATTTCATCCGCCTGGTCCCGCGCAACGGCCTGCTGCTCGGCAACGGCGACGATCCCAACCTCGCGCCGCTGTTGGATGTCAATTTCTGTCCCGTCAAACGGTTCGGGTTGGGCGAGCACAATGCCGTGCGCGCCACCAATGTCCGGCTCGGCCCCACGGCCAGCGAGTTCGAGATCCCCAGCGCCCGTTTTCACCTGAACCTGATCGGCGAGTTCAACGTGCGCAACGCCCTGGCCGTCGTGGCCGCCGCCAAACATTGCGGGTTGTCGAACAAACAAATCCAGTCGGCCTTCGACACCTTCAAAGGCATCAAACGGCGGTTGGAAGTGCGCGGAATCGCCGGGGGCGTGACGGTGATTGACGATTTCGCGCATCATCCGACGGCGATTCGCGAAACCCTGCGGGTGTTGCGGTTGAAGTATGCGCGGGAAAAAATCTGGGCGGTGTTTGAACCGCGCAGCAACACCACCCGGCGCAACGTCTTTCAGCGCGAACTCGCCGCCTCCTTTGCGTTGGCCGACGCCGTCATTGTGGCGCAAGTCGCGCGGTTGGAATTACTGCAACCGGAGGAACGGCTGGATCCGCAACAACTGATGACCGACCTTCAGGCCGCTGGCAAGGACGCCGCCTACCTGCCGGATGCGGATGCCATCGTGGCGCATCTCGCCGGTAAAGCGCAGGGGGGCGACATCGTGGTGGTGTTCAGCAACGGCGACTTCGGCGGGATTCACCTGAAGCTTCTCCGCCAACTTGGGTCGCGCTGACGCGGGCCCGCGCGCCTCAACCGGCGGGCTGGTCCAACAAGCGGGCCAGCCGCAACGCCATTTCCAGCGATTGCTCGTAATTCAGACGCGGGTCCACGCGGCTGCGGTAGTCGCGGGTTAAATCCGCCTCGGTCAATCCACAGTCGCCGCCCAGGCACTCGGTGACGTTATCGCCGGTCAACTCGAAATGCACGCCGCCGGGATGCGCCCCCGCGTCGGCCAGGATTTGGAACGTCGTTTCCAGTTCCTCCAGAATACGCTCAAACCGCCGGGTCTTGATTCCGGTGCGGGTGGTTTCCGTGTTGCCATGCATGGGATCGCAAACCCACAGGACCCGCCGCTCGCGGGATTGCACCGCCTGCACCAAGGGCGGCAGTTCCCGCGCTACGCACGCCAGCCCAAACCGGGTGATCAACGTCAGCCGGCCCGGTTCATTCGCCGGATTCAACGCGTCGCACAAAGCCAGGACCTCCTCCGGCTGAATCGGCGGACCGATTTTGACCGCGATGGGATTGCGGATGCCGCGGAAGTATTCGATGTGCGCGCCGTCCAGCGCCCGGGTGCGATTCCCAATCCACGGGAAATGGGTGCCGAGGTTATACCAACCCTCGCGCCGCGGCACCTGCCGGGTGACCGCCTGTTCATAATGCAGGTGCAGGCCTTCATGGCTGGTGAAAAAATCCACCCGGTTCATCCCCGGAATCGGGCCGCCGGTGAGCGCCTCAATGAATTGCAACGACTCGGTGATCGAACGCACCATGCGCTGGTATTCCGCCGCCAGGGGGGACGGACGGGCAAAATGCATCTCCCAGTATTCCGGGTGATGTAGATCGGCAAATCCGCCGTCAATCAACGCGCGAATGAAATTCACCGTCAATCCCGCCCGCTCATATCCCCGCAACAACCGCGTCGGGTCGGGCGTGCGGGCGTGCGGATCAAAGCCGGTTCGATTGACAATGTCCCCGCGATAGACGGGCAGGGTGACATCGCCGCGCGTTTCCACGTCGGCGGAACGCGGTTTGGCATACTGGCCGGCGAATCGTCCGACGCGGACCACCCGTTTGCGCGCCCCTTGCACCAGCACGAGACTCATTTGCAGGAGGATTTTCAGCTTGGCCGCGATAGTACCGGACTGGCAGTCCTCAAAGTTTTCCGAGCAATCCCCGCCTTGCAACAGAAAGCGCTCGCCGCGGCCGGCTTCGGCAAGCTGTTGTTTCAAAGATTCAACCTCCCAACTACTGACCAACGGGGGGAGTTCGCCGAGCTGGCGCAAGACCGAGGCCAGGGCGTCCGGGTCGGGATACACCGGTTGCTGGGCGGCCGGCTTCTGCTGCCAGGAGTCCGGGCGCCAGGCCGCTGCCTGTGTGGATGCCTTCATCGCGGAACAGCTTACTTGAAAGCGGGCGGCGGCTCAAGCCGGCGGAGGATCGGCGGACGCGGCCTCTTCATCGGATGCCGGCGGCGGCGCCAAAAGCTCCCGGCGGCGTTCCAGACAAAAGGCGACAAACATCGGCCGGGACACGAAACGATGCACGGGCGAAGGCAGTCCCGTATAGAGGGCGTTGAACAGTTTGCGCATCAGGACTTCGTTTTGCAGCAAGGCGGGCAATCGCGTTGCGGATTGCGCGATCATCTGATGCGAGGCGAGTTGCCGAAGCCGCGGCAGAAACGCGCGCAACAGACGGTTCGCCGTTTCGGTCAGACGGGTGGAGTCGTCGCCGGAGGTGGATTGGAAGCGGTGGCGCAAACGGACCGCTTGCTTGGCGAGCCGCCCGCTCGCCGCGACAACGTGCCGCCGGGCGCGCGCCAAGTGATCCGCTGGCTCGACGGATTCGGGCGCAGGGTCGTCCCAGTCCGCAAGCGGCTGCCAATCCGCCTGTCCCGCGACCCAAAAGAAATCCGTGGGCAACAAAAATCCCGTGCGCAACAACTCCCGCGTCTCGGCGTTCGTCCACACGCCGAGTTCAACGCCGTCCCGGGCGATATGTAGTTTGCGCGACATGGCCGCCACGGCACGGTCACGGTGCTTCACCGGGCTTTTGGCCGGTGCCGGTATTTTTCGTAGAGCCGCGTATGCCGGCTTTCGAGGCTGACTTCCCGGCCGGCAATCCACATCCGTTTCACGTTCGCGCGAATGTCGAGCACATCGCCATCCATCGCAAAGAAGGTGGCGTCTTTGCCGGCCTCAATCGAGCCAAGCCGGTCCGCCATCCCCGCCACCCGCGCCGGATAAAGCGTGAGTCCCTTCACCGCTTCGTCGGCGGGATAACCAAACGCCACCGCTTGCGCGGCTTCATACGGCAGATTTTTGACCAACGACGCACTGTTCACGCCGGTGCTAAAAATCACAGTCACCCCGGCCTGGCGCAACACTTCGGGCGCGCGGAAATGCACGTCGTACGCATCCGTGTCGCGGGCCGGCAAAGTGAAAATGTGCTCATAGATCACGGGCACTTGGTGCTTGGCCAGCAACGCCGCCACCCGCCAAGCGTCGCGGCCACCGGCGAGAATGATTGGCCAGCGATTAGTTGCCGCCCACGTCACCGCCGCCTGAATCTGGCGCCCCTCATCCGCATGCACCACCAGCGGACGTTCGCCCCGCACAAACGGCAACAACGCTTCCCACGTCGGATCAGGAGTGGGCGCCTGGGCTTGGTTCGATGCCGCGGCGGCTTTCGCTTGGGCGTAGGCCCGCGCGTCCTGGAAGAAATCATCAAGGGCGCGAAGCCGGGCGGCGCGCTGCTTTGCTTGATCCTCCAGCGATTGCCAGCCCGCCTTGTCCCGGACCTGCTCCCGGGGCGTGGGGTTCAAGGTCATCGCCGGCCAATACACGTGCAGTGCGAGCGACTTCCTCACTGCCATGTCCTCGATGGTCCATCCATCCAAGGCAACCAGCGCCGATTGCCCGGCCACCACGCCGCCTTGGGGGGCCGGCTCGAAATAGGCCACGCCGTTGGCGCGCGCCACCGGCAGCAGTTGGGAATCCGGATTGACCGCCCACCACGAGAGTACGTCCGGGGTGAAGTCCCCCACTTCACGCACGTCCACCGTCGCGCGCACCGCGCCGATTTCTTTCAAGCCCAATGCCGTGTCGAGTGCGATCAAGCCCGGATACAATTGCAATCCGGTCAGGTCAACGATCGGAACATCCGTCGTGTTCACGGACGGGCCCACCGCCGCGATCTTGCCGTCGCGGACCAATACTTCGCCTCCCGGAATCGCGTCGCCGGCAACGGTATGCACGGTGGCGCCTTTCAATAACCAGGTTTCAGCGGCCAGCGACGGCACCAATATGCCTCCGGCACCAATCCCCGTCAGCAACAGCACACCAATCCGCGCCCCTGCGTTCCATGTCCGGAGCCTTCGGCCGCAACCGGGGGTTTTTCCGTTTCGAGTCATTGATGGATTTTTCACAAGCCCTCCGCCTCCGCTTCCCGATCTACACCTTCGTAAAGTTGTTCCCATGCCACCCGAAAGAATGTGTCGCCGTCTTTCGCGCTGCGTTCGCCGCCTCCGCCGGCTGCTTCGAGTCGCCTGACTTTTTTCGCCTTGGCCAGCAACGCTTCGCGCTCCTGCTGCCGCGCCGCGGCGCGCGCCGCAGCCTGCTCGCGGTCGAAGTATTTTTTCCCGTCAATCCACGTCTGTAAGGCCACGCTGCGGGAATCCAACGGCGGCCCGGACCAAATCACCAGGTCCGCGTCTTTGCCCGGTTCCAGCGAGCCGACGCGCGCGTCAATCTTCAACTGTTTCGCCGGATTGATGGTGACGAATTTCAGTGCCTCAATTTCCGGGGTACCGCCGAACTTCACCGCCTTGGCGGCCTCGGTGTTCAGCCGGCGCGCGAGATCGGAGGAATCCGAGTTGAACGACACCAGCGCACCGCGTTCGTGCAGCAGCGCGCCGTTGTAAGGAATCGCGTCATAGACCTCGAACTTGTAGGCCCACCAATCGGCAAAACATGATGGCCCAAGGCCGTGCGCGACGATTTCATCCGCGATTTTGTATCCCTCCAACACATGCTCCATCGAAGCGATCCGCACGCCAAAGCTTTCCATCACCCGAAGGAGCGCCAGCATTTCGTCCTGCCGATAGGCGTGACAGTGAATCCAGCGCCGGCCTTGCAGAATCTCGGCCAGCGCCTCCAGTTCCAGGTCGCGGCGCGGCCGCGGTTCGCCGGATGCCTCCGCGCGCTCCACCGCCCGCAGATATTCCTGCGCCGCGCGGTAGCGATTCGCGATAAAGGTCGGCACGCCCATGCGCGATTGCGGAAAACGCGTGGTGTAGCGGTCGCCCCAGCCCGATTGCTTGACATTCTCACCGAGGGCCATCTTGAGCCCGGGCGGGGCCGCGTCGAACTTTAATCCTTCCGGGCTGGCGCCGTCGCGTAATTTGATGATGCAATCCTGTCCGCCGATGGGATTGGCCGAGCCATGGTAGAGATTGCACATCGTCAACCCGCCGCCGAGTTGTTCCCCCAGCGTCCGCGTTTCCGAGTTCACCACGTCACCAATGCGGCACATGGCCGACGAGGGAATGCTGGATTCATTGACGCTCCCCAGGATGGCGGTGTGACTGTGCGCGTCAATCAAGCCGGGTGTGACGTGCCGGCCACGCGCGTCTATGCGCACGAGATCGGCGCCGCTCGTCAGGGTGAAATCGCCCACGGCTTTCACCTTGCCGTCCTGGACCCAAACCCGCGCGTTCGTCAACACGCCTTGGTCGCCGCAGGTCCAGACCGTCGCATTTTCAATCAGCAAGGCTGCCGGTGTCAGAAGGGGACCGCGCCCTTCCAGCGGAGATCGCGCCACCCGCTGTTGCCGCAATGCCCGCAACTCCGCCGGGCGCGCTTCCGGGTCAGCCTTTTGTTCCCCGGCGGCGGTCGTGGCGGATTTTTCCTTCGTCGGGGAACGGACCGATTTGGCCGTATCCGCGGGCAGGCGATAAACGCGCCCGTCAATCCATACCTGTCGGACTTTGGCTTGCGGCGCAAAATAACCCGGGCTGTCCACGACGGTGAGATTGGCGATTTTGCCCGGCGCAATCGTGCCCAAGCGCTCGTCCACGCCGCATAATTTGGCCGGTACCGTGGTCAATGCCGCCAGGGCATCCATCGGGTCCAAACCACGGTCCAGCGCGAGCCGAAGGTTTTTCCGAAAACTCTTTTTGTCGCTCAAGCCATGCGTCGTCAGCGCGATTTCGCGGCCTTCCCGGCGCAGCACCGCTGGATTTTCGGCGGCCCAATCCCAAGCCCGCAACGCGTCCAGCGATACATCCTCCCAATCGTCCTCGGTCGGCAGGGCCGGCAGGGTGGGGAAATGCAGGGGCACAATAAAGGTCGCCGGATTGTCCGCCAACAAATCCGGCCGGCGCCATTCCTGGCCGCAGGCAAGGATGGCAAAATCCAGCTTCAACTCCTCCGCGATATAGCGGACGCGATCCCCCATCAACGCGCTGCCCGGCTCGAACAGCACGCGTTGCCGTCCTTCGATGGCGGGTCGGAGCGCCGTCCATGCGGGATTGAACTCCGGCCGGGGGCGCCCCGGAGGATGCGCGCGGTCCCCGGCGTGGATCTGGGCATCATATTGGGCGTCAAAAAATGTCTGCCGCACCGCGGCAATGATTCCCATTAACGACTGGGGATAGACGCGTTCCGGACCGCCGCGATCGTCGAACGACACATGTTGAAACACGTCCGGCTGGAGAACGACCGCATTGGGGTTGTCCTCCACCAGCGCAACCAAGGTGCTGCTCCCGCGGATGATGCCGTCTGCCGGCGCCACCACGCCCGCCGTAAATCCCAATTCCCGCAAGGGCGCCAGCGTGCGTTCCCGCGGGGAATAAGACTGAATCGCGCGGCGTTCAGGCGTCACCCGCGCAATCGCGTGTCCCGCGCCCGGCATCCCGCGATCCGTGCGTTGTCCCACCACTCCGTAAAAATCCACCGCCCCGCCCGCCGTGAATGAATCGTTGAAGTCACTGGAGGTTTCCTCCGCCGTTGCCGCCGAAGTTCGCGTGGCGGGCAACGGAAGATACGCGTCAATGAAACCCGCGTAAATCGTCCGGCCTTGCATCGGCCAAACCCGGGCGTCGGCGGGCGCGGACATATTTTGACCCACGGCCTCGATGAACCCGTCGCGAATGACCACGGTGGCGTTGCTCAACACAGTCCCCGGCTGAGTGATCACCGTGCCGCCGACCAACGCGTGGATTCCGGGCGGCCGCGCGCGATGGCCGGGCGGTAGAATGTCGGTCGCGGGAGAGTTCCAAGGAAACGGCACAACCGCCAACAGGGTCGCCCCGACGCAAACACGAAGCCATGCGTTCATCGTCATGCGCCGAGTCTGAGCCGTGCGGCGCCAGATTTCAAGCCGCGGCGCGGAGCCCCGATCGTGCTCCCGCCGGCGCCGGCACACTGACGCCACGCACTTACCACGCTGGCGGAGACTCGGGTAAAGTTCCCGCGCGGCATTGCGTGGCGGCGCTGCCGGCGGCCAATCCCGCGCGCAACCACGCCGCCGGCGGTTGGCCCATTTCAATCTGCCGCGTCACGCCGGCCAGCAAGGCGTCGCCTGCTCCCAATCGGTTGCAGGGGCGCACTCGCGGCGGGAGTTCGCTGAGCATCACGGCTTCCCGGGCATTGACCAGCCACCCGGACGCCGGCCCGCGCGAAACCAGTACCCACCCCTGGGTGAGCGTGGATAAGGCCAAGGCGGCGCGCCGGACGGCGGCTTCGTTGCGCAAAGGTTTGCCCCACCATTGCGCCAGTTCATGCTCGTTGGGCTTCACCAGAAACGGCCGCGCCGGAAGCGCCGCCGCGAACGCCGGACCATCGCAGTCCAACAACGCGCGCGCCGCCTGCCGCCGGGCCAGCCGGATGAGTTGCGCATAAGCTGTCACCGGCACGCCGCGCGGCAGACTGCCGGACAACACAAGCAATCCGCCGCGGGAAAGCTGGCGCAGAACGATCTGCGTCACTTGACGCCATTCGTTTTGGCTCAATTTCGGTCCGGCGTGATTGAAACGCATCTGCGCGCCGTCGGGTGCCGTGAGCACCACGTTGGCGCGGGTGGCTTCGCTCAACGGCACGATGCGGGCGGGGAGCTGTTCCGCCCGGAGGCATTGGACCAGTTCGCGGCCCACCGCGCCGCCCACCGGAATGACAAGCCGCGGTTGGCTGCCGAGAAACCGTAGCCAGCGCACCACATTCACGCCCTTGCCGCCGGCCCAGCGGGTTTCCGCGAGAATCGCGTTTTTCTCCTCCCACCGAAATGCATCCACCCGCCACTCGACATCGAGCGCCGGGTTCAAGGTCAGAATGACAGATTGGGCCATCAGTCTTGGAGGGCGGCGTCCGATTGCGCGCGGCGGCTGGCTCGCCCTCGATTAGCGTGCGGGCGGTGGCGCGGGCGATACAATGATCGGCGGCGCGATCACCGGGGGCACGTCCGTTGGCCGGCGCGCGCTGTTCGCCAGCGCGGAACGGATCATGAAAAATTCCCCCACGTTCTCCGGCGTGAGCAGACCCACCAGCCGACCCTGGTCCAAAACCGGCATGGACAGGCCGCGTTCCGCCCGTACTTGCGCCAGCGCCTCCTCCAGCGGTGCCGCCGCCGTCACCGTGTTGAATTCCGAGCGCATGATCTCGTTCACCCGCGCGTGATCCCCGTGCTGCCGCAGGGCGGGAAAAAAATCACGATGAAAAAGCATCCCCACCACCCGGCCTTGGTCCACCACGGGAAAATCCTGTTGCGAGCCGGCCAGCAGACAGCGGATGACGTCGGCCAGCGTGTAGTCCGGCGCGAGCGTGCGAAAGTCCGTAAGCATGGCATCCCGCACGGCGCTCCCGGTGAAAGATGATTTCACCTGGGCCGCCGCCGCTTCCTGGCTGGCGCCAATCCAGACAAACAGCGCAATCAAGAGCAGCATCGGATTGGAGAACAAGCCCACGAACCCGAAGAGCACCGCCATGCCTTTGCCGATGGCGGCGGCAATGTTCGTGGCCCGGGCATGATTGAGCCGCATGGCCAGCAGCGAACGCAACACCCGGCCGCCGTCCATCGGAAAGGCCGGCAACATGTTGAACAGGACCAAGAACACGTTCACCACCAGCATCCGTTCAATGAATCCGCCGCTGGTAATGCTCGGTTCGGTGGGCATCTGCCACGAGCTGCGGAGCAACAAACCGGCGAAGAGTCCGGCGGCGATCACCACGTTCACCGCCGGCCCGGCCAGGGCCACGATCAATTCCTGCACCGGTTGGTCCGGAATCCGCTCCAGGCGGGCCAGACCGCCGATCGGTAACAGGGTGATGTCGTGTGTCTGGATGCCGTACCGCCGCGCGGCCAGTGCGTGGCCGTATTCGTGAAGCAGCACGCAAAGAAAGAGACCGGCAAAAAACAAGACACCCGTAACCGCCCCCACCACTCCCCGTCCCGCCATCCAGTGCGCGAATCCCACAAAGGCAAGCAGCAGTAGAAAGGTGTAATGAATGAAGATGTCTATGCCGAGAATGCGCCCAAGTTTGAAGGACCAGTTCATGATTGTCCCCTCGCCAGTTTCCAAGTCCGCATCGGCGTCAATCGCGCGTCCGGCCACCCAACAACAACGGCAACAGATGCCAGAGGAGATACGCCAGCGAGGTGACGAACGCGGCGACATAGGTCCAGGCCGCCGCGTCGAGGACCTGGCGCACTGCGGCGGCCTCGTCGCCCGGGGCAATCATGCCCAGGTTGGACAAGACTTCCTTGGCGCGGCGCGAGGCGTCGAACTCCACCGGCAGGGTGATCAGATTGAACAACATGATCACGCCCCAGGCGGCCGCCATGATGCTCGCCATGACCACCCAGTTGCGTATCAGGCCCGTGACCAATCCAAGGAAAGGAAAAATCATGACCACGTAATTGGCGTAAGTGGTGATGCCCACCGCCGCCATGCGCCAGGTCAACGGTTTGTAGGCGAGCTGTTGCTGGATGGCATGCCCGCATTCATGCGCCGCCACCCCCAGCGCGGCTGGAGACCGTCCGTAGAAGTTTTCCGTGGACAGCACGAGCCGTCGCCGGACCGGATCGTAATGATCCCCCAACAGACCGTCTTGATGCGTAATTTGCACGTCCGGCACTCCGGCCCGGCGCAGGATCTCGTACGCCGCCTCGCCGCCGGTCAATCCGGACACCACCACGCCTTGGCTGTGCCGGCGATACACGGACTTCACCCGCGCCGTCGCCCAGAGCGACAACAACAGGGTGCCGATGAATAAAATCCAAATACTCATATTTTACCTGACAATATAACAACTGTGCCCGCCGTTCCGTTCATTCCGCAAGCCTGTTCAGAACTGTCATCCCGCAGCGAATACCGGCAATGGACCATCTTGGATGAGGCCCCGCCGGGGAAACAATGGGCTGGTGAAACTCCCGGCGGGCGGCGGTGACAGGGCGTTTCAAGGCGCGGCCAGATCGCGCACTTTAAGATTGCGGAACCAAGCTTCGTCGTGGTGATCCGTCAACATGATCCGACCCCGGCATTTCTCCCCAAAGCCCGCAGCGTTCTTGAACTTGCTTTTCGCCACCGCGGCGCGCACCGCCGGACTGCCCAGTTCGTATTCTAACACGTTCGCACCGTTCAGCCAGTGTTCCACCCGGTTGCCGCGAACGACGATGCGGGAGACATTCCATTCGCCCATCGGTCGGGGTTGCGCGTTCGGGCCGGGCGGAAGCACGTCGTAAAAAGCCGCGGTCCGATGCTTCGCATCCGGCACGAGGATATCATCAATCATCTGGTATTCGGGCCCGGGCGCCGCGGGCCGCGATTCCAGCACCAAATACTTGATGCCGTTGTTGGCCTTCGCGGGAAGCTTCCATTCCCAGGACAACTCAAAATCCTCGAACTCCGCCTCCGTCACCAGGTCGCCCCCTCTCACGCCGCCCACTTTCCGCAGACAACCCGCTTCGATGACCCAGCCCTGTTGGGGGAACGTGCTTTTGCGGTACTCCCGCCAGCCGGCAAAACTTTCACCATCAAACAATAATCGCCAGCCGGCGCGTTGTTCGGCTGGAGTCAGCCGGTTGGGCGCCGGCGGGGAATGATCGGCACAAGCCATCAACAGCAGCCCCACAAGGGAGGACATCAGGAGCCGGAGGCGAAACGGCGGATTCATCTGGTTGGCTTGACGAGTTCTATGGCGGCAATCATCCACACCGCGCATGGTTTCCCAAAACGCCGCCCCTCGCAATCCCCGAGTTGCCGCAGGCAGCCGGTGACGCGCTTGGGAAGCACCGGCTCGCGCCACTCTCACCCGTCAGCCGAAGCTTGGCATCCCGCCCCCACCTGCTAGTGTTTCCGCATGGCTTTTGATTCCTTCCGCGATTTCATCAACGCCCTCGACCAAGCCGGCGAACTGAAACGCATTTCCCAGCCCGTCGCCACCGAACTCGAAATCACCGAACTGGCGGATCGCGAAATGAAATCACCCGGCGGCGGCAAGGCGTTGCTCATCGAGCAGCCCACCGTCAACGGCGTGGTGTCGCCTTTTCCGGTTGCCATCAACACGCTCGGCTCATGGGAACGGATGGCGCTGAGCCTGGGCGCCAATTCCGTGGACGATGTGGCCAACGAACTGGGCGCACTGATGAAAGCCAAGCCGCCCACTTCAATGCGCGAGGCCGTCAAGCTGCTCGGCCAGGCGTTCGATCTGCGTCACGCCAAGCCCAAACTCGTCAAGAGCGGTCCGTGCAAGGAAGTGGTTCATAAATTCGACGCGCCACCCGCCCGCAAAGAACCTTGGCCCACTGCGCCAAACCTTAGTGCATCGAACCTGCCAGCGACGACGCACATTTCTCCCTCTCCAGGAGGAGAGGATCGGGCTAAGGGCGAACTCTCAGCCACCAACCCCCAACCGCCAACGCTCCGCACTCCGCACTCCGCACTCCCCATTTTGAAATGTTGGCCCCTCGACGGTGGTCGTTTCATCACGTTGCCCTGTGTCGTCACCCAAGACCCCGACACCGGCGAGCGAAACGTCGGCATGTATCGTATCCAGATTTATGACGACCAAACCACCGGCATGCACTGGCAGCTTCAAAAAGTCGGCGCGCGTCACGGCCGTCGTTATTACGAAACTGGCACGCGCATGCCCGTTGCCATTTTTCTGGGCGGCGATCCCGTGTTCACCTTCGCCGCCACTGCGCCGCTGCCGGATGGTCTGGATGAATTTCTGTTGGCGGGCTATTTACGAAAGAAATCCGTCGAACTCGTGAAGTGCGAGACCAACGACCTCGAAGTCCCGGCCAACGCCGACTTCGTCATCGAAGGTTACGTTGACCCGACCGAACCGTTGCGCGAAGAAGGGCCGTTCGGCGATCACACCGGCTATTACACCTTGCCCGAGCCGTATCCCGTGTTCCACGTCACCGCCATCACGCATCGCAAGGACGCTGTCTATCCTGCCACCATCGTCGGCATCCCGCCGATGGAAGACTTCTACATCGGCGGCGCGTCCGTGAAACTCTTCCTGCCCATCTTCAAGATGAACTTCCCCGAGATCGTGGACATCGCGCTGCCGGCGGAAGGCGTGTTCCACAACCTCGTCTTCGTGAGCATCAAGAAGACCTACCCGATGCAAGCCTACAAAATCATGCACGGCCTCTGGGGCATGGGGCAGATGATGTTCACCAAATACATCGTGGTGGTGGACGACGACGTGGACGTGCATAACAACAGCGAAGTCCTCTTCCGCCTCTGCGCCAACACCGACCCGCAACGCGACAGCATCTTCACCAAAGGCCCGTCCGACGTGCTCGACCACGCGACGAGCGAAATCGCCATCGGCAGCAAGCTGGGCATTGACGCGACGAAGAAACTCCCCGGCGAAGGATTCAAACGCCCCTGGCCACCGCTCATCAAGATGGATGCGGCGGTGAAGGCGAAGGTGGAAAAGCTTTTCAACCCGTAGCAGCCGACGTGAAAACACTTCTCCTGCTCGAAGACAATGATGAGCGAATCGCCGCGTTTGAATCCATCCTTCGTGAACTCGGCGAAGAATGGCAAATGCGTGTCTGGTGCGACGCACCAACGATGCTCGCCGAATGTGAGAAGTTCTTCGACAGCACTCATCTTGTTTCGCTCGACCACGATTTGAATCCGCAGCCCGGCGCTACATGCGACCCGGGCACAGGACTCGATGTGGCAAAACTGCTCGCGAGCCATTTTGCGTTTTGCCCTGTCATCATCCACTCCACAAACGCAGACCGCGCATGGTCGATGCACAACGAGTTGAGATTTGCCGGCTGGAATGTGGACCGCGTCGGACCAATCGGTGACGATTGGGTTCGCAAACTTTGGCTGCCGAAAGCGCGAGAAATGCTGGCACAGTCGCCCCGGCGCGAAGTCTTTCGGCAACCGCCGGACCATTCCGAGCGGATGCAGCGCTCTCTGCTTTCACTCGAAGGACTCGCCATCGGCGACGCTGTTGGTGAGATGCTCGCATATCGTCATGCAGATTCGGCTCGAATCATCGAGCGTGGATTGCCTTCCGGACCGTGGTTTCACACCGACGACACGGAGATGGCGCTTTCGATTGTCGAAGTGCTGAAGCTCTACGGTCACATTCATCAGCACGCACTCGCCCGCCGATTTGCTTGGCGATTCGAGCGCGAACCCGACCGAGGTTACGGGAGCATGACGCGAATGCAGATGAACGAAATCATTCGTGGCGGCGATTGGCGTCAGGGCGCAGCTTCTGCGTTTGGAGGGCAAGGCTCGATGGGAAACGGCGGCGCAATGCGGGTCGCTCCGCTCGGTGCTTACTTCGCAGATGATTTACCCCGCATTGTTGAAGAAGCACGAGCATCTGCGCTCGTCACTCACACTCACACCGAAGGCGTTGCTGGCACGATAGCCGTGGCCATCGCCGCAGCGATGGCTTGGCGGTTGCGAGAAGATAATTCGCCGACGCGCATGGCCAAACTATTCGAGGCTGTTCTTGACTCCACGCCTGAGAGCAAAGTCCGTCGCGGCATTCTCATTGCATCGCAAACACCGGCGACAATCCCAGTCGAGGCTGTCGCAAAAGCTCTCGGCAATGGTTCACTCGTTACTGCACCAGACACCGTTCCGTTCGCGCTTTGGTGTGCTGCCCATCATCTCGACAACTACGTCGAATCTCTCTCGCTGACAATTTCGGGTGGTGGAGACTGCGACACAAACGCCGCGATTGTTGGCGGGATTGTTGCCCTATCCGTGGGACAGGAAGGAATTCGCGCTGATTGGAGGAAGGAGAAAGAACCGTTTCCACCCAATCTGCGCTGATCGTTCTCGCTCGCACTCACGACGGACTTTTGTTGCATATGCAACAAAAGTTTGCACCAGGCTATTCGGGTTTGAACGTGCGCAGTTGCCGGCTGGCGTCCCGGAGCACTTCCACCCGCCGCCGCCACGCTTGTTGGCCCAGATAATCGGACGGCAGAATCCGGCCCGGCAGCAGCGGGTCGTTCGTCACCGCGTCCAGCCACGCCTCGCGCTCCGCCGCCGCCCAGCGCAGCAACGCCTTCGACGCCGCGTCGGTCCGCAGCGCGCCGCCCGGACGCTCCGCCAGCACTTTCAGATGCCGGGCATAGCGGCGGTTGATGCGCTCGAAGTCCCACGCGCCCGCGACGATTTCCGCGTCCGATTCCCCCGCGCACGGTCGCGCCTCCAGCAGGAGGAGCGATTCCACATTGATCTTGCCGCCGCTGAGAATCTGCCGTTCCTCCACCAGTGGATCGGGCGTAATCCACACACTGCCCTGTAAATAGCCGAAAGCCCGCGAGCGCAGGTAACGTCTTAACCGTTCGCGGCGGGCATTCTGTCCGGTCGGCACGTCAAACAGCACCAACCGCCAGTAGCCGTCCCAAGGGCGGGCCCATTGGGCTTCCGGATCACGCCCGCCCAAGGCATGCAGGCGGCCTTCCTCGGTGAGGCGGTAGAGCCGGTCCGCTGACGATTTGGCATCGCGTTCGAGGAGTTGCAGCCGCTCCAGCTTGGTCACCTGGGGCAGCAGCCCGTTGCGATAGACCCAACTTTCGTAAGAGTCGGTCAGATTGTGAAAGGTGGGCCGCAGTAGCTGGTCGGCGGACCAGAGCAGAAAGTTCAGGAGTTCTTCCGTCTTGGGCTTCATGACCCGGAACATGAGCTGGCAGGGCAGCAACCGTCACGCAAAACTTTGTTGCAGGTGCGACAAAGTTTGTTGTACCTCGCGCTGACACTGGTTCTCAAGGCAGGAGTGTTACGGTTGCGTTGAGAGGGATTCGTTGTTGGAGTGGGAGCGAACGACGGGCGCTTTGCGGGAAGTGAAGTGCCGGCGACTGATGCCAATTCGTAGTTCGGCGAGGGCCGGGCGAACGCAACCGGAGGTATGGCCGTCCGTTTTTCAGGATAAGGCGTGAAGAACCGCGTTCACGACTTGCGTCACGGTAATGCCCCGCATACAGCGAAAATCAATCGGGCATTCGCGGCGGAAACAAGGCGCGCAAGGGGCATCCGATTGCAGCAGGTGATGGCGGGGGGCTCCCGGCAGGCCCGGGCCGGTCAATTCTGATGAAGTGCTGCCAAACGGGACTACCACAGGGGTGCCCAAAGCGGCAGCCACATGCATGGGACCGGAGTCGTTGGTTAGCAACACCCGGCAGGAGGCCAGCACCGCCATCAGCTCGCGAAGTGATGTCTGGCCCGCCAAGTTGCGCAGGAACGGTTGAGGCAGAGCCAAGCGTACGGCGATGCGCCGGGCTACGGCCCGATCACCCGAACCACCCAAAATCAGCCAGACGCAAGGTCGGCGTTGGTGAATCTCCCGCGCGGCCGCGATGAACCGGTCCTCGGGCCAACGTTTGGCCGGGCCGTATTCCGCGCCGGGATTCAGACCGAGAATGGGCGTGCCTGCCGCGTGAATTTCTTCCAGACCAAATTTTTGTCGGGTGGCGTCCCGTTCCGTTTTGCTCAACGCCAATTGCGGCGGGAGCGGTTCGGGATTCGCTCCTAGCGCTGCGGTCAAATGCAGGTAGTCATACATTTGGTGGCGTCGTCCGGCAGCCGCGGTGGAGCCCTTCGACCGTGGATTCAACGGCTGGTAGCCGGGGGCAATGCAGCGTTTAATTTCCGCGATCGAGCGTTTTCGCATACCTCCCCCGCCCGGGCGCGGCGGAAGTGGATCTGTCAACAACATTGTCCGCCCAGGTCGAGCGTAGCCCACGCGACGGGGAATCCGCGCCAGCCAAGTCTCCAGCGCTGAGCGCGGCGAATTGGGCAACACGAGTGCGAGATCGAACCGTTGAGCGCGCAGCCGGGCACTAACGGACCACAGACCTGCCCCGGATGGGAACGACTGCACGGCGTTCAACGCCGGATGCCCCTGCCACAGTGCTTCGATTTTTTGTGCTGTCAGCAGGGTGATGTGCGCCTCTGGAAAGCGCTCCCGCAATCGCAGAAGTGCCGGCGTAGTCATCACGGCGTCCCCCAACCAATTCACGCCGCGCACGAGAATGCGGTGCGGTTGCGGATTGAAGGTTAGGGCAAACTCTGGGGTCACAACAGAATGCGGAGTCTGGGAAGAGACGCGGTCTTGCAGGCGGAACACCGCGCGTGGCTTGACCGATGATTTCCCAAGGGGCTGATTTGATCGGGGCGATTGCGTTCCTCGGCATCAAGATGCGGAATCACCGTGGAGATAACAGAGTCCGCGAAGCGGGACGAGTGCAAACCATAATCAGACAGCAGATTTGCGAGACTAAAACACATCGGTTGAAATGCTAAAGGAGAGGGCAATCCGGATTCAAATGCATTTACTCCCGGCTGAGTGCAGGCGGAAGCAGCCTGGCCCCCCTCAAGCCGGTCATGCACCGAGTTTGATTTACGCCTATCGGGATTTGCGATAAACGTCCCGCGTGTTGATCGTCGCCGCCGCTTTCCAAGATGCGTTCGCCCAACTCGGGTTGGATACTCCGGCCCTTGTGCGCGCGCATTTTCTGCCCGGCCCGATCCCCGCCAAGACAACCGTCATCGTCAAGCCGGCGACGCTGGTCCAACCCGACGGCAGTTCGATGGAAGTATTCTACAAACAGTATGAATACGCTCCGCCCACCTGGCGTTTTCTGGGCCGGCCTTCCAAGGCCCGTTGCGAATACGATAATTACGGCGTGTTTATGCGCTTGGAGCTACCCTGCGCCCACCGGATGGCTTGGGGTGAGGAACGTGATGGGTGGGGCCGATTACGGCGCGCATTTATTTTGACCCAGGCGATTCCTGATGCGGTTTCGTTGAAAGAGTTTTTCCAAGCCCCGGCCGGGCTGACGTCTTCACTACGCCGGTCTTTACGCCGGACGTTGCGAAATCAATTGGCCGACATGACCCGCCGAATTCACGCTGCCGATTTTTATCATCACGATCTGGTTTGGCGAAACTTGCTCGTGACCTGGCGGGCCCCGGCCGCGCCGCAGTTGTGGTGGATTGATTGCCCGCGCGGCGGGTTTGTCCGCTGGTCACCGGGGCGGGAGCGACGGCGGATCAAGGACCTGGCCTCGTTGGACAAGGTGGCCTCGCAAGTATGCACCCGCACGGAACGGGCGGCCTTCATCCGCGCGTATCTCGGACGTCCATCGCTGGACGTGGAGGCGCGAAAACTCATCCGCGCCGTTCTGGCTTATCGGCGCAAGCGATGGCCGAAGGACTGGCACGAGACCCGTCCCGCAACGCCGCCCACGGCTGGACATTCTTGAAAAATGTGATTTTATTGGCGCTTGACAAAAACGCGCGGGGCAACTCGAGCATGAACGTACGACTGGAATCGTTACCAAGCCATTCTAAACCCATGAACAGCAAACGAATTATTCTTGCCGGGGTTAGTGCGATGATCATCGTGACGCCGCTACTGCGCGCGGCGAACACCGACTATCAGGTGCAGCCCATCTCGGTGCGCTATGCCCAGACGGCGTCAAAGATCACCGTGGACACCACCATGCGCTACTTTGAGGATGTCCAATTGCAGGAGATGAATCATTTCGACGGCTGGGGCTGCGACCTTGAAGCAACGGTGCCGTTTTATCGCACGCTGCAATTCCGGCTGCTCTGGCCGCTTTACACCGAGGGCGACGCCACCGTCATCGGCACTGGACAGCGCAGTTGGGTGCGGGGTTGGGGCGGGGTTTTAGATCTGCCAAGCGTCATATTGGAGCATCAATTGTTGAGCGCCCCGAACCACGGCTTCAATTTTGCCTGGTATCTCGGGGCTGGCGGGCGGGTCGGCTTTCTGGAAACCGCCCATGGCGACCGCCTCAATCATCAAGGGCGACTCTATCAGGCGGGCGTAAAAGCCGATCGCAGTTTTAACGATGACCAGGTTCGTCTGTTGGCCAACCTCGGCGTGCGCGCTTATATCAAATCGGACGATTTGAATCCGTCGCGCGGAAACGATGATTTTTTCCTGGTGGATTTGAACACGGCGTCGGTCACGCGTCTGCACGAACATTTCTGGCCGGGCATGGGATTGAATTATCAGGGAGAGTTTGAGAAATACAACAGTGTCTCGCTGTTGCCGCAGGCCATTATCCCGGTGAATTCGTGGTTGGAGGTGAAATTCGGCGTGCCGTTCCGATTGACTTCGCATGGCGAACGCGTGGGGCTGCGCCTGCAACTGACGGCGCGGTTTTAAGCCCGAGACTCATCAACCGAAACGTTGATTCAAATCCGTCGCAAAGAACAGGGGCGCATGGCCCGTATTCGACAATAGACATGGAGGAAAACAAATCGTTGGCGGGCATCAATGTGCGGTAGAGCCGTCACCGCTCGATGGAGTCGCGCCAGATCCCGGGCCGCCCGGCGGGCAGAAATCTCGCCGACAAATTCCAGTCCTTCCAAGTCAATCAGAAACAGGCGGTCTTCGGGATCAAACACGAGATTGGTTTCCTTCAAATCCCGATGTCGGAAACCTTCGTGGTGCAACTTCGCCAGCAGGGCGGCGGCGGTTCGGGCGGCGACGTAAGGATCGCCCCGCCATTGTCCGAGGTGTTGGGCATCGGGAATTTCTTCCATGAGCAGGTAACTGCGGAGTAGCAATCCGCCAAGCCGACGATCCGCCGTTGCCAGGGGGCGGGCGGTGGGGACTCCCGCGAGTTCCAAATGATACGCTTTGCGGAAGGCCCGCCGCGCTTTGGAGGCGCGGAACAAGTCCTTCAGCAGGTTTGTAAGTTTGCGGAGGTTGTAACGCTTCAACACAACCCCGCCGGCCCGCCCCACCGTGGCGCTGCGACCGGGCTTGAGAATTGCCGCGCGCCGGGCGAGGAAGTCATCCGGCCGCGCCATGATCGCCCGCACTTGGGCATCCGCAAACGGCAGGCGAACCCGCCAGGTCAAACCGCCATGCCGTTGCGGGGCGAATTCACGGTTGTGCTTGAGGCATCGCTTGGCGCGGTGCGCCAAGGCCGACCGGCGCAGGCGCCCACTGAGCTCTTGGGTTTCTTTGTCGAGGGACAGTGGCAAGTGAATTCCCAAGTAAGCGAGATTGGCCGCGCGTTCCGCGGCCGAAAGCTGGGGTTTGATCTCGATCCCGTGCAGATCCACCAATCGCATCTCGCCGGTTGCGGGGTTTCTAAGGATGTTGCCCGGATGCAAATCATGTTGCAGCACCCCGCGGTCGTGGAGTTGGCCGACGAAGGCCAGCACGGCTTGCGGCGCCAACCCACTGGCCGGATCCAGCGGTTGGCCGGCAAAACTTTCGGTAATCAAGACCGATTCTTGCAAGCCGGCCCAAGTCCATCGTTCTCCCAGCGCAAGATGCCGCACCGTCGGGACGCCCAAGGTTTCCAGTTGTTGGGCCAGACGCCACTCCCGCCGGGCCTGCGAGGCTTTGAAGAAAAACTTCAACGGTCGTAGCGCCACGGCTCGATGGCGATACCGTTTCACGTAAACCGCAATCCCGCCAGCCGTCAGTAAAGTCACGATCTTGGCCGGCGATTCCTTGATCACACGCCCCGGCGAGTCCCACACCGCCGCCAAGTGCGGTTCAAAATCCGGGACGACTTCCCAACGGAAGCCTTGGGATTTACGTTGCAACACAGCGCAGCATAGGGAACTTCGATTTAAGGCGTCAAATCCTGCACGACGTTGAATCCCGGCCTCATGCACAGCGCGTTTTGATGGCTTCAGTTTTTAAGGGGGGCAGGATAGACTGCCGCCACCTGGACTGACCGGATATGCCATGTTTGCCATTGCCCGACACCGAGAATTGCTAGACAAGCTGGGGCTTGCTTCGCTGGAACAGGTGAAAGCTTATCGCGGCGACCTCGTGAAAAATCATCGGGGACGGCGCGACATCTTCCGGATCAACGTCCCCGAGGCCGCCGGTCACGCGCGCGTGCTTTATCTCAAGCGGATTCTCAAGCCGTATCGCAAAGACGGATTGAAGTCCCTGCTGCGGCAAGGACGCGTGGAATCGGTCTCGCGGCGGGAATGGGAAAACTCACGCGCCTTGGAACGCGCCGGCATTGCCGTGGCGGGCTTGATCGCCTATGGCGAGGAATGCGGACCGTTGTGGGAGAAGTTCTCGTTTATTATCACCGAAAGCGCCCCCGGACAAACGATGGAACAGTTCCTGGGTGCATGCCGGGATCGCGCCCGGCGACGGGATGTGTTTGATGCGCTCGCCCGTTTCGTCCGGCAAATGCACGATGCCGGTCTGGCCACACCCGACTTGTTCACGCGGCACATCTTCGTAGATACGGAAAACGGCGACCCGGTTTTTTGCCTGATTGACATGGCCCGGCTTGATCGGCGGACCCGACTGCCGGAGCGGTTGCGCGCGCGCGATCTCGCGGCCTTGAACGTGACCGCTCCCCTGCGCCTGGCATCCACGCGCGAACGCCTGCGCTTCCTCCATCAATATGCCGGACGGCGGGATCGGCGCCTGGTTCAACGCATCCAACGGCGGGTCACCCGTTTGTTACGTCGCCGAAAATTCCAAGACTTCCACCGGCCTCCTAGCCGCATCCCGGATTGAAGATCCTCAGCTGTTGAGAAAACTCCATTGCATGACGGCAATCCCCCTTTTAGCGTGGACAATTATTTGAAAACCAACGCATTCCAGAACACCGGGAACACAGCTCCCCTCGACCTCGTGGGTTATTCCGCAGTTCAGCGCCGCGTCGCAGATCAGGAGACGGTTCTCCGGGAAGTAAGATACGGACTCCCTTCTGAGAAACCATTGGCAGCCTTCCGGGTGCCGACAGGGATGCGCGCTTCCGTTAAGTTGTCAGGCGCGCTGACAGATGCTGTTATGGTCCGCTTCCAATCGACCTGATTAAAACCATGTTGCGTTCGGAAAAAGTGTTTGTCGTTCCCGAGTGGCGGGCCCGTCTGCGGGAACAGGGATTGGATCGTATTGAAGCCCTATTTACCCAAACAGCCGGCGAAGTGGTAGCGTCCAGCGGTACGAGCGAAGTCCGCCGGATTATTTTGGAGAAGGGGGGGCGACCACACATTTTATTTCTCAAGAAATACTGGTTCAGAACCGCCCGGGAGATTTGGAAAAGCGCCTTGCGCGGCGCGTTTTTCGGCCGGCCCAAAGTCCAAAAGGAATTCGCCAGTTTACAGCGCCTGCAACGGCTGGGAATCAACGCCGCCACGCCGCTGGCTTGGGGTGTCTTTCGCCAGGCGCGCTGCTTGCAACGGTCGTTTCTCATCACCGAAGGCGTGCCTCATCCGACGCCGTTGGATGCCTATATCCGCGATGGGTTGGCCGTGCTGTCCGCACCCGAAAACCAGCGTGTCCGCCGCCGGTTAATTGAGCGGCTCGCCGATTTCACGCGGCAAATGCATGGACAGCATTTTGTCCACCATGATTACTTCTGGCGGAATATCATTCTCTCCGGAACCGACCCGGAAACTTTTTTCCTGATTGACGCCCCCAAAGGCCGCCGCTGGTTTCCGGGAATGGCCTTGCGCAGTCGGGCCAAGGATTTGGGCACTTTGGACGCCCCGGCCCCGCGCTTTTTTCGCCGCACCGAACGGCTGCGGTTTTATCTCCGCTACGTCAACCGGGCGCGGCTCACCCCGGCAGATAAAAAACTCATCCGGCAGGCAATGGCCGTGGCGGCAACCGAACGCGAACGCCAGTTGCGCCGAGTGGGAATCCCGCCGGCGCTCGCCTCCCGGTCCGCCCGTTGACGCGCCCCGCGCCTCGGCTTACGTTGCGGCGGATTCTATCAATATATGAGTGATCCGCCTTCGGCCGCTTATGCCGCCAAAACGAAATACACCGAACCGGTGGCCCGGCGGTATTTCGCGCGCCCCGCCCGCAAACACGTTCCCGAGATGAAACTGATGGCCCGGGCCTGCCGATTTATCCCCCCGCAGGCGTCCGTGCTTGATGTGCCCTGCGGTGGGGGTCGGGTGACGGTGCAAATGGCCCAAGCTGGTTACCACATGACTGCGGCGGACATTGCTGAAGGCATGTTGACCGTGGCCCGGGAAAACTTTGCTGCCCACGGCTTGCACATTCCAGTCCAACAACAGGATGTGGAAGGCCTGACCCTGGCCGATGGCAGTTACGACGCCGTCGTTTGTTTTCGCCTGTTCCATCATCTGCCTTCGCCGGAGATCCGGGCGCGGGTGGTGGGCGAATTGTGCCGCGTGGCCCGCCGGCAGGTCGTCATCTCTTACTTCAATGCCGCCAGCGTGGCCGCCTGGCAAAGGCGGTGGCGCGCCCGATGGAAGAGAAAACCCTGCCGGGAATACAGCACCCCGCTGTCCGAATTGAAGCATTACTTCCAGCAACACGGCTTCCAACTCGTCAAAGACTTGGCGCAACGGCGGTTCTTCCATAATCTGCACCTGGCTGTTTTTGTGCGAAGCGAAGAAACCAAAGCATGATTGTCCTGGGTCTGGGAGGGATGGTCGGCCACGATCCCGCCGCCGCGTTGGTCGTGGACGGTCGCGTGGTGGCCGCTGCAGAAGAGGAGCGGTTCCTGCGCGACAAGCACGCCAAAGGCAAACAAGCCGAATGCGCCGCGCAATTCTGTCTGCAATTCGCGGGTCTGAAACCCGCCGCGGTGCAGGTGGTGGCGATCCCCTTTGCCCCCGTGAGTATTTTCAGTCCGGCCCGCTGGCATTTCGCCGCGCGGCATTGGTACGCGCCCGACCGGGCATTCACCGCGCTCTTCAATGGCAACCGCCGGTTCCGCCGCAATGTGCGGAACGTCTTGGCCGCCCTCGACCGGTTAGGCGTGGACCGTCGCAAAATTCAATTCATCCCGGTGGAACATCACCTGGCCCACGCCTCAAGCGCCTATCATCTTTCAGGCTATGAACAGGCGGCGATCATGAGCGTGGACGGAGTGGGCGAGTATTGCACGACTTGGTTCGGCCACGGCCGGGGCGGCGACATCCACCCGCTCAAAGAGTTTTTTGCGCCGGACTCACTGGGCGGGTGCTACGGCGCGATTACGGAATATCTCGGGTTCGAGATGCTGGATGGCGAGTTCAAGGTGATGGGCATGGCGCCTTACGGGGACGCCCGGCGGATTGATGTTTCGCCGTTGATACAATGGAATGAGCGTGGTTTTCGGGTAAACACCCGCCTGGTCAACTGCATCGGCTGGCGCCGGCACAAGCGGGTTGGCCGGGGGGGCGAACTGAAGGGAACTTACTTTTCGCCAAAGCTCATCGAGCAATGGGGCCCGGTGCGCGTGGGCGATGAGATTGATGATCCCTACGTGCATATCGCCGCCGCCGTGCAACAACAACTGGAAGACATCCTGATGGCGCTCACACGGCATTTTCTGGGCAGACACATCGCGCGCACGAAGCGGTTGTGTTATGCCGGCGGGGTCGCGTTGAATGTCAAAGCCAATCAGCGCCTGATTCAAATGATGGGGCCGGGCCATGAGCTGTTTGTGCAACCGGCCGCCAGCGATGCCGGGACGGCGTTGGGCGCGGCCACGTATGCGGCCCACCAACTCGGCGACCGCATCCAGCCGATGGCGCATGCCTACCTCGGCCCGGAATACTCCCCGGATGAAATCGAAGCCGTTTTGCGGAAGCGCGAAATCCGGTACGAACGGTGCGCCTCCATCACGGACACGGCGAGCGAACTGCTGGCGAAAGGGGAAGTGGTCGCCTGGTTTCAAGGCCGGATGGAATTCGGTCCGCGGGCGTTGGGAAATCGCAGCATCCTTGGCAACCCGGCCTCCCGCGGCGTGGCGGATCGCATCAATGCCCAAATCAAATATCGCGAGCGCTGGCGGCCGTTCTGTCCGTCCCTGCTGGACACCGTCGCGCCGGACGTGTTGCAAACAACGCATCCCTCCCCCTACATGACGTTCACCTTCGACGTGGCGGATCACTGGAAGCCGCGGATTCCCGAGGTGGTGCATGAGGATGGCACCGCGCGCCCGCAGATTGTCACCGCACAAAGCAACCCGCGCTATTACGAATTGCTGAAAAAATTCGAAGCCCGCACCGGCATCGGCGTGTTACTGAACACGTCGCTCAATCGCCGCGGGGAACCGATGGTTTGCTCGCCGGACGATGCGTTAAACATGTTTTTCGGCAGCGACCTCCAGAATCTGGCGCTGGGAGATTTTCTGGTTCGCAAATAACCGGCAACAACGTCCGCTCTCAACCCAGCCGCATCCGCACCCGCGCGCACACCTGGTCCGGGGTGATCATCTTCATGCAGGCCAGCGGTTCGATGTAGTGGCAGCGTCGTTTCAAGCAAGGCACACAGGGCAGTTCCCGCGCCTGCAACACGTGTTCCAACTGCCCGTGCGGTCCGGTTCTTGCCGGGTTGGTGGGCCCAAAAATGGCCACCAACGGTCTGCCCAGCGCGGCGGCCACATGCATCGGCCCGGTGTCATTGCAGAGGACCAGGTCGCTGAGGCGGATCCATTCGACCATTTCCGGCAGCGAGGTCTGGCCGGTTAAATCCAGGCACCGCTCCGGGCACGCCGGATGAATCGCCGCCGCCAGGTGGCGATCGCCGGTCCCGCCCAAGATGGCGAAATGCAGGTCCGCCTGTTCCGCCGCAAGCCGGCGCACGGTTTCCGCAAAGTATTCCACCGGCCAGCGTTTGTTCTCCCAGCGCGCTCCCGGCACAAGCGTGATCCATCGGCCGGGGGTCGGTTGCCAGCGTTCCCGCACCCGCGCCGCCACTGCGGGTTGTGGCGGCAGCCAGGTGAAATGGGAATGAATCGGCACTCCGAGCAAAGGCAACACGGCCAAATACCGCTGGCTCGCCGGGGTGCCGGGCGGCGAAGCGGGGGCCAGCACATCATAACCGGCCTGCGCTCCTTCGCGCCGGCCTTCGGTGGGGTTATCCAAGCCGATGAATGTTTGCCCGTTGGCGAGCCAGCCAAACAGGGCGCTCCGGCTCAACCCTTGCAGGTCAATCACCCAATCAAACTGCATTTGTCGCGCCCGTCGGATGGTTCGCCAAAAGGAGGGCAGCGCCCGCGCGGGGTGGCGTTCAAACAAGAACAATCCGGCGAGATCGGGATCATTGGCCAGCAACGGCGCCAGACCGGATTGAATCCACCAATACACCTCACTGGCCGGGGAATGCGCCTTGATGAGCCGCAACACCGGCAACGCCTGAACGACGTCACCCAGCGAACTCGGTTTGAGGATGAGGCATTTCAAGGAATGGCAGGGATTGCGGCCCGGACCATTTCGACTTCCCCGGCCGGACATGGATTCATCCGTTGCCCCCGGCGGGCGGGGCCGCGCCTTGGCGGACGCCGTTTATCTTCCGTACGCCAGACGTTCCGCCAGCCGTTCCGGCAGGCCGGCATCGCGAATCTTCTTTTGGGCGGCGGCGATGTCGTACTCCAACCGCCGCAACTCGATCGTGCCTTCAACGGTGTCGTACACCACGTAGGCGGCCTTGGGATTGCCGTCGCGCGGCTGCCCGACCGCTCCGACATTGATGAAATACTTTTTGCCAGCCTCAATTTTGAACTTCGAGTAGGTCCCGCCCCGGACCATGCTGTCGCGGATGAAGGCCACCGGAACATGCGTGTGTCCGAAGAAACAGACGGGCGTGTTTTGATAGGGAAAGCTGGCGGCGGCGGCGAGCTTGTCGAAGACGTATCCCCAGCGCTGCGGCCCGTCGAGGGTGGCATGGACGATCGTAAAGTTTTTCACCATGCGCACATATTTCAGATCGCGCAACCACTGCCGGCCGTCTTCACTTAATTGTTTGCGGGTCCACTGCACGGCTTCAGCGGCGGCCGGGTTGAACCCCTCGGTTTGTTCGTCAATCGAGCAGTATTCGTCGTGGTTGCCCTTCACGCAGGGCATGCCCATTTTGCGGACCAGCGCCAGGCATTCCGCCGGATTCGCCCCGTACCCGACAACATCCCCGATGCAGGCATAGTGCGTGCAGCGTTGTTTCTGGGCGTCGTTCAGCACCACCCGGAAAGCCTCCAGGTTGCCGTGAATGTCCGCTATGATGGCAAACTTCATTCCGTCCTACCTCACAATCTCAAAGCCCCGCAAATCCCCCGCGGCCGCGCTCCACGTGACCGCTTCGTCTCGAATAAAATGGGCCAGACCCGCGTCGCGAATCGCCTGGCGGAACGCGTCCAACTCAGTCCGGGTCCCCTCGGCGACCAGTTCCACCCGTCCATCCGGCAGGTTGCGCACCGTGCCCGTCACCTCGTAACCATTGGCCACCGTCCGCACGGTGTAGCGAAATCCCACACCCTGGACGCGGCCAGAGTAAAACACGCCCATCCGGCAACGGTTCGCCGCGGCAGTCATTCCATCGAGTTGTTTTGCAGTGACTCAGTTGCGGGCCAGCGCCAGCCGTCCCGCTTTTAATGGCGAGGATAAAGCCATAAACCGTCCAGTTGCCGCAATGTTTTTCTCCGGGGATTTTACCCGACAACCTGTCGGGCCGACCCAGCCCCGGCCGCTACCCGCGTTTCTGATGCGCGCGACGTTTGGCCGCCAACAACCGGCTGGCCGTGCTCGCCGGAGGCGCCGCGGATGCGTCGGCGGGCGATTCGGCTGGCGGCAGGCTGGACGATTGCGGCGCGTGAGCCGTCGCAGCCACGGCCTCCGGGGACGGCGGTTGCGCGGGTTGAAACAGCTCGGATCGGCGTTCGGAGCCGGCAAAAGTTTGTGTTGCGCGAACCTGATCCCGGCGCGCCAGCAAGGTCGCCAGCGATTCCTGGGTTTCCACCGGACGCGGCGTGCTTTTCCAGAAAAACACCCATCGGCGCAGGACACGCGCCCCGCGCTGCCATTCTTCGCGGCCCCACTGAACCCGGCGCACGCCCACGTCGCCAACGAACAGCACGATGGCCAGTTTGAGCAGCGTTTCCCAAAGCTCGCGCGCTTGATAGGTTTTTCGCCGGTTGTGCAAAAAGGGATTATCCTTCGCCAATGCCGGATTCAACACCCGCCCGCCACTGCTCTCGGCGATCCGCCGGAGCAGGGCCCAATTCGGCTCGGACGCATTGAACTCGGGCGAATAATTCACGCTCGCGCCCACGACCTGCGCGCCGCGCACTTGACCGTTTTCCATGTCCATCAGCTGCAGCAAATACGCGCCCACCTCGCGTGTCGGAAAGCGCGCCTCGTAATGGCCCGGCCCGGTTTGTTGCAGTGTCACGGTCTCGCGCCGTCCGGCCGGGCTGACCACGGTGGCTTGAAGCTCGAGGAAGTTGCGGTAATCGCCGTGGGCATCCACCGCCTCGACCGTCAGCAACCCTTCGCCCTGATCCAGCGTGACCTCGGCGGTGAAATCCGCGTTCGCCAGCCGCCGCAAACTCCATTGCGCGGCTTGCGACCAAAATTGCCGGTACTTGGCCCAGCCCAACCAGTGTTTCGCCCATTTGGACCGTGCGTCCGACGTGAACGCCACCACGCGGCCCAGACCATATTGCCAATGGGCCAGCAACGGATCGCCTTTATCGGTCCAAAGCGGCGTTTCCGCGCGCGGCTTGGGCGTGGTGACCACATAGCCCTGCAACGAGGGCAGCTCGGCGCCACCGATGCCGCGCACCAGTTCGGTGACGGCTTTTAACTGCGGTTGAAAAGGTTCTTCGTGGATGGCGGATTTCAAAATGATGGCGGTCTCTTTGATGAACACCTGCGGCAGTTCGCCGGCGAATTGAACCGGATAAAAACGGCCCCCGCCCAGGGCCGCCAAACTTTGCAGCAGGGCTTCGTCAATGTCCGACCCCACGCCCACGGTGGAAAGGGTGATCCGGTCGGCCACCATGGCGCGGACAAGGCCCTCGAAATCTCCCGGCTGGGACTGGCCATCGGTCAGCACGACGCAATGTTTGAGCGATGCTTTGGCGCCCTTGAGCATTTCGTAGGCGCGGGCCATCGGCGGATGCATGACCGTACCGCCTTGGGCGTTAATACCGGCCACATCGCGCATGATGGCGCGGCGGTGAGAGGCCCGTTGCAGCGGCGCAATTTCGTGGAATGTGCTGTCAAACGCGATCACCGCCACATAATCCTGATCGCCCAACGCGGCCAGGGCCCCGATGGCCGCGGCCTTGGCCATCTCCATCTTTTCTCCCTGCATGCTGCCCGAACGGTCAATCACCAGCGCCAGCGCGCCGTTCGGCAGCACTTTCTTGCTGTCCAATTCCATGCTCACGGGCAGCGCGTCTTCCAAGGGCGTGCCGCGGTAACCGCCCGCCGTAAACGCCTCGTCACCGCCCACGCACACCAGCCCCACACCAAAATCCCGCACCGCGCTCTCCAGCAACCGCAACCGGTCGCGGCCCAGATCGCCCGCGCCCACGTTGCTGAGGAAGATGGCATCGTAGCTCTGCAATGCCGCCAGTGAATCGGGAAATTGTTCCGGGCCGGTGACGCGGATCTCCAGTTGCGCGGATTGCAAGGCCGCCACCAGCGGGCCGTCCAGCTCCGGGTCATTGGAGATCACCAGCAACCGCGGTTCGCCGCGCACGGTGGCAAACGCGAAGGCGCGGTTATTCTGCGGCAACGGATCGCCCGGCGCTTCCACCCGCGCCTCGTAGTGATAAAAACCGGGCGTGGTGAGGGTCTGCGAAAACGCAAACAGATTCTTGCCCGCCGTCAGTTCCACCGGTTGCTCGCCCAGGAATTGCTCGTTGCGATACAACCGCACCGTCGCCGGGCGGGCAGTGTCCGCCTGCACAAAAATTTTTGCCTCGAAGGCCTGGCCTTGCTTGAGTTGCGACGGCAATTGCAGTCGCTGAACGGAAACGTCGTTGGCGCGGGCCACGCCGAGGGGAATCACGTCTACTGTCACGCCTTGCGAACGTCCGGCCCGCACCGCGTTGACCGCGTCGCCGATGTTCTCGTTGCCATCCGAAAGCAGGACCAGCCGTTTCTGGCCGGTTTCGGGAAAGGCGGCGGTGCCGAGTTGGATGGCGGCGGCGAGATCGGAGCGTTGCGGATTGATCACCGCCTCAATCTTCGGGAGATCGAGCGCCACGTTGGGCAACCGGTCAATGCTCGCCTCCGCGCCGAAGACGATGACCCCGGCTTGGTCCGTCAGAGGCTTTGGCCCGACCAACCGGGTGACGAGTTGGCGCGCCGCCTCCTGTTGCTCGGCCGGGATGCTATCCGAGCGATCGAGGAGGAAAAAAACGTTCATGCCTTCGACCGGACGCCGCCATTGCCCGCCCGCCAACGCCAGCATAATCAGCGTGCAAACCACAAGGCGTAATCCCAGCGCCACGCGCCGGCGCCCCGGACCAAGGGAGACGTCGGATTTGCGGGCCCACCACGCAATCCAGACGATGGCCGGCGGCCAAGCCAGCAACCACCAAGGATGGCTGAAGTCAATAATCTTCCATCCGCTCGGGACAAAGTTTCCCAACCACATCACCGCCACCACCCCGCCCCCCAGCCACAGCCAATTGAAATGGCCCACCGTCTCCATGGCGGCAAACGGATCATCGCGCCAGCCACGATCGCGTTTCCGGGGCGCGCGGGTCATGCGGATGCCTCCGTTTTATCCAACGTGGTTCGGGCGCGTTTCCTCCCACCGGATGAGGCGCGGGAGATGGCTTTGCCTTTCGCCCGGCTCATGTCACGGCGAGCGGGGCGGCTTTGGAGGAGTTTCATTGTTGCGGTGCGTGCCATGCGTAACCTTCCCTCCTCACGCCGTCCGACGGTGATACCACCACCATTCGAGCAAGAGCACGATCAAACCGATGGCGGCGAAGGTGCGCCAGAGTTCCATGTTGGTGCGTTGGGTCGTGGTGGCGGCGACGCGTGTGTAGCTGCCAAACTCCAATTCGCCGCGCGGCCGGATGTTGCTCTCGGCGGCATCAAGCAGGTCCACGCAGAACGTGACCTCGTTTGTCCCGGCGCGCAGGTGATAGACACCCTGCCGCGTGGTGTCGCCAAAGATGAGTTCGTTCGCGTTCTCGACATTCAACGTGACAGATTTGCCGCCTGGCAATTTGACTTCGGCACTTTTTACCGGCTCCGCCAATGCCAGACGGAACGGGTCGCCGGCTTTGACTAAAAGTTGAGCACCGGTCGCATTGGCGGGATTCAACCAGTCCACGACATTGGCGATGAAGATCGGAAACGACACGCGCAACGGCCAGTTGCTCTCCAGCGGATCAAAGCCCACCCACACGATGCGTTGTCGCCCCAGCTCGCCGGCGAGGATGAGCGGTCCTTGCGGCGCTTCGAGAATGGAGACGGCCCACGGCGGCGAGCTGTCGCGGGGGATGAGGCTGCGCACGACTTGCACGTTGTCGAATCCCGCGTAGCGCAGCAGCGGGTGCGAGGCTTTCCAGTCCACGATGGCCGGGGCTTCCACGGCTGCAACGCTCTCGATCCAGTTCGTATTCACCGTGTGGAAGGCCAGCACATTGCCCGCTGGCCAAACGGTGGGTTGGACCCCGTCGAGCACGATGAAATCAAAGCCCGCGCCCGCGTCAGTGAGATCGTTCGCCACAGTGAGCTGCACGTTGACCACGGCGCGCAGGGCTTTCTCGAGCAGTCGGTTGCCCGGCGTGACGAGCAACACGCGCACCGGCTTGGGCAGCAAACTCACGATGGACGCTTCATTGTCCACGATAAGATCGTCCTTGCCTGTCAGGCGGACGGTGAACACGCCATCCAAGGTTTGGGAGGCTTGAAAAATTTGCGGCGCGCTTTGCTGGCCGGGAACGGTCAGCGGCCGGGTGTCGAGCAGGGTTTGCGCGTCGCTGTCGTTGGCCTGGAAATACAACTCCAGCTCGGAACTCATCGCGTTCGACGAAAAGTTCGCCACGTTGGCGTAGATCGCGCGTTGACTGGCGTTGTCGGGGAACGCGCGCACGTCCAACGCCGTGATGCCGAGATTTTCCGCGCGCTGGCCGACCTTGTGATAGATGAGCGGCAGGGATTGGCGCTCAAAATCGCCCAAGTCGGCCACCGCTCCGTCGCTAAACAGATGCACCTCCGCGCTATGGCGATCGCGCACGAGCGCCTCAGCCATTTTGAGCGCGGGGATAAGCCGCGTGGGTGTATCCGACGGGGCGCAGGCTTGTAAAGCGCGGCGCAACGCGGACTTGTCGCTGGTGGCGGATTGTTGCACTTCGGTGTTCGCCCCGGCGAGCAGCACGATCATTTGATCCGTCGGCGCGAGGCTGTCCACCCACTTGAGGGCTTCGGCGCGCGCTTTCCCGAACCGCGATGGAGCTTCATCGGTGGCCTGCATTGAGGCGGACCCGTCGAGGATGATCACCCGCAGTTGCGCCGGTTTCGCCGAGCTTTTGAAGTAGGGCCGGGTGAGCGCCAGCACGGCCAGCGCCAAAAGAAGGAGTTGCAAATACAGCAGCCAATTCTGGCGCAACTTCTGAAACGGCGCGCTGGCCTGGGTATCCGCGAGGAATTTCTGCCAGAGAAGTGTGCTGGAAACGAGCTTCGTGGTCCGCTTGCGCTTGAGCAGGTAAAACACGATCACCAACGGGATGCTGGCGGCGAACGCGAAGGCGATGGGAGCGAGGAAGCTCATTAAGTGGGGAGTGCGGAGTGCGGAGTGCGGAGTGCGAAATCCCGCGATGATGCGGCGCGTTTGCGGTTCACTGACGACCTCCTGACTTGCGCGCGGTGTTTATGGACGAAACAGCGATGGCAACGAGTTCATTGGTCTCTTTCAATAAAGGTGCGGCTTTTATTTCTGTTACTTTGCCGGCTTCCATTAATAGCTCAATCCAATAAGCCGATTCGTCTGCTTCTTCTTCGACTGTCCCCATCTTGCTGATGAAATCCGCGCTGGATTTTGCCCGGCAAGCCGCGCGGTAGTTTGCGCCGACTGAAGTGCCAGAGCGAAGGAGTTGTCTGCCAAGCACGCGACAGGTTTCAATTTTCGGTAAGCCTTCAACGAACTTGACAACCTCTAACGCGAATATTTTGGTCCGTTTCTTTAAGTTTTCGTTACTCATCGTTTACCTTTCCGCTTCCCAATTACCAGGGGCATGATCATGGCTATTCCGCACTTCGCATTCCGAATTCCGCACTCCCTAACTCCACACCTCCGCTTTTCGCAATTGCTTCAACAGCAGGTCCTGCAAATCCATGTTCGAGGGGGCCAGGAAAAAGTTGATGCCGCGCTTGGTGCAATACTCGCGCAGGCGTTGAACGAAATTCTGCACCGTCTGCTGATACGCCTTCAGGCGGTAGCGGCCGAACGTGACTTCCTGCACGGCGCCGCTCTCGGAATCCACCAAGCGCAAGTCGCCGTAGTTGGCGGGCGTGAGTTCCTCCGGAGCGAGAATCTGGACGCAGCTCACCTGAAAGCCGCGACCGATCAGCGCGTTCAATCCCCTCTCATAACCCGCGGGATCAAGAAAATCGCTCAGGACGATGGCAAGGCCGGTTTGCCGCGCTTCCAACGCGCCGCGGCGCAGCGCTTCGTTCAAGTCCGCGCCACCACCCGCGGTAAGGGCATTAAGGTTTTGGAAAAATTGCATCGAAGACTTTTTTCCACGGACGCTTCGCAATCCGCCACGCGCTGCCAACTCCCCGGGTGAATGCGGACTGCGAAGCGCCGGGCGCGGAGCATTTGCGTCCGCTGCGCCGCTTGGTGATTCCGCGCTCCGCACTCCGGATTCCGCACTGGGAAAGGGGATGACGCTCACGCGATCAAATCCGCACAACGCCACGTAGCCGATGGCGGCGGCGATTTGGCGGGCGAAATCAAATTTGCGCGGTTCGCCGAAAGTCATGGATTCACTGGCATCGAGGAAAATGCGCACCGGCAATTCGCGTTCCTCCTCGTAGAGCTTGAGGAACAGGCGGTCGAGCCGGCCGAACAGATTCCAGTCGAGGTAACGAAAATCATCGCCCGGCACGTAGCTGCGGTGGTCGGCGAACTCAACGGATTGGCCGCGTGCGCGGCTGCGACGTTCGCCCTTGGCCGAACTCTTGGCGCGTCGGGCGGCGAGCAATTGGAATTGCTCGAGGCGGCGCAGTAGTTCAGGAGTGAGGAGTGCCATGAGAATTAACGCAAAGGCGCGAAGACGCAAAGACGCAAAGCATCAGGACGATCTTTCCAATTAACTGTAGTTTGCAAAACCGGGTTCGCCGGAGGCGAACAACTTGAATAGCCGTGGGTGAAACCCACGGAACTGCGACCAACAAACAATCCCGCCCCGAAGGGGCGGAACAAATCGTCCGCCCAATCAAACCAGATATTTTTCATCGAATGTTATCCCGTGTTTAACCAGAAATTCACGCAACTCATCCTGGAACGAAACCATCTTGTGATGTTCCTCCTGCCTTTTGATGTATTCAATCACCGCGTCCTTGTCGCTGTGCGAAACCGTGAATCCACCGTAACCCTCCTGCCAATGATCGAAGCCAGGGAAAACGTGGTTTTGTTTAATCCAACTGCTGGTGCTGATTTTGATGTCTTTTACCAAAGTGGCCAGCGCAATGGTGGGATGGATTTCGGTCAAAATGTGAAGGTGATCTTCCACGCCGCTGATTCGGTACAGATGGCAATCTTTGTTTTTCAGAATGCCCCAGATGTAGCGGAACAGGTCGTCGCGTCTGTTGGCGAGCAGTGCACGTTCACGATTCTTCGTCGAGAAGACGACGTGGTAGTAAATTTGGGTGAACGTGGACATGGAGGTTCAGGAAGTTCCCGAGGTGCAGCGATTGTGGCGTGCTGTGAAAATGTTAACGCATTGAATGCAGTCTGCGTCAGTTCGCCAAAGGCGAACCACATGAATAGCCGTGGGTGTAACCCACGGAACATGTCCACCACCATCAAAGGCCCTGAAAGGGCCGGACCACGCGGCGATTAATTTATGGCGTCTGTGAATTCGGCGTGGGCAAGGGGATGAATGAGGATACGACCCCTTCGGGGTCGAATCCTTTTTGTGCTGGGTTTCCGTGGGTTGGCACCCACGGCTATTCATGTTCATCCGCTGCGCGGATGTAGGTGGGCAAACGCACTGCCCCGCAGGCAACTGAGATTGTTCCGGTTGACGAAGAGGTTCAGTGGTAAGCAAAGGCATGGGAATTAACGCAAAGGCGCGAAGGCGCAAAGACGCAAAGCCTCAGGGCAATCTTTCCAATCAGTTGTGCTTTGTAAAACCAGGTTCGCCGACGGCGCATTACACGAATAACCGTGAGTGCGAGCTAGGGGATATGTGTGGTGTGTTGTGAAAATGTTAACGCGGTGAATGTGGTTTTTGTCAGTTCGCCGGAGGCGAGCTGCATGAATAGCCGTAGGTGTAACCCACGGAACATGTCCACCGACATCATCGGCCCTGAAAGGGCCGCACAATGAGGCGAGTATTTTTCGGCGCATCGGTTGGATGCGGAACGCGTGTTGGGACGGTTGTTGATGCGACCCTTTCAGGGTCGGGATTGCTTTGCGCTGGGTTTCCGTGGGTTGGTACCCACGACTATTTACATTTATCCGCTTCGCGGATGCGGCTGGGCACACGCGCCACGCCATGGGCAATTGGAATTGCTCCATCTGATGAAACAGTTCGGGAGTGCGAAGGGACAATAACATCGTTATTTGTTTGTAGAGATTCCACTTACAACATCAGCCGGGGTGTTGGTTCTCGTTTGAATCCAATGAGGAGGAAAATGCTCTTTCACCTGTGCTTCAAACCAGTCCGCCGATGGTTCGTCTTGAAACTTGAAACCCTGAATTTTGAATTCGCGTGTAGGGTGCGTCCATTTGCTTGAGTAGTTCCCGCCGCTTTCTTTTAACAATATCTTCCGAGGTATCCGAATATCACCATCTTGCATCCAGTCTTCGCAATCTTCTTCCCACTTCGTAGAAGCGGATTCTTCCTTCCAAAGGTACACATGTCGCTCGTATTTGTGACCCAGCCCAACGAAGCCGCTACTACTCCAAAGATTTCGACCGGGTACCAGATCATCAAGGTAGCCTTCTGATCCGCCCCCACCGCCACCGCGGCGCGTACCCCACCATCCGTATTGCCTTTGGCCGTGAAAATCCGCCGTGCGAATCTCTACTGCGTAGCCGCCTGGCTTCTGACCACCAAGCAAGGTTCGCTTACCCCTTGGTGCGCCCCATGTTTCTTTGCGGAAATAATTTGTGAATCCTCGCATGATGATTTCGAACTCCCTGCCGTCTACGGTTCCCTTCAGCACAAGAACCGGAGGCGTTTTGAGAGCCTCGCGAGCCTCGATTTCTTGTCGGTCTGCATAATGCCATCGCGCGTCCAGCCATTCCCGGTGCCTTTTTATCGCGACCGATACACCCAACACTCCCGCGCTGACGCTGGCGATCAGGACTAAAGCAAATACGAACTTGCGTTCCCTCGGTTTCACTTCTTTAGGCATTCATCGCTTCGGCCGTCACGGGCACGTCGCGGAGGATTAGCGTGATGATGTGGTCGGTGGTGATGCCTTCGGCTTCGGCCTCGAAATTCAGGATGAGGCGGTGGCGCAACGCGGGGAGCGCCGCGGCTTGAATATCCTCGAAGCTGACGTTGAAGCGGCCTTGCGCGAGCGCGCGGACTTTGCCGGCAAGAATGAGCGTTTGTGCGCCGCGCGGGCTGCTGCCAAAGCGCAGGTATTGGTTCGCAATCGGCGCGGCGGTGTCAGTTTTGGGGTGCGTGGCGAGCACAAGGCGTACGGCGTAATCTTTCACGTGCGACGCAACGGGGACTTCGCGTATCAGTTGCATCAGGGCCAACAGTTTTTCACGGGGCAGGATTTTATGCACCGCGATTTTCGCGCTGGTCGTCGTGCGGTTGATGACTTCGGTCAAACCCGCCGCGTTGGGGTAGCCGACAAGAATTTTGAAAAAGAACCGATCCAACTGGGCCTCGGGCAAGGGATACGTGCCTTCCTGGTCAATCGGGTTTTGCGTGGCCATGACGAAGAAGGGTTCGGCCAGTTTACGCATCTCCCCGGCGGCGGTCACTTGATGTTCTTGCATGGCTTCGAGCAGGGCGCTCTGGGTCTTGGGGGTGGCGCGATTGATTTCATCGGCGAGGATCAGGTGCGCGAAGATCGGGCCGCGTTGAAATTGAAACTCGCGTCGGCCCGCCGTCGTTTCCATCACCAGATTCGTGCCGAGAATGTCGGCGGGCATGAGGTCGGGCGTAAACTGGATGCGATTGAAACTGAGGTCGAGCACTTCGCCCAACGTGCGGACCAACAGGGTTTTGCCCAGCCCGGGCACGCCTTCGAGCAAGACGTGGCCGCCGCTGAACAGGGCGACGAGGGTGTTCTCCACAATTTCGGTCTGGCCGACGAGGACCTTGCCGATTTCGGCGCGCAGCGCGGCGTAGGTGTCGCGGAAGGATTGGATTTGTGATTCAGTGCTCATTGGGAGGTTGTAGGTTCAAAGTTACAGGGACGCAGGCATCATGTTTGACTGGCTTCCGGACACAAGGATTATGCCGGTGTTTTTCCGGGAAGGCGATGATACTTGTGGCGCGACAGGATAACGTGACGGCTTGAGCTTTCCGTCCGTCAAATCGGGCTGCAGCCAGATATTCCGGAGCCAACGCGCCGGGGCGTGGGGCACGCGCCTCACCGACAGAACCTTTGGTAATACTGAAAAACTGAATGAATTGTGCACGGTTGCCGCGCGTAAAACCTTCAGCAACATTTGACAGAACTGAAACGGTCGCGCGACAAATCTGTTTCCAAAGGCCCATACTGAATATGGCGTAAAGGCCGTTCACCTGAGCGCTGTTGCCGCGCCAGCCCTGTGAATCCGCAAATTGTTTTGTCGTCGCCATCAGGTTTTTCGTTCGGGTCATCCGGATTCGGGTTGTCACACAACGCGCGCCGACCAGCGCACGTCCAGCCGCCAGCTCACTTTTGGAGATCGTCGAAATAATCCTTCACCGTGCGTTGATAGGCGCGCGGCACCCGATCCTGATTGAGCGCACTTTGGGCATCGGTCTGCGCAGCCGTGACGGCCTCTTCGTATTGCACGCGGCTTACGCCTTTGATGCTCACACCTTTGAGGGTGATGCTTGGCAGGGGTACGTCCGGGGTAAACTGCCCTTTGACTTGGGTTGGTTTCAATGCGTCGCTCAGCACCGCCTCCTGCGGAACGATGTCCAATGCCGCCGGAGTGAGGCCGGCACACGAACCGCCCGTGCCGGGGATGAGTGCGAGCCCGCACCCTTCCTTTTGTCCCCACCGCTGTCCGGTGCCGATACAGGCTGCGGCGCGGTCCAGATCCGCCAGCATGGCCAGCAACGACTGGCAATCACCCAGTTGATCCATTAGCCGCTGCAATTCGTCCGCGGCCTGCGCCAGTGATGCGCTGGCGGCCGGTTGATTTCCCTGCTGCATCTGGCGCACAGCATCCTGTAAAAACTCGCCCACCTGGCCATATTCGCTGCCCGGTTGCACCGCCTGCGTCACTTCCCGCAGGATCGCCTGCAACTGTTCCGGTGGGAGCTGGGCGTGTTGTAATTGGCGCATCATTTCCCGCAAGGTGGCCTGGGCGGCGAACATCTGTCCCTTTTCCAGTCGTTCGGCGAGATCCTTCCCCAATTGGGCCAGATGGAGTTGCAATTGTCGCAAAGCGTCGGCTGTTTGCGCCAGCTTCGCCAAATCCAGCCGGGCGAGGTCCAGGTCCTTGAGGAACCGATCAATCTGGCCGGCGGCGAGCGCCTGCCTGGCTTCGTCCAACGAGGGCAGCGACAAACCGAGGTCCGCCGCGTGTTGCGCGATATCAGCGAGCAATTGTTCGAGTTGCGGCTTCATGGCGAAATCTCCGGCCGGCAGCGTGGCGGCGGTTTGTTGAAGCTGCTGGAAAGCCTGTTGCAATTTGTCCAAATCCTCCGGGGCCAGCGCTTGGTCGCCCAACGTTTTTTGGAGCGCATCCAACGCCGGTTGCGGATCGGCGGAGGCGATGGGCGGTGTGGCGCCCGGTTGACGCGAAGCCTGTTCCAGCCGGCGCAGCGCCGGATCTTTGCCCAGTTCCCGATTCAGGTCTTTCAACGGTTCGGTCACGCGGGCCAACTCACGCAGCGCCTCGCTGCGCGTGAGCTTAGCGCGTTGGAGCAATTCGCCCAGGTCTTGGACGCGTTCAAGCGCCTGTTCCAAGGCCGGGGTGACGGGCTGATGGTCGGCGCGAGTCCGCCGGATGAGTTCGGTGAGTTGCCGGCCTGTTTCCTGAATCACGGCGGTATCGGCCTGCGCTTGCCGGTATGCTGCCGTGCGGTATTCCGGGACGAACCCCAGCCCGGCGGCCAGGGCCAACGGAAGCAGCACCCAGCGACTGATCCGCGGCAGGGTAAACGGCAGCAGGTGGCGGACATCGAGTTCCCGGGCATGGTGGGCGGCGTCGCGCAGCACCATCCGCCGCCATTCCGGAGACGACGCGGAAGGCGCGAGCTCCAGCGCGGTGCTGAGACGTTCCCGCAATTGCAGGCGTTGATCCAACCAGCGGGCGGCAGCGGCGGGCGCCGGGGCGGACCAACCCGCGATCAATGCCCCTCCACATACGCAAAGGCCCGCCACCCCCGCGCTCCAAGCCAGAATCACCGTCGGCACCGGCAGGCATTTGTAAATCACCAGCGCGCCCAGCCAAACGAGACTGCCAGTGAACAAACCATTCCATAACCCGCGAAAGGCGCGTTGCCCGCGGCGCCGCCGCGCCGTGCGGTGGACGATGGATTGGATGAACTGGAAGTCGCTCACGGCTCACCGCCAAGCTACCGGACTTGGCAGATAATGCCAGTGCAAACTGGTTGGGGTAGGGGAAAAGCTGGCGGTTTTTTCGGCCGCTTGGATTTCCTTGCTCGCCAGCGTCCGAGGCTTCCCCTACCGTACGGGCATGGTGTTTTTGCCGAAGCCGGATGTGATTCTGACCCACGAGAGCGACCTGGACGGATTGGTCGCCGGTGTGCTGCTGCAGCGGTTGGCGCGCACGCTGTTTGATACGGACGTGCGGCTGGAGGCGTGGCATTATCACGGACTGCGCCAACGCCCGTTCAACGAATCCAGCGCCTGGGTGGCCGATCTGCCGTTCGAGCCGCGCATGGACCGGACGGGCTGGGTGGTGATTGATCATCACGCCACCGAGGCCGTCCCCAAACACGCGCAACTGATCCACGATCTTACCAAATCCGCCGGCCGCCTCTGTTACGAGCAGGCGTGCCGGCACGGGCTCGGTTCGCCGGCGTTGGATCGCCTGGTGCATTTGAACGACGTGGCGGATCTCTTCCTGGAGGAAGCCCCGGATTTCATCCTGGCCAGTGATTACGCGAATCTGGTGAAGATTTACGGATTTTGGAATCTGCACGCGCTGGTGGACGGACAGATTGAGCAACTGCTGGATCACCCGCTTTTGGAGGTCATGGCCACCAAACGGCGCATTGAAAATCCGCTGGGTCTGGCGTGGAGCCGCAACCGCGTCGTGGAAATCACCCCCACCGTCGGCTTCGTCGAAACGGTGTTGGGCAACAACAACCTCATCGTGCATCAACTGCTCGAAGAGCGCGCCACGAAGTATCCCGTGTTGTTGACCGCGTTCCGGCGGGCCGCCGGTATGGTAATTGTGAGTCTGCGCAGCCGGAACGGAGAAGCGTTGAAGGTGGCGGAGCGCCTGCAAGGCGGCGGCCATGCCAACGCGGCAGCCGCCACGCTGCCCAAGTCGGTTCGAGGCGTGCCGGATGCCGTGAGTTATCTCCGTCAAGTGCTCAACCCCAAGCCTGAAACCCCGCTCAACCGCCTCGAAAACTTGTTCGATGCCTTGGAAACGGGGCCGTCGTGAGTGCCGTTCGGGAGTCACAACGATTGTCTCTGAACGACTGGCTGGCAGGTTTAAGTCCGGGATGGGATTGATCGCTGCCTCCGCAAATTTTCCTGTGAATGAATCTGGGGTTCACGCTTGTCGGGGGCGGAACATTGGCTTAATTTGCCGCCATGAAAACAATCCAAGCCCAGCCGGTTGCCGGGCCCGCCACTCCCACGGAGGCGGTCCGCGCGCCCGGGCGCGCCCCGCGCCGGAGAGGCGGAGCGCCCGCAACCGGGGCCGCGGGGCGGGTTGTGTCGTCCGGACGGAACCGCGTTACCCTGATGCCGGCAGCGGAAAGCCGCAATCTCATCGAGGCGTTGGCGCAATCCAAAGTTTACCAGGAATATGAGCGGGCGTTTGCCGAGGCGACTGGGTTGCTGGTTTCGTTGCGTCCGGTGGAATCGTGGCGGCTGGCGCACCACGGCAAGCGCCACGAAAGTCCGTTTTGCGGCATCATGTCGGAAAAAAGCCGGTCCTGCGCCGCCTGCCTGCAGGTGCAGGAACGTTTGGCGGAACTGGCGGTCAACGGGGTGCATACGACGACCTGTTTCGCCGGTTTGAGTGACACCGCCGTTCCGGTGCGGTTGGGCGATCAGGTGGTCGGTTTTCTGCAAACCGGCCAGGTGTTTCGCAAACCGCCCACGCGGCCCCAGTTCAACCGCGCGGTCAAGGTGCTGGAGCGTTGGGGATTGGCGTTGGATCGCAACCGGCTGCAACGGGCCTATTTCAACACCCGGGTGGTTTCCCCGCGTCAGCACGAATCGGTTGTCAAATTGTTGTCCATCTTCGCGCAACATCTTTCGATGATCAGCAACCAGGTGCTGGTGCAACATAAGAACACCGAACCGCCGGTGATTACGCGGGCCAAAGAATACATCCTGGAACATCAAGCCGAGGATCTGTCCCTGGGCCAGGTGGCCAAGGCGGTCAACACCAGCACGTTTTATTTTTGCAAGATGTTCAAGAAGGTGACGGGCATCAATTTCACCGATTACCTGTCGCGCGTGCGCATCGAGAAATCAAAAAACCTGCTGCTCAATCCCAACCTGCGCATCAGCGAGATTGCCTTTGAGGTCGGCTTCCAATCGCTCACGCATTTCAATCGCGTGTTTAAGAAAATCCTCGGCCAATCCCCCACGCAATACCGGGCGCAGTTGTTGGGCCGGTGAACCGCCATCCCGGAGGACGGCTTTCCCGCCGGCGTGGGCCCGCTCCGATTTTCCCTGCTTCTTTCCGGGCTTATTTGATTGTGGCCCCGCTTGCCTCCGGGCAATCTACCCGCCACAACTATGCAACAACTTAATCTCGGCATGATCGGCGGAGGCACGGTAGGCAGCGGGGTGTTTCACGCCCTCCAACGCAACGGCGCGCTCCTCGCCGCCCGTATCGGTGTTCAAATAAACGTGCGCAAGGTCGCGGTGAAGGCCTTCGACGAACCGCGTCCCTACACCATTCCCCGCAAACGGATGACCACCGACTGGACGGAGGTCGTCAATGACCCACAGGTGCAAATCGTGACCGAATTGGTCGGTGGCACGGGTCTCGCCAAAACCATGATTCTGGCCGCACTCCAGCGCGGCAAACCGGTCATCACGGCCAACAAGGCGCTGCTCAGCCAGCATGGCGAGGAGTTGTTCGCCGCGGCGCGGAAGTCCGGGGCGAACCTTTATTACGAGGCGAGCGTGTGCGGCGGCATTCCCATCATCAAAGCGTTGCGCGAGGGGTTTGTTGGCAACCGCATCAACGCGTTGTATGGCATCGTCAACGGCACCTGCAATTACATCCTCACCCGCATGAAACGGGAGGGCGCGGATTTCGACGTGGTGCTCAAGGACGCGCAGGCGCAAGGGTATGCCGAGACGCCGCCGGACCTCGACATTGACGGGCACGATGCCGAGCACAAGACCGGCATCCTGGCGTCGCTGGCCCACGGGTTCTGGGTGAAACCCGGCCAGATTTACGTGGAAGGCATCCGGCATCTCAGCACGCTGGACATCCAGTATGCCGAACAACTTGGCTACACGATCAAGCTGTTGGGCATGGTCAAACGGACGGGTCGCGCGCCGGAAATCCAAGTTTCGGTCTATCCAACTCTGGTGCCCAACACCCACGTGCTGGCGAACGTGAACGATGTGTTCAACGCGGTGTTTGTGCGCGGCGATGTGGTGGGCGACACGTTGTTTTATGGCCGCGGCGCGGGCAAGGACGCCACCGCCAGCGCCGTGTTGAGCGATCTTGCGGATGCCGCGCTGGATCTGAAGCAGGCCTCTCAGCTCCGCGTGCCGCCGTTTGTGGCGTGCGAACGCAATGGCCGCGTCGTGCCGCGGGACGAAATCGTCTCGCGTTACTTCGTGCGGTTGAGTGTGGTGGATAAACCCGGCGTCCTGGCCAAAGTATCCGCCATACTTGGCCAGGCGAAGATTGGCATCGCCTCGGTCATCCAACCGGAAGGCCACAAAGGCGTCAGCGTGCCCTTGATCCTCATGCTGCATGCGGCTCCTAACGGCGCGGTTGCCCGGGCACTGGGGAAGATCGGCAAACTGCCGGTGGTGAAGGCGAAACCCGTGATGATTCGCGTGGAAAACTTTGATTGATCAACGGAGGGGATGGGCATGATCCAGTTTTTCAGCACCAACGAACAATCCCCGCCCGCCGATCTGCGCACGGCGCTGTTGATCGGCCAGGCGCCGGACAAGGGTCTCTATCTGCCGCGTGAGTTTCCCACCTTCACACCCGCGGAACTCGCCGGGTTTGCCGCGCTGTCTTATCCGGAAATCGCCTTCCGCGTGCTGGCGAAATACAGCGCGGGCGTGATGACGGACGATGCCCTGGCCGCAGTATGTCAGGAGGCCTACAATTACGAAGTGCCGTTGGTCCCGGTGCGCGGGCGGGACCGGGTCCACGTCCTGCGGCTTGATCGCGGCCCCACCGCGTCGTTCAAGGATTTCGCCGCGCGCCTGATGGCCCGGCTCATCGGCCGTTTCGTCCGCGAAACCGGCACCTCCCTGACCATCCTGACGGCGACCAGCGGCGACACGGGTTCGGCGGTGGCCAGTGCGTTTCATCGGGTGGAAGGGATCCGGGTCATCGTGTTGTTCCCACTCGACGAGGTCAGCGACCGCCAACGCAAACAGATGACCACGCTGCGCGACAACATCCGGACCATTGCCGTGAACGGGAAGTTTGACGATTGCCAGGCGATGGTGAAGCGCGCCTTTGCCGATCCGGTGTTGAAACCAATCGCTCTGTCCTCCGCCAATTCCATCAACATCGGCCGGCTGCTGCCGCAAAGCGTCTATTACTTTTATGCAGCCTCGCGGATCGCTGCGCCCGGAGAACCGGTCGTCTTTGCCGTACCCAGCGGCAATTTCGGCAACATGATGGGCGCGGTCATCGCCGGGCGGATGGGGTTGCCGCTGCGCCGGTTGGTGGTGCCGGTGAATGGCAACGATGAATTCCCCAACTTTCTCGCGACAGGGGTGTATCGGAAAATCGAGCCGTCGCGAAACTGCCTGTCCAACGCGATGAACGTGGGGCATCCCAGCAACCTGGCCCGGCTCGTGGCGGTCTATGGCGGGCGGATGGATGAAACCGGCGTCTTGCATCGTTCCCCGGATTTGGCGGCCATGCAGCGCGATCTGTTTAGCAGCAGTGTGTCCGACGCGCAAACGCGCGTCACCATCAAGGAGGCGTGGGAACAACATCAACTGTTACTCGAACCGCACGGCGCGGTGGGTTGGCGTGGTTTTCTCGATTACCGCGCTGCGACGCCGCACGACGACGCACCGGCGGTTGTGTTGGAAACGGCGCACCCGGCGAAATTCCCTGAGGAGATTGAGAAATTGCTCGGATTCAATCCCGAGGTGCCCCCGGCCTTGGCGGCGCTCGACCAATTACCCGAGGACTATGACCGGTTGGGAGTGGATTACGATGCGTTCCAAGCCTATCTGCTGGCCCGGCATGCGTCCCCTTGAGCGGTTTGCGGATGTGCCCGTGTGATGGTGGAGGCGGGGGGAGTCGAACCCCCGTCCCTGGCCCAGGTACCAGCCGCGCCTACATGCTTAGTCCGCAGCGGGTGTCAGCCTCCGGATAACCTGCGGACGCGAATCCGGTGGCTTAGTCGGCATGGCATAATCTCGGACTGTCACGCGCCGTCTCCGCTTCAGTCCATGCCTGCTGTGGCGTTCATCCGGCGTAGCAGGCGTCCCCCGGCGAACGCTCGCGGACGTTTAGGCCGCGAGAGCCAACTCTTCGTTAGCGGTTTTGTTTGATGCGATGATTAACGAGGCCAACGCATCGTCCTCGGCATGCCGCCTCTGGCGTCTGCGTCAGGTCGAAACCAGTACGCCCCCGTCACGGCAGGGTCATTCTCGTTCATCCGCCCGCTCCGGTCAAGTGAGCGGCATGTGGTACAACAAAAGCGGCGGGCGGAACAAATGACCCGAAGCCGGCTTTCTCTCAATTCGGAACAAGTCACCGTCTCTTCGCCCATTGCGCAAAACCTGCCCACTCCCCGGAGTGAACCGCGCAATTCTTGCGCGCTCCTCGCGCGGAAATGCGTCGCAAACCCCTGGGGGGCGGCGTGGCACGTTACTTGCGTGTCCCACCGTGTCGCTGCGGAAGATCCGCGAAACGTGTGGATCAGCGGGTGGCGAAAAGTGTTAACAACCAAACGGTAATTGAAGAACCAATGAAAAGATTAAGTTACTTGCTGGCCGTGGCGGGCATCGCCACGGGTTTGCTGGCGGGCATGGGCACCGGCATGGCCCAGGATCGGTCCAATCGCGGCGATCGCGGTCGCGGCAACTGGGATCCCGAGCAGATGCGCCAACGCATGATGGACCGGGTCAAGGATCAACTCGAAATCACCAACGAGGTCGAATGGCGGGCGGTTGAACCCTTGGTTTCCAAAGTGTTGGAGGCGCGCCGCGAAAACATGGCGACCGGCATTGGCGCCATGGGGCGGGGATTCATGGGCCGGGGCCCGACCGGCGGGCCTCCCGGCGGTGACCGCAACGCCGACCGTGGCCGCGGGTTCTTTGGCGCGCCCAGTGCCGAAGCCCTGGCGTTGGAGAAAGCCATCGAATCCAAGGCTTCGAAAGATGAATTGAAAACGGCCATGGCCAATTATCGCGCGGCCCGCAAGGCCAAGGCGGATGCTTTGACCCAGGCGCAAAACGACCTGCGCAAAGTGCTCTCCGTGCGCCAGGAAGCCATCGCCGTCGCCAACGGCTGGCTTGACTAAATCCCCGAGCCGGATTTTGCCGCCTCCCGACCCGAACCGCGCGTTGCTCATGAACCCCGCTGAATCCGCCACTTCCCCGTTGCGCGAGCTGCTGGAAAAGATGGTGGCCACCCGGCAATTATCGCCCGGCGACGCACAGGCGCTGGCACGGCAGGCCGCGAGTGGGGGTGGGGACGCGCCGGTTCGGTCGGAGGAAGATGTGCTCCGTTGGCTGGCGAAGGAGTACGATTTGGCGTTCACCGCGCTCGACGACGTGGAGCCGGACAAGGAAGTAATTTCCCTGTTCCCGGCCCGCGTGCTGCTCAAGGACGAGTTGTTGCCGTTGCGGCGGGTCAACGGCACGGTGGAAGTGGCCACCAGCAAACTCTTCGCGGCCCAGGGCCTCGATACCCTGCGGGCCATGACGGGGCTGCGGTTGCGGCCGGTCCTCGCCCCGACCGAGGCCATCCGCCGCGAAATGAAAAAACGCCTCGGCGTGGGCGCGGATACCATTGACACGCTTGAGGAGGAAACCCCTTTTCAAGTCGTGGACGAAGGCGGCGAGGAGGATACCAACCTCGACACCGCCGCCGAAGACGCCTCGATCATCAAGTTCGTCAACCAGGTGTTGCGCGATGCCATTGAACTGCGCGCCTCGGATATTCACCTGGAACCGTTCGAGGACGAGTTGCGCATCCGCTACCGGATTGACGGCGTGCTGCAGGAAATTCCCGTGCCGCCGCAGATCAAGCGCTTCCAACCGGCCATCGTGTCGCGGGTCAAAATCCTCAGCCACCTCAACATCGCGGAGAAACGCCTGCCCCAGGATGGGCGCATCAAAATCCGGATTGACGACGGCGAGGTGGACATCCGCGTCTCGGTGATTCCGATGTTGCACGGGGAGGCGGTGGTGCTGCGGTTGTTGCGCCAAAGCGCCACGTTGCGCGGCATGGCGGAACTGGGCATGGACACGCGGGAGGTGAAATCATTCCGCCGCATCCTCGGTCTGCCCCACGGCATCGTGCTCGTCACCGGCCCGACCGGCAGCGGAAAGACTTCGACGCTTTACACCGCGCTCAACGAAATCAACGACGCCGTCCGCAAGATCATCACCATTGAGGACCCGATTGAATATCAACTCAAGGGCGTGAACCAGATTCAGGTTTCCGAGAAGGCGGGCCTGACCTTCGCGCGTGGTCTGCGCTCGATTCTGCGGCACGATCCGGACGTGGTGTTGGTCGGTGAAATCCGCGACCAAGAGACGGCCCAAATCGCCGTGCAAGCGTCGCTCACCGGGCATTTGGTGTTCTCCACGTTGCACACCAACGACGCGCCCGGCGCCCTCACGCGACTGGTGGACATGGGGGTGGAGCCGTATCTCGTGGCGTCCTCGCTGGAAGCGGTGCTGGCGCAGCGTCTCGTGCGCGTGTTGTGCGAGCGGTGCAAAGAGGAGGATCATGCGCCCGCCACCCAGGCCTTCAAGACCCAGCTCGGCTGGCCGCCCGAGGCGCGTATCTTCCGCGCCGTCGGCTGCCGCGAGTGCCGTCAGACCGGGTATTTTGGCCGGCACGCGGTTTTTGAATGGATGGACGCCACCAACGAAATCCGCTCGATGGTGTTGAAGAATTGTTCCGCCGATGAAATCCGCGTCGCCGCGCGGCGGGCCGGCATGAAGACGCTCGCCGAAGATGGCTGGCGCCTCGTGCGGCTGGGCATCACCACACCGGAAGAGGTATTGCGCGTGACGAAAGACCAATCGCCCGGCGGCGGCGGGGAGGATTCCGTGGCGGAACGGCTCGGCGCCGGCCGCGCCTGATTGCTTGATGCCGCCATGCCGATTTTTCAATACAAAGCCCTGCAAGCGGATGGCCAGATTACGGAAGGCCAGTTTGAAGCCGGCGGCCGGCAGGAGGCCTTTCGGCAGATGGAAAGCCGCGGCTGGCGGCCCATCAGCCTCACCGAAAATCGCAACGGCAAACGCAATGGCAAAGCCCGCGCGACGTCCGCTCCCGCGGCGGCCGCGGAAAAAAATGGCGGCTTCAACCTTTCGCTGGGTGGAGCGAAACGCATCCCGGCGCGGGTGCTTGAAAACTTCACCCGGTTGCTGTCCAGCTTGCTGGCGGCGGGCGTGCCCCTGAGCCGGGCCTTGGTCATTCTGCAGAAGGAAGCCGCCCATCCCACCGCCCGCGAGAAATGGAAGGAAGTGCATGACCTTGTCGTGGACGGCATGTCGCTGGCCGATGCCATGGCGAAATCGCCTGGCGTGTTTCCGCGCGTCTATGTGGCCATGGTGGAGGCGGGCGAAACCGGCGGGTTTCTCGACGTGGTGCTGGCGCAGATCGCGGACTTCCAGGCGCGCGAGAAAGAGATGCGCGGCAAAGTCCTAACCGCCCTGTTGTATCCGACGATTCTGCTCGTGCTGGCGCTGGGGGTGTTGGCGTTTTTGCTGGTGTTCTTCATTCCCCGGTTTCAAAAACTCTTTGCGGGTTTTAACGCCAAGCTGCCGCTGTTGACCCAGATGATTGTCTCCGTCAGCGAACTGCTGCGCGCGTATGGATTGCTCGTCGCAGTGGGCGTGTTGATTATCGGATTTTTGGTGCGCGGCTGGCTGGCGTCGCCCGCGGGACGACGCGCTTGGGAAGGTCTGCTTTTGCGGATTCCGACGCTTGGTTCACTCGTTGCCCAGTATGCCATGGCGCGCTTTTGCCGGATGCTTGGCACCCTGCTCGCCGCCGGGGTGCCGCTCATCAACGGCCTCAACGTCGCCCGCCGTTCCATCGGCAACCAGATTCTCGTGGACGCCGTGTCCGGTTCGATTGACCTCGTCAAGGAGGGCAAGGCGCTGGGCGCGAGCTTGTCCGAGTGCCGCACGCTCTTCCCTGGATCGGTGCTGGAAATGGTGGCCGTGGCCGAGGAGAGCGGCAAGCTGGACACGGAATTGATCCGGATCGCCAACGTCACCGAAGCTGATCTGGACCGGCAGTTGAAGACCGCCGTGGCGCTGGCCGAACCGCTGATGCTCTTCCTCATCGCCGGATTTATCGGCACGATTTTCATCGGCATGGTCATCCCGATTTTCACTTTGCAGGATTACATCAAATAACGCGATTCACCCATGACATCCATGAAAACCCAACGCCAAACGCCCCATCACAAACGCCGCGCCCGCCGCGCCGGTTTCACGCTCATTGAACTCCTGCTCGTCCTGGTTATTTTGGGCGTGCTGGCGGCCATTGTCGTTCCCAAGTTCGCCGGCCGCACCGAGCAGGCGCGCATCACCGCCGCGCAAACCCAGATCGCCACGTTTGCCACCGCGCTGGATGCGTTCGAGGTGGACAATGGCTATTATCCCCGAGGAAAGGATGGCCTGGCGGACCTCATCACAGCACCGCGCGACGCGCAGAACTGGAAAGGTCCCTACCTGCGGGGCGACACCGTTCCCTTGGATCCGTGGGGCAATGCCTACGTCTATGAATGTCCCGGTCGTTACAACACGAGCGGATACGATTTGATGTCGCTGGGCCCGGACGGCCGCGAGGGCGGCGACGATGACATCACCAACTGGACGCAAAAACGGTAGCCGTGAGCCGGACGATCCCCACGCCAGGAACGCCACGCGGCCTCTCTCATCGGTCCGTGCGCAGCAGGTTATCCGGGCGGACCGGACGATCCGCGGGCCGGGCCTTTACCCTGCTCGAGTTGATCCTGGTGATGGCGGTGCTGGCCATCGTGCTGGGCGTGGCGGCGCCGGCGCTCTCGCGTTTTTTTCAAGGCCGCAAATTGGACGAGGAAGCGCAACGGTTTCTTTCGCTGACCCGTTACGGCCAGAGCCGGGCGGTTTCCGAGGGTGTGCCCATGGTGTTGTGGGTTAATCCCGACGCGCGGCTCTACGGTTTAACCGCGGAGACAACCTACACCGAGAATGATCCCAGAGCGGTTGAGTTCACGCTCGACGATAATTTGATCCTGGAACTGGACCCGCCCGCGGAGGGCGACGTGATCACGCCCTGGCCGCAAACCCAACTGGTGGCGGGTAACCGGGCCGCCCTTCGGTTCACACCCGACGGGTTTGTCTGCGAAACCAGTCCCGAACGGATTTTGTTCATCCAGGAAACCGACGTGGACGAAAGCATCATCGTGGTGGCTCTGGATCGCTACCGATTACGTTATGAAATGCAAACGAACCTCGTGTACGCCGCCGGACGTTAGGCGCGCGGCCGCCGGCTTCACGCTGGCCGAGGTGCTGGCGGCGCTGGTGTTCATGGCCATCGTGATTCCGGTGGCCATTCAAGGGCTGCGCGTGGCCAACCTCGCGGGGCAGGTCGGCGCGCGCAAAGCCGCGGCGGCGCGCGTGGCTGAACGGGTGTTGAACGAGGCGCTGATCACCGGCCAGTGGCAGCAGTCCGCGCAAAGCGGCATCTTGGCGGAAGGCTACCAGGAGTATCATTGGGATCTGCGCGTGGAACCGTGGAGCGAGGGAGATTTGCGCCTGATGACCGTGCAGGTGATTTATCCCGTGCAGGGACAGGATTACGAGGTGCGCTTGAGCACGTTGCTGGATACGACGCCGTGATGCCCTCCGCCATCCATCATCCGCCATCCGTCCGCGGGCTGAAGTCCGAAGCCTGGGGCGGCGCCGCCCGCCGAACAACGCAGGATCGGCGGCGGGCTTCGGGTTTTGAGGTTGGGCCTTGTTTCGCGATTCGTGGTGCGGCCTCCGTTCCGCCGGCGCGCGGTTTCACTCTGCTCGAACTCCTGCTGGCCGTCGCCATTTTCGCGATCGTTCTGCTGGCCATTCACGTCACGTTCTATGGCGCGATCCGGTTGCGCAACCAAACCACCGCCGCGTTGGACCGTACCGTGCCGCTGCAACACGCGCTGGCGATCTTGCGGCGCGATCTGATGAATATCCTGCCGCCGGGCGGGGCGTTCGCCGGCCCGTTCCAATCCATACCCGAGACCACCACCACCAATCTGAATCCAGATTCGCTGCTCAGTCTGAGCGGCCGCCGGGTCAGCCCCGATCTGTACACCGCCAGCGCATTGGTCACCGAACGGTTGCCCTGGGCGGAAATCCAGAAGGTCGCGTATCTGCTGACGCCCTCCACCAACCCGGCGGCGGGCCTTGAACTGGTCCGCTCGGTCACGCGTAATTTGCTGCCCGCCTTTGACGAAGAGCCGGAGATGCAACCGTTGTTGGCGGGCGTGGAGGAAGTCTATTTCGAGTATTACGACGGCGAGACGTGGCGCGATTCCTGGGATTCGACCGCGGAGGAACTGCCGCCGCTGCCGTTGGCGATCAGGGTGCAGATCGAATTGTTGCCCGAGGAAACCGCCTCGGTGCGGCCCGCGCCGGTGGAGTTGCTGGTGCCGTTGGCGGTGCCGGCGCGCGCCAGCGCAACTGGAGACACGACCGACGACGAAGAGGGCCCATGAAAGTGCGTGTCAACCATTCCTGGCGCCAGCCTCCGCATGGCTCGATCTTGATCATCGTGTTGTGGATCTCGTTCGGGCTGGTCACGCTCACGTTGTATTTTGCCTCGAGCATGGCGTTGGAATTGCGCGCGGCGGACCAGCGCGTCGCCGGCTTGCAAGCCGAGCACGCCATCGAAGGCGCGGTCCGGTACGTCAGCAATCTGCTGGCGACGGTGGAAGAGCCGGGATTGATGCCGGACTTGCAGCCGTTGGAGGTGGAAGAGGTGCCCGTGGGCGACGCGCGTTTCTGGCTCATCGGGCGCGGCGACCAGCAAACCCTGCCCGATCTGCCCCTGTTCGGCTTGGTGGACGAGGCGTCCAAGTTGAACCTTAACACCGCCACGCGCGAGATGATTGAGCTGCTGCCCGGCATGACCGTGGAACTGGCCACCGCCATCATTGATTGGCGCGACAGCGACGACACTCCCACCGAGGGCGGCGCGGAGGACGAGGTTTATCTACGCCTGGATCCTCCGTACCGCTGCAAGAACGCGCCGTTTGAATCGGTGGAGGAATTGCGTCTGGTTTATGGCATGACCCCGGACGTGCTCTATGGCGAGGATGCGAATCTCAACGGGATTCTCGACCCGAATGAAAACGACGGCGACCTGGCGCCGCCCAGCGATAATCGCGACGGGCAGCTCGACCCCGGCTTGCTCGAATACTTCACCGTGTTCAGCCGCGAATCGGCGACCGGCCGCACGAATGTCAACGATGCGCAATCCCTCGCTGAATTGCTCCAAGCCTATCTGAACACCGACCGCGCGAACGAAATTCTCCGCAACCTGGCCTTGGGGGGCGGGCCGGGAGAGGGGCCCGGCGGCGGTGGTGGAGGGACGAATGTGGTCGTGTTCGACAGTCTGATGGAATTTTATCTGCGCAGCGGGCTGACGGTGGATGAGTTCGACCAGCTTTACGGTTTGTTGACCGTCACCAACGGCGTGGTTGAGGGCCTGATCAATGTAAACACCGCCAGCGAAGCCGTGCTGGCCTGCGTGCCGGGCATCGGCCTCGAAGGCGCTGCCTCGCTGGTGGCGCATCGCTTGATGAACAACGACCGGTACGCCTCGCTGGCTTGGGTGGTGGACGTGCTGGGGGAGGAACAGGCGCTCGAAGCGGGGCCCTATCTGACCGCGCGCAGTTATCAATTCACGGCGGATATCGCGGCGCTCGGCGCCCACGATCGCGGCTACCGGCGCGTGCGCTACGTTTTGGACACCAGCGAGGGGACGCCCACCGTGTGCGCCCGCCAGGACCTCACCCATGTCGGGTGGGCGTTGGGCGGACGGATCCGCGAGGACTTGGAATTGACCCGTGAGATGCGGGCATTGACCGCCCCCACCGATTCAATTTTTCCGATCCGATGAGCAGACACTTGAAACTCGATTTTCGCCGCTTGCGTCCGCACCGGCCCGGACAACGCCGCAGCGAGGCGCGGTCCCGGACGGCGGGAACATCGCTGTTGGGCTTGACCCTGGAAAGCGGCCGCTTGGAAGGCGTGGTGTTGCGGCGCGCCAACGGCCATCTGGAGGTCAAACAAACCCTCGCGGTGTCGCTCTCGCTGGATCCGCTCACGGCGGCGCCTGAATTAGCCGGGCGCGAGATCCGCAAGCACCTGGACGCGGCGGGCGTGCGCGAACGCCGGTGCGTGGTGGGGTTGCCGCTGAACTGGGTGTTGACGCTCGGGGTGAAACTGCCGGCGGAATTGCCGGAAGCGGACGAGGCCAGCTTTTTGCAAATCGAAGCGGAACGCGGTTTCCCCTACGGACCGGAATCGTTGTTGACCGCCCATTCCGTGAGCCGGACGCCCGCCGGGGAGCGCCTGGCCACGTTGGTAGCCGTGCCCCGCGATCAGATCGCGCGGTTGGAATCGGTGCTCCAGGCGGCGCAATTGCGTCCGGTCAGCTTTTCGCTGGGCGTGACGGCGTTGCAACCCCCGGAAGCGGAGGCCTCGTACGGCATCGTGGCCCTGGTGCCGGGGGAATATCAGTTGGCGATGCAAATTACCTGCGGCGGTGGCGCGGTAGTTTTGCGGCCCCTGGAAGGCGCGTTTGAATTGGAAGGCACCGAGGCGCGTTTTCAAGCGGATGCGGTCGCGCGTGAATTGCGCATCACCCTCGGCCAGTTGCCGCCGGATGCGCATCAGGCGCTTCGCGGGGTGCGGGTGTTTGGCAACCGGGAAGCCGCCGAGGAAGTGGCGGAACAACTCGGGCCGCGCCTGAATGCCTTCGGGCTGCCGGTCGAACAGGTGAAAACCTATCAACCCGATGTGCTGGGCTTGCAGTCGCCGGACGGGGCGGCGGTCTCCGCCGCGTTCAGTTTGGCCGCGCGCCGGTTGGCCGGGCGCGACACGGTGTTTGAATTCCTGCCGCCGCGCGTCAGTGCGTGGCAACAGTTCACGGCAAAGTATTCCTCGCGCCGGTTGGTTACGGGCGCGATGGCGGCGGGCGCGGTGGCCGCGCTGGTATTATTGGCTTTTGGCATCCAACAGGCGCAACTTTGGTACTGGGACAAGCAATGGCGCCAGATCAAGGCGCCCGTCCATGAACTGGAAGACATGCAGGCGCAAATCCGCAAATACCGGCCTTGGTTCGACGATTCGTTCCGTTCGTTGAGCATCTTGCGGCGCTTGACGGAGGCGTTTCCGGAGGACGGCGTGGTGGCGGCCAAGACGGTGGAAATCCGCGAACCGGCCAAAGTGACTTGCACCGGCACGGCGCGCGACCTCGCGTCCCTGAACCAGACGCTCGAAAAACTCAGCGCGGCGCCGGAGATCAGCCAGGTGCAGGTGGAACAGACCCGCGGCCGCACGCCGCTGCAGTTCTCGTTTAATTTCCAATGGCGCAGGGGAGGCGCGCAATGAACCTGACCAAGCGGCAACAAGTTCTGGCCCTGGTGGCGATCACCGCCGTGGTCTTGTTCGTGGCGGACCAGCTCGTGTTCACGCCGCTGGCCAAAAGCTGGAAGGCGCGCAGCGCGCGGCTGGCCGCATTGAAGAAGGATGTGGTCCAAGGCCGTGGCACACTGACGCGGGAGACCACCATCCGCGAGCGGTGGGACGCGATGCGCACGAACACGCTGCCCAGCGACGTGACGGCCGCCGAAAACCGCGTGCTTACCGGATTCGACCGCTGGTCGCGCGACAGCCGCGTGACCATCACTTCCATCCGCCCCCAATGGAAACGCGCCGCCGCCGATTACGCCGCGTTGGAATGTCGTGTGGACGCCGCCGGCGGGTTGGGGGCGCTCACCCGGTTCCTCTATGAACTGGAGCGGGATGCCCTGGGGTTGAAAGTGGAATCTCTGGAACTCACGGCGCGCGACGATAACGGCGAGCAACTGACCTTGGGACTGCAAGTCAGCGCGTTGCTCTTGAATCCTCCGCCCGCCCAGTCAATCCGACGATGAACGCACCCCGAAACATCTTACTCCGCAGGCGGTGGACCACCCTTTTTCTGGGCGCGGGTTTGTTGCTGGCCGGCCTGGCCGATGCGGCGGCGCAGTCCACCAACCGCGCGGCGGGCCGCGTGGATTATTCCTCGTTCCGCGGCATCAGCGAGCGCAACATTTTCAACGCCAGCCGGTCCGGCGGCCGGGTGGCCACAACCCGCGAAGTCCGCCGGCCCGCGCGGGTGGACACCGTGACGCTGGTGGGAACTTTGCAAAGCGGGAACGGGTGGGTGGCCTTTTTTGACGGCTCGGGCGCGGACTACCGCAAGGCGCTCAACGCGCAGGGCCGGATCGCCGGATACACCATCACCCAGGTCGCGTTCAACAGTGTGCAATTGGAAGCCAAGGATAAAAAATTGTCATTGCGCGTGGGACATTCGCTACGCCGGGAAAACGGCGGGGAATGGAAAGTCTCTACCGGCAGCGGGATGGCCAGTACGGGGGGCGGGTCAACCAGCGCCAGCCGTTACGATCGTAACCGCACCGATCGCAGCCGTGAGGCGCCCCGGACGGATGGTCGGGAAACCACCGAGGCTGCGCCGGCGGACGCCGAATCCCCCGCCGACGTGGTCAGCGACGCCGTGGATGAAGTTTTGCGAAGATTAATGGAACAACGTGAGAGAGAAGACCGATGAAAACATTACAACGATTGATGTTGAATTGGGCTCTGATCGGCGGCTTGGCAACCGTCGTCGCCGCCCAAACGACCAACGCCCCGGCGGATGCCGCTCCGCCCGGCAGTCCCGCAACGGAAAAGGAAGCCGCGGCGCCGGACGCAGACACGACCCCCGCGCCTCCGCCGTCCGCCCCGGCGGAAGCTACGGAAGACACGACGGAATCCGTGCCGGTGCAGGTGGTGGCGCCGGGTGAAAAGGGCTTGCGTCTGAATTTTCGCAACGCGCCGCTGGAACTGGTTTTGAATTACCTGAGCGAGGCGGCGGGTTTCATCATCATGCCCGAAACCGACGTGCGGGGCCGGGTGGACGTGTGGAGCAACGAACCGTTGACGCGCGATGAAGCGGTGGACGTGCTCGGTCGGGTGCTCAGTAAAAACGGATACGCCTTGTTGCGGGATGGCCGCACACTGACCGTGGTCACCAAAGACGAGGCGAAGAAACGCGACATCCCGGTGCGCAGCGGTTATGAGCCTTCAAGCATCCCCAAAGACGATCAGATCGTCACCCAGATCATTCCCGTTCGTTTCATCAGCGCCCCCCAGTTGAGCCGCGACCTCGCGCCGTTGCTCCCCGCCACGGCGACGCTGACCGCCAACGAAGGCGGCAACGCGCTGGTCATCACCGACACGCAGGCCAGCATCCGGCGCATGGCCGAAATCATCAAAGCCCTCGACACCACGGTGTCCAGCCTCTCGGCGGTGCGGGTGTTTCAACTGCGGTATGCCGACGCCAAATCCATCGCTACGGTGTTGCGGGATGTGTTTGCGTCTACGGAGAGCTCCCGCGGGACCGATCCGCGATCGCGGTTCTTCAGCTTTATGCGCGGCGGCGGCCCTCCCGGGGGCGGCGGGGAAAGCGGCGCCAACGCCACCGGGCGTCCGGGCGCCAGCCGGGTGGTGGCCACCGCCGATGAACGCAGCAACGCCCTGGTGGTCAGCGCGCCGGACGACCTGATGCCGACGATTGCGGAATTAGTGATGTCTGTGGATGTGAACGTCGAGGACATCACCGAAATCCGCGTGTTCCCCTTGGAATACTCTGATCCCCAGGAAATGGCGGACCTGCTCACCAGCCTCTTTCCGGACGAAACGAACACCCGCACCCCCGGTCGTCCCGGCGGTTTTTTCCGAGGGGGGCCGCCCGGCGCCGGAGGCGGCATCAACGACCAGAGCGATCGCCTCAAACGACAGTCCCGCGTCATCGCCGTGCCGGATCCGCGCACCGGATCAGTCGTGGTCACCGCCGCGCGCGACACCATGGAACAGATCGCGAAAATGATCGAACAATTGGATGCCGATCCGGCGCGGAAGCAGAAGGTGTTCGTGTATGAATTGAAAAACGCCGAGCCCGGCCGGGCGGAGGATATTGTCCGCGGACTGTTTGAGGGACAGAACACCCGCAATACGCGGAGCGTGCAAAGCCGCAGCGCTCTCGAAAACCGCGAAACGCAGATGATGAACCAACAAAACATCGGCGGTTTGAACCGCAGCACCGGCGGCGCGAACCGCACCATCCGTTGATCCACCCGTGAAAACACATTCCCCATCCATCCCGCCGGCGCCGCGCGCCTGGCGCCATCGCCTGCTCGGCTTCATCCTGTTGGCCGGTCTGCTGGGGCTGGACGGCGCCGCGTGGGCACAACAGCGCGTCACCCGCCCCACCACCGGCCGGACCACGCGCAGTTACGCCAACAGCACCATGCTCGGCGATGCCATGGTCACCAGCGACCCGGAAACCCGCCGGTTGATTGTCATCACCGACGAGGAAACCGCAGCCGCCGTCAGCCAGGTGATTTCGAACCTCGACCGTCCGAAACCGCAGGTCCTCATCAAGGTGGTGTTCCTGGAGGCCACCTACCGCAAGGGGCTCGATTTCGGCCTGGAGGGCAGCTACACCAAGAACATCGGCGGCGATACCACCATGAACGTGGATCAGGCGTTTCGCAGCTTGACCGGCGGACCCGCCTCGGGCGCCGGCACGTTCGGGCTGATGAACGCCCTGGATGGTTGGGATGTCCGGTTGCGTGCCATTGCCGAGTCCGGCAAGCTGGAGGTGCTCTCCCGGCCCACCATTCTGGCGCGGAACAATCAGCAGGCCATCATCACCGTCGGCCAGCAGGTGCCGCTCATCACCAGCACGCGCTACGACAACTTCGGCAACCAGATCAACGCCATCAATTACCGGGATGTCGGCATCATTCTCCGGGTCACCCCGTTCATCACTTCGGATGAAATGGTGGAAATGATTGTCGCCCCGGAAATTTCGGCCCTGGCGGAACAAAGCGTTTCCATTGCCTCCGGCGGCACCAATGCCGCCGCCGTCGGGGCGCCCATCATTAACATCCGGACCGCCGACACCGTGGTGGTGACGCCCAACGGCCAGACCGTGGTCATCGGCGGCCTGATGCAAAACAACAAGAGCCAGACCGAGAGCAAAATTCCCGTGCTGGGCGACATTCCGTTGCTGGGCAACGCTTTCAAACGCAAGGTGCGCAACGATACCAAGACGGAATTGTTGATCTTCCTCACCCCGTACATCGTCAAGGAACCGACCGAGTTGACCCAACTGACCCGCGCGGAAACCGGCCAGACCCAAATCACTCCGCAAGCTTTTTCGGAGGCCGATCTCAACCGGTTCCTCGACAATCTGCCGCCGGACGATCCGGTCCCGAACCGGAAAAAGCGCAAGTAATCCACCGCGGTCCCGGCCTCGCTTCGCATGACCACCAGTAAAAGAACCCGCTGGGTGTACGGCGTCCTGCTGGCCGTATGGGCGCTCATCATGATCTGGCAGGGACTCGAACATCGGCGGGTCCAGGCGGATGCCCGGGTCGCCCTCATTCACCGGGCCAAGGATATTTCCACGACCTTGGGCGTGGTGCTCCGGTCGCAGCGGCATTGGGGGGTCATCTCCAAGAACCGTTTGGAAACCGCGCTCCGGGAATTGATCCGCCCCGAAGAACTGGCCGCCGTGGCGATGCTGAGCGCCGCCGGCGATGTCGTGGCTTCGGCGGGCGCGCCGATTGATTTCGAAATGAAAGGGCTCGTCCCCACCGGCGTGCATTGGGACCGGGACACCGTTACGTTGATGAACCTGGTGGATCTGGGCACGAACCTGACGGCGGAAGCCGAAAGCGCGCGGCCTCCGCTCGTGCTGCCGCGCGAGGAAATGTTTCCGCCGTTCGGCACCAACCGGCCGCCGCCCCGCGGGTTGCCACCCGGTAATGAACCGGCGCCGCCACCCCCTTCCGAACGTGCGTCCGTTCCCGGTCTGTCCGCTCCGGACACGACCAATCGGGGCGACACGAATGCGCCGCCGCCTCCGCGTCGCCGCGGCTTCCGCCGGGGCCCGGATGGCGCGCCCGCATTTGGCCGGCCCTTCTGGATGAGCGAAAGCGAATACAATGCCGCCATCCAGAAACAGGGCGTTCACAGTTTTGTGATGGTGTTGTCCACCAGCGCCGTCCAGGCGGCCACCCGTCGCGATCTCTGGCAACGCTGCGTCATCAATCTGCTGGCCACCGTCTCCGTGTTCGGCCTGGGTCTGGCCTGGCGCAATCTGGTCCGTTCTTCGGAATTGGAGGTCCGGCTCGTGCGGGCCGCCGAACTCAACACACGGCTCAAGGAAATGAACTTCGCTGCCGCCGGCCTGGCGCATGAAACCAAAAATCCGCTCAACCTCATTCGCGGCCTGGCCCAGATGATTTCCCAGCGTGAGGATGCGGCCGCGGAGATCCGCCAGAAGTCGCGCAACATTGTGGACGAAGCCGACCGCGTGGCGGCGCAACTGAACGAGTTCATCAACTTCTCCCGGCCGCGCGAGGTGCGCCGGGTCAACGTCGCCCTCGGCGCCGTCGTCAACGAAGTCATCCGCGCCCTGGGCCACGATCTGGAGGACAAGGCGATCCGGGTGGTTGTCCCGGAAAACCTGCCCCGCATCGTGGCGGACGAACAATGGCTGCGCCAGGCGTTGTTCAATCTGCTGCTCAACGCCACCCAGGCCGTTGCGCGGGAGGGCCAAATTGAAATCGGCCTGGTCAAAACCAGCGCCACGGAGGTCGCCCTGGAAATCCGGGACAACGGGCCCGGCGTCCCGCCGGAACAGCGCGCGGATATTTTCAAACCGTACTTCACCACCAGCGCGCAAGGCACTGGCTTGGGCTTGGCGGTGGTGCAACAAATTGTGCTCGCGCACGGGTGGGATATTGAGTGCTTGGACAACCCGCCGCGCGGCGCCGTCTTTCGCATTTCCCATTTGCGGCCAGTCCCCGGGACCTGAGCGTCCGAAACATTTGCCCGAAATCGGAGCGCGACTGGCGCAATGCGCTGGACCGGCTCGGCTCTCGCCGACAGCTGAACTGCCTCCCGGCGCAAAAAGTCCTCCCGTTTATGCTGGCCGGCTGATAAGTTGCGCCCGCAACGCTGAAAAAGGATTCCGCATGAAACGACCGTTTGTGACCGTAATTCTGGCTGGAGGAAAGGGCACCCGCATGGGCTCCAGCGACAAGCACAAGGTTTGCTTCGAAGTGATGGGAGTGCCGGTCATCCTCCGCGCCTTGGAAACCTACAACCTGTGCGGCTCCTTGCTGAACCTCGTCGTCGTCGGCATGCAGGCGGAGGGGGTCATGGCCACGGTCAACCGCCGGTTTCCCGGCACCGCTTTCGCCTTTCAGGAACAACCGCTGGGCACCGGTCACGCGACCCGGCGGGCGGTGGAAATCCTCGAACGCCTGGGTTTCGCCGGCGACATCCTCGTGGTGGCCGGGGACAAGATGATTGAACCGCGGGTGATCCAACGATTGTTGGCCACGCACCAGCGCACGCGGGCGGACATCACCCTAGCCATGGCGCCGCGGCCGCCGGGCTCGAGCACGGGAATTCTGCTGACCACCGCGCGCGGCAACATCGTGGGGATTTTGGAAGAAGCCGAACGGCTGCGGCTGGTCGCGCTGGACGCCCTGGCGACGTTGTTCAAGACCCGGGCGGAACTCAGTCCGGTCGAGATCGAACAAGCGGTGAGAAGTCATTGCCCGGAAAAAGAGGCGCGGCAGTTGCTCCAAGAGGTGTGGCCGGACGACAGCCCGCGGGCTTCGTTGAATCGCGCCGGTTTTGCGCGGCTCTTTCCCCGGGAACAACGGAGCGGCTGGTTGACCGTGGGTTCGGAACGCGTGCGCGTGACGGATATTTTGCGGCGCTTCAACCAGATGAACCTTTCGACCTACCTCTTCCGGGCGCCGGTTTTGTATGAAGCCCTGGGACGATTGAAGACGGCGCAGGCGGGGCGCGAGGAATATCTCACGGACGTGTTTGCCCTGCTGGCCCAGCGCAAAAAGCCGGCCCGGGTGACCGGTTGCGTGGTGGCGGATCCGACCGAATTGATGGCGTTCAACAACCCGCAGGAACTGCTGGCGGTGGAGGCCGCCTGGCGCCACAAGGCGGGCGCGATGGCGGTGGAGGCCGGCGCCCGGCCCGGGCCGCATCTGGTTTCCGGCGGCGCGTGGGAGGCGTTGTTGCAATCGCCGTCGCCCGCCGCCCGCCGGCAGTTTCAACAATGGTATGGCGCGGAGGTCCCGTGGGATAATCTGCGTCAGGCCGTGCGCGCGTTCATGAACCGCTTCGGTCCCGACCGGCCGGTTTGCATTGTGCGTTCGCCCGGGCGGATCAATCTCCTGGGCCGGCACATTGACCACCAAGGCGGCACGGTCAACGTCATGGCCATCAACCGGGAGGTCATCACCGTAGCGGCGCCCCGGACCGACGACCAGGTGACGCTGGACAACGCCGATGGCACGCGCTTCGCGGGGCACACCTTTCGCATTTCCGACCTGGTGGCGAACCTCAACTGGGACGACTGGCAGCGGGTGATTGACGGGCCGCGGCTGCAACGGTTGCTGGACGAGGCGCGCGGGGATTGGGCCAACTACGCCAAGGCGTCCATCCTGCGGTTGCAGGAGTTGTTTCGCGACCGGCAATTGCGCGGCATGGACCTGATGGTCAGCGGCAACATTCCGATGGGCGCCGGGTTGAGTTCGTCCTCCGCGCTGGTGGTGGCGGTGGCGGAAACTGTGACCGCGTTCAATCAACTGCCGGTGAGTGGCCGGCGGCTGGTCAGCTTGTGCGGCGAGGGCGAATGGTTCGTGGGGACGCGCGGCGGCGCCGCCGATCACGCTGCCATCAAACTTTCCCGCCGGGGCTACGTGACCCGCGTCGGCTTTTTCCCCTTCCAGATTGAGGACTCCGCGCCGTTTCTGCCGGAGCACGATCTGGTGGTGTGCAACTCCGGCATCTACGCCGGCAAATCGCACGCGGCGCGCAACACCTTCAATGCCAAGGTCACCGCGTATCACTTGGGCCGCGTCTGGTTCAAGATGCTGCGTCCCGATCTGGCGCCGCGGATCGCGCATTTGCGCGATGTGAACGCGGCGCACCTGGGATTGAGCCGCAAAGCGTTCGCGGAACTGTTGTTGCGGTTGCCCGCGCGTCTCACGCGGGCGCAGGCGCAGGCGGCGTTTGCGCAAATGATCCCGGAAGACCGGGAACGGTTGGAACGGCTCTTCCTCAGTCACGACGCCCCCGCCGAGGGTTACGCCGTGCGCGATGTGGTGCTGTTCGGGCTTTCGGAAATGGCCCGGGCGCGTCAATGTCTGGATCTGCTGCGCCAGCGTGATGGCGCGGGTTTGGGCCGGTTGATGACGCTGTCGCACGACGGCGACCGGGTCGCCCGTGAGGGCGCGCGGGGCGGATGGCGCCGGTGTGCGATGAGTGTTTCGGATCGGGATTTGCAGACCTGGAGCCGGCAAACCGGCGCGCGCGGCAACATTGCGGCCCTCACCGGCGCTTATGCGTGCAGTCTGCCGGAAATTGACCGCATCGTGGACATCGCGTGCCGGGAGGCGGGAGTGGAAGGGGCGCAACTGGCCGGCGCGGGATTGGGCGGTTGTGTCATGGTGCTGGTGCAAAAACCGCAAACCCAGGCTTTGTTGAAGCAGTTGACCGCGTTGGGCATCCAAGCCGATGTGTTCCGGCCCATCGCCGGCGCGTGCAGTCTGGTCGTGCGCTGAACGCCGCCGGAACGGCTCTCAAGGCAACCGCGCCAGCCCGCGTTGCAGGGCGGTGGTCGCGGCCTGGGTGCGGTCGGCCACGCCGAGTTTTTCCAAAATCATCTTCACGTGGTTTTTCACCGTGTTCTCGGCGAGGTGCAGGGTGTTCGCGATTTCCTTGTTGCTCTGTCCTTTGACGATCCACTGCAAAACTTCCAACTCGCGGGGCGAGAGTTCCGGTGCGGCCCGGCGTTGGGCGAGGCGCTGGGTGATTTCCGTGGGCAACCGATACCGCCCAACGTGAACCGCCCGGATGGTTTCCAGCAATGCGCCGCCATCGGTGTTCTTGAGTAGATACCCCGCCGCCCCGGCTTCCAGCGCACGGTAGATGTCCTCGTCGCTGTCGTAGGTGGTCAGCGCTAGCACGCGTGCGGCGGGATATTCCCGACGAATGGCGGCGGTGGCTTCGGCCCCGCCCAAGCCGGGCATGCGCAGGTCCATGAGCGTCAGGTCGGGTTGATGCTCGGCAAACGCTTTGAGGGCGTCTTCGCCGCCGGAGGCTTCCGCCACCACGGTCATGTCGGGCTGAACTTCCAGCAGACTGCGCAAACCGATGCGCACGACCAGATGATCGTCCACGAGCAAAATGCGGATCGGCTTCGGCGTCATGCGAGGTGCGGGTATAGGCGCAATGCAGTGGGGGAAATGCGGGGCGCGTCAGTTTGCGGGAGCATGGTCGGGCGATGCATCAAGGGTTGACCGGGGACGGAAGGGGGGCGGTGACGGTGACGGTGGTGCCGTGTCCGGGTTGGGATTCCAGTTCCACAACCGCGCCGATTTGCGCGGCGCGTTCGCGGATGCCGCGCCAGCCGAAATGACCGTTGCCGTGGTCGTCGAGTTGCGTCGTGTCGAAACCCGCGCCGTCATCGGCAACGCGCAAACGCATCTGGCCGGGCGCGTGGGTGAGGACGAGTTGAATGCTCTTTGGCCGGGCGTGATGCACCGCGTTCACCAGGCATTCCTGGCCGATGCGCAACAGGTTGGCCTCAATATTTTCCGGCAGCGCCTGCGGTGGTCGTTCGATGGCGCAACGCAGTTCAATGCCGGTGCCGACCGTGATTTGCCGCGCCAGTTCGGGTAGGGCGTCGGGCAGATCGCCGCGGTCGAGTTCCTGGGCGCGCAGGTTCATCAACGAACGCCGCAAACTCTCGCGCCCATGGCGGACCATTTCCCGGGCGACTTCAAGTTGGTGTCGGGCATCGTTTTGTTCCGCCGGCAGGCGGGTGTGGAGGGCATCGAGCTGGAACCCAAGCCCCGAAAAACTTTGGGCGAGTGTATCATGCATCTCGCGGGCCATGCGGTGGCGTTCTTCCAAGACCGCCTCGCGCTGGACTTTTTCGAGAATGACGGCGCGTTGACGGGCGATGCGGCGGCGCAGCAACACCACCCAGCCGCAGGCCGCCAGGGCGAGCACGAGCAATCCCCCGGCGATGACCCCGAGGCGTTGCGTGGTCCAAGCCGAGGGTTGCGTGAGGATTTGGATGTCCGCGGGCGAGCGCAACAGTAATTCCATGGCCAGCGGCGCGGCGCGGAACCGGGCCCCGCCGAGGTCGGAATCGCCCGCCTGACATACGCCGGTGAGCCGCAGCAGGCTGCCCTGTCGCAGCGGCGGCGGCCGGTGGGCCAGGCGGGCGCGAAAGACCGTGTCCGCCTGACTGAGAATCAGCACCGCTTCGGCGTCCCCTTCCAATTGATCGAGCAGCCGGGCTTCCAAGGTCACGAGATTGGCGTCGTTCGAACCTTGCAAAATGCTTTGCACGGAACTGACTACCGGCGCCGGCGGCAACTCACGGCCCCGGACGCGGAACTCGGCGTCTTCCAGATAGGCGCCGAACCGGCCCATCATGGGAAACCCCGCCACTTCGATCAAATCGCCGGCTTGGACTTGGTTGGTTTGCGCGGTCCGCACGAGCAGACCGACACCCGCATCACGGAGAAACACACTTTCTCCGGGTTGATGATGCGTGACCACGCCATGGACGCGGATGCGGTGTTCGGACAAACCATCCGGCATGAATTTCAGCAAGTCGGTCGCGGCGACCAGGGGTTCTTCGAAGAGAGGCGCCGGCGGCGGGGTTTCCACGCGCAAGTCTTCCCGCCGACTGACCAGCACCGTGGGAGAGCGCAGTTGCCGGTGGGGATTGATGTACCCGGCGGCCAGCCCCGCCGCGCGCACCCGGGCGTTCACGAGCGGTGGCCGGTGCGTCGGATCGTGGTCCACCAGTTCCACATCGAGTTTGCGCGCGCCCATGGCCACTTTCAGCACGTAACAACTGCGGCGCGGCAGCCATGCCACCGAACGCACCACCCCGGACACTTCCACACGCTCGTAATGAAAACGGCCGGACAATAAATCATCGTAAGTGACGGCGACGGGATGCGGCAGGCGGGCGCGGCCGATGCGTTGGATGGTGGCCGCCGCAATCCCGGGAAGAAACAAGCCCTCGAACGAGACGCCCACCACGAGCACCTCATCCCCGGGTTGGAGAGAGTCCATGATCTGCCGGGGGGTCTGGGAGATAAACGTGCCGCCGGTTTCATCCTGGATAAAGACCGACACGCCCGGGTTGGAAGCCGTAACCACGCCCCGCAGGCGGACGGGATGCTTTTCGGCCGCCTCGGTGGCGGACAGCGCCCGTAGTTGTCCCGCGTTGGTCAGAATGAGTCGCGGCCCTTGCAACGGGGCCGGCTCGCCATCCAGCGCCCACGCCACGCCCGCGACCAGCAACAGGCTGCCCAACCCGAATGGGATTGGGATGCGCATCTTCAACTGCCGCATGATCGCCGTTTTCAAACCGGAAGAACACTAACTCGAAAGAGCCATTGATGACAATGCAGCGCCGGCATAGCATGCGGCCAGAATCGCGGCCCGGCCTGAAGTATGACGCGCAACCAACCATTCGTCCCGGGGTTCCTCCCCCGCATTTTCACGCTGAGTGAATGGCTCGTCGTCATCGCCATCATTGCCAATTCCCGCCCCGTACCAGTGATGCGGCTTTATCAGGAACTTGATCTGCTCCCGTGACCATGCCTTGAAACCGATCAACCGATGCAACGCATAAACCCCTTCGGATGCTTCCACCGCCGCTGTCGAAAGAGGCGCGCCTTGGACCTTCGGGTTCACCAGCAATCGGTGGTCGTATTTCCTTCGGGGTGGATGATCAACCTTTGGGCAATTTTTCCGTTCTCTCCTAAAAACCAAAACATCCGATAAAATCCCATGAAAATACGACTCCCTTCCCTGTTCCTCACCCTTGGCGCGCTCTGTCTGCCGGCGCTCCCGCTCTTGGCGGCGGACGCCCCGTTCAACGGCTTGGGCACCGACATCGGCAATTTGTTCCGGCTCTCGCATGCCAAGTCGCGCTCGATCAGTCCGGAGAATTTCACCGGCGAAAAAGGCAAAGGCGCAATGGCCACCACCGAAGGCGCCTCCTAGCCCGCAGCGCGCGAGCTGGGCTGGGTTGGAAAACCTCGCCCGTGGTGCCCATTGCGGCGGGGAAAACATTTACCCTGGCGGAAATCGAAGGTCCGGGCTGCATCCAGCAAATCTGGCTCACCCCCGCGCCGCTGGACCGCACCCGCTTGATGATCCTCCGCTTCTATTGGGATGACGAAACGCATCCCTCGGTCGAAGTGCCCCTCGGCGATTTCTTCGCCTGCGGCTGGGCGCGCTATACGCAGATCAATTCGCTGGCGGTGTGCGTCAACCCCGGCAGCGCCTTCAATTCATACTGGCAGATGCCGTTCCGCAAAAAAGCCCGGATTACCCTCGAGAACCTGGACGAAAACCGGATCACAATCTTTTACCAGATCAATTACACCCTGACGCAGGTGCCGGAGGACGCGGCGTATTTCCACGCACAATTCCGACGCGAGAATCCACTCAAACAAGCCGGGCTCTTTACCATTCTGGACGGGGTCGAAGGCTGGGGACATTACGTTGGCACCTACATGGCGTGGGGATCCCACAGCGCCGGCTGGTGGGGCGAGGGTGAGATCAAGTTTTACCTGGATGGCGACCAGGAATTCCCCACCATTTGCGGCACCGGCGCGGAGGACTATTTCTGTGGCAGTTACGGCTTTCAAATCCGGGACGCGCAAGGTAACTGGCACTATACGGAATTCACGGGCCCTTACGCCGGCATGCCCCAGGTGATTCGTCCGGACGGCCTCTATGATTCGCAACAACGCTTCGGGCTGTATCGGTGGCATATCACGGATCCGATCCGTTTTGAAAAG